>JAABUN010000324.1_pt1 | contig 124925 bp, 102 predicted proteins | sample 5559311 | NCBI WGS metagenome assembly JAABUN01 (sample SAMN10711877, study PRJNA513370) | rock metagenome | isolation source: Antarctica rocks | place: Antarctica: Victoria Land, Siegfried Peak sud | reverse complement strand
CCGTCGGGTCGTTTGGGGCTCACGGAGGATAGTCCCCCCGCCAACGACTGTCAAGGAATCGTGAACCCGCCCCGGCCGCTTTGACACCAACGCCTCCCCCCTTGCCCGACCCCGTATCGGCGGCTTCCGGACGAAGCGAGCGGCGGCACTGAGCATTCAGCGCCGCCGCTCTCTGGGACATTGCGATTTTCGGCCACTATCGGTCATTCGCTCAGGCAGCTCTGGGTGGTCAGGACGAGCCACCGGTCCCCCGCAGGATCAAGTTTCGCGAGGGGGCGTAATCACTGTCGACGTGGTCGGACAGGATCTCGTTGCCATCGCGATCGGTGACGGTCCGGTCGACACGAACGCTGAACCCGTCGGCGGCGTGTTCGACCTGGAGCTCCTCGCCAGGGGCCAGTTCCGGCGAGTCGACGTACTCCGTCTCGTTGCTGGCCACCGTTCGACCGGTCTCGATCGGATCGCTCACGTCGATCGTCCAGTTCGGGTCGGTGCCCATGAGCGAGACGGTGAGGGCGTCGCCATCGGCGGTGATCACGAAGGCGATCCAGTTGCCCGTCGTGTTGCGGAGCTTGAGGTCGAGCGACCAGTCGTCCTCGATGTTCACCATGGCGTCGAGCCCCTCCCGGCCGAGGGGTGCGACCCCATATCCGGAGAGCCAGTAGGGATGCTGATAGCGTTCGACGACCTCCAGCCCCGACCACCAGGCGGCCTGGAAAATCGTAGTCGAGACCTGGCAGATCCCGCCGCCCATGACCGGGGCAGTCGTGACGCCGCCGCGCTCCTCGTCGGCGACGATGCCGAAGCCGGTATCGAAGCCGTTCCCCTCGTCCACGGCGCCAAGCAGGTCGTCATAGCTGAAGACACCGTCCGGCGGAACCAGCCAGCCATCCTCCAGCGACGCCGCCCGCTCGATGTTCTGCCGCCGCGGCTCGCTCGATCCGGTGTAATAGGTGATGCCCTGCGCCAGCATGTCGGATGTGTCGATCGCCTTGCCCATGTCGTCGGTCACGGTCGCCTTGTCGTCGACGACGACCATCGGGACCCGCGGCTTGTGGCTGTAGACCCCGTCGATCACGCCGCTCATCGTCGCCGCCCGATCGACGACCCGGCCGTCGCTGGAGCGCTGGGTCTGGGCGACCTTCCCATTTACGAGCCGGAACCGCGCCTCTTCGGCTGGGTCATCGACGCGGTCGAAGGCGGGCGCGAGCAGACTTCCGATGATGTCGGCGTCGAACTGGAACAGGAACGGGTCGCCGCCCGTGTCGTGGATGACGAGCGCCTGCAGGAGGTCCCCACGCTTCAGCTGCTGCTTCCCACCGTCCCAGGTGATCGTTGGACCGGCGTCGAGGTAGCTGTTCGCTTCGGCGATGCCGGCCGTCGCCATCGCGTCGGTGATCCCCGGCGCGGCGCGAACGACCGTCACATCGATGGTATCGGCGCCGGAGGCGATCCGGGCGACCGCCTGGTCGGTCGTGGACTGGACATCGAGGGTCGCCGCATCCTGGCCCGGCACGACGCTCAGGGCGCCGTCAGCACTCACCTGAATCCCGGCATTGACCGCCGGCCGGTCGATCTCGGTGGCGATGCCGCTGACCACGGTCTCGACCGCGTCACGGTCGACCTCGAGTTTCGCGGTAGCGGAGTCCACGGTGACGATCTGGCTGAGACGCGTCTGGTCGATCCCCCAGCTACCCTCGGTCGCCGTCAATGTGAACCGCGCGTCCGTCGCGGCGATGGCAAGCGGGACCGACCCTTGCAGCGACGCCGCGCTGATCGCGGGCTGGGTGGTGGTCGTGATGAGCGAGACCGGTCCCGGCGCGACTGCGCGGAACGTCGCCACCACCCGTGCGGCACTCCCGTCGACGTCGAGGTCACGGCCGTTCCCGTCCGGCTCAAGCACCGGCAACCCGCTCGACAGGTCGACCCGGGCGTCGACCGGCGCGACGTACAGATCCTCCGCCCGGACAGCGAGGTAGCTGTCGAGCAGACCCTGGTCGACCTGGACCTCGGCCGGTTCCACCGCCCCGCTGGTCAGGCCGATGACCCATTCCTGCGTCCGCTGCCAGAATGAACCGTTCCGTCCGAAGGCGAAGGCCCGCTCGGCCGTACCGGCACTGTCGAGGTCGAAGCCCATCCCGGCCGGTGCGGCGACGAATGTCTCCCCGTCGGCATCGAGCCTCATCGGCGTCTGACCGTACGTGATGCCAGCCGCTTCGAGCCGGTCGGCGGCTTCGGCCCGGCTCAGACCGGACAGATCGATCCCGGCGACCATGACGCCTTCATAGACCTGGTCGCGATGGGAGAAGCCGTAGACCGTCAAGGCCATTACGAGCAGGAAGAGCATTCCGGCAACGACCGCCGCGGCCCACGAAGCCAGCCGCTCGAGCGGCCAGGGCGCGGTCGCGGGATGCACCCGCGGACGAGTCGGATCGAGTGTCGACGGTGTTCCAACCAAGCTGTCCCCCTGAGGAGCGATCCGTGTCCCCGTCGAGGTGGATCGATCCGTGTCCCGCCAAGCGACGATCTTCCGGGAATCTATCGGCTACCGTCGCGACCGGGCCAGCCATCGATCCGACCCGGTGTCCTGCTAGGATGCGGTGGCGTGGGCCGGGCCCGTTCGGAGCGCCCGCTACTGGGCGGATAGTACCCCATCGGGCCGGCTCGACATTGCGTTGACCAATGCAACGACTGGCCTCGCACCGTCGAACACGAGTCCAGAGACAGGGATGGAAAAGATGACTTCCGGCACACCACTCGAAACGGTCTCGACCGATCAGGCACCGGCCGCGATTGGACCGTACGCCCAGGCGATCATCGCCGGCGGTCTGGTCTACACCTCCGGGCAGATCCCGCTCGACCCGGCGACGATGGAGGTCGTTCCCGGCGGCATCGCCGAGCAGGCCGAGCGCGTCATGGCCAGCCTGACGGCGGTGCTGGCGGCGGCCGGGTCGTCGCTGGGTCAGGTCGTCAAGACGACATGCTTCGTTACCGACCTCGCGGACTTCGCGGCGTTCAACGAGGTCTACGGCCGCCACTTCGGCGACCACAAGCCGGCCCGCAGCACCGTCCAGGTCGCTGCCCTGCCGCGCGGCGTCCGACTGGAGGTCGAATGCATCGCCCGGATCGGCTAACCGTGGGCCGGGGTCGTACCCGTCCATCGGACCGGAGCAGCGCGCCGTCGCCAACGGTAGGCAGGGTCGGCGGCGCTTGCTATACTCCGCCCTACCTTTCAGCGAAGGAAACCGGGGTGCATAGCTCAGTTGGTTAGAGCGCACGGTTCACATCCGTGAGGTCACAGGTTCGAGTCCTGTTGCGCCCACCGTCCCGACGGGACCGCTCGATGCCGAGCGGTCCCGTTCGTCTTTTTCGTATAGCGCACCCAGCCGACTGGGCAGGCTGCGCCCGTCAGCGCGCCCTGGCCGATACCGCCCCGCCGTGACCGAAACGCGATACCCTCGAGTCATCCCCGACTCCCTTGCAGACCATCATGAACACGAACATGACTATCGGAACCCGGAACACGGTCCCGCTCAGGAGATACCTTGATTGACTTCCACGATTGACCCTGACTCTCCCGCCCCCGTCCCAGGCACCGAGGTCCGCCGTGGCGGCAGCCTGCCGCTGCTCTGGTCGTTCGTCCGGCCGCACCGCGTCGCCCTGCTGATCGGGATCCTGCTCGGCCTGATCGCGACCGGGACCAGCCTGGCGACGCCGCTGGTCACCAAGTGGGTGTTGGACAGCCTCGATACCTCCCTTCGGATCGACACCGCCGTCATCGCGCTGGTCGGTCTGCTCGTCGTTGGCAGCATCGTCGAGTTCGCCCAACTGGTCCTGCTCGGGCAGGTCGCCGAGAACATCGTCCTCGATGCCCGTCGCCGACTCGTCCGGCGGATGTTCCGTCTCCGGATCGGCGATCTGGCGAGCCGGTCGAGCGGCGAGCTGACCACCCGGGTGACCTCCGACACGGTCCTGCTCCGGCAGGCGGCCTCGACGAGTATCGTCGGGATCATCAACGCCGTGGTCGGGATCGCCGGCTCGGTCGTCCTGATGGCGATCCTCGACTGGGTGCTGCTCGCCACGACCCTCGCGTCCCTTTCGCTGGTCTTCGTCGCCTTCGCGGTCCTGATGCCGCGTCTGGCGACGGCCCAGACCCGAGCGCAGGAGGCCGTCGGTCGGCTCGGTGGTCGGCTGGAGGGCTCGCTCCGGGCGATCCGGACGGTGAAGACCAGCCAGGCCGAGGCGCGGGAGAGCGACCTCATTCTGGTCCACGCCCAGGAGTCAGCCGGGCAGAGCATCAGAGCGGTGCGGATCGGGGCGATCGTCCAGGCGATCGCCGGCGGCGGGATCCAGCTGGCGATCATCGCCATCCTCGGCGTCGGTGCCTGGCGGGTCAGCCAGGATCTGTTGGCCGTCTCCAGCCTGATCGCCTTTCTCCTCTACGCGTTCCAGCTCGCCGGTCCGGTCGGGACGCTGACCGGCGCGATCACCACCCTGCAGTCCGGCATCGCCGCCGCTCGCCGGATTCAGGAGATCGAATCGCTGGACGAGGAACCGACCGATCCCATCAGCGCTCCTGAGACGCTCGCAATCGAACCTGCGGGTGCTGGTCACGATGAGGCGGCGGTGATCTCGCTCGATCACGTCACGGCCAGGTATGGTCCCGGCCTCGCCCCGGCCGTCGACGATGTCACGATCACCATCCCGCGGACCGGACACGTCGCGATCGTCGGTCCGTCGGGGTCCGGCAAGAGCACGATGTTCTCGCTGATGCTGGGCTTCCTCCGGCCGGAGCGGGGCCAGCTCCGTCTGGACGGGGTGCCGTACGACCAGCGCTCACTGGCCTCGATCCGGGAGCGGATCGCCTACGTCGAGCAGGATGGTCCGCTCTTGCCCGGCACGCTGCGTGACAACCTGCGGTTCAGCTACCCGGACGTGGACGACACGGCAATCTGGGAGGCGTTGCGCTCGGTGCAGCTTGAGGAGCGGGTCCGTGCCCTGCCCAGCGGACTCGACACCGAGATCTCGGCGACGACCGTCTCCGGCGGCGAGCGCCAGCGGATCGCCCTGGCCCGCGTCCTCGTCGGCTCCCCGAGGGTGCTCCTTCTGGACGAGGCGACCGCCCAGCTCGACGGCCTGACCGAGGCGGCGGTCCAGCAGTGCATCCAGCGCGTCGCCGCGTCAGGCGCCGTCGTGACGATCGCCCACCGGCTCTCGACGGTACTCGACGCCGACCAGATCATCCTCATGGAAGGTGGTTCCGTTCGGGCCCGCGGAACGCATGCCGAACTCGTCGGGACCGACGACCTCTACCGTCGCCTCGTCGAGTCGCTTCGGATCGCGCAGATCGATCCGGCCATGCCACCGGTCGCGGCCTGATCGAACCGTCCGTCGCTTCCTCCATGCGGACAGGACGCTCGGTACACTTGCCCCCGTGGGCGGACTCTGGCAATGGATAGACGTCACGGGAGCATACCTTTGGATGAGCGCGTCGCGGCCCAGGGATCACGTACGCTGCACGGGTACATCGAGGCGGTCAGCAGCGGGTCGCCGGCCCCGGGCGGCGGCAGTGTCGCCGCCCTGGTCGGGGCGCTGGCGGCCGGGTTGGGCAGCATGATCGCGAACATGACGATCGCCCGGAAGAAGGACCCGGCAACGGTCCCAACCGAGCTGACCGAAGCGGTCACCCTGCTCGGCGACGCGACCCGGCGGCTGGTCGACCTCTCAGCCCAGGACGAGCTTGCCTACGAGCAGTACATCCAGGCCACGCGCCTGCCAAAGGCGAGCGAGGCTGAACTCCAGACCCGGAAGGCGGCCCAGCAGGACGCCCTGCTGGTCGCCGCCGACGTCCCGCTGGCCGTCGCCGAGCTCTGCCGGACGACGTTGCTGACCCTGACCCCGGTCGCGCGGCTCGGGACGCGGCACGCCCTGGCCGACTGCTCGGTAGGTGCCTGGCTGGCGGTCGCGGCCGCCCACGCCGCCCTCATCAACGTCCGGACCAACGCCGCCATGATGGGCGACCCGCACCGCTCCCGCTCCTACACCGAGCGGGCCGACGCGATCGAGGTCGACCTCGATCCATTGAAGGCCGAAGTCCTGGCGATCGTGGCGGACCGGAACGCCCCCGCTAGCTGAACCGATCGCGACTGATCGCCCCTCTCGGCGGCAATTCGTCGGAAGGGCGACCACAAGGGGTCGCCATTTCTCCGTCGCAGCCCGAGACGCAGGGACTCCACCTACATCCCCGGTCACCGCAGCGAACCGCTCGTCGGGGCGTGGGCTTGCCCCGCCCGGCCGCCGCAGCGGTCATCGCCGCCAGGCGAGATTGTGCCGAGCAATCGGCGCGTCCAACCTGAAACAAAGGGATGGGCAACCGTTTGGCGCGTGGCAACGCGGACAAGGCAAGCCATGTCCCTACGACGACGAACGGACCCGGCTACCGCTGCTGTGTCGCGATCTGAACCTGCCCTTGCGCGAGTTCGACCGAGGTCACAGTCAGGTTGTTGGCTTCGAAGTAGGCATTCAGTCCGTCCTCCAGCCCACCGGCGATCCAGTCGGTCGGGATCAGGTTGCCGATGATGCCGGCGTCGGCCTCCGGGTTGGCGACCCGGATCCTGCCATCGTCCACTTCGAGGCCGGCGCGGTAGCCGGCGGTCTGACCGCCGAGGTCGACCACGATCTCGATCCCGGTCGTGTCGATCATGACTTCGACGCCCTGAACCGAGCCGGAATCGTTGGCCGCCAGCTGCCGGTTGATACCGCTCGTCAGCTGTTCGTCCGTGATGACGAAGTTGCCGGGCCCCGTCGCCCCGGCCTGCTCAAGCTGGGCAGCGACTTCGGTCGAGGTCAACTCGCTGACGGAATCGCGGATACCGGGGCCGATCTGCGTGAAGGCGTAGACGACGCCACCGACGCAGACCAGCAGGCAGAGACCGACGACGCTCAGGACCACGATCAGGGCAGTCCGCCGCCGGCGCCGCGGCCGGCCCCCCGGCGTCGTCTGGTCATAGGGATTCTGATCGTACGGGCTCTGGCCATACGGGTCCTGACGCTGGCGCCGGGGATCGGAATCGGACATCGGTGCCTCCTCTGGTTCGGGGGTCGGGCCGGTGGCCAGAACCGCCTCGCGTCGCCGGCGGCGTCAGGCCTGCGCCTGCCGGGGCCGGTACTGGAGCGACTCGGCGACGTGGACCGGGGTGATGTCCGCCGCGCCATCGAGGTCGGCGATCGTCCGGGCGAGCTTCAGCACCCGATGGTACCCGCGAGCGGACAGTCCGAGCTGCCGGACGGCCGTCCTGAGCAACCGCTCGGAGGTCTCATCGAGCTCGGCGAACCGGGCGAGCTGCCGCGGTCCCATGTCGGCGTTGGTCACGCCGGGCTCCCCGGCGAACCGCGCGGCCTGGATCGCCCGGGCGGACTCGACCCGCTGCCGGACGGAGACGGACGACTCACCGTCCCGGCGCTCGGTCAGCTGGTCGTACTCCACCCGGGGCACATCGAGATGGATATCGATCCGGTCGAGGAGCGGTCCGCTTATCTTCTTCTGATAGCGCTGGATCGACTGGGCCGAGCACCGGCAGGCGTGGGTCGGGTCGCCGAGGTGCCCGCACGGACAGGGGTTCATCGCGGCGACCAGGGTGAAGTTGGCCGGGAACGAGACCGTCCCGGCTGCCCGCGCCAGCGTCACCCGGCGATCTTCGAGCGGCTGGCGCAGCATCTCCAGCGTCGCCGTGTTGAACTCGGGCAGCTCGTCCAGGAACAGGACGCCGCGGTGGGCCAGGCTGATCTCGCCGGGCCGGGGCCAGGAGCCGCCGCCGATCAGGCCAGCGCTCGAGGTCGTATGGTGCGGCGAGCGGAACGGGCGCTCGCGCAGGAGCGGCGTCTCGGGCGGCAGCAGGCCACGGACGCTGTAGACCTTGGTCACGTCGAGCGCCTCGTCGAGCGACATCGACGGCATGATGCCCGGCAGCGCCCGAGCGACCATCGTCTTGCCGGAGCCCGGCGGCCCGGACATGATCACGTTGTGGGCGCCCGCCGCCGCGACCTCCAGGCCACGCTTGACGTGCTCCTGGCCCCGGATCTCACCGAAATCGACGATCGTCGCCGAGACCACGGCGGCGCCGATGACGCTGGCCTCCTGCCGCTCGATCGGCACGTCTCCGGAGATGTGGTTGACGAGATCGGCCAGCGTCCGGACCGGGTAGACCGCGACGCCGTCGACCAGCGCGGCCTCCGGGGCGTCGGCGGCCGGAATGAAGGCCCGCTTCAGCCCCCGCTCCTGCGCCAGCGTCATCATCGAGAGGATGCCGGGCGTGTGCCGGGTCGCGCCGTCGAGGGCGAGCTCGCCGACGATCAGGGCGTCGGTCAAGTCGGCCACGATCTGCCGGCCGGCGACGAGGGTCCCGATCGCGATCGGGAGGTCGTAGGTCGGCCCGTTCTTGCGCAGGTCGGCCGGGGCGAGGTTGATCGTGACCTTGCCGTGCGGAAACCGGCCGCCGGAGTTCCGGATCGCCGCCCGGACCCGCTCCTTGCTCTCCTGCACGGCCGCGTCCGGCAGCCCGACCATCACGATCCCGGGAGTGCCGCTCCCGACATCGACTTCCACCTCGACCAGGACGCCGTTGAGCCCGACGACCGCGCAGCTAAAGACCTTGGCGAGCACAGCGTCCCTCTCGTCATCGCGCCCGCGGATTCGCACCCCATCGTCAGGTGGGCCGATGATAGCCGACGCGGGCGGTCCGACGATACGGGTCCGGGGATGGCCCGATCGCTATCCATCGGCTACACTTCGCCGGTGTTGCCAGGGCGATCCGTCGCCGTGGAGATGTCCGAACCGAACACTTCTGGTCAGTGCATGACCGCTTCAGGAATGGTGCCAATCGCGTATGCGTGTTGAGATGCGAGACTCCGAGAGCTTCGACCAGCTGCTCAAGCGCTTCACCAAGACCATCGAGCGCTCCGGTGTGATCCGTGAGCACCGCCGTGGTCTGCGCTTCATCAGCGTCCAGGAAGAGAACCGCGCCAAGCGCCGCAAGGCCGAGCGCCGCCGCCGCCGCAACGCGGCCTGATTCCCGGCACAACCTTGTCACGCCGTGGTGGGCTGAGTGGTTCTCTCAGCTCATTTGGCGTTTTTCCGGATCATGACGGTCTCTGATGAGCGGGAGCCTGGACCTGCTCGTTCATCGAGGTGACCGGACTCGGCCGGAACCGGTTGACTTCATCGCGCAGATCGCGAGCGGCCGTGGCGGCTGCCGGGCCGGTTTCGGAGCCCGCGCCGGCGTAGATGATCGAACGCCCGGCGGACACGATCAGACCGCGTCCGTTCCGGTTGCATCCGGCCCGAACCGATCCGGCGATGTCGCCGCCCTGGGCTCCGACCCCCGGCAGCAGGATGGGCAGCGACGGAGCGATCGACCGGATGCGGGCGAGGTGGTCCGGGAAGGTCGCTCCGACGACCAGTCCGACCGATGCGGGACAGCTCCCCTGCCACTCGGCGGCGCGGGTTGCGACGAGGTCGCTGAGGGGCAGGCCGGTGCCTCTCATCTCCAGATCCTGGAAATCGGCGCTCCCGGTGTTGCTGGTCTTGGCAAGGACGATGACGCCCTTCCCGGCCCGCCGGAGGAACGGCGCAAGGCCCTCCCGGCCGAGGTACGGGTTGACCGTTACGGCGTCGAACCCCCAGCGATCGAGATACGCCTCGGCGTAACGCTCGGCCGTGTTTCCCATGTCGTTCGCCTTGGCGTCGAGAATCACCGGAATGGCATCGGGGACGAGCCGCCGGGTCTCGATCAGGGCGCGCACGCCGTCGGCGCCCAGCGCCAGATAGAAGGCCAGATTGGGCTTGTAGGCGCAGGCGTAGGGCGATGTCGCTTCGATGATGGTCTGGTTGAATCGAACGATGGCGTCCGCCGCCGCGCTCGTCGAGGCTGGTTCGCCGTCCGGGAAGAGCCGTTTGAAATCCGGATCGAGGTTGATACAGACCAGGCTATCGACCGCTTGCATCCGCTGATCGAGTCGCTCGGCGAACGTCGTCACGCACCCACTCCCGTCGCTCCCGCTGGTCCGAAACGATGGGACTCTATCACGATCTGGCCAGTGGCGATGCCGCCCGATGAGCGCGGGGCAGGATGGTAAACTCATCCAAGCCTCGAGAGTCAGGCACCCTGACGCCGCGTCCCGCCCGGCATCGCTCCCCACACCCGCGGTCGGCGATCCCGAATCGCGACCGAGGTGGGTCCATCCGGGCGGGACCACCGCTCAACTCCACGGAGGAGCGTTGCATGCCGGCATCGGCTTTCTGTTCCCTGCCCAGTCAGACGAGATGGTCCTCCCTGTCGGGTCTGGCCCCGATGCCATCGCGATCGCACACCGGGCACCTCAGTTCTCGCTCGACATCGGCTCACGATTTGTCCGCCTCGACCAGCGGAACGGAGGTCCGACCGTGGTGAACCTCATGGCGCGACTCGGCGGTCGCGGTCGCCACAACGGCGCCAACGCGATCGTTCATCTCGCCCGGGAGGTAGTCGGCCGGCGCCGCACGATCCAGAACGCCACCCAGGAAGCGCGCAACGCGGTCATCCTCGACTCGCTGGCCGACGAGGACTTCCGCGCCCTCGACACGACGATCTCCGAGCGCACGACCAGCGACCGCGAGTTCGCCCAGACGCTCGCCCGCCTCACCTACGCCGCCGCCAAGGCCAAGGGGTTCGACCGCTGCGTCGTCGACGCGGCGCTCCGGCTCGACAGCCTGGTCCCGGTCGACGACCCGGCCCACGAGCGTGACAAGCTCCTCCGCGACGCCTATGCCTCGGCTCAGAAGGCGAGCTACATCCGCGGTGGCCGGCTTGCCCTCGGGCGACTCGGTCGCCGGGCGGTCGAGGCCGGCGATCTGGAACGGGCCCGCGTCCTCCTCCATCAGCAGCTCGACCTCGGCCCCGAGAAGGACGATACCGCGGCCGAGGTCGACTCGGCGCTGGTCCTCGGCGACATCCTCCGCCGGGAGAACGACGACGACCAGGCACAGACGTTCTACCGCCGGGCCGGTGCCGCCGCCGAACGGCTGGAGTACCGCCAGGGCGTCGCCGAGGCCCTCGTCCGCCAGATCGATACGACGCCCTCGGCCAACCTCGAGACCGTCGCCGCCCTCCAGCACCAGGCCCTCGATGCCGCCCAGCGCACCGGCGATTCCGGCCTCGAAGCCCGGATCCTGGTCGGACTGGCGGATACGCTGGTCGAGAGCGGCCGCCTGGAAGAAGCGACGCCGTACTACCGGAACGCCCTGACCATCGCTCAGGACGAATCCGACCTGGCGCTGGAAGCCCGTTGCGTGACGGCCCTCGCCCACGCCCACCGCGAGCTCGGCCACACGCTCGATGCCGTCGAGATGGAACGGGCGGCCCTCGGGATCGAGGAGCGGCTCGGGAACCGGCAGGCCGCCGCGAGCTGGGCGCTCAGCCTCGGGATGAGCGAGCTCCGGCTGCGCAACGCCGAATCCGCCGTCGATGCGTTCGAGCGGGCGCGGCTCCTCGGCGACCAGATCGGCGACGAGGCGATCGAGCAACGCGCCGAGGGGAGCCTCGGGATCGCCTATACCCTGCTCGGCCGCGGCTCGGAAACGATCGACCACCTCAGCCGGGCGATCGAACTGGCCCGGCGAATCCGGGATCAGGCGCAGGAAGCCCAGTGGGTGTCGAGCCTCGGCCAGGCCTACGCGATGTTCGGACAGACCGACGACGCGATCCGCGTCACCAACGATGCCATCTCGCTCGCCGAGGCGACGAGCAACGTCCCTATGCAGGCGGAGTCGTTCACCCTGCTCGGCCAGATCTACGCCGGGCAGCGCGAGACCATCCGGGCTCGCGACTGTTACACCCGTGCCCTCCAGCTCAACCGCGATCTTGGTCAGACCGCGGACCAGGTGACGACGCTGACGGCGCTCGCCAGGCTGGCCGCCGACACCGGTCAGTTCACCCAGGCATCGCAGTTGTTCGACCAGGCCCTCCAGTTGTCGCTGTCGAGCGGCGACCGCCAGACCACGACCGTTCTCTACGGCCGGATGGGGAACCTCGCCCAGAAGCGCGGCGACCTGCGGGCGGCGGTGACCAGTTACCAGCGGGCCGTCGAGTCAGCCCAGTCACTGGGCGACGACCGCCTGCTCACCCGGACCCTCCAGTACCTGGCCACCGCTCAGGACATGACGGGCGACCCGCAGGCCGTCACGTCCTATGAGCGCGCCGTGACCGCCGCGGATGCCGCCGGCGACGTCCGCGGCGGTATCACGATGCGCCTGAACATGGGGATGCTGATCGGCCGGATGCCCGAGCAGGGCGCGGCCGAGGACGCGATCGGCTGGCTCAGCGACGCCGCCAACTACGCCATGGAGGCCGGGGCGGACTACAACGAACTCCGACATCAGGCCGAAGACCTCCTCCAGGAGCTTGGCGGGGTGGCCAGTCGTGGCATCGGCGCGGAAGGTCGGTCCCGCTCGGAGCTGGACGACCGATCGACCCAGTCCAACCAGACTCCTTACGATGACGACCGCGACGACGATCGGGATCAGCCTCGGCATTCCCACGATCGGGACCGCCGGCAGGATCCCGGTGGCCATGACCGCCTCGACTCCGACCGCTATCGCTCCGATTCCGACCACGATCGCTACGATGACCGCTACGCCGCCAGCAACCGGTCGGACGATGAGCACTTCGCGAACGAGCCGTACGAGGAGGACCCGTACGACCGCGGTCAGTTCGACCGCGACCCGTATGAGCGGGATCGACCTCGCCGCGACGCGCCAATCCCGGCCGCGGGTGGGTACGCCGATGCGTACGACGATGAGTACGACGACTACGCCGATCAGGACCTGGCGGCTCGGGATGATCGGAACCCCTATGACGAGATTGATGACCGGGAACCCGTCCGATACGACGAGCCCGGGCGCGACGACACCCGGTTTCGTCGGGAAGGCGGGCGCTTCGACCGAGAGCCTTACCGCGGCGACGATCGCGGCGACGTGCGGTACGACGATCGCGACGACGTGGACCGGTATGCACCCGATTATTCCCGCAAGGATGAGCGGTACGATGAGCGGTATCCGGAACGGTCCCAGCGACAGGACTCCCGGTACGACGATCGACACGACGACCGCCGCCCCGATCAGTACCGGGACCCAGGCGAGGACCGGTACCTGACCGCTGAGCCGGCACGGTGGTCCAGGGACCGCGACGTCGACCGATCCAGGGACGATGATGACCGGTCTGTCGATCAGCGTTCCTCCGACGATGACCGTCGGTATCGTGGTGGGTCGAACGGGCGAGGCGACGACCGCCAGCCCCGGCGCCAGCCAGCGGCTGGTCTGAACGGATCGTCCGACGCTGGTTATCCGAACGACCGTTACGGAGACGAGCCGGACCGGGGCTACGACGGGTATCAGGAAAACGGCGCCGAGGACGACCCCAGTCAGCGGTCCGGTCGGAACGACCGGGCCGGCCGGCGCGAACCCGGCCGGCGGCGGTCCCCCAACCGTGGTCTCGAAGACGAGCCATCTGACCCGGGACCCACGACACCGACCGGTCGCCGGCGCTCCGGTCTCACGGGACTGCGCAGTCGGTCTCCACGGGAATCCGACGTCAGCCGCCGTCAGACCCGTGATCCGATCGGTACCCCACGGCGCCGGTCCGAAGCGCCGCAACCGTTCGGCTGGGAGGATCGCGACGATTCGGGCAGCTCCCTGGACCGGTGACCGAGCGGCGGCCGCGGCTTCCTCCCGATCAGCCGGAGCAGACGTCAACGACGGGCCGGGAGTGGCACCGGGCTAACCGGTACTCCTCCCGGTCTTTTCGCGGACATGATGTCGCGGCCCCGGATCGACGGCGACCAAGGGACCGCCTAGCATCCCCGAGGCGATGGTCGGCCGTTCGGATGCCTGGCTCGGTTCCCACGATGGGCGACCGGTACTGTCTTGCACACAAGCTGCACACGGCCCTTCGGTATGGGATGACCGAGGGGTTGGGGACGTCCGGAGCCCCGGACCCAGCGGAAATGGGACAGAAAATGGCGGCAGGAACGGCTGAGACACCGCATCGTGGGCTTGATGAACGGGAGATCATCTCCCGGGACGATCGGGCGCTCGATCAGCTTCGTCTCTACAACGTCTTCATGGGGCTGGCCCACCTGATCCAGGCGATCGCCGTCCTGATCCTGACCAATGACTTCGCCCTGCCCGTCACGGCCAGCACGTTGACCGCCGCCCCCGGCGAGGCCGATCCGGTCTTCGAGATCTGGTTCCGGCTGGCGCTCGGCCCAGCAGTCGCGGTCTTCTTCCTGATCTCGGCGGTCAACCACCTGCTGATGGCGTCGCCGATGCTGTTCCCGTGGTATCGCACCAACCTCCAGCGCGGCATCCACTACACCCGGTGGTACGAGTACGCGCTATCGGCCGGGCTGATGATCGTGCTGATCTCGCTGGTAACGGGGATCAGCGACTATCGCGCCCTGGTCGGGGCGTTCGGCCTGACGGCGGCGATGAACCTGTTCGGCTTCATGCAGGAGCGCCACACGATCGACCGCCGGCTGGCGGGGAAGAACGTCAACTGGTCGGCGTTCTGGTTCGGGACATGGGCCGGGATCATCCCCTGGATCCTGATCTTCACGACGGCGCTGGACGCTCCCGGCGGCTTCGATGGCGCTGGCAATGTCCCTGGTTTCGTCTGGGGCATCTTCGCCAGCCTGCTGATCGCTTTCAGCAGCTTCGCCGTCAACATGCTCCTCCAGTATCGCGGCGTCGGTCCGTGGCGGGACTACCTCTTCGGCGAGCGGGTCTACATGTGGCTGAGCCTGATCGCCAAAGCCGCCCTCGCCTGGCAGATCTTCGCCAATACGCTGATCGACTGACGCGAGTCGCGACCACCGCCCATGCAGACGGACGAGCGTCAGGAACGAGCGTCGATGAACACATGATCGACCGCTCCCGCAAGCACCGGGGCGGCCGTCTTGCTGTTTGTGCTCCCGTCGGTGTTCGCTACGAGATGGTGATCTTGCCTTCCATCCCCTGGGTCCGATGGTTGCCGACACCGCAGTAGAAGGTGTAATCGCCCGGTTTGAGGTCGTCCGGTACCGTCCAGTCGAACGCGCGTCCGTCGTCCGGGAAGTCGACCGGCGCGTCGTCGTTGTAGCCCTCGATGATGAAGTTGTGCGGGAACTCGCCGGTGCTGAAGAGTCCGATCAGATCACCGATCGCGACTGACAGCTCACTCGGAGTGAAGCCGAACTCGTAGGCCTGGATCGTGATCGCGCCCACGGTCGGCGTCCCGGCCGGAGTAGCTCCGGGAGTCCCGGGCGTCGCGCCGGGCGTTGCCTGAGGTGAAGGAGCACCGTAGGCCGCAACCGCCAGGCTCGGGACGGCGACGAACGCGGCCGAGGCACCGATCAACTGGCGCCGACCGACTGTGGATGAGGGATGCGTCTTCTCCGATGCGGTTCCCATGCGGGTACTCTCCTCTTTCGTTCAGAACCCAACTGTCAAAGGCCGTAGAGGTCGATCGGACGCGGTGGAGTATTGTCGTGCTCTTCCGGATAATTAGAGTCTAACGGAACGTGTAAAGCGAAAATGTGGACATAGTTGAGACAACGACTGTTTGCGCAATACGCAATGCATCGGTCGGACCTTTCACCAACCGATTTGAATGGCAGCTTACCGCTCCTGTCTCGCTCGCTGGAACACATATGGGCCGACGACAGGTCGCGGCTGGATCGCCCAGGCTGCCGTACGATACGGGCCGCCCGAAGGTGCGCCGTCGCACCGTCCGTTCGACCAGAAGGAGTCTCCTATGCCACGCGCCCTCCGAGCGATCCAGCCCCGCGTCCCCGTCCTCGAGGCGTACGACGATGCGCCGCTCGGCCCCCGGCAGATCCGGATCCGGACGACCTTCGCCTCTCCCAAGCACGGCACGGAGCTCGTCGGCTATCGCAACGAGCCGTCCGCCAACCGGCCCTATGATCCCGTGCTCGGCGCGGTCGTCCCCCGACCAGCCGGCGACTCGGTCCAAGGCTTCTCGCGTGGTCTCGGCAACATGGCGACCGGGGTCGTCTCGGAGATCGGCGGCGACGTCTCCCGATTCACGGTCGGCGACCGCGTCTTCGGGCACTTCCCGATCCGGGAGACGCAGACCGCCGAGGAGACCGACGCCGACCCGATGCCGGACGGCCTCAGCGATGAGGCGGCCGTCTGCCTCGATCCAGCGGTGATGGCCTACGCCATCCGTGACGGCGGGATCAAACTGGGCGACACGGTCGCGGTCTTCGGGCTGGGCGCGATCGGCCTGATGGCGCTCCAGCTCGCCCGGCTAGCCGGCGCCAGCCGCGTCATCGCCCTCGACCCCATCGAGCGACGGCGGGACGTCGCCCTCGCGCTTGGCGCCGACATCGCGCTGGACCCGACCGAGGGCGGCGGCGACGCCGGGCTGGCGGTTCGGCGGCTGGATGCCCCGGATGTGCTGCGGACCGAGGCGCCGAGACGCCGGCTGGTCGGTGGGTATCACGAGAAGCTGACCCAGTTCAACGACCTCGGCGTCGACGTCGCCATCGAGACGTCCGGCAACACCTACGCGCTCAACCAGGCGATCCGGGCGACGCGGTTCGGCGGGACGGTCTGCCTGGTCTCGTTCTACGGCCGGGAGGCGCTCGGCGTCCACCTCGGTGACGAGTTCCACGTCAACCGGCTTCAGATGATCTCGGTCCGGGCCGAAAGCCTGCCGATGCGCGACGCACCCCGCTGGGATCTGAAGCGCATGGTCGATGTCAGCCTCGACTGGCTGACGACCGGCCGACTGCGCACCGATGGGATCATCACGCCGATCGTCTCGTTCGTGGACAGCGCCGAGGCCTACCGGGAGATCGACGAGTACCCCGAACGATCGATCAAGCTGGGGATCCGCTTCCCCTGACGGCCATCGGGCGCAGGGAGATCAGGCACTGGCCCACAACGAGCGGACGTGGGCGACGGTCTCGCGCAGGGCATCGTCGAACGGCCCGACGATGCGGCACTCGATACCCACCCAGCCGTCGTACCCGATCTCCCTGAGGGCCCGGAAGCCCGGCCGGAAGTCGAGGTGGCCGTTGCCGGGCTGCTGCCGGTTGCTATCGGCGACGTGGACGTAGGCGATCAACTCGCCACCCGTGCGGATGCTGGCCGCGATGTCGATCTCCTCGATGTTCATGTGGAAGAAGTCGGCCATCGTCGCGATCCCTGGCCCTGCCGCTGCCGCGATATCGACGCCCTGCTCGACCCGGTTGACCAGGTACGACTCGTACCGGTTGAGCGGCTCCAGGAACAACGGGACTCCGGCGGCGAGGGCGAACGGAGCCAACTCGGACAGCTGGGACGCGAACAGATCGGACTCCAGCTCGGCACCGGTCCGGTACGGAGACAGGTCGGGCAGGGTCGCCCGGCGGCCGAACTGCGGCACCTCCAGCACGCCGGCGGCACCAAGCTCCCCGGCCAGCGCGAGACGCCGCTGGGTGAGATCCATCGACTGCCGACGGACCGCCGGGTCCGGGTCGAGCAGCTTCATCCCGCCGGCGATGTTCGCCGCCCGGACCGACGACCCAGCGAATGCCGCCAGAACCTCCTCGTCCGGTAGCTGAAGCGAATCAGCGGAGAGCTCGATCCCCTCAATGCCCATCCGCTCCAGGTACGCGAGCCGCTCAGAGAGCGTGTTGCCGGGCGTCATGTCTTCCCGCAGCGCGATATTCATGGCTGGTCTCTCCTGAAGTCATTCGAATTGGGCGATGGCCACCATCACTATTGCAAACCGTCCCCACTGGGAGCAAGATGGACGGGTTCTCCAGGCGACGCAGCCCGACCAGGCACCACCGGCGTGACGAACGCACTGGACCGACAATCGAAACCGTTCCAGATTGACGCGGTAACGTCGGTCTGGACGATGGAGCAGCGAAGGAGCAGTTCCCATGATGCACGTCAAGCGTCGGCAGTCCGTTGTCGGTACCATCGCCGCGGTTTTTCTCTTGCTCGGGATCTCGATCTTCCCAATCGTGTCGTCGGCGCAGGATCCGGTCGAATTACTCATCTGGGACCAGTTCACCGGTCCCGAGAATGAGGTCGTCAACGACATCTACAGCAAGTTCACCGATCAGACCGGTGTGAAGATCCGGCGCGAATCCTTCGACACCGATCAGATGCGCCAGACCGTCAACACGGCGCTATCGTCCGGAAGCGGACCGGACATCATCTTCTACGATGCCGGCCCGGGCTACGCCGGCGTCCTCGCCGATGCCGGTCTGCTCCTGCCGCTCGACGACCTAGCGACCCAGTACGGCTGGACGGACCGGATCATTCCGACGGCGGTCCAGGGCGCGACGATCGACGGCAAGGTCTACGGCATGCCGCTCCAGATCGACCTGATCGGCTCCTATTACAACAAGACCATCTTCAAGGAGGAAGGCTTCACCCCGCCGACCACCGTTGACGAGCTGCTGACCTTCTGCCAGCAGGCATCCGACAAGGGGTACATTCCGCTCGCCTTCGGGAATAACCCCGGCTGGCAGGGGTTCCACCAGTTCTCGATGCTCGCCAACGACATGCTTGGTCCCGAAGCCCTCGGCCAACTCCTGACCCAGAACCAGGGGACCTGGAACAGCCCGGAGATCACGACGGCCATCAAGACGTTCTTCGTCGACATGCAGGCTGCCGGTTGCTTCAACCCGGACCCCAACGCGCTGACGTACGATGACGCCAATTCGCTGTTCTACAACGGCGATGCGCTGATGACCCCGACCGGCAGCTGGCTCGTCGGTGACATCGCCGAGAACATGCCGGACTACGAAGTGGCCATGATCCCGTTCCCGACGCCGACGGGTGCCCAGGGGCAGTACTGGCCGTCCGGCATCGGCTCGGCCTTCTTCGTCTCCCAAGCCAGCCAGCACCAGGCCGAGGCCGGCCAGTTCATCGACTACCTGTTCTCCCCGGCGATCGCCCAGCGCTGGGTCGGCGAGGCGAACTTCTTCCTGCCGATGGACGTCGATACGTCGTCCCTTCAGATCACGCCCCTCTCTCAGTCGATCCTCGATGTGCTTGCCTCGGCGTCCGCCGGTCAGACCACGCTCGGCTATAACGTCGACGTCCTCGCCCCGGCCGCCTTCAATGACACGCTGCAGAACGGACTGCAGGCAGTCCTGCTCGGCGATCTCACGCCCGAGGAACTGGCCGCGAATCTTCAGACGACGTGGGAGCAATCCCAGACGTGACGTTCTGACGACGCGATCCGACTGACGGGCAGCACGGACTGAGAAGCCGCTTGCTGCCCGTCCCATCTCCGGAGGTTCGTCACGATGGCGCAGTCGGCGGTTGGCGCGCATCCCGGCCCTGGCGGCACGTACCGGGCGCGACGACACTGGGCCCGGTACCGTGCGGGCTACCTGTTCCTCGCCCCATCGGCCATCCTGTATGCCATGTTCATGATCTACCCGTTCTTCCAGTCGATCTACCTGAGCTTCACCGACTGGAACGGCGTTGGCCCGATCGGCGACTTCGTCGGCCTCCAGAACTACCGCAACCTGATCCACGATGATCTGCTGTGGCGATCCCTTGGTCACAACGCCATCTGGGTCGTGATCGGCACGATCGGTCCACTCGTCCTTGGGTTGCTGCTGGCCATGCTGCTCTGGCGACAGCCCAGGGGGTTCGCGCTCTTCCGGACGGTCTACTTCCTCCCGCAGGTCCTCTCGCCGGTCATCATCGCAATCGTCTGGGGCTGGGTCTACAACCCGGTCTTCGGCCTGCTCAATCAGGGCCTGGACTCCATCGGTCTCGACGGCATCTCCCGCGGTTGGCTGGGCGACTCCAGCACTGCCCTCTACGCCGTGCTCGTGGCCGCCGTCTGGGCCGAGACCGGTTTCGTCTTCGTCGTCTTCCTTGCTGGCCTGCAGACGGTCAGCAAGGACCTCCTGGAGGCGGCGACACTCGACGGCGCGAACGCCTGGCAACGGCTCAAGGATGTCACGATTCCCCAGCTCGCCAACGTCATCACCGTCATCACCGCGCTCCTGCTGATCGGCGGTTTCAGTGTCTTCGACATTATCTTCGTCATGACCCAGGGCGGTCCCAATCACTCGACCGAGGTCATCGCGACCTACACCTACACCGAAGCCTTCACCCAGAACCACGCCGGCTACTCGGCGACGCTCTCACTGGTCCTGACGGTGATCTCGCTGATCGCGTCAGTCGTCTTCATCCGATTCCGCGAGCGAGGAGCCGAGTAGACTGTGGCAACGACCACCGCGGCACCGGAACAATCCCGGCTGGAAGCCGTCACTCGCCGATCCCGGTTCCGACCGGTATCGGGGATCGCCCAGTACGGTGTGCTGCTGTTCTTCCTGCTGATCTTCTTGATCCCGTTCATCTGGATTTGGTCATCGGCCTTCAAGACCTCGCGGGAGATCTCGCGCGACCCGTTCGGACTGCCCTCGGCGCTGCGGTGGGACAACCTGCAGGAAGCCTGGACCACCGGCCAGTTCGACCGGTACATGGGCAACACCGTCATCTACTGCGCCGCGATCGTGACCGGCGTCGTCGTCCTGTCGTGCATGGCGGGCTACGCGCTGGCCCTGCTGCCGCTGCCCGGCCGGGGCCCGATCCTTACGGTCTTCCTGCTCGGACTGATGGTCCCGTTCCAGTCGGTGATGATTCCGATCTACTACTTCCTGCAGGATCTGCATCTGCTCGGGACCTACTGGGCGTTCATCATCCCCGGCATCGCGTTGCGGCTGTCCTTCGGCATCTTCCTAATGCGGGGCTTCTTCCGCGGACTACCGCCGGAACTGGCCGACGCCGCCCGGCTGGATGGCGCCAACGAGTGGCAAACCTTCCGGGAGGTAATGCTGCCGCTCTCAATTCCCGGCATCGCGACTCTGGTCGTCCTCCAGTTCATCAACACCTGGAACGCGTTCCTGATGCCGCTCGTCTTCGTCCAGCGCGATGAGCTCCGGCCAGTCGCACTTGGCACGCTGTTCTTCTTTGGCCGCTTCACCGCCGACCGTGGCCTCATCGCCGCCGGGGTCACGATCTCGATGCTCCCGATGATCGTGATCTTCCTGCTGCTTCAGCGCCGCTTCATCGAGGGCATCACCGCCGGCGCCCTCAAGTCGTAGGCGTTCGGCTGGCGTCTCCTGATGCGATCGCCCAGAGCATTGGTGTCCTGAACGCGCGAACCGAGACCGTCAACCCACGCCCTGCTCCCGCCGGCCTATCCGGATGACGTTCCGACGGCGATGTCGTATCTCAACCCGTCCCGGCCCCGGGGACGACTCCTGTTCGCTCCCTCAGAGAGGGCGATGAGGGCGGCTCCTGTCGCGATGTGCTGCGACTGATCGTCCTCCGAGGTCCAGCTCAGATCGACGTCCGCGGCATAGTCCTGACCGAAGTCAGCGATCAGAACACCGGCCATCCGAAGGGCGTCTGGACTACTCGCGTTGATGTTAATGATGTTCGGGTCTTAATATTCCAGAGCGAGAAATACCCTGCCATCTGGCAATCCTCCACGAGACCGCTACAGTTCAATTATAGCCGTCACTCCTGTGAGGAGCGGGTCCGGCGGTGCCCAGATCGTCCAGTGACCGGACGACGACGACGCCCGCCTTGCCCCATTGATGGCGTAAGTCGGCATCACCATATCGACCGCGTGAGCGCTGATCGATTAGCTGGCGATCCGCTCTCGCGCCGGATGTCGATGACGGCGCATCGCGACCGTCCGGACACGGTACGGTCGTTTGAGGGCAGGTCCGCTCACCAGAGCGACCAGAGCTGGTCCGGTCGCGATGAGTTGCGTCTCTTCCTTCGCAGAGGTCCAACTCAGCTCAATTCGATCGGCATACGCCTGACCATAGCCAGCGATGAGATCGGCAGCGAGCTGAATTGCCGCCTGTCCATTGTCGAAGTCGCCAATAAAATTGCCGCTCACGACATCCCAGAGGGAAAAGTAAGCACCCATCCGATCAGTTCCTTTCGCGATCCACAGGAATGATAGCAATGACCGACCCCAGAAGGACCGCTACGTCGGCCCAGACTGTCCAGTGACCGGCCGCTCGCCCGGTTCGCTTTGCCTGATACCGACTGGTATCAGCGAGATGGACAACGGCGATGCTCCTTCCCAACCTGGAACTCCGGCTACGGAGAGCAAGCGCAGACTGAATGGAATCGCACGTGGATAGCGCTCGTCAAAGGCGCTCCTGTGCGGTCGTCAACGTCCGTAGTGGTTCGAAGCCCCGGACCGCATGCGATTGAAAATCCTCAAGCGTCGGTTCCTCGTCCAGGATGATTCGACAGAAGATCATCAGCCCGACTGGCTGCGAAGGTTCACTCACCGGACAGCCTCCCCGATCGTTCGCACCCGCTCGGCCAGCAGCTCGGCGATGTGGACGACCCGCAGCGGCCGGCGGCCGGCGTCAGCGCCGCCGCGGAGGTGCAGGATGCAGCCCTGGTTGTCCGTCACGAGGACGCGGGCGCCGGTGCCCTCGGCGTCGTCCAGCTTGCGGTTCATCAGCCGCTCGGCGACGGCCGGGTACTCGAAGCTGAACGACCCACCGAACCCACAGCAGAGCGTGCTCTCGGCCAGCTCGTCGACCCGGAGGCCCATCACCTCGGTCAGCAGCCGGCGCGGCTCGTCGGCGAGCCCGAGGGCGTTCAGGCCCTGACAGGAGTCGTGGTACGTCACGCGGCCGTCCGGGGCGAGCGCCGACGGGCCGGTACCGGCCAGGCTGCCGCCCGGGAGCCTGGCGACGCCTTCGAGGAACGACGTGAAGTCGGTCACCCGACGGGCGAGCCGCTCAGCCCGGGGCAGCCAGACCGGGTCGTCGTGGAACAGGTGAACGTAGTCCTGCGCCATCATCGCGACGCACGAGGCGCTGCCGGAGACGACGTACTCCGCCCGGCTCCGCTCCAGCGCCCGGATTGTCTGCCGGGCCATCCGCTTGGCGTTGGGCTCGTCGCCGGAGTTGTTCGCCGGCAGCCCGCAGCAGTTCAGCCCGGCCGGCAGCACGACCGTGACGCCGAAGTGCCGGAGGACATCGTTGACCGCCTGCCCCTGCTCCGGGTACATCCGGTCGGTGATGCAGCCGGGGAACAGGGCGACGGTCCGGCCCGCGGCGCCGTTCTCGATGACCGGCCGGAGCGGTGGCTGGGTCTCGCCGACGCGGACGCGGTCCCGCAGCGGTCGGCGGGCGACGGCCGGGAGGCTGCGCCAGCGGGTCTGGCGGTTCAGGACGGGCAGCTTCGTCCGGATGAAGGCATCCCCGCGGGTCAGCGGCAACTGCGCGTTCGCGCCGAGCCGGGTCGCTGCCGCAAAAGCCGCCGGCCGCGACAGTACGCCGAAGGCGACGCGCTTGGCCGGGTGCAGCCCCTTCTTCCGGACGACCATCCGGCGAACGTCGAGGATCTGGCGGGGCAGCGGGATGCCGACCGGGCAGACGGTCTCGCAGGCGTTGCAGCTCACGCAGAGGCTCTGCGGACCGGCCACCGCGTCGAGCCCGTTCGCTCCGCTCAGGAACGGCGTCACGACGAGCCCGATCGCGCCGGTGTAGATGTGGCCGAAGACGTGGCCGCCGACTTCGCGGTAGGGCGGGCAGACGTTGGAGCAGGCGCCGCAGCGGATGCAGTTGAGCGCCTCGCTGAACTCCGGCAGGGCCGCCATCGCCCGGCGGCCATTGTCGACGAGGACGATGTGCAGCTCGTGGCCGGGCGTCGGGCCGGTGATGAACGTCGTGTACGCGGTCAGCGTCTGGGCCGTGGCGCTCCGGGCCAGCAGCCGCAGCTGCATGACGGCGTCGTCGAACGTCGGAACCAGCTTCTCAATCCCGGCCAGCACGACGTGGATCCTGGGAACCGACGAGGTCAGGCGGCCATTGCCCTCGTTGGTGCACATCATCACCGTCCCGGTCTCGGCGATCAGCGCGTTGGCGCCGGTGATGCCCATCCTGGCGGTGAAGAAGACCTCGCGGATCTCGTCGCGGACGACCCGGACCTGCTCGGAGATGTCCTCCCGCGAGACTTCCCGGCCCAGCCGCTCGGTCAGGACCTCGCCGATCTGCCGCCGGCCGAGGTGGATCGCCGGCATGACGAGATGACTTGGCCGCTGTCCCATGACCTGGACGATCCACTCCCCGAGGTCGGTCTCGATCACGTCGATGCCGTGCACTCGGAAGTCGTGGTTGAGCTCGATCTCCTCGCTGACCATCGACTTGGACTTCGCGATCAGCTCGACCCCGTGCAGCCGGGCGAGATCACGGACGATCCGGTTGGCATCCTCGGCCGAGGCGGCGTGGTGGACCCGGGCACCGGACCGCTCGGCCGCCGCCTGGAACGCGGCGATGTGGGTCTCGAGGTTGGCGATCGTCTCGTTCTTGCGGGCCCGGAGGCGATCCCGCAGGTCGTCGAACGGGATCGCGCCGATCGCGTCGCGCCGGTTGCCGGGCCAGGACTGCTGGAAGGCTGTCAGGTTCCGCGCCAGCTGCTCGTCGCCGAGGGCCTCGTCGTAGCGCTCCCGGAACGGGCGCTCCGGCTCGCCGTGCTCGGTGCCGTCGTGGTCCGGCGGGATGCCGTCGATCACCGGCTGGTTGCCGCGGAGCACGTCGTGAGGGGACGGGGCGGTCATCGCAATGCGCTCCTCGGTCGATCGGTCGCTTCTGGTTTCTGTTCAGGGCCGGCGACGTCGCTGACCCGATAGCGCCAGTCAGTATACGAATCGGGTCCCGACGGATTCGACCGTCCGGCTACGTCAGGGAGTCGACGAACAGGACGACGACGCGGCCCGGCCCCTGGACGCCCACCGTCAGGACGCGCTCGATGTCGGCCGTCCGGCTCGGTCCGGTCATGACCGTCGCGTAGCCGCCGCCCGGCCGGCTGGCGATGGCCCGCAGCTCGGCGACGGCGTCGTCCAGCCCCGATCGGAGCGTGGCCGTCTCGACGACGACGATCAGCGTCCGGCTCAGCATCCCGGCGGAGCGGTCGGCCAGGTCGGGCTCGGCCAGCAGGACCGACCCGGTCTCGGCGTACGCCGCGTGGCCGAGCGTCAGCGCCAGCGGGGCGTCGCGGGCCGCCGCCGCGCCGGTCACGGTCTCGACGGTGAGGTGGCCCTCGAGCGCCGAGACGAGTGACGGCGCCCTCCGGCGCAGCTCGGCCGACACGACCAGCCGTGGACTCGCCGCGATCTGCGCCTCCACCTGGATCTCGGGCACGGCGGCAGGGGCGTCAGCGACCCGTTCGACCCGTACCCCGAGCAGCCTGGCCCGCTGGGTGAACATCTCCAGCAGTGCAATTATGTCGCCCTCGATCACCGGTAACTCCCCGTGGGAGTCGACGCGTGACGGCCCGTCTCGTGGGACCTGCCCTGAAGGGACCGGCTAAACGACAGTGCTCTCGAAGCGGTGGGGCAGGAGCGGAACTCCAACGCAGGGATGTCTCTGGTGGTCCTCAAGGTCGAATGGAATGTCATTCGGCCGGTCCCTTCAGGGCCGGTCGAACACCAGTCTGCCGCCGTGATGCGCCTCTCGGCGCCGAAAGGACTGCCTCCTCCGCGACACGAAGGAGAGCAACCGAGGACCGCTCGACTGGCGACAGACGATCCGACTGATCCGACTGATCCGACAACTCCTCATCGTGGTCACCGGTCAGCCAGCCAAGCGTCTCGCGGTAGCGACGCCCGAGCCTGACGGCATCCTCAAGGGTGACCGCCACGAACCGGACCGTGGTGCCGGGGCGAAGCTGGGCCAGGAGATCGAGATCGGCGTCGATCACGCAGGCGACTTTCGCGTAGCCACCGACCGTCCCCCGGCCGGAGAGCAGGATGATCGGCTGCCCGTCGGCCGGCACCTGGACGGTCCCGGTCGCGATCCCCTCCGAGACGAGGTTTCCGGCGACGGCGACCCGGAGGGCCGGGCCGGACAGACGGACACCCATGTGGCTGGACTGCGAGGTGACCGCGTACGGCGCGGCCAGCAGGCGAGCGAGATCTCCGGGCGCGAGCAGGTCGTCGTGCGGTCCGACGACGACCCGGAGCGTCACCTCACCTCCCGGCTCTCGCGGCCGTGGTCCGACGACGACGCTTCGATTCGGGTGCCGTTTTCGGGCTCCGCCGACCGGCAGTCGATCCCCGGCGATCAGCGCCCGGCCACGCATCCCGCCGAAAGCGGCGGTCAGATCGGTCGATCGGCTCCCGATCACGGACGGGACATCGATCCCACCGGCGACCGCCAGATAACCCCGAACTCCGGTACGGGAGGCCCGATCGGGCAGGAACGTCAGTTTGCTACCGGCCGCGATGGTGAACGGTTCCCAATGGGGCGCCGGTCGGCCATCGACCGTCGCCCCGAGGTCGGCGCCGGTCACGGCGACCTCGACGGCGCGGTTCGGGCGCAGCGTTGGGCCGGTGACGCTCATCTCCAGGACCGCGGCGTCCGGGTAGTTGCCCAGCAGCCGGTTGGCCGCCCGGTACGCCGCTCGGTCCAGCGCCCCGCCCGGTGAGATTCCCTGTGCCCCGAGCCCCGGCCGACCGGCATCCTGAACCGTCGTCAGCAGGCCAGGACTGACAACCTCGATGGCGACCCGCGACCGTGACCGGGACGCCTGTACCCCACGGCGAGCCTCGGGCGGCGGTTCTTCAACGGGCCAGTCGATCTCGGGCCGATACTTGCCGAGGCGAACCTGCCGGGCGATCTCCTCGTGCTCGGCCGGCTCGATCGGGCGGAACCGGATCCGGTCGCCAGGCCGAAGCAGCGCGGCGGGCGACCGGACGACATCGAACAACGGCACCGCCGTCTGGCCGATCAGCCGCCAGCCACCCGGCGTCGCCTGCGGGTAGATCCCGGTCTGTTCGCCGCCGATCGCGACGGAGCCCGCCGGGACACGGGGGCGGGGCGACGACAACCGCGGCGTCGCCATTCCCGGCGGCAGGCCGAGCAGGTAGGCATAGCCCGGCGAGAAGCCCAAAAAGGCGACCCGGTAGGCATCGCCACCGCAGTGGGCGGCGATGACCTCGCCAGGCGTGAGCCCGGTATGCGTCGCCACGTCATCCAGGTCGGGACCGAACTCGCCACCGTAGGCAACCGGGATCGTGACAGTCCGTGATATATCCTCGTGCGTCGTCCGGTGGGCCACGATCTCCTGCCGGATCAGCGCCTCGATCCCGGCAGACGAGATCCGGTCCGGGTCGTACTCGATCAGCAGCGACCGGTAGGACGGGACGATGTCGATTGCGGTCGAACCCAGCGAACGGCCGACAGCGTCGGCCAGGCCCACCGTCAGCCGGCTGGTCGCGAGGTCGACCGGAAGCAGCTGGAACTCACCGTCTGGAGCCGCCTGACCGATCTCCGCGATGACCACCCGATCGCCGAGCGGACGGATGCGGACCGTTGACGCCGGTCTGTCTGGATCGTCACCGTGTGTCTTGGGCGACCTCACGCGCCGAGCGCGGCGATCGTGACGCCAGCGCCCTCCAGCGTCCGCCGGACCGCTGACATGATCTCGACCGCGCCCGGCGTGTCCGAGTGGACGCAGATCGAGCGGACCGCGACGGTCAGATCGTCGCCGTCGACGGTCGGCAGCTTCCCTGTCTGGGCCAGCGCCAGCATCCGGGCGGCGGCGGCAGCCGGGTCGATGATCTGGGCGTCGGGGCGGGTCCGGGCGGTAAGCCGTCCATCGGCGTGGTAGGTCCGATCGGCGAACGCCTCGACGGCGAACGGCTGCCCAGCGCGGCCGGCGGCGTCGAGCAGGGCGCCGGGGTTGGCCAGGATGATCAGCGCCGGGTCGAACGAGCGAACGGCCGCGACGATGGCCCCGGCGATCGCGACGTCATGGGCGGCGACGTTCGAGAGGGCGCCGTGGGCCTTGACGTGCCGCATCGTCACGCCCGCCGCCCGACAGATCCCGGCGACGGCGGCGACCTGGTAGAGCGTGTCCGTCCGGACCTCCTCGGCCGAGCACTGGACGATCCGGCGACCGAAGCCGACCCGGTCCGGGTAGCCGGGGTGGGCACCCACGCCCACGCCGAGCGCCTTCGCCCGCAGGATCGCCCGCTCGATGCCGCGCGGGTCGCCGCCGTGGAAGCCGCAGGCGACGTTCGCGGACGTGATGACCTGGAACAGCTCCTCGTCAGCGCCGATCGTGTAGGCGCCGAAGCTCTCCCCCAGGTCACTGTTCAGATCGATGATCATGCCTGTCTTTCCTCCACCCCATCGCCGCGTCGCCATCAGGGCGTGATGGTACGGCATGACCTTCCGGCGTGGGGCACCGGGCTACCCGCCGGTCGATGAGCCGAACTCGTGGGCCGAGTCCCGGATCAGATCGTCACGCGGAGAGCCATCGAACGGAGCGGTGCCGAACACGGCACCGAACAGCGTACGGAAGACTGCCCAGCCGACCGCGAACCCGATGCCGATCAGTACGTATCTCTTCATCCCGTGCGCTCCCGTCCGATGACCTCGACCGCGAGTCGTCCCCGCTCCGACGACAGATTGCCGCGACAGAGTACCGAAAAACAGAGACGCCGACCCACCATGAGCGGCGGACCAGCGTCCTGAACCAGACGACATCTACTTCCGGTTCATGATCTTGCCGTAGAGACCGAATAGCAGGAACGTCGGTGGCCACTGCCCGACGAAGACGGCCCAGTTGGCGTTGCCACGGACACGCAGGAACGCGGACAGACCGATCGATGCCAGCGCCGCCCAATACCAGGTGCTCTCGGGGACCGAATCGGTAATGCGGATGACCTGGCTGTCGGAATCGTTCTTCGCCATGGGTGAAATCCTTCTGCCACGGGGACGATGTCCCGGGGTGGTCTCTTCGCTCCCCCGCCTGCGTCGGCCCTCACGGACCCACCGACGAGAAGCCTCGTCACTTCGGGTGTTAACATCCGTGGCGCATCCCATGTGCCGTCGCTGCGAGCGGTCCGGCAGCGCGACCGGGCATCCATCAGACGCCGTCCGTGAACACCCATGCTATGATGTCTGGTGCATTTGCTCCACCCGCGGCCGCGGGTCCTCTCTTCGGAAAAGACATCCCAATCCATGTCCACCCCGCTTCAGGCCGTCGATCATGTCGCGTCCAGCCCCGACGTCGCCCCCATCGCCGTCCCGCTGTCTCCCATCCGGCGCCGACCGGTCCCGTTGTCCGCCCGCAAGGCGGGGCTCTACGACCTGAGCCTGGGCGACTTGACGGACCGCGTCACGGCGATGGGGCAGCCGGCCTACCGGGCCCGGCAGATCTACACCGGCGCCTACCGCCAACTGGCCGACTCCTACGACGCGATGACCGACCTGCCGAAGGCGCTCAAGCCCCGCCTCGCGGCCGAGCTGCCGATCCAGCTCCTGAAGCCGGTCGAGATCCTCGAGGCGGACGACGGCGAAACGATCAAGGCGCTGTTCCAGACCGATGACGGCCAGTTCATCGAGACCGTCCTGATGCTCTACAACGAGCGGGCGACGGTCTGCGTCTCCTGTCAGGTCGGCTGCGCGGTCGGATGCGCCTTCTGCGCGACGGGCATCGGCGGGCTGATGCGGAACCTGACGACCGGGGAGATGGTCGAGCAGGTGATCTGGTCGGTCCGGGTGGCGCGGGAGCGCGGCCGGCAACTGACCAACCTCGTCATGATGGGGATGGGCGAGCCACTCCAGAACTACCGGGCGACGATGGCCTTCATCGGGATCATCAACGACGCGGCCGGGCTCCAGTTCGGCGCCCGCCGGATCACGATCTCGACCTCTGGCATCCTGCCCCGGATCCGGGCGCTGGCCGAGGAGCCCTGGCAGGTCAACCTCGCCGTCTCGCTCCACGCCCCGAACGACGCGCTCCGCGACCGCCTCGTGCCGCACAACACCCGCTACCCGATCACCGACCTGATGGACGCCTGCCGGGAGTACACCCAGAAGACCGGCCGCCGGATCTCGTTCGAGTACGCGCTCATGGCCGGCATCAACGACGGCGATGAGATCGCGACCGAGCTGGCCCAGCTGCTTCGGCGCAGCGGCGTCCTCTGCCACGTCAACATCATCCCGTTCAACAAGGTCGAGATCCTCGACTTCGAGCGGCCGACGACGGCCCAGATCGACCGCTTCGCCGCCGTCCTGACCGGGCACGGTATCGCGACGACTGTCCGCTACTCGCGCGGGCTCGACATCAAGGCCGCCTGCGGGCAGCTCCGGGCCGAGCACGAGAGCATCATCCCGGTCAGCTCGACCGCGACCCGCGACACCCTGCCGGCCTCAGCCTCGATCGACCTCGACAGTGAGGCCGTCCCAGGCGAGGCCGACGTCGTCGGGTAGCCGCTCGCTCATCCCGGCGTTGCCGACTTCGTGGCTGAGATGGGTCAGCCAGGTCTGGCGCGGGCGGTGGTCGAGCCGGTCGACCACCGCCAGGGCGTCGGCGATGCTCAGATGCGTCGGGTGCGGCCGCTCCCGGAGGGCGTTCAGCACCAGCACGTCGGTTCCCGTCATCAGGGCGAGCGTGCCGTCGTCGACCGACTTGGCGTCGGTGATGTACGACAGGTCGCCGATCCGGTAGCCGAGGATCGGCAGCCGGCCATGCTGGACCGGCAGCGGCACGATCGGCGTGCCGAAGGGCTGGAAGGGACCGTCGACGGTGACGAGGTCCAGATCCGGCTTGCCGCCCCAGAACCCGAGCCAGTCGCTGAAGGCGTAGGCGAACCGCTCCCGGATCATCTCCGCCGCGACCTCGTTGGCGTAGGCGGGAATCCGGCTGCCCTGCAACTCGTTGAAGCGGCGCATGTCGTCCAGTCCGGCGGTGTGGTCGGCGTGACCGTGAGTGTAGAGGACGGCGTCGACGTGCTTCAGGCCCATCGCCAGGGCCTGGAGGCGAAGCTCCGGCCCGGTGTCGACCAGATAGGTCCGGTCGTCGGCGACGTCCCGGATCACGGCCGAGGTCCGCGTCCGGCGGTCGCGTGGGTCCGTGGAGAGGCAGACGCCGCAGTCGCAGCCGATCATGGGGACGCCGTTGGAGGTGCCGGTTCCGAGGAAGGTCAGTTCGATCGTCGTCATCTCGTCCCTGTCGCGCTTGCCATGGTGGGGTTCATTCGACGGAGTATAGCGACGCCCGGTCGGTCGCTTGTCGGCGAGGTCCGGCCAGACAGGTTCAACGAGCCGCCCACTTGCTCCAGCCATGAATGGCCGGGGCCAGGAACGGCGCTGCGCGTCGCGGCAGTGCTGATTACATAGATCGTCCCGTTGGCCCCGAGGACGGAACTGCACGCATGAACGGTGAGGTAGTCAATATGGTCCTGAGCCAGGCCGTTTACGGTCGGGGGCAACGGAGAGGTGGGGATGAATCACCGTCTACGGCTGGACCTCTCGCTCTCTGGCTTCCAGGGTCTTCCGGCGCCACGGGGACAGACCCCAGGCCGCGACGACGGCCCAGACGACCTGGATCAGGACGAAGCCCCACTGCTCCTCGACGACGGCGACGAAGGTCAGCACGACCGAGCCGATCAGGTTGAGCCAGAGGTAGGCCGGCGCGTGAGAGGACATTCGCCCACTCTGGAGCAGCGCGAACGGCACAAGGATCACGATCGCCCCGATGAATTCGAGGAGCAGGATCATGGTGTCCGCCCCTCCGCGCCGGCCGGCGGCGAGCGATCAACCAGGGCACGGGTCCGCAGTCCCCAGAGCGAGACCAGGCACCAGACGGTTTCCAGCAGCACGAAGCCCCAGTTGCCGGTCACGACGGCCGTCACCGCCAGCGCCCCGGAGCCGATCGCGTTCGGGATCAGGTAGCCGAAGGAACGTTCGTCGAGCAGGCCGAACTGGGCGGCCAGAAACCCGGCCAGAATCAGGATCGCACCGATGATCTGGATGATTTCCCACATGAGTTCGCGTCATCTCCCCCGACGGGCGGCCCGTCATGACCCTATCGTAGCAAGCGCCATGGCCGTGTGTTCCGACCGGGCCGCGCGATCGGGTTGGCGCCAGGCCGACCGGTCCTGCTACCGTCTCCGCTGGCGGCGCGACCGGCCCGCACCCACCCCTCGCCCCCGGAGTCCACGTTGTTGGCGTCTGACCGCTCGACTCATCCACCCATCGAATCCCTCGCCGAGACGACCTACCGCGAGCGCCACGACCGCTGGGCCGGCGAGGCGAAGGCGCTGACCGGGCGCTGGAACGTCGTCGCCAACGGCCGGCTCGTCGCCTTCGCCCTGAGCGTGATCCTGGTCGTCTGGGGCATCGCCGCCGGAGCTCCGGTGACGATTGCCATCGGCGTGGTCATCGCCGTCGTCTTCCTCGTCCTCGTCCAGCAGCACCGCTCGCTCGGCGCCGTCCGGGGCCGGGCGCTGCTCCTCGCCGAGATCAACCGCGAGGGCATCGCCCGCGTCCGCCGCGACTGGGACGACCTCCCGCTGCACGACGGCCAGCCGCCGACTGGAACGCACCCCTACGACGGCGACCTCGACATCACCGGCCGGGCGTCGCTGCTGCACCTGCTGGACACGACGACCTCGACCCTCGGCCGCTCCTGGCTGCGCCGCTGGCTGCTGGAATCGACCCCGCTGGCGGTGACGCAGGAGCGGCAGGCGGCCGTGGCGGAGCTGGCCCCACGGCTCGATCTCCGCCAGGAGCTCGCCCGGCTCGGCCGGCAGAAGCGGCAGGCCGGTTCGCCGGACACGTTCCTGAGCTGGGCCGAGGGCAGCCGCTGGCTGGCCAGCCGGGCCTGGCTACCCTGGTACGCCCGGATCAGTGCCGCCGTCTTCATCGCCGGGATCGCCCTGCAGGCCCTCGGCGTGACGCCGCTGCCACTCTGGCTGCCAGTCCTGATCCTGAACCTGGCCGTCTCGGCCTTCGTCTCCGGCCCGGCCCACGACATCATCAGCCGGGTCGCCAGCCAGCAAGGCGCCCTCCAGCGCTACGGCGCCCAGCTCGACGCCATCACCGGCTGGCAGGTCCGGAGCGCGCTCCTGGTCGGCGTCCAGCGACGGCTCGCGGCCAGTGGCTCCAGCGCTCCGGCGGCGCTGCGGCGGCTGGACCGCGTCCTGTCGTGGACGATCCCGCGGGGCTCGCTGGTCTACGTCCCGGCCCAGGCCGCTGTGCTCTGGGACGTCCACCTGCTGGCCTCGCTTGAAGGATGGCAGGCCCGCAATGGCCGCCAGGTCCGGGTCTGGCTGGACGCCATGGCCGAGACCGACGCCGTCTGCGCCCTGGCCGGTCTGGCCGGAGACAACCCGGACTGGGTCCTGCCGGACATCGACCCCGAAGCCAGGGCGATCGAATCGGTCGGCCTCGGCCACCCGCTGATCGGCGAGACCGTCCGGGTCGACAACGACGTCACCGTCGGGCCGAACGGCACCTTCCTGCTCGTGACCGGCAGCAACATGTCGGGCAAGAGCACGCTGCTCCGCTCGATCGGCGTCAACGCCGTCCTCGCCGGTGCCGGGGGGCCGGTCTGCGCGACGGCGCTCCGTATGCCGCCGGTCGATCTCTGGACCAGCGTGCGGGTCTCGGACTCGCTCGCCGCCGGGGTCTCGTTCTTCATGGCCGAACTGCTCCGGCTCAAGGCGGTCGTCGACGCGGCGACCGCCCACGCCGCCCGGTCGGATGACCGGGTGTTCCTCTATCTGCTCGACGAGATCCTGCAGGGAACGAACTCGCGGGAGCGCCGGATCGCGGCGCGCCGGATCGTCGGCCGGCTCGTCGGCTCGGGTGCGATCGGGGCCGTCACGACCCACGACCTCGACCTGGCCGAGAACCCGTCGCTGGCGCGAGCCGCCGTGCCGGTCCACTTCCGCGAGCATGTCGTCCGCGGCCCGAACGGCGCCGAGATGCGCTTCGACCACCTCATGCGCGACGGCATCGCGACCTCGACCAACGCCCTCGCCCTGATGGAGGCGATCGGCCTGGCCCTGCCGGACCCGGACGAGTGGGAGGGCGAATCAGGGATGGATGGAGCTCGGCGGCGGATCGTTCCGTAGGGGCGACGTTTACGAGCCCGGCCGCCGCCGCGGCCTTCGCCGTCAGGCGAGATCGTGCCGAACGGCCACCTTGCGGTCGGCGAGCAGACCCCTCTCCCAGTGAAGCGCGACTCCTCCCCGGGTCGGTGTCGGCACTGCGGTGCCTCACCGCCCGGAGAGGGGCTCATGCTGGTCGAGCTGAAGCTCTCCGAAAGTGGTCACGCCGCTCGCGGTCGGTCTCCCCCTCTCCGGGCGGTGAGTCGCTTCAGCGACGATTCGAGCCGGGGAGGGGACTGGTCGCCTCCAACGCTGCCCGATTGAGCAGGCCGATCCAGCACTCAACCGCTCGCGTCCACCGTCAGGCATGGTTGAAACCGGAACACCGTTATCGCCTGGCGGCGATGGCCGCTGCGGCGGCCGGACTCGTCAACGTCGCCCCGACAGACAGGTAGGGCAAGCGTGCGGTGTTATGGAACTGCCTGGTCGCCGTCGTCGGCGGGGCGGGCGAGGTTGCCGACCTCGCCGGGCAGGAGCGGACGCAGCAGCAGTACCCAGTCCGCGCCGTCGCTCTGCCAGATCGTGAGCTGGTTGGCCTGCTCTGTGAGCGGCCGGACGGCGGCGAGGTCGCCGCCGCCGATCGTCTCGACCCGGGCACCGGGGAAGACCGCGGCGTAGCCCGCGCCACGGACCGCCTCGTCGAGCGGCTGACCGATCTCCGCCAGTGGCGTATCGAGCGGCCAGGCGACCGGCTCCCCCGGCTGCACCCCTTCGAGGGTCGAGACCTCCGCGGCGGCCGGGAAGCTCGCGGCCGGGATGGCGACGATTTGAAGCTCGGTGAAGTCGTAGGACGTCTCCGGCTCGGCGACCTGCCCGGTCTCCCGGAGGCTGGCCGGGTTGGCGATCAGGGCGAGGAAGGGCTGAATGCGGTCGCGGGCGGCGGCCAGCTCGCTGGTGTCGGCCGGGTCGAGCTGATCCAGTCCGTAGGCCGTCGTCGTGACGGTCCGGCCGTCGACGGTGACGGTGATGATCTGGTTGGGCAGGTCCGTCACGTTCGGGTTGATGTACTCCTGGTCCGACTCGGTCAGCCCTGCCTCGTGGGCCGCGTCGAGGATGACCTGCACGCCCGCGTCCGTCAGCGTGGCTGCCTGGAGGCTGGGCAGGGCGGGGGGCGGGTAGATCAGGATCTGGGCGCCCTGGCTGATCTCCCGCCGGTCGTCGCTGAGCTGATAGGTGGGGACGGCCGTCAGGTTGGTCTCGGGGGTGACGAAGCCACCGACGTACTCGACCCGGACGAGGATCGTTGGGCCACTCGCGCCGGGCGTTCCGGCCGGGATCTCGCCGGGCGTTCCGGCCGGTTCGGGCGCGGGGGTCGTCCCGGCCCGGGCCTTCGCGCCACGGATCGTGCCGAGGGAGAGACCGGCCGTCGCTGCGACCCCGGCGGCGAAGTCGCGGCGGTTGAGCGGAGTTTTCGGGGAACGGTGGTTGTGGGTCATGACACATCCTCCTGCCGGATTCAGGATCGGCGCTACCCGGCCCCCGGGCTGAACGGTGGGGGCGTCGCGTCGCGTTCAGGATTGAGGGGCTACCAGCGCCACCTGCCTGGTGGCCCCGGCCGTAAACGGCCTGGCTCAGGACCGGTGCTGCGCGTCTGGCAGGGGGGGATCAACGACCACTCGACTGCAGGCCCCGGGCGTGAACAGCCTGGCTCAGGACCGGCGTGGATCGCAGGGGCGTTACAAGGCTCATCTTGCTGGTCCCTCCGGCGCTGAGGGCAGGTTGCCAACGAAGAACGGGGACGCCGATCCGCATGGCCGGGATGCGCGGCACCGCTCCTGAGCCCGGCCATGAATGGCCGGGACCTAACGGTCGGCCGAAACTGGACCGATTCCGCAACAGTCTCTTGGATTAGAGCCAGGTACCATCGTCAGGCGATAACCGACGGTTCTAGACCGGCGGCGCGACATTCGGGTCGCTGAAGTAGCCGAACAGGGACAGGAGGAGCAGCACGACCAGGACCGCGATCAGGAGGCCCGAGCCGATCGTCCAGATCCAGACCGTGTATCCGAACCGTTGCTGGACATCGGGCTTGCCTTCTTCGGTCTGGTAACCGTTCGCCATGTTCATCTCTCCCGCCCGGCACCCCCCCGGAAGGGTCGGCCCCGAGGCTCGTCTTCCGGACCGCGTACGCCCGGTACCCTACGCTGCATTGTCTTCCATCACTCTACACTCTACGCAACGGGACCCGGTCGCGTCTACACGGTCGGGTCCGGGTGCCGCTCCGGGACAGGATCACCGACCGGATAGCCGCCACGTTCGTGCTCGCGGACGGTCAGGCGACGGAACTGGCGAGGAGGGTGCGCAGGACCTGGATGAGGATCAGGGCGATGATAGGGGAGATGTCGATCACGCCCAGCGACGGGACCACCCGGCGGATCGGCCCGATCACCGGCTCGGTCGCGTTGAACAGGAACTTGCCGACGGCGGAGTTCATCCCGGGGTCGAACCAGGAGGTCAGCGCCCGGCCGATGATGAGCAGGCTCATGGCCTGGAGCAGCAGCCCGAGAATATTGGCGAGTTCGATCGGCATCCATTCGTCCTTCGGCACAGTGGGGTGCGGGTGAAACAGGGCGTCGTCCCCGCGGCGGGGCGACTGGTCGCATGGTGACCGGTTTGAGCAGGTCGGTATCCTCTGCCCGGCAGTATAGCGAAACGCCGTCTCAACGGCGGCTACCGGACAGCGTCCGCGGCGACACCGTACAATCACTATCGGACAGAAATACGGCCAAAGCGTCACGAAACGGGCCGTTCATGGGGCAATGCGATCCGGCCGGCCGATCGAGGTCCGGACACCGCCCCGTAACCGAGATGCCCGACGGCGGCGACCGGCCAGCAGGAACGGAGAGGCACCCGGAATGGGCGAGCAGGACAACGGCAACGTCAGCGGCGACGGGCACCACCGGCCCGACCAGAAGGCCAGCGGCGACCACGACATGCGGTCCAACAGCCGGACGCTGTTCGAGGGACCGACCCGGGCGGCGGCGCGCTCCTATCTGAAGAACATCGGCTTCTCGACCGAGGACCTCCAGAAGCCGATCATCGGGATCGCCAACACCTGGATCGAGACGATGCCCTGCAACTTCGGGCTGCGGCGGCTGGCGAAGCACGTCAAGGACGGCGTCCGAGCGGCCGGCGGCACCCCGATGGAGCTCAACACGATCGCGATCTCGGACGGGATCACGATGGGCACCGAGGGGATGAAGACGTCCCTCGTCTCCCGCGAGGTGATCGCCGACTCGGTCGAGCTGGTCGGCCGCGGCCACATGTTCGACGCGATCATCGGCCTCGGCGCCTGCGACAAGACCCTGCCGGGGCTGGCGATGGCCGTCGCCCGGCTCAACATCCCGAGCATCCTGATCTACGGCGGCACGATCATGCCCGGCCACTATCAGGGCCGCGAGCTGACGGTCCAGTCCGTCTTCGAGGCGATCGGGGCTCACTCCGCTGGCAGGATCGATGACGCCGAGCTGCTCGCGATCGAGAACGCGGCCTGCCCCGGCGAGGGCGCCTGCGGCGGCCAGTTCACCGCCAACACGATGGCGATGGCGATGGAGTTCATCGGCCTCTCGCCGCTCGGCAGCGCCTCGACTCCGGCGATCGACCCGGCCAAGAACGAGATCGGCCGCCGCGCCGGCGAGCTCATCATGGACCTGCTCCGCCGCGACGTCCGCCCGCGCGACATCCTGACCCGGCCGGCCTTCGAGAACGCCATCGCCGGCGTCGCCGCGACCGGCGGCTCGACCAACGCCGTCCTCCACCTGATCGCGCTCGCCCGCGAGGTCGGCGTGCCGCTGGATATGGACGACTTCGACGTCGTCTCGAAGCGGACCCCGCTGATCACCGACCTCAAGCCGGGCGGCCAGTTCGCGGCCGCCGACCTGCATGAGGCGGGCGGAATCGAGCTCGTCGCCCAGCGGCTGGTCAACGCCGGTCTGATGGACGGCTCGCTGCCGACGCCGACCGGCCGCTCGCTGGCCCAGGAGTCCGCCCTCGCCGTCGAGACGCCGGGGCAGGTCGTGGTCTACGACGTCGCGACGCCGATCAAGGCGACCGGTGGCCTCCACATCCTGCGCGGCAACATCGCCCCGGACGGCGCCGTGACCAAGCTGTTCGGCTACGAGCGCCGCTACCACCGCGGCCCGGCCCGGGTCTTCGAGGGCGAGCACGCCTGCATGGAGGCCGTCACCCATCGCCGGATCGTCGCTGGGGACGTCGTCGTGATCCGCTACGAGGGGCCGCGGGGCGGGCCGGGGATGCAGGAGATGCTCGGCGTGACCGCCGCCCTGGTCGGGCAGGGGCTCGGCAACGATGTCGCCCTGCTGACCGACGGCCGGTTCAGCGGCGCGACAAAAGGGCTGATGGTCGGCCACGTCGCTCCTGAAGCCATGATCGGGGGCCCGATCGCGGCGCTGCGGGAGGGCGATACGGTCGTGATCGACATCGACAACGGGTCGCTCTCGGTCGAGTTGAGCGACGATGAGATCGCCGCCCGGCTGGCGGAGTGGCGGGCGCCGCCGCCGCCCTACACGACCGGCGTGCTGGCCAAGTACGCGGCCCAGGTCTCCCAGGCTAACGAGGGGGCCATCACTCGCCCGGTGTTCTAGAGCAGGTCAGAAGCGCTGTTCGATCAGTCGTTTTCGGAACCGGACGTCGTGTTCGCGGCGCTCCGCGCCGTTCCTGAGCCCGGCTCGCTTCGCTGCCTTTCAGGCCGGTCATCTCCGTCAGGCGATAGCGGACAGCCGACCTGGCGAGGGGCAACGCTTCTGCCCGTTGTTCTGGAAACCGGACTCTCGATCGACGCGACGAGCCGGCGACTTGATGTCGCCAGCCCGTCGTGGTCATGGCTCGTCCAACTGCCGGACGTCCAGGTGGCGTCGTCCAGCTCCCCTACCGTGCGGCCAGCCCGAACGCCACACAGATCAGCAGCAGCACCAGGACGCCGACCATCAGGCCGATCGCGACCTTGTCCGGCCGGCTGGCCCCGTCGATCGCGGAGGCGAGCGACTCGCCCTGAGCCGGGCCGGTGGCATCTCCGGGTAATGGCGAGCCTTCGGCATGGGGCGTGGTCGCCATGCCCGGCGTGTCCGCGGCGGTCGCCAGCTCGTCCGACCGCACGTCACCGTCGACGGGAACGTCGATCTGATCGGGCTTCGGGTCGATGGGCTGATCGTTCTCGGTCGTGCTCATGCCCCAAGCCTACCAGAGCCACCCGCCACACCTCCGGTGGAGCCACCGTCGCTCCAGACGGTGCGCCGCCCGAATCGCCAGCGGCCGATCGGCGACGCTGACCAGGACGGTGGCGACCCGGCGATCGGGTCGAGCAGGTAGCGGTTGCCGGTGACGACGACGGTCCAGGTCATCGCCAGCACGTTGGGAACGGTGAGCGAGACCACCCAGGCTCGGCCGGGCAGGACGGCGTGGAGGATCAGGACCGCCTGCAACGCCCAGCCAACGGACATCATCGACATGGCGCCAAGACGTCGATAGCGCCCGACTCGTCGCCGACCGTCCCGTGGTCGGGCGGCCCGAAGCGAATCAGCGTGTCGAACGTTCCGGACAAACGTTCCGGACAGTGGATAGAGCCGCGGCGGCGAAGCAGGGTCGGCACCACCGGGATAACCGGCCCAACCGATCGACCCCTACAGCACCCCGCCCAGCAGCGGCATCAGCAGGCCCTGCCACCGTTCCCGGACCGCATCGCGCCAGGGCTCGGCGGCGACGATCCGGATCAGCCGGCGGTGCTCCTCGTAGCGCTTGAAGTCCTCGTCGCTCATCCCGGCGACGTCGCGCCACGGCATGATCGGCGCGAACCCGACCGGCGGCCGCTCGAACGTCACCCAGACGCTGGTGCGCCACCGCTCCGGCTTCGGGATGTCGATCAGGATCGCGTCGGACGGCACGGTCTCGCCCAGCTCGGCCGACAGCCCCTCGGCCAGCAGGATCTCGACCTGGCGCCGGGCGGCCGGATCGTAGAACAGGTTGCCGAGCCGGCCGTACAGCTCGAAGGCCAGCCGGCTGACCTCGAACGCCCGCTTGTGGACCCGCCGCTCGACCAGCGCGGCCGTCAGACGGCGGGTCGCCTCCGGCATCGACGGCTGCCCGAGATACGCCAGCAGCGAGGCGTCGTCGTGCTCCGGCAGACCGTCGGCGTCGACCGTCCCGGCGAGCACCGCCTCCTGGATCGCCCGGAGCAGCATCGCCATGCAGGCCCGGTTGGTGTGGTGCCAGTAGACATTGTCGAACATCGCCTGCCGGGCGTTGATCAGCGAGTGCAGGGCGCTGACGCCCTTGCTCCCGACGACGATCCGCTCACCGCTCCCCTGCGCCGCCCCGTGCCGGACGATGGTCTCCGGGACGGCGGCGATCCCGAGCGCGTCGATCAGCCGGGTCGTGTCGACGCCGCCGTACGGCACGTTGCAGGCGTGGGCGTCCCGCGGGAGGTAATCCAGCTTGTCCATGTCCAGCGGACCGGACAGCAGGTTCCGCAGCAGCCGGTCGACCGGCACCAGCGCCTCGTGGCCCTCGAAGACGATCGCCGCGACCCGCTCCGGCCGGACGCCCCACTGTTCCCGCAGGATCGTCGCGATCTCGCCCGAGACGATCCGGGCGGCGCCGACCTCCTCGTGCGGCCGGACCGGCGGCCCGAGCTCCTCGATCGCGTGGGAGAACGGGTAGTGGCCGATGTCGTGCAGCAGCGCCGCGGCGGCGACCGTACGGGCGTCTTCCTCGCCGATCAGCCCGCTCGCCGCGGTCTGCCGCAGGTGCTCAAGCGCCCGCCGGGTCAGGTGGAGGACGCCCAGGGAGTGCTCGAACCGGGTGTGCTTGGCGCCCGGCCAGACGCGAGAGACGAAGCCGAGCTGCTGGATCCGGTCCAGACGCAGGAACGCCGGCGTCCCGATGATCGCCAACTCCGGCGCCGAGAGCGGGATCCGGTCGTAGATCGCGTCCCGGACCGTCGTCTCGACGGCCAGACCGAGGCCCGGCACCGCCGGCGTGATCGCCACCTGAGTTGCCGAGTGGGACAGCACGGGCGTGATCGGGCGCGACGGCTCCTGACGGGGATGGAGCGGGAAGTTCGGCAGCGGGAGCGTCACGGCGAGTCTCTTCCCGGTGTGGATCGATCTGGATCAGCCCTGAAGGGTCTGGCTGAACGACATTGGTGGTGCGTGGCGAGGGATCATCCGGCCGTGTGAGTCCCGGCTTTGAATGCCGTGGCTCAGGACCAGCGCTGCGCGTCGTGGGGTCGGTGGATAAACCATTGGTGAGCCATCGTCAGCAAACTGGTCGCCGCCAGTCCGTAGTCGATTTGATTCCCAAAACCGAACACCCTTGGGGAACTGCGATTATGGGAATCATTTTCAGGACCAGGTTGTCTGGGATGGCCCCAGCCGTCCTGCCGATTGCGGAACGCTCTCGGAGGACGCAGTCGTCAGGACGCGCAGCGCCGGTCCTGAGCCGGGCCATTCATGGCCGGGACCGCCAACCGGTATCGGACTATTCTCGCAAACCCAATCGGTCCAGGGCCGGTCATCGCCGTCAGGCGAACCGCAGCCAACGCGGGTAGGATATCCGGGCACCAGCCCGTCCGCCGCCCCACCCTCCAGACCACCCAGGAGCGACGATGCATCACACCGGACCGGACTCATCCGTCGCTATCCCCGCGACCGACCCGACCCAGTTCGGATCATTCCTCCTCCAGACCGAGGTCCGGTTCGGCCCCGGCGTCGCACTGGAGCTGGTCTCCGCCCTCGCTCCCTATGGCGACCGCATCCTCATCGTCACCGACCTCGGCGTCCGCCTGACCGGCCTGGTCGACCAGATCCTCGCGCCGGTCATCGCCGCCGGGGTCGCCGTCACGGTCTACGACGACGTCTCCCCCAACCCACGCGACCATGAGTGCCGAGCAGCGTCGGACCTCGCCCGGGCGGTCGGCGCGACGGTGATCGTCGCGATCGGCGGCGGCAGCCCGATCGACGCCGCCAAGTGCGCCGCCGCCCTGGCGACCAACGGTGGTAGCGTCCGCGACTGGGCCGTCCCCCGGCGCCTCGCGGCCGACCCACTGCCGCTGATCGCCATCCCGACGACGGCCGGGACCGGCAGCGAGGTCACCCGCGGCGCCGTCATCACCGACGAGGAGCACCGGACCAAGCTGACCGTCAAGGACCCGCGAATGGCGCCCCGGCTAGCCCTCGTCGACCCATCCCTGACTCATTCCGTCCCACCCGGCGTCACTGCCGCGACCGGGATGGACGTCCTCACTCACGCGATCGAGGCCTACACCGGCCGCCGGGCGACTCCCGTCAGCGACGCCCTCGCCCTCCACGCCATCCGCCTCGTCGCCGCGAACCTCGCCACGGCCTACGAGCACGGCGACGACGCCATCGCCCGCGAGGGGATGTTGATGGCGTCGCTGCTGGCCGGGATGGCCTTCGGGAACGCCGACGTCGCGGCCGTGCACTGCCTGGCCGAGGCGCTCGGAGGCCGCTACGACACCCCGCACGGCGTCGCCAATGCCGTCATGCTGCCCCCGGTGATGCGCTACAACATCGTCACCGCGCCGGATCGCCACGCCGATGTCGCCACCGCCCTCGGGATCGACACCCGCGACCTCACCGCCGACGTCGCCGCTGACCGGGCGGTCGATGCTGTCGCCGCCCTCGCCCACCGCCTGGAGATCCCGCGACTGCCCGAGCTCGACCGCGTCACCGCCGCCGACTTCGCGGCGCTGGCCCTGACGGCCGCCGCCAACTCCTCGACGCCGAGCAACGCCCGGCCCATCGACGCCGCCGGCTACGAGGCGATCCTGACCGAGAGCTGGGGCGGCCGGACCGACGGCGTCATCTGGCGGGTCTGACGGAACGCTCCCGCCACGTCGAACCGGTCGATTGACGGAGTTAAGGCCCCCCCTATACTTCCGGCACGGTTCCTACGACCTCCGTCCGCGCATCCGGCGGGGACGATCCACACAGAGCCGTGCAGGGTGCACTGATGGAACGACAGAATCTCGTAGCGACCGCGTCCGCCCCTCGTTCTGCGACGATCCAGTCCCTAACGGACATCAAGGATTTCGTCGAGGACATGTACGAGGCGATCTACCGCGACGGGATCGCGGTCGCCCGGAAGGCGCTCCCGGTCGCGTGGGCCGACACGCTCAACCACGACGTCGCGCGGGAGTTCCTCCGGGCGCTGTTCGTCCCCGGCGGGACGGCGGCGCGGGGCTACAACCGCTACTACTTCGAGCCGTACATCGAGCTGACGCCCGGCTTCTTCGCCCTCGCCGGGCACCCGATCATCATCGCCCTCAGCCGGCGGATGTTCGGCGACGACTACCGCATCCTCGAGTGGGGCGCGGATCTGCCGCTTCCCGGAGCTGAGGGCCAGTGGCCGCACCGTGACTTCGCGATGGAGGAGTTCACGCTGAAGAACCGGCGGCTGACCTCGATCGCCGTCAACGCCTCCTGCATCGACGTCGCGCCGAACAACGCCCCGTTCCAGATCGCGAAGGGCAGCCAGTTCGACGACGGCGCGGACTTCTACGGCGGCGACCAGGCCGACCCGGCCGCCCAGGGCATGTTCCCGCTCGACGACAGGCGGCGGGAATACGAGGCCCGGATGGAGACGATGCTCGGCGAGCGCGGCAACTTCTCGGTCCGGAGCGCGCTGACGATCCACGGCGGCAGCGCCTCCGAGACGAACAACAGCCGCCTCCGCCCGACGATCGTCATGAGCGTCGTCTCCCCTGACGACCGGAACTGGGTCTCCGGACCCGAGGAGCTCGCCCGGCGCGACGACCCGCACATCCCCCGGATCCGGCTGTCGCGGGAGTACCTCGATCACCTCGAGCGGGATCACCCGGATCTCGTCCGGCACCTGAGCTACGAGGTCGTCGCGCCAACGACCGCCGACCTGCCGCCCTACCACACCTGGCACACGCTCGAAGGGCTCATCATGGGCAACGACCCGACGGCGAAGCGTCCGTAGCCTGGAAATGTCCGGCCCAGAAGGAACCGGACATCACACCCACGACGCTCCTGACCGAATGGACCTTGGTTGATCGGAGCGACGATGCACTGCCAGCGCTGCGGGCATCTCACCGAGACACGGGACGTCGAGGGGCGACCACGACCTGTCTGCCCGGCCTGTGGGATGGTCACCTATCAGGACCCGAAGCTGGCTGTCAGCGTCGTGATCCTGCGGGAGCACGACGGCCGGCGAGAGGTGCTGCTCGGCCGGCGGGCCGCTCACACCCGCAACCCCGGCACCTGGTCGTTCCCGGCCGGCTTCGTCGACCGCGGCGAGAACGTCGAGGAGGCCGCGATCCGGGAACTCGTTGAGGAGACCGGGCTGACCGTCACGCTCGGGCCGCTGCTCGGGGTCTGGTCCCTGACGGGCGACAGCACCGTGCTGCTGGCCTGGCGAGCAGAGACGCTGGCCGGCACACCCGCGGCGCGGGACGACCTCACGGACATCGACTGGTTCCCGGTCGACGACCTCCCGCCCGGCGGCTTCAGCCACGACCGCGACATCCTCGACCGGGCGGTCGCCAGCCTGGTGGCCGGAGAACGCCCGCGGTAGTCAGCGTTTGACCAACAGCCAGCGACGAACGATTCGCAACCTGGCCCAAAACCCGGCGGCACCAGACCTGCCTCTCCGGTAAACTTGTCCCGGTACTGGCGGCCCCACCGGTCGGCGGAGTGATAGTGTGTGTCGCCCAGGCCGCTTCGCAGTGACAGACCGCCGGCCGGGCCGGGCCAGTAGATGCAAGGAAGCCACCCATGGAGCTCTCCGGAGAGCACACATTCCACGCGCCCCGCGAGGTCGTCTGGCGGACGATGCTCGATCCCAACGTGCTCCGCGAGACCCTGCCGGGGTGCCAGCGGCTCGAGCTCGTCGGGGACGACGAGTACGAGGCGACCATGAAGGCGGGCATCGCCGCGATCCGTGGCACGTTCACGGGCCGGGTCCGGATCGCCGACAAGGTCGAGCCCGATTCCTACACGATGCACATCAGCGGCAAAGGTCCGCAGGGACAGGTCAGCGGCGAGGCGCGGATTCAGCTCGTCGAGCAGGGTGCCGACACCCTCGTCCAGTACCAGGGTAGTGGAAACGTGACCGGGATGCTGGCTCGGGTCGGCGCCCGGCTGATCCAGCCGGCGGCCCAGATGGTCGCCGGGCAGTTCTTCAAGGACCTCGAGAAGAAGACGGCGGAGGCCACCGCGGCCGACGCGGCGACGTAGTGCGTCCCGGCGAAGACGAACGGGCTGTCCGGCGATTGCTCGCTCGAGATGACCGGCCATCAATGGTCCGGCTGAACGCCATGGGATTCGGCGTTGGTGACCAGGGGCGACGTGCCGATCGCGTGTTGTCCTCCAGGCCGCCTCGTGCGCGACCAGTGTCGTTTAGCCGGTCCCTTCAGGGCCGGTCGGTTGGAAAGGCGTACTTCCGAGATAGCCACCTGGCAAGCTAGATCCGCTGCATACCAATCGACTCTGACGCCCCACATAAACTCCGAGGAGGACAGACGCGTGGCATCCACTCCCCCAGGCGACGGCACGATCGCGGTGACGCTCCGGATCAACGGCGGCGAGCGCACGGCGACCACCGAAGACCGGACCCTGCTGGTCAACTTCGTCCGCAACGAGCTCGGGCTGACCGGCACCCACGTCGGCTGCCAGACCGGTCAGTGCGGCGCCTGCACCGTCGTCCTCGACGGCCAGTCCGTCAAGAGCTGCATGGTCCTGGCGGCCCAGGCGGACGGCCACGAGGTCATGACCGTCGAGGGCATGGCCAACGGCACCGAGCTCCACCCGATCCAGGAAGCGTACTGGGAGCAGCACGGTCTCCAGTGCGGCTACTGCACGCCGGGGATGCTCCTCTCGACGATGACGCTGCTCAAGGACAACCCGGACCCGAGCGAGGACGAGATCCGCCACGGGATCGAGGGCAACATCTGCCGGTGCACCGGCTACCACAACATCATCAGGTCGGTCCAGGATGCCGCTCGCCGGATGAATGAGACCACCACGACGTCCACCCCCGCGGAGGTTGCCGAGTGAACCCAGCCCCCTTCACCTACCACAAGCCAGCGACGGTCGCCGAGGCCGTCGCCCTCCTGACGCAGTACGACGACGATGGCGCCAAGCTGATCGCCGGCGGCCACAGCCTGCTGCCGGTGATGAAGCTCCGCCTCGCCGAGCCGGCCCACCTGATCGACCTCGGCAGCGCCACTGACGATGTCCTCCGGGCGGTGACGCTAGACGGCGACACGCTCCGGCTGGGCGCCCTCGTCACCCACCGGACGCTGGAGCGCGACGCGACGATCCGCACGAACGCGCCGCTGCTGGCCGAGATGGCCGGCCACGTCGGCGACCAGCAGGTCCGGGCCCGCGGCACCCTCGGCGGCACCGTCGCCCACGCCGACCCGGCCGCCGACTACCCGGCCGGCCTGATCGTGCTGGACGCGACGATCGTCGCCCAGGGCACCGACGGCACCCGCGAGATCCCGGTCGACCAGTTCTTCCTCGGGCTGCTGACGACGGCCCTCTCGCCGGACGAGATCATCACCGAGATCCGCTTCCCGGTCGCCCCGGCCGGTACGGGCGTCAGCTACCAGAAGGTCGCCAACCAGGCCTCCGGCTACGCCGTCATCGGCGTCGCCGCCCAGGTCACGCTCGGAGCGGACGGCACCGCCAGCGACGTCCGGATCGGCGTCACCGGCGCGACCGGCCAGGCCTTCCGGGCGACCACCGTCGAGCAGGCGCTGAACGGCCAGGCGATCGACGACACCAGCGTCACGGCGGCCCTGCCCGGCGTCACCGACGGGATCGACTTCCTAGAGGACCTGAGCGCCTCGGCCGACTATCGCAAGCGGCTGGTCCATGGCCTGATCAAGCGGGCCGTCCTCGAGGCCGCCACCCGCGCCAGCGCGACCTAGCCTGACGCACGACGGGCGAAGGGCTGCCGGATCGGCAACCCTTCGTCGGCCCCCCCCCTCCTCCGCCTCATCCATGACAAGGGCAGGTCGCTTGCCGTGAGGAACCGCTAGGCCACGCTGGAGTGGTCTCGACCGGCGACTGGCGCGTCTTGATGGGCGAGGACGATCGTAACGATCCCGAGCAACAGGACCACCCAGAATGGCGATGCTGGTGCCAGCACCGCTCCGAAAAGACCGATACCGACCAGAACTGCCCCAGGGAACGGGGAGATGACACCGAAGCGCGATTCCACCCAGGCGATCTGGTATCCGAGTGTGGCGGCAAGGATCCCGAATAACAGGGACCAGAAGCTCGCCTCGGTGCCCGTCGCTGAAGACTCGAGACCACCAACACCACCTAGAACGATGTCCCGGAGGTCGGATGCCCCCACGACAAGGGCGAACAGGACGTGCAGAATACCGAGTGCCATGACGAGCGGGCCGATCAGATGTCGCATCCCTGTTCTCCTGTCATGCTGGTCACTCACGATACGTCTCCGATCGAAACATTGTGAGCGATTTCACAATCAGGCTATGTCGCGACGTCAGGAGCGTCAATAGGTCGCGCCGGGAGGACAGGGAATGCCTGCCTGACTGGCCGTGAACGCCGGCACCGACTCCCCGACGGACGTCCTGATGCAGACGAAGGAGCCCCCGTGCCGCTCTGCCTGTACCGCGCCGACGCGAACGCACCCCGCCAGCTGGGCCTGATCGACGGCAACCAGGTAGTCGACATCGAGGCGACCGGCGGCCCCGGCACCCTCGCGGGGGCACTGGCCCTGAGCCTTGTCGACCTGCGGGCCGCGGTCGACAACGCCTCCGGCGGGGCGTCGGTCCCGCTCGCCAGCGTCGAGCTTACGGCACCGGTCGACTACCAGGAGGTCTGGGCCGCCGGTGTGACGTACCTGCGCAGCCGCGACGCCCGGATGGAGGAGTCCACCCAGCAGGACGTCTACGCGCAGGTCTACGACGCCGAGCGGCCCGAGGTCTTCCTCAAGGCCACGCCGGATCGCGTCTCCTCGCCCGACGAGCCGATCGCGATCCGGGGCGACTCGACCTGGGACGTCCCGGAGCCCGAGGTCGCGCTACTCATCAACGCGGCCGGGGAGATCGCCGGCTACACCGTCGGCAACGACGTCTCGTCCCGCAGCATCGAGGGCGAGAACCCGATCTATCTGCCGCAGGCCAAGATCTACCGGGCCTGCGCCGCCCTCGGCCCGGTCGTCGCCCTGCCATGGGAGATCACGGACCCGCGTGGCCTCGCGATCCACCTCGAGATCCACCGCGACGGCACCCTGTTCTTCTCCGGCGACAGCTCAACGGGTCAGATGCATCGCACCTTCGAGGAGCTCGTCGCCTACCTCCGGCGCTGTCAGGCCGAGCTGTTCGGCTGGGGCGTCATCCTGATGACCGGCACCGGCATCATCCCGCCGTCGGAATTCACGCTGGAAGCCGGCGACGAGGTCCGGATCACCGTCGACGGGATCGGCACCCTGACCAACCCGGTCATCCGCCTGCCAATCTAGCCAGATCCTGGAGGGATGGCACCGATCGTGAAGCGCTGCTCCCGTCGGTCGTTGGCCATCAGGAGGTTTCCATGGGTTGTCTCGGTTCCATTCTTCGCGGCGTCCTCATCGGCCGGGCGATCCGCTTCGTCACCAACCGACTGGCCCGGTCAAGAACGACCAGACGGTAGATTCGCACCTACCCAAGTAACGGAAACGCCGCACCTGAACGATTCGGGTGCGGCGTCTGTTGTAGGGCTATTCACCCACGTGGCTTCCGACGCAGGGTCATCAGCTCTCGCTTCGCCGGCGATGACGGGCCGCCGGGGTGATCCGACAGCCACAAGGGAGTTGCGATACTACGCGACACCACCAGTCTACCCCCGCAGCATCGACCAATACTCCCGCTGCACATTCTCGATCGAAGCAAGCGCTTCCTCGGCGGCGGCGTTCACCACCGTCGAGGTCGTGTTGCGGGCGTGGCCGCGGGCGGCGATCGGGTCCACGATCAGGTCAGTCTCGCCAGCCAGCGTCGCGATGATCGCGAACGTGCAGTACGGGCTGTAGCTCTCGCTGTAGCCGCCCTCCTGCGCGATGACGAGCCGGCCACCGGCGCTCGTCTCCGCAGCCTCAATGACCGCCTGCGTCAGCCAGCGATAGCTGTCCACCAGCAGGTACATCCGACCGTTGCTGTCCCGGACCGACGCGTCCTGCCCGGCCGAGACGATGATCAGCTCCGGCGCGTACTCGGCGATGATCGGCAGGATGACGCGGTCGAACGCCGCCCGGTAGGTCGCGTTGCCGGAGCCGGCCGGCAGCGGCAGGTTGACCGTGAAGCCGGTCCCCTCGCCCTCCCCGACATCGCCGGCCGCGCCCCAGCCGGCCGGGTAGTGGTCGTCCTGATGGACCGAGACGAACAGCACACCGGGGTCGCCGTAGAAGGCGTCCTGCGTGCCGTTGCCGTGATGGACGTCCCAGTCGAGGACTAGCACGCGGGACAGCCCGTGGGTCCGGCGGGCATGGAGGGCCGCCAGCGCGACGTTGCCGAGGATGCAGTAGCCCATCCCCCGGTCGCGCATCGCGTGGTGCCCCGGCGGCCGGACGTTGGCGAAGACCCGCCGGACCGGACCGGCCATCACCGCATCGACCGCGGCCATCACCCCGCCGGCCGCCAGCCGGGCGATCTCCAGCGAGCCCGGCCCCAACAGCGCCCCGTCGCCGGCCTCGCCGCCTCCCGCCGCATCCAGCGCCCGGACCCGGTCCAGGTACGACTCGGAGTGGTAGGCGAGGATCTCGTCGTCCGTCGCCATGCGAGGCGTGAACTCGGTTAGCCGCCCGCCGAGCCCGCTCAGATCGACGAGCTGCTGCGTCCGCATGACCAGCCGGTGATTGGACGGGTGCAGGTCGGGATCCACCCACGGGCCGACGGGGCTGTTCGGCGTCGCGATCTGGAGGAAACCGGGATTGTGCTGGAGATACCGGTGCGAGAAGACCTGACCGGCGATCGGTATGTTCGTGCTATCGAGTGACATCGTGGTTCTGTTCTCCTGATCGCAGACCATTTCTTCATGGCGGCCGCGCAACCATGTAGGAACATGGCTTGCCTTGTCCACGCCGCCAGGCGCCATGTCCCACAACAATGAGGGCTCGATATCCCCCGAGTCGTGGTAATCGATATTGGGGTTGAAGGCGAGATACAGCGAGGGTCGAAAAGGCTGTCTGAACTCTCCTTGTCTGAACGAGACGAGCCGTTCGGGAGGCTCCGCGGTTCCTGAGCCCGGCTCGCTTCGCTGCCCGTCAGGGCCGGGTATCGCCGTCAGGCGATAACGGACAACCAGCCGGGGCATGGACAACCCTTCTGCTCCCCGCTGTAATGCGGGATAACGCGAGGCACCCTGGCAGGCGAGACCGTGGCGCCTGACGGCGCGGACAAGGCAAGCCATGTCCCTACGCCGAAATGCGCCGCCCGCTACGTTTCGTCAATGGCAATGCCCATTCCCGCTCGCCCCGTTCCCCGTCGCCAAAATGCTGTGGTTCTCGGCCTGGGACGTCGGCGGGACGTCGAGAGCCGGGTTGCGATCGAAGAAGCCGTCGGGCTGGAGCGTGAAGCCGGTGTAGGCGGTCGGCATTACCGGCCAGTCCTCCAGCCGGGCGGCATGGTGCGTGCCGAGCGTGTACCAGAGCACGACATCCGTGTCGGCGATCGGCCGATCGGCGGCGGTCCAGGCCGGGAGGCCCGCCCCGCCGGGGTGCTGGTTGGGGTACTCCCCGGCCGGGTAGCGCTCGTCGTCGGCCTGCGGCGTCACCCAGAGGTGACGGCTGGCGAAGGCCGCCCGGCCGGCGATGCTGGAGCCCGGCGACCAGAATGGGAGGACGTTGGCGTGCGGGATCAGCCGGTAGGCGGTCGGCTCCCCGACGGCGTTGAGCATGGCCGGGTTGGTCACCCTCCAGGTCCGGGCCCGGTGGCTGTCGGTCAGGCGCTGGGCGGCGGACTCGGTCTCCAGCGGGGTCGAGACGGTGTGGAAGGCGGCGCCGATCGTGTTGCCGTCCCCGGGCGGGTCGGCCTCGGCGTGCTCCTCGACGACCGTGTTGATCGGCCCGTCGACGTCGAAGTCCAGGCGGAAGTTGAACAGGTGCTGGTGGATCGGCGCGGCGAGGCCCTCGGGCGTCAACTGCTGACGATGGCTGCTGCGCTCCCCGGGGAAGACCGAGCCGGTCGAGAGAATGCCGGTTAGTTTGGTCTCGACCTCGATCCGACCATCCTGGTACAGATACCAGAAGAAGCCGTAGTCGTAGTTCCCGACCGTACTGAACATCGAGACGACCAGGCGTCGGGAGCGGCGGACCTCGGCCCGGCCGCTCGACTCGCTCGTGTGCTTCCAGAGGACGCCGTAGTCCTCCTCGTGCAGGCAGACGACCCGTGGCCGGGGAACCACCTCCCCCAGGGCACCGACCATCGTCGCGTCGAAGTAGTGGATCACCCCGAGGCAGTCGCAGCCGAGCTCGAGACTGTTCGCGCACTTGCCGATCAGGTACTCGCCGACATCGAAGGCGTTCTTCCGGATCTGGACCGAGTGCGGGTCGCCGTACGGGACGACCATCTCGGCCAGGGAACCCCGGAACAGGACCGGCCGGACCCGTCCGTCCGGCTCGACCCACGAGACCTGATGCAGCGTGAGCCCCTCCCGGGCGTTGAAGCCGACCCGGAACGACCAGCGGTCCCAGCGGACGTGCTGGTCCTCGACGGTGAACGACGCCCCGTCCGGCTGATGGATCATCAGCGGCTTGAGACCGTCCCGCGGCTCGCCGACCCGGTCGACACCGAACTCGCCAGAGCCGGTTGGCATCGGGACGGCGCCGTAGTCCATGAGGCGGTGGATCCGGCCGGCGTCGAGGTCGAACAGGACTTCGAGATTCTCGATCGGGTGCGCCCACGGGTTCATGTCGCCCGGCTCGTCCCGGTAGGAGAAAAGGCACCGGGCCAGCCGGAGCCCGTGGTCGCCCTGCGGCGCCTCGTCGGGGAAGTGGCCCGCCGTCCACGGCTCGACGAAGACGCCCTCGAAGCGGGTGATGCCCCGCTTCGCCAGCGCCGCCCGGACGTCCGGGTCGGCGATGACCGACGCCATTGCGATCGCGTAATCATCGTCGACCAGCGGCGGGAAGCCCTCGGTGATCGGTGTCCAGGTCACGACCATCTCGCGGTTGAGCGAGACTCGAACCTCGGCCGATTCCCGCGTCCGCCGGTCCATCACGATGGCCAGCGCGACTCGCTCCGGCACCTCACCGGACCCGTTGTCCATGGCCAGCAGCGCCGCCTTGGGTGGTTCGAGCAGGTCGACCTGGACGAACCGGAGCCCACTGGCGTCGTCCAGATGAGCGCGGGCGATCGCGACGGCACGGTCGATCTCAGGAGCGGACAGCGGGGTGAGCGGGTGGAGGCGGGTGGTGGCGGTGACGTCGGTGACCATGGGGAGACCTCCCGGCAGGGGCGACAAATGACGCCGGCGTCAACGTGTCGCCGGGGACTGGCGCGGTCCCCATCAGGGTACGGGGCACCATGATCGCTGACCAGACCCCGCGGCCGGGAATCGTTCAATTGGCTGGGAAGCTCGCGACACCGTCTGGTCGAATCGTCCAAGGAATCCGAACGGCCAGCGGCCAGGTTACCGCCAGCCCTGCCAGACCGGTCACCAGCGGCGACGTTCAGTCCGAATCAGCCGGCCCGGCCAGAGCGAAGCCGGTACTGGAACATCCGGAGCCGGAAGAAGACGAAGCCGCCCACGCAGAACCCAGCCAGCGCGACGGTCGCGGCGACCGCGACGGCGGCGGCCAGCAGCCAGCCGAGGAACGGCTGCCCGACGAGGAAGGCGACCTGGGCCAGGGCGAGCATGACGACGGCGATGCTGTTGTTGAACCGCATCAGCACCGCCTCCTCGGTCTGACCGGCTTCCCGGGACACCGCGACCTGACGGCGCAGCAGCCGGCTACCGACCTGGAAGATAAGGCTGCCGTGCGGACCGAGCGCAAGCGCGGCGGTGAGCACGACGAGCAGGGCGGTCGTCACGAGTGGCTGCCGGAGCGTGAGACCGAGCACGATGCTGACGACGATCGTCGCCCGGTTGAGCGCGACGATCGGCAGAGGGATCGCGGGGGCAGCGCGTCGTCCACTGACCGGCATGTTCTTCCTTTCTCGATCAACAATCGCACTATGGGGAATCATGCCGCATTCCGGGCACCGGCGCCAAACCCGCCCCAAGGTCGTTCATCCATCGGAGCAACCATTGCGCACCTTTTCGATCATTCTGGCGGGCGGTTCGGAACGAATCGTGCATCCCAATGGGGCAGGATCGCCGCCCAGACGGACTCCGGCGCCCTCGTCCCGAGGCCGGCCGAACCAAGGAGGTTCCCATGCGCCCCTACAATCAGCTCGACCGCTACCGCGAACTGACCCAGATGCAGCAGTACCTCGTCCACGAGTTCGTCGACGACTACAACGACGGCGTGATGTCCCGGCGCGACATGATGCGCCGCGTCATGCACATTACCGGCGGAGTCGCCGCGACGGCAACCATACTTACGACGATGGGCGTCCCGACGGCCAGCGCTCAGGACGCCACACCCGCCGCCGGAACGCCGAGTACAGCCACGCCGGGTCCGGCGACGAGCCCACTCTCGATTCCAGAAGGCGACCCAGGTGTCACCACATCCACGATTACGTTCCCGGGCGGCGACGGCGCCGAGATCACCGCCTACGAGGCCCGACCAGCCGGCGGCGACGGCACGCCCTTGGGCTCAGCCCTGCCGCTTGTCCTGATCTGCCATGAGAACCGGGGGCTGACCGAGCACATCAAGGACGTCGCCCGGCGCTGGGCCAGCAACGGCTACGCGGCCGTGGCGCTGGATCTGCTCAGCCGCGAGGGCGGGACGACGGGTGTCGCCGACCCATCCCAGATCCCCAGCATCCTGAGCGACGGCGATCCCAACCGGCACGTCGCCGACTTCCAGGCCGCCATCGTCCACTACCAGAGCGACGACACGGTCGACTCGGCCCGGATCGGGATGAACGGCTTCTGCTTCGGCGGCGGCATCACCTGGCGGACGATCTGCGCGGCCCCGGAGATCATCGCCGCGGCGCCGTATTACGGTCCGCCACCACCGTTGGAAGGGGTCCCGAATATCCAGGCCGCCGTCCTGGGTGTCTACGCCGAGGACCCGGAGGACTTCGCCAACAACGGGCGGGACGAGCTCGAGGCAGCCCTGACGGCGGCCGGCAAGACGTTCCGCATCGCGGTCTACCCCGGCACCCAGCACGCCTTCAACAACGACACCGGCCCGCGCTACAACGAGGAGCAGGCGCTCGCCGCCTGGCAGGACACCCTCGACTGGTTCGCTCAGTACCTCGGGTAACGCGCCACGTTCCCACCCCGGCGAGAGACGACACCCCTCCCCAGAAGCGGGGCGGGGTGTTGTCACGTTCAACTGTGGAGCCGTCAGTCGGCGGAAAAGGTTTCCGGCCCGTTGGTCTCCGAACCGGACGGGATGGTGGATACGCTCCGCGCCGGTCATGAGCCAGGCTATCCATGGCCGGGACCATGCGGCCGGCCGCGACCGAATGATGACCTCAATCTCCAGCCGGGCCGGGGATCGCCGTCCGGCGAACGCACGCAGCCAGCCTGAATACGGAGAACACGTCTGCGCTTCGCGCTACTCCTGGACCGGGACGACCTGGATCTGGTCCTCGATCGGACCGCACGGTTGTTCGGAGAGCGGCTCGCCGAAGCGCTGCTGGAGGAACCGTTCGAGGTCGCAGCGGTCGCCCAGCGAGGTCTCGTCGCCCTGGCCGATCGAGGCGAGGTTGTAGGTGTGGCCGGAGGTCGAGACCACGCCCCCGCCGCCCACTGGGGTCGCGGCGTAGTACTGGGCGGCGTTCAGCACCCCGCCGGGCCGGACCGGGGCGTCGCTGCCGTCCGGGTAGCGGTAGCCGCCGATCCCGTAGCCCGGCGACGGCGCCGGGTTGGAGAGGCAAGCCGTCCCATCGGCCGCGAAGACGATGCCGTAGTGGTTGCCGTCGACGTTGAGATCGTCGAAGTCCTGCCCACCGGCGCAGTTCCATGAGACGACCAGCCAGCCCACGTAGTTCTGCGGCACGAGATAGTCGACGATCGTCAGCCGCGCCTCGAGGATGGGCCGGACCACGATGATGAAGAGCAGGACGACGACCAGCGCGATCCCGGAGTAGACGAGCAGGCGACGGGTCATGCGGTTCCTTCTGGGCGACACGGGCGGCGGCCATGAACTGAGACCAGTACGACAAGGATAGTGCGTCGCCATCGTGACGAAGGGCGCTCGTTCCGTGTCGGCCGGATCGCGCCCCAACCGGGGAGGATCGGTCGCCTGGCCCTACACCCCTTCTACCTGTCTGATCGGGATCGGGCCGCAGGTCGTGGCCGTCGGCGGCTCCGCGAATCGCTCCCCCATAAAGCGGTCGAGGTCGCAACGGTCACCGAGCCGGAGCTCCTCCTTCGGGAAGGTCTCCGCGGCGTCGTCCGCATTCGGAACCGACCGGACCTCGACCCAGGCGATGTCGTAGCGATGATCGCTCGTGGCGCCGATCGCCGGATCGATGGTCGTCGTGCCGGGAGCATCCGGGCGGACGCTCGTGGGTTCGGCCCGCAGGAACGGTGACGAGACGAGATGCACGCCGTCCCCGGCGGTCCCGTCGTTGAGCCCGGACACATAGCGGTAGCCGATCACGGTGTAGCCGGACGCGGGCACGTCATCCACCAGACAGAGCGTGCCATCGTCCGCGAATTCCGGATCGTATCGCCGCCCATTGACCAGTGAGTCGGCGAGGCGCTGGCCGTTCTCGCAGTTCCAGCTCACGACCAGCCAGCCCGAGTAGTTCTTCGGTACCTGGAATACCACCAGCACTGGCTGGTCGCCTCGTATCGACGAGAAGCCAAACACCCCCACGGCGAGGATGGCCAGCGTGACGACCAGGATCGCAACCGATGTGGAACGCTTCTGATTCATGATCCCCCGCCAACTCACTCACCCCACTATCGCCTGGACCGCCGGCCAGACCACGGAGGACGGCATCATCCGTTCGCGGCAACAGACATCCCGTCCGTAGGGACATGGCGCTCGCTTCGCTGGCCCTGGCCGCGCCGCGAGGCGCCAGACCGCGCAGCGGTGCCAGTCATCCGCTACGACCGGTTTCGATGCGACTCCTCAATGGCGAACACCGTCTCGCCTTGCAGCGACGGCCGCTGCGGCGGCCGGTCACCGCCAGCGAAGCGAGAGCGGATGATCCTACGACGCGGCGCCGATTTCAGGTCACTGATCATACCCATAAGACGCACCTCGACGGTGACCTGTGGCAGACAGCCATGGGCCGGGCCATCACTCTGGCCCGACCCACCTTGTCGAACGTCCTCACACGACACCTCAGACCGCTACAGGGTCGCACCCAGAATCCAGGGGTTGTACTCCTCTTCGCCGAGCCCGTCCGCCTCGCTCTTGCTCTGCTTGCCGGAAGCGACGGCGATGATCTCGTCGAAGATCTCGCGGCCGACCTCGGCCAGCGGCACGCCGTCCAGCACCCGACCGGCGTTGATGTCCATGTCGGGCTCCTGCTTCGCATACAGGGTGCTGTTGGTCGCGATCTTGATGCTGGGGCTGGGCTTGAAGCCGAAGGCCGAGCCGCGTCCAGTCGTGAAGACGGCCACCTGGCAGCCGCCGGCGACCTGGCCCGTGACCGAGACAGGGTCGAAGCCGGGCGTGTCCATGTGGACGAAGCCCCGCTCCGTCACCCGCTCGGCGTACCTGACGACCTGGGTCATCGGCGTCGTCCCAGCCTTGGCGATCGCGCCGAGCGACTTCTCGTAGATCGTCGTCAGACCGCCGAGCTTGTTCCCGGGCGACGGGTTGTTGTCGATGCTGGCGCCGTTCATCGCGGTGTACTGCTCCCACCAGTGGATCCGCTCGATCAGCGCCTCACCGACGGCCTGGCTGGCCGCCCGGCGGGTCAGCAGGTGCTCACCGCCGTAGACCTCGCTGGTCTCGCCGAGCACGACCGTCCCGCCCTGCTGGACGATCAGGTCGGCAGCGACACCGAGGGCCGGGTTAGCCGTCACCCCGGACCAGGTGTCCGACCCGCCGCACTGGAGCGCGACCATCAGCTCACTGACCGGGACCGGCTCCCGCGTCGCCCGGTTGGCCAGCGGCAGCAGGTCCTCGACGGCCCGGATGCCGGCCTCGACCGTCTTCCGGAAGCCGCCGTCCTCCTGGATCGTCAGGACGAGCGGCCGCTTGCCGTCAGCGGCCTCGGCCAGCCCAGTCGCATCGATCAGGTCGTCCGGCTGGTTGGTCTCGCAGCCGAGGCTGAGGATGACGTAGCCCGCGACGTTGGGGTGGTCGACCATCCCGGCCTGGGTCCGCTGGAGCTGGAAGAGTGCCTCGCTGCCGTAGTGGGCGCCGCAGCCGCCCTTGGTCGGGAAGCCGATCACGCCGTCGACGTTCGGGTAGGCGTCGAGGATCCCCGGCGCGGCGAAGTGCTCGACCACGCGGCGGGTCGCGGTCGAGGAGCAGTTGACCGAGGCGAGCACCGCGACGAAGTTCCGCGTCCCGACCCGGCCGTCGTGGCGCCGGTAGCCGAGGAACGTCCGCCGCTCCGCCTCCGGGACGTACTGGACCGGCACGACCTCGGCCCCGATCTCGTAGAGCGCCGACCGGTCGAAGTCCCGGACAGCAAGGTTCTGGGAGTGGACGTGCTGACCGCGCCCGATCGGCTGGGTCGCGAAGCCGATGATCTGACCGTAGCGCCGGACCGGGTCGCCCGCGGCGATGTCGCGCAAGGCGAACTTGTGCCCGGCCGGGATGACGCCCCGGGTCTCGAGGTCGGCCCCGCCGCCCGGCAGCGCCGTCAGGGTGGTCCGAGGGACCAGCGCCTGCTTGGCGATCGCGACGTTGTCGATCGCGTGGAGGGCGACCGCGACGGTGTCGAACACCAGCGGCTCCCGGCTCCGGGTCTGTAGCTGCACGCCGCCAAGGGTCTGGGCCATCGTGGGTTCCTTCTCTCATCGTTATGTCACACTCTGACCGTCATTCAGATTGCGACCGTCCGGCCGTCAACGGGCGGTCCAGCCACCGTCCAGCACCATCGCGGCGCCGGTCACGTAGCCGGCCTCATTGGACGCGAGGTAGAGCGCCATCGGGGCGATGTCGTCCGGCCGGCCCATCCGGCCGATCGGCTGGCGGGCGTGGAGGGCCTTGCGGGTCTCGTCCTCCTCGCCGGCGTGGTAGCGCTGCAGGTAAGTATCAACGAACGGCGTCTCGACCGTCCCGGGGCAGATACAGTTGCAGCGGATGCCCTGCTCGACGTAGTCCATCGCGACCGACTGCGTCATCGAGATGACCGCCCCCTTGGTCGCGCCGTAGGCGAACCGGCGCGGGACGGCGATCTGCCCCGCCACCGAGGCGATGTTGACCAGCGCCCCACCGGGCCGCTCCTGCGCCGTCATCTGCTCGACCGCCACCTTGCAGCCGTGGTAGACGCCGTCGACGTTGACCTGGAACAGGCGGTGGAAGTCGTCCGGCTCCGTCTCCGTGACGCTGCCGACCATCCCGATCCCGGCGTTGTTGACCATGATGTCCAGCCGCCCGTCGGCCGCCACGACCGCGGCGACCGCCGCCCGGACCGACCCGAGGCTGGTCACGTCCATCTCGACGAACCCCGCCCGGCCTCCGGCATCGGTGATATCCGCGACGACCGCCGTGCCGCGCTCCCGGCTGAGATCCCCGACCCAGACCGACGCCCCGTGGGCGGCGTAGAGCTGGGCGATCGCCCGGCCGATCCCCGAGCCCGCCCCGGTGACGAGCGCCGCCTTCCCCGTCAGATCGAACAGCATCGTCCCCTCCTCCATCCTCGATTGACGTCCGTCCCGAACCAACAATGGCCGCAACGGTGCCCGTCGTAGGGGCGATCCCTTGTGGTCGCCCGGCCCGTCAGGGCCATCGCCGCCAGGCGAGACCGTCTCTACTACAGACAGGCGCGGCGGAACCGGCTTGTTCGCGAACACCGGCACCGCTTCGCGGTAAGAACCCTCCCCCGGCGCCTCCCCATCTCGGTTCGCCCCTCAGGGACTCACCGGATGGAGAGGGGAGACGTGGTCTCGTCGCGATCAGATCACGGCGATAGGCCGGATCCACGACCCGGTCGCGCCCCGGATCTTCAGGGGTAACGCGCAGAACAGGAACTCGCTCGCCCCGGTCTCGTGGAGCGGTTCGAGGTCGATCCATTCGAGGAGGTGCACGCCACGCCGGTAGAGCATCTCGATGTGGAGGTGCCGCGACCAGTCGGCGGTTGGGTTCGGCTCGACGCTCGGGTTGTCGGCCCCGACGACCGCCATGCCCTGATCGTACAGCCAGATCGCGGCGTCGACACCCAGCCCGGGGATCGGGCCGGACCAGCGGGTCGGGTCGCCGTAGTCGCGCATCTTGCCGGTCCGGATCAGGACCGCGTCGCCGGACTGGACGGTGAGCCCCCGCCGATCGAGCGCCGACCGGACCTGCCCGACCGAGATCACCATGTCCTCGCGGAGCTGGTCGACGCCCTCGTCGGCGGCGATGTCGAGCAGCAGGCCGCGCGTCAGGACCGGCGCGACGGTCTCGATCCCGGCGTGCGTCCAGCCGAAGTCGCGCTCGTGCTCGGCCGCCGTCCCGCCGCCGTAGACCCGGCCGCCGAGCTGGACGTGGGCGAAGGCATCGAAGTGGGTGCCGGTGTGGGGCGTCCCCTGGATCAGCTCTGTCGAGAACGTCGTCCCGGCGGTGTCATTCTCGCGGGCGAAGTCGGTCGTCGTCCGGTGGCGCAGGACCTGGAACGGTGCAAAGGCGTCGTCCTGCCCCCGGCCCTTCGGCATGTCCCGGCTCAGGACCGAGCCGAGGTCGATCACCCGCCCGGTCGTCGGGATCGTGAGGGCGGCCAGCGTCACCTCCGTGGTGATCCGGCTCAGCGCCCCGCGCGGGTGCGTCTCGACCTGGTCCGGGTGCGGCGGCAGGGGCGGGTCGGCGAATGTGGTCCCGGTCATACGGGTTGGCGCTCCATCGCGAGGCGACGCGGATACCGTGACCGCTCATGCAGAGCAGCCACGGCATCATCCCCTATTCGGCCAGCCGGCGTGGGGCCGGACTGATGGCGAAGCTGTGGGCGGGCGCGCCGGGCAGGTCGTCCGGAATGACGAGCGTCAGGGCGCTGCCCTCCTGACGCCACTCGACGGGCTCACCGCCCGCCAGCAGGCGGACCGTCGTGCCATCCCCAGCGATGAGATCCTCGATCCGGTGCGGACCGGGGGCGGGCTGGCCGAGGAACGTCGCGAACAGGTCGCCGCCCGCCGCCGTGAAGCGGACGTCGCCGCCAGCGTCGGTCGACGTCCCGGCGACCTCCCACGGCCGGGTGCCGTAGATCGCCTCGCCATTTGCCTCAAGCCAGGCGCCGGTCTCCAGCAACCGCTCGACCTGCTCCGGCTGGAGCGTCGCGTCGCCCCGCGGCCCGGTGTTGAGCAGCAGGTTCCCGTTCTTGCTCACCACATCGACCAGCAGGTGGACGATCTCCGCCGACGACAGGAACGAGCGGGCGTCCTCGGTCCGGTTGTACCCGAAGGAAAAGCCGATCCCGCGGGTGGCCTCCCACTTCGCCGGCCGGGTCTCGCCGTAGGACGAGTATTCCGGGGTCGTGATGTCGTAGGGCGGGTCGGTTCGCGGGCCGCCGTCGGCGCCACGCTGCGAGAACCGGTCGTTGACGATCCCGTCCGGGACCGCCGCGTAATAGTCGGCGAACAACCGGTCGAGGTCCGACCCGGTCGGGTAGGAGATGTCGTTCCACATCAGGGCCGGCTGGTAGCGCTCGATCAGCTCCCGCCAGTGGGCGTCGACGTAGGCGACGTATTCGGGCGACTCCGGCGTCGCCGCCTGAACGTCGGTGTGCCCAACCACGACGTTTGGCTCGATGCTCCAGTCGATCCCGCCGGAGTAGTAAGTCCCGAACCGGAGCCCGGCCGACGCCGAGGCGGACGCCAGCTCGCCGATGAGGTCGCGGGACGGGTGATAGTCGCCGTAACGCGGGTTCGGGACGGCGCTGGGCCAGAGCCGGTAACCGTCGTGGTGCTTGGTCGTCGGGACGATGTAGCGCGCCCCGGCCCGGCGGAAGACATCCAGCCACTCAGCCGGGTCCCAGGCCGCGATCCCCTCCTCGAACGGCGCCCGGAAGTCCTCGTAGCGGACGTCCCGGCCGTAGTGCTCGGCATGGAAGCGGCTCGTGGAGCTGCCGGGGATCTGCATCGTGTTCCAGTACCACTCGGCGTAGGCGTTCTCCCGGAACCACTCCTCCCAGTCGCCCGCCTGCTGGACATCGTGCAACGTCCGGTTGGCGGGGGCGTAACCGGGGACGGAGTAGAGCCCCCAATGGATAAAGATGCCGAACTTGGCGTCGCCGTACCACCGCGGCGTCGGGCGCCCGGAGGTGTTGGGCTGGTCGTGCTCGATGATGACCACGGGGCTGCTCCTGTGGCGACTCGCGATGAGGCGCCAGCGCTGGCCCTCCGTCCCGTCCCGGCAGGGTATGGCGACCGGCTAGGGAGCGCAACAGGCAAGGTCCAGAAAACTGGGAAGACCCACTCCCCTCGATGCCTTCGGAAACCCTGAACGACTCCCGTGGCCATCGGCGTCTTCAATTGTATTGCCCGAGAGTTAGAAGGATGGGACGCCTGTCAGCCAAAACCTCGAGCCACGATCGTCTTCGACTAACGTTCGAGGCTGGGGATTGACAAGCGATCCGAATGAACCTACATTGCCCATATCGAATCACTCAAATATGTCTCATTCCGCTGGGACGTGCTTCCTTGTTGATGCATGATCGCGGTGGACAAGGTCACCGGTGACCGTGGGCAACCCCTTGCCACCCTCCTCCATTCTCCGTCGAGGCAAGCCGGTATGAGTCAGCATGGCAAAGTGCTGTTGCTCGATACCAGTGTCGATGACGAGCAAACGCTGGCGGTTCTCAAGGCATTGGGCTCGGAGTGGCGGCTTCGCATCCTCGAGCAGCTGGGGACGGAGACGCGATCAGTCAACCAGCTCGCCGAGGCGCTCGGCATTCCGACCGTGACGGCGTCGATGCATGTCAAGGCGCTCGAGGAGGCGGGGCTGATCACGACCCACCTCGCGCCGGCCCGACGGGGACTTCAGAAGCTGTGCTCGCGGACCGTCGAGCAGATCGTCATCTCGCTCCCGCCGCTGGAGCGGTCGACCACGCGGGCAGTGGAGATCGCCATGCCGATCGGCGCCTACGTCGACTTCGCGGTCACCCCGAGTTGTGGCCTAGCGTCCGAGTCCGCGATCGTCGGGATGATCGATGACCCGGCTAGCTTCCTCGAGCCGGCCCGGCTCGAGGCGCAGATCCTCTGGCTGACGACCGGCTTCGTCGAGTACCGATTCCCCTGCCGGATCCCGGCGGGAACCATCCCGACGGCAGTGCAGATTCGGATGGAAATCTGTTCCGAGGCGCGCACGTTCGCCGAGGACTACCCCTCGGACATCACGCTCTGGGTCAACGGCCGGGAACTGGGCACCTGGACCTGCCCCGGCGACTACGGCGGAACCCGCGGAGCCCTCACGCCACCGTGGTGGCTCGATGTCGACTCGCAGTTCGGACTTCACAAACGGTGGGAGGTTTCGCGTGCTGGCAGTTTCGTCGATGGGGTGCAGATCTCCGGACTGACGCTGAACGATCTCGATCTGGATCCGTCATCCGCCATCTCCGTGCGGCTCGGGGTGAAGACCGGCGCCAGGCACCCCAACGGGCTCAACCTCTTTGGCCGCAAGTTCGGCAATCACCCGGAAGATCTCGTCCTTCGAATCACGTACGAGGATCCAGGCTGAAGGAGGCAGCCGCTACCTCAACGTCCGACACCTCCGACCCGGACTCACGGGCTAGGATTCCCGACCCCGCCGATCCGCGTCTCGCCATCGGAGCAAACCGATCCGTTCCTCACTGCTCGAGGACCTACCTGATCCCAATGGAGGGTTTACCCATGTCACGCACCAACCTGTCACGTCGCCAGTTCGTCGGCACCGCCGCCACCGCTGCCATCGTCACCACCGCTGTGACGAGAGCCGCCTCGGCCACCGCGGGCCGGAGCGCGATCAATGCCCAGACGTTCGCCGGCAAGACTGTTCGGGTCGCCACCAACGATGCCGAACTGGGAACTGGAGTCGATGCTCAGGTGGCGGCATTCACCGCGGCGACCGGTGCCACGATCGAAGTGATCAAGATTCCGGCGTCCGATTTCGAGTCCAAGATTACGACCGATCTGTCGTCGGGAACCGGCGCCTTCGATGTCGTGATCGAGCCGTTCATCACGATGCAGGGCCACGCGGCAGCCGGCTTCCTCGTTCCGCTGGATGAGCGCATCGCGGTCGACGCCACGATCGACCTCCCAGACTTCGTCCCGCTCCTCTTCGAGAACATGGCGAAATTCGACGGTCAGATCTATGCCCTGCCCTACAAGGCCGACGCCTACATCTTCTTCCATCGCACCGACCTCTTCGCAGACCCGGCTCTTCAGCAAGCGTTCGCCGCCCAGAATGCCGGCATGACGCTCAAGGTGCCCGAGACCGCCGAGGAGCTGGTCGCGACGGCTCGCTTCTTCACCCAGAAGTTCAATCCGGACTCGCCGACCGAGTTCGGCTGGAACCACATGGCCGAGAGTGGCACCTCCGCCAACTGGATCTGGGCGAGCCGGCTGGCCGCGCTCGGTGGTGGCTATCTGACTCCTGAGTACCAGCCCAACTTCGACAACGAGGCGGGACAGCGGGCGCTCGAGATCGCGGCTCAACTCAACGAGTGCTGCTCGCCGGAAGTCGGATCGTTCGGCTGGGACGAGGCGAACACCGCATTCCTCAACGGCCGGGTCGCCATGATGGAGCAGTGGCCGGGTCTCTCCAAGCTAGCCGAGACGCCGGAGGGCTTCTACGGTACGAGCGCCGTCGTTGGCAAGACGGGCTACGCCGTCCCCGCGGGCGTCACGGTCAACGGCGAGACGGTCAGGAGTTCGATCCTCGGTGGGTGGGTCGCCGCGATTTCCAGCTTCGCCCAGGATCAGGACCTCGCCTACGCGACCATCGCGTACCTGACCGGCAAGGAGGGTGAGCCGCTCAAGATCGCTTCGGGCAACGACCCGTGCCGCAACTCCACGTACGCCGACCCGGAGATCGCCATTGCCAACCCGCTCTATCCCGTGCTGCAGGAGTGTCTCCAACAGGCCCGGATCACCGCCGATGTCAGCGCCCCGCCGGTTGGGTTCGAACTGCAAACGGTCATGGGCCAGCATTTCAACGGTGCCTGGATCGGCGACGAGCCGACCGATGGGCTGCTGACGACGATCGTCGAGGAGTGGTCCGGGATCCTCGAGCGATCCGGCCTCCAGCGATAGTTACGGAAGGGCACCGCGAGCCCGAGGCGGATGATCGCCGGTTTCCGGCAATGGGCCGGCCTGTCCGATCGACCGGCCGGCCCGTCCGCCAGACCCTTCGGGGTTCGAGACGACGGAGTCAACGTCATGACCATCGCCGACACGGACATCGAGCGGACCGCTCCCGCCGCGGGTCCGCCGCGTCGCCCGAAATCACACGGTCTCGGCAAGCGACTCATACCCTTCTGGTTCCTGTTGCCAACCGCCATTATCCTCGGCGGGTTGATCCTCTACCCGGTCGCCTACGCCTTCTGGTTGAGTTTCCACGACTACCAGTGGAACATGCCCCGCTTCGGCCGGCCATTCGTCGGTCTCGACAACTACGTCGCGCTCCCGGAGGACGAAGACCTGATCGCCGCGGTCTGGTGGACCATCCTCTTCGCTTTCGGCTCAGTTCCGATCGGCTTTCTGATGGGCCTCGGGATGGCGCTTCTGCTGAATTCAACTGTCCTCGGCCGTTTCCGTGGGCTGCTACGTGGAATCTTCCTGGTGCCGATGATGCTGGCTGGCGTCGTCGCCGGGTTCATGTGGCGGACGCTGTTCGACACCGAGTACGGGCCGATCAACCACCTGCTCGGCTTCGTCGGGATCGAACCGATCTCCTGGTTCACGAGCGAGCTGGCCGCCCGTTCGGCGGTGATCATCACCGAGGTCTGGCTGACGACCCCGTTCGTCCTGCTGGTGCTGCTGGCCGGTTTGCAGGGCATCCCGGACGAGTTGCATGAGGCGGCCCGGATCGACGGCGCGTCCGCCATCCGCCAGTTCGTCGATATCACCCTCCCGCTCCTCCGTTCGGCGATCGCGATCGTGCTGATCATCAGGACGATGGACGCGCTCCGCGCCTTCGATCAGATCTACGTGCTGACCGGCGGCGGACCCGGGACCGACACGACAACAGTCATGTACTACGCCTACCTGTACGGCTTCCGGTACTACCAGTTCGGCCGGGCGTCGGCGATCTCGTTCGCGATCCTGGTCGCCATCGCGCTGATCACCGCCGTCTACCTCGCCGTCCTCCGCCGGGCGGAACGGGATTAGGAGTTACCCGTGGTCGCGATTCCTGCAACGTCCCGGACGGCAACCAAGGCAACGACCCGCCGGACGCCCCGGACGTTGTGGCCGAAGCTGCTGGCCTGGAGCCTGACGGCGTTCTTCCTGATCTGGACCGTCGGTCCGCTCTACTGGATGGTCGCGACCTCGTTCAAGAGCGGGGCGCAACTGTTCACCGACCCACCGACGTACATCCCGTCGTTCACGCTCGACAACTACCGGGAGGCGTTCATCAATCGACCACTGCTGACCTACGCCCGGAACAGTCTCATCGTCGCGTTCATCTCGACGCCGCTCTCGGTGATGATCGCCGCCCTGGCCGCCTTCGCTTTCGGGCGCTACCAGTTCGCTGGCCGCAACACGATGCTGTTCATGATCCTCGCGATCCGGATGCTGCCAGGACTGATCGTCGCGATGCCCCTGTTCCTCATCTTCCGGGAGCTGGGCCTGGTCGACAACCTGCTCGGTCTGATCCTCGCCTACACCGCGTTCAATCTGCCGTTCAACATCTGGCTGCTTCAGGCGTTCTTCGCCGAGATCCCGCGAGAACTTGAGGAGGCAGCGATCGTCGATGGTGCCTCTCCCCTGCAGGTGTTCTGGCAGATCATGGTGCCGATGGCTGTCCCGGGCCTCGTCGCCTCGGCCGTTCTCTGCCTCCTGCTGGCCTGGAATGAGTTCTCGTTCGCGCTGATCCTGACCTACACCCTCGACTCGCAGACGCTGCCGATCGCCATCGCCGGCTTCTCATCGGAGCGGGGCACCTACTTCGGTGCGATGGCCGCCGCCGGGACGATGGCGGCGATCCCGATTTTCATCTTCGCCGTCTTCATCCAGCGCTACCTCGTCCGAGGGCTCACCGCCGGCGCGATCAAAGGCTGATCTTGTCGTCGGTTGAACCGTGCCGTTTCTGGCCCTGCCCGATATCCAAGGGAGCTGATCTCGCATGTCCTTCGATGAACGTTACCCGCGTCCCCAACTGGTTCGGGATGAGTGGATCGACCTGTGCGGCACCTGGTCCTTCGCCTTCGACGATGCCGACGGCGGACTACTCGACCGCTGGCACGAGCGTGATGACGTCTTCGACCGCGAGATCATCGTGCCGTTCCCGCCCGAGTCATCCGCGAGTGGGGTCAACGACAAGGGATTTCACCCCATCGTCTGGTACCGCCGCACCGTCACGCTGCCGGAAACCATCGATCAGCGCCGGTGGCTGGTCCACTTCGGCGCGGTCGACTACCGGGCCACGGTCTGGGTCGACGGGCAGATGGTCGTGACCCACGAGGGCGGACACGTCTCCTTCTCCGCCGACGTGACGGCCGCGCTCTCGAACGACGCCATGGAGCATGTCGTCGTCGTCCGGGCCGAGGACGCGCCCGACGACGTCACCCAGCCGCGTGGCAAGCAGCATTGGGAACCCGAACCGGCCGACATCTGGTATCACCGGACGACCGGCATCTGGCAGCCAGTCTGGCTCGAACCGGTCGCCACGACGTACATCGAGTCCCTACGCTGGACGCCCGATCCGGAGGGCGAACGGCTTGGGCTCGTAGTGAGGCTCAACCACGTTCCAGCCGCTCCGCTCAGGATCGCGGTCCGGCTGGCGCTGCGTGAAGACACCCTAGCCGACGACACCTACCAGATCTCCGCCCGCGAGATCGGCCGCGACTTCGTCATCCCACTGCCGACCACCCGCCTCGCCCGCGAACGCATGCTCTGGTCGCCGGAGCACCCGAACCTGATCGACGCCGAGATCACGCTGCTCGATCCATCGGGCGCGAACGAGCCGCTGGACACGGTGAGGAGCTACGCCGGCCTGCGGAGCACCGGGATCCGTGGGGGCCGCGTACTGCTCAATGGAACCCCGTACTACCTCCGCATGGCCCTGGAGCAGGGCTACTGGCCCGAGTCGCACCTGGCGGCGCCGTCACCGGAGGCCATCCGAACCGAGGTGGAGCTGGCGAAGGAACTCGGGTTCAACGGGCTCCGACTGCACCAGAAGGTGGAGGATCCCCGCTTCATGGCCTGGTGCGACCGGCTCGGGATGCTGGTCTGGGGCGAGATGGCCAACGCCTACGCCTTCTCTCCCGATGCCGTGGAGCGCTTCACCCGGGAGTGGCTCGAGGTCGTGCGGCGGGACTCCAACCACCCCTCCATCGTGACCTGGGTGCCGTTCAACGAGAGCTGGGGCGTCTTCAGTCTGGAACACAGCGAGCGTCAGCAGGACTACGTCCGCTCGATCTACCACCTGACCAGAACGATCGATCCGACCCGGCCGGTCATCGGCAACGACGGCTGGGAACACTTTGCCAGTGACATCTGGGGCATCCACGACTATGCCCTCGACAGCGAGACCATCCGGGCGCGGTACGGAAGTGACGCAGCCATCCAGTCGTCGCTGGCGACGCTTCAACCGTTCTACCGACCGATCGCATTGCCGGGAGCCGTCAACCGCGGCGAGCCGATCATGCTGACCGAATGCGGCGGGATCGATTTCGTCCCCGATGCAGGAAATCCGGACAGCCTCCCGCGCCGTGCCGAAGATCTGGACGACTTCCTCAGGCAGTACGATGAGTTCATCCAGGCGGTCCTCGATTGCGCGCCGATCCAGGGCTTCTGCTACACCCAGTTGACGGACGTCGAGCAGGAGAAGAGCGGACTGCTGGATGAGAAGCGCCGACCGAAGGCCGACCTCGCCACGCTCCGCCGCCTGACGCGTCGCCCGACGCTGGCCCTTCCGGCCGAGCACACCTTCCCACCAGACATCACACATCCACCAGCCCCGAGCCAATCCCCTGAGGGAGCGCGATAGTCCGCCAGTTGAACACCGCTACGAGGTAGACGAAGCCTGAAGGGACACTGGCGCAGTCGATGGCATCGCCCCTCCGCGTTCGGGGAGCCCAGTCGGCAACGCGTAGCCCCTCCGTCTCGTCCCGGGAGGGTCTGGCGAGAGAAGTTGGAACGCAACGAGTGTGATGTCAGCGCCCGGTCGTTTGCTATTCTCGCAAATTCACTTGCCCTCTACCGCCGATGTGGACGATGCTTGTATGAGATGACGTATCAATGAATCGGCGGCGGTCGTGATCCGGTCGTCGGTCGCATTCTGGAAGGACGAACAGTGGACGCCTCGACACGGAACGACAGCCTTCGGGCAACATCAGATCAGAACGTGACGCGGGAGGAACTGGCACCGGCCTACGACGTGGTCGTGGTCGGCGGCGGCGCGGCCGGGCTGAGCGGGGCGATGGCTCTGGGGAGGTCCCGGCGGACGGTGCTGGTGATCGACGCCGGCGACCCACGCAACGCCCCGGCCGGGCACGTCCACAACTATCTCGGCAATGAGGGGATGCCCCCCGGTGAGCTTCTGGCGAAGGGCCGCGCCGAGGTCGCGCAGTACGGCGTCCAGGTCGTCGGCGAGACGGTCACCGCCGCCCGGCAGCTCGCCGGCGACGGCACCACGCTGAACGCAGCGGATGCCGGCGACCGGTTCGTCGTGGAGCTGGCCGACGGCCGCTCGGTCCGGGCCCGGCGGCTGCTTGTCGCGACCGGGCTGAAGGACGAGCTGCCCGACGTGCCCGGCGTTGCGGAGCGCTGGGGCCGCGACGTTCTCCACTGCCCCTACTGCCACGGCTGGGAGGTCCGTGATCAGGCGATCGGCATCCTCGCCAACGGCCCGATGGCAGCCCACCAGGCGCTCCTGTTCCGTCAGTGGAGTGACGATATCACCCTGTTCCTGCACACCGCGCCGGAGCTATCGGAGGAGCAATCCGAGGAGCTGGCAGCTCGTGGTATCGCCGTCGTGGAGGGTGAGGTCGCGGCGCTCGAGGTCGAGGACGATCGCCTCGCCGGCGTCCGGCTTCGGACCGGTGACATGATCCCACGGCAGGCGATCGTGGTCGCGCCAAAGTTCGTCGCCCGCTCCGGGATCCTGACCGGGCTTGGGCTGGCGACGAACGACCTGGAGATGGAAGGGTACGTCTTCGGTCAGAACATCCCGTCCGAGTCAAACGGCGTGACGGCGATCTCAGGCGTCTGGGTGGCCGGCAACGTCACCGATGTCGTCGCGCAGGTCATCACCTCCGCCGCCGACGGGCTCATGGCCGGCGCGCAGCTCAATGCCGACCTGATCGCCGAGGACACCACCCGGGCGGTCGCTGCCCATCGAGCCCGGAATCAGGAACCGTTCTCCGCCGGGTCGGAAGCCGAGACGAACGAGCGCGTCCTTGCGGGAAGTCAGCACGGCATCTGACAACCATAGGTGCCCGACCGGCTCGCCAGCATCAGGTCACGGATGTCGTTCGTGGCCGGATGCGGACGTGCATCCGCTCGCCCTGGGGTCCGAACAGGGCGAGGATCTCGGTCAGCTCGTCGCCGGGGTTGCCCATCCAGTGCGGCGTCCGGGTGTCGAACTCGGCCACCTCGCCCGCGCTCAGGGTGAGGTCGTGCTCGCCCAGCCGCAGCCGGAGCTTGCCCGACAGGACGTAGAACCAGTCGTAGCCCTCGTGGACCCGCTGCTCGACATCCCTATCGGGCGTGTTTGGGGGAAGGATGATCTTGAAGGCCTGCAAGTCGCCCGGGCGTCGCGTCAGGGCGATGAACGTCATGCCGTTGCGGACGACCGGGCGCTCCTGAATGCGGGGATCGGCAATTGGCGGCGCGTTGACGAGCTCATCGAGCGCGACCTGGTAGGTCTGGGCCAGCGGGAGCAACAGCTCCAGCGTCGGCCGGCGTTGCCCGGACTCCAGCCGTGAGAGGGTGCTGACCGAGATCCCGGTCGCGCCGGAGATCTGGGCCAGCGTCGCTCCCCGCACCTGCCGCAGCGCCCGCAGCCGCGACCCGACCGAGCCGAGCCGAGCGCAGCATTGATGGCTGCGGAAGAACCGTCCGTTTCGTCACTCATGCCGGCAATATGCCATACCGGCAAGTTCATTTGTCAGCAGATGAATCATTCGCTTCGGCTGGCGAGCCGATTCGAGAACCCGAACCGCTCAGGATGGCGGCTGGGGCAGCCCTTCGTCGTAGGGACATGGCTTGCCTTGTCCGCGCCGCAAGGCGCCATGCTTCGCCATCGCGGAGCCGCGATGGCAGACACCGCTATCGCCCTGCCGGCCGATGACCGCTGCGGCGGCCGTGGCTCGTAAACTTCGCCGCTACGACGACGTCGCACGCCGCCACGGCGATGTCGGGCCGGCAGGACGACGAAGCCGACCAGCATGGAGCCCTTCTCCGGGCGGTGAGGCACCGCCGTGCCGAAACCGAGCCGGGGAGGGGTCGCGCTGCGTTGGGGGAGGGGTCCGATCGCCGACCGCACGGTGGCCGTTCGGCACGATCTCGCCTAAAGGCGAAGGCCGCTGCGGCGGCCGGGAGGGGCAAGCCCACTCCCCTACAGACGGGCCGCTGCGGCGGCTAGCCACCGTCAGTCCGCCGCGATGTCGCCCTCGCGCCACTGCGTCCGGACCAGCTCGGCGTAGTAGCCGTCGGCCGCAATCAGCTCGTCGTGGGTGCCGCGCTCGATCACCTTGCCGTACTGGAGGACGACGACCTCGTCGGCGTCCCGGATCGTCGTCAGGCGGTGGGCGACGACGACCGAGGTCCGGCCAGCCAGCAGCCGGCGCTGGGCGACCTGGAGGGCGAACTCCGTCGTCGTGTCGATGTTGCTGGTCGCCTCGTCCAGAACCAGGATGCGCGGGTCGGCCAGCAGCGCCCGGGCGAAGGACAGCAGCTGCCGCTGGCCGGCCGAGAGCCGTCCGCCCCGCTCCTGCAGATCCGTGTCGTAGCCCTCGGGCAGCTTCGAGACGAAATCGTGGGCGCCGACCGCCCGGGCGGCGTCCTCGATCTCGGTATCGGTCGCCTCCGGCCGGCCGAAGCGCAGGTTCTCCCGGACGGAGCCGGGGAACAGGAACGCGTCCTGCAGCACGACGCCGCATTGGCGCCGGAGCGACGCCTGAGTGATGTCGCGCACGTCGTACCCGTCGACCGAGACGCGGCCGTCCCAGACGTCGGCGAAGCGCAGCATCAACGAGATGATCGTCGACTTCCCAGCGCCAGTCTCGCCGACCAGCGCCAGCATCCGGCCGGGCTGCACGTCGAGGTCGATCCCGTGCAGAATCTCCTCGCCGGAACGGGAGTAGCCGAAAGTGACGCCCTCGAACTGAACGTGGCCCTCGATCCGGGGCAGCTCCTTGGCGTCCGGTCTGTCCTCGACCTCCGGCTCGCTGTCGAGCAGGTCGAAGATCCGCTCCCCGGCCGCCATGCCGGCCTGGAGCAGGGTGTACTGCTGACTGAGCTCGCGGATCGGCTGGAAGAAGCGGTCGACCAGCGCGACGAAGAAGATCAGATCGCCGACGGAGAGGGACAGATCGAAGACGAAGCGGCCACCGGCGTACAGGACCAGCACCGTCGCGATCGACCCGACCGTGATCGCGATCGGGAGCAGGACGGCGCCGAGCCGGGCCGCGTCGATGTTCGCGATCAGGTTGGCGCGGTTGAGGCCGTCGAACTGGCGGTGCTTGCCGGTCTCCTGCCCGAAAGCCTGGACGACCCGGACGCCGTCGATGCTCTCGGCGAGGTCGCCGTTGACGGCGCCGATCGTCCGGCGGGTCGAGCGGTAGGCGTCGACCGAGTAGCGCCGCCAGACCGAGACGACGCCGATCATGATCGGCAGGACGATGAAGGCGAGCAGCGCCAGCTGCCAGTTGATGACCAGCATCACGACGATGATCGCGAGCAGCACGAGCAGGTTGGCCGCCAGCCCGACGACGCCGTCGCTGAACAGCTCGTTGATGACCGAGACGTCGTTCTGGATCCGGGTCATCACCGCGCCGACGCCCCGCCGGTCGGTGTAGGAGACGCTCAGCTTCTGGAGGTGGCGGAACATCACGTCGCGCAGGTCGTAGACGACCCGGTTGCCGAGCCACGACGTGAGGTAGGTCTCCGCCCAGTTGCTCAGGAACCGGACCATCAGGACAACGACGGCCGTGACCCCGAGCAGGTTGATGATCCCCGTCCTGTCGCTCAGGTCGCCGTCGCCGGAGAGCTGGTTGACGACTTCGCTGAGCAGGTACGGGATCATGAGATCGGCGGCAATCCCGAGGATGACGGCGATCGAGACCAGCACTACGCGCCGGCGATATGGGACGAGGTACTCCAGTAGGCGCCTGGCGATGCGGCCGTCGTAGGCCTTGCCAAGCAAGTCGTCCGGGTTGACGTTGGTCGAGACCATCTCGGGCGCTTCCCTCCGCTGGATCGGTCAAGGTCGTGGTCGCCGGGTTCGGGTCTTCAGGATCATGCCGGGGCAGGGTCAGCCCCGGTCGGGCGCGGCGGCTGGCTGGCCCGCCCGGACGAGGAGCTCCCGTCCACTGGTCAGGCCGCTGGCGGTCGTTCCTTCCAGACTGCGCTGCTGGCTCTGCAGGTCGTAGAGGCGGCGATAGAAGCCGTCCTGAGTGAGCAGCTGGGTGTGGGTGCCGCGCTGGGTGATCCCGCCGTCCTCCACGACGAGGATCTCGTCGGCGTCGCGGACCGAGTCGAGCCGCTGGGCGATGACGATGCTGGCCCGGCCGGAACGCAGCCGCCGCAGCGCCGTCTGGATCGTGGCCTCGGTCTGAGAGTCGACGCTGGAGGTCGCGTCGTCGAGGATCAGGACGTGAGGATTGGTCAGCAGCGCCCGGGCGATCGCGATCCGCTGCCGCTGGCCGCCGGACAGCGAGACGCCGCGCTCACCGGTCACGGTGTCGTAGCCGTCCGGGAAGCGGGAGATGAAGGTGTGGGCACCGGCCGCCTTCGCGGCCTCGATGATCTCCTCCCGCGAGGCGTTTGGCCGGCCGAAGGCGATGTTCTGGTCGATCGGCAGCCCGAAGATGAACGTCTCCTGTGAGACGGTCGAGACCTCGGCCCGGAGCGAGTCGAGCGTCACCTCCCGGACATCGTGCCCGTCGATGGAGACGCTGCCGCTGTCGACGTCGTAGAAGCGGGGCAGGAGCTGGGCGATCGTCGACTTGCCGGAGCCGGTCGGTCCGACCAGCGCGACCGTCTGGCCGGGCCGGGCCGTGAAGGTGATGTCCCGCAGGGCCGGCTCGGTGCCCTGCGGGTAGGTGAACGTCACTCCCTCGAAGCGGACATGACCCGTGACCGTCGCCTTGTCGAGCGTGACGGCATCGGGCCGGTCGGCGATCGTCGGGGCCTCATCGAGGACCTCGAAGATGCGCTGGCCGGAGGCGATCGCCCGAGCGATGCGGTTGACGAGGAAGCCGAGCCACCGGATCGGCTCGGAGGCGATGACGAGGTAGCGGCTGAAGGCGACCAGGACGCCGACGGTGATCGCGCCGTTGATGACCTGGAGCCCGCCGACCCAGATCACGGCGACGGTCCCGATCCCGGACAGCATCACGATCAGGGCGAACGAGAACGACCACTGTCGGCTGGCCCGCAAATTCCGCTGGAATAGCTGGTTGAGCTCGCCCTCGAACCGCGTGATCTCCTGCCGCTCCTGGGCGAAGGCCCGCACGACCCGTGTCCCGGCGACGTTCTCCTGGAGCTGCGCGGTCATCGCGCCGAACTGCTGCTGGATCCCGGCGAATAGCGGCCGCATGTTGTTGCCGAAGCGGTAGGTGAAGTAGATCAGCGGCGGGAAGATCACCATCGAGAGGAGGGCGAGTTTCCAGTCCTCCCGGAGCAGGATGATCGCGACGAAGAGCAGCGTTCCGACCAGCAGCGGGATCGTCCGGAGACCGAACATCAGCATGCCGCGGACATTGTTGATGTCGTCCGTCGCCCGGGACATCAACTGCCCGGACGAGATCCGGTCGTATAAGCTGAACGGCATCCGCTGGAGGTGCCGGTAGAGGTCGTCGCGGACCTGGTATCCCGCCTGCTCCGCGACCCGCTGGAGCAGGTAGACCCGCGCGAACGTGAACAGTCCCTGCAGGATCGACAGACCGAGGTAGAGCAGCGCCATCTGCCAGAGCCAGGTCCTGTCACCGTCCCGGATCCCGTCGTCGATCGCGGTCGCCAGTACGAGCGGCAGCGCCAGCTGGAAACCGAGCGCGACGAACAGGCTGATGTACCCGAGCGTCAGGGCCGTTCGGTGAACCGTCACGTAGCGGAGGATGCGGATCAGGGTCGGCACGCGAGCCCTCCCAAGGGTTTGGTCGACGGCCTATGGCGAGCCAACCTGGTGAGGTGGAGTCTGAGATGAGACCGGCGCGGAGTCGTGACACCGGGCCAGGTGAGCAGCCGTGAGGACCGTGACCGTGCATCGCCAGCCGACGGGGGCGGCTGGAACCGGAAGGGGCCGGTCCGGGCAACGAACCCGATCCGGGTGGATGGTCGCGCCGGCCAATAATCAGAACGGAGGTGGTTCAGAATGCTCCGTTCCAAAGAGCGTTTGTCATCCTACATATCGGACGACAACCTGTCTATAGCTGGAGCCGATCAAATCTCCTGGTTCCCAATGGCCGACGCCCGGTGTCTACCAGCCCATCGAGCCGGGAACACCCTTGAACGGGCCGGCGATGTCCGACGTGACCCAGCCGCCGTAGAAACCACCCGGCTGCGGCGTGACCTGCTCGCCACCGACCCGGACGACGTCGAACGGCGCGGCGTAGAAGGCGATGTGGTCCCGGATCGGCTCGAACCCGCGGGATGGGTCCGGGTAGCTCCAGCCGACCCGGTCGAGAAACCGTCCTCCGGAGCGGACCGACCAGTACCGGGCCGCTCCCTTCCACTCGCAGTACGACGACCCGCCGGCCGGCTCGAGCAGGTCCATCCGGATATCCTCGGTCGGGATGTAGTAGACCGGCGGGTGCGAGGTCTCCAGCACCCGCCAGGCCCGGCGGGTGTCGGCAAGGGTCTCGTCACCCAGTATGATCTCGATGTGGCGCTCGCTCTGCTCGAGCCGGGGCGGCCGTGGGTAGGCCCAGACGGATTCCTGCCCGGGAGCCGTGATGTCAGGGGTGGGGGGTCGCATGGCGATGGGATCCTCTCGCCGGCTGGACATGGTCCGCGGCTGACGACCGGCTCGCTCCGGTCGATTCGATCGATATGGCGCAAGATCGCAGCCGGGACGACGGTCCTCCCCTTGCTGACTGACACTCGTCAGTGTCCGCTGGCGGTTCGCTACCCAGGTTCGTAGGGGTGAGGCTTGCCCCATCCGAGCCGCCGCAGCGGCCGTCGCTGCCGAGCGAGACCGAGTTTGCCGCCGTCCACTGGCGGAGGTAAAGGTCTCCCGGGACTCACCGGGATCGCTGCGCGGTGCGGCAGCGAAGCGAGAGGGGCGAGCCCCTCCCGGACCACGACGACTCGTCGACCTGGAGAATCAACCCTCGTAAAGTTTCAAGGATCAGGACGATGCTCAGGGATCGGTGGGACTTCGGAAGGAGGAGAGGATGCGGATCGGTCTCAACGCCCGGCTGGTCGGGACCGATCGCACCTACCGCCGGGCCGGCGTCAGCCGCTACATCGCCAGCCTGATCGAGCATCTCCCACGAGAGCTTGGGCCGGACGATGAGTTGATCGTGGTCGGTCGTCCGGCCGCCACCCAAAGCCGCTCACCGCTCACTCGCGTCCGGCGGCACCCGATCGCCCGGATCGCCTGGGAGCAGACGGCACTGCCATTGCAGGCCCGACACGGCCACTGGGATCTGACCCATAGCCCCGTCAACGTCTCGCCGCTACTGTCCTCCGGCCGGTCCGTTGTGACCGTCCACGATCTCGCCTTTGTCACGGCGCCGGAGACGATACCGTCCGGCCGGCGGCGCTACCTGACGGCCCTGACCGCCCACTCCGTCCGGCACGCCGCCCGGGTGATCGCCGTCTCGGAGAGTACCCGCCGAGACCTCGCGACCTGGTTCGGCGTCGACCCCGACCTAGTCACGGTCACGCCCCTGGCCGCCGAGGAGCGATTCCGCATCTCCTCACCCGCGTCGATCGACGCCTTCCGGACGCGAAGCGGGCAGGCACGGCCCTACATCCTGAGCGTCGGCACCCGCGAGCCCCGCAAGAACAGCGCGACGCTGGTCCGGGCGTTCGCCTCGCTCGCCGGCGAGATCCCGCACGACCTCGTCCTTGTCGGTCCAGCGGGCTGGCTCGGCGGCGAACTGGACGACGCACTGGCCGCGCTGCCCGCCCCGGTCCGGGAGCGTGTCCGGCAGACCGGGTTCGTCGACGACGCGGACCTGCCACTCTGGTACGGCGCGGCCAGCGTCTTCGCCTACCCGGCCCGCTACGAGGGGTTCGGGCTGCCGGTCCTCGAGGCGATGGCCTGCGGGGCGCCGGTCGTGACGTCGAACGTCTCCAGCCTGCCCGAGGTGATCGGCGACGCGGGGTTGCTGGTCAGCCCAAACGACCCGGAGGATCTGACGGGAGCGATCCTGAGCGTCATCACGAACGACGCTCTGGCCACGGACCTGAGCCATCGAGGGCGACAACGCGCCTCCCTGTTCTCGTGGTCGGAGACCGCCCGTCTGACGGTTCAGGCCTACCGGGCCGCACTCGGGCGATAATCGTCCTGGTGACGGTGGGTTGCGGTGGACGCAACGAGGAGGTCAGGCGTCGGTGCTGGTCCGGGAGATCGGTGAGTTCAATCTGATCTCCCGGCTGCGCGACGCGCTGCCGACGGCGGCGACCACTGGCACCGGCGTCACCATCGGGATCGGCGACGACGCGGCGACCTGGCGACCACCGGCCGGCAGCTCGGTCGTGATCAGCACCGACAGCCTGGTCGAGCGGATCCACTTCCGGCTCGACACCGGCTGGACCGACTGGCCGAGCCTCGGCCACAAGGCCCTGGCGGTCAACCTCTCAGACCTCGCGGCGATGGGCGCGACACCGGCCCTGGCGACCGTCTCGCTCGGGCTGCGCGGCGACGAGCAGGTGTCCGATCTCGAATTCGCCTACCGGTCGCTGGGCGAGCTCGCCGTCCGGACCGGCTGCGTCATCGCCGGTGGGGACATCGTCGCCTCACCCGATGCCGTGCTCTGGCATGTGACGGTCCTCGGCGTCGCGCCCGACGGCCGGACGCTGACCAGGTCCGGAGCCAGCCCCGGCGACGTCATCGTCGTCAGCGGCACGCTTGGCGCCTCCGCCGCCGGTCTGGCCCTGCTCGGGATGGACCAGGCCGACCTCCGCCGCCGGGCCGCGACAGCGGAGCAACTGATCGATGCCCACCTGCGACCGGAGCCGCGCCTGGCCCTCGGCCGGCTCCTGCTGACCGAAGGGGCGACGGCGGCGATGGACCTCAGCGACGGCCTGCTGGGCGACCTGCCGAAGATCCTCGCGGCCAGCGACGTCACGGCCGAGCTCGACTCCGAGGCGATCCCGGTCGCGGCGGCCGTCCGGGCCCTGTTCCTGGAGGACTGGTTTGCCTTCGCGACGCGGGGTGGAGAGGACTACGAGCTCCTCGCGACCCTGCCCCCCGACGACGCCAACCGGATCATCGCCGCGGCCGCCGGCACTGGGTCCACGTTGACGCCGATCGGCACCATCCGATCGCGCTCGGATGACGAGCCACGGCTCCAGATCCGGGACCGGGACGGCGAGACCCGGGCGGTCGAGGACGGCGCCTTCGACCATTTCAGCCCCATGCAGCGGTAATCGGTGATCGTCGTTCCCCGAACATGACGAAGGGGACCAGGTAACTTGCCCGGTCCCCTTCGTCATCGATTGTCGGTGTGCCGCTGAGTGGTCGCCCGCGGGAAGGGCTAGACGCCGACGATCGGCTGGGTCGGGTCGTCGGTCCGGGTCACGACGACGACCGAGGGCCGCGGCGCGAGACCGCTCTCGTTGTCCGGCCAGGTGTTGATCTGCTCCTCGAAGTAGCCGCCCTCGCCCGGGTGCTGGATCGAGATGAACAGGGAGCTGTTGTCCGGGGTGAAGCTTGGGCCGGAGCACTCGGCGCCGTCCGGGACCTGGAAGAAGCGCCTGGCGTAGCCGCGCTCGTCGCCCTCGGTCGGCACGGCGAACAGGCCGTCGTTGGCGTCGTCGACCTTGTTGCCGTCGGTCGCGATCCAGACGTTGCCGAGGTTGTCGAAGGTGACGTTGTCCGGCGCCGAGAACGCGCTGACGAGGCTCTTGTCGAACCCGGCGTAATCGGTCGTCTGATCGTCGGCCGGACCAGCGGTAATGAACAGCGCCCACTCGAACGTCGTGCTGGTGTGGTCGTCGCCCGCCTCGGTGATCTCGATGACGTGACCCCAAGCATTTGGAGCGCGGGGGTTAGCCGCATCGATCCCGTAGTTGTCCTCGACGCCACGGCTGTTGTTGTAGGTACAAACGAGGTAGACCTTGTTGTTAGCGGGGTTGGTCTCGAAGTCCTCGCAGCGGTCCATCTTGGTCGCGCCGAGGGCATCGGCGGCGAGGCGGGTGTTGACGAGGACATCGGCCTGCGTCGCGAAGCCGTTCGCTTCAGTCAGTTCACCCTGGCCCTGGACGAGCGGAAGCCATTCACCGGTACCGTCCTCGCTGAAGACCGCCACATGGAGCGTGCCCTCGTCCAGCAGGTCGAGGTTGGCCGCGCGGTCGCTGGCGCTGTAGGAGCCGGCGGTAACGAACTTGTAGGCGTAGTCGAAGACCTGGTCATCGCCGGAGTAGATCGCGACCGGCTTGCCGTCGACGGCGACGGAGGTGTGGCCCTCGTGCTTGTTGCGGCCAAGGGCGGTGCGCTTCTTCGGGGTGCTCGTCGGGTCGAGCGGGTCGATCTCGACGGCCCAGCCGAACCGGAACGGCTCGTTCGGCTCCTTCGAGAGGTCGAAGCGATCGTGGAAGGACTCCCACTGCCGATCGGACGCCTCCTCGGGGATACCATACCGGGCGCCGGAGAGCGCCTGAACGCTGTCCGGAGCGAAGGACACCGCGTTGGCGAAGTACTGGTTGAAGTTCTCCTCACCGGAGACGACCGTGCCCCAGGCCGTGACGCCACCGGCGCAGTTGTTCAGCGTCCCGATGACCGTCCTGCCTTCGGGGTCGGCGTTGGTCTTGAGCAGGTCGGCCCCGGCGGCCGGGCCGGTCACCTGCATCTCGGTCGTCCCGGTGATCCGGCGGTTGTACTCGCTGTCGAGCACGACCGACCACTGACCCTGCTTATCGCGGACGATCTCGGCGACCGAGAGGCCGTGAGCCTCGAGCTCGATGTCGACGATCTCCTGGGTCGGCTTGAACGTGAGGGTCGGGTCCGTGTCGCCCTCGGCCGGTGGGCCGACGGTGACGTAGTTCGGGAACATCAGTTCACCGCTGGAGTACTCATGGTTGACGACGAGGATGCCGTGGTCGCTGGCATCGGAACCGATCGGAAGCGGGATGAAGCCGGTGAAGTCGCAGTTGTAGCCGACCTGCTTCGCCTGGGCGGCGGCGGTCTGGGCCATCACGTCGAACTCGGGCGCGTCGGCGAACAGCGGGTCGCCCCAGCGGAGCAGCGGCGTGACCTGGTAGCCAGCGGCGACCACCGCCTCGTTGCCGGTGGCGTTGGGGATGGCCTCGAAGCTGAGGCCGGTGCCGGCGGCGGCCGGAGTCCCGGCGCCCGGGGTGCCGTCCTGGGCTGAGGCGAGCCGGGCGCCCGCGCCCGTTCCGGCGAGCGTCAGGGCGGACGCGGCGACGACGCCCTTGAGGCCGTCGCGGCGGCTCAGGCGCCTGGCGAGGATCTCACCGAAGGTCTGGCCGCGGCCGTTGGTCGAGTAGACCTTCTCGTCTTCCGCGTGCTCGATGCGAACCACTGGGCGGGATTCGGTACTGGTCATCTGGGCCCCTCTCAAGAGATCGTCTGGCTGAGTTCCGGGTTCCCGCCATGGCTCCTGACGCGACGGTCGTCGTCGACAGGGCATGGACATCGACCGCCGTTGGCGATGACAACGGGCTGGGCCGGGCATCCGACATGCACCACCAACGATAAGTGAGACTCGTTCTCGCCATGTAAAATACAGTTGAAAAAGATATGAGAGGACTATTAACGCCGCCGTGGGTTCCGCGGGTCCGGGAGGGAATCAGGCGATCGACCGACTTCGATTCAGTCAGCCCACACGGCGGCCAGCCCCCAGCCGCTCCCAATACCTACTATGTGAGTCGGGATTCCCGTATCGTATACGTGGTATGCGTCTCCAACGTCCGGTTACCGGCGCATGACAAGCTCCTTCGCATTCCCTGTCCCTGCGTGGACACGAGAGGTTTCCCCATGATGACGATCGACTCGACCTTTCAGGCACCGACCGCCGCTGCGATTATCGACGCGATCCGCTCCCGGCGCAGCGCCAAGCGGCTGCTCGACCGCCCGATCGACCGGGCAGTGATCGAGCGTCTGCTCGAGGCCGCGACCTGGGCGCCCAACCATCACCTGACCGAGCCCTGGCGGTTCTGGGTCATCAGTGGCGCCGCCCGCGAGCGGTTCGGCGAGGCGATGGCGGCCGGCGATCTCGACACTCACCGCGACGCGACGCCGGAGCAGCGCGAGACGATGCGGGCCTCGGCGGTCGGCAGGGCCCACCGCGCCCCGGTCATCATCGCGGTCGCCGCGGTGATGGCCGACGGCAACAGGAACCCGGACCTCGAGGAGATCACCGCGACCGCCGCCGCGATCCAGAACCTGCTCCTCCAGGCCGAGGCCGAGGGGCTGGGCGCGATCTGGCGGACCGGCCGGTCCGCCTACGAGCCGGAGATGGCGGACTTCTTCGGGCTGACCGAGCGCGACCGGATCCTCGGCTTCATCTATATTGGCCACCCGGACCCGGCCGCCCCGGCGCGGACGAGCCAGCGCCGCCCGGTCGACAGCGTCACGACCTGGCTCGAGGGCTGACGGACCGTCGATCGCCTTCCGGGGAAAGAGACACCATGCCGGCAGACCAGCGATCGGACGGGCAGACGCTCTTCGGGCTTGACGCCGCCGCCTACGCGGCCGGGCGTCCCGGCTACCCAACGGCGCTCTTCGACCTGCTCGCCGAACGCTGCGGGCTGGGACCAGGCACCGCAACCTTCGAGATCGGCCCTGGGACCGGCCAGGCGACGGTGGAGGTGCTGCGACGCGGGGCCAGTCCGCTCGTCGCCATCGAACCGGATCCGGGCCTCGCCGCCTGGCTCGCCGGTCAGAGTCTCGCCGATCGGGACGTCCTGACAGTCGTTCAGCAGCCCTTCGAGCAGGCGGACCTGCCGCACGGCTCGTTCGATCTCGGCGTCGCCGCGACCGCCTTCCACTGGCTGGACCAGCCGACGGCACTGCGCAAGGTCGGCTCGCTCCTGCGGCCGGGCGGATGGTGGGCGATGTGGTGGAACATCCACGGCGACGCGCTCGGCGACGACCCCTTCCACAACGCGACCCGGCACCTGCTCGATGGTCCCGACGCGCCGGAGCCCGACCTGCCGTTCGCGTTGCGGACCGACTCCCGCCTCGCCGACCTGGGGGACTCAGCCGCCTTCGATCTCATCGAGTCCGAACTCCTGCGCTGGACCCTGACGCTCGACGCCGACGGGATCGCCGCCCTCTACCAGACGTTCTCACCCGTGATCCGGCGACCGGATGCCGAACGTGACGCGTTGATCCGGGACCTCAGGCGTGTCGTCGAGGACGAGTTCGGCGGCGTCGTCCACCGCCCGATGCTGACGCCGGTCTACCTCGCCCGGCGAACGGGCTGTCGGGCTGCCGCCGTGGTACCGTGACCACCGAGCCGACCGAGCCCACCCCGACAACCGGAGCCCCCACATGTCCGATGCCCAGTCGACCGAACCGACCGCCGCCTCATTGGGCGAGCGGGTCGCCTTCCTCGTCGACGTCGACAACACCCTGCTCGACAACGACGCCGCCAAGGAGGAGATCGACCGGAAGATGCGGCTCGTCCTCGGCGACGTCGAGACGGAGCGGTTCTGGGAGGCCTACGAGACCGTCCGGCGCGAGACCGGCCGCGTCGCCGTCCCGCAGGCGCTGGTCGAGTATCGCCGCGACCTGCCGTCCGGGACCGACCCGGCCGCCGCCCGCGACCAGCACATCGCGCTCGCGGACGCACTGATCGGCGTCCCCTACGTCAACTACGTCTACCCCGGCGCCGTCGACGCCCTCCATGTCCTGCGGGAGGTCGGCCGGGTCGCGATCCTGACCGAGGGCGACCCGGCCTTTCAGGCGACCAAGGTCGCCCGGGCCGAGCTGGCCGACGCCGTGGAGGGCTACGTCTTCGTCTGCCCGGACAAGAGCGCCTACCTGCGGGAAGTCGCCGCGATCTTCCCGGCCGACCGGATGGTGCTGGTCGAGGACAAGGCCGACAACATCGACCGGGCCCGGCGAATCTTCACCGGCCTCGGGCTGGCGTTCTCCGGCATCTTCGTCCGCCAGGGCAAGTACGCCGCCGCGACCGGGCCGGACTGGCACGGAGCCGAACTGACGGTTGACACGATCGGCGAGCTGGCGTCGATGTCCCCCGAGGCGATCGCCGCCGCTCTCCGGACCCCGATCGGTGTAACGACCGGATGACCGAGCTCCGGCGGCTGACCAGCTCCGTCGAGGAGACCCAGGCGCTTGGCCGGCGGCTGGGCGACCTGCTCGGCGCCGGCGATGTCGTTCTGCTCCACGGCGACCTCGGCGCCGGGAAGACGACGCTGTCGCAGGGCATCGTCGCGGCCGGTCGCCCCAGCATCGCCGTCCAGAGCCCGACGTTCACACTCATCAACGAGTACCCGCCGACCGCCGACCGGCCGGCCCTCTTCCACACCGACCTCTACCGGCTCGACGGCCCGGACGACCTAGAGTCGATCGGGCTCAACGACCTGCTCGCGACGGCTGCGGGCGTCACGCTGATCGAGTGGCCCGAGCGCCTCGGCGAGGATCTGCCCGACGACTACCTGCTGGTCCTGATCGAGCCGGCCGGCCCGGACACCCGCCAGATCGAGTTCCGGGCGGTTCCGCCGGAGGGCCGTCATCGCCGAATCGTCGACGCCCTGATCACCCCTTGATCAAGACGCAGTCTCCGGTCGGCATAGGGACATGGCCAGCGAAGCGAGAGCCATCTCCCTATTAGGTGCACCGTGCCTCGCGGCTACTCCGACTAGCTCGGACCGCATCACGGTCACGGCTCGACCACCGATGAGCACCCGGTCGCCGCGCAGTTCGACGATGAGATCGCCGCCGCGCCGCGAGATCTGGCGCGCGACCATACGGTCCTTGCCCAGCCGATCGCCCCAGAACGGCGCCAGCAGGCAGTGGGCCGACCCGGTCACCGGGTCCTCCGGGATGCCGTAGGTCGGGGCGAAGAAGCGGGAGACGAAGTCGATCCCGTCCTCCCCCGGCGCCGTGACGATCAGACCCCGGTACGGCAGCAGGGCGACCGCGCTCAGGTCCGGCGCGAGGGCCCGGACATCCCCGGTCGACCCGAGTTCGACGAGGAGGTCGGACGCTCCGTCGCCTTCCGCACCACCGGTGACAACCGAGCGGACGTCGGCCCCACTCCCCAGCGTCTCAGCGAGCCCGTAGGGCTCGATGACGTCACGCGGCTGGAGACGCGGAAAGTCCAGCCAGATCCAACCGTCAGCCCGGATGGCCCGGAGTTCGCCACTGCGTGTCCGGAAACGCAGCGTCGGCTCGTCGTCATGACCGTCGCCCCAGAGGACGTGAGCGCTCGCCAGCGTCGCGTGCCCACAGAGTTCGACCTCCGTCGTCGGGGTAAACCAGCGCAGGTCCCAGACGCCCGGCTCGACCGGACGGAGGAACGCGGTCTCGGCCAGGTTCATCTCCGCCGCGACGGCCTGCAGCCAGCTGTCCGGCCGCTCGCCATCGAGGATCGTAACGGCGGCGGGATTCCCGCTGAACGGGCGATCAGTGAACGCATCGACGACGACGATGGCTTGACCCACAGCGCTGCTCCTTCTGGCATGACGGACCGTTCCGCCACCGTTTAGTCGCGAACGTACGCAGTTCGGAACTGTTAAACCAGTGTAACAGTCGTCCGGCGCGTGGTACACTGTCAGAGGCCGTGGGTAACGGCAGCTTCCGCAGAATCCCCACATCTCCACCGAATCTGGTGGCCCCCCGTCGATCCAGTGCGGATCGACGATTTGTGTTGTGCGTCGCGTCGCGCCTGAGCCCCATCGCCGGATGCCCACCATCCGGCCTGCGTGTACCGGGCGGCGAGCGACCAGGAGTGCGTGCAAGCGATGGCTGAGTTCCGGTGGTACGGACACAACTGTTTCCGGATCCGGGCACGGGAAGCGACTGTGGTCACCGACCCGGTCAGCCGATCGACCGGCTACTCCATGCCGAAGGTGACGGCCGACCTGGTGACGGTGTCCCACCAGCACCCCGGCCACACCAACCTCGGCGCCATCCGGCCCGACCCGCCATTCAAAGTGCTCGACGGTCCCGGTGAGTACGAGATCCACGACGTCCTCGTGACCGGGATCCGGACCTACCACGACCCGAACAAGGGCGCCGACCGGGGCTACAACACGATCTTCCTCTTCGAACTGGACGGCATGACCGTCTGCCACCTCGGCGACCTCGGGCACGCCCTGTCCCAGGACCAGGCCGAACTGCTGGCCGGCACCGACATCCTGCTCATCCCGGCCGGCGGTGACAACACCAACATCATCGACCCGAGCCGCGCCGCCGAGGTCATCGGCCAGCTCGAGCCGAAGCTGGTCATCCCGATGCAGTATCACGCCGGATCAGGGGATAGCGACCGGGGCGACCTGGTCACGTTCTGCAAGGCGCTCGGCGTCGAAGCCCCGACCCCCGAGGACAAGCTCGTCGTGCGCGCGTCGGACCTGTCCGAGTCGATGCGGATCGTCGCCCTGACGCCCGAGACCTAGGCCCGTAGCAGCAGGCGGTCCGGCGGCCTGCGCCAGGCCGGACCCGACACATCGCCCGGCATGGCGGCCTGCGCCAGGCCGGGCAGGAGAGCCGAGACCGGATGCCGAAATACATCTTCGTAACGGGTGGCGTCGTCTCGTCGGTCGGTAAGGGTATTACCACCGCGTCGATCGGCCGTCTGCTCAAAGCCCGGGGCGTCGGCGTCTCGGTGATGAAACTGGACCCGTACCTCAACGTCGACCCCGGCACGATGTCGCCCTACCAGCACGGCGAGGTCTTCGTCACCGACGACGGCGCCGAGACCGATCTCGACCTCGGCCACTACGAGCGCTTCATCGACGAGAACCTGTCGAAGGCGAGCAACGTCACGACCGGCCAGGTCTACTCGGCCGTGATCGCCAAGGAGCGTCGCGGCGACTACCTCGGCGGCACCGTCCAGGTCATCCCCCACATCACCAACGAGATCAAGCACCGGATCATGCTCGCCTCCCGGCAGCACGACAGCGACGTCGTCATCGTCGAGGTCGGCGGGACGGTCGGCGACATCGAGGGCCAGGCCTTCCTCGAGGGCATCCGGCAGATGCGGCGCGAGGTCGGCCGCCGGAACGTGCTCTACATCCACGTCACGCTGTTGCCGGAGGTCAGCGGCGGCGAGCTCAAGACCAAGCCCACCCAGCAGAGCGTCCGCGAACTGCGGGCCGTCGGGATCCAGCCGGACGTGATCATCTGCCGGGCCGACAAGGAGATCCCGCAGGAGCTCAAGGAGAAGATCGCCCTCTTCTGCGACGTCGACCCGGAGGCCGTCATCCCGATGCCGACCGCCGCGACGATCTACGAGGTGCCGCTGATCCAGGAGGCGTCCGGGCTCGGCGCCTACATCGCCCAGCACCTCGACCTGCCCCTCCACGCCGACCTGCGGGAGTGGACCGACATGGTCGCCCGGATCAAGGCCGAGCGGAAGGCCGTCAAGGTCGCCCTGATCGGCAAGTACGTCGATCTGCATGACGCCTACATGAGCGTGACCGAATCGCTCACCCACGCTGGGCTCCACCACGACATCAACGTCGAGGTCGTCTGGGTCAACTCCGAGACCGTCACGCCGGAGGAGCTCGACCGCGTCCTGCGCCGGGTTCAGGGGGTCGTCGTGCCGGGCGGCTTCGGCCCGCGCGGTGTCGAGGGCAAGATCATGGCGGCGAGGTACGCCCGCGAGCACGGCGTCCCCTACCTCGGGCTCTGCTACGGCCTCCACATGGCGGTGATCGAAGCGTCGCGCAACCTGCTCGGCCTGCCGGACGCCAACTCGACCGAGATCAACCCCGAGACGACCGAGCCGGTGATCGACCTGATGCCGGACCAGAAGGACGTCGAGATGGGCGGCACGATGCGGCTCGGCCTCTGGCCCTGCCGGCTGGAGCCGGAGACCCGGGCGGCCGACGCCTACGGCGAGCGGATGGTCTACGAGCGCCACCGCCACCGCTTCGAGGTCAACAACGCCTACCGCGAGCGCCTGGCCGAGGTCGGCCTGATCGTCAGCGGCGCCTCGCCGGACGGGCGCCTCGCCGAGATCATGGAGCTGCGCGACCACCCGTTCTATGTCGGCGTCCAGTTCCACCCCGAGTTCAAGAGCCGCCCGACCCGGCCGCACCCGCTGTTCCGGGACTTCATCGCCGCCGTCAAGCAGACGTTCGCCGACGGCTCGCAGCGCTCCCTGCCGCTGGACCGGACCGAACCGGTGGCCCTGACCCGATCACGTGAGCTGACCGCCAGCTTCGGCAGCGAGGACTAACGGCTGCTCTGGGAGAACGTGACCAGCGATGGCCTTTCCCGGGAAGGAGACGTCCGGGCCAGACCGTCGCCACGTCTGCGTCTGTTTCCATGCGGCCCATTCGGTAGGGGCGATCCCTTGTGATCGCCGCCACAGGACGATCACGGCCAGCGAGGCGAGAATCGATCCACGAGTTGCCCAGATTCGCATGGTGACATCCCTGGAAATCCTGCTATAGTGCCGGGTACGAGAGGATGTCCCCGAGATCCCGCCGCCGTGGTCCCCGCCCACGGCGGCTTTGCCATGCCCCGCGGGTCATCTCCTCGCTCATCCGAATCACCTGTCCGGACACGGTGCCGGCCATCGGAGACGGTCCGGACATGCCGGCGACACCGTCGACGGTCCAGGGATGCGGTTTCGGTCCCATCGTCCTCTGGTATCATCGGCGCCGCCGAGCGCCGGGGTTGCCGCCGCCAATCTGCCGGAGGGTCGTGTCCCGTTGAAGATCGCGATCGTCTCCCCATACAGCTTCCGCGACCCCGGTGGTGTCCCCGAACACATCACGCACCTGCAGACCGAGTTCAACCGGCTTGGCCATGAGGCAATCATCATCGCCCCGCGTTCCTCCGGCGGCGGGATCGTCCGCCGGCCCGGCTTCATCGAGATCGGCCGGTCGCTCTCGATCCCGGCCGGCGGTTCCCGGGCCCGGCTCACCTTCGACGTCAGCCTCTACGGCCGGGTCAGGGCGCTGATGCGGGAGGAGCAGTTCGATGTCGTCCACTTCCATGAACTGCTGATGCCGGTCCTCCCCTATATGGTGCTGCTCAATTCCCGCGCGATCAACGTCGCTACGTTCCACGCCTATCGAGCGGTCAACCACTGGTACACCGTCTTCAAGCCCTACATGTCCTTCGTGTTGAAGCGGCTCGACGGCCGGATCGTCGTCTCCGAACCGGCGCGGCAATTCGTCAACCAGTACTTCGAGGCCCACTACGACGTCATTCCGAACGGGATCGACATCGACCACTACGGTCCCGGCGTCGAGCCGTTCGAGTGGGCAGGAGACGACACCCGCCGGATCCTGTTCGTCGGCCGGTTCGACGAGTCGCGCAAAGGATTCAAGTACCTGCTCCGGGCCCTACCCCAGGTCCAGGAGCGATTCCCCGACACGAAGCTGATCGTCGTCGGGACCGGGGACCCGAACCGCCTGCTCGGCGAGATGGGGCGGCACCGGGTCAGCGGCGTGGAGTTCGCCGGCTACGTCAGTCACCATGACAAGGCGCGGTACCTGGCGAGCTGCGACGTGATCTGCTTCCCGTCGACCCGCAACGAGAGCTTCGGCCTGGTCCTGACCGAGGCGATGGCGTCCGGCAAACCGATCGTCGCCTCCAATATCCCCGGCTACGCCAGTGTGGTGACCCATGAGCGGGAGGGGCTGCTCGTCCCGCCGCAGGATGACGTCGAGCTGGCCGCGGCCCTGATCCGGCTACTCGGCGACCCGGAGGAGCGGACGCGGCTGGGGGAGCAGGGGCGGCGGACGGCGGCCCAGTACGCCTGGTCCAGCGTCGCGGCCCGCGTGCTGGAGATCTACCGCAAGGCGACCGTAACCGGAGCGGGCGCTCCGTGGCGACGCCGGGCCCACTGACGGCTCTCCCGTCGACCGGATATCCTACACTGACCGGACGAATCCGAAGCCACGGATGACGACAGCGGGTGACGGCGCGACCGTGACCACAGGAACGCGGGGCGGCCGGCGTGATCTCTCAGCGAATCGGCACCTGGGTCCGTGACTATCTCCTCCAGCTCGGGCGGTTGATCGCCCGGTCCGGCGTGACGCCCAACCAGTTGACGCTGATCGGCCTCGGTCTGAACGTCATCGTCGCCATCGTCATCGCCACGGGCGAGTACCGCCTGGGCGGCGTCCTGCTGTTGGTCGCCTCGGCCTTCGACCTGCTCGACGGCGCCGTCGCCCGGGCGACCGACACGATCAGCAAGGTCGGCGGCTTCCTCGACAGCACCCTCGACCGCTACTCGGAGATCGTCGTCTACCTCGGCGTGCTGATCTACCTGCTCGACACCGGCGACGCCCGGACGGCCAGTATCCTGGTCGTGATCGCCTCGACCGGCGCGCTGATGATCAGCTACGCCCGGGCCCGGGCCGAGTCGATCGGCTACACCGCGGCCGTGGGACTGGCGGCGCGGCCGGAGCGGGTCGTCCTGCTGGCCCTGTTCCTGATCTTCGGGTGGACGATCTGGGCGCTCTGGCTGCTCGCGGTCGTCACGCACATCACCGCCATCACCCGGATCGTCCACGTCTGGCGGTTGGCCAGCCAGGACACGACGGCGATCCGGCGGGGCTGAGCGAACCGGTCGAACCGGGCGATCGGGTTTGACGGGCAGCGACCGTGGTGATATCCTTTCCAAAGCGTTGGATGGTCAACGCCTCCAGAGTAGTCGGGTTTCCGCCCGAAAACCGCGCAGGGAAGAGGAGGTGATGCCCATGGATAGTCACGGTAGTACGGGCATCACGTCTGAGGTTGTGCTCGTCTAGGCGACACGAATCAGCGTGATGCCCGTAGGTGAGGGGCGGTGGTTCATATTGAACCACCGCCCCTCACCATTTTTCGTTGGACCGGCCCTATAGGGACCGGCTCAATGACATCGACAACCGACACGGCGACCGGGAGCGAGCGAGGTACCGCCATCGACCCGTCGCCCTCGGCCGCTCACGCCGAATCCACTGCCCTTCAGCCGGTCCCTTCAGGGCCGGTTCATTGGTTCAATACGGAAACGACAGAGCGCCGTGGCCGATGTGGCCACGGCGCTCTGCTGGCGCGGATCGAACCGGGGGGCAAGCGTCAGTCCTGGGACTCGCCGCTCTCGCCCTCGGACGGGGTCGCACCCTCGCCCTCGCTAGACTCCGCGCCCTCCGACTCGGCGGCCTCAGCCTCCGCTTCGATCTCGACCTCCGGCTCCGGAGCGGCCTCGGCGATCCGGTGCGCGACGATATCGTCGTCGTCCAGGTCGACCGTGATGCCTTCCGGCACGATCAGGTCCCCGATCCGGATCGCATCGCCGATCTCGACGAGGTTGGAGACGTCGACATCGATCGCCGCCGGGATGTTGCCCGGCAGGCCCGTCACCGACACCTCATTCTGGACCGTGCTGAGGATGCCCAGCGCCGCCGGGTTCTCCTCACCGAACGTCAGCGGAACCGACGTCGTCGTGTCCTTGCGCAGGTTCGGCGCGAAGAAGTCGACGTGGACCGGCGTGTGGCGGACCGGGTCGACCTGGACCTCGCGGATGAAGACCTGCTCCTGGCCACCTTCCCATTGGAGGGTAAACAGCGTCGAGGCGCCGAAGGTGTGATAGAACCGGGACAGTTCCCGCGTGTCGACCGTGACCGCGTGGGTCCCGCCCAGCAGCGGGCCGTAAACCACACCTGGGAGACGACCGGCCCGGCGCAGCTGCTTGACCTGCTTGCCAAGCACTGTTCGCGGTTCGGCCCTCAGAATGAGTTCCACCATGGGAACGTCCTCCTACTTCCTTGTGATGGGCCGGGATGACGACTCGCCTCCCGGGTGCGACGCCTATCGCACGATCGGTGATGGTAGCACACTCCCTCGCCGGGGGCCGTTACGGCAGGTGGTTGGGCTGGACGCCCAACGCTGGCGCGGATCGCCATCCCGAATCACGGTTCCCGCGCGTCCGGCCGCTTGACACGGTGGGATCGACGGCCATAGCATTCGGCCACGTTTTCTCCTCCCAGAGGATGGCCGGGAACCGTGTTGCGTTCCGCACCATATTCCTGTCAAGAGCGTCGCGGTGACCCGTCAGGTCCCACGGCCCGACCGGCCATACGCCCGCCGACCCGCACGCTAGGAGCCTCCTCGTGGGACTTTTCCTGATCCGCCGGACCCTGATCTCGCTCGTGACGATCGTCATCATCAGCATGGTGGTCTTCGGGATCGTCAAGAGTGCCCCCGGTGACCCCTACGGCGACCTCGCGACCAACCCGAGCATCTCGCCGGCAAGGATCGCCGAACTGCGAGACAACCTCGGGTTGAACGACCCGATCCCGCAGCAGTACGTCAAATGGGCGACCTCGTACATCCGCGGCGACTGGGGCGACTGCTACAGCTCCTGCGATACGGTCGCGCCATACATCCTCGGCCGGCTCCCGGTCACGGTCGCGGTCATCGGCTCCTCCTTCATCCTGAGCCTGCTCATCGCCATCCCGATCGGGGTCATCTCCGCCTTCCGGCAATACTCCCTGTTCGACCAGTTCGCCACGACGTTCGCCTTTCTCGGCTTCAGCCTGCCAACGTTCTTCACCGGAACCCTGCTCATCTACATCTTCGGGATCCGGCTGAACGACACACCCCTCGGGTTACCCTTCGTCTTCGATCGAACGGTCGACGGGATCTGGCCCAACATCCAGCAGGCGCTCATGCCGATCATCGTCCTCGGCCTGGCGTCGGCCTCGTCGCTGACGCGGTTCGTCCGGGCCTCGATGCTGGAGGTTCTCGGGCAGGACTACATCCGGACCGCCCGCGCCAAGGGTCTCAAGGAGCAGTCAGTCGTGATCCTGCACGGGATGCGGAACGGCATGATCCCGGTCGTGACGGTGATCGCGCTCCAGATCCCGGAGGTCTTCGGCGGCGCGATCATCACCGAGCAGATCTTCAGCGTCCCGGGGATCGGCTCGGCTCTGGTCAACTCGATCAAGGCGGCGGACAACCCGGTCGCGATCTCGATCACCCTGATGATCGCGGTCCTGGTCGTCATCTTCAACGTCATCGCCGACGTCCTCTACGCCATCCTCGACCCACGGATCAAACTGGCCTGATCCGGCGTTACCCGTCCCGACACCGAACCGTCGCCCGTTCCACCGTCGAGCAGCACTGACCACCGCATGAGGAGCCGATCATGTCGCAGGAAGCCAAACTCACCCCAGGACAGATCGGCGCTCCGTCGCCCTCAGCGGATCAGCAGCCCCGGCTGAGCGACATCGGCTCCCGCAACGACCTCAGTATTGCCCGCAAGCAGCGGTCCCTCTGGGGAGACGCCTGGAGTCAGTTCAAGAAGCATCGTCTCGCCATGCTCGGGCTGTTCGTCTTCATCGGGATGGTCGTCTTCACTTTCGTTGGGAACGCACTCTACGGCCGACCTTACGACTCGGTCTTCGAATATGACACGAGTGCCTCACCATCCCTCGGCAACCTGCTCGGGACCAATTCACTCGGACAGGACATGCTCGCCCGGATCCTCTGGGGCGGCCGGATCTCGCTGGCGGTCGGGATCATCGCCGCGATGATCGCCATCGTGCTTGGAACGACCGTCGGCGCGATCGCCGGGTTCTTCGGCGGTCTGACCGACACGATCCTGATGCGGATTACGGACCTGTTCCTGAGTCTTCCACAGCTGCCGCTCCTGCTGCTCATCACCTACCTGTTCAGCCCGTCCCTGCAGCAGTGGTCCAGCGACCGGTTCGGCAGCGTCAACATCGGCGTCTTCCTCCTGATCATCGTCGTCATCAGCGCGTTCAACTGGATGCCAACCGCCCGGCTCGTCCGGGCCTCGTTCCTCGCGACCAAGGAGCGCGACTTCATCGAGGCCGCCCTTAGCATCGGCGCGTCGCGGAGGTCCCTGATCCTGAAGCACATCTTGCCGAACGTGCTTAGCCCGATCATCGTCGCCGCGACGCTGGGGATCGGGACCGCGATCATCACCGAATCGTCGCTGTCTTTCCTTGGACTTGGCTTCCCGCCCGGTGTTCCATCATGGGGACAAATGCTGTTCGACGCCAAGAACTATCTTCAGACCTCCCCGCACGAGTCTCTGATCCCCGGCTTCTTCATCTTCCTGACGGTGCTCTCGATCAACTACGTCGGTGATGGTCTCCGCGACGCCCTCGACCCGCGCCGGACGAAGTAGCCCATCCGAACCGTTGCCGGCCGATACGGGAACGGCCTCCGCCCTCTCACTGGCGGAGGCCGTTCCCGTGTTCAGCTTCCTCGGCGGTCAGCCGCCCCGGTAGATGCTCAGGGCGTCCGCCAGCCGCTCGAGACCGGCCTGGTTGGGTGGGCTGTACATGAGCTGGAGGTGGGTGACGCCGAGGTCCTCGTACTGCTGCATGATCGCGGCGATGTCCGCCGGCTCCCCGACGATGACCCGGTCCGGGTCGAGGTCATCGGTCGACGGAGTCGCGTCGCCGTAGACCTCGCGCTCCAGGTCCGGGAAGCGGAGGTTGAGCCCGACGGTCGTCGCGATGGCGCCCGGATCCTTCCCGACGGCGACGAGCGCCTCGTCCAGCGCGGCCCGGCGACCGGCCAGCAGTCCCGGCCGGCCCAGCCAGGCGGCGTTCCAGGAATCGGCCCAGGTCGCGACGGCCCGCGTCATCCGCGGCCGGTTGCCCGAGATCATGATCTCGATCCCGCCAGGCCGCCCCGTCCGGGGTCCGGCCGGCTTGAGGACGGCGTCGTCGGCCTGGTAGTAAGTCCCGTCGACGGTCGCCTCACCGGTCCGGAGCAGCGACGTGATGATCTCGGCGCCCTCCTCGAACCGCGACGCCAGGTGGTCGAACGGCAGCCCGAAGGCGTCGAACTCCGGCTCGTGCCAACCGGCGCCGATCCCGAGGATCAGCCGGCCACCACTCATCTCATCGAGCGTGTCGGCCATCTTCGCCAGCACGGCCGGGTTCCGGAACGGGAGACAGAGCACGATCGTGCCGAGCTCGACCCGGCTCGTCGCTTCGGCCAGCCCGGCGAGGACGGTCCAGGCCTCCCAGATGCCTCGGGTGGCGCCGTCATCCGTCTGGCGGAAGAAGAGATGGTCGTTGACCCAGACCGAGTCGAAGCCAGCCGCTTCGGCCGCCACCGCGAGATCGCGGATCTCGGCGTACCGGGCCGTCTGCCCGTTTTTCTGTTCCTCGATCGGCATCAGGACGCCAACCTTCATCATTCCCGTTCCCCTCGTCGTGGCGCGCCATCGTGGCGCATCGTTCCCGACCGTCAGTATCCCTGAGTTCGACCGCGCCGGCGCGATACACTACGGGTCGATCGATCGGCCGGCGCGCCTCGCGCCGGGACAGCGGCGTCCAGCCGGCTGGGATGCATCCATGGTTTCGCGCTTCCGGCGCAAGCGCGGCGCGGCCGAGCAGGTCCGCGCTCCCGACGCCAACACGCTAGGCGCCGGCTACCGGTTCACCCTCAAGGGGTCGCCGCGGCACTACGACGACGTCAAACGGATCATCGAGGACGGCGACGGGACGGTCTACTTCGGCGAGGCGCTTACCTACGAGCGCGGCGCCGGGGTGGCGATGTGGCGGGTCCGCTCGCGTGATCTGGGATGGCTGGGGGCCCTGTACGACTGGTGGGCGGAGGCCGAACGGGTCGAGCCGATCAACTCGTCGTTCCATCTCTACCTGCCGGACAACCTCCGCTACCCGGCCCTCGACCTCCGGGAGCAGACACCCGTCCAGGTCGCCGAGTTCATTCGAGCCAACGCCCCACAGGACAACCTGTAGAACCCACCACCATCACGCCATCAGAAACGAGGAAGCCGCCCCGGTTCGATGAACCAGGGCGGCTTCCAGCCGAGAGAATCAGGGTATCGTCAGTGGTCGGTCGCGGCACGACCGGGCGGAACGAGTACTGGTGGAGCCAGTCCCGGCCGCTCGCGTGGGCGGTCCACGGTCCCGGAACGACGACGGTCAGCCACCGGTCTCAGCGGCAGAATGACAGGTCCCGTCGTCTCCGTGGTCTGATCGGTATCGGCCTCGAGGCATGCTACGCCCGATGCCGCCCGACGCTTCGGTGACTGTGACGCGACGAACGCCGCCTCATGCACCGCGCCGTGATCCTCGCCGGCCTTCCAGCACTGCTGCGACGTGTCCGTCGCCATGCAGCGTTCGAGCTCGCGCTCGCCATGGAGGGCCCAACCGAAGGAACACCGGACCAACGGTCTCTGGCCGACCCGGACGAGGGCGTGGCCGCGGACCAGCATCGGACACCCGAACCCTCCCAGCGTCGCTTCGTCGCCCCCGTCGGGGAGCGCTTCGCGCCCTGTGTGGCTCATCGTGTCTTCCTTTCGACTCCGTTCCGGTCCTGCCCAGCGGGACGTCTGACCCAGGCCATACGACCGACGGGAGTTTGGAAGACCGGCGGAGTGATTCGGCCCAGCAGGACGTCATCGCAGATGCACGCATCCCACTGGTGCGATCTGAGTATAAACGAATCATTATGGGAAGACGGGCGGCCTGTGATCCGACCGGGGGACGGCGACGAAACGGCGAGTTGGGCAGCCGGTACAGTCCGCGGTCCTGGCGGCACCGGTCAGGACGACGGCCGGCGCGGAACCAGGCCGCGAACCCGCTGCCATCCTTTGGTCGCGGCCTCGCTCCCAGCCTTGAACCCCTTCGTCGCGGCCTGGCTTCCGGCGTAGTATCCCTTCGTCGCGGCCCGCCCACCGGCGTTGACCCCCTGCCGGACCAGCCACACGGTCGTCTCCTCGATTGCCCGGATGTCCGCCTCGACGTGCGCCATCGTCAGATCGACCCTGTGCAGATGCCGGGCCGAGACGTCGGCCGGGGCACTGTGCAGCGCCTGCCGCAGCGCCCGGAGCAGGACGTAGAGATCATCCAGCTGCCCGGCGACCGGGATGATACCGGGGACGAGGTCGATCGGCGACGCCAGGTAGAGGCCGCCGACGCCGAGGGCGACCTTGCTCCGCTTCGGGACCGCCGGATCGGCGATCAGCGCGGCCGCGACGCGGGCGTAGCGCGGCAACCGCTTGATCGCTTCCCAGAAGCGCGGCAGCGGCGAGCCAGGCTGCTCAGCGGCCTCCCGTGCCTCAGCCGAGAGCGCGAGTGGCTCCGCCGGATCGACGGTGGGCGTCGAGTCCGGGCCGGTCGCATCGAGATCATCGGCTGGTGACGGGCTGGCGTCGGTCTCGGGCATGTGGTCCGTCCTCTCATGTCATGCGCGTCACTGGCGCGTCACGTCCTGAACCGGGTAACGGTTCTTTCAGCCAATGGTACCGCTGGGCCGTGACGCGCCAGTGACGGTTCGGTGTCGGTTCGGCCCGGCCCAGCGTGACGATATTGACGAGGGACCGAACCAGATCGGATACTTGCAGGCCTGAGCCGGCCTGAACAACGACCTGGGAAGCGACGTGGCGCCGGTTGCGGGCTGCCCCCGACCGTGCGGCACGCCACGCATTCCGCCCGCCGCATCCAAGGAATTCCCCGTGCAGCACACCGTTTCGCCGGCTCCCGACCTCCATTCCCCGCTCGATCCCGTCAACACCGAAACGCCGATCGTTCCCGTGCTGCCAGACCCGGACCCGATCACGATCCCCGACGTCGTCATCCGGCGCCTGCCCGTCTACGTCCGGACGCTCCAGAGCCTCCACGCCGACGACATCCTGACCGTCTCCTCGGACGAACTGGCCGATCACATCGGGGTGACCGCCGCGCAGATCCGGCGGGACCTTTCCTACTTCGGCCGTTTCGGCAAGCAGGGCAAGGGCTATGAGACCGGGTTCCTCGCGGACCGGATCGCCGAGATCCTCGGACTCGACACCCACTGGGACGTCGCGCTCGCCGGGGTCGGCAATCTCGGGCGAGGCGTCCTGCGCTACCGCGGCTTCAGCCTGCCGGGGTCGTCGTTCGACATCGTCGCCGTCTTCGACCGCGGCCATCATGGCCCGAACGACCGGATCGACGGCATCCCGATCCTGCCGACGGACCGGATGACCGAGGTGCTGCTGGAGCGCGGGATTCGGGTCGGCATCATCGCCGTTCCCGCCGCCGCGGCCCAGGAGATCGCGGACCGGATGATCGCGGGGGGCGTCAAGGCGCTCCTGAACTACGCACCGGTCGTCCTCAAGGTCCCGGACGACGTCACGGTCCGAGAGATCGACCCGGTCAGCGCCCTCCAGTCCATGACCTATTACCTGCGGGACCGCTGAGTTCGGTCGCTGCGGCAGCCGGTCCGTAGGGGCGCAGCTCTCGCTTCGCTGGCAAGCCCGGCCGCCGCAGCGGCCTTCGCCGTCAGGCGAGACGGTGTTCGCGATCAACCTCTCCTCTTGAAACCGATTGTTAACGGGCACAGGGACCGATGAGCGGTGCTTCGCCCGACGGCGCCGACAAGGCCAGGGTAGCGAGAGCCTGTCACTACGGACATGCGCCGTCCCGGTCGGATGATGTCAACCGCTTGATCTCGATGCCATGAGACGAGGCACCCGGTCCACCCGGATGCCCCTCCTCGTCCGATTCGATTCGTCAGACGACCCGCGGGCTCCTAGCCGCCGGTTCCGAAGGCGGAGCGAAGCGCCGCCGCAGCCTCCGCAACGGCCTCGACCGCCTTGTCGACGACCGCGCCGGTCCCGAAGAACTCGTGCGTGACGCCGGCATAGGTCGTGACGGTCGTCTCGACGCCGGCATCCGTCAACTGCTGGGCGAAGATCTCGCCCTGATCGTGCAGCGGATCGATCTCGGCCAGGATCACCGTGGCCGGAGGCAATCCGGTCAGATCGGCGATCGCCGGCGAGACGTAGGGATCGCTCGTCGCGATCGACGGGTCGGTCAGATAGTAGGAGCCGAACCATTCCAGCGTGGCGGCATTGAGCGGCACGGCGTCGCTGAACTGAGTGATCGACTGGGTCTGGTCGCCCTCCGGCGCGAACGTCGCGACGGGGTACACCAGCACCTGATGGATCGGGGCCGACCCGCCCTGATCGCGGGCCAGAATGGAAACCACCGCGGCGAGGTTGCCACCGGCGCTCTCACCGACGACCGCCACCCGCTCCGGGTCGCCGTTGATCAGACCGGCATTGGCGATGATGTACTGGGTCGCGGCATAGGCGTCGTCGACGGCGGCCGGGTACGGAGCCTCCGGCGCCTGGCGGTAGGCGATCGAGACGACCAGACAGCCAGCCGCGTTGGCGATCGCCCGGCAGGAGGAGTCGTAGGTGTCCAGATTGGCGATGACGAAGCCTCCGCCGTGGAAGTAGACCGCCACCGGCAGAATATCCTCTTCGGGCTCCAGCGGGGCGTAGACGCGGGCGACGATGTCACCGGCCAGACCCGGAATCAGGATGTGCGAGATGTCCCCGACCGCCTCGTAGGCCGGCTCGCCCTGATCCGACAGGACCTGAATGGTCGCCGTCGCGGCCGAGGGCAGGTTCCGGGCGATCTGGGGCGAGACCGCCTCGATCGGCGGCGCCTCGAATCCCGTGAGCGCGTCGAGGATCGACTGCATCTGCGGGTCGACCTCGACGCCGCCGCTCAACATCGGGGTGGCCTGGCCCGAGGGCGTCGCGTCCTGCGCCGAGACCGCCGCCGGGAATCGGCTGGCGACCACGCCACCGGCCGTGATGACTCCGGCACCGGCCAGGACGGAACGCCGGGTAGATGGGTGGCCGGTCAGTTTGGAGTGCATAGCCATGTGTTGTTCCCTCGAACGATCGGTTATCTCATGAATCAGTTGAACCACCAGCTGATGTGATGACCAAGGCACGCACGGACACGGCCAGATGCCGGGAACATTGCAGCCGATGCTACAGATGGGGCCATGGCGATCGCGTCCCGCCACCAGTTGCCGCCACGGACGACTCGCCGTCTCCGCCAGGGCGGTGATCGCTCCCCGGAGTCACGTCCGTTGCGAACCGCTCCATGTTCGGACCTGAGCGACCCGGTTCGGAGGGGATCGGCCGTGAAGTTCTCCGGCTGGCAGGCGGCCTGCGAGACCTCGTCGTGATGCCCACCGAGGCGGCCGATCGACCTCGTGTCGTTGCCAGACAAAGGCCGGGCAAGGGGGATGGATCGATCCCGACCTCACCATGGAAGAATCGAGCACCAGATGTCCCCGCTCACTCCCGCACCATCAATCCCCCGCCGACAGTATGACGTCATCGTGATCGGCGCCGGCGTTGCCGGTCTGGCCTTCACGCTCCGCCTCCCGCCTCACCTGCGGGTGGCGCTCCTCACGAAGTCCGCCCTCGGCGAGAGCAACACGCGCTACGCCCAGGGTGGGCTCGCGGCGGCGGTCGGCGCCGACGATTCGCCCGGGCTCCACCTGGCGGACACACTCGCCGCCGGGGCCGGGCTCTGCGACGAGCCCGCCGTCCGGGCGCTGGTCGAGGGGGCGCCCGCCGCCGTCGCCTGGCTGATCGAGCTCGGGACCGCCTTCGACCGCGAGGGCGATGACTACGCCCTCGGCCGTGAGGGTGCCCACAGCCGGCGCCGCGTCCTCCACGCCGGTGGCGACGCGACCGGGGCCGAGATCGAGCGGGCCCTCGTCGCCCGCGTCCGGGCCGACGCTGACATCGAGCTCCATGAGCACGCCTTCGCCTGGGACCTGATCGTCGCCGGTGGGCGTTGCCGCGGCGTGATGGCCGACATCGGGACCGGGACACCGACGGCCCTGCTCGCGCCCACGACCGTGATCGCCGCCGGCGGGGCCGGTCAGCTCTGGGCGACGACATCCAACCCGGCGGGCGCCACGGCCGATGGTCTGGCGATGGCGCTGCGGGCCGGCGTCGCGATCGCCGACGTCGAGTTCATGCAGTTCCATCCGACCGTCCTCGCCCTGCCAGGGACAGCGCCATTCCTCGTCTCGGAGGCGGTCCGCGGCGAGGGCGCCTGGCTGCGGGACCGCGATGGCGGCCGGTTCATGGAGGCCGTCCACCCGCGGGCCGAGCTCGCCCCACGGGACGTCGTCGCCCGGGCGATCCAGCGCCAGCTCGTGGCGGACGGCACCGACCACGTCTCGCTCGACCTGCGCCACCTCGACCCGGCGGAGACGCTGCGCCGGTTCCCGACGATCGCGGCCGAACTGGCCACTCGCGGGCTGGACCTGACCCGCGACCTGATCCCGATCGCGCCGGCCGCGCACTACTTCATGGGCGGGATCGTCGCCGGGACCGACGGCCAGACCAGCCTGCCAGGGCTGTTGGCCCTCGGCGAGGCCTCCTGCACCGGAGTTCACGGCGCCAACCGCCTGGCGAGCAACTCGCTGCTCGAAGGGCTGGTCTTCGGCCTGGCCGCCGCCGACGGGCTGGCCCTCCAGGCACAGGTGAACACCAGCGACTCCACGGAGCCGGCGCCTTCGCCAGTCACGGCCAGTCCGGAGCCGGCGGCTGACGTCATCGACGACATCCGGATCGACCTCCAGCGGACGATGAGCCGGAACGTCTCGGTCCTGCGGGACGCCGATGGGCTGGGCGACGCCGCCGCGAGGGTTCAGGCCCTTCGGGAACGACTCGAGGCGTCAGGGTCCGGCCCGAGTACTGAACGGCGAGACATCGGCGAATTCCGGAACATGCTGGAAGCGGCCGGCGCGATCATCGCCGCCGCCAGCCAAAGGGACGAGAGCCGCGGCGCCCACGCCCGAGAGGACTACCCCACGACCGAGTCACGGTGGGACGGGCAGCATAGCGTCCTGCGGGATGCCTCCGGCGGACGGTGGGAGGCGGGACCGCTCTCCGCCGTGCTTCCGGGTCACGTATCATTAGTCAGCAACTGACTATGAGAACGGGGCCCCATGGGGCAGCCCGTCCAGACCGGAGAACGTGACCATGACCACCCCATCGATCCAGCAGATCTTCGTGTCGCCCGCGTCGGGCGAGGCGATGCAGGCCCGCACCGAAGTCCATGCCTTCGCCGGTCAGGGCCTGGAGGGCGACCGCTTCCGTCATCCCGAGGGCTGGTCGACCGAAGACGGCCGCCAGATGACGCTGGTCGCCCGCGAGTCCCTGGCCGACATCGAGGTCGAGACCGGGATCGCGATCCCGGCCGGAAAGAGCCGGCGGAACATCATCACCGATGGCGTCCAGCTCAACGAGCTGGTCGGTCGGCGGTTCGCGCTCGGTGACGTCGTCTGCGAGGGCGTCGAGATCTGCCAGCCCTGCGCGAAGATGGGCGAGGTCCTCGACGAGGACAAGGCGAAGGTCGTCAAGGCACTCGTCCACCGGTCGGGACTCCGCGCCCGGATCCTGTCCGGCGGGACGATTCACGCCGGGGACACGATCACCATCGATCCCGTCACCATCGTCTGACCTTCCGTCTCATGACGGTGGCGGGGGTGACTCCCGCTCGCTCCGGTCCTCCATCGCAGCCCTGACCATCCATCAGGACGACGAACGCCTGGTTCGACGTCCAGTACACTCATGCCCAAATATTGGAATATGCGGAACCACTCGACCATGCTTCGGAGCACGGTGGTAGACGTAGCGCCGGCGACATTCCGGGATCGGGATCACGGCATCCAGTCAGCGGTTGAGAGGTCAGGCAGTCCATGGTATCCGAGCAGCCACAGCCGATGGTCGACGCGGTAACGGTTGAGTCCGACCCGGCCACCGATCCCGACCGACTGGCCGGTGCTCCGACGTGCGATGGCGGCGTCGACCGATTGCTCGGCTCCGGCGCGAGAACTCACCGACTTCGGGCATGAACTGGCCGGTCGGCTGAACCCGACCCGGACCGTTCGGTGGGCCAGCACCGATGGCGTCGAGATCGACGGCATCCTGACGCTGCCCCGCGAGCACGGTTCGACCGATCGCCTGTCGCTGGTCGTCCAGATCCACGGTGGGCCGTCCGGCGCCTGGGAGAGTGGCCTTCAGCTCACCTGGCACGACTGGGCGCAGTACCTCGCCAGCCACGGCTACGCGGTCCTGATGCCCAACCCGCGCGGCAGCACGAGCTTCGGGGCCGCCTTCCAGCGACTGTTGCAGGATGACGTCGGCGGCGGCGAGATGCGGGATCTGGTCACCGGAGCGCAGGCGATGGTCGCGACCGGCATCGCCGATCCGGAACGGATCGGGATCGGCGGCTGGAGCTGGGGGGGGTACCTGACCGCCTGGACGGTTACGCAGACGACGCTGTTCCGGGCCGCCATGATGGGCGCCGGGGTCGCCAACCTCGCCTCGGACCACAGCCAGAACGATCTGCCGGGGATGAACTTCGGCATCTTTCCCGGTCATCCCTACTCCGCGGCCGGTCAGGACGCCTACCTCCGGCCGTCACCGGTCTCCCAGGTCGGCAACGTCCGGACGCCGACGCTGATCCTGCACGGAGAGGAGGACGCTCGGGTCCGGCCCGAGCAGGGAGCCGAGTTCCACCGGGCGCTGCTCACGCTCGGCGTCCCGGTCGCGTTCGTCCGCTATCCGCGGGAGGGCCACGGCATCGCCGAGCGCGGCCATCAGATCGAGGTTCTGCGCCGCGTGCTTGCCTGGTACGACCGCTGGCTTCACGACTGAGGCGGCCGCCACGCTCGACCGGACGGCACCGCGAATGCGTCAATGCGAACCATGCACTCCCGTTCTTTCATTGCAAGGAGACCAGCATGGCTCGTATCGGCACGTCCGATCTCGACATCTTCCCACTCGCCCTCGGCGGCAACGTCTTCGGCTGGACGGCCGAGCGGGACGATTCCTTCGCGGTCATGGACGCCTTCGCGGCCGGCGGCGGCAACTTCATCGACTCGGCTGACGTCTACTCGGCCTGGGTCGACGGCAACCACGGCGGCGAGTCGGAGACGATCATCGGCGAATGGATAGCGGACCGGGGCAACCGGCGCGATGTCATCCTCGCGACCAAGGGCGGGTCGCTCGAAGGGCTGACCGGCGGCTCCCGGGAGTCGCTCCGCAAGGCCATCGTCGGGTCGCTCGACCGCTTGAAGACCGACTACATCGACCTCTACTACCTGCACCGGGACGACCAGGATACGCCGCTGGAAGAGACGATCGGGGCGCTCTCGGAGTTCGTCGACGAGGGTCGGGTCCGCTACGTCGCCCTCTCGAACTTCACGGCCGACCGGCTGACGGACGCCCTTGCGGTCGCCGAGCGGATCGGCGCCCACCAACCGGTCGCGCTCCAGCCGCTCTACAACCTGGTCGAACGCGGCAGGTACGAGGGCGAGCTGGAGGGGGTCGTCGAGACCGCCGGCCTGAGTACCATTCCCTACTCCTCACTGGCCAGCGGCTTCCTGACCGGCAAATACCGGGACGGCGCGTCACAGGGCGACAGCCCCCGGGCCGGCGGAGCGTCGAAGTATCTGGACGAGCGCGGCCGTCGCGTCCTGGCCGCGCTGGACATCATCGCCGCCACCCACTCCGCCGAGGTCGGCTCCGTCGCCCTCGCCTGGCTGGCCGCCCAGCCGACGGTCGTCGCGCCGATCGCCAGCGCCCGATCGGTCGATCAGGTTCCGGGCCTGCTCGCCAGCGCCCACCTGAACCTCTCGGTCGACGAGCTCCAGTCGATCACCGACGCGTCGGTATGATCCGGGAGCGAGGACATGCATCTGACGAAATCGCCCGGCGACCGTCTCCCAAAGGGACGTAATCGCCAGACGCTCTCGTCGTGGGGACATGGCTCTCGCTGCGCTGGCCTTGCTCGCTTCGCTGCCGTGGCGCCAGGCGCCATACCATGCAGCGGTGGCGGTGGCGGTGGCGGTGGCGGTGGTCGGGGAAGGTGGGTTTCCTTGTGACAAGTCGGTTACGAGGCACGGTTATCGCCCTACGGGGCGATCGCCGCTTCGGCGGCCTGGCTCGTAAACGTCGCCCCTATGAAAGATCGCCGCTCCCCGCCCCGACGATGTCGGGCCGGCAGGACGGCGAGGCCTCCCCAAGCCCCTCCCCGGCTCGGTTTCGGCACCGCAGTGCCTCACCGCCCGGAGAGGGACTTTTCGGGGAGGGGACTGTTCGCCAGAATCGTGTTTCGATGTATCACACCAGCTATCGCCCTGCGGGGCGATGGCCACTGCGGCGGCCGGGAGCCGCCAGCGAAGCGAGAGCGGACACCCCTACAACGAGAACCATTCAGCCCAGCAACCGAGTAGCGGTCTCCACGTAGACCTTCGCCTGCGTGACGAGGTCGTCGATGAAGACGCACTCGTTGGCGCCGTGGGCCCGCTCGCCGCCAGGACCGAACCCGACGGTGTCGATCCCGGCCCGCCGGTAGAAGCGCCCGTCGGTCGCGCCGGCGTTGGCGACGAAGTACGGCGGCTCCTTCCCGGTCACGGTCGTCGCCGCGGCCTTGAGCGCCTGGACGAGTGGTGAGTTCTCGTCGGTGATGTTGGCGGCGATCCAGTCGCCGTGCGGGTCGACCGTCATCCGGTACCGGAAGTCCGGGTCACTGGCGGCGATGCCATCGAGCGTCGCGGCGATCTCGGCGACCGCCGACTCCTTGTCTTCGCCGGGGATCAGGCGGCGGTCGACGGTGATGGTGCACTCGCCGGGCACGACGTTGTGGGCGACGCCGCCCCGGATCGTGTTGATGCTGATCACCGGCTTGCCGATCGCCGGGTGGAACCGGTCGATCTCGTGCTCGAGCGCGAGGACGGCCTTCGCGGCCTTGGCGATCGCGTTGATCCCGTTGGTCCGGGCCGCGGCGGTGTGGCTTGCCCGGCCGATGAAGGTGATCTCCAGCCCGAGGAGGCCGCGCTCGGCGTTGCGCACCTTGAGGTCGCTCTTCTCGCCGATCAGGCAGTAGTCCGGGCGGGGCAGCCGGCCGGCGGCGATCTCCTCCAGCACGAAGATCGAGCCGTCCCGGGCGCTCGTCTCTTCGTCGCTGACGACGTGCGCCTGGAGGCATCCCCGGAGCGGAATGTCGCGGAACAGCGACATGACGTAGAGCATCACGCCGACACTGCTCTTCATGTCACTGGCGCCCCGCCCGAACAGGCGCCGGCCGTCCTCGCTGACGACCGGGTCGAACGGCCCGTTCGCCCAGGCCTCCGGGTCGGAGACCGGCACGGTGTCGAGATGGCCGTTCATGACCAGGGTCGGTCCCGTCGCCGGGTCGCCGACCGAGACGATCACGTTGGGCCGGGCCGGGTCGCGGCTGACGACCTGATACGACAGCCCCTGCTCGTCGCACCACCCCATCACCGAGGCCATCACGGCGGTCTCCTCGCCACTCGGCGAGGGGATCGAGATCAGGCGCTGGGCGATCCGGACGATCGCGTCGCGCTCGACGGCCGGAACGGACCGCGGGATGGTGGGCTGACTCAACGGGATGGCTCCTCTGGAATCCGAAAGACCGAGCGCCACTCTGACCCGTCCTGACGGCAGGGCAACGCCCATCTCCGGTCGATAGATCGATCAGCAGACCGGGCAATGACGGCGCCACGACACTGCGGATGGCTACAGGCGCTCGAACCGTGAGACGTTGGCGACGAAGACGACCGCGCCGCCGACTTCGACCTCGAAGTTCTCCGGCATGTAGAGCAAGCCCGGTTCCAGCGCCGGCGAGTAGGGCACGGCGATCTGCGTCCGGCGCCGGCAGATCCGCCGCAGAACGCTCATCACGGCCGGCACGACATGGTCCTCGACGCCGATCATCAGACTGGTATTCCCCGTCCGCAGGAACGAGCCGGTCGTGCTGACCTTGGTGAACCGATGGCCAGCCCCGACGAGCGCCTGCGTCAGCGTGTCGGTGTCCTCATCCTGAACGATAGCGATGATCATCTTCATCGGCGCGCTCCCCACTATCGTCGGGTCCTAGAACCGGCAGTCTAGCGATCCGGCCGGTCGCCGTCCACTGCCGTCGGGTTCGATCGGGACCGAATCGGGTCGTCCGGCGGTGGACGACGGAAGCGGAACGTCACTGGATCAGCGGACCGAGGTTTCGGGATCGTCCCTCCCCTCGGCCAGCTGGAGACGGACGATGAAGGTCGCGCCGGCGCCGACGTCGCTCAGGACGGAGATGGTGCCGCCGTGGGCGGTCACGATCTCCCGGGAGATGCTGAGCCCGAGGCCGAGCCCGCGCTTGAGCTCACCCTCCTCATCGGCGCCCCGGTAGAACGGCTCGAAGAGATGCGCCTGGACGCGCATCGGGATCCCGCGCCCGTGATCGGTGATGCGAACCTCGGCCGCCGCCCCGCGCTCGCCCAGCCAGATCTCGATCGGCGCCCCTGGTGGGCTGTAGATGACCGCGTTGCCGATCAGGTTGTCGAACACCTCGCGCAGCCGTCGGCGGTCGCCGTTGACCATCAATGCCCCGGATGGTTGGAGAATCAGGGAGCCCGGCTGATCCATCGACAACCGACCCCCCTCGACCGCCTCCGCGACGACCTCGGACAGGTCGAGGCGCCGCATCTCGAATCGCATGTTGCCCTGCCCAAGCCCGGACAGCGTGACCAGATCGTCGACCAGCCGGCCGAGATGGCGGCTCTGCTCGGAGATGACTCCAACCATCTCGGCATGGGTCGTCGCGGAGACACCCTGCTCTACGGGCCGCCCGCCTGACGATCCCGACCCACCAACAGCTCTCGGGTCCGGGCGACTGGCAGACTCCCGGTTGGCTTCCGAGCGGGCTTCGCGGGCCAGCCTCCGGGCCAGCAACTGCGAGTATCCCGAGATCGAGGTGATCGGCGTACGGAGCTCGTGGCTCACGACCGTCAGGAAGTCCTGCCTGGCGCGGGTCGAGGTCCGCTCGCCGGCGACGATCTCGGCGTTGCGGATCGCCAATGCCGCCTGGTTTCCGATCCGGCCGAGCAGCGCGACCTGCGCCTCGTCGAACGCGTCGGGCCGGTGCGTCTTCAGGGCGATCACGCCGATCAGCTCGCCGGCGACCTGGAGCGGCACTCCGACCGCACTGTGGAACTGGCGAACGCCGGAGCGGTCGGATGGCAGGGCGGTCCTGTCCGGCCGGACGAGCGAGAACCGCTCGATGTCGCTCCCGACGACCGGCCGGCGAGTCGCGAGGACCTGGCTGACGATCCCGTCGCCGGGGATCCGCTCGCGCTCGGCCCGGTGCCTCATGCCGGCGACGGTCGGTGGGCCGACGATCACCTCCGGCATCTCCTCGAACCGCTCGGGCTGCCGCACCCCACCGTAAGCATGGTAGGCGATCCGTACCCTCGTCCGGGCCGGGTCGATCAGGGCGATCACGATCGCATCCGCCCGGCTCCAGCGGTTGAGCTGGGCGGCGAGCTCGATGCAGAGCTGGTCGACGTCGAACGTCGCGCTCAGGACCTGCCCGACGGCGTTGAGCGTCCGGAGCTCGGTCATGGCCTGGCGGAGCTCGGCGTTGCGATCCCGGAGCTGGGCGTTGAGATCCAGCAGGCGATTGACCCCGAACAGCAGTACGAACGCGATCAGGCAGGCGACCCAGTAGTCGAGCCGCAGCCCGACCGTATCGATCACCACCGCCAGCGCGGCGGCGGCGAGAACGCCGATCACCTCCCAGACCAGCGCCCGGACGAGCAGGGACCACCCGGACTGAGCGAGCCAGACCGGGGATCGGGTGCCGCCCGCCGGCGGTCCGGCCCGGTGCCGCACCGCCATCGCGACGACCTGGACCAGGACGTAGACGCCGAGGAACGGGATGAAGCGAGCCAGGTCGTCGTCGCCCGGTTGGGTCAGCGGGTCGGCGATCGCCGACCCGCTGACGGCGCCGCCGGCGAGGATGCCGAGCACCGTCCGGGATGTCCGGAAACCATGCATCCCCCAGACGCTGACGCGGACGGCGTACCGATCCAGCAGCGACCCGGCCAGGGTGCCGCCGAGGACGACCAGCGCCGCCTCGATCGTTCCGAACGCGAGGAACACGGTCAGCGCGAAGGCGAACCCGGTCGCCCAGACCCAGTCGGCCCGTTCGGCGCGGTGCCGCGTGAGGGTCAGCCGCGACGTCAGCGCGACGGCCGCGACGAAGGGCAGGAGATCCCAGGTCAGGCTCAACGACGAGCGGGCCGCGAGCAGTGCCACCCCGAGCGCGAAGCCAGCGGCCACCACGAGCAGCACGGTCCAGAACCGGAGCCAGTCATCGGGAGACCGGCCGCGTGGTTCCTCGCCGTGCTCTGCCGCTGGGCTGACTCGCTGATCCACTCGTCCCGCCGGTCGATGTCCCTCTGGCGACCGCTCACCGGTCGCCGTGGCACCATGGGGTGCCACACACCCGACCTAGCAATCCGGCTGCCGCACATGGTTTGGCTGATCGGATCGGGCTAGGGCGTCGTCGCCCGTGAACGATCCACGGTCGCCTGCACCACCGACCGGAGTGGGCCGTGCAGCCCGGCCCCGGCCGCGACTACCTCGATCCCGTAGAGATCGAACGGTCCACCGGCGTAGTCCGAGACCCGCCCGCCAGCCTCCTCGACGATCAGCGCCCCGGCCGCCATGTCCCACGGCTTCAGGTTGCGCTCGTAGAAACCGTCCAGCCGGCCGCAGGCCACCCAGCTCAGGTTCAGCGCCGCCGCCCCATCCCGCCGGACGCCCTGACAGGCGTCCATCAGGGCGTTCCAGATCGCCAGCGCCTCGTCGCGCTGCTCGGGGTTGTAGGGAAAGCCGGTCGCCAGCAGGCTCCGGAGCAGTTCGTCCTCGACCGAGACGTGGATCGGGGCGCCGTTGAGGGTCGCGCCGTGGCCCCGCTCGGCGACGAACAGCTCGTCGCGCATCGGGTCGTAGACGACACCGAGGACGGCGCGTCCGCGCCGCTCCAGGGCGATCGAGACGGCGAATTGCGGGTAGGCGTGGGCGTAATTGGTCGTGCCATCGAGCGGATCGACGACCCAGCCGAACTCCGCCCCGTCGGCCCCACGGGTCCCTTCCTCACCGAGGAAGCCGTGATCGGGGAAGGCACTCTTGATCCGGCCGGAGATGAGCTCCTCCGAAGCCCGGTCGGCGTCGGTGACGAGGTCGATAAGACCCTTGTAGGCAACCTCCCGGGTCTGGCTGAGCCGGCCGCGCAGGATGGCGCCGGCGTCGAGCGCGGCCCGGATCGCGATCTCGCGGGCACTGTCGGGAAGCGTTTCCTCTGTCATGCATCATCCTTCATCATCTGTGTCCTTCAGGGAAGGCTCAGCCGGTTCGGACGCGGAACCATGAGCCGCGGCTATCGGGTTTGAGCGGCCAGCGCCTCGACCGGTGCCAGATCGGAGAGCGGCCAGTGTGGGCGGACATCGCCGGACCACTGCCGGGTTGCCTCGCCCAGGCGCCAATGGGCGGCGGCCCCGATCATGGCGGCGTTGTCGGTGCAGAGCCAGAGAGCGGGGTAGCGCACCTCGGGTGCGTCGCCATCCGGCCAGGCCGCCGCGACCTCCCGCTCGATCCGCCGGCGGAGCGCGGCGTTGGCGGCCACCCCGCCGGCCAGGACCAGCGAACGGGCGCCGTGCGTGCGAGCCGCGTGGACGGCCTTGCTGGCGAGGACCTCGACGATCGCCGCCTGATACCCGGCGGCGAGGTCGGCCACCGGCATATCATCGCGCAGTCTGCGTGGCCGGTGGGCCGGGAACGGCGCGTCGTCCCGTGGCGCGGGCTCGGCCGGCAGGCGATAGGGCTCGATCAGCCGCAGCAGCGCGGACTTGAGACCCGAGAAGCTGACGTCGTCGCTGCCCGGCAACCAGGCCCGCGGCAGCGCGAACCGGGTCGGATCGCCGCCCTCGGCCGCCCGCTGGATCACCGGTCCGCCGGGGTAGCCCAGCCCGAGCAGCCGGGCACCCTTGTCGAACGCCTCGCCGGCGGCGTCGTCCCGCGTCCGGCCGAGGTGCCGGTAGCGGCCAGGCGCCTCGATCAGGATGATCTCGGAGTGGCCGCCGGAGACCAGCAGGCAGAGCGCCGGCAGGGCGGGCGGCGAGAACGTGTCCTCCGGATCCGTCCCAGCACCGGGCGGCGTGATCCCGGGCATCAGCCAGTTGGCGGCGATGTGCCCTTCGAGGTGGTTGACGCCGACCAGCGGCCGGCCGGCGGCGTAGGCCAGCCCCTTGGCGGCGTTGACTCCGACCAGCAGCGCACCGGCCAGACCGGGGCCGGTGGTGACGGCGAACGTGTCGATCTCGCGGGCGGTCACCCCGGCCTCTGCCAGCGCCGCCCGGACGACCGGCATGATCGCCGTGACGTGTCCCCGTGCCGCCAGTTCCGGCACGACCCCGCCGTACGCCTGATGGAGCGCGATCTGGGACGCGACGACGCTGGACCGGACCCAGCGGCCACCCTCGACGACCGCGGCCGCGGTCTCGTCGCACGACGTCTCGATCGCCAGGACCTTCATGGGTACTCCTCTGCCGCTCGTAGGGTCGATCCCTTGTGGTCTCCCGGCCGCCCCAGCGGCCGTCGCCCCGCTGGGGGATAACCGTGTTCGTTGCTGGCGTGTCACATCATGGCTCCCCGACCGCGAATAGTCCCCTCCCCGGCTCGGTTCGTTGCTGAAGCGACTCACCCTCCGGAGAGGGGTTTGGGAGGGGACTTCGCTCGCTACCCACACGTCCCGTCGAAACACGTCATGCCCGATACGTCGGCACCACGGCGCGGTATGGCGCCTGACGGCGCGGCAGCGAAGCGCGCAAGGCCAGCGCAGCGAGAGCCATTTCCCTACACCGACCATCCTCGCGATCCACCTGCCGGCGGCAGGGAATCATGATTCCCGAGAGGCGGGCCATTCACCCAATCGTCGACGCCTCATTCACCACATCCGCCGGCTCATGCTCGTCGAGCTCAGAGGTGGCGTCCATCCCCGGCTGCGGATGCCGCGCCAGGATCGTGGCGCGGTTGGTCGCGATCAGGTCGAGCGTGCTCTGCTCGCCCAGCGGCGGCGACCACATGATGTAGGCGTCCTCGTTGTTGTCGCTGTAATACCGCTTGCGGGTGCCCTGAACGGTGAAGCCGTACTTGCGGTAGAGCGCCTGGGCGGGCTCGTTCGAGACCCGGACCTCCAGCGTCAGCCACGAGGCCTTGCGGTGCAGCGCCTGATCGATCAGCGAGACGAGCAGCAGCTCACCGAGGCCGCGCCCGCGCTGGCCGGGGTCGACGCCGATCGTCGTGACGTGGGCCTCCTCGAACATGTGCCACATCCCGGCGAAGCCGACGATGCGCCCGTCGCCGTCGAAGTGCCGGACCAGCTGCCGCAGCGGTCCGAGGCCGGGCACCCGGCGGGACGGCTCCGGCGAAGGTCCAGCGCCGTCGGCCGGGGCGTCGGTCCGGTAGTCGCGCAGGACGAGGTAGACGTTGTGCTGCCGGTCGGTCAGCTCCCGCCGGTAGGCCGTGGCTGGCCAGGGGTTGGTGAAGCACCGGCGCTCGACCCGGCTGACCTCCGCGACATCGTCTTCGACCATCGGTTCGATTCGGTACACGGATCGCTCTGCCTTTGCCGCCCCTACCGGGCGGTCTCACGCCGCGACTGGCCAGCCAGACCGGCGTCCCTCGACTCACGAACACCAGGGGAGTTCGTCTACTCAGGATAGTATCGGTTGTGAACGTCCCGAAGGCACGGAGCCGGTCCCGGCATCCGTCAGGACGGCGCGGCGGCCGGACGGGCCGCGCCGTGGAGATACGTCGCGTCGAGCGTGTCCGGGTCGTCGACATCGCCAGCCAGCAACCGGGCGCGGCCGATCGCCGCGACGCCGCCGGGTCGACGAGACCGGGCGGACGCGGGCGGGACCCAGAGGTCGGCCGCCACCAGGGCGGGAGCCATCTCCGCGAGTTGCCCGTCGCTGATCTCCCCGGTTAGCGTCACCGGTCCGGACAGACCGGCGATCCGCCGACCGAGCTCCTCGACCGAGCCGTTGTGGGGCGGACCGATCGGCACGGGGAGCGCCGACCCCGCGGACCGTGGACGATCCGGCGCCCGGAAGACCGCCGCCACGACCCGGCCCCTCCCGGCCGCGACGACGCCGACCGCGAGCCGGCCCGGCACCAGCACTGGCAGGACGGTCGCCTCCAGCGTCCCGACGCCGAGCAGCGGCAGTCCGGAGCCGAGCGCCAGGCCCTTGGCGGTCCCCAGCCCGGCCCGGAGCCCATTGAACGCTCCCGGTCCAACGGCGACGGCGATCGCGGCGAGGTCGCCCAGGCCGAGCGCCATCCGGCGGAGCAACTCGTCGATCGCGTCGAGGAGGACGGTCGTCTGCTGCCGCCCGGCCGGCCAGGCGAGTTCCGCCGTCGCGATGCCGTCGCTCAGCGCGACGCCGATCTGCTCGCTGGAGGTGTCGATCGCGAGGATCCAGCCGTTGGTGGTCCCGACAGGGTCGTTAACAATGTGCATCATCGCCTCAGATCAGGCCGTGCCAGGGATCGGTCAGTGCGCACCGGGTCGTCGTCATCGCGGACAGCGGGCCGATGGGTACGAAACGTGGACCGGGCCAGTCGAACAGGCATGTTAACCCGTGCTTTACACGCACCGATGGCCGATGCGTCATGATCCACCCGCATCTTTTCCCGACGCATCCCATGACAAGCTGCCCATCCACCTCAGAGGAGTGCCATGCTTCACGAGACTGAGCTGTCCGTACCCAGGTCGGCGACCCTGGCGACGGCGGCGAGCGGGAGGCGATCGCTGGCCCGGCGCATCTTCCGGAGCGAGGAGACGCTGTTCCTGCTGTTCATCCTGCCGAACGTGCTCCTGTTCTGCATCTTCACGTACTGGCCGCTCATCTACAACGTCTACCTGAGCCTGACCTCCTGGAACTTCCTCTCGCCCACGAAACCGTTCGTCGGGCTGGACAACTTCCGATACCTGTTCAACAGCGGAGAGTTCTGGAGCGTGATGCGGTCGACCCTGATCTACACGGTCGGCGCCGTCGGCGGGTCGGTGATCATCGGTCTGCTCGCCGCGCTGCTGCTCAACCAGAAGCTCCGCTTCCGGACGGGTGTCCGGGCGATGATCTTCGCCCCGACCCTGCTGTCGGGCGTCGCGATCAGTATCGTCTGGTTCTACATCTTCGACCCCCGCGTCGGTCTGCTGCGCGAGGCCCTCTCCTGGGTCGGCGTCACGTCGCCGCCGTGGCTGCGCGATCCGGACTGGGCGATGGTCTCGGTCATCATCGTCTACGTCTGGAAGAACCTCGGCTTCGCCGCCGTGATCTACCTGGCCGGGCTCCAGGGCATCCCCAAGGACCTCTACGAGGCGGCCAAGGTCGACGGGGCCACCGCCCTCCAGCGCTTCCGTGACGTGACCTGGCCCCAGCTGAGCTCGATCCACTTTTTCGTCATGGTCACCTCGATCCTCGGGACGCTCCAGTCCTTCGATATCATCCGGACACTGACCGAGGGCGGTCCCGTCAACGCGACGACCAACCTGATCTACTACACCTACGAGCAATCCTTCATCAACAACAATGCCGGCCGGGGCGCCTCCTCAGCGTTGATCCTCTTCGTCGTGATGCTGGTCGTGACGATCGTCCAGTACCGGATCTCCGAGCGGAGGACGAACTATGCCTAGATCTCGCCTGCCCCGCGCAATCCGCCGCCACTCGCGGGCTTACGCCGACCGGACGCGCCAGCTCGGCGTCGTCGCCCATGCGCCCGCCCCGACCCCGCGCTCGCTGGACGACCTCGCCCGCCCGCGGCCCACCCTGCTGGCCCGGCTGCCGCTCGGCAAGGTCGCCGGCTACATCCTGATGACGATCCTGGCGGCCGTCATGGCGGTGCCGCTCTACTGGATGGTGTCAGGAGCCTTCAAGGAGTATGCGGAGATCCGGGCGATCCCGCCGGTCTGGGTGCCACGGGCCTGGCGCGACATCTTCGATTCGAACTCGCTCGGCTTCGGCAACTTCACCGAGGCCTGGAACGCGGCCCCGTTCGGCCGCTTCTACCTCAACACCCTGATCATCACCGCCGCCGGGACAGCCGGCGAGCTCTTCAACGGCTGCCTCTCCGCCTATGCGTTCGCCTTCCTCCGCTTCCCGAAGAAGAACCTGATCTTTCTGCTCCTGCTCGTCGCCCTCATGATCCCCGGCGAAGTCACGACGCTACCGAACTACGTCTTCATCGGCAGCACCCTGCGGGACATCTCCAGTACCCTGCTCGGCGTCGAGATCAGCGGCATCAACACCTACTGGGGCATCTTCCTGCCGGCCGCCTCGACGGCCTACGGGACGTTCCTGCTCCGCCAGGCGTTCCTTGGTCTGCCCCGGGAGGTTCTGGAGGCCGCCCGGCTCGAAGGGGCCGGTCACCTTCGGCTGCTCTGGGACATGGTGATCCCGATGAGCAAGCCGATCCTCGTCACTTACGCCCTGATCTCCGCCGTCGCCCACTGGAACGCCTACCTCTGGCCCCTCGTCGTCACCCGGACGATCGAGATGCGCCCCTTGACGGTCGGCATCTCCTACCTGTTCGACACCGAGGGCAACACCAACTACGGCGTCGTGATGGCCGCGACCTGCTTCGTCGTCCTGCCGCTGATCCTGATCTTCCTCTGGGCGCAGCGGTTCATCATCGACGGCATCGCGGCCGGCGCGACCAAGGGCTGAGCCCAGCGACCTTCTCCAGGGACGACGGGGGCGGAAGCCGCGCTGGCTTCCGGTCCCGTCGTCCGTTCCGGCTCGCGATCGCCGCCCAGAACAAGACGTTTTCCTGGAATTTACAGCGCCATAACATAGCAGCCGCTCCATTCCGGCATGATCGGTCTGGTCTTCCGCCACACCACCGGTCGATTTGTCGGTCCCCGAGCGTTTGCCTTCAGCAGGGAGTCAGATCATGTCCATCTCACGTCGTACGGTTCTCACGGGTGCCGCCGGCACCGCCGCCGCGGGCGCCATCGCCGTCAGCAGCAAGCACAGCAAGGTCTTCGCCGCCCCGAACATCATCAGCCAGACCGGCTCCGACGCGCAGGTCAACTTCTGGTACGGCTTCACCGGCGCCCTCGGCGAGCAGGTCGATGCCCTGATCTCCGAGTTCAACGGCCAGAACAACGGCGTCCAGGTCACCGGCACCGCCCAGGCCTCCTACGAGGAGACGGCCCAGCTCGTCACCCTCGCGCTCCAGGATGGCAGCAACCCGGACATCGCGATCCTGTCCGACGTCTGGTGGTTCCGCTTCTACCTGGCCCAGGCCCTGCTCCCGCTCAACGACCTGATCAGCTCGACCGGTTTCGCCATCGACGACGTCGTCGACTCCTTCCGGTACGAGGGCGTCCGCAAGGACACCCAGTACTGGCTGCCGTTCGCCCGGTCGACGCCGCTCGTCTACTACAACACCGACATCTTCAGTGCCGCCGGCATCGACACCTTCCCTGAGACGTGGAGTGCCTTCGAGGAGATCGCCCCGAGCCTGGTCGATGCCTCGGCCCAGGTCGGTGCCCTCGCGCTCGGCCCGGCAGCGGACTACCTCGCCTGGCCGTTCCAGGGTATCGCCTGGGCCTATGGCGGCGGCTACAGCGACCCGGACTTCACGATCCGCGTCAATGAGGCGGGCACGGTCGCGGCCGGCAACCTCCTCCTCCGCGGCATCGAGAGCGGCTGGGCCTACACGGCCGAGGTCGTCAACGACGAGTTCACCAACGGCTACTCCGCCATGATCCTGTCCTCGACCGGCGGCCTTCGCGGCATCACCGACACCGCGACGACCAACGGCATCAACTTCAGAACCGCCTTCCTGCCGGGCGAGGTCGAGGGCGCTGGCCCCCACTGCTCGACCGGCGGCTCCGGCTTCGGCATCATGTCCAACATCTCGGCCGAGCAGCAGGCGGCCGCATTCTCCTTCGTCCAGTTTTGCTCGTCCTACGACAAGGCGATCCAGTGGTCGCAGAACACCGGCTACATGCCGATCCTGTCCTCGGCGATCGCCGGACCGGAGATGGCGGAGTTCTTCGTCGCCAACCCGAACTTCAAGACCGCCGTCGATCAGCTGCCGCTGACCAAGCCGCAGGACGCCGCCCGCGCCTTCATCCCCGGCGGTGACCAGATCATCGGCCAGGGCATCGCCGAGATCGTCGTCAACCAGACCGACCCGCAGGCCGCCTTCGACGCCGTCGCCGCAACGTTGACGACCGAGGCAGCCCCGGTCATCGAGCAGGTCATCGCGCTCGAGGGCGATCTGACCTCCGGCGCCGCCACCCCACCGGCCAGCTCCGCGACGCCTGGCGCCACGCCGGGTGCCACACCGGCCGCGACCCCGGCGTCCTAGCACACCCTCCAGGCCGTCACCACCCACCGGTGGTGGCGGCCTGGTCGCGTTTTCGGGGCACCTCTCCGACCGTTTCCCCTGAATGGAGTCCCACCATGACCATCCGCTCCCCCTACTCCCGCCGTCAGCTCCTGCGCGGTTCGCTCGGCGCCGCCGCCATCGGAACGGCCGCCATCGCCGCCCGCCCGGCCGTCGCCGCGCCGAGCCGGAACCGGCAGGCGGGCTCCAGCACGGAGATCTCCTTCTGGCACGGCTTCACCGGTGCCCGCGGCGAGACCCTCCAGGCGCTGGTGGACCAGTACAACGTCCTGGAGACCGGCGTCCAGGTCACCGCCCTGCCGTACGGCACGTATGAGGAGGTCGCCGAGAACCTCGTCCGCTCCCTCGGCGACGGTACGGCGCCGGATCTCGTCGTGATGAGCGAGGCGCTCTGGTTCCGGTTCTACCTCGCCCAGGCGATCCTGCCGCTGGACGACCTGATCGCATCGACGGGTTTCGACCAGGGCGACGTGATCCCGGCCTTCACCGCCGAGGGCCAGCGGGCCGGTTCGACCTGGTGGCTGCCGTTCTCCCGCAGCACCCCGCTGGTCTACTACAACCGTGACATGTTCCGCGCCGCCGGGCTCGACGCCTTCCCCGCCTCGTGGTCCGAGTTCGCCGAGATCGCGCCCGGCCTGACCAGGACGGATCAGCAGATCTTCGCGATCGCGCAGTCAACGATCGCCAACCTCGTCGCCTGGGCTTTCCAGGGCGTGACGTGGGCGTTCGGTGGCGCCTACAGCGACAGCGCCGTGAACATCCAGATCGCCCAGCCCGGCGCCGTCGCGGCCGGGAACTTCTACCTGCGCTCGATCGAGGAGGGCTGGGGCTACGCCTCGCCGCAGGGCAACCAGGACCTCGGAAACGGCTTCGCCGCCGCGACGATCGCCAGCACGGGCGTCCTGAACGACACGGCGACGCTGGCCCAGGCGACCGGCTTCGAGCTTGGCACCGCCTTCCTCCCCAGCGCCGAGCCGGGCGGCCCGCGGGCCGTCCCGACCGGCGGCTCCGGCTTCTTCATCGTCGGCAGCGCCCCGGCCGAGCGACAGGCCGCCGCGTTCGAGTTCCTGACGTGGTGCATGGCCACCGAGCAGACGACCTTCTGGGCCCAGAACACCGGCTACATGCCCGTCCGGACATCGGCGATCGAGAGCGCGGCGATGCGGGAGTTCTTCACGACCAACCCGAACTTCAAGACCGCTGTCGACCAGCTCCCGGTCGCTCGGGCCTCGGACACGGCCCGGACGTGGGTGCCGGGCGGCGACGCGATCATCGCCGACGGCGTGACCCGGATCCTGGTCGAGAACACCGACCCGCAGACGGTGTTCGACGACGTGGCGGCGCAGCTCGAGACCGAGGGCCAGCCGGTCCGCGACCAGATCGTCGCCCTCGAAGGCAGCCTCGGCACCCCGGCCGCGACGCCCGGCGCGACGCCGGCGGCAACGCCGGTCGCGGGCCGGTAGCCGCCATCCTCTTACGTCTATGCGACAAGCGATAGGGCCGTCCGGATTTCCGGGCAGCCCTATCGTGATACTCGGCGCTGGAGCAATGCCCATCTTGCAGGGGCGACGCTTACGAGCCCGGCCGCCGCGGCGGCCTTCGCCGCCAGGCGAGACCGTCCCCGCCAGCCGACATGGTGTCGGCGAACAGACCCCTCCCCAACCCCTCCCCACTGCGGTGGAGAGGGGCTCGCTGCTGGCCACCGGCGCTTCGTCTTAGGGGCGACGTTTACGGGCCCCTACGAGAACGGCGTCCGCGCTCGGGCCGATCCTCTGCTCCCGACGTCGACGGCCAACCATTAACAACTCTTCACAGCAATCCAATCAAACGTTAGCAAGCTCCCCGGGTTTGGTCCGCACACTGCCGAAGTCGCAGAACAGGCGAATCGACGCCGCGTGCCCCGAATACCCAAGGAGCCACATCACCATGTCCGGAATCATCTCCCGCCGTTCCCTCGTCAAGGGCGCCGCTGGCGCCGGTGCCGCCGGGGCTTTCGCCCTCGGCAGCAAGCACAGCACCGTCTTCGCGACCCCGAACATCATCCGCCAGACCGGCTCCAACGTGGAGATCACCTTCTGGTACGGGCTCGGCGGCGCCCTCGGCGATCGCATTCAGGACCTGATGACCGAGTTCAACGCACTCGGCAACGGCATCACCATCACCGGGCTCCAGCAGGCCAACTACGACGAGACCGGCCAGAACCTGACCCTCGCTCTCCAGGACCAGACCTATCCCGACCTGGCCCTGCTGTCCGAGATCTGGTGGTTCCGCTTCTACCTCGCCAACGCCCTGCTGCCGATGGACGACCTGATCTCCTCGACGGGGTACGATCTGGATGACGTCGTCGACTCGCTCCGGTTCGAGGGCTTCCGCAACGGCTCCCAGTACTGGTTGCCGGTCGCCCGCAGCACCCCGCTGATGTATTACAACCGGACGATGTACGAGGCGGCCGGCCTGCCCGGTCCGGCCACGACCTACACGGAACTGGCCGAGTACGGCCCGGCCCTCGCCGACGCCGGCCAGCAGATCTACGGGCTCGGCTTCCCCGGCACCGGCTCCTACTCCTGGCAGTTCCAGGGCCAGGTCTGGGCCAACGGCGGCGGCTACAGCACGGACGACTTCCAGGTCACGCTCGACCAGGAGGCGACCGTCCAGGCTGGCGAGTGGTGGCGGGCCGCCATGGCCGATGGCTGGGCGTTCGTCAGCCAGGATATGGTCAATGACTTCACTTCGGGCTACCTCGCCACGATGATGACCTCGACCGGTGGGCTGACCCCAATCACCGAGCTGGCTGCGGCCAACGACATCGACTTCGGCACCGCCTTCCTGCCGGGCGAGGTCGCCGGGATCGACAAGACCTGCCCGACCGGCGGCTCCGGGCTTGGCATCTTCGCCGGTGTCTCTCCCGAGCGACAGGCAGCGGCCTTCGAGTTCCTGTCCTTCTGGTCGTCCCCGGAGAAGACGACCTGGTGGGCGCAGAACACGGGCTACATGCCGATCCGGAAGTCGGCCGTCGCCAGCCCGGCGATGCAGGAGCTGTTCGCCGCCAACCCGAACTACAAGGTGGCCGTCGACCAGCTCGCCGCCCGGACCAAGGCTCAGGACGTCGTCCGGCGCCTCGTCCCGACCGGTGAGCGCATCATCGGCGACGCCCTCAACGCGATCGTCCTGAGCGGCACCCCCGCCCAGGAAGCCTTCGCGACCGCCGCCGTCGCCCTCCAGATGGAAGCCGATGGCGTGGCCAACCAGATCATCGCCCTCGAGGGCAACCTGACCAGCGGAGCCGCCACCCCGGAGCTCGGTGGCGCCGCGACGCCGGCCGCCACTCCCGGCGCAACCCCGGCTAGCACCCCGGTCGCCGGCCGCTAGACGATCCTACTCGTCCCGACGCCGGCCGTCAGCGATGGCGACCGGCGTCGCCCTTTTCCGGCCGGTGGGCACAAACGTGCGCACCGACGACCTGAACATGCCGTCAACAAAACGAGCCAGGGAGACCGCACCATGACCCAGACGTTCACCCGTCGCACTGCCCTCCAGACCGTCGCCGGTTCGGCACTCGGCGTCGCCACGGCCGCCGCCGCCAGCCGACCCGCCCCGGCCCGAACGGCGCCGGCGGTGATCAGCCAGACCGGCTCCAACGTCGAGATCGCCTTCTGGTATGGCTTCGGTGGCGCCAATGGCGACCGGATCGCCGCCCTGATCGACGGCTTCAACGCCCTCGAGACCGGCGTCCAGGTGACCGGTACCCAGCAGGCGAACTACGAGGAGACCGCCCAGCTGATGACGCTGGCCCTCCAGGACGGGACCAACCCGGACATCGCCGTCTTCTCCGATGTCTGGTGGTTCCGGTTCTACCTCGCCAACGCCCTCCTGCCGCTCGACGATCTCGTCGCGGCCAGCCCGACCTACGCCTTCGACGACCTGCTTGGCTCGATCCGCGACGAGGGGCGCCGGGCCGGCCGGCTCTACTGGCTGCCGTTCGCCCGCTCAACGCCGATCGTCTACTACAACCGCGAGATGCTGTCGGCGGCGGGCCTGGCCGCCTTCCCGGCGACATGGAGCGAGTTCGAGGCGGCCGCCCCGGCGCTGACGAACGCGAACGAGCAGACCGCCGCCCTGTCCCTGCCGATCTCGCCGACGGTCTACGGCTACACCGCCCAGGGGATCGTCTGGGCCCACGGCGGCGCCTACAGCGACCCGGACCTGACGATCCGGATCAATGAGCCGGGCGCCGTCGCGGCCGGCGCCCTCCTCCGGCGCGGCATCGAGGCCGGCTGGGCGACCTACTCCGAGACCTACGCCGAGGAGGTCGCCAACGGCTTCGCCGCCGCCAGCATCGCCTCGACCGGCGGACTGACCGGACTGGCCGAGACGGCCGAGGCCAACGGGATCGACCTCGGGACCGCGTTCCTGCCCGGCGAGGCGCCCGGCGTCGAAGTCTACTGCCCGTCCGGCGGCTCCGGGCTCAGCATCCTCGGCAACATCCCAGCCGAGCGCCAGCAGGCCGCCTTCGCCTTCATCGAGTACCTGTCGGCCTACGAGCAGACGATCCCGTGGGCGCAGGAGACCGGCTACCTGCCGATCCGGACCTCGGCGATCGAGAGCCCGGAGCTGGCGGAGTTCCTCGCTGCCAACCCGAACTACCAGGTCGCCGTCCAGCAGTTCCCCCGGACGAAGCCGCAGGACGCTGCCCGGACGTTCATCCCCAGCGGCGACCAGATCATCGGCACCGGCTTCGGCGAGATCGTCGTCAACGGGACTGACCCGCAGGCCGCCTTCGACGCCGTCGCGACCCAGCTGACCGAGGCGGCGGCGCCGGTCATCGAACAGATCCGGGCGCTGGAGAGCGCGGCGACGCCGGTCGCCGGGCGTTCCTGAGCCCCGACCTGCCATCGAACCGACCGAAAACGGCAGCGAAACGGGCCGGCTGAGCGGCGTTGGACATGGAGACGCGACCGGATATTCGTCATATTGCCCCGCGTCGGCCACCGACTGGCGGATGTCGCCGTGGCTGACCCGACCAGCCGAACTCGCTCGGCGACGCCGGTCGATGCTCCCGGCGCTCAGCACGGCGTCTCTCCGGCCGCATCGGGATCGACCAGCGTTGCGCCGACTCGCGCGAGCCATTCGTCGACCGGCTCGATCCCGTCGTAGCTGACCGCCCACTCTCCCAGACGGGGCGGCTCGAAGCGGTCCCGGACCACCTCGAACGTCTCGCGGTCGACCACCGGCCTGACTGGATCGATGAGGTTCGCCCGCTGCCGGGCGAGGATCGCCGCCAGCGGCGTCGTGACGTGGACGACCAGAACGTGCTGTTCGACCTCGCGGGCGAGGCGGCGCAGCTTCTCCCGCTGGACCCAGCGGAAGTTGACGCCGTCGTAGACCACTCGGCGACCGGCGCTGAGTTCGGCCCGGACCAGCGCCTCCGCCCGGCGGTAGGCCGCGAACCAGAGCCGTTCCGGGATCGGCTCGGCGGGGAGTCCCTCCCGGCCCTCGACCAGCCGGTCGACCTCGATCAGCGTCGCGCCCAGCCGGGCTGCCAGCGCCCGGGCCAGTGTCGACTTCCCGGCGAACGGCAGCCCGGACATCGCGACGATCGCCGGCCAACGCGGCTCGACCGCGGGATCGGGCTGACCGGAGTCCAAAGGCGACGCGGGATCAGGAGCGCGATCGACCACAGCGAACCTCAAGGGAAGGTCGTTCAGGGCTCGGTGACTCCCACGTTTGGCGGATCGATTGTCCGGTTCCGTTGGCACGCATTGTCGGGGGCTTGCCCCTCTCGCTTCGCTGCCGCACCGCGCGGCGGTCCCCGTAGTTCAAAACGAACCGGTTCCGCCCGGCAATTCGGTTGGCGAACCCGGTCTCGCCTCGCGGCGACGTCCGCTGCGGCGGCCCAGATGGGGCGAGCCCCACCCCTACCATGATGGACATGCTTCCTCGATGTCGCTCACCGCGAGACGGGTCAGTTACGAAGGGTGTTCAGGCGGGCGGCGGAGTGCGGTACCATCGCGGGCACTATCGACTGACCGCCACCGCCATCCGGATCCGCGCACCGGACCCGGACGACGGCACGAGGGAGAACCGACGTGGCCGACAAGACCGCTCAGAAGGACCAGAAGGACCAGTCGCCCGACTCCGCCGGCGACAAGGCGAAGGAGCCCCGTCGCCAACTCATCGAGCGCGACCCCGTCACGACGTCGCATTCGATCAAGATCGATCGCACCATGCTCGAGTATGACGTCACCTTCGGCGCCCTGCCGATCAAGGACCAGTTCGGCGAGGTCGAGGCCCACATCTACTTCACCGCCTACATCGCCAAGGGCCAGAAGGGCGACAAGGGCCGCCCGCTGACCTTCACCTACAACGGCGGCCCCGGCTCCTCCTCCGCCTGGCTGCACCTCGGTGGCCTGTCGCCGAAGCGCGTCGACCTGGCCGACGACGGCGACACCAAGGCCCCACCGCACAGACTCGTCGACAACACGGAGACCTGGCTCCAGTTCACCGACATGGTCTTCATCGACCCGGTCGGGACCGGCTTCAGCCAGGGCGCCACGCCCGACCTCGACAAGACGTTCTGGGGCGTCGAGGGCGACCTGAAGTCCATCGCCGAGGTGATCCGGCTCTACCTGGGCCGCTACGGCCGCTGGACCTCTCCGCTGTTCCTGGCCGGTGAGAGCTACGGGACGTTCCGCTCGGCCGGGCTGGCGTCGCTGCTGTTCGACCGCGGGATCGCCCTAAACGGGATCGTCCTGATCAGCACCGTCCTGACGATGCAGGCATCCCGCTTCTCGGCCGCCAACGATCTGCCCTACGCGACCTTCTTCCCAACTTACGCCGCCGCCGCCTGGTTCCACGGGAAGCTGGCGAAGGACCTGCAGAGCAAGTCCGTCGAGGCCCTCGTGACGGAGGTCGAGGACTGGGTCGACGCCGTCTACGTCCCGGCGCTGCACAAGGGCGACCTGCTCGCCGGCCGGGAGCGCGAGGCGCTCATCACGCAGATCGCGCGCTACTCCGGCCTGTCGGAGGAGTACGTCGAGCGGGCCAACCTTCGCATCTGGATCCACCGCTTCGTCAAGGAGCTGCTCCGCGACCGGAAGCAGACGATCGGCCGGATCGACGCCCGGTTCACGGCCCGCGACCTGTCCCACGTCTCCGAGCTGGCGGAGTTCGACCCGAGCGTGACCTACCCCGGCCCGGCCTACACCAGCACCTACAACGCCTACATCCGGGACGAGCTCGGCTGGGAGACGGACATCGAGTTCGAGATGATGTCCGGCGAGGTCAACAAGCACTGGGACTGGGGCTCCGCGGCGGCCGGCTACCCGGACACGAGCGAGCGGCTCCGCTCGGCGATCCACAAGTACCGCCACCTCAAGGTGCAGGTCCAGCAGGGCTACTACGACTTCGCGACGCCGCACTACGCGGCCGAGTACACGTTCCGGCACATGGGGATCGCGCCCGAGTTCCAGGACAACGTCGAGTGGGCCTACTACGAGGCCGGGCACATGATGTACATCGACCGCAAGTGCCGCGAGAAGCAGTACGCCGACACACTGGCCTTCTACAAGCGGGCGCTGCAGAAGTAGCGCCCGGTTCTGGGCGGAGAGCGACTCCTCGCTGCAGCACGGCCCGTCTCGTAGGGGCGATCCCTTGTGGTCGCCCGGCCGCCGCGGCGGCCCGTCCGTAGGGGAGTGAGCTTGCCCCTCCCGGTCGCCGCAGCGGCCTTCGCCTCGCAGGGCGAGATGGTGCCGAACGGCCCAGATGCGATCGGCGAACAGACCCCTCCCCCAGCGAAGCGCGACCCCTCCCGGGCTCCATGCTGGACGGCTTCGCCTTCCTGATGTCTGGAGCGCCGGTTCGTCTGGTAGGGGCGACGGTTCCCCATCCTCCCAACCCCATCACCAAGGACCCGCCACCATGGCCGCGAACCCGCTCGCGATCGACCACCGCCGCCAGCTCGAACGCGCCGTCAACCGGGCCCGGCTCGTCGCCGAGGCCGGGGCGGGGGCGGCCCTGATCGCACTCGGCTACGACGACTACGTCGCGCCGGGGCCGACGGCGCCACCGGACCGCTCGCTCGTCGGCCAGCTCCACGTCCGGGCCGGGCAGCTCGGCGACGGCGACGCCGTCCGGGGGCACCGGCCGCTGGTCGAGGAGATCGCCTACGAACGCTGGCACCGGATGCTCTTCGCCCGGTTCCTGGCCGGGAACGGGCTGCTGCGACACCCGGAGGGCGCGACCGTCACCCTCGACGACTGCGAGGAGATCGCCCGGGAGCAGAACGACGGCAGCGACCGCTGGTCGGTCGCCGTCGACTACGCCGTCGGGCTGCTGCCCGGTATCTTCAGGGACGGGATCCCCGCGACGCGGGTCGTGATGGCGCGGGAGGTCCGGTCCGAGCTGGAGGGGCTCGTCGTCGGGATGCCGGACGACGTCTTCACCAGCGACGACGGCCTCGGCTGGGTCTACCAGTTCTGGCAGGCCCGGCGGAAGAAGGAGATCAACGACCGGGTCCGCTCGACCGGTGAGAAGATCGCCGGTGCCGACATCCCGCCCGTCACCCAGCTCTTCGCCGACGACTACATCGTCCGCTTCCTGCTCGAGAACACCCTCGGCGCCTGGTGGGCCGGCAAACACCCGGACTCCCCGCTCCTGGCCGAGATGCCGTATCTGCGGTATGCGGCGACCGACCCCACCCCCCTCCCCATCTCGATTCGTCCCTGCGGTCCTCATCGGATGGAGAGGGGGAGCCTACCGCTGACTCGCCCTCGGGAGCGCTTCAGCGCGACCCGCAGAGAGCCCCTCTCCATCCGCATCCGCAGATGCGAGATGGGGAGCATCTGTGTTCCCGGTCAAGCGCCGAGTGCTGCTGCGCAGCTCCGGCGGCCACGGGGAGCCGTGGCGGAGCGTCGCCCGGTCAGGCCACGCTCACTGTCCGCCACGGCTCCCCGTGG
>JAABUN010000323.1_pt1 | contig 125032 bp, 125 predicted proteins | sample 5559311 | NCBI WGS metagenome assembly JAABUN01 (sample SAMN10711877, study PRJNA513370) | rock metagenome | isolation source: Antarctica rocks | place: Antarctica: Victoria Land, Siegfried Peak sud | reverse complement strand
CCACACCCGCATGATCAGCCCCGGCGGTACCGCTGTCCGGCGACACGCCGACACGCAGCCACACCAGCCTCACCAGTCACACCGCACCGGCCCGGCCCACGTCCAGCCCAGCGACGACCTGAATGGTACCCGGAAAGAGGGTATAGGCCCGGCATTACTATTGGACCTAGCCGGAGAGGCAACATGTTCAAAAACTCACGAGGCGTTTCGAAAAGCGTGGCTTCGCCAACGCCCCATGAAGACCTGCCGCAGCAGCTCACGACCTCTCTGCTTCACTTGGGAGCCGCCGACGTCAGCATGCTCGATGACTGGCTCGACGAATTGTTGACCGCCGCTGTGTCCGTCTCAAGCGACGCGGAGGTCCGCAAGGTGCTCCTCGCGGCTGGGCCCGGACCGTTAACTGGCTCATTAGCCGAGATAGCCGGAGAAGTCCTCGCAGTCGTCAGATCGAACCTTGGCGACTTGCAGACATCGATAGAAATTCTCGAAAGTTGCCAGGATGCCTTGGATCCTCACTAACTCGAGGTGCGCAGACCATCGCGGTGCAGAATCAACGCCGCCGGCCCAGGTCGCGGATCGCGGACTTCGTCCTGGTGAGCACGGTGACCTGGACCGTCCTCGTCGTCGAGATCAAGACCCCGGCGGCACAGCTCACGGGCAGCCTGTACGGCGGCGCGGAGGTCTACATGCCGCACAAGGACCGGCTCGGCGCGATCACGCAGCTGCAGGCGCAGCTGGAGTCGGCGCGGGTCCACCTACCCGGCCTGTTGAGGGACACGTCGGCGCGGAGCCGTTGGACACCGTCGTCGTGCGCGGCGCTGTGATCGAGGGGACAGCAGGGACGCTCGGCCCGGCGGCGAAGGCGTCCTACCTCAGGTACCGCGACGGCCTCGCGGCATCGACGTGATCGCGTTCGACGAGGTGCGCGATCGCCTGGGGATCCTGCGGGACCTACTCGTGAGGCCGCCGGGCTGACCGGTCCGGCCGGTCCGGCCGCCCGCGAGAGCAGCGTTTCGCCGCCCCTCGTCGGGCAGGCGGGACGGGGCGGTCCAGCACCGAGCTTGTAGAAGAGTTCACGACGGCGGGCGGTGCCGTCCAGGCCCGAGTCGGACGTGGGCCAGCATGCTGATGAGGTCCCGTGGCGGCCGGCGGCGGCGAGATCCAGCGCCGGGACGCGCTGTGCGGCAGAGGGAGTGACGGGCACCGCGGGGGCTTTCGAGAACGTTGCTCGGTGGGCGCCTCCCCTACAGGATGTGCTCGGCGCAATCGACAGCGACGGTAAGCAGAAGCTGCCTCGCGCGCGCCCGGCTGCACCGCCGAGGCCGTCGGGTGGGCCGACCGGGCCGGCCTAGCCGCTGGCGACTCGACCTGCACAGCAAGCCTGTCGCGGCGAACGTGCGCGCCCTGCCAGCACACGCCCTGTCCACGCCCATCTCCGCACCCGATCGACGTAGGAGGTCGGCAGGATCTCGCGTAGCGTCTGTTCCTCAGCCGTGGTCGCTGTCCGGTGTGGACGGCGAAGCCGTGCCCCACGTTCTCGCCCGTTACCTAACCCTCGAGTGCGGCTGTCCGGGACGTGGTTGACGCGCCGGCCGAGGTCCCTCAGTTCTCGTCGTGGACCGCTTACCTTGAGGCGTCTACGAGGGGCCGGTGCGGTGCAGGTACAGCGGGTCTTCATGCCGGACGGCACCGAGTCATGGACCGTGCTCGACATCGAGCACGGGGTGGTGGAGCCGGTCGAGTCGTTCCTGGCCCACCTGTCGGCGGTGGAGCGGTCGCCGAACACCGTGCGGGCCTACGCGCAGGACCTCCGCGACTTCTTCGCCTACCTGCAGCGGCGCGGCCTGGACTGGCGTCAGGTGCGGCTGGAGGACGTGGGCGGCTATGTCGCCTGGCTCCGGTTGCCACCGGGTGCTCGGGACGGGCAGGTCGTCGCGCTGCCCACGGCCGGCCACCACTGCTCGGTCGCGACGGTCAACCGCAAGCTGTCTGCGTTGTCGTCGTTTTACCTGTTCCACGAGCGGCACGGGGTCAAGCTCGGCGAGCTCCTGACGACGTGGCGGCGGCCGGTGGGCCAGGCTGGCTCGTGGAAGCCGCTGCTGGCCCACCTGGGCACGTCGTCGAGGACCCGCGGGCGCACAATCGCGCTGCACGCGGAGCGGCGAGCGCCCCAGGAGCTGACGGCAGCGCAGGTCGAGGCGCTGCTGGCGGCCTGCGAGCACCTGCGTGACCGGCTGTTACTGACCCTGCTGCGCCGCACCGGGTTGCGCATCGGCGAGGCGCTGGGGCTGCGCCACGAGGACATCCAGAGCGTCGATGGCCAGCTGGTGGTCCGGCGGCGCGTCAACGCCAACCGGGCGCGGGCCAAGACGTGGGGGCGCACGGTGCCGGTCGAGGCCTCGGTGATCAGGCTCTACGCCGACTACCTGCACTTCGAGTACGGGCCGCTCGACTCCGACTACGTCTTCGTCAACCTCTGGGGACAACCGCACGGCTCGCCGATGACCTACCCGACAGTGCACGGCCTGGTGCAGCGCCTGGCCGCCCGCTCCGGAGTGCCGTTCACCCTGCACCAGCTGCGGCACACCTACGCCACCGACCTGTTGCGCCGCGGCACCCCCGCCGAGGTCGTGCAGAAGCTGCTCGGACACGCCTCGATCAGCACCACCATCGACACCTACAGCCACCTCAACGTCGAGGACAGCCGCCGGGCGCTGGTCGCCGCGGGCTACGACCTGACCGGCCCCGGCTCGTGACGACTGCCGCGGCGCTCGCCGGGCCGGTCCCGTCGCTGGCCCGGCTGCTCGCCGGCGCCATCCGGCCCGAGTTCCGCGTCGACGTGCTGCTGGCCAAGGTCAACGACCCGGTCCTGGGCGCCCCGCCCTGCTCGGTGCTGGGTTGCTCACGGCCGTGGACGGTGAACAAGATGTGCGCTGCGCACAACAGCCGCTGGCGGGCCGCCGGGCTGCCCGACCTCGCCGCCTGGCTGCTCCAGGCCGACCCCGCGGTCCAGGGCCAGCGGGCATTGCGGCCCTGCCGGGCCCCGGGCTGCGGCCGCGGGCGTAAGCAGAACCAGCTCTGCCACCAGCACGCCGCCCGCTGGCGGCGGGCCGGCCGGCCCGCGATGGAACCGTGGCTGGCTGGCGGCACCGGCACCCCGCTGGCCCTACGCGGGCTCTGCCGCGTCCGCGGCTGCGGCCTGCAGGAGGAGTCCACCGCCGAGCTCTGCACCTCGCACGTCGTTCGCTGGCGCAACCACGGCAAGCCACCGGTCGAGCAGTTCCTGGATGACTGCGCGCTGTTCGGCCAGCCCAAGTACGACCTCCGCCGGCTGCCGGCGCAGCTGCGCGCGGAGATGCAGTACGCGCTGCAGCGCCGCTCCGACGCCCAGCGAACCCGCACCCCACCGGAAGCCGTCGACGACCTGCTGCGCGTGCTGATCACCAGCGGGGAGCAGTCCCTGCTCGACCAGCCGCCCGAGCACTGGATCGGCCAGCTCGAGCGGGCCGGCTACCGCAAGCACGTCGCGCGCCGGCTGCTCACCGACGCCGTCGGCTACCTGCAGGACCTGCTGGAGGGCACCGGCTGGGACAACGAGTACCCCCGCGACATCTGGCTGCTGCACCGGCTCGGCTACCCGACCCGGGACTCCGCGCTGCACTTCGACCCGATCGAACCCCGGTGGCTGCGCGAGCTCGCCAAGCGCTGGACCCGCTGGCGGCTGTCGACCGGCATCACCCCCAGCGGCGCCCGCGCCGACCTCAAGGCCCTCACCGAGCTCGCCATCCACCACCCGCAGCTGCGCGACGGGCCGCAGACGCTGACCCGGCCGCTGCTCGAGGCGCACCTGGCCTGGCTCGCACAGACCTACCCGCACCCCAAGACCCGCACGATGGCGATCAGCAAGCTCAGCACCTTCCTGCGCACCATCAGCCAGCTGCAGTGGCACCCCCAGTTGAACCCGGACGCCCAGATCTACCGCGAGGACTACCCGCGGCAGGACGCACCCGCGCCACGCGGGCTCAGCGAGCACGTCATGGCCCAGCTGGAGAGCCCGGCCGCGCTCGAGCGCTTCGCCTACCCGGCCAGCCGGCTGCTCGCCGAGATCCTGATGCGGACCGGCCTGCGGGTCACCGACGGCTGCCAGCTGCCACTGGACTGCCTGCGCCAGGACCCGCAGGGAGCTCCCTACCTGCACTACCGCAACCACAAGATGCGCCGCGACGCGCTCGTCCCGATCGACGACGCCCTCGCCGAGAGCGTGCGCGAGCAGCAGGCAGCCACCCGGGAGCGCTTCGCCGAGCCGGTGCACCTGCTGCCCCGGCAAAACCGCAACCCGCACGGCGCCCTGGCGTTGGCCCGGGCGACCTTCGTCGGGCAGCTGCAACGCTGGCTGCGGGACTGCCAGGTCCGCGACGAGCTCGGGCGGCCGGCCCGGGTCACCCCGCACCAGTGGCGCCAGACCTACGCTACCCGGCTGATCAACAGCGACGTCCCGCAGGAGGTCGTGCGGCGGCTGCTGGACCACACCAGCCACCAGATGACCGCCCGCTACGCCCAGCTCAGCGACCGGACCATCCGCGACAGCTGGGAACGTGCCCGCAAGGTCGACATCCGCGGCCAGGAGATCCCCTACGACCCGGCGTCGCCACTGGCCGACGCGGTCTGGATGACGGAGAACCTCGGGCGGGCCCGGATGGCGCTGCCCAACGGCTACTGCGGCCTGCCGCTGCAGCAGAGCTGCCCGCACGCGAACGCCTGCGTGACCTGCCCGTTGTTCCTCACCACGCCGCAGTTCCTGCCGCAGCACCACGAGCACCTCGCCGCCACCCGCCGGCTGATCGCGACCGCCGAGGCCGACGGGCAGTTCCGGCTCGTCGAGATGAACCAGCAGGTCGCCGACAACCTCGAACACATCATCGACGGGCTGCAGCCCACCCCGACGGAGGCGCCAACCCCATGCTGGCTGACAACTCCCATCACCTGGTTGCGGCTGCGGCACGCCGGCGCGACCAGACGCTGCAGCGGGCCCAAGAGATGCTGGAACGGGCCGAACGCACCAATGAACCGCTGACAGTGGTTGCGCTGGCTGCTCAGGCGCGCGTCTCGCGGTCCTGGCTCTACACCCAGCCGGACCTGCTGGCCCAGCTGCGCCGGCTTGACGGTCCTCGGCCCAGCGCCCCCGTCAATCCCGCGTTGGACCGCGCGTCGCAGCAGTCGCTTCACCGCAGGCTCGAGCTGGCGCATCAGCGCAACCAGCTCTTGCAGGCTGAGGTGCAGGCCCTGCGAACCCAGTTGGCTCGGGCCCTCGGCGAACGGCGCGTTGGCCGCCGCGACCAAACGGGCACCGAGGGGCCTCACGGGAGCGCCACGTGAGCCCGCGGCCCGGTCCCGCCGCCCGTGGCTCGTCGCCCCGCAAGACCGCCCCGTCCCGCATCTCCTACCTTAAGCCGCTCTTGGAGGACTACACCTACGCCGGGGTCGGGGGGAGCCGCGCGGTGGTGGTCCCCGACCGGAACGTCCTGCGCAAGGACCTGCTGAGCAAAGCCGATCAGGCTGCAACGGCAGTGCCGGAACTCCTCGCCCAGCTCCGACAGGTGCTCGCCGAGGCTGATCCGCTGGCCCTCTACGCGCAACTGCACGCCTCTGACAGCGTCCGGCGCGATGCCCTCGACGGCCCAGCGAACTTCGGCAGTGACGCGATGCTCGAGGTGTTCGGCGCTCTGGCCGCGTCCCTACCGGCGACGGAAGTCCAGGCGCGGATCGGCGTCAAGTTCCACCCTCAGCTCCTGTTCACCGCCGAGGCGCTGCTGCGCGACCTCGGCAACGCGCAGAACGTGCTCCTGGCCAGCCATTCCGTCCGCCCCGGCACCGTTGACCCCAGTGGGGCGGGGCTCCGAGCGGCGCAGAACCTGTTGCGCTGGGAGCGTCAGTTTGAGGGGATGAGCGGCTACAACCAGCACGTCGAGCAGGTCTGCCGAGCGGTCTTCGAGCCTGTCGCTGAACTGTCGACTCGCGTCCTGGGGTTTCCCCCGGCAATCGTCTTTGACCTGGTCGATGCCTACAACAAGCACCTGCTGGAGCACGTCGGGACGATCGTCGAGCAGATGCCCGCGCTGCAGGCCCACCTCAGCCAAGGAGGCTGGAGCCGGCTGGACACCGCCGTGCACCTGCATGCCTTCTTCTGCACCCACGCCGCTGTCCAAGTCGCACCCCTCATCAAGGTGATCGCCGAGGTGAACAGCACTCTGCCCGAGGAACAGGTCACGCAGGCGATCCTGTCGCTGAGCACGGCCTTGGGCTCTCACCCGGACCCCGCCACCAGCAGCGACAACCGCCTGCGGCTGTTCCCGATCTTGGCGGTTGGCGACGGTCGATACCTCTGGCCCCGCCCGATCGACCTAGCACATGTGGCGCTGGATTGGTTCGCCGAGGCATGCGCCGCCCACCCCACCCTGCTCGGCAAGTTCAACACCGCCCGGCAGAAGGCGGCCGAGCGCATCACCGTCGCCGCCTTCAGCCGAGTCTTCGGATCGCTGCGCACCCACGCCAACCCGACCTATGCCGATCCGGCACGGGTGGAGACAGACGCCGTCGTCCTGCTGCCGGGGCTGTCGGTAGTGGGCGAAGTGAAAGGGTTGAAGTTCACGACAGCGGGACGCGAAGGTCGTCCTGACAGGGTCGAGAAGAAGGCCGGGGAGCTCGTCGAGCACCCCCTGCAACAGACCGCCCGGGCCGTGCAGGCGCTGCGCAACCAGGCCGACTCCTGGAAGACGTCCTCCGGGAAGCGGCTGGATGTCGGCCAGGCGGACACGGTGTTGCGTGTCATCACCAGCCTGGAACGTGTTGACCCGTTCACCACGCTCATCGGCCGGCTGGCCAAGGCGCCGGCCGCCGGTCAGCCAACCAGCCTCGACGTCTGGCCAGTCGCTCTCACCGACCTCCTTGCGGTCGTGGACATCCTCCAGACACCGCACGAGCTGGCCGCCTACCTCCAGGCCCGCACGAACATCACAAACCGCGGCAACCCGAGCGTGATGCAGGAGATGGACGCCTTGGCCTCCTGGTGCAGTAACCGCACCGGCGCCGAGCTCACTGGCAACCATCCGTGGACCCTCGCCCACCAGTGCGAGGAGATCAATCGCTACTTCACTCGCACGTTCGACGACGAGGAGCTCCCGCGGCCATGCAGTGGGCTGCCGGACCTCGCGCATCAGGCCCTTGATCGGCAGCTCTCCGAACACCCAGACACCTGGTGGGCGTGCTGCCAGGCGCTCATGGCGGCAACCCCGAAGGAGTGGCGCCCTCTGCAGCGGCTGCTCGCAGCACTGCCTGCTCGAGAGGATCTGCCGAGGGGCACGCGTCAGCAGCTGCGGCGCCTTGCCACGGGCTACTCCGTCGGCCATCGCTTCGTCGTCCGCATCGATCACGAGAGTCTCCCGACGAGCGCTGAGGAAGCTGGCCCCAGGGCCTCCCTGCCGTTGCTCACGCTGGCGTTGAGCACCGACCTGGTCGTCACGGATGCAACGTGGACCCTGCGCACTCAGCCGTCACCCGTGCGCTCCAATTGAACTTGACTGGACATGTCCAGCACGCAGCTGGGCAGGTGGGGCAGACGACTCCGCTAGCGCCCTGGAGATAGCGGGCGCGAGCAGCGGCAGCGTGCACATTTGACGATCGCCTCGCGAGCGCTGTTGGCGTGGATCGAGCACATGCCCGGCAGCCCCGAGTTCAGCGCGATGAGCAGGTCGAGGCACTCCTGCTGACGCACCTCGCCGACGATGATCCGGTCCGGGCGCATGCGCAGCGCCTCTTTGACCAGGCGCCGCAGCTCGATCTGGCCGGTGCCCTCCAGGTTCGCCTGCCGGGTCTGCATCGCGACGACGTCGGGCAGCGGCACCGGCAGCAGGCGCCAACCCCCTCACGTCAGGCCGTCGGACACGGGCGTCGACGTCATCGCCGATGCAGGTGGGCGCCGCTGGAAGCTCGAGGTGAAGGCGTCGAGCAGCCCTGGCGTCGTCGCCATCGCCGCTTCCCAGGTCTCCACGGTCGACGTCGAGGACGCGTTTGCGGTCCTCGTCGTGCCCTACATGACGCCGGCAGGTGCGCGCGCCGCCGACGAGCGACGTCTGAACTGGAATCGACGTGTTCGGCAACGCGCAACCACGAGACGACTGTCTGCACATCTGGATACAGGGACGCCCCAACGCGTTCGTCGCACGCGGGCGACCCTCCTCGGCGTTCGCGCCCAAGAGCTCGCGACTCCCTCGCGCACTGCTCCTCGAACCGCGACGCTGGTGGCGTCAGAAGGAGCTCAGCGAGCGCACCTGGCTCGACGCGGGCCGCGTCTCGCGGATCGTCGCGCGACTGTCCAGGGACGAGCTGCTGGAGCGCGACGGTCCGGTTCTATGCGCGCGCGCGCGACCGCGACCTGCTGCTGGACGCCTGGACTGACGGGTACCGCTTCGATCGCCACGACATCATCACCGGCCACGTCAGCGGCGCGGGCGTGGAGCTCGCCCGCGCCGACGTCGACCATGCATTCACGGCTTGCCCGCGGCCTACGCCTTCGATCACTTCGCGCGGTACCGCCTCGTCAGCGTCTACGTCACGGGCGATCCCCGCAACGCCGCGGACGCCATCGAGATGCGCCGAAACGACCGCCGGCGCCAACGTGCAGCTCATCGGTCCTGATGACCGTGGCGTCTTCGACGGACGCCGGCAGGCCGACGGCTTGTCGTGCGTCGCACCGGTGCAGGTGTACCTCGACCTCCTCCACTTACCCGGGCGAGCCGCGGAGGCGGCCGAACAGCTGCGACTCGACGGAGGGTCGTGGGACGCCGACACCTGAGAAGCCTCGTCACCGCGCGGGCTACGGCCCTGAGGAGCTCGCGCTCGTCGTGTCCACCTGCCTGACGATCACCGTGACGCTGGGCGCCTTCACCGACGACGTCTGCATCGTTGGCGGCCTAGTCCCCGCACTTCTGATCGACGCCGGCCGCACCACTCATGACGACGACGAGCGTCATACGGGCACGAACGACCTCGATCTCGCGCTCGCGCTCGCGCTCCTCGACGATGAGCGGTACGCCGAGATCAGTCAGCGGCTCCGCGCCGAGGGCTTCACACCCGACACCAATGCCAGCGGCAACGAGACCGTCCAGCGCTGGCGCCTCGGGGAGCACAAGGTCACCGTCGACTTGCTCTTGCCGCCCGCGCCCGGTCAGGCCGCGGGCCTACGTGTGCAGAAGCTTGAGCCCGACTTCGGGGCGATCGTGACGCCCGGCCTCGAGCTGGCCTTCGACGAGCGCGCGCTCATCGAGCTCGAGGGCCGGACGCTGAAAGGCGAGCGCGTCCGCCGCCAGATACCGGTCTGCGGCCCGGCGGCCTTCGTCATGCTCAAGGCGCTGGCGTTCGGCGACCGGGCTGAGCCGAAGGACGCCTACGACCTCGTCTACGTCATCCGCTACACGCCGGGACGCCGCCAGGCGATCGCCGACCGCTTACGCCAGCACGCCGTCGGTCATCCGAAAGTCGTGGCGCGCGGGCTCGAGCTGCTGGCGCGGGACTTCGGCGACCCAGACGGGCTCGGGCCCGGCCGGGACGCCGACTTCATCCTGGTAGAGCCCGAGCAGCGCGACGGCCATGCGGCCGACGCCCACGGCTTCGTCGATGATCTCCTACGTGCCCATCGGGTGTCGGAGAGCTGACACCAGCCTCGCCTTTTTCGGCAGTCAGGCAACGGCATGACGCGCGACGCCGCGCCAGCTCCACCGCAGGAGGTGGCAGCCGGCGGCCAGAGCTGGTGGCGGGTGAAGGGTTCGAACCTTCGTAGGCTGAGCCGGCAGATTTACAGTCTGCTCCCTTTGACCACTCGGGCAACCCGCCAGGGCGCCGCAGACGATAGCAAGGAGCCACCGTGGCCGATCCGTCGTTCGACATCGTGAGCAAGGTCGACCGCCAGGAGGTCGACAACGCGCTCAACCAGACGGCCAGGGAGGCGGCCACCCGCTACGACTTCAAGGGCACCGGCGCCGAGATCGCCTGGTCGGGCGAGTCGATCGTGATCAAAGCCGGCGCGCAGGAGCGGTGCGCGGCGCTGCTGGACATGTTCAAGGAGAAGCTCGTCAAGCGCCAGATCTCGCTCAAGACCCTGGATGCCGGCGAGCCCCAGGCCAGCGGCAAGGAGTACCGCCTGAGCGCCACGGTCAGCGAGGGCATCAGCTCCGAGAACGCCAAGAAGGTGGCCAAGGTCATCCGTGACGAAGGACCGAAGGGGGTCAAGCCCCAGATCCAGGACGACCAGCTGCGCGTGTCGGCAAAGAAGAAGGACGACCTGCAGACGGTGATCGGCCTGCTCAAGGGCAAGGAGTTCGACTTCGCCCTGCAGTTCACCAACTACCGGTAGGGCCGCCGGGCCAGGCTCACCAGGCCGGTGCCGCGCGCGGGCGCGAAGCGCTGCAGGAGCGCGAAGGGCAACGTCGCGGCCTCGACGGCCAGGCCGAACGCGCGTCGTCCGGGCTGACGCACCCGGCCGCTGGCCGCGGTCAGCTCGGCCATGTCGGGCGGTCGCCCGTCCCGGCTGGCCTGCAGCAGATACCGCTCGTCGGTGCGGTTGCGGACCACCTCGAGGGCGTAGCCGAGCGGCCATGCGTACACCGTCGTGCGGGGTACCTCAAAGCCGGCGACGGTCACCAGCTCGGCGAGGCCCTGCGGCGAGTAGCGGCGGAAGTGGCCGGAGCGCACGTCGGTGGGCGCGAACCGCTCCGGCCAGGCGGGCACCGACAGCATCAGGTGGCCACCGGGGCGCACCAACGCTGCCCAGTCGGCCAGCGCGCACGCGTCGTCCTCGAGGTGCTCGAGCACCTCGAAGGCGCACACCAGGTCGTACGGGCCTGGCGGCGCGAGCCGGTGGGTGCCCTTCAGGACGACGCCGCCGGCCGCCTCGATGCGTTCCCGGGCCACTTCGAAGGAGCTGTGGTCCGGCTCGACGCCGGTGTAGGACGGCACCGCGGCGGCCAGCCGCGCACCCATCGCACCCTGCCCGCAGCCGATCTCGAGCACGGTGGCGGGTGCCAGGTCGCGCACGGTGCGCCGCACCACGTCCCACCGCAGGGCCGCCCTCGGGGGCAGCGGGGGCAGCTCGAGCACGTTCGTCACAGCGTCGGTCGTCCTCTCGCGTCAGAGCCCGCGGCCAGCGCAGGAACCGGGGCGTCGAGGCGGTCCAGCAGCGGCTCGACCACCGCGGCCGGCACGAAACAGGTGACGGCGAGCGTGCGGGCCGCCTCGCGCCGGCGGGCGAGCTCGTGGCGGTCGTGCGCGAGCGCGGTCAGGGCGTCAGCCAGCGCCTCGGGGTCGCCGGGCGGCACGAACACGGCTGCGTCACCGAGCGCGTCGCGCTGCGGCGGGGTGTCGCTGGTGACGATCGCGCAGCCCGCTGCGGCGCCCTGGTAGGCCTTTGACGGGACGACGCGCAGCGCCTTGTCCGTGGAGCCGAAGATGCCGAGGCACACGTCGTGGGCGGCGACGACGCCCGGCAGGTCGGCCGGCTCCACCCACGGCCGCCACGTCACCCGGGAGCTACCGCCCGCCAGCTCGAGCGCCTGCTCGTGGTCCTGGCCGGTGCCGATCATGAGAAGCTCGACCGGCTCCTGCCGCGCGCACAGCAGGGCGATCGCGCGGGCGATGGTCGCGGTGCCGTGCAGCGGGGTGAACAGGCCGAAGAACACGACCCGCAGCGGCTCCGGCGGGTCGGGCTCGTGCCCACCGGCCGCCGCCGCAACCCAGCGCTCGTCGGCGCCCACCGGCACGACCACCACGTCGCGCGGATCGCGTCCGCCGACCTGCCGCGCCTGCGCCGTCGTGTCGACGACGACCACGTCCGCCGCGGACACCGCCGCCCGGTCGAGCCCGCCCAGCAGGCGCTGCAGCAGATCGCCGTGGGCGCCCCGGTCGGTCGCGGTGTCTGCGGCGGAGATGAGGTGGTCCAGGACGATGGTGCGTCGAGGGAACAGCAGCCGCGCGAGCAGCACGTCGAAGTGGCCGAGGTAGCCCACGAGCACGACGTCGGGGTCCAGGCGCCGGGCGGTGCGCAGACCGCGACCGGCGATCGACGTCCAGCACGAGAGCACCCGGACGGCCAGCAGCGGGACCCGCCAGGGCCGCCGCAGCAGGTCGACCCGTCCGGCGGTGTCGATGCCGAGCGGTCGCACCACCTCGACGACCTCGGCGCCGTGCGCGGCCAGGCCGTCGAGCAGCACCCCCACCCGTGGATGCACCGCACGGTCGTAGGTACCGAAGCCCATGACGACGCGCCGTACACCACGCTCTTGTCGCGTCATCGAGACGACCCGCTTCGGCTAGCCTCGCGGGCGATCCGGACCCGTTCCCGGCACCGCGGGACCGAGCGAGCAGGTGGGCAGCGTTGGGCATGGCCGGGGGCATCGAGTCCGGCGCCGCCACAGTGGACCGGCCGTGGTGGCGGCGGCATCTCGGCCAGCTGCTGGCGCTGGCGTGCCTGGCCGTCGTCGTGGCGCTCGCGGTGCTCGCCATCGCGCGGGACCGGGCCGCCTTCAGCGCGGCCCTGGCGCAGATCGGCTGGGGCAGCATCGCGCTGAGCACCGGCTTCGGCCTCGCCGCCATCGCCGCCACCTACGGCATCTGGGTCTGCTCGCTCGCGAGCCTCGAGGCGCGGCTGCCCGTGGCCGACGCGATCCCGGCCTTCTTCGTCAGCCAGCTGGGCAAGTACTTGCCCGGCTCGGTGTGGCCGGTGCTGGCGCAGATGGAGGCGGGGCACCGCTCCGGGGTGCGTCGGCGCACGATGCTGTCGGGGAATCTGCTCACCCTGGCGGTCAGCCTGGCCGTCGGCGCACTGGTCGCCTGCGCGCTGCTGCCGCTCGGCAGCCGCGCGGCGCTGGAACGCTTCTGGTGGCTGTTCCTGGCGCTGCCGGTGCTGCTCGCGATGCTGCATCCGCGCATCCTGCCCGCGCTCATGGATCGGCTGTTCCGCCTGGCCCGGAGACCACCGCTCGACCAGCGTCTGCGGACCCGCGACCTGCTGCGCGCCGTCGCGTGGACGCTGTTTTACTGGGCCCTGCTCGGTACGCACATCGCCGTCCTGTGCTGGGGCCTCGGACTGCGCGGCGGGTCGGTGCTGGTGCTCAGCAGCGGGGCGATGGCCCTCGCCGTCACGGTCGGGGTGCTGTTCGTGCCGGTCCCGGCCGGCGCAGGGCTCCGCGAGGGCGCCCTGGTGCTGGCGCTCGCCCCGGTACTCACCGCCGGTCAGGGCCTGGCCGTCGCGATCGTCTCCCGCGTCGAGCTCATCGTGGTCGACCTGGTGCTCGCGGGTGGGGCGCTGGCCGTGCGGGCGGCGCTGCGTCGCCGTCCGGTCGCGTCACGAGCTGCCGAACCGGGGTAGATCGCCCGAAGCTGTCGTCCACGCCCGGGAGGATAGTGGCGTCGTAGGCGGACGCTGCCCGCCGTGTGACCGGAACGGTGCTCGCGGTGAGCGGGCGGGACCGCTCGCTACCCGGCAGCCGCAGACCCCGTCGCCCGGCCGGCGGCACCACGCAGCCGGGCAGCGGCCTGCGCCTCCTCAGAGAGCTCGGCAGCCGGGTCGAGCTCAGGCGGCGGCGGGACGGCGTCGAGCCAGGCTCGAAGCTGCGCGCGCTCGTCGACCAGCGCCGACGGGCCCTCGCCCGGCGGGACGACCGCGGGCGCCCAGAACAGGGCGTCGAACGGGCAGACGTCGACGCAGATGCCGCAGTACATGCACAGCGACCAGTCGATCGCGAAGCGGTCGAGCACGTTCACGACGCGTGGGCGACCGCCCGCCCGCGCCGGCGGAGCGAGCTCGCTGTGCCCCTCGACGACCAGGCACCAGTCGGGGCACTCGCGCGCGCACAGCATGCACACGGTGCAGTTCTCCTCGAGCAGACCGATCGTGCCGCGGCTGCGTGGCGGCGGCGCGTTCACGACGCGCCCGGCGGCTGCAGCCGGCGGCGGGGCGGGCGACCGCCGGCGCCGCGGTAGGCCGGGTCGTCGGCGCCGGGCCACGTCCGGTCGCTGCGCCGGGCGAGCGGGTGCTCCTTGCGCAGCGGCCGGTCCGCACCACCGACAGCGAGCAGCAGCGGGCCGGGTGCCGGGTGGCCGGTGAAGACGACGCCGAACATCTCGGCCGCCTGCCGCTCGTGCCACGCGGCGCCGGTGTACACGCCTGTCAGGGAGGCGACAGTCGGCTCCTGCCGGGGCAGGCGGGTGCGCAGGTGCGCGGCTCGGCGGCCCGCCACCGACCACAGCCGTACCACGACGTCGAACCCGTCCGGCAGCTCGTCGACGACGGCGAGCAGGTCGAGCAGGTCGAGCCCCAGCGCGTCGCGGGCGCGACGCACCGCGCCCTCCCAGTCCGTGGCGGTCACGTCGGCCGTCGTCACGCCGTACTGCTCGTCGACCACTGCTCCCGTCGCCGCCGCCAGCTCGGCAGTCGGGACGGTCTGGGGACCGGTCGGTGCCTGCGGTCTCACGCCGGGGCGCCCACGAGCGAGCGCAGCGCCGTCAGCAGGGCCTCGGGCCGCGGCGGGCACCCGGGCACCCACACGTCGACCGGGACGACACCGGCGACCCCTGGCACGACGCAGTAGGAGTCCCAGTACGGACCGCCGCTGTTGGCGCAGGCACCGAAGGAGACCACCCGCACGGGCGGCGGCAGGCTCGCGTGCAGACGCTGCACCAGCGGCGCCATCCGGTCGGTGACGGTCCCCGACACGACGAGCACCTCGACCGGTCGCCCCTCGTCCGCGACCGACAGCCGCTGCTCCGGCCGGCCGGCCCGGACCGCCCCGATCACCGCCTCGACGGCGCAGCACGCGAGCCCGACGTCGAGCACCCGCAGCCGCAGCCGGACCGTGCCACCGAGGTCGACGTCGAGCACCGTGCCGGGTGGCGAGCCGGTCATCCGCTGCGGGCCAGCACGAACGTAGCCAGGTCCGACAGCGCCTCGCGGACAGGTCCCGCAGGCAGCTCGCCGGCCACCTCGCGGGCGGCCTGGACGTAACCGCGCAGGTGCGCCCGCGCCTGCTCCATGGCCGGGTGCGCGCGCAGCAGCGCCAGCGCCTCGGCCAGGTCGTCGTCGGCGGTCAGGTCGCCCCCGAGCAGCTCGCGCAGGCGCGCGCCCTGCGGGTCGTTGCCGGCCAGCACGAGCAGCACCGGCAGCGTGCGGATGCCCTCGCGCAGGTCGGTGCCGGGTGTCTTGCCGGAGTCGCCGGTTTCGGAGAGCACGTCGATCAGGTCGTCGGAGAGCTGGAAGGCGGTGCCGAACACCTCGCCGAAGCGTGCCACCGCGTCGACGTGCGCGGTGGGGGCACCGGCCATCAGTGCGCCGAGGCGGGCGGAGGTGGCGATGAGCGACGCGGTCTTGTCGGCGAGTACCGCCAGGTAGTGCTCGACCGGGTCCTCGCCGTCGGCCGGACCGGCCGTCTCGGAGATCTGGCCCTCGACGAGCCGGCCGAAGGTACGCGCCTGCAGGTGGGTGGCCTCGGTGCCCAGCCCGGCGGTGAGGTCCGAGGCCCGCGCGAACAGATAGTCGCCGGTCAGGATCGCGACCGTGTTCGTCCACCGGCTGTTGGCCGAGGGCGCTCCCCGCCGCACGAGCGCCTCGTCCATCACGTCGTCGTGGTACAGCGTCGCAAGGTGCGTCAGCTCGACGACCACGGCCGCCTCGACGACCCCGTCGGCCTGCGGGTCGCCCAGGTGCGCGGCGAGCAGCGCGAGCAGCGGCCGCACCCGCTTGCCGCCGGCCTCGGCCAGGTGCCGGCTGGTCACCTCCAGCAGGGGGTGGGCGCTGCCGACGACATCGCCGAGCCGCTGCTCGACCTGCTCGAGCCCGCGGGCGACGGTTGCGGCGAGCTGCGGGTCGGCCGCCTCGAGCAGGCTCTCTGCCGTCGCGGTCATGCCGCCAGGCTAGGGGGGCGGCGAACCCGACGCCCCGCGAGCCCCGGCGTGCGCGCCGAGCTCAGTAGACGAACACCGAGGCGCGCGAGGCGAGCTCGAGCAGCGGCTGAGGCAGGACGCCGAGGACCACCGTGACGGCCAGACCGAGCGCGATGACCAGGGCGGTGTAGGCGCTCGGCACCGAGACGGTGGGTCCGTCCGGTGCCGGCTCGTTGAAGAACATCAGCACCACGACCTTGGCGTAGAAGAACGCCGTCACGGCGCTCGCGACGACCCCGACGACCACGAGCGCGGTCGCGCCGCCACCGACACCGCCGGTGAAGACCGCGAACTTGCCGATGAACCCGCTCGTGAGCGGGATGCCGGCCAGGGCGAACAGCAGCAGCGCGAAGGTGCCGGCGACGAGCGGGCTCTTGCGGCCGAGCCCGGCCCACGCCGCCAGGTGGGTCGCCTCCCCCCGCCCGTCGCGCACGAGCGTGACGACGGCAAAGGCCGCCAGCGTCGTGAAGCCGTAGGCCGCCAGGTAGAACAGCAGGCCGCGCAGCCCCGTGTCGTTCAGGGCGATGACGCCGATGAGCAGGAAGCCGGTGTGCGCCACCGAGGAGTAGGCGAGCATCCGCTTGACGTCGGTCTGGGTGACGGCGAGCACCGCGCCGATCGCCATCGTCAAGATCGCGATGGCCCACATCATCGGTCGCCAGTCCCAGCGGGTCGTGCCGAAGCCGACGTAGAGCACCCGCGCCAGCGCGCCGAAGGCGGCGATCTTCGTGCACGCGGCCATCAGCGCGGTGACCGGCGTCGGTGAGCCCTGGTAGACGTCGGGTGTCCAGGCCTGGAAGGGGACTGCCCCGATCTTGAACAGGAGGCCGACGGTGAGCATGGCCAGGCCCAGCAGCAGCAGCCCGTCCTGGGTGCCGGCTGTCTGTGTGGCGGTCAGTACCTGGCCGAGGTCGACGCCGCCGGCGTAGCCGTAGAGCAGCGCGACGCCGTAGAGGAAGAACGCCGACGAGAAGGCGCCGAGCAGGAAGTACTTGACCGCGGCTTCCTGAGAGAGCAGCCGGCGGCGACGGGCCAGCCCGGCCATGAGGTAGAGCGGCAGCGAGAGAACCTCGAGCGCGATGAACATCAGCAGCAGGTTGTTCGCCGAGGTGAACAGCATCATGCCGCCGAGGCTGAACAGCGCGAGCGGGTAGATCTCGGTCTGCACCTCGGTGGCCTCGGCCAGCGCGACGTCCTCGCGCGAGCCCGGGAGCACCTGTGCGCGGGCGACGACGGCGCCGCCGGAGCTGTCGAGCGAGCGCTCGGACAGCAGCAGCACGCTAGCCACGCCGAGCAGCGCGAGCAGGCCCTGCAGGAACAGCGCTGGGCCGTCGACGGCGATGGCGTCGCTGAAGATCAGCTCGCGGGTACCGGCGAGCGCGATGCACGCCGCCACGGCGCCACCGAGGCCCGCGACGCTGAGCACGATCTGCACCAGCCGGCGCTGCGCGTTCGGCACAAAGGCCTCGACAAGCACCGAGACCAGTGCGGCGCCGAAGACGAGCAGCAACGGCAGCGCCGAGACGTAGGCGAGCGAGGGGGAGGGGATGTCGAGGGGCATGGGTGCGTCCTCAGCGGGTGGGGCTCGGGGTGACAGCGGCGGAGCCGCTCGGGGGCACAGCGGCGGAGCCGCTCGGAGCTACAGCGGCGGAGCCGCTCGGAGGCACAGCGGCGGAGCCGCTCACGACGACGACGGAGGGACCGCGCCCGAGCGAGGCCGGCTGTCCCTCGGAGCGGACGGTCGGCGCCGGGTCGGTGCGGCCGGCGTCCTGCATGGTGGCGTCGACGGCCGGCGTGATGATGTCGGTGAGCGGCTTGGGGTAGACGCCCAGCACGATCATCAGGACCAGCAGCGGGGCGACGGCGAAGACCTCGCGCGCTCGTAGGTCATGCATCCGCTCGCTGATGCCGGCGGGGAGCCGCAGCGGCCCCTGCACGACGCGCTGGTAGACGAGCAGGATGTAGAGGGCCGCGAACACGACCCCGACCGCCGACACGATCGCCGCGGCCGGGTAGCGGCTGAAGGTGCCGAGCAGCACGAGGAACTCGCTGATGAACGTGGACAGCCCGGGCAGGGCCAGCGAGGACAGGCCGGCCAACAGGAACGTGCCGCCGAGGATCGGCGCGACGCTCGCGACGCCCGAGTAGTCGCCGGTCGAGCGGCTGCGCCCGCGCGCGATCAGAAAGCCCACCACCATGAACAGCGCACCGGTCGACAGCCCGTGGTTGACCATGTAGAGCACCGCGCCCGTCTGGGCCTGGCTCGTGAAGGCGAACACCCCGAGCCCGATGAAGCCGAAGTGCGCCACCGAGGTATAGGACACCAGGCGCTTCATGTCCTTCTGGGCCATCGCGAGCAGCGCCCCGTACAGGATCCCGATGACGCACAGGCCGATGACCCAGGGGCCCAGTATCCGCGAGGCGTCCGGGAACAGCGGGATGCAGTAGCGCAGGAAGCCGAAGGTGCCGACCTTGTCGAGCACCCCGACGAGGAGAACGGCGCCGCCGACGGGCGCCTCGGCGCCGGCGTCGGGGAGCCAGGTGTGGAAGGGGAACAGCGGCGCCTTGATGGCGAAGGCGATGAAGAATCCGCTGAACAGCGCGATCTGCACGGGAGTGCTGATGTCGAGCTGGGTCAGCGCTTCGAAGGCGAAGGTGCCGGTCCCGGTCGGGCTCTGCGCCGCGGACACGATGTACAGGCCGATCAGGGCCGCGAGCATGAGCAACCCGCCGAACAGGCTGTACAGCAGGAACTTGATCGCGGCGTAGCTGCGGCGCGGCCCGCCGTAGCTGCCGATCAGGAAGTACATCGGGATGAGCATCGCCTCGAAGAAGACGTAGAACAGGAAGACGTCGGTGGCGGCGAAGACCCCGATCATCATGGTCTCGAGCACCAGCATCAGGGCGAAGAACGTCTTGACGCTGCGTCGAGGCGGCGGTGCGACGGGCGGCACGCCCACCGGATCGGCCGGTCCGCCCTCGTCCGGCACGGCGCCCGCGCCGGGCGGTCGCTCGTCGACGCGGACCGAGGACGGCGTGGCTGTGAGCGAGGCGTCGGTGCCGGGCGTGCGCTCGCTGCCGCGCTCGGTCGCGCCGGCGCCCACCCCGACGAGCACCCGCTCGTCGTCCTGCCGGTTCGCCGTCACGGGCTCGAGCACGGCGACGTCGTCGTTCTGGGGGTCGGCGTCGTACCAGCTGGCCAGCAGCACCACGGGCACGAGCACCGCGATCAACGCGATGAGCACGAGCGCGATGCCGTCGGCGCCGACGGCGTACTGCACCCCGAAGGCCGGGATCCAGTCGTAGGCCTGCACGAACTGGAACCGCTCGCCGGCCGGCTCAAAGGCGGCGCAGGCCAAGATCGTCAACACGAGCACGACGAGAGAGGTGAGCAGGGCCAGCTGCTTCACGAGCAGGTCGCGCCCGGCCGGCACAAAGGCGATCAGGGCCGCGCCGACCAGCGGCACCGCGCCGAGGATCGTGAGCCAGGGCAGGTCGGCCATCAGCTGATCCTCACGACGAGCAGGGCGGCGATCACGAGCGTGGCGCCGCCGAAGATCGACAGGGCGTAGGAGCGGACGAACCCCGTCTGCACCCGGCGCAGCCGCCCGGAGCTGCCGCCGATGGTCGCGGCCATCGCGTTGACGGCCCCGTCGATCCCGCGGTTGTCGGCGAACACGAGCAGCCGGGTCAGGTACTGGCCGGGGCGCATGAGCACGCTCTCGTTCAGCGCGTCGAGGTAGAGGTTGCGCCGGGCCGCGACCGTGGCCGGCGTGACGGCCACCGGGGCCGTGACCGGCACCGGCCGCATGCCGTACTGGCGGTAGGCCAGCGCGATGCCTACCACCACGGTGACGAGCACGAGGATGCTGACGACGATCGGCCGCAGCACATGGTCGGCCTCGTCGGCGCCGGTGACCGGTCTGAGGAAGCCGAGCAGGTCGAAGGTGTAGCGCAGCAGGAAGCCGCTGGCGACCGCGCCGATCCCCAGCAGCACCATGGGCACGGTCATCACGGCCGGCGACTCGTGCGGGTGCACGTCCTCGGTCCAGCGCTTCTCGCCGAAGAAGGTCATGAGCATCAGGCGGGTCATGTAAAAGGCGGTGAGCCCGGCGGCGACGATCGCGACGACGCCCATGATCCAGCCGCGGGCCCCGCCCTGGTCGAGCGCCACCTCGATGATGAGGTCCTTGGAGAAGAAGCCGGCGAACGGCGGGATGCCGATGATCGCCAGATAGCCCACCATCATGCAGCCGAAGGTGATCGGCATGGCCTTGCGCAGCCCGCCGAAGCGGCGCATGTCGACCTGGTCGTTCATGCCGTGCATGACCGAGCCGGCCGACAGGAACAGGCAGGCCTTGAAGAACCCGTGCGTGAGCAGGTGCAGGATCGCCACGGCGCCCGCGCCGGGGATGCCGACGGCCAGGAACATGTAACCGATCTGGCTGACGGTCGAGTAGGCCAGCACCTTCTTGATGTCGTCGTAGGCACAGCCGATGATCGCGCCGATCAGGATGGTAATGGCGCCGATGATGCTGACGACCAGCGCCGCGGTCTCGGTGACCTCGTAGATCGGCGTCGAGCGGGCGATGAGGTAGACGCCGGCGGTGACCATCGTCGCGGCGTGGATCAGCGCCGAAACCGGGGTGGGGCCCTCCATGGCGTCGGGCAGCCAGGTGTGCAGCGGGAACTGACCCGACTTTCCGCAGGCGCCGAGCAGCAGCAGCAGGCCGAGCGCGGTGGCGGTGCCGGCGCCGAGCAGCTCGGCCCCTGAGAAGACCCCGGCGAACGAGGTGGTGCCGAGCGTGGAAAACATCAGGAAGATGGCGATGAGCAGGCCGACGTCGCCCACCCGGTTCGCGATGAAGGCCTTCTTGGCGGCCGTGCCGGCGCTGGGCTTGTAGAACCAGAACGAGATGAGCAGGTAGGAGGCCAGGCCCACGCCCTCCCAGCCGAGGAACAGGGCCAGGAAGCTGTCGCCGAGCACCAGCACCAGCATCGCGGCGACAAACAGGTTGAGATAGGCGAAGAACAGCCCGCGCCGCGGGTCGTGGCTCATGTAGCCGAGCGAGTAGATGTGGATGAGCAGGCCCACACCGGTGATCAGCAGCATGAAGGTGGCCGACAGCGGGTCGAGCAGCAGCCCGAACGCGACCTGCAGCGCGTTCACCGGCACCCAGCTGAAAAGGCTCAGCTGGGCGGTGCGCTGGTCGAGCCCGAGCAGGGTGAAGAAGCTGATCAGGGCGTAGACGAAGGCGGCGCCGCACGCGGCGATGGCCAGGTACGGACCAAAGGCGTTGGTGCGCCGGCCGCCGAGCAGCAGCACCGCCGCGCCGGCCAGCGGGAGGGCGATGACCAGCCACAGCAGACGGGTCGAACCCGTCGCTGCCAAGTACTGGCCGGCGTCCTGCGTCAGGCGGGCCGCGCTCGGCAGTGGGGTCACCGACGCGCTCCAGGCGCGGGCGTGGCAGGCACGGGCGGAGGTCCTTCACGGTCGGGCCGGCGTCGGGCTGGCAGGATCGGGAGACAGCACGCCCGGGCTCCGGGCAGGGACCGGACGGGCCGGCACCCGGGCAAGAGTAGGTGCCCGCAGTGTCGACCGGCCGCAGGGGCACACGCCCGTGGCTGCGGCCGTCGTCCGGGTCGAGATCGTCGACGCTCTGCAGTGGTGCTCGCGCACCTGCGGGGAGCCGTCGAGCGTCACGGTGCGCCGTCCGCGTGCGGCGGGCGGGCAGCAGCACGTCGTGGTGGCGTTCGGCGATCGAGACGCTGCCTGCGACCCCTCGTCACCCCGCCGGCTAGTACTTCAGCAGGTTGGCGTCGTCGACCGACGCTGAGCGCCGGCTGCGGAAGATGGTCATGATGATGGCGAGCCCGACGACGACCTCGGCGGCCGCCACGACCATGACGAAGAACGCCATCACCTGGCCGTCGAGGGTCCCCGTGGTACGGCTGAAGGTGACGAGGGTGAGGTTCACCGAGTTGAGCATCAGCTCGACGCTCATGAACACCAGGATCGCGTTGCGGCGCAGCAGCACGCCGAGCCCGCCGATGGTGAACAGCAGGGCGGCGAGCAACAGGTAGTACGACTCGTTCATGACGATCGATCGATCGACTTGGCGCCGGCGCTCTGCGAGCCGAGCGACTGCTGGGCCGAGGTGCGGGTGAGCACCGGGCTGACGCTGGTCGGGGCCTCGCTGCCGTCCGGCAGCAGGGCCGGCGTGGCGGTCGAGTTGGTGCCCGCGAACACGCCTGGCCCGGGCAGCGCGATCTGCTTGTGCCCCGCGAAGCGGCTCCGGGCCCGTTCGCGCTGGGTCGGTACGTGCTCGGTCTTCTTGCGGTGGGTGAGCACCGTCGCGCCGAGGGCGGCGGTGATGAGCAGGGCGCTGGTCACCTCGAAGGCGAACAGGTAGCGGGTGAACAGCAGCCTGGCGATCCCGAGGACGTTCCCCTCCTCGTTGACCGCGTCGAGCCCCACCGCCGCAACCGTGCCGTCGTCGCGCACGACGGCGCTGACGACGGTGGCGGCGAGCAGGGCGGCGAAGCCCAGGCCGACGACGAAGGCGGCCACGCGCTGACCACGCAGCGTCTCGACGAGCGAATCGCTCGAGTCGACACCGACAAGCATCAGGACGAACAGGAACAGCATGAGGATCGCGCCGGTGTAGACGATGACCTGCACCGCCGCGAGGAACGGCGCGTCCTGCGCGGCGTACAGACCCGCGAGCGAGAGCATGACGGCGGCCAGGAACAGCGCGGCGTGCACGGCGCTCCTGGACAGCACCATCATCACCGCGGCGATCGCCGCGAGCGGCCCGAGGATCCAGAAGGTGATGGCCTCGCCGGTGGAGGTGACGGCCAGCAGGTCAACGCCGCTCACCTGTCCACCTTGACCGAGCCGCCGGGCTGCGCGGGGTTCTGCTCCGGGTCGAGCCGGCCCTCGGCACGGGAGTCGCCGCCCACCGGCGCGGTGCTGTTGCCGACGCCGAGGTAGTAGTCCTGGTCGGTCTCCCCCAGCCGCATCGGGTGCGGGGGCTGCTCCATGCCGGGCAGCAGCGGCGCGAGCAGCTGGGTCTTGGTGAAGATCAGGTCTTCGCGGCTGTCGTCGGCGAGCTCGTACTCGTTGGTCATGGTGAGCGAGCGGGTCGGGCAGGCCTCGATGCACAGCCCGCAGAAGATGCAGCGCAGGTAGTTGATCTGGTAGATCGAGGCGTAGCGCTCACCCGGCGAGTAGCGCGCCTGCTCGGTGTTGTCGGCGCCTTCGACGTAGATGGCGTCGGCCGGGCAGGCCCACGCGCACAGCTCGCAGCCGATGCACTTCTCGAGCCCGTCGGGGTGCCGGTTGAGCACGTGCCGCCCGTGGTAGCGCGGCGCCGTGGGGGTGACCTCCTCCGGATACTGCTCGGTCGTCACCTTCTTGAACATGGTCGTGAAGGTCAGCCCGAATCCCCGGACCGGGTCGAGGACGCCCGCCATCTCAGCTCTCCTTGTCGTCGGTGCCGGCCGGCCCGGCTGCCCCGGCCGGCACGGCGGTGCGCTCGAGCGAGCGGGGCGTCGGCGGGACCACGAGGTCGAGCGGCGGCAGCGGGAAGCCGCCGTCCTCGACGTCGATGTGCTCGTCGTCGGTAGGCGGGGCCGGCGGCTCGTCGTCCTTGCCCGGCAGCAGGAACAGCACCGCGAGCGCGACGGCGAACACGATCGCCAGCACGGTGAACAGCCCGCTGCGGCTCTGCAGCTCGTTCTGCGTGGTGCGGATGGCGGCCACGAGAATGATCCAGACCAGCCCGACCGGTACGAGCACCTTCCAGCCGAAAGCCATGAAGGTGTCGTAGCGCATGCGCGGCAGCACGCCGCGCAGCCACACGAAGAAGAAGATGAACACGAGCGTCTTGGACAGGAACCACACGATCGGGAACCAGCCGGTGGCCATCCACTCGACGCGCGAGAACGGGAAGGGAGCCTGCCAGCCGCCGAGGAACAGCGTGGTCGCGAGCGAGGAGACCGTGACGATGTTGATGTACTCGGCGAGGAAGAACATGGCGAACTTCAGCGAGGTGTACTCGGTGTGGAAGCCGCCGACCAGCTCGCTCTCGGCCTCGGGCAGGTCGAACGGGGCGCGATTGGTCTCGCCGGTGATGGCGATGCAATAGATGACGAACGAGACCGGCAGGGTGAACACGAACCAGCCGGGACGCGGCAGGGTCACGTCGAGGAACGGAAGCGTGAACTGGCCGGGCGCCTGCGCCGCGACGATCTCGCTGGTCGACAGCGAGCCGGCGTAGAGGAACACCGCGATGAGCGCGAGGGCCATCGCGATCTCGTAGGAGATGACCTGCGCCGCCGAGCGCAGCCCGCCGAGCAGCGGGTACGTCGAGCCGCTCGACCAGCCCGCGAGCACGATGCCGAACACGCCGAGACTCGCGCACGCCAGCACGAACAGCACGCCGACGGGCAGGTCGGTCAGCTGCAGTGCGGTCTGGTTGCCGAAGACCGACACCTTCGGGCCGAACGGGATGACCGAGAAGGCGAGGAACGCCGGGACGGCCGACAGGATCGGAGCCAGCAGGTACACCGGCCGGTCGGCGAGCTTGGGAATGATGTCTTCCTTGAAGGCGAGCTTCAGGCCGTCGGCCAGCGACTGCCCCCAGCCACCGGGCCCCACCCGGTTCGGCCCGCTGCGCTGCTGCATGCGCGCGACGACCTTGCGCTCGAACACGATGGAGAACAGCGTCATGAGCACGAGCAGGACGAACACGAACAAGACCTTGCCGAGGGTGAGCCACCAGGGCTCGTTGCCGAAGCTCGTGAGCGGCAGCTGGGTGTCCACGCTCTGCGCGAGCGGGTCAATCGACAGCGCCACCGCGGCTGACGTGCCGATCATGCCTCCGCCTTCCGGGATGCCACGCTGATCCGGACGAGGGCGCCGGGCGCGACCGCGAGGTCGCGGCGGACCGCCGCGTCCGGCGTGCGCATGGGAACCCACACCACCCGGTCCGGCAGCTCGGCCAGCACGAGGGGCAGCTCCAGCCTGCCACGCTCGGACGCGACGGTGACGAGCTGGCCTGGCTCGGCGCCGATCTCGGCAGCGGTGGCCGGCGACAGGTGCAGCCGCGGCTGCTTGGCGGTACCCGCCAGGAAGGGCTCGCCGTCCTGCAGCGACCCGTCGTCGAGCAGCCAGTGCCACGACGCCAGCAGCGCCTCGCCCGCCTGCGGCAAGGGCAGCACCGGCGACTCGGGCTCGGTTGTCGGCGCCGCCTGGCTGACAGCGCCGAGCCGGGCGATCTCGAAGCGGACCGACGGGACGTCAGGCAGACCCAGCGGCCGGTCGAGCTCGTCGGCCAGCGTGTGCAGCACCCGACCGTCGGTGAGGTTGCCCGACAGGCGCAGCACCTGCTCGAAGGGGCGCGCGCGGCCCTCCCAGTCGAGGTAGGTGCCGGCCTTCTCGACGGCCGCCGCCACCGGCAGCACGACGTCGGCGCGGTCGGTGACGGCCGAGCGGCGTATCTCGAGGCTCACCAGGAAAGAGACGTTGTCGAGGGCATCGAGCGCGAGCCACGGGTCGGGGCAGTCGACCGGGTCGACCGCGCCGACGAGCAACCCGGACAGCTGGCCGTCGCGGGCGGCGCTGAGGATGCCCGTCAGATCGCGGCCGGGCTGGCCCGGTACGTCGCGGCCCCACTGCCCGGCCACCTCCAGGCGCGCGCCCTCGTCGTCGACGCGGCGCCCACCGGGCAGCAGGGTGGGCAGCGCACCGGCGTCGACGGCTCCGCGCTCACCGGCCCGGCGCGGGATCCAGGCGAGCCGTGCACCGGTGGCCTCGGCCAGGCGGCGCGCCGCGGCGAGGGCGCCCGGGACCGCGGCGGCCCGTTCGCCGACGACGACGACGGCGCCGGGCTCCCGCAGGGCGGCTGCCGCGTCGGCCATCACGGTGCCCTGCTCGCTGTCGTCGGCCAGCAGGCCCGTCAGCACGGCGGTCTCGCCGCCGGGCACCACCTGGATCAGCCGGGCGGCGGTCTTGAGGGCGCCGGGGCTGCGGAAGGGGGCCAGCGTGAACACCCGGGTGCCGACCCGGCGGGCCGCCTTGCGCAGCCGCAGGAAGACGATCGGCGACTCCTCCTCGGGCTCGAAGGCGACGAGCAGGACGGCGCGGGCGGCCTCCAGCTCGGCGTAGGTGACGACCCCGGGCTGCCCGGCGTAGCGGCCGGCCACGGCGCTCGCCAGGAACTCGAGCTCCTCGCCGGAGTGCGGTCGCACCCGGCTGTCGACGTCGTTGGTGTCGAGGGCCACCCGGGCGAACTTGGCGTAGGCGTAGGCGTCCTCGACCGTCAGCCGACCACCGGGCAGGACGCCGACACCGCGGTCGTCGCGGGCCAGCGCCAGGCCCCGCGCCGCCCGGTCGAGCGCCTCGGACCACGACGCCTCACGCAGGCGGCCGGTCTCGTCGTCGCGCACCAGCGGGCTCACGATGCGGTCGCCCTGCGTCGCGTAGGTGAAGGCCCAGCGACCCTTGTCGCAGTTCCACTCCTCGTTGACCTGCGGGTCGTCGCCGGCCAGGCGCCGCAGGACCTTGCCGCGCCGGTGGTCGGTGCGCAGCGCGCAGCCCGAAGCGCAGTGCTCACAGACCATCGGGGTGGAGGCGAGGTCGAAGGGCCGCGCCCGGAAGCGGTAGGCCGCACCGGTCAGCGCACCGACGGGGCAGATCTGCACGGTGTTGCCGGAGAAGTAGCTCTCGAAGGGGGCGTCGCTGTAGATCGCGACCTGCTGCAGCGCGCCGCGCTCGAACAACTCGATGAACGGGTCGCCGGCCACCTGCTGGCTGAAGCGCGTGCAGCGGGCGCACAGCACGCACCGCTCGCGGTCGAGCAGCACCTGGCTGGAGATGGCGATCGGCTTGGGATAGGTGCGCTTGACGTCGTGGAAGCGCGACTCGGATGCGCCGTTGCTCATCGTCTGGTTCTGCAGCGGACACTCGCCGCCCTTGTCGCAGACCGGGCAGTCGAGCGGGTGGTTGATCAGCAGCATCTCGAGGTTGCCCTCTTGCGCCTTGCGGGCGATCGGAGAGGTCAGCTGCGTCTTGACGACCATGCCCTCGGTCACGGTCGACGTGCACGAGGCCAGCGGCTTGCGCTGACCCTCGACCTCGACCAGGCACTGCCGGCAGGCACCGACCGGGTCGAGCAGCGGGTGGTCGCAGAAGCGTGGGATCTGGATGCCGAGCAGCTCGGCCGCCCGGATGACAAGCGTGCCCTTCGGCACAGCGACCTCGAAGCCGTCGAGGGTGAGGTTGACGAGCTCCTGCAGCGCGGGGTCGGCGGTGCTCGGGGAGGTGACGGTCACGAGGGGGCTCCGGCAAGGATCGGGGTGGCGGCGCTCATGCCAGCACCGGCGCGAACAGCGTTGAGGCAACCGGGTCAAACGGGCAGCCCCGGCCGGTGATGTGCGCGATGAACTCCTCGCGGAAGTACTGCACGCCCGACACGATCGGGCTCGTGGCGCCGTCGCCGAGCGCACAGAAGGCGCGCCCGAAGATGTTGTCGCAGGTGTCGAGCAGGGTGGCGATGTCTTCCTCGGTACCGGTACCGGCCTCCAGGCGCTGCAGGATCTGCACCATCCAGTAGGTGCCTTCGCGGCAGGGAGTGCACTTGCCGCACGACTCGTGCGCGTAGAACTCCGTCCAGCGCAGGATCGCCCGCACCACGCAGGTCGTGTCGTCGAAGCACTGCAGAGCCTTGGTGCCGAGCATCGAGCCGGCCTCGGCGACGCCCTCGTAGTCGAGCGGGACGTCGAGGTGCTCCTCGGTGAGGATCGGCGTGCTCGATCCGCCCGGGGTCCAGAACTTCAGCGTGTGGCCCTCGCGCATGCCGCCGGACAGCTCGAGCAGCTGGCGCAGCGTGATGCCGAGGGGGGCCTCGAACTGACCGGGATTCCGAACGTGCCCGGACAACGAGTACAGCGTGTAGCCCTTGCTCTTCTCGGTGCCTATCGAGGAGAACCAGGCGGCGCCGCCGAGCACGATGCTCGGCACGCTCGCGATCGACTCGACGTTGTTGACCACGGTCGGGCTGGCGTAGAGCCCGTGCGTGGCCGGGAAGGGCGGGCGCAGGCGCGGCTGGCCGCGGTAGCCCTCGAGCGAGTCAAGCAGCGCGGTCTCCTCGCCGCAGATGTACGCCCCCGAGCCGGCGTGCACGACGATGTCGAGGTCGTAGCCGCTGCCACCGATGTCCTTGCCGAGGTGGCCGGCCGCGTAGGCCTCGAGCACCGCCTGCTGCAGCCGCCGGATGACGTGCAGGATCTCGCCGCGCACGTAGATGACGGCGAAGCTGGCCCGGATCGCGTAGGCGGCGATCGCGACGCCCTCCACGAGCACGTGCGGGTTGGCCATCATGAGCGGGGTGTCCTTGCAGGTGCCCGGCTCGGACTCGTCGGCGTTGACCACCAGGTAGTGAGGCTTGCCGGCCTGTCCGGCGGCGTCGACGTCGGCGCGCACCTGCGGGATGAAGCCCCACTTCATGCCGGTCGGGAAGCCCGCGCCCCCGCGACCGCGCAGCCCGGAGTCCTTCACCAGCGCGATGAGATCGTCGGGGTCCGTGCCGAGCGCTTTGGGCAGCGCCTGGTAGCCGCCGCGACGGGTGTACCCGTCGAGGGTGAAGGAGTCGGCGTCGTTCCAGTGCCGCGACAGGACGGGGGTGAAGACCATCAGGCAGGGTCCTTGCTCGTGCGGGCTGCGGGGCTCGTGCGGTCGGTGGTACCGGGCTGGGGGCGCTCGATCGGGTAGGGCGGCGCGACGTCGCCCCGCTCGATCGCCAGCTCGAGCCCGAACAGGGTCGGCGGACCGGCCTGCACGCCCTCGTGGCCGCGCCCGTCAGGGAAGCCGGCCAGCACGCGTGAGGCCTGCTTGAACGTGCACAGACTGGACGGCCCGCGGGTGGGCGGTGGCGGCGAGCCGGCACGGCACGCGTCGACCAGCTCGACCGCCGAGCCCGGCGTCTGGCCGTCGTAGAACTCCCAGTTGACCATCACGACGGGGGCGTAGTCGCAGGCCGCGTTGCACTCGATGTGCTCGAGGCTGATCAGACCGTCGTCGGTGGTCTCGTTGTGGTGCACGCCGAGGTGCTCGGAGACCCGCGCCAGGATCTCGTCGCCGCCGAGGACCGCGCAGAGCGTGTTGGTGCAGACGCCGACGTGGTAGGTGCCGGCGGGCTTGCGGCGGTACATCGTGTAGAAGGTCGCGACCGCGCCGACCTCAGCCTTGGTGAGGTTCAGCTCCTCGGCGCACATCGTGATGCCCTCGGGGCTGACGTAGCCCTGCACCGACTGCACCAGGTGCAGCATCGGCAGCAGCGCCGAGCGCGGCTGGGGATAGCGCGCGATGATCTCGCGGCACTCCTGGCGCGTCTGCTCGGTGAGCACCGGGGCCGCAGCCGCGCCTGCGTCAGGCGCCTCGGTGGTGAGGCGGGTCGAGCTCATCTAGCGGTCCACCCCTCCCATGACGGGGTCGAGCGAGGCCACCGCAGCGATGGCGTCGGACAGCATGCCGCCCTCGGTCATGGCCGCGGTCGCCTGCAGGTTGACAAAGCTCGGGTCCCGCACGTGCACGCGGTACGGGCGGGTGCCGCCGTCGCTCACGGCGTGGAAGCCGAGCTCGCCGCGGGGCGCCTCGACGGCGGTGTACACCTGACCGGGCGGCACCCGGAAGCCCTCGGTGACGAGCTTGAAGTGGTGGATCAGGGCCTCCATCGAGGTCCCCATGATCTTCTTGACGTGGTCGAGCGACTGCCCCAAGCCGTCCGAGCCGAGCGCGAGCTGCGCCGGCCAGGCGATCTTGGTGTCTTCGACCATCACGGGACCGGGCGCCAGCTTGTCCAACGCCTGCTCTACGATCTTGAGCGACTCCCACATCTCCTGCTTGCGCACGAGGTAGCGACCCCACGCGTCGGCGGTGTTCTCCGTCGCGACGTCGAAGTCGTAGCCCTCGTAGCCGCAGTAGGGCTCGACCTTGCGCAGGTCCCAGCCCAGTCCGGCTGAGCGCAGCACCGGCCCGGTGACGCCGAGCGCGAGGCAGCCCTGCAGGTCGAGGTGCGCGACGCCCTGGGTGCGGGCCTGCCAGATGGAGTTGCCGGTGAGCATCTTGTCCAGGCCCCGGATGCGGTCGGGCAGCACCTCGAGCAACTCGCGGATCTTGTCGTCGGCGCCGGGGGGCAGGTCCTGGGCGACACCGCCCGGCCGGATGTAGGCGTGGTTCATCCGCAGCCCGGTGATCATCTCGAGGACGTCGAGGATCAGCTCGCGCTCGCGAAACCCGTTGGTCATCGCGGTGAGGGCGCCCAGCTCCATGCCGCCGGTCGCGAAGGCGATCCAGTGGCTCGCCATCCGGTTGAGCTCCATGACGAGCACGCGGATGACGTCGGCGCGGGTCGGCACCTCGATGCCGAGCAGCTTCTCCACCGCGAGGCAGTAGCCGATCTCGTTGAAGATCGGGGCGACGTAGTCCATCCGCGTGACGAAGGTGACGCCCTGTACCCAGTTGCGGTACTCGAGGTTCTTCTCGATGCCGGTGTGCAGGTAGCCGATGACGGTGCGCGCGGCGGTGACCGTCTCGCCTTCGAGGTCCAGGACCAGGCGCAACACGCCGTGCGTCGAGGGGTGCTGCGGCCCCATGTTGACCACGATGCGCTCTTCGTCGAGGTCGCTGCCGAGGACGCTGTCCCAGTCACCGCCGGTGACGGTGTAGACGGTGCCCTCGGTGGTGTCGCGGGTACCGGCCTCGGCGACCGGGGCGTAGGGGTCGGGCGGATCGGCGCTGCCGACACGGGTGCTGCTCGCGCCGGCATCGGTGGTGTCGGTGGCGTGATCCGTGGGAGCGCTCATGCGTACGACCTCCGCTCGTCGGGCGGCGGGATCTGCGCGCCCTTGTACTCCACGTGCACGCCGCCGAGGGGGTAGTCCTTGCGCTGCGGGTGCCCGTCCCAGTCGTCCGGCATGAGGATGCGGGTGAGCGCTGGGTGCCCGTCGAACACGACGCCGAACATGTCCCACGTCTCGCGCTCGTGGAAGTCGGCCGTCGGGTACACCTTCGTCACGCTCGCGACGTGCGGGTGCTCGGCGCTCACCGCGGTCTCGACGCGCAACCGCCGCCGGTAGGTCATCGACGTCAGGTGGTAGGCGACGTGCAGCCGCGTCGCGTCGCTCGGGTAGTCGACGCCGGACAGGCTGCTGAGCAGCTCGTAGCGGTGCTGCGCGTCGTCGCGCAGGTGCGCGCACACCTCGTCGACCCGCTCCGGCCGCACGTGCAGCGTCAGCTCGCCGCGGTCGACGACGACGCGGGTGATGGCCTCGGAGAAGCCGGGGAAGCCCTCGGCGAGCGCGTCGACGGCTTCGTCGAACCAGCCGCCGTACGGACGCGGGGTCGAGGCGAGCAGGCCGGAGGGCCGGCTGCGCACCAGCCCCCCGAAGCCGCTCGTGTCGCCGCCCATGGTGGCGCCGAACATGTCGCTGCCGGCCGGGCGGTCGTTCTCGGCGGGCACGACGGCCGAGCTGCCCACCGCACCCGGGCGCGGGCCGGAGCCGCTGACGGTCATGACGACACCTTGCGGCTGCCGCGGATCTCGTCGAAGAAGGCCTCGCGAGCGTCCTTGCGGCCCTGCTCGCCGTGCCGCACGCTGCTGGCGACGAGCTCGCGCGGCTGGTAGCCGGGCAGCTCGCGGCGGCGGGAGTTGGTGCCGAGCGGCTCGTCCATGATCTTGTCGTGCAGCTTGAGGATCGCGTCGATGAGCATCTCGGGCCGCGGCGGGCAGCCGGGAAGGTACATGTCGACGGGCACGATATGGTCGACGCCCTGCACGATCGCGTAGTTGTTGAACATGCCGCCCGAGCTGGCGCACACGCCCATGGCGATCACCCACTTGGGCTCGGGCATCTGGTCGTAGATCTGCCGCACGACCGGGGCCATCTTCTGGCTCACCCGCCCGGCGACGATCATCAGGTCGGCCTGCCGCGGCGAGGCGCGAAACACCTCCATGCCGAAGCGGGCCAGGTCGTAGCGGCCCGCGCCGCTGGCCATCATCTCGATGGCGCAGCACGCGAGGCCGAAGGTCGCCGGCCAGAGCGAACTCTTGCGCGACCAGTTGACGACCTTCTCCACGCTGGTCAGCACGATGCCCGAGGGCAGCTTCTCCTCAACGCCCATGGCGGGCCACCTCTCTGCTTGGCGTACCGGGGCGGTGCGGGGTCTGCGCGGCTAGTCCCACTCGAGCCCGCCGCGGCGCCATACGTACGCGAAGACGGTGAACAGCGTGCCGATGAACACCACCATCTCCACCAGTCCGAACACGCTGAGCTGGTCGAAGGCCACCGCCCACGGGATGAGGAAGACCATCTCGATGTCGAAGATGATGAACAGCATCGCCGTCAGGTAGAACTTGACCGGGATGCGACCACCGCCCATCGGCTGCGGCGTCGGCTCGATGCCGCACTCGTAGGCGTCGAGCTTGGCGCGGTTGTAGCGCTTCGGGCCGACGAACGAGGCTGAACCGACCGAGAACGCCACAAAGGCGAGCACCAGCACGAACAGCACCAGGATCGGCACGTAGTTGTTCAGCACTGCTGTCCTCCTTCATGATCGGGCGCTCGGCCGGCCGCACGGGCCGGATGGCTGTCACAGTAGTAGCGGCTGGCGGTCGCAGCCGGTCGAGCCTCAGGCCGCGGGCGCCAGCCGGGACAGGCCGTTCACGAGGCGGTCCAAGGCATCGCCGCCCCGCGCGTCGGTGAGGTTCGCGAGCAGCTTCAGCGTGAACTTCATCAACGTCGGTCGAGGCAGGCCGTGCCGGGTCGCCAGGGCCATCACCTGCGGGTGGCCGATGAGCCCGACGAAGACCCGGCCGAGCGTGTAGTAGCCGCCGTACGTGGCCGACAGCTGCGCCGGGTAGGTGGCGAGCACCCGTTCCCGAGCCGGCCCCTCCGGGCGGGCGAGTGCCTGGCCGACCACCTCGGCGGCGAGCAGGCCGGACTCCATGGCGTAGGCGATGCCCTCGCCGTTAAAGGGGTTGACCGCGCCGCCGGCGTCGCCCACCAGGAGCACCCCGCGGCGGTAGTGGGGGGTGCGGTTGAAGCCCATCGGGAGCGCGCCGCCGCGCACCGGACCGGTGGCGTGCTCCTCGTCGAACTGCCACTCGTGCGGCATCGAGCCGGTCCACCGGGCGAGCAGCTGCTTGTAGTCGGTCTTCTGCCAGGCGTTGGTCGTGTTGAGGATGCCGAGGCCGACGTTGCTCGTGCCGTCGCCGACACCGAAGACCCAGCCGTAGCCGGGCAGCAGGCTGCCGTCGGGCGAGCGCAGCTCGAGCCACGACTCGAGCATGTCGTCGTCGTGCCGGGGGCTCGTGAAGTAGCGCCGCACGGCCACGCCCATCGGACGGTCGTCGCGCTTGTCGATGCCGAGGGCGAGGGCGAGCCGCGCGCTGCTGCCGTCGGCCGCCACCACCAGCGGAGCGCGGTAGGTGACCGGCGCCCGGTCGGGTCCGACCTTGGCGCTCACCCCGACGACGCGTCCGGCGGCGTCCTGCACCGGGCCGGTGACCGTCGTCTGCTCCTGCAGCCGCGCTCCCGCCTTCTGGGCGCTGCGCACGAGCAGCTCGTCGAAGTCAAGGCGCGGGCGGACCAAGCCGTAGTCGGGAAAGCTGGCGAGCTCGGGCCAGGGCAGCTCGAGGCGCATGCCACCACCGAGGATGCGTAGGCCGCGATTCTTGATGAAGCCGTTGTCCTCGCTGGTGTCGATGCCCAGGTGCACCAGGCTCTTCACGGCCCGCGGGGTAAGGCCGTCGCCGCAGACCTTCTCGCGTGGGAACGCGGTCTTCTCGAGCAGCAGCACGTCGCGGCCCTGCAGCGCCAGCGCGTGCGCGGTGGCGCTGCCGCCGGGGCCGGCGCCGACGACGATGACGTCGGCGTCCTGGGCCTGCTCGCTCGGGAACTGCTCCACGCCGTCACGCCTCCGGATCGCTTGCGAATGCTTTCACGAAGGCTACGCCGGGAGGCCCGTACGGGCATCCGCAAGCGGCTGCTGCGGCCGCGCACCCCGGTGCAGCGCGACGATGCCGCCGGTCAGGTCACGCCAGGCGACGTCGGTCCAGCCGGCCTGCTGCAGCAGGCCAGCCAAGGCCGCCTGCCGCGGCCAGGCCCGGATCGACTCGGCAAGGTAGACGTAGGCGGCCGGGTCGCTGCTGACCCGGCTGGCGAGCGCTGGCAGCAGGCGCATCAGGTACTCGGTGTAGACGGTGCGCAGCGGCGCCCAGGTCGGCTGGCTGAACTCGCAGACGACCAGCCGCCCGCCGGGTCGGGTCACCCGCAGCAGCTCGCGCAGGGCGGCCGCCACATCGGCGGTGTTGCGCAGCCCGAAGCTGATCGTCGCCGCGTCGAACGCGCCGCCCGCGAAGGGCAGCCGCAGCGCGTCTCCCGCGACGAGCTCGACGCCCTCGTAGCTCGCCCGCCGGCCCACCTGCAGCATGCCGACGGAGAAGTCGCAGCCGACGACGTCGGCGCCGGTGCGAGCGAGCGCCGCGCTGCTGATGGCGGTGCCCGCGGCCAGGTCGAGCACCCGCTCGCCTGGTCGCAGGTCTAGGGCCTGGGTGACAGCCCGCCGCCAGCCCCGATCTTGCCCCAGCGACAGGACACTGTTGGTGATGTCGTAGCGGGCCGCGACCTCGTCGAACATCGCGGCCACCTCGGCGGGGTCCTTCTCGAGCGTCGCCCTCATGCCGCCATTGTCGGCGCGGGCTCGGTCTTCGCGCTACCGCGCCGCCTGCGTTCGAGCGCCAGGTCGACGACGGCGAGCAGCAGCGTCGCGCCGACAAAGGCGATCGTCACGAGCAGGCCGGCGCGAAAGCCGTTGCCGAAGCGCTCGGCCGGCCCGCCCGTGCCGCCCGACACGCCGGCGAAGAAGACCCCGCCGATGAGCGCGATGCCGAGGGCGCTGCCGACACGCTGCCCGGTCTGCAGCACGCCGGCCGCACTGCCGCTGAAGCGCACGGGCACCTCCGACAACGCGAGCGTCTGGTTGGGGCTGATGACCAGGCCGCTGCCGATGCCCGCCACCAGCAGCGGGACGGCCAGGGCAAGGGCGACGCCCCGGCCCGGCACCGGGTGGGCCGCGACGAGGGCGGCGACCAGCCCCACGAGCACGAGCGCGACGCCGGCGGCCACCAGCGGCTGGCCGAAGCGCGACACCTGCCGGCCGCCCACCGCGCTCGCGACCGCGCTGCCGAGGGCGAACGGCGTGACGGCGAGCCCGGCCTGCAGCGCCGAGTACGCCAGGCCCTGCTGCAGGTACAGGGTGAGGATGAAGAAGATGCTCGTGAAGCCGGCGAAGTAGAGGAGCCCGATCGAGCTGCCGAGCGTGTAAGAGCGCTGGGTGAACAGCTCTAGCAGCACCTCGGGCTCCTTGCCCTTGCGGGCGTAGCGGCGCTCCCACAGCACGAAGACGGCGAGCACGACCGCGGCGCACCCGAGCAGCCCCCATCGCAGCCCCGCCGAGATCTGCGAGCGCTCGACGAGCGGCAACAGCACGAGCACGAGCGCGGCGGCGAGCAGGACGACGCCGACCGGGTCGTAGTCGTGCGTGCGGCTCTGGCCCGACGGCGAGCGCGGGATGAGCTTGAGGGCGAACGGCAGGGCGACCAGGCCGATGGGCAGGTTGACGAAGAACACCGCCCGCCAGCCGTGCTCGGCGCCGAACAGGGCGATGAGCGCTCCGCCGAGCACCGGACCGACGGCCGTGCCCAGACCGATGGTGCTGCCGAGCAGGCCGAAGGCCTTGCCGCGCTCCGCACCGCGGAACAGTTCCTGGATCAGACCGGCGATCTGCGGGGTGATCACGCCGCCGCCCAGACCCTGGACGAGCCGGGCGACGATCAGCACCCGCTCGTCTGGCGCCAGGCCGCACACGGCGCTGGCGACCAGGAAGACGACCAGGCCGCCGATGAACACCGGCCGGCGCCCGCGCTCGTCGCCGATCCGGCCGGCCGGTACGAGCAGCAGCCCAAAGGCGAGGGCGTAGCCGCTGACGACCCATTGCAGGCCGGCCTGTCCCGCGTCGATGCCCTCGCGGATGCTCGGCAGCGCGACGTTGACGATGCTGATGTCCAGCAGCGTCATGAAGCCGATGAGCAGGCACACCGACAGGGCCTTCCAGCGCTGCGGATCCGGAACGTCCTGCTCGTCCGGGGTGCGCGGCTGGTCCTGCTTGGCGGTCACGACCGCGGCTGTGCCCTCCCGAGGGCCTTCCCACGCGGCAAGGGCCACGCCGCGCCGGGGCCTGGTGTGGTGCGCGTCGCGACGGGCAGAAGCCTGTCGGGCCGCGGGTCCCCCGGTCCGCCCCTTCTTCCGGAGGTCGAGAATGACCACGCTTCGCGACGAGGACATCACCACCAGCCCCACCATGACCGAGCCGCAGGGCGACGCCGACCAGGGCGACACCGACGAGAAGCAGGTCGACCCCGCGGGCAGCGACCCGGCCGGCAGCGACCCGGGCTCGGGCGGCGACGCCGACCAGGGTGACAGCGACGAGAAGCAGGTCGACCCCTCGGGCGCCGACCCGGCTGGCAGCGACCCCGCCGGCAGCTAGTCCCCCGCACGTCCGGAGCAGGACGGCCGTCACCTCGAAGGGGTGGCGGCCGTCCTGCGTGCGCGTCGCCAGGAGGCGTCCCGATGCCCACAGCCCTCGAGCGGTGCACAGGCACCGACCCCGACACCTTCGCCGCGGAGCACTGGTCGCGCACGCCGCTGCTGGCCCGGGCCAAGCAGCTGCCCCGCGACTTTCTCGACCTGCTGAGCGAGGCCGACGTCGACGAGCTCGTCGCCGACCGCGCGCTGCGCACGCCGTTCTTCCGCACGGTGAGCGAGGGCAGCGGCCTGCCGGCACCGGTGCGCACGGTGACGGCCGGCAACCGCCGCATCGGCGATCTCGTCGACGTCGACGCGCTCGTCGCGCAGCGCACTGCCGGGGCCACGCTCGTGCTCAACGCGCTGCACCGCATGCACCCGCCGGTCGCGCGCTTCTGCCGCCGGCTCGCCGCCGAGCTCGGCCACGCCACGCAGTGCAACGCCTACCTCACCCCGGGCGGCCAGCACCAGGGATTCGACTTCCACCACGACACGCACGACGTGTTCGTGCTGCAGGTCAGCGGTCGCAAGCGTTGGATCGTGCACGAGCCGGTGCTGCGCCTGCCGCTGCCGTCGCAGCCGCAGGCCGGCGCGCACCTGGTCGCGGGCGGCGCCGAGCCGCTGCTCGACGTGGAGCTGGAGGCCGGCGACGCGCTGTACCTGCCCCGCGGCTACGTGCACGCCGCGCTCACCACCGACGACGACTCGGTGCACCTGACGATCGGCGTGCTCTCGACGACCCGGCACGACGTGCTGTCCGACGCGCTGACGCTGCTCGGCGACGACGAGCGGTTCCGGGACGCGCTGCCGATCGCACCCCGCAACCACCTGTCGGTGTTGCCCGAGCTGCTGCGCGAGGCCGCCGACGCGCTCGCGGGCCTGCCGATCGACGAGCTCGACACGCTCGTCGACGCCCGCCTCGCGCGCGCGGTGCCGGTCGAGCCCCTGCCGCTGCTGGCCGTGACGGCCTGCGCTCGAACGCTGACGGGCAAGACCGCCCTGCGGCCCCGCGCCGGCCTCGACGTGGCGGTCGAGACCGAAGCGGACCTGTTGCGGGTGGTCGTGCCCGGCAAGACCCTCGAGCTGCCGTCCTTCACCGAGCCGGCCGTGCGCCGGGCGCTGGCCGGACCGACCACCGCGGCGGAGCTCGGTGTCGGTGGCCTCGACGACGAGGGCGCCCTCGTGCTGGCCCGCCGGCTGGTGCGCGAGGGGGTACTCGTCCCGGTCTGACGGCAACCCCCGGCGCGCGTTCCCTACAGCCGGGCACGCCATCGCCGAACTGCCCTGTGGCCCACAGCCCACAGCCGCACAGCCGCACAGCCCCAAAGCCGATCTTGCCGACCGAACGCGTGACCTCACGAGCCGCTCGGATCAGTGGCGACACCATCTGCAGCGCGGCATCGGCGTCCTCGGCCGGGAGAGAAAGCCGTGGGCGCTGACACTCCCGCACACAGCCCGATCGTTTACCGCCCGAGATGAGAGGCTATGGGTGATATTGCTGGTCGCTGTCGATCGGGTTGAGTGCGGCGTGGTCCGCAACGGCACACCGACGCTCGAGCTCTGTGCAGCAGACGGCCGCCGCACGATCGGCTGTGGCCCTGAGGCAGCACGACCACCGCGTCGGACCTAACCTGGAACGGCCATGACCGACCTGTGCTCGACGCTCTCGAGAGAGCACGACGAACCGCTCACGGCGACCGCCAGCCGGGTCGAGCGTTGGTTGCTCGTCGAGCACCACGGCGCCTGGGGACCGCAGAGCGTGCCGATGGCACGCATACCCCACCAGCTGGCCCGAGCCCTCGCCGTGGCAGCAAACACCGCCCAGGCGCGGCTGGTGCTGATCCGCCGGCCGCACGCGCGCGGCAGCGATCGCCCGACGGCTGCGGACGGGCGCTGGGTCTTCCTCGCCGACAGTCGCCCTGGCGCCGAGCGCCTGCTGGCGCGACACGTCGACACCGACGACGCGCTGACGCGACTGCTCCCGACCGGCCTGCCCTTCGGCGGCGACGACCCTGGCTGGCAGCAGCAACCGGACCGGCTCTGGCTCGTGTGCACCCACGGCCGCCACGACCGGTGCTGCGCGGTGCGCGGCCGGCCCGTCGCCCAGGCCCTGCGCCGCCGGCACCCGCAGACGACCTGGGAGTGCACGCACATCGGCGGCGACCGCTTCGCCGCGAATGTCGTCGTCCTGCCCGAGGGGCTGTTCCTCGGCAAGGTGGAAGCCGACGAGGTCGTGGCCCTGGCCGACGACCTGGACGCCGGCCGGTTGCCGCCGGGTCGCCTGCGCGGACGCAGCAGCCTGTCGCTGCCCGCGCAGGCCGCCCAGCACTTCGCCCGCGAGACGACGGACAGGTGGGGTTCGCAGGACCTCCTGCCGTGGGAGCAGACCGGCGCCGGCGCGCACGCCTGGTGGGTTCGGTTGCGCGGTCCGGGCGGGCCCGACGTCGAGGTCGTCGTCGCCTACGACAGCACGGGCGACGGCGACCCGCGCCTGCTCACCTGCGGCGCCGGCGAGGTCAAGCAACCCCCGCTGTTCCGCCTGGTGTCGATGTCCTGAGGCGCGGTCAGGCGGACACCCGCTCGTCGGGCACGTTCGGCGTCAGCTCGCTCGCCGCGATCTGCTCGGCCCAGTGGCAGGCCACCGGGTGGCCGGGTGCTGCGGCGGTCTCGCGCAGCGGCGGCACCTCGTCGTGGCAGCGCGTCGGCTGGCGATAGGGGCAGCGGGTGTGGAAGCGGCAGCCCGGAGGCGGGTCGGCGGCCGACGGCAGCTCGCCGCGCAGCAGCACCCGCTCGCGGGTGTCCTCGACCTCCGGGTCGGGGATGGGGATCGCCGACAGCAGCGCGATCGTGTATGGGTGCAGCGGGGTGTCGTAGAGCGCGTCCGAGGGCGCCAGCTCGACGATCGCGCCCAGGTACATCACGGCCACCTCGTCGCTGATGTGCCGCACGACCGCCAGGTCGTGCGCGATGACGAGGTAGGTAAGCCCGAGCCGCTGCTGCAGCTCCTCCAGCAGGTTGACGACCTGCGCCTGGATCGACACGTCGAGCGCCGAGACCGGCTCGTCGGCGATGATCAGGTCCGGTGACAGCGCGATCGCCCGCGCGATGCCGACCCGTTGGCGCTGCCCGCCGGAGAACTCGTGCGGATAGCGGTTCGCCGCCGACGCAGGTAGTCCCACCAGGTCGAGCAGCTCGGTGATCCGCTTGTCGTGGGGGCCCTTCTCGCCGTGGGTGCGCAGCGGCTCGGCCAGCACCGAGGCGACCGACTGGCGCGGGTCGAGCGAGGCCAGCGGGTCCTGGAAGATCATCTGCATCCGGCGCCGGGCCGCGCGCAGCTCGGTGGCGGTCAGGCCGGTGAGATCCTGGCCGTCGAACACGACGCTGCCCGCGGTGATCGCTTCGAGTTGCAGCACCGCGCGCCCGAGCGTCGACTTGCCGCAGCCGGACTCGCCGACGACGCCGAGGGTGCGCCCGCGCTCGAGCGAGAGGTCGACGCCGTCGACGGCGCGCACCGTGCCGACGGTGCGCTCGAGCAGGATCCCCTTGCGGATCGGGAAGTGGACCTTCAGGCCGCGCACCTCGAGCAGGCTCACCGCGCCGGCTGCGGGTTGACGCACCGGACAAGGTGCGCGCCCTCGTCCACCAGCGACGGCGGCCCGTCGGTGCACGGCTCGACGCGGCGCTCGCAGCGGGGCGCGAAGGCGCACCCGGACGTCCAGGGCAGGGTGTCGGACGGCGAGCCGGGGATCGGCCGCAGCGCCACGTTGCGCGCGGCGTCCAACCGGGGCACCGAGGCGAGCAGGCCGGTCGTGTAGGGGTGCCGCGGCGCGGCGAACAGGGGACGGCGCGCGGCGCTCTCCACGATGCGGCCGGCGTACATGACGTGGACGACGTCGCACATGCCGGCGACGACCCCGAGGTCGTGCGTGATGAGCACGAGCGCGGTAGAGCTGCCCGAGACGAGCAAGCGCAGCAGGTCCAGGATCTGCGCCGAGATCGTGACGTCGAGGGCGGTGGTCGGCTCGTCGGCGATGAGCAGCCGCGGTTCGCAGGCCAGGGCCATGGCGATCATGACGCGCTGGCGCATGCCGCCCGACAGCTGGTGCGGGAAGCTGCGCAGGCGCCGGACGGCGTCGCCGATCCCGACGCTCTCGAGCAGCTCGGCGGCGCAGTCACGGGCGGCCTGGCCCTTGAGCGCGCGGTGCCTCTCGAGGATCTCGGTGATCTGCCGGCCGACGGTGAGCACCGGGTTGAGCGAGCTCATGGGATCCTGGAAGATCATCGCGATCTCGCGGCCGCGCACGGCCCGCAGCTCGTGCTCGGGCATCCGCAGCAGGTCCTGGCCGTCGAAGGTGACGCTGCCGGTGACCGTGACACCGCGCTTGCCGAGCAGGCCGAGCGCGGCCAGCGAGGTCACGCTCTTGCCGCTGCCGGACTCGCCGACGATGCCGACGGTCGAGCCGGCGCTGACGTCGAGGTCGATGCCGTCGACGGCCCGCACCGCTCGGCGCCCGCGGCTGGCGAAGGTCACGCCCAGCCCGCGCACCGACAGCAGGGGCTCGTCCGCAGCGCCGGGGACGGCGTCGTCGACCGCGTCGACCCGGGTGCTCACCGGCGCAGCTTCGGGTCGAGCGCCTCGCGCAGCGCCTCGCCGACGAGGTAGAAGCCGAGCACCGACAGCACGATCGCGAGGCCCGGCCACAGCGCCAGCAGCGGCGCGGTGGCCAGCGAGCTCTGCGTGTCGGCGAGCATGCGCCCCCACTCGGGGATCGACGGGTCGGACGAGCCGAGGCCGAGGTAGGCCAGGCCCGCGGCGTCGATGATCGCCGTCGCGAGGGCCAGCGTGCCCTGCACGATGACCGGCGCGAGGCTGTTCGGGAACACGTGCTGCAGCACGACGCGGCTCCTGGAGACCCCGAGCGAGCGCGCCGCCAGCGCGTAGTCGCTGCGCCGCTGGGCCAGCATCGAGCCGCGCAGCAACCGAGCGAAGATCGGCACGTTGACGGCCGCGATGGCGATCATGACCGACAGCAGCCGCGGGCCGAGCAGCGCGGCGATGCCGATGGCGAGCAGCAGCCCCGGCACGGCCAGCATGATGTCGACCAGGCGCATGAGCACGTTGTCGACCCACCCGCCAAAGGCGCCGGCGAGCAGGCCCAGCACGATGCCGAGGCTGGCCCCGATCGACAGCGAGACGACGCCGATCAGCAGCGAGTAGCGGGCACCATAGATGATCCGGCTGAGCTCGTCACGTCCGAGCTGGTCCAGCCCGAGGGGGAACTCGCGCGTCGGCCCCGGGAACACGCCGGGACGGATGAGGTCGAGCCGCTGGAAGGACGGGTCGTAGGGCGCGAGCAGCGGGGCGGCCACGGCGACCACGACGAACAGCGTGATGAGCGCGAAGCCGACGATCGCGGTGGGGCTACGGCGAAGGCGGCGCACCGCGTCGCGGAACAGCCCCCCGGTGGCGTCCTGCTCGAGGTCCTCGACCTGTTCGGCGGCATCGACGCCGGCCGTCAAGCTCACGCGGTGCGCACCCGCGGGTCGATGAAGCCGTAGGAGAGGTCGACGGCCAGGTTGACGAGCACGAACACGACGGCGAGGAACAGGATGCCGCCCTGCAGCACCGGGAAGTCGCGCTCGAACACGGCGGTGGCCATGAACGAGCCCATGCCGCCGAAGGAGAACACGGTCTCGGTGAGGATCGCCCCGGACAGCAGCAGCCCGGTCTGCAGGCCGATGATCGTGACGACGGGCAGCAGCGCGTTGCGCAGGATGTGGCGGCGCGTGACGACCTGCCGGGTCATGCCCTTGGCCTCGGCGGTGCGCACGAAGTCCTCGTTGCTTACCTCCTGCACGGCCGCTCGCGTGATCCGCGTGATGATCGCGAGCGGGATCGTGCCGAGGGCGACCGCGGGCAGCACGAGGTGCTTGAGCGCGTCCCAGGCCGCCGGCAGGTCGCCGGTGAGCACTCCGTCGAGGACGAAAAAGCCGGTGGGATGATCGGTGACGATCGTGACGTCCTGGCGGCCGGTGCTCGGCAGGACGCCCAGGCGCACGGCGAAGACGTACTTGAGCAGGAAGCCGAGCGCGAACACCGGGATCGCGATGCCGATCAGCGAGCCTGCGGTCGACAGGTTGTCGACGACCGACTGGGGTCTTCGGCCGGCCACGAAGCCGAGCGGGATGCCGACGGCGACGGCGAACAGGATCGCCGCGACCGCCAGCTCGACGGTGGCGGGAAAGCGGCGGCGGATCTCGTCGGTGACCGGCTGCTGGGTCTTGATGGACGTGCCGAAGTCCAGGTGCACCACCGAGTCGACGTAGGACACGTACTGGACGTACACCGGACGGTCCAGCCCGTAGGCCTCGCGCACCTGCGCCGCCCGCTGCGGGGTCGACCGCTCGCCGAGCAGCGCCGTCTCCGGACCTCCGGGCAACGCCCGGATGAAGACGAACACGAGGATCGACAGGCCGATCAGGATCGGGACGAGCAGCAGCAGGCGGCGCACCGCGAAGGCCAGCACCTGACGGTCAGCCGATCGAGACCTTGGAGAAGTCCTCGATGCTGACCGGGCTCGGCACGAAGCCGCTCACGTTCTTGGCGAAGGCCAGGGCCGGCTTGGTGTGCACGTAGGGCACGCCCGGCAAGAAGGTCATGATCTTGACGTTGATCTCCTTGTAGAGCTCGGTGCGCTTGTCCGTGTCGGACTCGGAGCGCGCAGCCTCCAGGTCGGCGTAGATCTCCGGGTCGAGCGGGCCCCACGCCGGCTGCTTGGTGCGGAAGAACGTTCCGACGAAGTTGTCCGGGTCGCCGAAGTCACCGGTCCAGCCGAGCAGGCGCAGCTGCGTCTGACCGCTGTCGACCGCATTCAGGTAGTTCGGGTTCCAGATGTCGGACTTCGGCACGACCGTGAAGCCGACCGCCTCCAGATCGGCCGCGAAGGCCTGGTAGTTCGCGGCGGGGTCTGGCATGTACGGCCGGCTCACGCCGGTGGGGTACCAGAACTCGAGCGTCAGGTCCTTCACCCCCGACTCGGCGATCAGCTGCTTTGCCTTCTCCGGGTCGTAGTCGAAGGTCGGGACGCTGTCGGCCCAGCCGAACAGGTCGGGCGGCTGGAACTGGGTGGCGACCTCAGCCCCCGGCGGGTATTTCGCCTTGAGCAGCGCCTCCCGGTTGAGCGCGTGCGCGATGGCCTGGCGGATCTTGGCGTTGTCCAACGGCGGCTTGGCGGTGTTGAAGCCGACGTAGCCGACGTTGAAGGCCGGCCGCTCGAGGATCTGGAACCCGGCGTCCTGCAGCGGCGCGAGGTCGGCCGGGTCGACCAGGTCGTAGCCCTGGATCTCGCCGGCCTCGAGCGCCTGGCGGCGGGCGGGGCCGTCGGCGATCGGCTTGAAGATGACCTTGTCGAGCTTGGCCTTGTCGCCCCAGTAGTCGTCGAAGCGCTTGAGCACCAGGCGGTTGTTCGGCTCGAAGGTCTCGAGCTCGTAGGGACCGGTGCCGATCGGGTGCTCGCGGCCGAAGGTGCCCTCGAAGCGAGGATCCTCGCCGGTGCCGGTCACCTTGTCGGCGTTGTACTCCTGCAGCGCCTTGGGGCTCGCGATGGAGAACGAGGGCAGGGCCAGGCCCGCCAGGAAGGACGCCGAGGACTGGGTGAGCGTGATGACCGCCATGCCGCCGTCGTCGGCGCAGCTCTTGTACAGGCTGGTCGGCAGGCTGTCGTCCTCGTTGTTCGCGTAGCCCGAGAACACGGTCTGCCAGTAGTAGGAGACCGACGCGCTCTGCTGCACGCCGCTGAAGTTGTACCAGCGGTCGAAGTTGAAGCAGACGGCCTTGGCGTCGAACGGCGTGCCGTCGTGGAACGTCACACCGTCCTTCAGGGTGAAGGTCCACTGCGTGCCGTCGTCGTTGGGCTCGTACTCGGTGGCGAGCAGCGGCTGGATCTCGGTGCCGCCCGGCTCGGTCGTCACGAGCGTCTCGAACAGCTGACGCACCACGCGCAGTGACTCGCCGTCGCTGACGTAGGCGCCGTCCATGCTGACCGGGTCGGCCGAGGCGCCGAACACCATGGTGCCGCCGCTCTTGCCCCCTTCGGCAGCGGCGCCGGCGTCACCGTCGCCCCCACCGCTGCTGTCGCCACCGCAGGCGGTGACCGCTGTGAGCAGGCCCGCCACCAGCAGTGCTCCGACCGCCCGCCTCCTGAGTCGGTTACGCATCGACGTGCCCTCCCCCGACCGGACCGATCCCTGCCGGACCGGCGATCAACGCAACGTAGACCTGTGGCGAGCCGACAACAGCCCGCATCGGCCCTGCGCCGGTTGCGATCCGACAACGATCAGCTGGCTGCTCCCGGCATCAGTCGTCGTCCGGCTGTGTCGAGGTCTCGCCCAGCCGGGCCCGGCGCTGCTCGCGCTGCTCGCGGCGCTGCTGTGCCCGGGCGACCGACGCGGTCGTGAAGGCGTCGCGCTGCCGCTTGAGCAGCAGCAGGCTGAGCAGCGCCGACAGAAGCACCGCCGCCCCGACCAGGAACAGCGGCTGGCGCACTCCGATGACGTACAGCACCCCGACGCTCACCAGCAACAGGCCGAGGCGGTACAGGGAGTAGAGGGCGAAGGCGCGACCGGGAGTCGGGAGGCGCTCGTCCATCACGACAGACTAGGCCCGCAGGCGCACGCCAGCCGATATCCTGGCGGCTCCGAAGGAGGCTGCGGTGCTGCTCGCTCGAGGGGTGCTGGTCCTGCTCGTCCTGGGCTTCGCGGTCTACTGCGTGCTCGACGTCCTCACGACCCCGTCGTCGGCCGTGCGCAATCTGCCCAAGGTGCTGTGGCTGGTGCTCGTGCTGATCTTCCCGGTGGTCTGCGGGGTCGCCTGGCTCGTGGCCGGACGCCCGCAGGCTGCGGCCGCCTCAGGACGGACCGGCATCCCCTCCCGCGGGAGCCTCCGGCCGGAGCGGGCTGAGGTCGCCCCCGCACCCGACGACGACGAGGCGTTCCTGCGCTCTCTGCGCGAGCGGGCCGAGCAGCAGCGGGCGCGCGAGCGGGCCCGCCGCGAGGCCGAGCAGCAGGGCGACGACGGTCCCGGTGACGAAGGTGGTCCGAGGACCCGATGAGCACCGGCTTCGGCGAGCCGCGGCGAGTCCTGGCGATTACCGTGGTAGGTCGAGGAGGTGGCGCCTGGTGATCTTCTTCGCCCTGGTCTGTCTGGTTCTGCTGGTGTATGCGGTGCTCGATATCGTGCGCACGCCTTCGGGCGCCGTTCGCACGCTGCCCAAGGCGCTGTGGCTGTTCGTCGTCCTCCCGCCGCTGTTCGGTCCGCTGGCCTGGCTGCTCGCCGGACGTCCCGGCAAGGACCCGGCACCGCCGACCCGTCCCGTCGCCCCGCCGGTCCCTCCCGACGATGATCCCGAGTTTCTGCGTGAGCTGCGTCGGCGCGCGGACGACCAGCGCCGCCGGGCCCGCGACCCCCGCGACGACGCCGTCTGAGACCGAGCCCCGCTGGCCCGGCGCACTCGCGCGCCTTCCCCAGGCTCCGGTCACCTTTTCGGCGTGTCGTAGCGCCCCAGCCCTGGGCAAGCTGAGCCGACCGAGCCGACCCGACGCGCCCTTCCCCAGCCTCCGGGCACCCTGTCGGCGTGTCGTAGCGCCCTAGCCCTGGGGAAGGTGCAGGCAGGGGGTGCGCGATGCGCGTCAGGCGTAGGAGTGCAGGCCCACGACGAAGATGTTGACCACGTAGTAGTCGATGATGAGCGCGACGGCGGCGGCCACCGCGATCCAGGCAGCCTTGCTGCCCTTCCACCCAGCGGTCGCCCGGGCGTGCAGGTAGCCGGCGTACAGCACCCAGGTGATGAAGGACCACGTCTCCTTGGGGTCCCAGCCCCAGTAGCGACCCCAGGCCGCCTCGGCCCAGATGGCGCCCGCGATGATGGCGAAGGTCCAGATCGGGAAGGCAAAGGCGATGACGGCGTATGACACCCGGTCGAGCGCCTTGGCCGCGGGAAGCGCTGCCGCCACGCTCAGCGGAAAGCGCGGTGCGGCCGACCGGTCGAAGCGCGCTCGGGCCAGGTAGAGCAGCGCGAGCACCCCGGAGAACAGGAACGAGGCGGTCGCGAGGATCGCCGCGAAGACGTGGATCTTGATCCAGTACGAGTCGAGCGCCGGCACCAGCGGGCCGGCGGCGGTGTACAGGACCGTGCCGGCAAGCCCCAGGTACAGCACCACCGGCACCATGACGAAAGCGCCGAGGCTGCGCTCGAGGCGCCCCGTCGCGACGAGCGTCAGGAAGATGCCGACGGCGAGCAGCGCGACCATCGAGGAGAACTCGTACATGTTGCCCCACGGCACCCGCCCGGCGGCATAGCCGCGGCTGACGACCGAGCCCAGGTGCAGCCCTGCGCCGACGACGGTGAACAGCAGACCGATCCGGCCGGCGCGGCTCACCCCTGGACCGCCCGACCCTGAGGGGCCGGAGCGCTGCGGCCGGTCGGCGACCGCGGTCGAGCTCGCCCCCACACCGCCGGCGGAGGACCCGGTGGCGCGCTGGCCCATGGCGAGGGTCCGCTCGCGGGCGCTCAGGTCGTCGGCGCTGCCGGTGCGGGCCGCCCGCTCGCTGACCCGGAAGGAGCGCCGCGAGGCCTGCTCCCCGGAGAAGGCGAGCATCGCGAGCGCGTAGAGGACGACGGCGGCGAAGAACAGCTGGTCGGACAGGCCGGCGGCGTCCTGGGGGCTCACACGTGCTCCTTGTCGGCGGCGGTCTCGGGGGGTCGGGTATCGAGCGGTGGAGCGGCGGTCCGCACGCGTTCGGCGAGGTCGGCGAACTCGGTCTCAAAGGCGTCCGAGCCGGTGCGCGCCAGGCCCGCGACCTCGACCACGGTAGAGCCGGACGCACCGCTGGCGCCTGCCGGACGGGCCCGCACCCACACCCGGCGACGACGGACGAACAGCGACAGGCACAACCCGAGAATCATGCCGGTGCCTCCGACGAGGGCGACGAGCTTGCCCGGGTCCTGGCTCACCTGCAGCGTCACCCACTGGCGGGTACCGAGGAAGGTGATGCTGCCGCCGCCGGGCAGCTCCCACGTCTGGCCGGGATCGAGCCGGTGCGCCTTGCCGTCGTCGATCGGTGTGAGACCCGAGCGGTCGGCGATCGAGTAGACCGACTGCGCCCCTCCTTCGTCGAGCTTGAGGTCGCCGCGCAGGCCGGCCAACGTCAGCGCAGGCGCCTCGGCTGCGGGAAACACCGAGGTGACCCGTCCGGTCTGCGGGTCCTGGATCGTCGTCGGGGTGAACAGGCCCTCGAAGGCAAGCTGCTGGCCGGCGGCATCCGGGACCTTGATCGTGCAGACAGAGAAGAAGGTCGGTCCCTGCGGCAGGCAGGGCACGCTCTGGCGCAGCTCGTTGCCCTCGACGTCGCGGACGAGCACGTCCGGGGCGTACCCGTGGCCCAGCAGGTAGGTCTTCGCGCCGTCGATCTCGAGCGGGTGGTTGACCCGCAGGTCGTAGGGCGTCGTCGGAACTGCCCCGCCGCGGGCGTAGCGGATGTCGGCGTCGAAGGTCAGGGCCTTGCCGTCGTCGCCGTAGGTGGCGTTGAACTTGTCGAGCTGCACGTTGAACGGCACCAGGCTCGCGGGGTCGAAGCGCCGCCCCGGCTTGATGTCGTCGTAGCTGAGCACGGTGCTCGCGAAGCCGTCGCCCTCCTTGAGGAGAACCGTGCCGGAGAAGCCGAACAGCCCACCCAGGGCGATGCCGACGAGCAGCACCACCAGGCTGACGTGGAACAGCAGGTTGCCGGTCTCGCGTAGGTAGCCCTTCTCGGCCGACAGCGCGCCGTCGCGACGTACGACGCGGAAGCGACGGCGACGCAGCTGGCGACGGACGTCGGCGAGCACCTCGTCGGGCGGCGCGGCGGTCTCCCACCGCGCGTGCACCGGCAGCCGGACGAGCACCCGCGGCACCGCCGGCGGCGGGGTGCGCAGCGCACGGGCGTGCAGCCGGATGCGCGGCACGAGGCAGCCGACGAGCGAGACGAACAGCAGCAGGTAGACCGCGGCGAACCAGGGGGCGGCGAAGCTGTCGAACAGCGAGAGCCGGTCGAGGATCGGCCCGAGCGTCGGGTGGGCGGCGAGGTAGGCGTCGACGGCCTGCGGGTTCTGCCCGCGCTGCGGCAGGAACGAGCCGGGCACGCTCGCGAGGGCGAGCAGGAACAGCAGCAACAGCGCGGTGCGCATGCTGGTGAGCTGGCGCCACCCGCGGCGCAGCGGCGTCCAGCGCGACGGGCGGGCGGGCGGCGGCGCGAGCGGCTCCGGTGCGGTCGACAGCCGGGTCGCGGCGTCGGGACTGGTGAGGCTCACACGGCCACCGAGAACCCGGCGATCAGGACGCGCAGCTCGGCGACGAGCTGACCCCACAGGCCACTGACGAGCAGCAGCCCGACGACGACGAGCATGCCTCCTCCGACGCGCAGGACGACGGCGTAGTGCCGGCGGACGACGGCAAAGGCGCCGAGCGCGCGGCGCATCGCCAGGCCCGTGAGCACGAAGGGGATGCCGAGTCCGAGGCAGTAGGCAGCGGTGAGCAGCGCCCCGCGTCCGGCGCTCGCCTCGCGGTAGGCGAGCGTCTGCACCGCGGCGAGCGTCGGGCCGAGGCACGGCGTCCAGCCGACGCCGAACAGCAGGCCGAGCAGGGGCGCCCCGGCCAGACCCGGTGAGGGCAGGCGGTGGAAGCGGATCTCGCGCTGCAGCCCCGGCAGCACGCCGAGGAAGACGAGCCCGAGCGCGATCGTCAGCACGCCGAGCACGACGTCGACGCGCGCCTGGTACTGCGACAGCAGGCTGCCGAGGCCGCCGAACAGGGCCCCGCTCGCGACGAACACGGCGCTGAACCCGAGGACGAACAGCACGCTCCCGGCAAGCACCCGTCCGCGTCGCGATGGCGGGGCCGTGCGCACCAGCAGGTCGCCGTCGGCTGGCGCGTCGAGGCTGCCGGCCCGGGCGCCGCTCGCGACCTCCCGGGGCGGGTCGCCCGCGGTCCTCGCGCGCGTCGCTGCCGGCCGGTCGCCCGTGCCGCGTTCGTCGCCGAGCTCCTCGCCGGACAGCCCTGTGACGAACGACAGGTAGCCCGGGACGAGCGGGAGGACGCAGGGCGACAAGAAGGAGACAAGCCCGGCCGCAGCGGCAACGGGGACGGCGACGAGCAGCGAGCCATCCGTCACGGCGTTGACGAAGCTGTCGGCGACGCTCATGCGCTCTCCGCCGCGATCTGCTCGAGCGGGCCCCGCAGCTGCAGCAGGTCGACCTCACCGGTGAACGAGGCGGCGATGCGGCCCTGCCGGTCGAGCACGAGCGTGGTCGGCGGTGTCTGCGGCACGATGCCGCGAAATCCGAGCAGCAACCGGCCCGGCTGGTCAGACAGGCTCGGATAGGGCACCTGCTGCGCCCGCTCGAAGGCCCGGGCGGCGTCCGCGTCGTCCTTGACGTTCACACCGATGAACTGCACACCCTCGGCGCGCGTCTGCGCCGCGGCCTCGTTGAGCGTCTTGACCTCGGAACGGCAGGGCCCGCACCAGGAGGCCCAGAAGTTGAGCACCACGACCTGGCCGGCGTAGTCGGCGGTCGACAGGGCCTTGCCGTCGAGCGTCGTGCCGGTCAGCACCGGTGCCGGCTGCCGGTCGGCGGCGGCGATCGTGCCGTCGGTGCCGGTGTCGAGCACCTTGAGCTGCGGGGCGACGGGGCTGCCGCTCGAGCTCGACTCGCCGCAGCCGGTCAGCGCCAGCGCGAGCGCGGCGCCGCAGGCAGCGACGGTGAGGCGGGACGGCACCCCTCCAGTATCGCGGCGCACACCGTTGCCTGCCTGCTCACCCGGGCGTGACCTGGACCCCGTCCGTCCCCCTCTGCCTGGGGCGCGGCGCGCTCACGCCCCCGCGCCCGGACGGCGGGCGGCGGCGCCCGCGGGCTCGGAGTAGGTGACCGTGACGATCCGGTCGGCCTCCCACGTCAGGGACGTGAGCGAGGCCAGCCCGCACTGTCGGCGGTCCGGGCGGTGCCAGAGCGTGCGGCCCTCGACGTAGCGGCGCAGCGTCCAGATCGGCAGCTGATGGCTGACGCACACGGCCTCGTGACCGAGGGCCGCGTCGCGGGCCGACTCGGCGGCGGCGAGCATCCGGCGGGCGACGACGTCGTAGGGCTCGCCCCAGCTGGGCCGGAACGGGTTGCCGAAGTGCCGCCAGTTGCGGACGTCGCGCAGCGCGCCGTCGCCCACGCCGAACGGCGTGCCCTCGAAGACGTTCTCGCTCTCGATGAGCCCCTCGTCCGTGGCGATCGGCAGCTCGAACGCGGCCGCGATCGGGCCGGCCGTCTCCTGCGCGCGCTGCAGCGGCGAGGCGACGACGACGGTCACGTCGTGCCCCGTGAGCGCCTCGGCTGCGTCGCGCGCCATCTGCAGCCCGTCGCCCGACAGCCGGAAGCCCGGCAGCCGCCCGTAGAGCACGCCGCCCGGGTTGAAGACCTCGCCGTGCCGCAACAGGTGCACGGTGGTGCGCCGTTCGCTCACGCGCGGTCCTCAGCGGTGGGCGGGGCGACGAGCTCGGGTGCCTCGACCTCGGCAGCGGCGCGCGCCGCGTGCGGGAGCGCCTCGGCCACCCGGTCGAGCGCCGCGTCGTCGTGCGCCGCCGACAGGAACCAGGCCTCGTAGCTGCTCGGCGGCAGATAGACGCCCCGGGCGAGCATGGCGTGGAAGAACGCCTTATAGCGCACGACGTTCTGCCTGCTCGCCGTCGCGTAGTCGACGACGGCGTGGTCGCAGAAGAAGACGCTGAACAGGCTCCCGGCGTGGTTGACCCGGTGTTCGACCCCGACCAGCGACAGCGCCGCGGACACCAGCTCGGCGACCTTGCCGGCGGCGGCGTCGACGTGGGCGTACACCTCGTCGGTGCAGTGCTCGAGCGTCGCCCGGCCGGCCGCGACGGCCAGCGGGTTGCCGGACAGCGTGCCCGCCTGGTAGACGGGCCCGGCCGGGGCCAGGCGCGCCATCACGTCGGCCCGGCCCCCGAACGCTGCCGCAGGCAGGCCGCCGCCCATCACCTTGCCGAAGGTGAACAGGTCCGGGGCCACCCCCTCCACGCCGTAGTGGCCGGCCGGCGACACGCGAAAGCCGGTCATCACCTCGTCGAGCACCAGCAGCGCGCCGTAGCGCTCGCAGAGCGCCTTGAGCCCGGCGTTGAAGCCGGGCAGCGGCGGGACGACGCCCATGTTGGCCGCCGCCGCCTCGGTGATGACGACGGCGATGTGCTCGCCCTCGAGCTCGAAGGCCGCCTCGACGGCCGACAGGTCGTTGTAGGGCAGCACGATGGTGTCGGCCGTCGTCGCCCCTGTGACGCCCGGGCTGTCGGGCAGGCCGAGCGTCGCGATGCCGCTGCCGGCGCTCGCGAGCAGCGCGTCGACGTGGCCGTGGTAGCAGCCGGCGAACTTGATGACCTTGCTGCGTCCGGTGAAGCCGCGGGCCAGCCGGATCGCGCTCATCGTCGCCTCGGTGCCCGAGTTGACCAGCCGCACCTGCTCGGCCGGCCCGACGCGGGAGGTGATCAGCTCGGCCAGCTCGACTTCGCCGGCGCTCGGCGTGCCGAAGCTGGTGCCCTTGGCCGCCGCGTCCCGCAGGGCCTCGACGACAGCGGGGTGCGCGTGCCCGAGGATCATGGGCCCCCAGCTGCAGACGAGGTCGACGTACTCGCGTCCGTCGACGTCGGTCAGGTACGGACCGGCGCCGCTCGCCATGAAGCGGGGCGTGCCGCCGACGGCCTGGAACGCCCGGACCGGGCTGTTGACGCCGCCCGGGATGACCGCCTCGGCGCGGGCGAACAGGGCCTCGCTGGCCGGGGCCTCGTAGGGGTAGCTCATGCGGGCATCCTGCCCCCGCGTCGGCGCAACGACCCGCCGAGCGACGAGCGACGAGCGAGCCCGGCGGGCGACCTCGAGGCCACCCGCCCGGCCGGTCGCGTCCGGGCTCAGCCTTCGGTCGACTCCTTGGTGCCGATGGCGTCGCCGATCGTGAAGAACGTCGGCGCCCACAGACCGACGAAGATGCCGAAGCGCTCGGCGTGCGCAGCGTCGCCGCTGCTCTTGGCCTTGCGCCAGGTCAGGATGCTGCCGACGATCGAGAGCAGACCGGCAAGATGCATGATGTCGCTGGTGATGCCGATGTTGCGGAGCTGACGGACGAGCACGAGGTCTCCTAGGGTTCATGGTCAGGACGCGGCCCATCCTCGCCCCGTACGTCCGGATGCGCGCGGCGGGGTCGCAGGCGACCGTCGGCGCAGCCGCGTCTGCGCGTGCAGCCGTCCGCAACAGGGCCCGGGAAAGTCAGGCCCCGGACAGGCAGGCCGTCATCGCCGCCACCATGAGCGGCACATCGCGGGCCGAGCCCAGCTCGCGGCAGGAGTGCATGCCGAGCAGCGGCGAGCCGACGTCGACGGTCGAGACGCCGAGCCGGGTGGCGGTGAGCGGGCCGATGGTGGAGCCGCAAGGCAGGTCGGCCCGGCTGACGAAATGCTGCAGCGGCACGCCGACCTCGGCGCAGCGGGCCGCGAACCAGCCGCCACTGCGGGCGTCGGTGGCGTAGGCCTGGTTCGCGTTGAGCTTGAGCACGGGGCCGCCGCCGAGCAACGGCGTGTGCGAGGGCTCGTGCCGGTCGCCGCGGGTCGGGTGCACGGCGTGCGCCATGTCGGCGCTGACCAGGCGCGAGCGGGCGATCGCGACAGGCAGGTCCTGCGGGCCTGTGCCGCCTGAGGCCGCGACGATGCGGGCGACGACGTCGGCCAGGAAGCTGCCGCGGGCACCCTCGGCCGAGCCGCTGCCCACCTCCTCGTGGTCGTTCGCGACGAACAGCTGGGTGCAGGCGGCCGGCTCGGCGCCGGTCAGCGCCAGGGTCGCGCTGTGGCAGGACCCGAGGTTGTCCAGCCGAGGCGCGGCGACCCAGGTGCCGTCGGCCCCCGTAGCGGCCGCCGGCTGGACGTCGGCCAGCACGAGGTCGTGCGCGAGCACGTCGCCGGGCGCGGCCCCGACCAGCTCGGCCAGCGCCTCCAGGAGACCGGGACCCTCGAGGTCGGGCCCCCACACGGGCACCAGCTGGCTCTGCGGGTCGAGCACCAACCCCTCGCGCACCGACCGGTCGAGGTGGATGGCCAGGCTCGGCAGGCGCACCGGGCCACCGGGCAAGGTCACCAGGTGGAGCTCCACCTCGCCGGCGCCGGTGCGCACGGCCAGCCGGCCGGCGACGGTGAGCTCGCGGTCGAGCCAGGTGTGCGCGAGCAGGCCGCCGTAGGCCTCGACGCCGACGAGCCGGTAGGGGCCGCGCGTCAGGTCGTACCGCGGCCGCACCTTGAAAGTCGGCGAGTCGGTGTGTGTCCCGACCATCCGCAGGCCCGCGGCGGCGTCGCGGCCGACTCGGAACGCCACCAGGCTGCCGCCGTCGCGCACCACGTACCGCTGGTCGCCGGGCGCCAGCGTCCAGGGCTCGCGCTCGTCGAGCTCGCTGAAGCCCTCGAGCCGGCGGACGATCTCGGCAACGGCGTGGAAGGACGAGGGGCTGGCGTCGACGAAGGCCCGTAGGTCGGCGCCCGCCTGCTCAGGGGTCAGCACGTGCCGACGCTAACGGGTCCCCTCGCGAGCCGGCGCCGGCCGCGAGCGGGTCGTGACCCGGCTCCGGCGGACACGTACGCACACAACCCGATCGTTCGGCGCCCGACTTGCACCTTGTCGACGGAAGTGAGCGGGGGAATTGGATCGGGTTGTGTGCAGGGGTGTCCGCCTCGGGTCGGACAGGGGGCCCTGCTCGTGCCGGGCGTCATCGCCGCAGGATGGGTGTGGCCGCCGCGACGGCGTGCAGACCGCCGCGGGTGAGGATCAGGCCCGACCGACGACCCGCAGTCGCCACAGCCCCAGCACGGGCAGCACGAGCGGCACGAAGCCGTACCCGGCGCCGTAGCCGGACCACACCGTCTGGTCCGGGAACAGCGAGCCGTCGACGACGGTCAGCGTGCCGACGACGAGCACGCCGACGAGCTCGAAGCCGATGGTGAGCAGCGCGAGCCGGCGCAGGTCGCGCAGCAACGCGACCGTGGCGACGACGTAGACCAGCGCCGCGACCGCCGACAGCAGGTAGGCGAAGGGCGCGTGGGAGAACTCGGTGGCCAGCTGCAGCAGCGCCCGGGCCGAGGCGGAGATCGCGAAGACGGCGTAGACCGCGACGAGCAGGCGGCCGGCACCGCTCGCGAGCCGCCCGGAACGGTCAGGCACGGGCGAGCCCGGCGTCCCACACCGCGAGCAGCCGCACCACGACCACGGCGACCGTCAGGCAGGCCGCCGCGAGCACGAGCGTGCCGTACCGGCTGCGCTCCTCGACGACGAGCGCCAGGCCGCCGGGCACGAGCACGGCCGACACGACGAGGTAGCCGATCAGCTCGGGTACCGAGCCCTGCCAGCCGTCGAGCCGCACGAGGGCGACGACGGTCTGCACGATCAGCACCGCCTGCAGCAGGAACAGCGACTGCAGGTGCTGGCGGGGAGGCAACCGGTCGAGCGCGGCGCACACGCCCGCCCAGGCGGTGAGGACCAGTGCCAGCGCGATGCAGGCCGTCGAGAGCAGACCGGTCATCGCGGTGGCCGTTCCCGCCTCGAGGCGCGCATCACCGTCCCGCGTCCGCCGCGTGCGCGCTCATTCCTGGGCAAGCCATCCCGCGGCCTCGGTGGCCCAGTAGGTGAGCACCGTGCCGGCGCCGGCCCGTCGGATGCCGGTGAGCGACTCGAGCACGATGCGCCGGCGGTCGATCCAGCCGCGCGCCGCCGCGGCCTCGACCATGGCGTACTCCCCGGACACCTGGTAGGCCGCGACCGGCACGTCGACGGCCTCGGCCACCGCGCGCACGACGTCGAGATAGGTCCCGGCGGGCTTGACCATCACCGCGTCGGCGCCCTCGGCGATGTCGAGCAGCGCCTCGCGCACGCCCTCCGAGGTGGATCGGGCGGCGTCCTGCTGGTAGGCCGCGCGATCACCGAACTGGGGGGCGCACTCGGCGGCGTCGCGGAACGGGCCGTAAAAGGCAGAGGCGTACTTGGCGCTGTAGGCGAGGATCGGCAGCTCGAGAAAGCCGCCGGCGTCCAGGGCGCTGCGGATGGCCGCAACCTGCCCGTCCATCATCCCGCTCGGGGCGACGACCTGGGTGCCGGCCCGGGCCTGAGCCAGGGCCACGGAGGCGTAGCGCTCGAGCGTCGCGTCGTTGTCGACCTCGCCGGTAGGTGTCAGCAGGCCGCAGTGACCGTGGTCGGTGTACTCGTCGAGGCACAGGTCGCTCATCACGACCAGCGCCTCGCCGACCTCGGCGACGACGTCGGCGAGGGCCAGCTGCACGATGCCGTCGGGGTCGTCAGCGCCCGACCCGCGGGCGTCCTTCACCTCGGGGATGCCGAACAGCACCACGGCGCCGACCCCCGCGGCAGCCGCCTCGGCGACCGCCTTTTTGAGCGAGTCGCGGGTGTGCTGCACGACGCCGGGCATCGAGGCGATCGGCGCCGGCACGTCGATGCCCTGCTTGACGAAGACGGGCAGCACGAGATCGGCCGGGCGCACCCGCACGTCGGCGACCAGCCGCCGCATCGCCGCCGTCCGCCGCAAGCGGCGGGGTCGCACCACGGGAGGGGTGGCCGCGCTCATCGCTTGGCGGCCGCCCGCGCCACCCGGCGGCGGTAGGCGGCGCTCGGCAGGGCGACGGCGTCGCCGGCGGCCTGCCGCTGCTCGGCGAAGCGGGCCAGCGAGTCGACGAGCGACAGCACGTCGGCCGCGTCGGCGACGACGTCGGGGCGCAGGCCGAGCTCGCGCACGGTGGCCTCGGTCGCCGGCCCGATGCAGGCGAGCACGGTGCTGTCGTGCGGCTTGCCGGCGATGCCGACGAGGTTGCGCACCGTGCTCGAGGAGGTGAACAGCACCGCGTCGAACCCGCCGCCCTTCAGCGCCTCGCGCGTCGAAGCGGGCGGCGGCGCGGCGCGCACGGTGCGGTAGGCGGTCACGTCGTCGGGATGCCAGCCGAGTGCAGTCAGACCGGCGATGAGCGCGTCGGTCGCGATGTCCGCGCGCGGCAGCAACACCCGGTCCATCGGGTCGAAGACCGGGTCGAACGGGCTCCAGACCTCGAGCAGGCCGCGGCTGGACTGCTCCCCGCTCGGCGCGAGGTCGGGCCGCAGGCCGTAGGCGCGCAGCGCCGCGGCCGTCGCCTCGCCGACCGCGGCCACGCGCACGCCGGCGAAAGCCCGCGCGTCCAGGCCCAGCTCGTCGCAGCGCTCGACCACCGCGCGCACCGCGTTCACCGAGGTGAACGCCACCCACAGATAGCGGCCGGTCACGAGCCCCTTGACGGCGCGCTCCATCGGCGCGGGCGTGCGCGGCGGCTCGACGGCGATGGTCGGCACCTCTATCGGCACCGCGCCGTGACGGCGCAGCGCCTCCGACACCGACGCCGCCTGCTCACGCGTGCGCGGTACGAGGACCCGCCACCCGTGCAGGGGACGCCGCTCGAACCACGACGCGCGCTCCTGGCGCCGCACCGGGTCGCCGACCACGACGACGGCCTCGCCGACGAGCTCGGCCTTCGCGACGACCTGCTCGACGCTGTCGAGCGTCGCGGTCACGGTGCGCTGCGCCGGGGTCGCGCCGGCGACGGTGACCGAGACGGGGACACCGGCCCGGCGACCGTGCTCGACGAGCGCGGCGGCCGCCTTGGCGACGTCGGCGGCGTTCGTCAGCAGGACGAGCGTGCCGGGCGCAGCGGCGAGGGCGTCGAACCGGGTGTCGTCGTCGACGCGCGCGACGGTGCGCGGCAGGCCGACCGCCACCCCGGCGAAAGCCGGGACGGCGACGCTCGCGGGCACGCCGGGGACGACCTCCAGGCGCTGCTTGGCGCGGGTGAGGGCCTCGGCCTCCTTGACGGCCTCGGGCCACTGGAAGGGGTCTCCGGGCAGCAGGCGCACGACCCGGCGACCCGTGCGGCTGGCGGCGACGAGCGCCGGCCCGGTCATCTCCCCGACCTCGGTCCGCTGGATCTCGACCGTCTCCGGCAGCGCCTGCAGCAGCTCCTCGCCGCACCTCGGGTCAGCGACGACGAGCTCGGCCTCGCACAGCAGCTCGGTGGCGCGCACGGTGAGCAGCGCCGCGTCACCGGTGCCGGCGCCGACGAGAGCCACCGAACCGGGACGGGCGGCGCGGGTCGTACGCGGTTGGCTCATCGGCCCGCTCCCATCAGGTCGGCCGCCCCCAGCTCGAGCATCTCGGCGGCGAGCCGGGTGCCGACGCGGACGGGATCCTCGGACGTGCCGGTGGCGGACAGCCGCACGGTATCGCTCCCGTCGTGCGCCGCGACCAGGGCCCGCAGGTAGATCTCCATGCCGTCCTCTCCCTCGGCGACGGCGGCCAGCGCACCGACCGGTGCGGTGCAGCCGGCTTCCAGTGCGGCGAGCAATGCCCGTTCGGCGTCCACGCACGCATGGGAGTCGGCGTCGTCGAGCCCGGCCAGCAGGGCGAGCAGCTCCGCGGCGCCCGCACGGCACTCCAGCGCGAGCGCCCCCTGCGCCGGCGCCGGCAGCAGCGTGAGCGGGTCGAGCACCTCGGTGGCCTCCTCGAGGCGGCCCAGGCGGGCGAGGCCGGCGCGGGCGAGCACAACCGCGTCCAGACTCTGGCTGCGCACCTTGCCGATGCGCGTGTCGACGTTGCCCCGGATCGGCACGACGGTCAGGCCGAGACCCAGGCCGAGCAGCTGGGCGGTGCGCCGGGGCGACCCGGTGCCGATGCGCGCCCCGGACGGCAGCTCGCCGAGCGTCAGCCCGTCGCGGGCCACCAGCGCGTCGCGCGGGTCCTCGCGCAGCGGCACGGCGGCGATGCGCAGCCCGTCCGCGGACGCCGTCGGCAGGTCCTTGTAGCTGTGCACGGCGAGGTCGACGCGGCCCTCCAGCAGGGCCTCGCGCAGCGCCGCGACGAACACGCCCGTACCACCGATCTGGTCGATCGCGGCCGAGGACGCATCGCCGGCGGTCTGCACGGGGACCAGCTCGACCTCGGCGCCGAGCGCGCGCATCCGGTCGGCGACGGTGCCCGACTGCGCCATGGCCAGGGCGCTGCCCCGGGTGCCGAGCCGCAGCGCCGTCACGGCCGGCCGGCCGGCTGAGCCGCTTCGGCCCGTCGGGCGGGCTCGGCGAGCGGCCGGTCGCCGGCTCCGCGCAGCGCCTCCGACACCGAGCCGGCGACAGGCGGCGGCAGCCGCGCGTCGTCGTCGTCGAGCGCGAACAGCGCCCGCAGCGCGTCGGCGTAGGTGAGGCCGTCGGGCGACTCGCCGAGCTGCTTGACCCGCACGGTCGGCGCGTGCAGCAGGGCGGCGACGGCGCGGCGCACCGTGCTGCGGACCTCGGCGGCAGCCTGCTCGTCGAGCGCCGGGAGCCGGCTCGACAACCGGGCCAGCTCGCTGTCGACGACCGCGTCGGCCCGAGCCCGCAGCGCTACCACGGTAGGCGCGACGCGCACGCCGCGTTGCCAGGCGAGGAACTGCTCGACCTCCTCGGCGACGATGCGCCGCGTCGCCTCGACGCCGGCGCCCGCCTCGGTGGTCGCGAGCACGGCCTGCAGGGAGGCGAGGTCGACCAGGGTCACGCCCGGCAGGGTGCGTACGGCCGGGTCGATGTCGCGGGGAAGGGCCAGGTCAAGGATCGCGATCGGCCGGCCACCGCGCGCCTCGACAGCGCGGCGCAGCAGCGCGAACGAGACGACCATGCCCGTGGCGCCGGTCGAGCTGACGACGACGTCGGCCTCGACCAGCGCCGACTCGAGACCGTCGAGCCCGATGCCACGACCTTCGAGCGCCGTGGCGAGGCGCAGCGCGTTGCCCGCGGTGCGGTTGGCCACGACCACGCCGCCCGCCCCGGCGCGCCGCAGCGTCGCTCCGGCGAGCGCTCCCATCGACCCGGCGCCGACGACCAGCACCTGGCGTCCCTCGAGCGGACCGACGGCGGCCATCGCCCGCTCGAGCCCGACGCTGACGAGCGAGCGGCCGGCCTGGTCGATGCCCGTCTCGGTGTGCGCCCGCTTGCCCACCTTGAGCGCCTGCTGGAACAGCTCGTGCAGCGTGCGGCCGGCCCCGTCGCTGGCCGAGGCGTAGGCCCGGCGCAGCTGACCGAGGATCTGCGACTCGCCGACCACCATCGAGTCGAGGCCGCATGCGACGTCGAACAGGTGCCGCACCGCGCGGTCCTCGTAGTGCACGTAGAGGTGGGCGGACAACTCCTCCAGCGGCACGCCGGACAGCGCCGACAGGGCCCGCGAGATGGCCTCGAGGCCCGCGTGGAACCCGTCGGCGTCGGCGTAGACCTCGACCCGGTTGCAGGTGGCGAGCACGACCGCCTCGGCGAGGGCCGGCTCGGCGCGCAGGACCGGCAGCAGCGCGTCGTCCGCGACGCCGACGGCGACGCGCTCGAGCAGCGCCACGGAGGCGCTGCGGTGCGACAGGCCGACGACCAGGACGCTCACGCGGGCACCGTCGCCAGGTGCTGGGTGCCGGCCCGCCGCTCGGCGTGGAAGGCGAGGATCTGCAGCTCGTTGGACAGGTCGACGCGGCGGACGTCGACGCCGGCCGGCACCTGCAGCGCCACCGGCGCGAAGGACAGCACGCTGGTGAGGCCGGCCGCGACCATCTGGTCGCACACCCGCTGCGCGGTGCCGGCGGGCGTCGCGATCACGCCGATGGCGACCGAGAGCGCACGCACGCACTTCTCGAGCTCGGCGACGGGGCGCACCACGAGAGACCCGACCTGCTCGCCGACCCGGCCCGGGTCGGCGTCCAGGACGGCGACGACCTCGAAGCCCCGCCCGGCGAAGCCTGCGTAGCCGCTCAGCGCGGTACCGAGGTGGCCGGCACCGACGAGCACGACCGGCCACCGCCGGCCGAGCCCGAGCGCCCGGCTGATGCGCGCCACCAGCTCGGCCACGTCGTAGCCGACGCCGCGGGTGCCGCAGGAGCCGAGGTGCGCCAGGTCCTTGCGCAGCATGGCCGCGCCGACGCCGGTGCCCTGCGCGAGGTCGGCGCTGCTGACCGTCGTGCGGCCCTGCTCGGCCAGGGCGTGGAGGGCGCCCAGGTACCCGGGCAGGCGGGCGACGGTCGCCTCGGGGACGACCGCGGGCGCGCCGGCCGCGGGCGAGGCCGGCGCGGGGACCCTGCGCGGCGGCGCGTCGAGGCGACCGCGGGCCGGAGCACTCTGCACCGGGGCGACCCGCAGGGCCGGGGCCTGGACGGGCGCGCTCATGCACTGACTCCTGCCTGGCCGAGAGCGACGGACGCCCTCGACCACCACGTCGTGACGGTGCTGTGACCCCGAAAGGCTACGCGCTTGCGAACGCGTGCACAAAGTTGAGAGCTCACGCAACGCCCCGGCGCAGGGCCCGGCGCAACGCCCGTTCGTCGATGTCCCAGCTGGCGTGCTCGACGCCGTCGAGCAGCACCACCGGCACCCGGTCGGTGTAGCGGGAGCGCTGCTCGGCCGGTCCGGCGTCGACGTCACGCACGTCGAGCAGGACCCCCGCCTCGGTCGCGAGCCGGTGCACCATCGGCGCGACCTCGGCGCAGTGGGTGCACCCGCGTCGGGTCAGCAGGGTCACGCGCGTCGGCGCGGGCCGCGACCGCAAGGGCCAGCGCGGCACCTCAGGCCTCGCGCTCGCGCAGCTGTCCCTTGCGCACCTTGCCGGTGACGCCGTGCGGCAGCGAGGCCACCAGCTCGACCGTCGTCGGGCACTTGAAGCGGGCGAGCGAGCGTGCCGCGTGCGCGATGACGTCTTCGGCGCTCAGCCGGGCACCGGGCACCAGGACGACAAAGGCCTTGACGGAGGAGCCCGTGTACGGGTGCGGGATGCCGAGCACGGCTGCCTCGGCGACGTCTGGATGGGTCGTGAGCACCTCCTCGACCTCGCGCGGGTAGACGTTGAAGCCGCTGACGAGGATCAGCTCGGTGGTGCGGTCGACCAGGTGCAGATCACCGTGGGCGTCGGCGTAGGCGACGTCGCCGGTGCTCCACCAGCCGTCGTCGTCCGGACCGCCGTCGCCGTCCGGCCAGTAGCCGCTGAACAGGTTGTCGCCGCGGGCGCGGATCTCGCCCGGGTCGCCCTCCTCGACGTCGGCGCCCTCGGCGTCGACGAGACGCAGCTCGACACCGGGCAGCGCCTGCCCGATCGAACCGGTCGTCGGCGCCTCGGACATCAGCGTCGAGCTGAGCACGGGGGCGGTTTCGGTGAGGCCGTAGCCCTCGTGGACGTGCCGGCCGGTCAGCTCGCGCAGCCGCCGGGCGGCTGCGGCAGGCAGCGGCGCCGCTCCTGAGATGGCCACGCGCACCGAGGCGAACGCGGCCTGCAGGCTCGCGGCCAGGCCGCTCTCCTCATCGGGGGCCTCCACTCCCGGCAGCATCGACCAGGCCACGTACATGGGCGGTGCGCCGACCACGCTGCTCACCGCGTGCCGGGCCATCGCAGCGAGGGTGTCCACCGGGTCGAAGCGCGGGACCAGCAGGCCGGTGGCCCCGCGATGCGCGACGGCGCCGAGCGCGGTGTTGAGCCCGTAGACGTGGAACAGCGGCAGGACGAGCAGGACGACGTCGTCGGCGCCAACGACGGGCGGGTCGATGGCGGCCCCCTGCTCGAGGTTCGCCAGCAGCGCCCGGTGCGAGAGCATCGCCCCCTTCGGACGGCCGCTCGTGCCGGAGGTGTACAGCAGCACCGCCAGCTGCTCACCGCCCGCGGCGGTGGACACCGGCCCTTGCTCGGCGCCGCGAGCGAGTAGCTGCTCGAGGTCGACGGCTCCCGCGGGCGCCTCGCCCGGACCGCAGACGACCATGGTCGCGAGCTGCGGCAGCTCCGCCGACGTGGCGAGCGCGAGGTCGCTCGCGGACCGCTCGACGACCAGCGCGGCGGCGCCACTGTCGGACAGCGCCTGGTGCAGCTCGTGCCGCGTCGTCCCGGTGCCCAGCGGCACCGCGACCAGCGCCGCCCGCAGCAGGCCGAAGTAGGCGACGACGAACTCCGGCGTGTTGCCGAGGCGAAGGCCGACCCGGTCCCCGGGCGTCAGGCCCAGCTGCTGCAGGCCGGCCGCCGCCGCGTCGACCCGGGCGTCCAGCTCGGCCCAGGTGATGAGCTGGTCGTGGAACAGCAGCGCCGCCTTGTCGGGCGTGGCCGCCGCTGCCCGTCGTACGAGGTCGGCCATGCCGTGCACGGGCGTGGCGGCACCGACCATGCGGGGACCCTACGACGGGTGCGGCCGCCCGATGCCGCACGGGGCGACGTCCCCGCGGCGACGTCCGTCGCCGCTGCCCACCACGCACGACCGGCCGTAGTGTTGTGCTACGGGGGCGGAGAGGGGACGCGCCTACGAGCTGTCCACGGCTCCGCCGACGGGGAGCCAGGTGGCGGGCACCCTGACGACCTGCTCGGTGCGTGCTGCCGCGACCCGCGACCGCCCAGGGCAATCCGCTCGCCGCCCGCGTGCGAACGACATGGTGCACGTGCCCTGCCCCGCGCGTGCTGGCCGACCCCGTGCCTGCTGCACCCTTGGCCGCCCCGCACCCCTCTCACCCCCCTGGAGCCGAGTGCCTGCCGAACCACCCGGCGCGCGCACGCGCCCGGGCCAGCTCGCCCGGGAGGTGGTCTCCCGCCTCCGCCTGCCCTCACCGGCGACCGCGGGCGACGACGTCGTGACCGGGTCCGAGGCGCCGTCGACGAACCGGGCCGGCTCGGTCGACGGCACGGCCGTCGAGCTGCCGGCCGAGCGGCTGCAGGCACCTGAGCCGCAGGCACCCATCGCGGTCACACCGGCGCCGAGCGAGGACGGCGACGTGGTGGCCGAGCTCGTCCGCCGCGCACAGGCGGGTGAGGCCGCGGCCTTCGCCGAGCTGTACGACCGCTACCTCGACATGGTCTACCGCTACGTGCGGTCGCGGGTCGGCTCGCCGACGGTCGCAGAGGACCTCACGAGCGAGACCTTCGTGCGGGCGCTGCGCAGCATCGGCGGGTTCACGTGGCAGGGCCGTGACGTGGGCGCGTGGTTCGTCACGATCGCCCGCAACCTTGTCGCCGACCACTACAAGAGCAGCAGGTTCCGGCTCGAGCTCCCGACCGACGACGTCGGCGCGACGGGGGCCGCCCCGGTGCAGCAGGGGCCGGAGGAGCAGGTGCTGCAGTCGCTGCAGGACACGGTGCTGCTGGAGGCCGTGCAGCGACTGCGTCCGGACCAGCAGGAGTGCATCGTCCTGCGCTTCCTGCAGGGCCTGTCGGTCGCCGAGACGGCCGCGGTGATGGGCAAGGACGTGGGGGCGATCAAGTCGCTCCAGTACCGCGCGGTACGCACCCTCGGACGGCTGCTCCCGGAGGGCTTCGAGTGAGGCCGCACGGGTCCGGCACCGGTACCTCGGGCCGGCCCGTGGGCGACCTAGGCTGTCTCGACGCATTTGTCCCGCTGAGCCCGTATCCGCACGGCGGCTCGCTCGTTGTCCCTGCTGAGGCCCTGGCCGCTCGTCCACGTCGTCGACCGTTCGCACCACACGCGAAGGAGTGCCCGTGATGCTGCGCCATCGGCGCGACGCCGAGCGCTTCGCGGACGCCGTCGACGGTCGGGCGGCTTGTGACGCCCTGCCGTCCCACGTGGCGACGGCGGCGCGCACCGCCCACCGGCTGACGGAACGGGCCGACGAGCTGGCGCCGCAGTTGCCCGAGCAGTTCCGCGCTGCGCTGCGCCAGCGGCTGCTGGCGGTGTCCGCGGTGCAGCCGGACACTGCGCCGGCAGCGCCGCCTGTCCCGCTGACCGCCCGTCGGCGCGCCGTGATCTCGGTCGCCACCGTGACCGCGGGCGTCGTCGTCGCCACCGGGATCGTGGTCGGTGGCGGGGTGGCCGCGAGCTCCGACTCGCTGCCGGGCGAGCCGCTCTACGCCGTCAAGCGCGCCACCGAGTCGGTGCAGCTGCGCACGGCCAGCGGGCTGCTCGCGCGGGGCAACAAGCATCTCGAGCTGGCCACGACGCGCGCCACGGAGATCGAGAAGCTCGTGCAGGAGGGCAGCCTGAACGGGGGGGCCAAGCTGTCCGGACCGGTCGACACGCAGGTGGCCGCCACGCTGGCGGACATGGACGGCGACGTCACGAGTGGGTCGGACATGCTGACGCAGGCCGCCACCGAGGAGAAGAACAGGGAACCTCTCGACACGCTGATCCGCTGGACGAGCGATCGGCAGAGCGCTCTGACGCAGCTCCTGCCGCTGCTGTCGCCGCTGACCAAGCGGCAGGCCGAGGCCTCGATGACGCTGCTCTCCGGCGTACAGGCCCGCGCCAAGCGGGTGCTGCAGGAGGAGTTCGGCCAGACAGGCAGCCCGGTTCGCGACGATCCCCGGCCGGCCTCGCCGGGGCAACCGGTGTCACCTGCCCCTCGTCCGCCGTCGCAGCCGGTGATCCCCGACCCGGTGCGGCCGCCCGACCCGGTGCGCCGACCCGTCGCACCCGTACCCGGCCCGGTGCTGCCGGCCCCGCGACCCCCGGTCGTCGCACCGCCGCCGGCGCGTCCCGAGCCGGCGCCGACCCCGGCGCCTCCCCCGCCGACGCCCGCGGCTCCCTCGCCGATCCCGGTCGAGCCGCCGCCGACCACCGATCCGGGCCCGCCGCCCGGCGATCCCGGTGGCGCCGGCTCCCCCGAGGACCCAATCCCTGGGAAGGTGGTCCCGACGACCGGCGCCGGCGACCCCGACGGCGGTCCCGCCCCCGACGGCGCCGGCCTCGGCGGTTCAGTGACCGCGGACGACACGGCCGACCAGAGCGCTGGCGTGCCTTTGCAGACGGTGCGCAGCAGCGACCCAGCAGCGGCGTCGGATGACGATGGTGCGGCGGGCGCGGCGGCTCCCGACGCTCCGACCGGCTGACGCGGCGCCCGCCGCACTAGCCTGTCGGGACCACCGGTTCAGGGAGGGTGCGTGCGCGCGAGGCTCGGCTGGCCACGCCGGCGAGATCATCGCTCCGGTGTGCGTGAGGTGCTCGCCGGGGCCGCCTCGGCGGCGGTCGCCGAGGTCGAGGCGAGCCTGTCGGTAGCCCCGGACCTGCGGGCAGCGGCGTTCTTCGACGTCGACAACACGATGATCCGCGGCGCCTCGATCTATTTCTTCGGCAAGGGGCTGGCCGGCCGCGGGTTGATCACTACGGCGGACCTGCTGCGCTTCGGCTGGCAGCAGCTGCGGTTCCGGGTGCGCGGCACCGAAGACCTCGAGGCGGTCGCCGAGGCCCGGGACAAGGCGCTGGGGCTGGTCGCCGGCAAGTCGGTCGAGGAGATCGTGAGCTACGGCGAGCAGATCTACGACGAGCTCATGGAGCGCCGCATCTGGTCCGGGACACGGGCGCTGGCGCAGCAGCACCTGGACGCCGGCCAACGGGTCTGGCTGGTGACCGCCACCCCCGTGGAGCTCGCGCGGATCATCGCCGCCCGGCTCGGGCTCACCGGGGCGCTGGGCACCGTCAGCGAGGTCGAGGACGGCGTCTACACCGGGCACCTGGTCGGGGTGCCGCTGCACGGGGCCGCGAAGGCCGAGGCGGTGCGTGCCCTGGCCGAGCGCGAGGGGCTCGAGCTGGCCCGCTGCGCCGCGTACAGCGACTCGCACAACGACGTCCCGATGCTGTCCGCCGTCGGCCATGCGGTAGCCGTCAACCCCGACGCCGCCCTACGCGCGGTGGCCCGGGAGAACGGCTGGCAGGTCCGCGACTTCCGCACCGGCCGGCGGGCCGCCCTGATCGGGGTTCCGGCCGCCGCCAGCGCCGGAGCGCTGTTCGGCGGGGTCGCGGGGGCGCTCGCGCTCCGGCGTCGCTCGCTGGCACGGCGCACGCCACTGGGCCGGCTCCGGGTGCGGCTGAGCCTCGGCTGACCGCTAGAAGAACGTCGAGCGTCGCTGCATCAACAGGGCGTACAACGTCGCCTGGATCGTCTCGCGCACCCGGTCGGTGAGGTCGAACACCAGCATCGGGTCGTCGGCCGCCTCGGGGCCGCCGAGGTGAGCCGTCTCGATCGGCTCGCCGAACTCGATCAGCCACTTCGAGGGCAGCGGCACCAGCCCGAGCGGGCCGAGCAGCGGGAAGGTCGGCGTCACCGGCAGGTACGGGAGCCCCAGCAGGCGGGCCAGCGTGCGCAGGTCGGCGATCTTTGGATAGATCTCCTCGGCGCCGACGATGGAGCAGGGGATGATCGGCACACCGGTACGCAGCGCCGCTGTGACGAACCCGCCCCGGCCGAACCGCTGCAGCTTGTAGCGGTCGCGGAACGACTTGCCGATCCCCTTGAAGCCCTCCGGGAACACGCCGACGAGCTCGCCGGCGGCGAGCAGCCGCTCGGCGTCGGCGTGGCAGGCGAGCGTGCTGCCCATCTTGCGGGCGAGCGGAGCCAGCACCGGCGTGTCCAGCACCAGATCGGCGGCGAGCATGCGCAGGTGGCGGTGCGCGGGGTGGTCCTCGACCAGCGCGATCGCCGTCATGAGGGCATCGAGCGGGATGGTGCCGGAGTGGTTCGCCACCACGAGTGCCCCGCCGGTGTCCGGCACGTTGTCGAGCCCGCGCGTCTCCACCCGGAACCAGCGGGAGTACAGCGGTCGTAGCGCGGGCAGCAGGACGTCGCCCGTGAGCTCGGCGTCGAAGCCGAAGTCGTCAACCTCGTACTCACCGGTCAGCCGCCGTCGAAGGAAGGCGAACGAGCCGGCGAGGCGTCGCTCCCAGTCGGGTCCGCCCGCCGCGTCCGGCCCACGGCCCGCGTTCGCCGCCGCCGGGACGTCGGCCGGCGGCGGGTGCAACGGGATGAGCCGGCCCAGCACGCCGTCCTGCGATCCCGGCGTCAGCGGCTCAGGCACGGCGGGGCACCAGGCGCACGGGGGCCGGACGGGTGGGGGCGCTCGTCCCACGACGCGTCGCACCAGGTCGGCGCCCGGCCGAGCGCAGCACCGAGCGTCCGGCGGACGAGCCCCCGGCCAGCGCTCCCCCCAGCGCGCCACCGAACCGGGCGGCCCCTGCGGCGACGGCCGGCAGCATCGAGGCCCGCCCGCCGGCGTCCGCGAACGACGCGAACGTCTCGGCCGTGCTGCGCGGCTGCCAACCGAGCAGCTCGGTGAGCCGAGCGACGTCGACCACCCGGCCGTGCTCGAGGAAGTGCAGCTGCTCACGCGTCGGCTCGAGCACGCCGCCGGCGCCCCGCAGTCCGGTGGCAGCGGCGGCGAGCAGCGGCGTGGGCAGCGGCAGCGACGGCCGGCGCAGCCGGCGCAGGGCCTGCGAGAGCAGCAGGACGCCGGCGCCGGCGACGTTCGCCGTGCCGAGGGCGTCGTGGAAGACCGCCCGGCGCAGCGCCTCGACCGCGTCGTCCTCGTGACACAGCTGCAGGCGCGGGTCGTAGCCCAGCACGGTCGGCACGACCGGCAGCGAGAGGTAGCGCGACAGCGGCGTGTCGATGGTCGGCCCGAGGAAGTTCGCGAAGCGCAGCAGCGTCAGTGCGACGTCCGGACGGCGGCGAGCGAAGCCGCGCACGTACCCCTCGACCTCGATGGCGTCCTTGCCGAAGCCGCTGCGCGGAGCGGCACGGGGATGCCCGTCCTCCTCGAACAGTGCCGGGTCCCGAGGTGAGCTGCCGTAGACGGCGGTGCTCGACTTGACGACCAGCTTGGCCACGCTCTCGGCCCGCTGGCACGCCGCCAGCAGCTGCATCGTGCCGATGACGTTGATCTCCTTCATGGCGGTGCGGCCGCCCGCTGCGCCAGGGGTGGCGAGCACGTTCATGTGGACGACCGTGTCGACGCCCGCCTGGTCGACGACCCTCGCGATCAGCGGGTTGCGGATGTCGGCACGCACGAACTCGGTGCGCCCGAGGACCGCCAGCTGTTCGGGGCCGGGCGAGACGGTGTCGACGCCGATCACCCGCTCGATGCGGTCGTCGGCGGCCAGCGCGCCGGCGAGGCGGCTGCCGAGCAGGCGGCTCGCGCCGGTGACGAGCACGACGCGGACGGCCACCGCGCCAGTCTAGGTGCGGCCGGTGCTGAGGTCGGGCTCGGGCGGGAGCACCACGGTCGCCGAGGCGCCGGCGCCTTTCTCCCGCCGCGAGATGACCAGCGGGTCGCCCCGCCGCGCCCGCAGGCGGGCGGCCGCGCTGCCACTGTGCACGGCGATGGTGACCGTGCGGAAGCTGTCCTCGCAGACGGCGAGGCGCCCGCGGGCCACCTGACCGTAGGTGAGCAGGAAGGGGACGATCTGGCTGCGGCCGCCGACGCGCAGATCGACGTCGTCACCGAGGCCGATGCCGACCGACTCCAGGTGTGCGGCCTGCAGGTTCAGGGTCAGGTTGCCGAAGTGGTCGACCTGGCTGACCTCGCCGTGCACGTGGTCGGCCTCGACCATCGGCTCGCGCACGGCCAGGCGCTCCAGGTCGTCGACGGCGATCTCGCTGCCGACCGCGTCGAACGCCAGTCCGTTCGCGAGCCGTGCGGCCACGGGGGAGAAGACGTCCCGGCCCCGAAACGTCCGGGCGGCCGCGGGGTGCCACAGCGACTCGTCGTCGAGCACGCGGCACTCGAGCGCCCCCCCGGCGCAGTCCCATGCGGTCGAGGTGAGACCGTTGTCGGGGGCGATGAAGATCGACCCGTCAGCGGTGAGGACGGCGACCGGCCGCGCGGGCGGCTCGCGGAAGGGATCGACCAGCGCGAGGTGCACCGCCGGCGCCGGTAGATAGGGCACGGCCGAGGCGAGCACCGCCGCCCCGTGCTCGACGTCCTGCGGCTGGACGAGGTGCATGACGTCGAGCACGCGCACGGCCGGCGCGGTACGGGCGATCACACCCTTGCAGACCCCGAGGAACGGATCCTCGAAGCCGAAGTCGGACAGGAAGGTCAACCACTGCTCGGCCATGCGCACCGTCCTCCCGGCGACCGGTTACTTCTTGTTGCGGCGCTGGACGCGGGTCTTCTTCAGCAGCTTGCGGTGCTTCTTCTTGGCCATCCGCTTGCGACGCTTCTTGATGACGGAACCCACGTGGTGACCTTCGCTCGGTACTGCTCGATGACGGAAGTCGAGAGCCTACCCGTGCTCCGCGCTACGGAGCGAGGGCCCCTTGCCGCAGTCACAACCGTCCCGCTACTCTCACGCAGCACGCGCGTGTCCGGACTACCGGTGGGGAAGCCGAGAGCGGCGAGGCGCGCGAAGCAGGTGGAGACCCGATGTCGAGCTTGTCCGAGATGAAGTTCCTGACCGTCGCCGAGGTGGCTGCGGTCATGCGCGTGTCCAAGATGACGGTCTACCGCCTCGTGCACAGCGGCGAACTGGCGTCGGTGCGCGTCGGCCGGTCGTTCCGGGTGCCCGAGAGCGCGGTGCACACCTACCTGTCCGACGGGTTCCGGTCCGCCGGCTAGAACGCGCTGTCTCGCGGGCTCATCCCTGCGCCACGAGCGGGTCGAGCCCGAGGTGCGGGAAGGCCGCCTCGCGGGTCTGCAGCACAGCGCAGTCCAGCGGGTCCCCCGGGTCGCCGCCGCCGCCCTCCCACGGCACGAAGGCGGCCGAGCCGTCGTCGGTCAGTGAGGTCGGCGCGAGCTCGCCGCCCCGCTCGCGCGCCATGTCCCGCCAGTCGCCGGGAGTCGCGCCGTCGAGGCGCGCACCGGTCGCCTCGGCCAGCAGCGCGGTCCAGGCCCGCGGCACCACCTGCACCGGTTCGTAGCCGCCACCGCCGACGGCGATCCAGCGCCCGCCGCACAGCTCGTGGGCGAGCTCGTGCAGCCGGGCGTAGGCGGCGCGCTGGCCGTCGACGGTCATGAGCAGGTGGGCGAGCGGGTCGAGCACATGCGTGTCGCAGCCGTGCTGGGTGAGCATCACCTGCGGCTGGAAGGCCCGCAGCACGGGCGGGACGACGGCGTCGAAGGCCCGCAGCCAGCCGGCGTCGCCGGTACCCATCGGCAGGGCCACGTTGACGTTCGTGCCGAGGCCCTCGCCGGAGCCGACCTGGTCCGGCCACCCCGTGCCGGGAAACAGGGTGCGTCCGCTCTCGTGCATCGACAGCGTCAGCACACGCGGGTCGTCGTAGAAGGCGGCCTCGACGCCGTCGCCGTGGTGCACGTCGACGTCGACGTAGGCGACCCGCGTCGCCCCCTCGGCGAGGAGCCAGGCGATGGCGACCGCAGGGTCGTCGTAGACGCAGAACCCGGACGCCCGGTCGCGCATGGCGTGGTGCAGGCCCCCGGACAGGTTGACGGCGTGCTGGTGGGTGCCGGTCCACACCGCCCGCGCGGCATCGACGCTGCCGCCGGTGACCAGGGCCGCCGCCTCGTGCATCTGCGGGAACACCGGGACGTCGCCGGTGCCGAGGCCCCAGCGCAGCGACAGCCGGCCCATCAGGTCGTCGGGGGCCCGGCGCACCGACGCGACGTACAGCGGGTCGTGCACCAGCTCGAGCAGGTCGTCGCCCGCCGTGGTGGGTGCCTGGACGTCGACGCCCGGTCGGTCGAGCACGCCGAGCTGGCCGGCCAGGGCCATCGTCAGCTCGAGCCGCAGCGGGCGCAGCGGATGCGTCGGGCCGAAGTCGTAGCGGGTGAAGACCTCGTCCCAGACCACCAGTGTCGAGTCGCTCACCGCACCATCGTCGCCTGTGTGGTCAACAGAGCTCTCAGCGGGGTCGACGCTCGGGCGACGGCTGGGGATACCCGAGCCATCCCAGAACGACGCTGACGATGACGACGAGCGGGCTCGCAGCTGCCGAGACTCCCATGGATGTCTGCCGCGATCAGCACCGCTCCAGACAACAGGAGAGGCACCTGGACGATGAGTCCTCCGTCGAGCAGCCCCCCCGCCACCCAAGATCTTCGCCTCGCAGCACCCGCGGGAGTCGGTCCGCAACAGCGAAGATCTTGACGGCCGGCTAGCCGCCGGCGGCGAGCTCGACCGAGCGGTCGCGGGCGGCCTCGATGGCCGCGATCAGCGCCGCCCGCACGCCCCGGTCCTCCATCGTGCGAATGGCCGAGATCGTCGTACCGCCCGGCGAGGTGACGGCTTCGCGCAGCAGCACCGGGTGCTCGCCCGACTCGCGCAGCATCCGGGCCGAGCCGACAGCGGTCTGCACGATCAGCTCGGCGGCCACCGCTCGCGGCAGGCCGAGCAGGATCCCGGCGTCGATCATCGCCTCGACGAGGAAGAAGAAGTACGCCGGGCCGCTGCCCGACAGGGCGGTGACGGCGTCCTGCTGCGACTCCGGCACCCGGATCACCTTGCCGACGTGGCGCAACAGCTCCTCGACCACGCGCAGGTGCTCCTCGCCGGCCGACGCCCCGGCGCTGACGGCCGACATCGCCTCGTCGACGAAGACCGGCGTGTTGGTCATGACCCGCACCACCGGCGTCCCGGGCGCAAGGTGCGCCTCGATCGTGGCGGTGGGGATGCCGGCGGCGACGGTGACGACGAGGGTCTGCGCCCGCACGTGCGGGCCGATCTCGGCCAGCAGCGCCGTCATGTCCTGCGGCTTAACGGCGAGCAGCACGACGTCGGCGCGGCCCACCGCCTGCTCGGGCGTCGAGGTCGACACCCCGTAGCGCTCGGCGATCTCGGCCGAGCGGGCCGCGTAGCGCTCGGCCGCGACCAGCTCCGCGGCCGGGGTGCCCGCGCGCAGCAGACCCGACAGCAGGGCCTCGCCGAGCTTGCCGACCCCGACCAGCGCGATCACGAGCGGGTCGCGAGCGCGCGCAGGAAGAACCAGACGTTGGCCGGGCGCTCGGCCAGCCGGCGCATCAGGTAGCCGTACCACTGCTGGCCGTAGGGCGTGTACACCCGCACGGTGTGGCCCTGCTCGGCCAGCCGCTCCTGCTCCAGCGGCCGGATGCCGTAGAGCATCTGGAACTCGAATTGACCGGGCGTGCCGACCTCGCCGGCTCGCGTGATCAGGGCGGGGTCGTGCGTGGCCACCATCGGGTAGCCCTCGCCGGCCATGAGCACCTCGAGGCAGCGCACGTAGGAGGCGTCGACCTCGGCGCGCTGCTGGAAGGCCACCGACTCGGGCTCGTTGTAGGCGCCCTTGCACAACCGCACCCGGCTGCCGGCAGCGATGAGTGCGCGACAGTCGTCCTCGGTGCGTCGAAGGTAGGACTGCACGACCGCCCCGGTCGTCGGGAAGTCCACGCGCAGCCGGTGCACCGAGGCGAGGGTGCGGTCGGTCGTGGTGTGGTCCTCCATGTCGATGGTGACCGTGGTGCCCGCCTCGCGCGCGGCCGCGCACACCCGGCGGGCGTTCGACTCGGCCAGCTCGTCGCTGATCGTCTGGCCGACCGCGGAGAGCTTGACCGACACCTCGACCTGCCCGTCTGCGGTGAGGCCCTTGTCCGCGAGGCAGTCGAGCAGCGCGAGGTAGGCCCGCACCGCGTCGTCGGCCATGCCCGGGTCGGTCGTGTCCTCGCCGAGGTGGTCCAGGCTGACGGCCAGTCCCCGCCCGACGAGCTCGTCGCTGGCCCGCACGGCGTCGTCGAGCTCGGCGCCGGGCACGAAGCGGCGCACGACCCCGCGCGAGAGCGGGGCGTGCGTCACGACCGACTCGACGCGCGGGTTGTCGGCGGCGGCGAGGATGGCGGGGCGCAGCGACAGCATGGGCGCACGCTACGACGCCCGGTACCTCCGGCGCGAGCAGGAAGGAGAGCGGTGCGCACCTGCGACGTGCTCGTCGTCGGCTGTGGACCGGTCGGCGCGGTGCTGGCCGCGCGGCTCGCGGCGCTCGGCGCCGAGGTCGTCGTGCTGGAGCGCGCCGAGCGGCCCTACCCGCTGCCCCGTGCGGTGGCCGCCGACGACGAGGTGCAGCACCTGCTGGCGCAGGTCGATCCCGACCTGCTGGCCGGCGCGGTGCCCGACGTGCCGGTGCGGTTGGCCGACGCCCGCGGCCGCGAGCTCGGCCGGATCCGCCTGCCCGCCGGGCCGAGCGGCCACACCGGCCTGGTGCTGTTCTCCCAACCTGCTCTCGAGGCCGGGCTGCGCCGGACGCTCGCCGGTCGGGTCGAGCTGCGAGCCGGGACGGCGTTGGCCGGCTGGACGCAGGACGACGCCCACGTCGAGGCCGCGCTCGACGACGGCAGCCGGGTGCGCGCCCGCTGGCTCGTCGGGTGCGACGGCGCAGGCTCCCTGGTGCGAAGCACCGCCGGCATCGCCTGGCGCGGGCGCGACCTGGCGCGCTGGCTGGTCGTCGACGTCGAGGGCGCGGTGCCGCGACCCGAGCTGACCTACACCTGCGACCCGCGGCGGCCGCAGGTCGACATGCCGACGCCGGGCGGCCACCGCTGGGAGTGGCTGCTGCGCGAAGGCGAGCCGGTCCCGGCCGCGGACGTCTTGCTGGCCCGCGACGTCGACCCGGCCTCGGTGCGGATGTTGCGTACGGCGCTGTACCGCTACGGCGCCCGCCGCGCCGCGCGATGGCGGGCCGGGCGGGTGCTGCTGGCCGGCGACGCCGCACACACGATGCCGCCGTTCGCCGGGCAGGGCCTCGGGGCCGGGGTGCGCGACGCCTACCTGCTGGCCGCGCTGCTCGCACGCGGCGACCCGGCCGGCTACGAGGCGCTGCGGGCACCGCACGTCAGGGACATGACCCGGCTGTCGCTGCTGCTCGGCGGTCTGGTCGAGACCCGCTCGACGCCCGCGGCGGCCGTGCGGGACCGGGTGCTGCGCGGTGCCTTCCGAGCGCCCGCGCTCGGCCCGTGGCTCGGCCGGGCCGGACCCCGGCGCACCGACAGCGGCGTGCTCCAGGCAGCGGGCTGAACCCCCAGGTCAGGAGAGCAGGTCCCCCGTCATTCGGAGGCTCCCGTCATTCGGACAGGCCCCGTCATTCGGACAGGAAGGCCCGCGCCGCGGCCCAGGCCGCCCCGGCCGGGTCGATCGGGTCGCGGTGACCGCCTGCTGTCTCGACCAGCGGCACCCCCGTGCGGGCGCTGTACGCGCGCGAGCGGGCGACGTCGACGGTCTGATCTTCGGTCGGGTGCACCACGAGCGCGGGCACCGGCGGCGGCGGCATCCGCGCCGGGTCGGCCTGCGCCCAGTGCTCCGGGACCTCGTCGGGGGTGCCGCCGAGCAGGTCGACCGCATGCGCGCGGGCCCGCCACAGGTCGGTCACCGGCGCCAGGGCGACGACCCGCGTCAGCGGCACCGCCGGCGACGCCCCGACCACGCCGGCCGGCAGCAGGGTGCGCCCGGCGGCCCACAGGGCGAGCTGGCCGCCGGCCGAATGGCCGACGCCCACGACGCGGCTCAGGTCGAGCGGCGCGTCGACGCCAGCGAGGGCGTCGATGCCGCCGGCGACGTCGTCGAAGGTCTGCGGCCAGCCACCACCTCCGCCGCGGCCCGCCCCGAGCCGCCGGTACTCGAGGTTCCAGGCCGCGACGCCGTCGGCGGCGAGCGCACGCGCGAGGGGGCGGCAGACGAGCGCGCCGTAGCGGGTCTGCCAGTAACCGCCGTGCAGGACGACCGCGACCGGGTGCGGACCGGGACCGTGCGGCAGGTGCAGCTCGGCGACCTGCGAGCGGTCCGGGCCGTACCGGACGCGCCGCGGTGGCTTCAGCGCCGACAGCGCCACCTTGGCGGGCAGGGGCAGTCGGGCCAGCACCTGCGACGGCCGGGTGATCGTCAGAGTCATCCGTGCACGACAGGGCGTCGGACACGACAGCTGCTGCTTGGGACGATCACGCGGGGACTGGGCCAGGCGTGTGCAGCGCACGCGGGGACCGGAACGGGCACCCGAGGGTCAGGACCCGGCCGTCTCACGCCGGGCCCGCGGGCGCGGCGAGGTTGAACCGGGTGAAGGCCAGCGCCTCGGCGAGGTCGGCCTCGCGCTCGGCGCGGTCCTGCGCCCGTCTGGTGTTGACCTCGACGACCACCAGCCCGCGGAAGCGGCGCGCCGCGAGCTGTTCGAGCAGGGCGGCGCACGGCTGGTTGCCGCGCCCGGGCACGAGGTGCTCGTCGCGCGCCGTGCCGACCCCGTCGGCGATGTGCACGTGCGCCAGCCGCTCGCCCATCGTGCTCGCCATCGCGAGCGCATCGGTGCGGCTCACCGACGTGTGCGACAGGTCGAGCGTGAAGTCGGGGAAGTCCTCCGTCGTCGGGTCCCAGTCGGGTGCGTAGGGCGTGACCTCCCGCCCCCGCGCCCGCAGCGGGAACATGTTCTCGACGGCGAACAGGACATCGGTCTCGTCCGCCATCCGCCGGATGCCGCCCACGAACTGGCGGGCGTACTCGCGCTGCCACCGAAAGGGCGGGTGGACGACGACCGTGCGCGCACCGCACTGCTCGGCGGCCTGCCTGGCCCGGACCAGCTTGGCCCACGGATCGGTACCCCACACCCGCTGCGTGATCACCAGGCAGGGCGCGTGCAGGGCGAGGATCGGTACCCGGTACTGGTCCGACAGCCGCCGCAGGGCGGTGACGTCCTGGCTCACCGGATCGGTCCAGACCATCACCTCCACGCCGTCGTACCCGAGCCGCGCGGCGGTCTCAAAGGCGCTGGCCGTCGACTCCGGATAGACGCTCGCCGACGACAGGGCGACCGACGCGACGGGCGCCCGCACCGGCCGTGCTGCCGGGCTCACGAGGTGCAGGTCATCGGTAGGTGCAGGTCATGTGTGGGCGCAGGTCATGGCGCTCGACAGGCTACGGCCGCACCGGCTGCTGCGCCGGGCATCCCCCGCCGGTCAGCCGCCGGCCAGCCAGTCGAGGCGGCGCAGGATGACGCCCTCCCGCAGCGCCCAGGGGCAGACCGCCGCCTCCTGCAGCCCGAGCACCTCGAAGGCCGCCTGCGCCACGACCGCGCCGGCCAGCAGCTGGCCCGCCCGGCTGGGCGAGACCCCCGGCAGCGCGGCCCGCGCCGAGACGGTCATCGGCGTCAGCCGGTCGACGATGCGGTCCAGCCCGGCCCGCCGCAGCCGGCGGGGGGTGCGCGGCCCCTGCGCGTAGGGGGCGGCGCCGTCGAGCCGCGCCAGCGAGCGGAAGGTCTTCGAGGTGACGACGCCGCGCTCGGCGGGTCCGGCCGCCAGCAGCTGTCCGCGCACGCCCCGCAGCTGCGCGACGGCCAGGTCCCGCACCGCCTCGACGTCGCGTCGTCGAGGCGGGTCGCCCGGCAGGTGGTCCCGGGTCAGCCGACCGGCGCCGAGCGGCAGCGACAGCGCAACGCCCGGGTCCTCGTCGCGTCCGGTCGCGAGCTCGAGCGAGCCGCCGCCGATGTCCAGGCAGAGCAGCCGCCCGGCGCTCCAGCCGAACCAGCGGCGCACGGCGAGGAAGGTCAGCCGGGCCTCGTCGGGTCCGGGCAGCACCAGCAGATCGACCTGCGCGCGTTCGCGCACCGCCGCCAGCACCGCCGCCGAGTCGGTGGCGTCGCGCACCGCCGAGGTGGCGAAGGCGACGAGGTCCTCGACGCCCTCGGCGTCGGCGGCCCGTCGCGCCTCGGCGACGGCCTCGCACAGGGTCTGCGTGCCGTGCTCGCCGAGCGAACCGTCGGGACGCAGCAGCTCGGCCAGCCGCAGCTCGGTCTTGTGCGAGCGCACCGGGTCGGGATGGCCACCGCGGTGCGCGTCGACGACGAGCAGGTGCACGGTGTTGCTACCGACGTCGAGCACCCCCAGACGCATCGGCCAGACGGTACCGACCTGCGCCGGTACCTTCGTGCCCATGCCCGAACCGGTTCGCCTGCCGCGTCTTCGGCGGGCGACGCGGTGAGCGCCAGCTCGACCGACATGCCCGGCGCCGTCGAGGTGGTGCGCCGAGCCGGCTCCCTCGACGGCCACGTGCCGCCGGCAGAGCTGTTCTCGGCGGCGACCGAACCGGCCGGCGTGCTGCTCGTCGACACCCGCACGGGCGAGGTCGTGCAGGCCAACCCTCCCGGCCGGGCGCTGACTTGCGGGGTGGCCCTGCCGCTGACGGCCGAGCGATGGGTGGCAGCCGCCGGGCTACGGACGCCGGCCGGTGCAGACTTCGCCCCGGGCGCCGACCCGCTCTCGCGTGCCGCCCGCGGCGACGTGGTCCCGGGCGAGGCCGTGCTGGCAGGAGGGCGGACGCGCTGGGTCACCGGCGTGCCCGTCCCGCAGGACGGCCCCTCCGCCGGACTGGCCCTGGTCGTCCTGCTCGACGTCGCGACCGGCGCGCACATGCACGTGCGCGACCGGGCGGTCGTCGCGGCGGGGCTGTCGTTCACCATCAGCGACCCGCGCCTGCCCGACAGCCCGCTGGTGTTCGTCAACCCGGCCTTCCAGCGCACGACCGGCTACTCACCGGCGGAGGCGGAGGGGCGCAACTGCCGCTTCCTGCAGGGCCCCGGCACCGAACCGGCTGCGGTGCAGCGCATCCGGGACGTGCTGCGCGAGCGGCGCCACGAGAGCGTGACGCTGCTCAACTACCGCAAGGACGGCACCCCGTTCTGGAACGAGGTGTCGCTCTCGCCGGTGTACGACGCGGGCGGCGAGCTCACGCACTTCGTCGGCATCCAGGCCGACGTCACCCGTCGGGTCGAGGTCGACCAGGAGCGCGCGCGCCACCTGGACGCCGAGCGCGCGGCCCGGGCCGACGCCGAGCGCGCGCAGCGACGGCTGGCCCTGCTGGCCGAGGCCACCTCCATGCTCGCCTCGACGCTCGAGGTCGACGAGTCGCTCGACCGCCTGACCTCGCTGGTCGTACCGACGCTCGCCGACTTCTGCACCGTGCACCTGGTCGGCGCCGACGGCGTGGTGCAGCGGGTGGCCGCCCGGCACCGGGACACCGAGCACGAGCACCTCCTGCGCCGGCTCGAAGAGCTGCAGCCGACCAGCATGACCGACAGCTCGCACACCGCACAGCTGCTGGCGGGCGGCCCGGCGTTGCTGGTCGACGTCGACGAGCAGATGATCCTCCGCTCGGTCGCCGACCCCGAGCTGCAGCAGGTGTTCCGCGAGCTCGCCGCCCGATCGGCCATGTTCGTGCCCCTGCGCGCGCGACGGCAGGTGCTCGGCGTGCTGGCGCTGTTCGCCGACGGCTCGGGACGCACCTTCGACGAGGCCGACCTGGTCATGGCCGCGGACCTCGCCCGCCGCGCCGCGGTCACCGTCGACAACGCCCGGCTGTACGAGCGCGAGCACGCCGTCGCCGAGCAGCTACAGCGCAGCCTGCTGCCGGTGCTGCCGGACGTCGCCGGTATCGAGCACGCCGCCCGCTACCTGCCCGGGGCGACCGCCGCCCAGGTCGGCGGTGACTGGTACGACCTGCTCGAGCTGCCCGACGGGGCGGTGGGCATCGCCGTCGGCGACGTCATGGGCCACGACCTGCAGGCCGCGGCCGCGATGGGCCAGCTGCGCTCGGTGCTGCAGAGCTACGCCTGGCAGGGCGGTGGGCCCTCGCTCGTGCTCGACCGTCTCGACGACCTGGTGCAGGGGCTCGCCATGGCGCAGCTCGCCACCTGCGTCTACGGCCGGCTCACCCGGCCGACGGACGGGCACGACGGCGAGCTGGTGCTCGCCAACGCCGGCCATCTGCCGCCGGCGCTGCGCGGTCCCGACGGCGCGGTGCGCCTGGTCGCCACCGAACCGGACCTGCTCGTCGGTGCCGCCCTCGGCACCCGGCGCAGCCAGATCCGCGAGCGCGTGCCGACGGGTTCGGTATTGGTGCTCTACACCGACGGGCTCATCGAGCAGCGGGAGCGCAGCATCGACGAGGGTGTCGAGACGCTGCGCACGGCGCTGGCCGCGGCGCCCGAGGGGGACGCCGAGGCGATCGCCGACTCGCTGATCGCACAGCTCTCCGGCGGCGAGGCCCTGCAGGACGACGTCGCCCTGCTCGTCGTGCGCGTGTGCTGACCGTCAGGTCTCGAACTTGTAGCCGAGGCCGCGCACGGTCACCAGGTGCTGCGGGTTGCCAGGGTCCGGCTCGAGCTTGGCGCGCAGCCGCTTGACGTGCACGTCGAGGGTCTTGGTGTCGCCGACGTAGTCGGACCCCCAGACGCGGTCGATCAGCTGGCCTCGGGTGAGCACCCGGCCGGCGTTGCGCAGCAGCATCTCGAGCAGCTCGAACTCCTTGAGCGGCATGGCCATCGGCGTCCCGTCGACGGACACGACGTGCCGGTCGATGTCCATGCGCACCGGTCCGGCCGACAGGGTGACGGGGGCGCTCTCCTCCGCCTCGCTGCCCCGGCGCAGCACGGCCCGGACGCGAGCCACGAGCTCGCGGGAGCTGAACGGCTTGGTCACGTAGTCATCGGCGCCGAGCTCGAGGCCGACCACCTTGTCGATCTCGCTGTCGCGGGCGGTGAGCATGATGACCGGCACCGACGAGCGCGTTCGGAGCGAGCGGCACACCTCGGTGCCGGACAGGCCGGGCAGCATCAGGTCGAGCAGCACGATGTCGGCGCCGGTACGATCGAACTCGGCCAGCCCCGCCGGGCCGGTGGCGGCGACCGCCACCTCGAAGCCCTCTTGGCGCAGCAGGTACGACAGCGGGTCGGAGATCGACTCCTCGTCCTCGACCACCAGCACCCTCGTCATGCCGACTCCTCGAGCTGCTGCGCGGCGCTGGACGGAGGCAGCCGCAGCGTGAAGGTCGACCCGGCTCCTTCAGCGCTCCACACGCGCACCTCGCCCCCGTGGTTGGTGGCGATGTGCTTGACGATCGCGAGGCCCAGGCCGGTGCCGCCGGTGGCTCGTGAGCGCGCCGGGTCGACCCGGTAGAAGCGCTCGAAGACCCGCTCGAGGTCCTTGCCGGCGATGCCGATGCCCTGGTCGGTCACCGACACCTCGACGGCGTCCGGGCAGCGACGCGCGGCGACCGCCACCTTGGTGTGCTCCGGGCTGTACAGCACCGCGTTCTCGATGAGGTTGCCGACCGCGGTGACCAGCTGCGGCTCGCTGCCGTCGACCGTCAGCGCCGTGTCGCCGCCGCGCACGATCTCGATGCTGGAAAGGCTCGCCGCGGTGCGGGCCCGGTCGGCGGCCTCGGCGACGACCCGGTCGATGGAGACGACCGTCGGCTCGGGCAGCGGGTCAGCCCCCTGCAGCCGGGACAGGTCGATCAGCTCCTGCACGAGCCGGCCGAGCCGACCCGCCTCGTGCTGCACCCGGCCGGCGAAGCGGCGCACCGCATCGGGGTCGTCGCTGGCGCCCAGCAGCGCCTCGGACAGCAGCGCCATCGCCCCCACCGGTGTCTTGAGCTCGTGGCTCACGTTGGCCACGAAGTCGCGCCGCACGGCCTCGACCCGGCGCGCCTCGGTGACGTCCTCGACGAGCAGCGCGACGTGGCCGGCGCCGCCGACCGGCGCGAGCCGCACCCGCACCGAGGCGGGGACGCGTCCGAGCCGGGAAGCGGCCGGTTCGACCTGCACCTCGCACGCCTCCGCCGTGCGCCGCACGTCGCGCACGAGCCGGCGCAACTCGGCGACCAGCAGCCGCCGGTCGCGCACGACGCCCAGCTCGGCGGCCAGCGCGTTGCTGAGCACGACCGCCCCGGAGGCGTCGAGCACCGCGACGGCGACCGGGAGGGCGTCGAGCAGGTCCTGCGATGCGGGCGCGGCAGGCGCGCTCGGCGGCTGCTCGACCGGCGCAGGCGATCGTTGCGCCCGGGTGCGCCGGCGGGCCAGGGCCAGAGCGCCCCACCCGCCGACGAGCACGCCGAGGAGCAGCGCGACGAGCACCAGCGCGATGGTCACGGACGCAAGGCTAGGGCGCGCCGCCGCACCCAAGCCCCGAGCGCGGGAGCCGGCTCGACAGTGTTCACCTGCCGGACAGCGGGGGTTCACGCGCAGGCCAGCCGGTCCGAGCCCCCGCGATTAACCTCGACCCATGCGCGCCTCCTACCACGAAGACCTCGACGCCATCTCCGTCTCGCTCGTGGAGATGACCAACCTGGTGGGTTCGGCGATGAGCCGGGCGACGACGGCGCTGCTCGACGCCGACCTGACGCTCGCCGAGCGCGTCATCAGCAACGACGATGCCGTCGACGCCCGCTACCGCGACATCGAGGTGCGCGCCTTTGACCTGATGGCCCGCCAGCAGCCGGTCGCGAGCGATCTGCGGGTGCTCGTCACCTCGCTGCGCATGGTCGCCGACCTGGAGCGGATGGGTGACAACGCGGTGCACGTCGCCAAGATCGCTCGGCGGCGCTACCCGTCGTCAGCGGTGCCGCCGGTGCTGCGGGCCACGGTGCTCCAGATGGGGCACGCGGCCGAGGAGATCGTCGCCAAGGCGGGCAGCGTCATCGCCGGCCGCGACCTCGACACCGCCGCGGCCCTCGAGAAGGACGACGACGTGATGGACGAGCTGCACCGGCAGCTGTTCACCCAGATCCTCGACGACGAGTGGGCCGACGGCATCGAGGCCGCCATCGACATCACGCTGGCCGGGCGGCACTACGAGCGCTTCGCCGACCACGCCGTCTCGGTGGCCCGCCGCGTCGTCTACCTCGTCACCGGCGACCCGGAGTCGCTGCTCAGGGCCTGAGCCTGCCAGCGGTACGGCGTCGTCGTCGAGACCTTGACCAGGCCGGCCCGCTCCAGGATCGGCCGCGAGAACGCGGTCGAGTCGGAGTGGATCAGCGTCTTGCCCATGCCGAGCGCCGCCCTGGCGCGCACCGCCGTCAGCGCCCGGTAGATCCCCCGACCCCGCCAGGCCTCGAGCGTCGAACCGCCCCAGATGCCGGCGAACTCGGTTCCTGCCACCGGTTCGAGCCGGCCGGCGCTGATCATCTCGCCAGCAGCCTCGGCGACCCACAGCTGCATCCGGTCGTCGAGCGCGAGCCGGTGCAGCAGCGCGTCCGCCCGCTCGTCCGACACCGGGTCGTCGAAGACCCGGTCGCTCATGGCACTCATCGCGCGGACGTCTCGTTCTTCGGTCACCCGGCGCAGCGTGACGCCGGCGGGCAGCGCGACCTCGGCAAGCAGGCCGGTCGCTTCCCCGAGCATAATCGACTCGGGTTCGTCCGGGGCGAAGCCGTTCCGGACGAGCGCCTCGTGCAGCCCCGGCGCACGGTCGTGGCCGCGGGTCTTCCACTCGACCCGCCGGAGCTGCGGGTCGGCCCGCACGTACGCGAGCGCCTCGTGCACGAGCTGTCCGATGCCTGCCTCGTCGGCATCGCCGAGGTCGGCGTAGGTGACGAAGCCGCGGCCGCCCCCGAACGTCACCAGCCGCAGCGGCCCGTGGTGGACGACCGTCAGCGCGCTCGGCGTCTCGGCGTCGGTGCGCAGCTGCGCGTCGTAGGCGGCCAGCAGCTCGGCAGAGGTGCGCACGCCGCCACCCTTCAGTGCGACGGGTGCGCAGGCAAGGCGTTTATCGGCGGCGGCTACCCGTGGTGGCAGACGGCCTCCAGGTTGATGCCGTGCGGGTCGAGCACGAAGCCGCCGTAGTAGTCGTCGTGGTACTCGGGATGCACCGCCGGCGCCAGCAGCGGTTCCGCCCCCGCGTCGAGGGCGGCCCGGTAGAAGGTCTCGACCTGTTCCCGGCTGTCGACCGAGAAGGCCACGTGCATGTTGGTGCCGACCGCGCCCGCGTCGACGAGCCAGAAGTAGGGCTTGACCTGCGCCCAGCCGAAGCCGGTCATCGCCGGCTTGCCGGGCTCGTACCCCGTCGGAATCTCGAGCATCTTGGTGATGCCGATGCTCGCCAGCACCGGCTCGTAAAAGGCGACGGCAGCGGTCAGGTCGGGTACGGCGATGTTGAGGTGGTCGATGCGGGAACCGGAGCGGTCGGGCACGGCAGCGTTCTCCTTCGTCGGGGGTATGAGCCGGGGGCGTAGCGCACGCTGCCAGCGGTTGCGGACACGTCCTGTCCGGCTATGCCTCGGCTGCGGGATCGTCGCGCAGCAGGTCGAGCACGGCGCCGGCCACCTGCGCCGGCTCGGTGAGCGGGTGCAGGTGGTGGCCGGCCAGCGTCCGGGTCGACCAGCCGCGACCTGCTGCGTCGGCGCGCTCGCCGGCGTAGGTGTCGCCGAATGCCAGGTAGCAGGCGGGCAGCGCGTCCCACCCGGCGGGCACGTCCAGCACCTGCTCGAAGTAGGTGAGCGGCAGCCGCTGCTGCTCCTGCTCGACGCGGTCGCGGGTCGCGGCGTCGGGGAACAGGCCGGCGACCTCGGCCTCGTCCCACCACTGCGTCCACACCGGCAGCAGCCCGTCGGCGCCGGCCAGCTCGCGCAGGTGCGGCAGCAGGGCGGGCGGCGCCAGCCGCAGCTCACCGTGCGGCGGGGGCAGCACCGCGTCGACGAACACCGCACCGACCACGCTGAGGCGGCTCACCAGCTCGGGGACGTAGGCACCGGCGTTGCTGTGCGGCACCAGCACCAGGTCGTCGTCCGTCGGCAGTGCGGCGAGCCAGGCGTCGAGCACGTCTGACGGCGCTCGCGCGCCCGCGGCGGGCGGGACGATCGCCACCGGCTGGCCGCGACCTGCCAGCTCCTGGGCGACCGGTCCCCAGAGCGCCGGGCCGAGCAGCGGGCTGGGCAGCAGCACGAGCGTCGGCGTCACCGTGCCAGTCTGACTCGCTCGCGGTACGGCTCAGACATCGGGGAGTTCGCAGGGTGCGAGCCCTGTGAACTCCCCGATGTCTCCAGAGCTGCCGGCGCCGCAGGCTCAGACCGGCTGGTCCGCCGGGGCCACACCTTCCCGCGCGTGCACCAGTGCGGCGAGGTCGCGCATCTCGCCCACCTGGCTGCGGCGGATGTAGAGCGACAGCAGCGGGCGCAACCACGCGAGCCGGGCCGGCAGCACGTAGTCCTCGTAGTGGGTGATGCGGCTGGTGGCGTCGTCGACCCGGCTGACGAGGAACCCGCCGCTGATGCGCCAGCCGTCGACGCGCTCGTGCAGGTCCTAAGAGTGCCAGCCCGATTCGTGCTGGGTGTAGAAGAACTCACCTGTCCACGGGACGAGCCGGGCGAGCGAACCGGTGATCTCGTACCAGCCGGAGTCGGGGCCCTGCGGGTGCACCGCGACGCTGCGCGCCTTGCGCTCGAGCGGCTCGAGCAGCTCGATGTCGCGGACCAGGGCGAGCGTGCGCTCGAGCGGCGCCGCGACCAGGACGTCGCGGGCGGCGGCGATGCGAGCGTCGCTGCGGCCGGGCAGCCTCACGACGCGCCACCTTCCGAGGCCTGGTGCGCGGGGGGCGCCGCGCAGGGGGTCTTGGTCACGGCGCGTCCCTCCTCCTGCGGAGCCGATCCGGTGTCCTCAGCAGCCTCGCACGCCGGCCTTGTCCTGCCCAGGACCGGCCTTCCGCCGGGCGAGCAGGCGTCGGCCGCGCTGTGGTCGACCTCGGCGTTCGACGCCACGCGCGTCAGCCACGCCGGCACGCTCTCGACGTCGTCCTCGCGCCAGCCGGTACGCACGAGGCCCGGCAGTACGTCCTGCACGACGGCCGGATCTGCGGCCAGCGCCGGCGCACCACCCGCACGAGGCGCGCGCGCACCTGTCCCCACGCGGGTTCGGTCGTCGGGTCAGCCGGGCAGCCGGGCCCGCCGCACGCCCGACGATCTACCGCTTGTCGGGGTCGCTACCGGCGTGTCGCCCCCAAGAAGAGGTAGATCGCTGGGACAGCCGGGCGGGCCGCGATGCCGACATTGCCTTCCACCTGGACGTTTCCAGAAGGGTCGGGGCCGTCAGCGCTCGGCCACGACCGCGTCGGCTTCGATCTCGACCAGCAGCGCCGGGTCGAGCATCCCGGTCACCACGAGCATCGCCGATGCGGGCCGGACCGCACCGAAGACCTCGGCGTGCGCCCGGCCGACCGGCTCGCCCGCTGCCACGTCGGTGAGGTATGCGCGGGTGCGCACGACGTCCGACACGTCTGCACCCACCTGCTCGAGCGCCTTGACGATGCGGCGCAGCGCCTCGCGCGCCTGCGCACCGGCATCGGCCTCGCCGACCACACCGCCCTCGGGCAGGGCGGCGGTCGTCCCGGAGACATACACGAACGGTCCGACGCGCACCACGCGCGAGTAGCCGATCGCGGCCTCCCACCGGCCGCCCGAGCCGACGACCTGCCGCTGCACCGCTACTCCCCCGTCCGGCCGTCGGCCAGCTCGCGCAGCACGTCGAGGTGACCCAGGTGCCGGGCGGTCTCCTCGACGAGGTGCAGCAGCACGAAGCGCAGCGAGAAGGCCCGCCCCTGCCTGTCCTGCGCGGTGTCGTCGAGCGACCGGGCCGCGGTGACCTCCCGCGAGCGCGCACACGCCTGCCGGTAGAGCGCAGCGGTGTCCTCGAGCGGTTCGTCGCCGGCGGAGTGGAACTCCCAGTCGGGGTCGTCGTCGAAGGGCGCGCCGGCCCACGGCTCGGGCAGCGGCTGCTGGGCGAGGCCGTGGCTGAACCAGTGGTCCTCGACGTAGGCCAGGTGCTTGACAAGCCCGGCGATCGTCGTGCCGCTGCGCAGCGGGGAGGTACCAGCCTCCGGCTGCGGCAGGTCAGCGATCTTGGCGAGCACCCCCTCGCGGTACCAGTCGAGCATCCCGGTGAGCATCGTGCGCTCGTCCGCGCTGCGCACGGCCGGCATGGCTCGCTCGCCGGTGTCGACGGGCCCGGGCTGCCCGCGCTCGACGGTGCTGCGCTCGACGCAGAGCTCGTTGCCCTCGGGATCGGCCAGCACGACCCAACCGGCGCCGTCGGGCTGCACCCGGTCGTGCAGCACGGTGGCGCCCAGAGCCACCAGGCGCTGAACCTCCTGCGCCCGGCTCGTCCCTGGCTGCAGGTCCAGGTGCATTCGACGGGGAGCGGCCGCGTCGTCGACCTGCTCGAACAGAAGGGGCGGACCGGCGCTGGTCACGAGCACCGAGGGGTCGCCCGGCTCGTCGTCGGGATCCACCCGCCCGCCGAGCGCCTGCGCCCAGAAGGTGCCGAGCGCGTAAGGATCGAGGCTGGCAAAGGTCACGTGCCGCACGCGGGAGGTCATCCGAGCACTGTGCCGCCACGCACCGGGATCGCGAAACGCTTTTTGCCGCAGCCGCCGGCTTGACGATCTATGTCTGGCGGCGCCACAGCCGGCGTGTCGGCCACCGGAAGGCGTGGATCGTCGCGGTCGGGCGCGCGGAATCCCCGGCTAGCGCTAGCGCCCCTGCTGGGCGACGGCGGCGGCCGCCTCCTTCGCCGCCGCCTCGTCGAGGTACGCGCCGCCGGAAGTGGTCGGGCGCAGGTCGTCGTCGAGGTCGTACCGCAGCGGCTGGCCGGTCGGGATGTTCAGCCCGACGACCTCGTCCTCGGTCAGCCCGTCGAGGTGCGCCACCAGCGCCCGCAGCGAGTTGCCGTGCGCGGCCACGAGCACGACCTGGCCCGCCCGCAGGTCGGGGACGATCGCGTCGTACCAGTACGGCAGCATCCGCGCGACGACGTCGGCCAGGCACTCCGTGCGCGGCGCGACGTCGGAGGTGAGCAGGGCGTAGCGCTCGTCGCCGCTCACGTCCCACTCGCTGCCCGGCTCGATCGGCGGCGGGGGCGTCGCGTACGACCGGCGCCACCGCATGAACTGCTCCTCGCCGTACTTCTCGCGCACCTGTGCCTTGTCCTTGCCCTGCAGGTCGCCGTAGTGCCGTTCGTTGAGCCGCCACGACCGGCGCACCGGCAGCCACGGCCGCGCGCAGGCGTCGAGGGCCAGGTTCGCGGTGCGGATGGCTCGGGTCAGCACCGAGGTGTGCACGACGGTCGGCAGCAGCCCCCCCTCGGCGAGCAGCCGCCCGCTGTCGACGGCCTGCTGCTCACCCGCTTCGGTCAGGTCGACGTCGACCCATCCGGTGAACAGGTTCTCGGCGTTCCAGGTGCTCTGGCCGTGCCGCAGCAGGACAAGGGTTGCCATGCCGCCAGTCTGGCAGGCCGGCTCAACGTCGGGCGTCGCGCTGCGGCGAACCGGCGGCCGTGCCCGCCGGCCGACGACCGGCCCCGTCGACCGTCGCCTTTGCGCGCAGCGCCGGGTCGCCGGCGAGCCGGTCGCCGTACGCCAGCCCGAGCAGCGTCGCGGTGGTGTCCTCTAGCAGCGACGCGAGCTCGCCGAGCACCCGGTCGATCCCCGCTGCGGTCACGGCCTCGTGCGGCAGCGACCCGACGAGGAAGACGTCACCGACGTCGTCCAGGCTGAGGTGGACCGTGCGCAGGCCGAGGTTGCGGCGCAGCAGGTAGCGGTGCAGCGCGGCCGGGTCGTCGCAGCCGCCCGGCACCACGTGCATGACAAAAGCCTCGACCGCCACCGCCTGCTCGCCGGCGATCAGCCAGACATAGGTGGCCGCCCGGGCCTGCCCGGGCAGGGTGACGAGGTACGCGCCGGCCTGCACCCGTTCCACCGTCAGGCCGAGACCCTCGCTGAGCTCGGAGAGCAGCTCCAGCAGGATGCCATCGAGGCGCCAGACCGGGTCGGGGGCAGGCGAGCTCACCGGTCGGGGTCGGCGAAGCGGGCGAAGGCCGCGAGGTTCGCCGTCGACTCGCCGTTCTTCTGCCGCCACTGCCACTCGCGCCGGATCGACCCGGCGAAGCCCAGTTCGAGGATCTGGTCGAACGACTCGTCGGCGTACTGCAGCACCGAGCCGAGCAAGCGGTCGACCTCCTCGGCGCTTACCGCCGCCAGCGGCAGCCGGCCGACCAGGTAGATGTCGCCGGCGGCGTCCAGCGAGAAGGCGACGGCGTACATGCGGGCGTTGCGCCGCAGCAGGAACCGCGCGACGTCCTCGAACGCCTCGTCGGGCCGCCGGCAGACAAAGGCCTCGACGAGCAGGCTGTGCTGACCGGCGACCAGCCAGCAGTTGGTCGCCAGCTTGTGGGTGCCGGGCAGGACGACGAAGAACTGGCCGGGTCCCGGCGAGGTGTAGTCCAGCTCGGAATCGACCAGGACGGACTCGATCGTTGCGTGCACATCGTCGCTCACCGGATCATCCTGCCGCAGGAACGCTCACCGGGCGAGCGCGAGAGGCCGTTCGACCCGCTCGGCCAGCGCCGTGCGATAGGTGGCGAGCAGGCCGTCGGCGGTGCGCGCCCAGGAGAACTCGGCGGCGTGCCGCACGGCGCCGACGGCGAGCCGTTCGCGCTGCGCGAGCCCCTGCCGCAGCGCCGACGCCCATTGCGCGTCGCAGTGCCCGGGCACCAGCAGGCCGGAGACGCCGTCGTGCACGGTGGTGCGCAGGCCGCCCACGTCGGTGGCGATGACGGGCGTGCCGCAGGCCTGCGCCTCGAGGGCCACCAGCCCGAACGACTCGTTGTGGCTGGGGACGGCCACCAGGTCGGCCGCCCGGTACCAGTCGCGCAGCCGGTCCCGGCCGGTGCCGACGCCGCCCCCGGTGGGCGACTCGAAGCGGACGACGTCGCGCTCGCCTGCCCGGCCGCAGAGGCCCAGCTCGGCGGCCAGGTCGGCGAGCGCGGTGGGCGCCGTCAGGCCCGCCCCGCTCGGGCCACCGACCACGGCGACGGACAGGCGCCTGCGCAGCGACGGGTCGTCTTCGAGCATGCGGGCCGCGGCGCGCAGCAGCACGTCGGGTGCCTTGAGCGGCTGGATGCGCCCGACGAACAGCAGCAGCACCGCGTCCCGCGGCACGGCCAGCCGGTCGCGCGCCCGCTCACGACCGGCCCGGCCCGGATGGCCGGCCTCGCCGGGACGGAAGTGCTCGAGGTCGACGCCCGGCGCGACGGTGACCACCCGCTCGATCTCGGCGTCGTACAGCTCGATCAGCTCGCGTGCCTCGTCGTGGGTGTTGGCCACGAGTCGGTCGGAGGCAGCGACGACCTGCTGCTCGCCGACGACCCGACGCAGCGGCTCGGGGGCGTCACCGGCGGCGAGCGAAAGGTTCTTGACCTTCGCGAGAGTGTGCGCGGTGTGGATCAGCGGCACGCCCCAGCGCTCGGCGGCGAGCCAGCCGACCTGTCCGGACAGCCAGTAGTGCGAGTGCACGAGGTCGTAGTGCCCCGGCTCGTGCGCGGCCTCGGCCCGCAGCACCCCGGAAGTGAGCGCGCACAGCTGCGCCGGCAGGTCTTCCTTGCTCAGGCCCTCGAACGGCCCGGCCGTCAGGTGGCGCACCGTCACGCCGTCGGCCAGCGGGACGACCGGGGGCAGGTCGCTGCGCGTCGCGCGGGTGAAGATCTCGACCTCGACGCCGCGGGCCGCGAGGCGCTTGCTGGTCTCGACGACGTAGACGTTGAGCCCACCGGCGTCTCCCGTGCCCGGCTGCTCCAGCGGCGAGGTGTGCACCGACAGCACGGCCACCCGGCGGGGGTGCAGCGAGGTGACGGTCGCGCTCATCCGCGCCTTCCGGTGGGAGTTGACGGTCGATGGGCGCGCCGGATCGGGTGAACGACACGGTGGGGCAGCGCGCCTCCCCGAGGCCAACACCGGGCACCGGGGCACACTTCCCGCATGCTCGCCCTCGATGCGCCACGGCCGGGGAACCGGCCGACGGCCCGGGCCCGGGTGCGGCGGCGCTGAGCCGGCTCCGCGCACCCCGCCTCGCGTCCGGTCGGGCCCGCGCGCTCGGGCTCGCCTCACCCGGCACGACCGCCGCCCAGCGACTGCGCCGGGTCGATCGCTGGCTGCTCGCGGTACACGCAGCCGCCCTCACCCAGCCGGCAGCCGTGCCGCTGGTGGTCGACCTGGGCTACGGCTGCTCGCCTGTCACCACCGTCGAGCTGTTCACGAGGCTGCGCGCGCTGCGGCCGGGCGCCCGCGTGGTCGGGTTGGAGCAGGACCCGGCGCGCGTCGCCGCGGCGGGCACGGCGAGCCGCGACGGGCTCGCGTTCGCCTGCGGCGGTTTCGAGCTGGCCGGGCTGCGCCCGAACGTCGCGCGGGCGATGAACGTGCTGCGCCAGTACGACGAGCCCGCCGCCGCTCGCGCCTGGAGCGCGATGTGCGCGGCCCTCGGGCCCGGTGGGCTGCTCGTCGAGGGCAGCTGTGACGACCGCGGTCGGCTGGCCGCCTGGGTGGTGCTCGACGCGTCGGGACCCCGCTCGCTGGTGCTGGCCACGCACCCGTCGAGCCTGCGTCGACCCGCGGCGCTGGCTGATGTCCTGCCACGGGCGCTGGCGGAGCGCAACGTGCCCGGACAGCCGGTGCACGCCCTGCTCACCGCGTTCGACGACGCCTGGGCGCGCGCGGCCTCCTCGTCGTCCTGGCCGTCAGCATCCGGTGGCGCGCGGCAGCGCTTCGTGTCCGCCTGCGCGGCGCTGGACTGGCCGCAGAGCGGACCGGCTCGGCACCACTACGGCGAGCTGTGCGTGCCCTGGGCCAGCGTGGCGCCGACCTGAGCGGCCTACGTGGCGAGCAGGAGGGCCAGCTCGGCGTCGAGGTCGACGCCGTCGAGCTCGCTGCCGGGCGGGACGACCAGGCAGGTGTGCCGAAGAAAGGCGACCAGCGCGTCCCGGTCGACCTCGAACAGCGCCGAGCCCGAGGGAGAGACCATCGACAGCTCGACCACCGCGTCACCCTGCGACGTGGACGGCCAGATGCGCACGTCGCCTTCGCCGGCGGGCGCCTTGAGCCCATCGGCCACCAGCTGGCGGGAGAACAACCACTCGATGACGCCCTCGCCCTCGCCGTCGGCCCCGGTGACCTCCCCGGTGTGGAAGGCGACGCGCACCGCCCACGGGTCGCTGGCCTCGTAGGTCAGCTCGGCGGGGACGGGCAGCGGGGGTCCACCGGGCACGACCAGGTGCAGGTCGATCGTGGACCGGACGGTCGACGTGCGGGGCATGGCAGGCCTTCCGGATGGGGCAGTGCGTGCTGTCATCCAGGGCAACGAGCCGAGCAGCGCCGGGTTGCGGCCGTCATGGAACCGTCATGAAATCGGCATGCAGACGACGTGCCCGGGTAGTGTCCGGCCATGGCCGAGGAGATGGTGATCTTGCGCGGCGGCGTCCGGGACGGGGAGTCGACCAGCGTTCAGGAAGGCGTCCGCCGCTTGCTGGCGGCCAGCGACGCGCCTGGCCTGGTCGAGGTGTACGAGGCAAACGGGCTGACCGAGCACGTGCCGGGCAACGAGGACGACGCGCTGGTGTTCATCCACATCGGCCAGGAGCCGGCCGGCGACCTCGCCCCTGAGCTGCAGCACAGCCCGGCCACCGACCGCTAGCCGCGCGCCATGGCGACGCTCAGGCCCAGGGTCCGCCGCGCACGATGCCCCTGACCGCCGGCCGTACGTCGACCAGGTAGACGATGGCGGCGATCAGACTGACCAGCCCGAAGATGCCGATGACGTTCGCCCTGCCGAGCAGCAGCGCGGCGACCAGGATGGCGATCCAGATCGGCTTGGTGAGCTTGCCGGCGGCGGGGAACGCCTCGCCGTTCTGCCGGACGGCGTCGACCAGGGCGTAGACCTTCAGGACCAGGGCCCCCACACCGAGCACGAGCAGCAGCAGGTTGGACGGGTCGTAGGACAGCACGTCGACCATTGTCACGCGCGTCGACGTGAAAGGCCAGCGGACCCGCACAGCGCGCGACCCCCGGGCCGAAAAGGCAACCGGGGGTCGGGCGGGTCTCGGGTCCGGGGTCAGGGGCCCGGGGGTGGTGCTTGTGCCGGTGCTGTGCGCAGCGCGGTACTAGCCGATCTTGGCGCTGGCGTCCTCGACGGCCTGCTCGCCGGCCTCGAAGGACTTCTTGGCGGCGGTCGCGGCGGCCTCGGGCTTGCGCACGGCCTCCTTGCCCTCGGCGATGGCGGCCTCGGTCGCCGGCTGACGCCGGATCTGGGTGACGAGGCGCTCGCCGCGCAGGGCCAGCTTGGCGTAGATGTCGCTGACGCGCTCCTCGACGTCCTCGCGGTAGGTCTTCACCTGGCTCGGGAGCTCCTGCAGCTTGTTCGGCACCTCGGCGAGCCGCGACTGCACGCGCTCGGCCTCGGCGCGCACGTCGGCCGGGACGTCCTTGACCTGCTCGAGCGCGAAGTCGGCGACACCGAACGCGGCGTACAGGGGCTTGGTGGCGTCGGCAGCGTCGAAGGTCGGCAGGTTACGCAGGGTGAAGCGACCGGAGACGGTGTCTCCGGAGCGGTCGATCTCAGCGGCGGCCGTCGGCGCGCTGTCCTTGACGGTGGTGCTCTTGGTCGTCGCGGTCTTGGCGGTGCCGGCCTTGCTGGTGCTCGTCGTGGTCGTGGTGCGGCTCTTCGGGGCGGTGCTCACCTTGGCGGTGGCGCTCTTCGAGCCGGTCTTGAGGGTGGCGGTGCTCATCGTTACCTCCTGGGCGGTGGTGGTGCGGGTCGTGGGGTGCAGACGCGTACGTGTTCGCGGTGCGGTGCTCGTGCGTGCGGGTGCGGCCGGCAGCGCCGGTCGTTCAGGCGTCTGAGGCCGGCGCCGCGGGTTCCGCCGGCTGGGCAGCAGGCGTGATCAGGCCCGAGACGACGTTCTCCCGACGGAAGCTGTCGTAGATCTCGAGCAGCACCTGCTTCTGCCGGTCGGTGAGGTCGTCGTCGCCGTGCACGGCGTCGGCCACCAGGCCGCTGCCCTCGCGGCGCTCGAGGATGCCGGCCTGCACGTAGAGCGCCTCGGCGGAGATGCGCAGCGCCTTGGCGATCTGCTGCAGGATGTCGGCGCTGGGCTTGCGCAGCCCCCGCTCGATCTGGCTCAGGTAGGGGTTGCTCACACCGGCCAGCTTGGCCAGCTGACGTAGCGACACACCGCTCTCGCCGCGCTGTTCACGGATGTAGTCGCCGATGTGGCGGACGGGGATACCGGCCATGCGTGGCGCCTCTCTCCGTGTCCTCGTGCCGCCGTTTTTCGGCGACAAGAACAACCGTACGCCGTAGTGCTAGCAGATGCAAGCACACGAGCAAGCGCTAGCCGGTGATCTCGTTCACAGCCGCCACCCGGTCCGCCAGCTCGGCGCTCACGTGCAGACTGCCGACCGGCCGTCCGCCGCCGAGCACAGGTGGGCGGCCGATCCGGTCGAGCACCTCGCCCGTGCAGCCGAGCGCGCGCAGCCCGGCGACGACCAGCAGCGGAGCCGCCCGGGACGCACCGTCGGCGACCTTCACCGCCACCGCGCCGTAGCCGGGTCGCGCCGCCGCGTAGACACCCTCGGCGCCGTCCTTGACGACCAGGTCCGGCACGCCGGCGAGCAGCTCGCTCACCTCGCGCCCCGTGCCCCCGACGAGCAGCGGGTGCTCGCGCATCGCCGTGGACACGTGCCGGCAGTGGCCCCCGTCGGTGCTGACGCGCCCGAACGCCCGCGCCAGCCCCTGCAGCGACAGCGCGTGCTGGGGCGCGCCGCAGCCGTCGACGGCCACGTGCCGCACCTGCTCGCCGGCCAGCCGCTCGACCGCCTCCGCCACCGCCTGCTGCACCGGGTGCGCCGGGTCGAGATAGTCGCTCGTCGGCCACCCGTTCGCGACGCAGCAGGCGAGCATCGCGGCGTGCTTGCCCGAGCAGTTCATCGTCAGCCGGTTCGCCTCGCCACCTCGGCGCAGCAGGTCGTGCGCGGCGGCCTCACCGAGGGGCAGCGCGGACGGGCAGCCGAGCGCGTCCTCGTCGACACCGGCGCCGGTGAGCACCTGCCGGACGACGTCGCAGTGCTGCGGCTCGCCGGAATGGGAGGCGCAGGCCAGGGCGAGCTCGCGGGTGTCCGCGGGCTGCCAGCCGGCAGCCAGCAGCCCGATCGCCTGCAGCGGCTTGTTGGCGCTGCGCGGCAGGATCGGCGTCTCGACCTGGCCGAGCGCGAACGCCACCGACCCGTCGGCGCGCACAGCCAGCAGCGAGCCGGTGTGCACGCTCTCGACCCAGCCGGACCGCTCGGCCTCGACCAGGACCGGCAGGCTCACCCGGACGCGCCGCCAGCGCTGCTCGGCTGCTCGGCCAGCAGCGTGTTCACGTCCGCCTCCCCGTCGCGGTAGCGGCGTGCGATCTCAGCGCTGCAGTCGTCCATCACCTGCTGCACCGCGCGGCGCTTGCTCGACAGCGAGTGCTCCTCGCGCGCAAGGGTGCGCAGGTCTTCGGCGAGCTCGGCGGTCGAACGGCTGGAGACGTCGGACAGCCCGATGTCGGCCACCAGCGCCTCGCCGTAGCGGCGGTGGCTGTCGGCCCGCGAGGGCTCCACGGCGGAGTAGCGGCCGGAGCCGCGCGCCGGCGCACGCGGCTCGTCGGCCAGGATGTCGGCCAGGCCCTCGACCAGCGACCGGTCTCCCGGCGTGTCCCGGCGCCGCAGCTCGGCCCGCAGCACGTCGACGCGTCCCTGGACCATGCGCCGCAGGTAGGACAGGTCGACCTCCTCCTGCTCGGCGTCGGCCCGTCGTGCACGCACGTCGCTGAGCGGCAGGGCGGTGAGGCCGACGAGGAAGTCCTCGGCAAGCACACGATCGATGCGACGGTTGCCGCGACCGGTCGCAGGGCCGTCCGCCGCCGTGCTTCCGTCGACGCTCACGGTGCCCTCCTCGTTGTCCACGCGGCCGATCGACCCTGCCACGGTGGCAGACCGCTGGTGGCGCTACGACAGACAGTAGCCACACAGGCACGCTCAACCGCGACGCCTGCACTGCCGATGCTCGCAGAAGGCACGCCGAGGGGCGTGCTGCCCCGGTCGTGCGGTCAGCGGTGAGTCGGGCGGCGATCCGAAGGAGGCGTGGCGGATGCTCAAGGGCGAGCTGAGCGGGACCACGCTGGCCCAGGTGCTGCGTCCCATCGCGGACAGTGCCGCGACCGGCTGCCTGCGCATCGACGACCCTGCCGGCGCGCAGGCCAAGGTGTTCCTGCGCCGTGGCCGGGTGTACATGGTCCTCGCGCCGGGCGACCGGCCCGCGCTCGGGTCGCTGCTCGTCGACCGGGGAGACCTGTCGGTCGAGCACCTCGAGCAGGCGCTCGACGCGCAGGCCGACGAGCTGCAGGGATGGCGGCTGTCCGAGCTGCTGGTGCACCTGGGCCTGGTCGCCGCCGAGCTGGTCGAGTCGGCCGTCAGCGGGCAGGTGCGGGCCGCGCTAGCGGACGTGCTGCCGTGGGGTGCGGCGAGCTGGCGGTTCCGGGTCAACGAGCGCACCCGTGACGACGTCGCTCCCCCCGTCGAGCTGGACGTGCTCCTGGCCGCTGTCGCCCACCGGCCGCACTGGACCGAGCTGCTCGCGGTCGTGCACGGGCTCGACGGGGTTCCCATGCTGTCGGCGGCCGGCACCGCCTCGTCGGAGCTCTCGATCGCCCCGCAGGCATGGTCGCTGCTGTGCAAGGTCGACGGCGAGCGCACGCTGACCGCCCTGGCCCGCGAGGCGCGCCTACCGGTGTACGAGACGGCGGCCCTCGTCTCCTCGCTCGTCGGGGACGGGCTGCTGGAGGTGGCGGCTGCTGCCTCGGACGAGGCGGTCGGGCCCTCGACGTCGTTCGTCCCGAGCGGTGTCGCGGACCGACTGGCCCAGGCGCTGTCGTCCGGCTCCTACCTCTACGACATGGACCGGGCGGGCGACGACGCGCCGCGCCACCTGTCGGCGCCGGCCGACGAGCGCCAGGTCGACGGATCCCTCTCCCGGGTCTCGGAGTCGCTGTCGGCGCTGCTCGGCCCGGTGACCGCGGACGACGACGTCTTCGCGGCGCCCGCCCGGCGTCACCTCGCTCCGGCTGACGACGTGGGGCCCCCAGAACCCGTCCCCGCCCGTCGCGAGCGCGACGCGGCTGAGCTCCAGCTCGCGCAGGCCGAGCTCGAGCAGGCCAAGGTCGACGCAGGACGAGCCGAGGCCGACGACGAACTGGCGAGTGCCGAGCACGCCGCTGCGATGGCCGAGCTGCGCGACTCGGCGTCCCGGGACGCCGCTGCGCCCCCGAGCAGTGAGATCCCGGCGCAGTCCGAGGGCTTCGACGACGCGGCGCCCCACGAGGACTGGCCGATGGTCGCCAACCAGGAGGCCGACACCGCCTCGCTGCTGCGCGAGCTGAGCTTCCTCGGCCTGGACGACGACCCGCCGGCCGGTCCGGCTCCACGCACGGGCCGACCTCCTGCGCCCCGGGCCCCGGCGACCAGCGCCCTCCCCAAGAAGCGCAAGGGCATCTTCGGGCGCTGAGCCGCTCTGCCGGAGCGCCGCCCGCCTCGATCCGTCTCGCCGCACGACCGGCTGTGGGGAGCTGATGCCGCCGGGCCTGCGCGGGTGCTTGCATGGCGGCATGGACGACCGCGCGCACCTGCTGTCCCTGATCCGCGAGCTCGCCGTGGTCCACGGACAGGTCACGTTGTCCTCGGGCCGCCAGGCCGACTACTACGTCGACCTGCGGCGGGTCACGCTGTCCGGGCTCGCCGCGCCTCTGATCGGTCGGGTCATGCTCGAGCTCACCGAGGGCTGGGAGTTCGATGCGGTCGGTGGCCTGACGATGGGGGCCGACCCGATCGCCGGTGCGATGCTGCACGCGGCGGCCCAGGCGCAGCACCGGCTCGACGCCTTTGTCGTGCGCAAGAGCGCCAAGGAGCACGGGATGCAGCGGCGCATCGAGGGTCCGGACATCGCCGGTCGCCGCGTGCTCGTCGTCGAGGACACCAGCACCACCGGCGGGTCACCGGTGACCGCGTTGGCCGCCTGCCGCGAGGCTGGAGCCGAGCCGGTCGGCGTGGCGACCATCGTCGACCGCGCCACCGGAGCGCGCGAGCGCATCGAGGCAGAGGGGGTCCCGTACCGCGCCGCCTACGGGCTCGACGACCTCGGTCTCGCCTGACGGGGCGCCCGGGACTAGGTCGGTGCGACCGGCCCGTCGTCCGGCTGATCGATCAGTCCTCTCTCGCGCCGCGCCTTGCGCAGCTCGAGGGCGACCGGGATGAAGGAGATCAGGATGATGACTGCGGTCAAGGGCAGGATGTAGCGGTCGATCGAGATGCTCCCCGCGTCGTTGAGCGCCTTGCCCACCGACCAGCCGGCGAGCGGGACGCCCATGCCCCACAGCACCGCGCCGACGGCGTTGAAGGCGGCGAAGGTGCGGGCGGGCACGTTGAGCACCCCGGCCACCGGGTTCAGGAAGGTGCGCACGATCGGGATGAAGCGAGCCAGCACGATGGCCCGGCCCGTCCCGAACCGGTCCAGGTAGGTCTGCGCCCGTTCGACGTTGGACCGCTTGAACAGCCTCGAGTCGGCCCGGGCGAACAGCACCGGACCGGCGCGCTTGCCGATCAGCCAGCCGGTCTGCGCGCCGGCGAAGGCGGCGACCGGTACCCCGACGAGCAGCATCCACAGCGACAGCCCCTCCTGTCCGGAGGCAGCGAAGACCCCGGCGAGGAACAGCAGCGAGTCGCCGGGCAGGAAGAAGCCCACGAGCAGGCCCGTCTCGGCGAAGATGATCAGAAGCAGGCCGACGAGGCCGAGGCTGAGGAGCGTCTTGGGGTCGAGGAACCCCGGCAGCAGCGCGAGGGTGTCCACGAGGCCGAGGCTAATGGGGTCGTACGGCACGACGGGCCGCCCGGACCGTACGGTGTGCCGATGGCACGCAGACGCCTCGTGGTCGTCGGAGGTGATGCCGCCGGCATGAGCGCGGCCAGCCAGGCGCGGCGAAGGCGCCCGCCGGACGAGCTCGAGATCATCGCCTTCGAGCGCGGACGCACCACCTCCTACTCGGCCTGCGGCATCCCGTACTGGGTCGGGGGAGCTGTCGCCGCGGCGGACGAGCTCATCGCCCGGACCCCCGAGCAGCACCGCGCGAACGGCATCGACGTGCGGCTGCGCACCGAGGTGACGGCCATCGACGTCTTGGCCCGCAGCGTCACGACCACCGACCTCGACACCGGACGCACCGGCACCGAGTCCTACGACGACCTCGTGTACGCCACCGGGAGCGTGCCCATGCGGCCGTCAGCCGAGGGCTTCGACGCGCCTGGCGTGTTTGGCGTGCAGGTGCTCGACGACGGCGCTGCGCTGCTCGCCGAGCTGGACCGCGGCGACGTGCGCCGGGTGGTCGTGGTGGGCGGCGGCTACATCGGCCTCGAGCTGGCCGAGGCCTGCCAGGTGCGCGGTCTGGAGGTCACCGTCGTCGACCGCTCGACGGCGCCTGTCGGCACCTTCGACCCGGACATCGGCGCGTTCATCGCCGATGCGGTGCGCGGGCTCGGCATCCGGGTGCTGCTGCAGCAGGCTGTCGTGCGGATCGAGACCGGAGCGGGCGGACGTGCCGTGGCCGTCCACACCGAGGACGGCACCCGGCTTCCGGCCGACGTCGTGATCCTCGGGCTGGGGGTGCGGCCGAACGTCGCGCTGGCGGCCGCGGCCGGGATCGTGATCGGCACCTCGGGCGGGATCGCCGTCGACGCGCAGATGCGGGCGAGCGCGCCGGGTGTCTGGGCGGCCGGCGACTGCGTCGAGAGCCGCCACCGGCTGTCCGGGCAGCGCGTCGTCGTCGCCCTCGGGACGCACGCCAACAAGCAGGGCCGGGTGGCGGGCATCAACATCGGCGGGGGCTACGCGACCTTCCCCGGCGTGATCGGCACCGCCGTGACCAAGGTGTGCGATCTCGAGGTCGCCCGCACCGGGCTGTCGAGCGCCGAGGCCGACGAGGCGGGCTACCGCTACGTCACCACCTCGGTCGACTCGACGACGCGGGCCGGCTACTTCCCCGGCGCCGCCCCGATCCGGGTCAAGCTCATCGCCGAGAAGCGCACCGGGCTGCTCCTGGGCGCGCAGATCGCCGGGCGAGAGAACTCGGCCAAGCGTATCGACGTGTTCGCCACCGCGATCTGGAACGAGATGGGCGTCGATGAGCTGCTCGAGCTGGACCTGTCGTACGCCCCGCCGTTCTCACCGGTGTGGGACCCGGTGCTCATCGCGGCGCGCAAGGCCTTCGACGCGGTCGAGCAGGACGTCCGGGTGGACGCCTGCCCGACCGAGCCGCAGGTGGGCGAAGCGCCTCGTCAGCCGACCATGTAGCCGGCGAGGTCACCGATCAGCTGGGTCGAGCCGCCCCCGTTGAACAGGCGCATCGTCCCGGTGGGGCTCAGGGCGACGATGCCCAGGTTGGCCCGCGTGGTGCCACGGCTGAGGTTGAGGTTGCTGACCTCGGGCTGCGTGGCGTTCGCCGGATAGGCGCGCACGTCGGTGCCGCCCTCGACGCCCGTGCCGGTCATGTTGATCACCGCGGCGGTGGTGCCGCTGGGCACGCCGCGGGTGCCCCCGACCTTCAGGTCGACGTAGCCGTTGCCGGATGTGGCGATCGGTGCGCCGCCGATGCCGGCCCGGGTGTCGAGAAAGCGGGTCGGCGTGACGGCGACGAAGCGGCTGGTCGCGCCGGTCTGCGCCGGGGCGTAGTAGCCGGCGATGTCGGCGATCAGATGCAGCTCGCCCGAGGAGTTGAGCAGGCGCACCTTGCCGCCCGCGCCGATGGCGACGGTCACGAGGTTCGGTGCGGTCTGGCCGGCGGCGAGGTTGAGGTTGCTGACCCGCGGGGTGGCGCTGCCGGTCGGGTAGAGCCGGACGTCGGTGCTCTTCGAGGGTTGGGTGCCCGTCACGTTCAGCACGACTGCGGTGGCGTTGGCGGGGACCGTCCGGGTGCTGCCGCCGCGGGTGCCCAGCGTGCCGGTCACCTGCAGGTCGAGCGTTCCGCCCTGTCCCAGCTTGCGGGACGGGGCGCCCTGGCCGTAGCGCGTGTCCAGGATGCGGCCGGGGACGAGGGCGCCGTAGCGCGACCCCGCGTCGCCGGGCGTGTAGTAGCCGGCGATGTCGGCGATGAGGTGCACCGACCCGGCCGAGTTGCGCAGCGTCACCGAGCCGTCGGAGCCGATCGCGGCGGTGACGAGGTTGGCGACCCGGCCACCCCGCCCCACGTTGACGTTGCTGGCGTTCGGGAGCGCGCCGCCGCTCGGGTAGACGCGCACGTCGGTGCCCGACGAGGGGGCTTCGAGCGTCACGTTGAGCACGACCGCCGACGCATTCGCGGGCACCTTGCCCTTTGAGGTGTCCAGGTCGCGCACGGCCAGGCGCAGCGTTGCGCCGGGCCCGACCTTGCCCGCCTTGGCTGCGCCGAGCCCCGAGCGGGTGTCCAGGACGCGCTGCGGAGTCACCGGCGTGAACGTCGACGCCGTGCCCGCCGTGACGGAGCCGGGCTTCGGCCCCTGCACGGACACCTGGGCCTCGTCACCACGGGTCGCGGTCACCCGGCCCGCCCGGACGCCCTGCCGGTCGATCGCCCACAGGTCGCCGGGCGGGAACTCGTCCGTGGCGGAGTAGCCGAACACGTCGTACACGATCGAGAGCCCGTCCGGGGTCCACGACGGGTACTCCGCGACGCTCGGTGCGGTGGAGGGCCGCGTGCGGGCGAACACCGTCTCGGCGCCACCGGCCGCGGGGACGGTGGCGATCCGCGTGCTGTCCCAGGCGCGCCCGGTGTTGCTGTCGCGGTCGGTGACCTTGGCAAAGGCGATGGTGGTCCCGTCCGGCGACCATGACGGCATCAAGCCGCTCGGGCCGAGGAGGCGCTTACCGGTGCCGTCCTTCTTGATGACGGTGATCTTCCCGCTGTCCGGCGCCTCCGTCCCCGGCGGCACCGCCGCGAGCTCGGCGAAGACGATCTCGCTGCCGTCGGGGCTGTAGTCGGCGGTGTAGCCGCCCGCCCCGCCCGGCAGCGCCGTGGCGGCACCGCCGGCGACGGGCACCGTGTAGAGGGCCGTCGACTCCTCGGGGTGCTCGGGGTCGCGGTCGTCGACGGTGATGCGCGTGAACAGCAGCGTCGTGGCGTCGGGCGACCAGCTGGCACCGACGTCGGCCACCGTCACCCCCGTCGGCGCGGTAGGGGAGGTCAGCAGCCGAAAACCGGTGCCGTTGCGGTTGACGACCGCGATGCCCTCCGTCGGCTTGTCGGTGGGCGTGCCGCGGTCGGTCGACAGCGCGAGGCGGTCGCCGGTCGGCGACAGCTCGGGGTCGTCGTAGATCCACTCCTCCCGTGTCGCCGGCAGCACCACGCTGCCGCTGCGCGAGGCCAGGTCGCGCAGCACCACGCTGTAGACACCGTCGCCGTTGTCGTCGGCGGTGTAGGCGATCTCGTTGGCGGTCGTGCTGGCGGCGGCGGGCACGGCGGCGAGCACCGGCGCCGCAAGGGCGACCACGGCGATCGCGGCCGGGGCCGCTGCGCGCAGGCGACGGGACGGCAGGGACATCGACGACCTTCCGAGAGGGTGGGACCGGTCTATCAGAGGACCGGGTGACCATCACCTCGTCGGCAGGATCGGGTCGTCCCTGAAACATCGTCTCGCACCGAGCACCAGCCGCTACGAGACGGGTGGGGGCCGCCTGGCATGCTCCCTGGTGAGCCCGTCGCCGGAGCGCACGCGCCGGCCGAGCGACGGGTGGAGCAGCCGGCCACGTCCACACCGGCCAGGACCACACCGGCCGGGACCACACCGGCCGGGACCACCAGGCTGGAACCGCAGACCGGGGGAGCAACCCGGCCGAGACCGTCAGGAGAGCGCCGTGCCCATCGCCACCCCCGAGGCCTACGCCGACATGCTGGATCGCGCAAAGGCCGGTCGCTTCGCCTACCCGGCGATCAACGTCACGAGTTCGCAGACCCTCAACGCCGCGCTGCGCGGCTTCGCCGAGGCCGGGTCCGACGGGATCGTGCAGATCTCGACCGGCGGCGCGGAGTACCTGTCCGGTCAGAACGTCAAGGACATGGTGCTCGGGGCGCAGTCGCTGGCCGAGTTCGCCCACCACGTGGCCAAGGCCTACGACGTGACCGTCGCGCTGCACACCGACCACTGCCCCAAGGACAAGCTCGACGGCTACATGCGCCCGCTCATCGCCCTGTCGCAGGAGCGGGTCGACGCCGGGCGCGAACCGCTGTTCCAGTCGCACATGTGGGACGGCTCGGCCGTCGAGCTGCACGAGAACCTCGACATCGCCGAGGAGCTGCTCGCAGCCTGCGCCAAGGCGAAGATCGTCATGGAGCTCGAGATCGGCGTCGTCGGCGGCGAGGAGGACGGTGTCGCCAACGAGATCAACGACAAGCTCTACACGACCGCCGAGGACGCCCAGCTCACCGCCGACAAGCTCGGCCTCGGCGAGAACGGCCGCTACCTGCTGGCGGCGACCTTCGGCAACGTGCACGGCGCCTACAAGCCGGGCAACGTCAAGCTGCGCCCGTCCATCCTGGCCGAGATCCAGCAGGCGGTCGGCGACAAGACGGGCAGGGACAAGCCCTTCGACCTGGTCTTCCACGGCGGCAGCGGCTCGCTGCTCGAGGAGATCCGCGAGACGCTCGACTACGGCGTCGTCAAGATGAACGTCGACACCGACGCGCAGTACGCCTTCACCCGTCCGGTCGCCGGGCACATGATGAGCCACTACGACGGCGTCCTGAAGGTCGACGGCGAGGTGGGCGTCAAGAAGCAGTACGACCCGAGGACGTGGGGCAAGGCCGCCGAGGCCGGCATGGCCGCGCGGGTGGTCGAGGCCTGCGAGGACCTGCGCAGCGCCGGGACGAGCCGCTGACGGTCATTCGGGGAGCGTGACTGCGGGCGGCAAGGCCCAGCAGTGGGCCGGCTGTCAAGGACCGACACGCGACGCCGAAGAACTTGTGCGCTAACTGTCGCCAAGTCTTCATACAGCCGTTATGGTCGCGCAGTCCCGCCGTCTACACCCGGAGGTCTGCCGCCCGTGCCTGCCCCCACGTTCTCCCTGAGCAGTCTGTTGTCCCGTCCGCGTGGCAAGCACGCCCGCCGCTCGCGCACCGTCCCCGTGCTGCTGGCCGGCGGCATGACGGCCGCCTTCGTCGTGCTCGACGGCGCCGCTCTCCCCGGTGCCGCCTCGGCCGGCGGCTCCACCGCCCAATTCGAGCGACTGGCCTCGTGCGAGAGCGGCGGCAACTGGTCGATCAACACCGGCAACGGTTACTACGGCGGCCTGCAGTTCGACGTGGCCACCTGGCGCGGCCTCGGCTACGGCGGCTATCCGCACCAGGCCAGCAAGGCGACCCAGATCGCCGCCGGGCAGAAGCTGCAGGGCCAGCGCGGCTGGAGCCCGTGGCCGGCCTGCTCGCGCAAGCTCGGCCTGTCCGGGGGCAGGTCCAGCGGCTCCGGCGAGGTGGCCGCGACGCCGACGAAGCCCGCCAAGGCCACGCCGTCGACGGCTAAGCCGGCCAAGGCCAAGGCCGTCAAGCCGGTCAAGGTCAAGGCGGCCAAGGTCAGGGCGGCCAAGGCGGCCAAGGCGGCCAAGGTCAAGGTCAAGGTCAGGGTGGCGACGACGTCCAAGACCACGACCGCGACACCGGCGAAGACCCGGACCCAGGCGAGGCCCACCGGCCGGACCCGGACGACCCCCGCACCAGCCTTCGACGGCCACGTGCTCACCGCCGCCGACGTCCGCACCTACCGCGCGAGCGCCACGATGTGGCAGCAGCGGATGGCCGACCGCGGCTGGAAGATCACCGTCGACGGCCACTTCGGTCCGCAGTCGGCCGCGGTGGCCAAGGCGTTCCTCGCCGACCGCAGGGCCCAGCCCGGAACTCCGCGGCTGACCACCGCTGCCGGCACGGTCGACGCCCAGCTCTGGCGCGTGGCCTGGACCAGCAAGGTCACCCCATGAGCGCGGCCGGCGCTGCCCGCGGGGAACAATGGGTGGCATGAGCCTTTCGGGAAACTTGCTGGGCGAGCCGGAGCCGACGCTGCTGCCCGACCACAGCGGACCCCGCGAGCTGCTCGAGCGCGGCGGCGACCCCTCCGACGTCGCTGCCCAGTACCCCGACAGCTCGCTGGCCTGGGCGGTGCTGGCCGAGCAGGCCTACGCGGAGCAGGGGTACGTCGCCTGCTACGCCTATGCCCGCACCGGCTACCACCGCGGCCTCGACGCGCTGCGCCGGGCCGGGTGGAAGGGCTACGGCCCGGTCCCGTGGTCGCACGAGCCGAACCGCGGCTTCCTGCGGGCGCTGCACGCCCTGGGCCTCGCGGCAGGCGCCATCGGCGAGACCGACGAGGCCACTCGGGTGCGACAGCTGCTGGCCGACAGCGACCCGGCGGCCGTCGAGGCGCTCAGCAGCCGCTGACGCCGTCGGCCGCGGTGTCACTCTTGCGACGCGGGCGGGGGCGGTCGCCTCGGCGACGCCGCGGGCGGCTGCGGGGCCGGTGCCATGACAATCGGCGAGCCGGTCCGGCGGCGCCCCAGCAGGGCCGCGCCCGGCAGGTGCGCCAGCGTCCGGCTGGTGTCGTCGACGAAGGTCATGATGCGCTCGGTCGAGCCGGCGATGAAGGCGACCTTCTCGTGCGTGTCGGCGAGCGTCCGCAGCACCGGCAGCACGTCGGCCTGCACCCTGCGCAACGTCTCGGGCACCTGCTGGACGACGGGGTCCTCCAGCACCACGGCGAGCCGCTCGAGCCCGGGCGCCAGAGCCCGCAGCGGCTCCTCGAGCTCATCGGTGAGGGCCTCCATCCGCTGCGCCAGCCGGTTGACCACGGTGAGCGTCTCGCGGGCCTGCCCGACCACGTCGCCGAGCCCGCGGGCGGCGGCGGTCAACGACGCCATGACGGCCGGCAGCGCGGCGAGGGCGTCGGCCTGGGCCTGCACGAGGCCGACGGCGGTTTCCATGCCGGGGATGCGGGCCACCCGCCGAGCCTACGGACATCGGTCCGGGAGGGGCGTTCGGCTACGGGGTAGGGACATCGGGAAGTGCGCCCCGCGCCCCCCGAGCTCGCAGGAGATCCATGTCCACCACGGTGCCGACCACCCCGGCTGCCCACAGTGCCGGCGACGTCCCGGCCGACGTCGACGAGCGGACGCGCCGGCTGCGGCGGCGGCTCGAGGCGCTGCTGGGCGTCCCGGCCACCGAGGGCAACAAGATCACGCTGCTGCGCAACGGTGACGAGATCTTTCCGGCGATGCTGGAGGCCGTCACCCGCGCGAAGCGCACCATCGACTTCCTCACCTTCGTCTACTGGAAGGGCGAGATCGCCAGCGAGTTCGCGCACGCGCTGGCCGGCAAGGCCCGCGAGGGGCTGCGGGTGCGCGTGCTCATCGACGCGATCGGCGGCCGGCTGATCGAGTCGGACCTGATCGACCACATGGCCGCCTGCGGCGTGCAGGTCGAGTGGTTCCGCAAGCCGTTCTCCGTCGCCCAGCTGACCAGCCCGCTCAAGCAGAACCACCGCACGCACCGCAAGGTCCTCATCTGCGACGAGCAGCTCGGCTTCACCGGCGGGGTCGGCATCGCCGAAGAGTGGACGGGTGACGCCCGCAACGCCTCGGAGTGGCGAGACACCCACGTGCGCATCGTCGGGCCGGCCGTCGACGGGCTGTCCGCCTCGTTCGCGCAGAACTGGGCCGAGACCGGCCACCCGCTCATCGACGACCGGCGCCGCTTCCCCGACCACGAGCCGCAGCCGGGCGGTTCGGTCGTGCAGGTGGCCCGGGGCAGCGCCAGCGTCGGCTGGAACGACATGGCGACGATCTTCCGGGTGATGATCGAGTCGGCGGACGAGCGGCTGCGCATGATGAGCGCCTACTTCGTGCCCGACGACTTCTTCCAGTCGCTGCTGCTGGAAGCGGTCGAGCTCGGGGTTCAGGTCGACGTGATGCTGCCGGGCCCGCACGCCGACAAGCGGGTCAGCCAGCTCGCCAGCGAGTCGATCTACGCCCGGCTCGTCGAGGGCGGCGTGCGCATCTGGGCCTTCCAGCCTTCGATGCTGCACGCCAAGGTGCTCACCATCGACGGGCTGGCGAGCGTCGTCGGCTCGACGAACATGAACCGCCGCTCGATGCAGCACGACGAGGAGGTCGTGCTCACCGTGCTCGACCCGGACGTGACCCGGGAACTCGAGGCCGACTTCGACGCCGAGCTCGACCGCTGCGAGCGCATCGAGCCCCGCGGCTGGGCCGATCGCCCGGCGCACCAGCGGGTGCAGGAGCAGGTGACGACGCTGATCCACCGCTTCCTGTAGGTGGCACCCACATTTCTGAACCTAGGGGCGCACCAGCGACCACGCAGCCGGCTCGATCGTCCAGGTGCGCCGGGCGACGGGCTCGCCGAGCTCGCCGTCGACGTTCAGCGGCATCGGCTCGCCGCTGATCGTCACGCTCGTCCCGCGGCCCGCCCGCACCGCCGGTCCGGACAGATGGTGGCCGGCCAGCAGCGTGCAGCCGTAGCGCACCCGGGCCAGCGGTCCGGTGGCCTGCGAGACAACGACGTCGAGCCGGCCGTCGTCGGGCTCGGCGTCCGGCAGCAGCGCGGTGCCGCCGCCGATGGTGCGACCGTTGCCGATGCCGATCATGAGGCTGCGCTGATCGGCGTCCGCGACCACCCGGCCGTCGAGCTCGACCCGTACCCGCCAGCCAGGCGCCGACAGCCCCGCGCGCACCGCGCCGAGCGGGTACGCGAGCGGGCCCAGGCGCGACTTGAGTCCGGCTGCGTACCCGGCGGCCTCGGCGCCGACCCCCACGTGCGCGGCGTTGACGACGACCTCGCCGGCGTCGTCGACCAGCAGGTCGACAGGGCGGGCGGTTCCGGTGACGACGAGCTCGGCGGCCGCCGCCGGTTCGAGCGGGACGCCGGCCGTACGCGCGAAGTCGTTGCCTGTCCCGAGCGGCACCAGGGCGATTGTGGTCGCCTTCAGCTCGCCACGTGAGTACAGCCGGGCCACCGCCAGGTGCAGGCTGCCGTCGCCGCCGGCCACCACCAGGGTGCGGCCATCGAGCGCGTCGAGGGCCCGCTCCAGCTCGGCCGGCTCCTGGTTCGTGCGCAGCTCCACCTCACCCGCGTCCGCGAGGCGCTGCCGCACGGTCTCGACGGCCTCGTGCTCGGCGGTCCCCGCCTTGGTGCTGGCCAGCAGCAACCAGTGTCGGGCCGCACGGTTGCGGGCAAGATCAGGGGCAGGCATGTCCGATAGCCTTCCCGACGCCCGCGACGCTGCACCCGAAGGAGCCACCGTGCCCGCACTGGTGCTGATCGGTGCCCAGTGGGGCGACGAGGGCAAGGGCAAGGCCACCGACCAGCTGGGCGGCTCGGTCGACTACGTCGTGAAGTTCAACGGCGGCAACAACGCCGGTCACACCGTCGTGCTGGGCGAGCAGACCTACGCTCTGCACCTGCTGCCGAGCGGCATCCTGTCGCCGGGCTGCACCCCGGTGATCGGCAACGGCGTCGTGGTCGATCTCGGCGTGCTGTTCGAGGAGATCGACGCGCTGCAGTCCCGCGGGGTCGACTGCTCGGCGCTCGTGCTGTCGGCCGACGCGCACCTGATCGCGTCCTACAACCGCACGCTCGACAAGGTGGCCGAGCGCTTCCTCGGCCACCGGCGCATCGGGACGACGGGCCGCGGCATCGGGCCCACGTACGCCGACAAGATGAACCGCGTCGGCATCCGCGTGCAGGACCTGTTCGACGAGCGCATCTTGCGCCAGAAGGTCGAGGGCGCGCTCGAGCTCAAGAACCAGCTGCTGGTCAAGGCCTACAACCGCAAGGCCATCGAGGTCGACGAGGTCGTCGCCGAGCTGCTCGGCCACGCCGAGCGTGTGCGGCCGATGGTGGCGGACACCTCGCTGCTGCTCAACGCCGCGCTCGACCGCGGCGAGACGGTGCTGCTGGAGGGCGGGCAGGCCACGCTGCTCGACGTCGACCACGGCACCTACCCGTTCGTCACGTCGTCCTCGGCGACCGCCGGCGGCGCGTGCACCGGCAGCGGCATCGCCCCGACGCGCATCGACAAAGTGATCGCCGTCATCAAGGCCTACACGACGCGCGTGGGTGAGGGGCCCTTTCCCACCGAGCTCGCCGGTACGGGGCAGGACGCCGCCGACGGTGAGCGGCTGCGCGAGCAGGGCCACGAGTACGGCACGACGACCGGCCGGCCGCGCCGGTGCGGCTGGTACGACGCGGTGATCGCCCGGTACGCAGCCCGCGTCAACGGCGTCACCGACTTCGTGCTGACCAAGCTCGACGTGCTCACCGGCTGGGAGAAGGTGCCGGTGTGCGTGGCGTACGAGGTCGACGGCGAGCGCGTCGACGAGATGCCGATGACGCAGACCGACTTCCACCACGCTGCGCCCGTCTACGAGCTGTTCGACGGTTGGACCGAGGACGTCAGCGATGCCCGCACGCTGACCGACCTGCCGAAGCAGGCGCGCGCCTACGTCGAGGCGCTCGAGGCGATGAGCGGTGCGCCCTTCAGCGCGGTCGGCGTCGGCCCGGACCGCGAGCAGACCCTCGAGCTGCGCTCCCTGCTGGGCTGAGCGCCGAGGTGTGCCGCGCGCTCAGGCGGTGCGCCGCCGAAGCGTGAGGGCGCCGAGCGCCAGGGCGACGACGGCCGACCCGCCGACCACGGCCAGGTCCGCGGCGAAGGCGGTGGACAGGCTCCCGGTCGTCACGCGCGTCATGGCGTCCACCGCGTAGGACAGCGGCAGCGCCTGGCTCACGGCCTCGAGCCAGCCGACCATCTGCTCGCGGGGGACGAGGAGCCCGCACAGCAACACCTGCGGCAGCACCACGACCGGCAGGAACTGCACCGCCTGGAACTCGGTAGCCGCGAAGGCCGACAGGAACAGCCCCAGCGCCATGCCGAGCAGCCCGGTGCCGACGGCGACGGTGACGACCCACGCGGCGCCGCCCCGGACATCGAGCCCCAGCGGGCCGAGCGTCAGGGCGACAGCCAGCACGCCCTGCACGACCGCCAGCAGCCCGAAGGCGAGGGCGTAGCCCGCGATCAGGTCGAGCTTGGCGGTCGGCATCGTGAACAGCCGCTCGAGGGTGCCGCTGGAGCGCTCGCGCAGGGTGGCGATCGAGGTCACCAGGAACATGACCGTGAAGGGGAACATGACCAGCACCGGCGCACCGATCCGGTCGAACGTGGCCGGCTGACCGTCGAAGACGTAGCGCAGCAGGGTGATCAGCAGGCAAGGCACGAGGAGCAGCAGGGCGACGGTGCGGGGGTCGTGCCGCAGCTGGGCCAGCACTCGGCGGGCGGTGGCGAGCGTGCGGCGCGCGCTCATGCCGGCTGCCCCACCGGGAGGTGCTGGACGAGCGCGAGGAAGGCCTGTTCGAGATCCTGCTCGCCGGTGCGCGTGCGAAGGGCGTCCGGCGCGTCGTCTGCCAGCAGCCGCCCGTCGCGCATGAGCAGCAGCCGGTCGCAGCGAGAGGCCTCGTCCATGACGTGCGACGACACGATCAGGCTCGTCCCGCCGGCGGCCATGGTGTGGAACAGCTGCCAGAGCTCTTGGCGCAGCAGCGGGTCGAGCCCGACGGTGGGCTCGTCGAGCACGAGCAGCTCCGGTCTGCCGAGCAGCGCGGCGGCCAGCGAGACGCGCGCCCGCTGCCCGCCGGAAAGGCGGGCGACCAGCGCGTCCGCATGATCGACGAGGTGGACGGCGCCGAGCACCTCGTCGATCGAGGCACGGGGAACTCCGAGCATCGCGGCGAAGTAGCGCAGGTTCTCGCGGACGCTCAGGTCGCCGTAGACGCTCGGGCTCTGCGTCACGTAGCCGACCCGGTCGCGCAGCTGCGGGCTACCGGCGGGTTGGCCGAGCACGCGCACCGTGCCCGCGGCGACCCGCTGCACCCCGACGACGGCCCGCAGCAGCGTCGTCTTGCCGCAACCGGAGGGTCCGAGCAGCCCCGTGACGGTGCCGGTCGCCACGGCGGTGGACAGCTCGTGCAGCACCGTGACGCCGCCCCGCCGCACGGTGAGCCGTTCGATGTCCACCGCTTTACTCTCCATGTGGAGAATAATGTCCCTGCCCGTCGCTCCCGTCAAGCGCCCGACAGGTAGCGCTGCACCGTCGGGGCCACGAGCGCGACGACCTCGTCCGTGCTCGCCGTCGCCAGCGCCGGCAGCCGGACGACGTAGCGGGCGAACCCGAGACCCACGAGCTGCGAGCCGACGAGCGAGGCGCGCAGCGCGGCGTCCGGTCCGTCGAGCACGGCACCCACCTGTCGGATGACGGTGGCGGCCAGGAGCTGCCGCAGCATGTCCGCCACCGTCTCGTCGGAGGCGGCGCCGCGCACCAGCCCACGGAACGCGGGTGAGCTGACGGGATCGTCCCAGACGCTCAGGAAGAACCGGACCATGCGTTCCCCGAGCCCGGGCAGTCCTGGTGCCAGCAGGGCGGCGATCGCCTCCTGCGGGTCGAACGGCAGCGCTATGCAGGCCGCGAACAGCGCGGGCTTCCCACCGAAGTAGTGACCGATGAGGGCGGGGTCTACCCCGGCGGTCCGGGCGACCGACCGCAGCGAGACCGCGTCGTAGCCCTGCTCGGCGAAGGCCGCGGTCGCCGCCGCGACGATCGCCTCCCGACCGTTGCTGCCGCTCGCCCGGCTCGGACGCCCGGGCGAGCGGCGGGGCGCCGACTCCGTCACGGACGCGGGATCCGGTGCGGCAGCATCGGTCGACCCTAGAGGTGAGCGGAGTCAGCCGACGCGAGGTCTCGGCCGCGCAGACCCGCTCCAGCCGGTCAGCGCCGAAGATCTTCGTGGCCGAGAGCCGCCGGCGACTTGCGCGCCCGCCCCCGCCCGTGCTGTCGTGACCCGCCTCACCTCCGATCCGCCTGGAGCTTGGATGACCTCGACGCTGGACCGCACCGCCACCGCCCCGGCCGCGCGCGTCGACGCCTGGCTCGCCGGGTTCGAGGCCGCCTGCGCCGCGCGCGACGTCGAGCACGCCGCCGCGATGTTCGCGGTCACCAGCTTCTGGCGCGACCTGGTGGCCTTCACCTGGAACATCACCACGGTCGAGGGCCGCGAGGGCGTCACCGACCTGCTTGTCGAGACGCTCGAGCACACCCAGCCGTCCGGCTTCCGCACGACCGAGGAGCCCACCGAGGCAGACGGCGTCACCACGGCATGGATCGCCTTTGAGACCGCGCTCGGCCGTGGTTCCGGGTTGCTGCGGCTGACCGGCGACGAGGCGTTCACGTTGCTCACCGCGCTCGACGAGCTCACGGGGTTCGAGGAGCCGGCCGGCGCGGACCGCCCGAAAGGCGTGCAGCACGGCGCCGACCGCGACCGCCTCAGCTGGGCCGAGGCCCGCGAGCGGGAAGCCGCCGAGATGGGGCGCAGCCGCCAGCCGTACGTGCTCGTCGTCGGCGGCGGACAGGGCGGCATCGCGCTGGGCGCGCGGCTGCGCCAGCTGGGCGTCCCCTTCGTGGTCGTGGACAGGCACGAGCGCCCGGGCGACCAGTGGCGCAAGCGGTACAAGAACCTCGCCCTGCACGACCCCGTCTGGTACGACCACCTGCCCTACTTGAAGTTCCCGGCGAACTGGCCGGTGTTCTCTCCCAAGGACAAGATCGCCGACTGGCTCGAGATGTACACGCGGGTCATGGAGGTGGCCTGGTGGGGCAGCACGACGGTCGAGCAGGCGCGCTTCGACGAGGCGGCCGGCACCTGGACGGTCACCGTCGACCGCGACGGCGAGCAGCTCGAGCTGCACCCCACGCACCTGGTGTTCGCGACCGGGGTGAGCGGCAAGCCGGTCGTGCCCGAGGTCGAGGGTCAGGACGTCTTCGCCGGCGAGCAGCACCACTCCAGCGCCCACCCCGGCCCGGACGACTACGCCGGCAAGCGGGTCGTCGTCATCGGCTCGAACAACTCGGCCCACGACATCTGCGCCGCGCTCTGGGAGGCCGGCGTCGACGTCACGATGGTGCAGCGCTCGTCCACCCACATCGTGCGCAGCGACTCGCTGATGGACCTCGCGCTCGGCGACCTGTACTCCGAGCGGGCCCTCGCCGCCGGCATGACCACGGAGAAGGCCGACATGGTCTTCGCCTCGCTGCCCTACCGGATCATGCACACCTTCCAGAAGCCGGTGTACGACGCCATCGCCGAGCGCGACGCCGACTACTACCAGCGCCTGACCGACGCCGGCTTCCAGCTCGACTTCGGCGAGGACGGGTCGGGGCTGTTCATGAAGTACCTGCGACGCGGGTCGGGCTACTACATCGACGTGGGCGCCAGTGAGCTCATCGCGAGCGGTGAGGTCAAGCTGGCGAGCGGGCAGGTCGCGCGGCTGACCGAGCACGAGGTGGTGCTCGCCGACGGCACCCGGCTGCCGGCCGACGTCGTCGTGTGGGCTACCGGCTACGGCTCGATGAACGGGTGGGTGGCCGACCTCGTGTCGCAGGAGGTGGCCGACCGGGTCGGCAAGGTGTGGGGGCTCGGCTCGGAGACCATCAAGGACCCGGGGCCGTGGGAGGGCGAGCAGCGCAACATGTGGAAGCCGACCCAGCAGCCGCACCTGTGGTTCCACGGCGGCAACCTGCACCAGTCGCGGCACTACTCCCTGCTGCTCGCGCTGCAGCTCAAGGCGCGCTACGAAGGCCTGCCCACGCCGGTCTACCGGCTCGCCGAGGTGCACCACATCTCGTAGCCGCCGGCCGCCGGGCAGGATGACGCCGTGGATTCCGCGGGCGTCGTCATCGTCGGCGCCGGCGCGGCGGGGCTGGCGCTGGCCAGGCACCTCGGCGTCGCCGGGCGCGACGACGTGGTGATCGTCGAGGCGCCGCCCGGGCCGCACACCTCTCCGGAGCGCACCTGGTGCTCGTGGCAGAGCGGGAGTCCGTGGTGGGCGCCGGCCGTGTCCGCCACCTGGCACCGGGTCGGTGTCGTCTCCCCCGATGGGCGCGAGGGCGAGTACGTGCTCGACCCGCTGCGCTACACCCGCGTGCGGTCGCAGGACTACGCCCGCTTCGCGGGTGACGTCCTGGCCGGCACGCCGGTACGACGGCGGACCGCGACCGTCACGACGGTGCACGACGACGGCACCGTCGAGGGCGCGGATGTGTCGGGGCGGTACGTGTTCGACACGCGCCCCGCCGCCCCGAGCGCCGCCGGACGGGTGGCGCTGCTGCAGCACTTCCGCGGCTGGTTCGTCCGCACGGACGAAGACCGCTTCCACCCCGGTCTCGCGACGCTGATGGACTTTCGACCGGCGCAGCCGCCGGGCGGCGTCGCTTTCGGCTACGTGCTGCCGACCTCGACCCGTGACGCGCTCGTCGAGTACACCGAGTTCAGTCGCGGCGTCCTGTCGCTGCCGCAGTACGAGGCGGCGCTGACCGCCTATTGCCGGGACACGCTGCGGCTCGGCGCCTTCCGCGTGGTCGGCGCCGAGCAGGGCGTGATCCCGATGACCGACGCACCGTTTGCCCGGCGCGTCGGCGAGCGAGTCTTCCGGCTCGGCGCGGCCGGCGGGGCGACGCGTCCCTCGACCGGCTACACCTTCTCGGCCGCCCAGCGCCAGGCGCGCGCCGTCGCCGACGCGCTGCTCGCCGGCTCCGACCCGACACCCCCGCCCGCCTACGGCGCCAGGCAGCTGTGGATGGACCGGGTGCTGCTGCGGGCCGTCGACGACCAGCGCCTGGACGGCGCTGCCTTTTTCGCCCGGCTGTTCCGCGACCAGCCCACCGAGCGGGTGCTGCGCTTCCTCGACGGCGCGACGAGCCTGCGCGAGGACGTCGCCGTGATGGCCGCCTCCCCGCTCGCACCCATGGTGCGCACCGTCCTGGCTCGCTAGTCCAAGCGCGTGCCGAGCCCCCGCTCGAGCGCCTCGACGCGGCGGCGCAGCTCGTCGATGTCCTCGTCCAGCCGCGCCCCGACGATCATGCCGCCGTAGCGCGACGGGCGGTTCTTGCCGCTCTGCGGCCGTCCCCTCTCCGGCGGCACGAGCCCGAGGTACTGACCGACACGTTGCAAGCGGCTCGACGGCACCGGCACACCGTAGGGCTTCGCTACCGTCCCCGGCGATGAAGGTCCTGGTGCTCGGCGGCGGTGCGCGCGAGCACGCGCTGCTGCTCGCGCTGTCGCGCGACCCGGGGGTCGGAACCCTGTTCTGCGCCCCCGGCAATGCCGGCACCGCCGAGCTGGCCGAGCAGCACGCCGTCGACCTGACGGACGCGGCTGCGGTCGTCGCGCTGGCGCGGGACGTCGGCGCCGACCTCGTGGTCGTCGGCCCGGAGGCGCCGCTCGTCGCGGGTGTCGCCGACGCGGTGCGGGCGGCCGGCCTCGTCTGCTTCGGGCCGTCCGCCGCCGCGGCGCAGATCGAGGGCAGCAAGGCCTTCGCCAAGGACGTCATGGCCGCCGCGGGCGTCGCGACGGCGTCGGCGCAGGTCTTCGATGACACCGAAGCGTGCGCGGCCCACCTGGCGACGACCGCCCCGCCCTACGTCGTGAAGGCCGACGGCCTCGCTGCCGGCAAGGGCGTGCACGTCGGCAGCGACCTGGGACAGGCCACCGCCTTCGCGCGAGAGGCACTGCACGGCGCAGGCTCCCGCGTCGTCGTCGAGCAGTTCCTCGCCGGTCCGGAGGTGTCGCTGTTCGCGCTCACCGACGGGCGCATCGTCGTCCCGCTGCTGCCCGCGCAGGACTTCAAGCGGGTCGGCGACGGCGACACCGGCCCGAACACCGGTGGCATGGGGGCCTACGCCCCGCTGACGTGGCTGCCGGGAGGCACCGTCGAGCAGCTGCAGGACGACGTGCTGCAACCGGTGGTCGACGAGCTGCGCCGTCGTGGCACACCCTTCGCCGGCCTGCTGTACGCCGGGCTGGCGATGACGGCGGACGGTCCGCAGGTCATCGAGTTCAACTGCCGCTTCGGCGACCCCGAGACGCAGGTGGTGCTCGCGCTGCTCGAGACCCCGCTGGCCCAGCTGCTGCACGCCGCCGCCACCGGCCGGCTCGGCGAGATCCCTGCGCTGCGCTGGCGCGCGGGCGCGGCGGTGACCGTGGTCGTCGCCGCCGAGGGCTATCCGGGTCGGCCGGTCACGGGTGACGAGGTCGCCGTCGGCACGCTGCCGGGCGGCGTCGTGGCGCTGCACGCAGGCACGACGCGCTCCAGGGACCGGGTCGTCTCGAGCGGCGGGCGGGTGCTGTCGGTGACGGCGGTGGGCGACGACCTCGCGGCGGCTCGAGCGGCGGCCTACGCGGGCGTCGGCGCGGTGCAGCTGCGCGGGGCTCATTGGCGCGCCGACATCGGCCTGTCCGCCGAGCGCCGCGCCGTGGCGGTGCCGACGCGCCGGCCTGGCGCCCGAACGACCGGGGCCGACGAGGACCCGGACCCGGCGACCGCCCAGGTCGCCGGCCCAGACCTGACGCCTGAGGTCGCGGCCTACTGGCAGCGGTTCTGCGCGGAGACGGGAGCCGATCCTGCTTGGCTGCGGGAGGTTGCGCCGTTCGGCGACAGCCCGGCCATGGCCGACGAGCTGCTGGGCCTGGTGCTGGCCGGCGGCAAGCGCGCGACCGCGGGCCTGCTCGAGCCGGGCGAGTCGCCCCCGGCGGCCGGTGACCACTGGCTCGTGCTCGACGGCGCCGGCCGGCCTGGCTGCGTGCTGCGGATGACGCAGGTGCGCATCGGGCCGCTCGCGTCCGTCGACGACGCCTTTGCCCGCGACGAGGGGGAGGGCGACCTGACCCGTGGCTGGTGGCTGGACGCGCACCGCGCCTTCTTCCGACGAACCGGTGCAGGCAGCGATCCCGACGCGGTCGTCTTCGAGCGCTTCGCGCTCGTGTGGCCGCCCCCTAGGCTGCCGGGGTGATCGAGCGGTACACCCTGCCCGAGATGGGTCGGGTCTGGAGCGAGGCCCACAAGTACGAGCTGTGGTGCCGGATCGAGGTGCTCGTCCTCGAGGCGCACGCGAAGGCCGGAGCCGTCCCGGCGGACGTGGTCGAGCCGGTACGGGCAGCCGAGGCGCCGACGCCCGAGGCGGTGGCCGAGATCGAGGCGGTCACGCAGCACGACGTCATCGCCTTTCTGTCCGCCTGGGCCGACCGCACCGACCCGCGCGAGGCGGCCGCGTACGTGCACTTCGGCATGACGTCCTCCGACCTGCTGGACACCGCGCTCGCGCTGCAGCTCGTCGAGGCGTCCGACCTGCTGCTCGCCCGCTGCGACACCCTCGTCGCCGCGATGCGTGAGCACGGCCTCGCCCACCGCGACACGCTCAAGGTGGGGCGCACGCACGGCATCCACGCCGAACCCACCACCTGGGGGCACCGGGTCGCCGACCTCGCCTTCGGGCTGGCCCGCAGCCGCGACCGGATGCGGCGGGCGCGCGAGGCCGTCGCCGTCGCGAAGATCAGCGGTGCGGTCGGCACGTACTCCAACATCGACCCGACCGTCGAGCAGGCGGTCGCCGACCAGCTCGGCCTGCGCAGCGCCCCGGCCGCCACCCAGGTCGTGCTGCGCGACGGCGTCAGCGAGTGGGTCAGCGCGCTCGCGGTGCTCGCGACCGTGTGCGAGGCGGTGGCGCTCGAGATCCGGCACGGCCAGCGCACCGAGGTGCGCGAGCTGTCCGAGCCGTTCGGGAAGGGCCAGAAGGGCTCCTCGGCGATGCCGCACAAGAAGAACCCGATCGCGAGCGAGCGCATCGCGGGACTCGCCCGGGTAGTCCGCGCGCAGGTCGTGCCGGTCATGGAGGGCATCCCCCTGTGGCACGAGCGCGACATCAGCCACAGCTCGACCGAGCGGGTGGCCCTGCCGGACGCCGCGATCGCCACCGACTACCTGCTGCACCTGACGACCCGGCTGGTGACCGGACTGGTCGTCGACGCCGAGCGCATGCGGGCCAACCTGGATTCCTCCGGCGGGCTGATCTACACCAGCGCGGTGCTGCTCGAGCTGGTCGAGGGCGGGCTCTCCCGCGAGGACGCCTACGCCCTGGTGCAGTCGGCGGCCATGGACAGCTGGGAGAGCGGGACGCCCTTCCGCGAGGCGCTCACCGCGCACGCCGCGTCGGCCGGCAGGGAGCTCGACGAGCAGCGCCTGGACGCCGTGTCCCGCCCGGAGCGCTATCTCGAGCGGCTCGGCCCCGTCTTCGAGCGCCTGGCCGCGCTGACCTAGACCCCCGACCGCGCGACCCGGAACCGCAGCCCGCATCCCCCAACCCCCAACCCCCAACCCCCAACCCCCAACGATCTACCGCTTGTGGGGGTCGCCATAGGCGTGTCGGGGCCAAGAAGCGGTAGATCGTCGCTGCCGCAAGGCGCGCGTGCGCCGAAGCCACCCCGCATTGCCGCGCACGCGCCGAGACAGCAGGGATGCACCGCAGGCAGCTGAACGCACGCCAGCCCTCGGACGACCCGCGCCGAGCGCCGCACAGGCAGCCGGTAGGCGCAGACTGGGCGCATGGACCTGCCGCTGCCGCTGCTCGCCCGCGGCAAGGTGCGCGACATCTACGAGGTCGATGACGACACGCTGCTGCTGGTGGCGACCGACCGGCTGAGCGCCTACGACGTCGTGCTGCCCACGCCGGTGCCGGACAAGGGCGCGGTGCTCACCGGTCTGTCGGTGTGGTGGTTCGCGCAGCTGGCCGACCTGATGCCCCATCACCTCCTGAGCGCGGACGTCGACGACCTGCCTCCGGCCGCCCAGCCCTTCGTCGAGCAGCTGCGGGGGCGGATGATGCTGTGCCGCCGCCTGACGATGGTGCCGGTCGAGTGCGTGGCCCGCGGCTACCTCACCGGCTCCGGGCTCACCGACTACGCGCGCACCGGCGGCATCTGCGGCGAGGCGCTGGCGCCCGGACTGGTCGACGGGTCGCGGCTGCCCGAACCGGTCTTCACCCCGGCCACCAAGGCCGCCGTCGGAGACCACGACGAGAACGTGTCGTACGACCAGGTGGCGCGCAGCATCGGCGGGGACCTCGCGGCCGAGCTGCGCCGGCTGACCCTCGCGATCTACCGACGCGGCGCTGAGGTGTGCGCCGAGCGCGGGATACTGCTGGCCGACACCAAGATCGAGCTCGGCCACGACGCGGAAGGCGTCCTGCGCCTCGGCGACGAGGTGCTGACGCCGGACAGCTCGCGGCTTTGGCCGGCCGACGGCTGGCAGCCCGGTCGGGCACAACCCTCCTTCGACAAGCAGTATGTGCGCGACTGGCTCACCGAGACCGGCTGGGACCGCAGCGCGCCCGGCCCCGAGCTGCCGGCGCAGGTCGTCGAGCACACCCGGGCTCGCTACGTCGAGGCCTACGAGCGCCTGACCGGTTCGTCCTTCGACGCCTGGCTGTGCGCGTGACGAGCCCGACCGGACGAGCCCGCACTAGCCTCGCGCCATGGGCGTGTACGGGGTCGTCGTCGACGTGATGCTCAAGCCCGAGATCCTTGACCCGGCGGGGCAAGCGGTGCGCAGCGCGCTGCCCGCGCTGGGCCTACCACCGGCCGGTGCGCTGCGCATCGGCAAGCACGTCGAGCTGCTGCTCGAGGCCGACGACCAGGACGCCGCGCTTGCCCAGGCGACCACCATGGCCGAGGTGCTGCTCGCGAACCCGGTGATCGAGCACTTCACCGTCCGACCGGCCTGAGTCGACCCGTGGAGATCACCCTGCGGATCCTGCTGCCGCACGACGAGCTGTCGGTGCCGGTCGTGCGCCGGGTGCTCGCCACCGGCATGAGCGCGCTCGGGGTCGAGCGCGGGGTCGTCGACGACATCGTGCTGGCGCTGACCGAGGCGGTGACGAACGTGCTCGACCACGCCCAGGACGGAGATGTCTACGAGGTCTCGGCCTCACTGCGGGACAACACGGCTGTCGTCGAGGTGATCGACCGCGGAGCCGGCCTGCCCGACGACGCGTGCAACGCACCGTGCGCCGAGCCGGAGGCCGAGAGCGGCCGCGGCATCGCGATCATGCGTGCGCTCGTCGACCGGGTGAGCTTCACCAGCCGGCCGCGCGAAGGCACCGTCGTACACCTGGAGAAGGAGCTGGTCTGGACGCCGGACTCGCCGCTGCGCCGGCTGTCCGGCTCGGCCCACTAGCGTCGCCGTCGTGCGCATCGGTGTGCTGACCTTCCCCGGGAGCCTTGACGACCGCGACGCGGCCCGCGCCGTCCGGCTCGCCGGCGCCGAGGCCGTGCCGCTGTGGCACGCCGACGCCGACCTGCAGGACGTCGACGCTGTCGTGCTCCCCGGCGGCTTCTCCTACGGCGACTACCTGCGCGCGGGTGCGATCGCCCGCTTCGCGCCGGCCATGACCAGCGTCGCCGAGCAGGCCCGCGACGGGCTGCCAGTGCTCGGCATCTGCAACGGCTTTCAGGTGCTGTGCGAGAGCGGCCTGCTGCCGGGGGCGTTGACCCGCAACGCCTCGCTGCACTTCGTCAACCGCGATCAGGTCCTGCGCATCGAGCGGACCGCCACCGCCTGGACGGGCGCCTTCCACGAGGGCGAGCTGGTCGTCGTGCCGGTGAAGAACGGCGAGGGCCGCTACGTCGCGGCCGAGGCGGAGCTCGATGCCCTCGAGGCCGGTGGGCAGGTGGTGGCGCGCTACGTGGGTGGTAACCCGAACGGCAGCAGCCGCGACATCGCCGCGATCTGCAACGAGGCCGGCAACGTCGTGGGGATCATGCCGCACCCCGAGCACGCCGTCGAGGACCTCATCGGCACGGCCGGCACGGGCGGGCTCACGGTCTTCGCGAGCCTGCTGTTGGCGGCCGCGCGGTGAGCGGCAGAGCGGCCCAGCCAGATGATGCGGTCACCGGCGGGGTGCGGCCGCCGGAGGCCGCCGTGCGGGGTGAGGCAGACGTTCGGGTCGACACCGTCGAGGCCGCCCGTCGCGACAGCGAGCGCGCGCAGCCCTACGCCGAGCTGGGCCTGCGCGCGCAGGAGTACGCCGCGGTGCGCGAGGTGCTCGGGCGCCGGCCGACGCAGACCGAGCTCGCCATGTACGCGATCATGTGGAGCGAGCACTGCTCGTACAAGTCGAGCAAGGTGCACCTGCGCCAGTTCGGCGCGCTGCCCCGCGGCGACCGAATGCTCGTCGGCATGGGCGAGAACGCCGGCGTCGTCGACGTCGGCGAAGGGCTGGCCGTCACCTTCAAGGTCGAGTCGCACAACCACCCCAGCTACGTCGAGCCCTACCAGGGCGCAGCCACCGGCGTCGGCGGGATCGTGCGCGACATCCTCACCATGGGCGCCCGGCCGGTGCTGGTGATGGACGCGCTGCGCTTCGGCCCGGCCGATGCGCCGGACACCGCGCGGGTGCTGCCCGGCGTCGTCGCGGGGGTCGGCGGCTACGGGAACTGCCTGGGGCTGCCCAACATCGGCGGTGAGGTCGTCTTTGATCCCGGCTACGCCGGCAACCCGCTCGTCAACGCGCTCTGCCTCGGCGTGCTGCCCACCGAGCAGATACAGACAAGTGCCGCGACAGGCGTCGGCAACGTCGTGGTGCTGCTCGGGGCGTTGACCGGACGCGACGGTATCGGCGGGGTGTCGGTGCTGGCCTCCGCCTCCTTCGAAGACGACGACGCGCCCGCGCGGCGGCCGAGCGTGCAGGTCGGTGACCCGTTCACCGAGAAGCTGCTCATCGAAGCCTGTCTCGAGATGTTCGAGGCCGGTCTCGTGGTCGGCATCCAAGACCTCGGCGGCGCCGGGCTGACCTGCGCGCTCACCGAGACCGCCGCGGCCGGCCGCTCGGGCATGCGCGCCCACCTGCACCGGGTGCCGCTGCGCGAGGCGTCGATGGAGCCGCACGAGGTGCTCGCGAGCGAGTCGCAGGAGCGCATGCTCGCCGTCGTCACGCCGCAGGACCTGCCGGCGGTGCTCGAGCTGGCGAGACGCTGGGGAGTGCTCGCGACGCCCATCGGCGAGGTCACCGACGGGGACCGCCTGGTCGTCGACTGGCACGGCGAAGTGGTCGTCGACGTCCCGCCCGGGAGCCTCGCCGACGACGGCCCGGTCTACGAGCGACCGCTGCGCCGGCCGGCCGACCTCGACGCGCTGCAGGCCGCCGCGCCGCCGGCGTACCCGGCGCCGGGTGAGCTGCGGGCGCTGCTGCTGCGCATGGTCGCCTCGCCCGGTCTGTGCAGCCGCCGCTGGGTGGTCGAGCAGTACGACCGGGTCGTGCTCGGCGACACGGTGCTCGCCTGGCCGCAGGACGCGGGCGTCGTGCGGCTGTCGGAGTCGACGGGTCTCGGCGTCGCCCTGGCGCTGGACGGCAACGGCCGCTTCGCTCGGCTCGACCCGTACACCGGCACCCAGCTGGCGCTGGCCGAGGCGTGCCGCAACGTGGCCGCGTCCGGCGCCGTGCCCGTCGCGGTGACGAACTGCCTCAACTTCGGCAGCCCGGAGGACCCCGAGGTGATGTGGCAGTTCGCCGAGGCGACGCGCGGGCTGGCCGACGGCTGCCGCGCGCTCGGTCTGCCCGTCACGGGCGGCAACGTGAGCTTCTACAACCAGACCGGCGCGGTGGCGATCCACCCGACCCCGGTCATCGGCGTGCTGGGGCTGCTCGACGACGTCGCGCGGCGCACGCCGATCGGCTTCCAGGAGAAGGGCGAGTCGGTGCTGCTGCTCGGGACGACGGCCGACGAGCTCGGCGGCTCGGAGTGGGCCTTCGCCGAGCACGGCCACCTGGGCGGGCGTCCGCCCGCGGTCGACCTCGCCCGCGAACGCCTGCTGGCCGAGGTGCTGGTCGCCGGCTCGCGCGACGGGATGCTGTCGAGCGCGCACGACCTGTCCGACGGCGGGCTCGCCCAGGCGCTGGTCGAGTCGGCCCTCGACGGTGGCCGGCGCGACCCGGGACAGGCGGCGCAGCCGGGCCTCGGCGCGCGCATCGTGCTGCCGCAGGGGCAGGACCCGTTCGTGCAGCTGTTCAGCGAGTCGGCCGGGCGGGCGCTCGTCACCGTCCCGCGCAGCGAGGAGCTGCGTTTCACCGAGATGTGCGACGCGCGAGGCCTTCCCGCTCAGCGCATCGGCGTGACCGACGGGACGAGTTTGGACGTGCAAGACCTGTTCGACGTCCCGCTCGACGAGTTTCGCGCAGCCCACGAGAGCACCCTGCCGGCGCTGTTCGGCACTGTCTCGGTCGTCGCTGAGGTCTGACCTCGGGCAGGCACCGTGCCCTCGGTCTCGACGGCACCGGCCACGCCGGTCGAGAGCGGTCAGCACCACGTACCGTGCCGTGTGCCTCGTGCGTCGCCCTTCGAGAGCCTGGGCACTGCGGTCGACGCGCAGGCAGTCGCTGTCGTCGCGGCGCTGGAGCAGGCCGACCCCGCCGCCCCGACCCGGTGTGCCGGCTGGACGGTGGCCGAGCTCGACCGGCAGCTCGGCGCGGTGACCGCCGGGCTGGCCGAGCAGCTGCAGCAGCCGGTCGGCCAGCCGCCGGACGGCGGGCTCGCCACCTGGGCCGCCGCGCGTCCGGGGGCCGGCGACCGCGACGCCGAGGCCCGCGCCGAGGGGCCCGGGCTCGTGGCCGGGGTGGCGCAGCTGCGCGCGGCACTGACCCGGACGGACCCCACCGCCGTCGTCGCGCAGCGCACCGGCCGCTACACCGTCGCCGACGCCCTGCTGTTCCGACTGATCGAACTGGTCGCGCACGGTCGTGACCTGCCGGTGCCGGTGGAGCCCGACCGCAGGGCGCTCAAGCTGGTGGTCAGGGCGCTCGCGGGCCTGCTGGCCGAGCGCGCCCCCGGCCGGCACGTCGAGTGCCGGGTGCCGCCGCATGCCGCGGTGCAGTGCGTCGCCGGCCCCCGGCACACGCGGGGCACGCCGCCGAACGTCGTCGAGTGCAAGCCGGTCGCCTTTGTCGAGCTGTGCACCGGACGGCTCGGCTGGGCCGAGGCCGTCGCCGACGGGCGGGTGCGCACCTGGGGCGACCGCGCCGACCTGTCACCCTGGCTGCCGTTGCTGACCTGAGCGCCGCTCAGCCGGTCAGCGACAGGTTGACGACACCGACGCCGACGCCCCGGCTCGCTGGCGCAACGATCTACCGCTTGTGGGGCGCGACACGCCGATGCGGACCCCGACCAGCGGATGATCGTCGTGAGAAACCGGTCGGGGCGAGGTGTCGACAAGCGGCCGGACGTCGGGCTGGACGAGGGCGGGGGAAGCCGCGTACGGGACCGTAACCTTGCCCGTGACGCGCACCACAGGACAGGAGTAGCCCGTGAAGGAGCTCATCTGGCACCGGCAGCTGCTGCCGGCGCTCGCCCGGCATGCCACCAGACCCTTCCTCACCGACGCGGCCAGCGGCGCCACGACGACCTACGACGAGCACGGCGACCGGGTGCTGCGCCTTGCCGATGCGATCCGCCGGCTGGGCGTCGCCCCCGGCGACCGGGTAGCGGTGCTCTCGCTCAACAGCCCCCGCTTCGAAGAGCTGTACCACGCGTGCCTGCTGGGCTGCGCCGTGCTCAACCCGCTCAACCTGCGCTTCGCCCCCCGCGAGCTGACCCACGTGCTGGCCGACTCGGCCACCCGCGTGGTCTTCGTCGACGCGGCCTTCGCGCCCGTCATCGACGCCGTGCGCGAGGCCGCCGGCGTCCGCACCGTCGTGCTGCTCGGCGAACCGACGGGCGGCGTGCCGCACGACCTCGTCTACGAGCAGCTGCTCGCCGCCGCGGAACCGGTGGTGCCGGCCGAGCCGGAGGAGGACGACGCCGCCATGCTCATGTACACCGGCGGTACCACTGGCCTGCCGAAGGGCGTGCTGCTGACCCAGCGCTCGCTGATGCTGACGCTCTACCACATCCAGGCGAGCGTGCGGATCGAGCCCGACGACGTCTACCTCGCGCAGGTGCCGCTGTTCCACGCCGCCTCGATGGGCGCGATCATCGGCACGCCGATCACCGGGGGCCGGCTGGTGACCGTCCCGTACTTCGACCCGGGCACGGTGCTCGACGTGTTCGAGAAGCACCGCATCAGCAACACGATCATGGTCCCGACGATGCTGGCGATGATGTTCGCGCACCCCGCGTACGCGGCCGAGCGGCTCGCCAGCCTCGAACGGCTCACCTACGGTGCCTCGCCGATGCCCGCCCCCATCCTGAAGCGCATCCAGGACGAGCTGCCGCAGATCGCGCTCTACCAGGGCTACGGCATGACCGAGAGCGCCGCTCTGGTCAGCCTGCTGCTGCCCGAGGACCATGAGCGCGGGGGCGCGGTGCTGCGCTCGGCGGGCCGGCCGGTGCCGGGCACCACCGTCAGCATCCAGGACGACGCGGGGGACGAGCTGCCCGTCGGTGAGGTCGGCGAGATCTGCCTGCGCGGCGGGCAGTTCATGCGCGAGTACTGGCGCCGTCCGGAGGAGACCGCGGCGGCTTTCGCGGGTGGCTGGTACCACTCCGGCGACGCCGGCCGGCTCGACGAGGAGGGTTACCTCTACCTCGTCGACCGCACCAAGGACATGATCATCAGTGGCGGTGAGAACGTCTACAGCACCGAGGTCGAGCAGGCCGTCGCCGCCCACCCGGCGGTCGCTCAGGTCGCGGTCATCGGCGTGCCCGACGACACCTGGGGCGAGGCGGTGCACGCCGTCGTCGTGCTGCACCCGGATGCCCAGGTCAGCGAGCCGGAGCTCATCGCCCACACGCACGGACTGATCGCCGGCTACAAGGTGCCCAAGTCGATCACCTTCCGCGGCGAGCCCCTGCCGCTCTCAGGAGCGATGAAGGTGCTCAAGCGCGAGCTGCGGGCCCCTTACTGGGAGGGCCACGAGCGGGCCGTCAACTAGATGATCGATTCCAAGCCTGATCAGTGGTCGTAGGCGAGTAGCGAGCGTCGGACGCGCTGTCCGGTGTGGTCGTTGTGCCAGATCGCGGTGGTGAGCGCGAGCATCCGCTGCAGGACACGG
>JAABUN010000322.1_pt1 | contig 125462 bp, 133 predicted proteins | sample 5559311 | NCBI WGS metagenome assembly JAABUN01 (sample SAMN10711877, study PRJNA513370) | rock metagenome | isolation source: Antarctica rocks | place: Antarctica: Victoria Land, Siegfried Peak sud | reverse complement strand
CGTCCTGGGCCTGGTGGTCGTCCGGGCCGGGCGCGGAATGGCCGGCCGCGCTGCCTCCCGTAGCCGACTGGTGGCCGCTCTGCCTACGGTTTCGGCGCTGGTGATCCTCGCTGTGGGGTGCGTCCTGACGCTGCGCGCGGTGCCCCAGGTTCTCTGAACGTCTCAGAACACCGCTGATCCGATCGCCCAATTCGGTTCGAAGTGAACCTATGTTGCGGTTATGGCCAGTGCTCACCCCCAAGCGGCCACCGCCGTCAAGACGTTGGACGATGCACTCGACGTCCTCCAGCAGCGGGGTCGGCGCCTCTCTGCCGCCCGCCGCGTCATCCTCGAGGTGCTCTTCGCGGCCGACGGGCCGATGACCGCAGAGGCGATCGGCGCCGTGATCGACGGCCGCCCGCCGCGTTCGGACCGCGCCTCGATCTACCGCAACCTGGAGACGCTCCAGGAGCTCGGGCTCGTGACCCATGTGCACCTCCTCGGCCACGGGCCGGGGCTGTACGCGCTGGCCGGCGCCGAGGAACGCGAGTACCTCGTCTGCGAGCGCTGTCATGCCGTTCAGGTGGTGGCCCCGCGTCAGCTGGACGAGGTGCGTACGATGTTGCTGAAGCAGTTCGGCTTCGCGGCCCGCTTCGACCACTTCCCCGTCTTCGGCCTCTGCGCGAGCTGCTCGGCCGGGTCGGCCGGGCAGGTGCGGGCGGCGGCATGAGCTTCGACTGGCTCTTCGGCCCGGTCGAGCAGGTCGACCACTTCCTCACGCAGCTCTTCGACGGGGCGCCCCTGCTGGTCGCGCTCGGGATCGCTTTCCTGCTGGGTCTGCGCCACGCGTCTGATCCGGACCACCTCGTGGCGGTGACCTCGCTCGTCGCCGCCGACGGGGGCGACACGCGGGGTGCGGCCAAGCTCGGGGCCTGGTGGGGGGTCGGCCACGCCGGCGTCCTGTTGCTCCTCGGCATCCCGCTCATCGTGTTCAAGGGGCAGGTCCCGGCAGCGCTCGAGTCCGGTGCTGAGCGGGCCGTCGGGGTGATCATCGTCCTGCTGGCGGTTCGCGTGCTGATCAAGTGGGCGCGCGGTGATTTCCGGCGCGACGCGCACGCACACGACGGGCACGCCCAAGCGGTGGCCGCGCCAACCGCCCGGCATCGCCACCTGCGGCACGGATCGGGCACCGCGCACGGCCACCGGGCGGTGCGCAGCCCTGCGCAGGCCCTGATGATCGGCACGGTGCACGGCCTCGCGGGCACCGGCGCGGTCGTCCTGCTCCTGCTGGCCGCGTTGCCGACCAAGCTCGAGGCCGCCGCCGCCCTCGCGGTGTTCGCTCCGATGTCGGTGGTCTCGATGGCGTTGTGCACCAGCGTCTTCGCGTGGCTGCTGACGCGGCCCGCGGTCGAGCCGCTGTACCGGACGGCGTTGATCCCGGCCCTGGGGATCTTCGGCGTGCTGTTCGGCGGCTGGTACGCGGGCATCACCTGAGTGCAGCGCGCCGTGGACCGCGGCCGGCCACCACCTCCGGTGCGCGGGGCCGCTGAGCGGGTAGGGCCACGTCCATGAGCCCCATCGAAGATCCGCGTCCCGACCAGCAGGACGACCAGCCCGTTGACGACGACCAGAGCGTCGAGGAGTTCGTCCAGGAGGTCGAGGAGGACCCCGCATCCAACCCCCCGAAGGAGCTCGACGACATCCGCGGGGGGTGAGCGACCGCCACGTCGACCATCTCCTGATCGGTGCCGGCGTCGCCTCCGCGACCTGCGCCGCGACCCTCCGCGAGGAGGGCGCGGTGGGGTCGGTGCTCGTCGTGGGCCGCGAGCTCGACGCGCCCTACCACCGGCCGCCGATCACCAAGGCCATCCTGCGCGGCACGTCTTCGCGCCAGGACGCCCTCGTACACCCAGACGGCTGGTGGGCGCGGCACGACGTCGAGCTGCTGACGCGCACAGCGGTCACCGCGCTGCACCCTGCCCGGCGCACGGCGGTGTTGTCGACGGGGGAGACCATGGGCTACGGAACCGCGCTGGTGGCCACGGGAGCGACCGTCCGCCGGCTCGACGTCGAGGGCGCAGACCTCGACGCCATCCACTACCTGCGCACGCCGGGCAACGCCGATTCGCTGCGCCGCGACCTGGCCGGCGCCGAGCACGTCGCCTGCGTCGGCGGGTCCTACATCGGCTGCGAGGTCGCCGCGTCGCTGACGTCGATGGGTATCCCCTGCACCGTCCTGATGCTCGAGCAGGAACCGCTCGAGCGGCACTTCGGCGCGACGGTCGGGAGGTACTTCCGCGGCGTGCTGGAAGCCCGCGGCGTGCAGGTGCTCGGCGGGGTGGAGGTCGCCGCCTTCACCGGCGTGGACGACCTCGTCACGGGCGCCGTGCTGGCCGACGGGCGCACGGTCGCGGCCGACGCCGTGGTCTGCGGGATCGGCGCCATCCCGGATGTCGCCCTGGCGCGCAAGGCGGGGCTGGCGATCGGGAGCGGCGGCGGCGTCGCGTGCAACAGCACGCTGCGGACCTCGGCCCCGGACGTCTTCGCCGCCGGCGACATGTGCGAGTACGACAGCGTCGTGCACGGCCGCACGCTGCGCGTCGAGCACGAGGACGTCGCCGCCGCGCAGGGGGCCGCCGTGGCGCGCGGGATGCTCGGGGCGATCGAGCCCTACGACGTCGTGCCGCACTTCTGGGCGGAGCTCGCCGACTGGACCGCGTTGCGCAGCGTCGGCCCCGCGGCGGGCTGGGATCAGGAGGTCGTGAGCGGAAGCATCGCCGACGGCGTCTTCAGCGTCTTCTACCTCTCCGGCGGCAGGGTCCAGGCGACGCTGGCCGTCGGCGGCCGGGACGACGATCTCGAACGCGGCCGCACGCTGATCGTCTCGGGCGAGACGGTCGGCGCCGACGGGCCGTGACCGGCGACGCTAGTCGCGCCGGTGGTCGGCCGCGTGTTCGGCCAGGAAGCGCTGGTTCTCCGCCCGCTCACCGATCGCCTGGGCGATGGCGAGGCCGATCAGGCCCTGCGCGACGATCGGCAGCACGATGAAGAAGGTGAAGACGAGGCCGGCGGTGGCCGCGAAGTCCGAGAGCGCGATTGGCACTTCGCGGATGCTACCCGACCGGCTCGCGGGAACAAGGCCGCCTGTAAACTTCGCGGGCCATGATCTCCAAGCTCCGGATTCTGTCCCTCGCCCTCGCGATGCTGGGGGTCGGGGCGGGAGCCGCGCAGGCGTTCGACCCGGCCTACGAGGCCCGCAACTACTCAAAGCTCCAGGAGCGCACGCGCTTCGTCACGAGCGCCCCGGCCTACCAGGCCATGCTGCGGGAGAAGGGCGCCCGCCGTGAAGCGCAGCTCGCCCAGCTTCGCGCCGCCGACCCCGAGCGCGACTCCGACGGCAACCTCTGCCAGCAGCGCATGGACGGCTGCGCGGGGGACGTTCGCCTCTACGACTGGACGGTCAGCGGCAGCGGGATAGCGCTGCCCGTGCTGTTCACGGCGCGCAACGGATCGACGTTGTCCGGCCACGTCTGGGCAACGGCGCAGGGGCCGCCACGGCGCCCCGGCATCGTCTTCACCAGTGGGTCGGTGCAGGCTCCGGAGGAGCTCTACTGGTTCGCCGCCCAGACCCTCGCGCGCGCCGGTTACGTCGTGCTGACCTACGACATCCAGGGGCAGGGCTACTCCGACACCTTCGGTGAGGGCGCCGACCGCAACGACGGGGTCCCGTCGCAGTCCGGCCGGCCCTTCTTCGACTCGACGGAGGACGCCCTCGACTTCCTGTTCTCCACGCCGGGTGACCTCTACCGGCCACGCCGCAGTTGCACCACCGGCACCGACCACGCCCCCAAGCAGGCCGCGCGCTTCGGGCGCGGGGTGTCGTCCGGGTACAACCCCTACCACGCGCTACTTGACACGGCGAAGGTCGGGCTGATCGGCCAGTCGCTCGGTGCGGCGGCCGTTTCCTACGTCGGCCAGGTCGACCCGCGCGTCAAGGCGATCGTCGGGCTCGACAACCTCTCCGCACCGCGGACGAGCAACTTCAACCAGACGCTCACCTGTGACGCCAAGACCTCGCCGCGGCCCACGGAGCCACCGATCACCAAGCCCGCGCTGGGCATCGCCGCCGACTACGGCCTCGACGCGCAGCCCAATCGCAGCGACCCGGATCCGGCTGCGAAGAGCGTCGCCTCGCTGGCGTACTCCAAGGCAGGTGTCGACACCGGCCAGATCGTCGTCCGCGGCGGCGGGCACTTCGAGTACGGCTTCATCCCGAACCCGGGCTTCGGGGCCACCCTGCGTGGCGAGGACATGACCGCCTTCTACGAGCAGGCGTGGATGGACAAGTACCTCAAGGGCGACCCGAGCGCTGACGCCCGCCTGCTGTCAGACCGCTGGCGGGCGGACGAACGCTCGGCCGAGGTCGACCCTGACGCGGACGCCAACATGTTCTCGCGCTACTACCGCTCACGCCTGGACATCGGGCTGGCGGGAGGCGGCCGCGTGCTGTGCGAGCAGATGCGCGACGCAGCCGGCTGCGCATTGAGGCCCGACGGGGGACCGGTCCCCTACGACTTCCTCGCGGCCGCCAGCGGCAAGGACAGCCCCGAGGGCCCAGGCCGGGACGCCGCCCGGCCGTGGGTCGCCTCGACCGACCCCGCGGGAGCGACCGGCGTGCCGCCGGCCGCCAACCGCCTGCTGCCCGGCGCCGGCGGTCTCGGTTCAACCGGAGCCGGAGCCCAAGGATGTCGCGATGCGACGGCGCCGATCTCCCGCTTCACCGCAACGCGTCTGCGCATCTCGCGCGCGCGCATCACCCTGCGCGGAACCTCGTCCGACCGCGGCTGCCGGGGAGCGGGGCGGCTGGTGCGGGTCGCCGTGACCGTCGGTCGCGCGGTCGGGTCGCGCTGCCGGTTCCTGCGCGCCGACGGCTCGTTCGGCCCGCGGGTGAGCTGCCTGCGCACGCCCTACCTCGGGGCGCGCGGCACGACGCGCTGGTCCTTCTCACAGCGCACCCGGCTTCCGCGCGGGGCCTACAAGGTCTTCGTGCGCGGCATCGACGCAGCCGGCAACGTGGAGCGCAAGCAGCGCACGCGCAACTTCGCGCGGCTGCGGGTTCGCTGAGGCTAAGAAGCGGCCACGGCTTCGCGCTTGCGCGTGCGCGCCACCTTCTGGCGGGCGACAGGATCGAGCATCACCTTGCGCAGGCGCACGGCCTCCGGGGTGACCTCGATGCACTCGTCCTCGCGCAGGAACTCGAGCGCCTGGTCGAGCGACAGCTTGCGCGCGGGGATCAGCCGCACGAGCTCCTCGGCGGTCGAGGAGCGGATGTTGTTGAGCTGCTTCTCGCGCACGGCGTTGACGTCGAGGTCGTCCGAGCGCGAGTTCTCACCGACGACCATGCCTTCGTAGACGTCGTCGCCGGGGGAGACGAACAGCGTGCCGCGCTCCTGCATGTTGAAGCAGGCGAAGCTCGACACCTGGCCGCGGCGGTCGGCCACCAGCGAGCCCGAAGCGCGCGTACGCAGCTCCCCGTGCCACGGCTCGTAGCGGTCGAAGACGTGGTGCAGGAGGCCGGTGCCGCGCGTCTCGGTGAGGAACTCGGTGCGGAAGCCGATCAGCCCGCGGGCGGGGACGAGGTAGTCCATGCGGACCCAGCCCGTGCCGTGGTTGACCATCTGCTCCATGCGGCCCTTGCGCAGCGCGACCAGCTGCGTCACGACGCCGACGAAGTCCTCGGGCACGTCGATCGTCATGCGCTCGACGGGCTCGTGGACCTTGCCGTCGACCTCGCGGGTGACGACCTGCGGCTTGCCGACCGTGAGCTCGTAGCCCTCGCGGCGCATCATCTCCACGAGGATCGCCAGCTGCAGCTCGCCGCGGCCCTGCACCTCCCAGATGTCCGGGCGCTCGGTGTCGAGCACACGCAGCGACACGTTGCCGATCAGCTCGGAGTCCAAGCGCGCCTTGACCTGACGCGCGGTGAGCTTGTCACCGCCGCCCTTACCGGCGAGCGGTCCGGTGTTCGTCCCGATCGTCACCGACAGCGACGGCTCGTCCACGCTGATGACCGGCAGCGGCCGCGGATCGGCGGGGTCGGCGAGCGTCTCGCCGATCGTCACCTCGGGGATGCCCGCGATGGCGATGATGTCGCCGGGCCCGACCTCCTCTGCCTCGACGCGGTCCAGCGACTCGGTGACGTAGAGCTCGGTGAGCTTGACCTTCTCGATCGTCTCCCCGTCGGAGCGGCACCAGGCGACCTCCTGCCCGCGCTTCAGGGTGCCGTTGCGCACGCGGCACAGCGCCAGGCGCCCGACGTAGGGCGAGGCGTCGAGGTTGGTGACCAGCGCCTGCAGCGGGTGGCCGGGCTCGTAGGAGGGCGGCGGGATGTGCTCCACCAGCAGGTCCATCAGGGGCTTGAGGTCGGTGCCCTCGACGCCCTGCTCGAGCGACGCCCAGCCGGCCTTCGCGTTGGTGAAGACGATCGGGAACTCGATCTGCGACTCGTCGGCGTCGAGGTCGAGGAAGAGCTCGTAGGTCATGTCGACGATCTCATCGATGCGCGCGTCGGGCCGGTCGACCTTGTTGACGACGAGGATCACCGGCAGGCGCGACTCGAGCGCCTTGCGCAGGACGAAGCGCGTCTGGGGCAGCGGACCCTCCGAGGCGTCGACGAGCAGCAGTACCCCATCGACCATCGTCAGGCCGCGCTCGACCTCGCCGCCGAAGTCGGCGTGGCCGGGCGTGTCGATGATGTTGAGCTTCACGTCGCCGTAGCGCACCGCCGTGTTCTTGGCGAGGATCGTGATGCCCTTCTCGCGCTCGAGGTCCATCGAGTCCATGACGCGCTCGTTGACGTCGGAGCCCGCCCGGAAGGCGCCGGACTGCCAGAGCATCGCGTCGACGAGCGTCGTCTTGCCGTGGTCGACGTGGGCGACGATCGCGACGTTGCGCAGGTCGTCACGGGTGGCTAGGGCGTTGGGAAGCGACACCGGCCCAGGGTACTGTCGGCCTCCCGAGCCGCCCGGCGGGCGCGCGCGGGAGGATGCTGGACATCCGGGCACGCCACCCCGTTGTGGCGCCATCTCGCCAGCGGCTGCCACCCCAACCGGGCGACACCGCAAACCCTCACGCAGAGCCAATTGCGTGTCGAGGAGGTGGGCCGGGGCCGCGTCCCGAACACCGCATGGACCGTGCGGCCGCTCATCCTCGGGGCCGCACGGGCCGAATAGGAGGTTGGCGACCCCGCGCCCCTCTACCCTGGGAGACACGATGACCTCGGAACGCTCACAGTCCTACGGCCGCGTCATGGACACCATCCGCGCGGTCGGTCCCACCAAGCTCCAGCACGAGGAGCAGGAGGTCATCCGCGACGCTGCGGACGCTCTGCTGTTCTGCGACGACCTGCAGGCCGCCCCGGCGGCCCGAGAAGCGATCGAGAAGGCCACGGCGATGCTGCGGAACCTCGTCGAGATCGACCGCTGGATCCCCGAGTCCGCCGACGCCCTGTTGGCTGACCTGCAGGACTGCGGTCCGCGGGTCCCCGCCAGCGCCTGAGCCGTTGGGCTAGCGCACGTCCGGGGACCCCGGACGTGCGTGCGGACAGCCCCGCAGACGCGGCCCGCGCCACGGCAGCCGCACGGTGCGCTGCGCCGAGTTGTTGTCCTCCCGTTCCTCGGCGAGGTGCTGCTGCGGGTCGGCGATGTGCACGTAGGCGAAGCAGCCGCGCAGGCCGGTGACGTCGATGTAGTTGCCCGGGTACCGCGAGGGGTAGATGTCGGCCCAGCCGACCGAGGTGCCGAGGGTGACGCGGCGAATGGCTCCACGCTGGCTGCAGGCCGGGTAGACGAAGCGTCGCGGTGACCGCGGGGAGGACCGCACCTTCTGGAGGTCGCGGAAGCAGTAGTAGATCTTCGGGCTACGACGGACGAGCTCGACTCGGTGCCCATCGCGGTCGAGGCGGTAGAGCTCGAAGTTCGCCGCGTCCTGGAACTTCCAGTAGAAGCCCCGCCCTGCGCCCGGGACGAACTCGAAGTACACCTCGCCGTCGGCCGCGCGCAGCAGCTTCTTCGCGCCGGTGCGGAAGTGGATCGCCTGGCGTGCCTCCATCTCGCGGCCCCGCGTCCCCTCCCGGCTGGCGTGGATCTCCAAGGGGCCGCGACCGATGTTGATGATCGCGTTGGTTGATCGCAGGAGACGCCGGCCGCCGCCCGGGCGCAGCGACAGGGCGGTCGGCTTGCGCATGATCAGGTCGGGACAGGCGAGCTGGTTCCCGGGCACCTGGCATGGGTTGACGGCCGAAGGGTCCTCGGGCGCCTGGGTCACCGGCTCCTGGGCGATGGCGGCCGCCGTGGCGAGCACGGCGGTGCACGCGGCGAGCAGCAGGGCGCGGGGGAGGGAGGGGCGTGCGAGCATCGCCGGGCAGTGTTGCGCATAGGATCCCGCGCTCACGCCAACCTCTCGCTCGAGAAAGGCCGGACCTCGATGGACGCCCTCTACGTCGCCACCGCCACCGCCACGGGGGGCCGGGTCGGTCGCGCCGTCTCCTGCGACGGCAACCTCGCCGTCGACCTCGTCGTCCCGCAGGAGATGGGCGGCTCCGGGGATCCGGGCACCAACCCGGAGCAGCTCTTCGCCGCCGGCTACTCCGCGTGCTTCCTCAGCGCCTTGACCCTGGTGGCCGGCAAGCGCGGCGTCGACGCTTCGCTGGCAACCGTGACCGCCGACGTCGGCCTGCTGCGCGAGGGGCGCGGCTTCAAGCTCGAGGTCGCCCTACGGGTTGCCATGCCGGGGGTGGAAGCCGACCAGGCGCGCGAGCTCGTGGAGACCGCCCACCAGGTCTGCCCGTACTCAAACGCGACGCGCGGCAACATCGAAGTTGGTCTCGAGGTCCAGGAGCCCGCGGCGACAAGCGGCGGCGCGGCATGAGCGCCTTCACGAAGATCTCCATCGCAGACGTGCAGGACATGGCCGCCAGCCACGGGCTCTCCCCGGACATGGAGGGCCGCTTCGCCAAGCAGGCGCTCGGCCTGGAGAAGACCGGCGTCAGCTTCCAGCGCCTGGCACCGAACTTCCGCATGCCGTTCGGGCACAACCACGCTGAGCAGGAGGAGGTCTACGTCATCCTCGAGGGCGGCGGTCGCATGAAGCTCGACGACGAGATCATCGACGTCGCCCGGCACGACTTCATCCGCGTGGCCGGCCCAACGATGCGCGCGTTCGAGGCGGGCGACAGCGGCCTGACGCTGATGGCGTTCGGCGCTCCCACATCGGCGTCCGCCAGCCCTGGCGCCGATTCCGAGGTGGTGCAGGAATGGTGGACCGACTGACCCGCGGCTAGGGCGCCTGCCCGTCCTGCACTGCGCCCATCAGCATCAGCCCGCCATCGATGACCAGCGAGGAGCCCGTGATGTACGCGCTCTCCTGCGAGCAGAGGTGCGCGATCAGCGCAGCGACCTCGCGCGCGTCGCCCGGGCGCCGCGCCGGGATCGCCGGCCTGGACACCGCATGCGGGTCAACGTCGTGGTTGCCCGTCATGGGCGTGGCGATCTCGCCGGGGGCCACCGCGTTGACCGTGATGCCGTGCTTGGCGAGGTCGAGCGCCATGACCTTGGTGAGCATTCCCAGCGCCCCCTTCGCGCTGCAGTAGCCCGCCGACCCGGGCGCCGGGATGTGCTCGTGCACCGACGTCACGTTGACGATGCGCCCGCCGCGACCTGCGGCGATCATGCGTCGCGCCGCCTCCTGCGCGCAGGTGAAGGAACCGAAGAGGTTCAGCTCGAGGACCGCGCGGAAGTCGTCGAGCGGGAAGTCCGGGAACGGATGGTCGACGGCGCCGCCGGCGTTGTTGACCAGCACGTCGACCCCGCCGAGGGCGTCGGCCAGCGCGCCGACGACCTGCGCGCCGTGCTCCGCGGTGCTCAGATCGAGCTCGCGGACCTCGGCGCGGGCGCCGGCGTCGCGCACCTCCGCCGCGGTGCCCGCGGCGCCCGCCTCGTCGGCGTGCCAGATCACGCCGACGTCGAACCCGCGGTGCGCGAGCGCGACCGCGGTGGCCTTGCCGATGCCGGAGTCCGAACCGGTGACGATCGCGACGGGCACGGCGGGGACCCGACGGGTCCTACTTCCCGCGGCCGGTCTTCTGCTGGAGCTCGTCGATGCGCTCGGAGGCCTGGGCCTTGTTCAACGTTTCGTCGAACTCCTCGTTGGCCTCCTGGGAGAGCGTCTGCAGGTAGCTCTTCTGGGCCCCCGTCATCTGCTCGTCGCCCGTGACCCAGTCGGAGGGGTCCTTCTCGATGTTCGTCGGCGCCTGGTCGGGCGCGGTGTTCGGAGTCTCTTGATCGGCCATGGCCCGGGCGTACCCCCTGGCGGCGCGCCGACGCGCCCGCTTCAATCCATGCCGTGTCCTTGATCGGTGCAGCCGCCACGGTGGCCGAGATGGAAGGGCCGGCGCCGTATGGGCTGCTGGCGCGGCTGCGCGAGGAAGAGCCCGTCGCGTGGGTGCCGGCGATCGACGGCTGGCTGGTCACCGCGCACGAGCTCGCGCTTGACGTCATGCGCGACGCAGAGACCTACACGGTCGACGATCCTCGCTTCACCACCGGCCAGGTCGTTGGCTCGAGCATGCTGTCGCTGGACGGTGCCGAGCATGCGCGCCACCGGGCGCCGTTCGTGCCGCCGCTGCGCCTGGGGGAGGTCCGCGAGCGCCTTGCCGCGACGGTGCAGGCGGAGGCGGCGCGGCTGGTGCAGTCGCTGGCGCCCGCCGGCCGGGGGGAGCTGCGGCGTGGGTTCGCCGGACCGCTGGCGGCCGCGGTCATCACCCGCACGCTCGGCGTGGCGCCGGATCACGAGCACGACGTGCTGCGCTGGTACGACGCGATCGTCACTGCAGTCTCGGCGCTCAGCGCGGGGCAGCCCCCGGGGCCTGATGCGGAGGCCGCGATGCAGGAGCTGCGTGCCGCCGTGGCGTCCGCGCTCGGCCCCGGGGCCGAGCCTTCGCTGCTGGCCGACGCCGCCGGGGCGGGGGCGCTGTCGCAGGAGGAGGTCGCCGCGAACGCGGCGGTCGTCCTGTTCGGCGCCATCGAGACGATGGAGGGGATGATCGCCAGCGCACTCGCGCACCTGCTGACGGCGGGCACGGTGCTCACCGCGGTGCGCGACGATGCCGGCCTCCTGCCGGGCGTCATCGACGAGTCGCTGCGCCTCGAGCCCGCGGCGGCCGCCGTGGACCGCTACGCCACGCGGTCGACCGACCTCGGCGGCGCGAGGATCGCGGCGGGGGACCTGGTGCGCGTCTCGTTGACGGCGGCCAACCGCGACCCGAGCGTCTTCGCCGACCCCGACCGCTTCGATCCGCAGCGCGCCAACGCGCGGCGGCACCTCGCCTTCGCGGCGGGGCCGCACGTCTGCATCGGGGTGCACCTCGCGCGGCTGGAGACGCACATGGCGCTCGGGACGCTGCTGGACCGGCTCCCGGACCTGAGGCTGGACCCGGCCCATCCTTCTCCCGCGGCGCGCGGCCTGATCTTCCGCAAGCCGCCGGTCGTGTACGCGGCCTGGACTCCGAACTGAGGGTGCTGTATGTTGTGCTGTATGTCGGCGACGCGGACTCAGGTCTACTTCACCGAGGAGCAGCGCACGCGCATCGACGCGCTCCGGGCGAAGGACGGGCGGACCATGGCAGAGATCGTCAGGGCTGCGCTCGACCGCTACCTCGACGAGGAGGTGACGCCCGACCTGCAGACGGCCCACGACCTCACCTTCGGCTCGAGACCTGACTTCGAGGTGCCCTCCCGGGACGAGTGGGACCGTGGCTACGGCTGAGCTGCTGGTCGACACCGACATCTTCATCGACCATCTACGTGGCCATCGCGGGCTCCCGGGGGGTCCGGTCGCCTATTCGATCGTCACGCGCGCCGAGTTGTTTGCCGGGGAGCGCGAAGATGACGACAACGTGCGGCTCCTGCTCGCTCCACACGAAGAGCTCGACGCCGACCGGCTCGTCGCCGAGGTCGCGGGGCAAGTCCGGCGGCGGACCGGGCTGGCCATAGCGGACGGTCTGATCGCGGGCACCGCCCTGGTCCACGGCGTGCCGCTGCTCACGCGCAACGTCAGGCACTTCCAGCGGGTCGACGGACTGCGCCTGGCAAACCGCTGAAGGCCACCGTCCATATCCGACCTCGTTAGTAGGATTGCCCCATGATCTTCACGACGAAGGCCGAGTACGGCGTGCGTCTACTCGTCGAGCTCGGGCGTCACGGATCAGAGGACCCGGTCTCGCTGAAGGCGATCTCCGAGGCCGAGGGGCTGCCCCTCGCCTACCTCGAGCGGATCGTGGCGCTGCTCAAGCGCTCGGGCCTGGTCGAGAGCACGCGCGGCGCCCACGGCGGCTACCGCCTCGCCCGCCCGGCGGACACGATCACGATGGACGAGGTGATCCTCTCGCTCGAGGGCGCCGTCGCCCCGATGCAGTGCTTCGTCGACGACACCGACTCCACGCGCGTCCTGTGTTCGCACTCGACCGACCGCGGGCAGGGCTGCGCCACGCGGCTGCTGTGGATGCGCGTCCAGGGCGGCGTCATGGAGAAGCTCGCGCAGACGCGGCTCTCTGAGCTCGTCGCGTTCTCTGCGCGTACCCCGGACGACCCGGGCCCCACGGTCGCGATCCCCGCGCCCGACGTCAGCTTCACCTCTCTGCCGATCCACCAGACCGCTTAGGAACCACGCTCATGGCCGATCTCGAAATTCGCAACCTCCACGTCAGCGTCGGCGAGAAGGAGATCCTCAAGGGGCTCGACCTCGCCGTCAACAAGGGCGAGATCCACGCGCTGATGGGCCCCAACGGCTCGGGCAAGTCGACCCTGGCCAACGTGATCATGGGCCACCCGTCACTCGAAGTGACCGAGGGCGAGATCCTCTTCAACGGCGAGAACATCACCGAGGCCGACACCGACGAACGCGCCCGCATGGGCCTGTTCATGGCCTTCCAGTACCCCGTGTCGATCCCCGGCGTGACGATCACCAAGTACCTGCGGATGGTGATGAACGCGCACCGCGAGCACCGCGGCGAACCCGAGATCTCCCTGAAGGAGTTCCGCCAGACGGTGCAGGCCGCGATGGAGCTGACCAACGTGCCGAAGGAGTTCTCCTCGCGCTACCTCAACGAGGGCTTCTCCGGCGGCGAGAAGAAGCGCCTGGAGATCCTCCAGCTCGCGCTGCAGCAGCCGCAGATCGCGGTGCTCGACGAGACCGACTCGGGCCTGGACATCGATGCGCTCAACGTCGTGGCCCACGGGGTCAACACCGTCGCCGGCGGCTCGGACATGGGCGTCCTGATCATCACCCACTACCAGCGCATCCTGCACCTGGTCCAGCCGACGCGCGTGTCGATCATGTTCGAGGGCCGGATCGTCAAGGAGGGTGGCCCGGAGCTCGTGACCCAGCTCGAGAAGGAGGGCTACGGCTGGATCCGCGACGAGGTCGGCGCGGCGGCCTCGGCCTAGCCGCCCGCGCGTGCCCGCCCTGCTGGACAGCCCCGCCGTCGCCGGCCAGTTCCCGACCCTCGAGCGCGAGGGTCTCGTCTACCTCGACGCCGCCGCAACCTCGCAGACCCCGCGGTCGGTCGTCGCGGCGATGGACGACTACTACAACGCCCACCGCGCCTCGGTGCACCGCGGCGTCTACCCGCTCGCCGTCGAGGCGACCGAGCTGTTCGAGGCTGGCCGCACCAAGGCGGCCGCCATGGTCGGCTGGGAGCCGGAGGCCACCGTCCTCACCCGCAACGCGACCGAGGCCATCAACCTCGTCGCCCACTCGTGGGGGCGCGCGAACGTCGGGCGCGGCGACCGCATCGTGCTCACGGAGATGGAGCACCACTCCAACATCGTCCCGTGGCAGCTGCTGGCCGAGGCGGTCGGCGCCACGGTCGAGTGGGTCCCGATCGACGACGAGGGCCACCTCGTGCTCGAGGCGCTCGACGCGCTGCTGGTGGCCGGCGGCGTGAAGGTCGTCGCCGTCACGCACGTGTCCAACGTCCTGGGGACGATCAATCCGGTCGCCGAGATCTGCGCGCGCGCCCACGCCGCCGGCGCGGTGGTGCTCGTCGATGGCTCGCAGGCCGTCCCGCAGATCGCGGTCGACGCCGCGGCGCTGGACGCCGACTTCTACGCGTGGACCGCGCACAAGGCCTATGGGCCGACCGGGATCGGCGTGCTGCACGGCCGCCGTGAGCTGCTGGAGGCGATGCCGCCGTTCCTCGGTGGCGGGCACATGATCAGCCGCGTGACGAAGCAGGGGTCGCGCTACGCGGGTATCCCGACGCGCTTCGAGGCGGGAACGTCGGCGATCGCGGAGGGCGTCGGGCTGGCGGCGGCGATGGACTTCATGGACGCGATCGGCAGCGACGCGATCCGCGCCCACGAGCTCGACCTGGCGGGCTACGCGCTGGAGCGCCTGGCCGACGTCCCGGGCCTCGAGGTCCATGGCCCGCGCGACCCCGAAGTCCGCGGCGCGCTCGTCTCCTTCGCGCTGGAGGGCACCCACCCGCACGACGTCGCGGAGATCCTCGCGCGCCGCGGCGTCTGCGTCCGCGCCGGCCACCACTGCGCGCAGCCGCTCATGCAGCGCCTCGGCGTCGGTGCCACCTCGCGCGCCTCCTTCGCCGTGCACAACACCCGCGACGACGTCGACGCCCTCGTGGACGGGCTCGGCGAGGTCCGCCGGATCTTCGCCTAGCGCCATGGACGACCTGTACCGCGAGGAGATCCTGCAGCACTACAAGCGCCCGCACCACTGGGGCGTGATGGAGCAGCCCGACCTCGAGGCGGAGGACAACAACCCGCTGTGCGGTGACGAGCTGAAGGTCATGCTGCGCGTCGACGACGCCGGTGTCGTGCAGGACGTCCGCTTCGACGGGCACGGGTGCGCGATCTCGCAAGCGTCGGCGTCGATGGCCTCCGACGAGGTCATCGGCATGAAGGTCGACGACGTCATCCGCCTCGACAAGTCATTCGTGCTGGACCTCCTGGGCATCGACATCTCCGCCACGCGGATGAAGTGCGCGCTGCTGTCGCTGAAGGTGCTCAAGTCGGCGGGCATCGGCGGCGAGGTCGACTGGGAGCGGTGACCGGGGGGCCGTGCCTAGGGCGATCCGCATGACCCATGAACGCATGGCGCCCATGCGGCGGACGCTGCGGGCTCGTTCAGCGGCCCCGTCTCACCCTTGAGTCAGCCCGAGCGCCGGCCCGAGGGCTACAATTCCTTCTCCTGTGATCGGATTTACCGCATGAGCCCCGTCGTCGACGTCTGCCGCCTCGAGGAGCTCCCCCCGGGCGAGCGCCGCACGGTCGAGATCGAGGATCTCGAGATCGCCCTGATCAACTGCGCGGGCACGCTGTGGGCCATCGAGGATCGCTGCTCCCACGACAACGGGCCGCTCGGCGAAGGCGAGGTCGACTGCGACGCTGCGACCATCGAGTGCCCGCGGCACGGCGCGATCTTCGACCTGCGCACGGGAACCCCGAAGACGCTCCCCGCGTACGTACCCGTAGAGACCTTTGATGTCCTCGTCGAGGACGACATGATCAAGCTGGAGGTTGACTGACCCATGGCCACGCCCGAGATCGTCACGCCGCCCACCGAGGCGGAGTCCCTGCAGGACATCAACGCGAACTACACGGAGCGCTACGGCTTCCACGACGCCGAGAACTACCTCTACAAGGCGCCCAAGGGCATCAACCGCGAGATCGTCGAGAAGATCTCGGAGATGAAGTCCGAGCCGCAGTGGATGCGGGAGTTCCGGCTCAAGGCGCTGGAGTACTTCGAGGCGCGGCCGATGCCGACGTGGGGTTCGCCGATGCTTGCCGGCGTCGACTTCGACGACATCCACTACTTCGTCCGCGCGTCCGAGCGCCCCGAGCGCTCCTGGGACGACGTCCCCGACGACGTGAAGAAGACCTTCGACCGCCTGGGCATCCCGGAGGCCGAGCGCAAGTTCCTCTCCGGTGTCGGCGCGCAGTACGAGTCCGAGGTCGTCTACCACCAGGTCAACGAGGCGCTCGAGGCCCAGGGCGTGATCTTCATGGACATGGACACCGCGCTGCGCGAGCACGAGGACCTGGTGCGCGAGCACCTCGGGACGATCATCCCGCCCAACGACAACAAGCTCGCCGCGCTGAACTCCGCGGTCTGGTCGGGCGGCTCGTTCGTCTACGTCCCGCCGGGCGTCCAGGTCGAGATGCCGCTGCAGGCCTACTTCCGCATCAACACGGAGAACATGGGCCAGTTCGAGCGGACGATCATCATCGCCGACGAGGGCTCCTACGTTCACTACGTCGAGGGCTGCACGGCGCCGACGTACTCCGGTGATTCGCTGCACTCCGCGGTGGTCGAGCTGATCGCCAAGCCGGGCGCGCGGATCCGCTACACGACCGTGCAGAACTGGTCGCAGAACGTCTACAACCTCGTCACCAAGCGTGCGGTCGCCGAGCGCGACGCGACGGTCGAGTGGGTCGACTGCAACCTCGGCTCGAAGCTGACGATGAAGTACCCGGCCGTCTACCTGACCGGCGAGGGCGCGCATGGCGAGATCCTCTCGATCGCCTTCGCGGGAGAGGGCCAGCACCAGGACGCCGGCGGCAAGATCGTCCACGCGGCCCCGAACACGACGTCGAACATCTTCGCCAAGTCGATCTCCAAGGACGGCGGGCGGTCCTCCTACCGCGGCCTGCTCGAGGTCGCCAAGGGCGCGCACGGTTCGAAGTCCAAGGTCGTCTGCGACGCGCTGCTGCTCGACGACAAGTCGCGTTCGGACACCTACCCGACGATCCGCATCGGCGAGGACGACGTCGACGTCGGCCACGAGGCGACGGTCTCCAAGGTCGGCGAGGAGCAGCTCTTCTACCTGACCTCGCACGGGCTCAACGAGGAGGAAGCGTCCAAGCTGATCGTCAACGGCTTCATCGAGCCGATCGTCAAGGAGCTCCCGATGGAGTACGCCGTCGAGATGAACCGGCTGATCGAGCTGCAGATGGAAGGGAGCATCGGGTAGATGGCGGGCGCTGCCGCCGCGACCGAACCGCAGTTCCTGACGGCGCGCCGCGAGCGCGCCGTCACCACGATGGGCGACCTCGAGGTGCCGTCCTTTCGCGGCGTTGCCGGGTGGGAGTTCACGCCGATCGACAAGCTCGATCTCGACGCGTTCCCGCCGGCCGCCGCGGGGTCGATCGACGCGGCCGCGTCAACCGTGTTCGCGCTCGAGGATGCGGCGCGACCGTCGACGGAGGAGCCTGCTTCCGAAGGCCCGATCATCATGCCGCTCGCGCTGGCCGCCGAGCGCTACCCCGACATCGTCGAGCAGCACCTCGGCGCCGTCGTCACGCGCGCCGACCCGTTCACCGCGCGCAACGACCAGCTCTGGGCCGACGGCGCGCTGGTCTACGTGCCGCGCGGCGTGCACGTCGAAGCGCCGATCCTGCTCGACGTCGTCCACGAGCACTCCGCGCTGTACTGGCGCACGCTGATCGTGCTCGAGGAGGGCGCCCAGGCTGAGGTCTGGGAGCAGACGCTGTCCGCTGACCCCGACGGCGAGGGACTGGTCAACTCGGTCGTCGAGATCGTCGTTGGCCAGAATGCCAACCTGCACTACGTCGCCGGCCAGGACCTGTCGGAGAAGAGCTGGATCTTCTCCTCGCAGCGCGCGGTCGTCGCGCGAGACGGCCAGCTCAACTGGACGACGCTCGGCTTTGGCTCGGCCAACGGCAAGGTCTTCCTCGAGACCAACCTCGCGGGGGAGGGCGCGCACGCGGCGGTCAACGGCGCCTACGCGACCCACGGGCGTCAGCACCTCGACTTCGACACGCTGCAGGAGCACGCGGCGGCCAACACGACCTCCGATCTCGCGTTCCGCGGCATCCTGCACGAGCGCTCGACCACGGTCTGGCGCGGGATGATCAAGGTCGACGAGGGCGCCCAGCAGACCGACGCCTTCCAGGAGTCGCGCAACCTGCTCATCTCCAAGAAGGCGCACGCGGACTCGATTCCCGGTCTGGAGATCCTCGCCGACGACGTCCGCTGTACCCACGCGGCGGCGATCGCGCAGATCGACAAGGACCAGCTCTTCTACCTGCGCTCGCGCGGTCTGTCGGATGCCGCAGCGCGCCGGCTGGTCATCGAGGGCTTTCTGTCGGCGCTGGTGGAGCGCTTCCCCGAAGGTGCGCTGCGTGAGACGGTCGCGGGTGCCATCGAGGCGCGCCTCGAGCGCGTCCTGGGCGCCTGAGCCAGCCGTCGGTTCGCGAGGTCGCGCTCGACGCCCCTGAAGTGCGTCCGCTGCTGGACGCCCTGGACCGCGAGTACACGGAGCGCTACGGGGACAACGACGAGATCGCCGCCTACGGGCCCCCGGAGTTCGCGCCCCCGGGCGGGGTCTTCCTGGTCCTCGAAGACGACGAGGGCGTTGTTCTCGCCGGCGGTGGCGTGCGGCGCCTGTCTGCTTCGACGGGGGAGATCAAGCGCATGTGGACGGCGGCTCCGGCGCGCCGCCGCGGCCTCGCGCGACTCGTCCTGAGGCGCCTGGAGGATGAGGCGCGCACGCGGGGCTACGACGAGCTGCGCCTGGAGACGGGCACCGAGCAGCCGGAGGCGGTGGCGTTCTACGCGTCGGCGGGCTACGAGCGCATCGCGCCCTACGGGCGCTACCGCGACGACCCGCGCAGCATCTGCATGGCCAAGCGCCTCTGAGCAGGGGCGTGGAAAGAACGTTCGACGCAGCGAAACGTTCGGCGCAGACCCCGGACCCGCGGTTCGATCTGTCACAGAGACACGCGCTCCGCGTAAGAACCTCCGATGCCCCGGGCCCACGACGACCCCAGCGATGAGGCCCTCCTCGCGCTGGCCACGCGCGACCCAGCCACGTTCGCGACGTTCTACCGCCGCCACGCGCGTCCGGTCGCCGCGTACTTCCAGCGGCGCACGCGCAACGCGGAGCTCAGTGCGGACCTGACAGCCGAGACGTTCGCCGCCGCGCTCGACGGCGTCGCCCGCTTCGACCCGGCGCGCGGGCCTGCTGCCGCCTGGCTGTTCGGCATCGCGGGGCGCAAGCTCGTCGACTTCCAGCGGCGCGGAGCGGTGGAGGACCGCGCACGGCGGCGCATGGGGATGGAGCGCCTGACCCTCGACGACGACAGCATCGCCGCGATTGAGGCCGCCGCCGCAGCTGAGGGCGGCGACGTGGAGCTCCTGCTCGAGGCGCTGCCCGACGACCAGCGGACCGCGGTGTGGGCCCGGGTCATCGACGAGCAGGACTACGCCGCCATCGCGGCGCAGCAGCAGACCAGCGAGTCGGCGGTGCGCCAGCGCGTCTCGCGCGGGCTGGCGACCTTGCGGGCGGCGACCAGGAGGCAGGCTTCATGAGCGGGTTCTTCGACGATCTCGAGCGGCAGCTCGTCCACGCGGGGCAGGCGCGCGGGCGGCGCGGCGGCAAAGCCCGACGCGCGGGGAGGGTCGCGCGTCCGGCGATCAAAGGCGTGGTCGGCGCCGTGGCGCTGGCCGCGTTGTTGATCGGGCTGGTTGTGGCGCTCGGCGGCCGGGGTGACGACGAAGCGGGGCGGCGCGCCGGCGCGCCTGCCACGCCCACTGCTTCTGAGACCAATCCGAACACCATCGTCGTCCTGCGGCGCGCGGGCTCCGGCAGCCCGGCGATCGCCGGGACGGCGCGCATCGGGAAGCCCGCCGGCCCGGGGATCGGCCGCGCCCTCATCTTCATGGCCACCGGCATCAGCCCTTCGGGGAACCGCTACGCCGGCTGGGCGATCGGCGCCACCCCGCGCTTCCTCGGCTTCTTCCCCCCGGTTACGCGCGCCGGCAAGCTCGCAGGCAGCACGGAGCTGCGCAGCCTGCGCGGCATCAGAGACATCCTGGTGACGCGCGAGACCGTGGACCGGCCGCAGCGGCCCGGCGAGGTCGTGCTGCGCGGCCACCCCACGATGGCCGTGGTGCGCAAGCTGCGACCGAGGACCACGCTGCGCCCCTTCATCCGGCCGTCCGCGCAGTCGGGCCGGCTGCCCAACGGGCGCACGTACGTCGTCACCGCTCAGCCGGTCGACCGCGGGCCCGCCAAGCTCTGCCTGAGCATCACGATCGATGGCGCCGGCGGCATCAAGGCCTGTGGAGCGGCGCCCGTCGCGGGGCGCCCCAGAGCCGCGCTGTACGAGGCGCCCGGCGGCGGGTGGGTTGCCTACGGCGTCCTCGCCAAGGACGATCCCGCGACGCAGGTGCGCGTTCAGGGCGCCGGGGAGATCGCGTCGGTGCGCACGCGTGTGGGCCGGGGCGATCTGGGGACCTGGGCGGTCTTCGTGCCAAAGCGCTGCGCCCCGCTGGTGACCTTCGAGGACAGGTCCGGCAAGGATCTCGCCCGCGACCGCCCGAACCCGCGTCCCGGGGACATCGAGGACTGCCCGGGGGCCACCCCCTAAGCCGGCGCGTCGAGCGCGGCGTCGACCAGTTCGCGCAGCTCGTCGATGCCCACGAAATCGAGGCCGAGCGTGTGCACGTGGCGGTGGCGCACCACGCCGTCGGCGTCGATCACGACCGCGGCGCGGCGGGTGCCCACCAGCGGTGCCGACGCGCCGTAGAGCTTGGCCACCGCACGGTCCTCGTCGGCCAGCAGCGGGACCGTGAGGTCGTTCTTGTCGGCGAAGCGCTGCTTGGACGCGGTATCCCTGCCGGAGATCCCCACGACCGTCGCGTCGAGCGCGGTGAAGTCGTCGGGCCGGTCGCGGTAGGAGCAGAACTGCTTGGTGCAGACCGCCGTGCCGTCGCCCGGGTAGAAGAGCAGGACGACCACCTCGCCGCGGTGCTCTGAGAGCCGGAACTCACCGTCGGTTCCCTCCAGCGCGAAGTCGGGGGCGGGGTCACCGGGCTGCGGCGGGGCGGGCATGTGCGGCAGATTACCCCCGGTGAACGACTGGATCGAGCGCTTCGCCGCCGAGATCGCGGCGCGGGGAGAGCGTGAGCTCGAGGCCCTGGTGGCCGTCTCGACGCCGTCGGGCGATCGCGGGGCGGCTGAGGAGGCGGTGGCCGTCGCGAGCGCGCTGCTCCCGGCCGAGGCCGAGGTGGAGCGCGTGCCGTGCTCCACGCCGGACCACGCCCCCGACCTCGTCGCGCGGTTGTCGGGGGAACGCCCGGAGGGCCCGCGACTCCTGCTGGTCGGCCATCTCGACACGGTGGTCGCGCACGCCGAGCACCGTCCCCTCGGCCGCGAGGACGGCCGGCTCGTGGGGTCGGGGACGATCGACATGAAGGCGGGCGACGTGCTGGCCATCGGCGTCCTGCGCGCCCTGGCGGCGCGGCGCGAGGACTTCGCCGAGGCCGCGCTCCTGTTGGTCAACGACGAGGAATGGCGGGTCGGGGAGTTCGTCCACGTCGAGCGGTTCGCCGGGTTCGATGCGTGCCTGTGCTTCGAGGCGGGGCAGACGACCGGCGACGGCGCCGAGGCCGTCGTCGTCCGGCGCAAGGCCGCAGGCACGATTCGCATCCGCGCTGCCGGGCGTTCCTCGCACTCGGGGACGGCGCCGGACAAGGGGATCAACGCGCTGCTGGCCGTGGCCGAGGCGGCGCGGGCGGTCGCCGCACTTCACGATCCGCAGGGGCCCGACCGACTCACGGCCGTGCCGACCATCGTGCGCAGCGGGGACGCGTTCAACGTCGTCCCGGCCTCCGGCGAGCTCATCTGCGACGTCCGCGCGGACCGTCTGGCGGCCTTCGACGCCGTGCTCGACGCCGTCCCGGCCGACGTGGCAGGAGCGACGCTCAGCGCCGAGATGGTGCGGCGCTGGCCCGGTATGGACAGCCGCGCGCCCACCGTGAACGTGCTGGAGGAAGCCGCTGCGGTTCTTGGCGCACCGATCGTCGGCGCCGACCGCGGCGGCGCCAGCGACGCGAGCCACTTCGCGGCGACGATCCCCGTCACCATCGACGGTCTCGGGCCGCGCGGGGGCGGCGCCCACGCCCCCCACGAGTTCGTGCTGGCGACCTCGATCAGGCCGCGGGCCGAGGTCGCTCTGACGATCGTCGAAGCAATCTTGCGTCGCCCGCCGAGCGACCCGCTACCCTTCGCGGCGCAGTCGTAGTCATAACCAGCCGAATGTCCGAGGTCCTTCACCTCAGGCAGCGGGGGAACCAATGGCCGGTCGGCAAGATGCTGACCAGCCGGGGGCGAATCACGCGCATCGTCGAATGACGGTGCGTGCGTAGCGCGACTCTTTCAGCGCGAGCCCGGCAGCTAACCCCGTAGGCGCTCGAAAGAGGGGGTCAGCCCGCCGTGCCCAAGCCGTGTCTTCGTTGGTCCAAAGCGTTGCTCGCGTTGCTCGCGATCTGTGTCGTGTCGCCCGCTGCGGCGGCGACGGCCAAACCCGCGACGCCGGCGAAGGGCAAGGCCCACGCCGCCCTCGGGGACCGTCCCCTGCGGGAGGGCGTCAGCGGCGCCGACGTCCGCGTGCTCCAGCGCCTGCTGCGCCAGGTCGGCACCAAGGTGACCCTCAACGGCCGCTTCGACGCCATGACCAAGCAGGCCGTTCGGCGCTTCCAGCGCGCGGCGGGCCTCGGCGCCAGTGGCACCGTGGGCGTCAGGACGGTCAGCGCGCTGCGGCGTGCGGCCGATCGGGATGCCGCGCAGATCCCGTCCGGCGGGTTCGACGACCGCCACGGCGGCGGGCAGCACAAGCGCCTCGGTGACCGCATCCCGGTCAAGCCCGGCATGCAGGGCCACGACATCCGCGTGCTGCAGGACTACCTTCGGCGCGCCGGCGTGCCGAAGGTACTCGTCGACGGCGAGTTCGGTGTCCGCACGGTCAAGGCCGTGCGCACCTTCGAGCGACTGAGCAGCCTGCCCGTCAACGGCCTGGTCGACGCCACGGACATCGCCGCGCTGCGCGACCTCGCCGGCGCTCGTTCGGCGCGCAGCGCCCCGAGCGCCCCGTCCGCCCCGGTCCCGGCGGGCGCGAAGGCGACGATCGGCAAGGACGGCCTCGCGGTCGCGCCGGCCGAGGCGCCCGAGGCCGTCAAGCAGATCATCGCCGCCGGCAACGAGATCGCCCGCACGCCCTACCGCTACGGCGGCGGACACGCCCGGGGCTTCAAGGACACCGCGTACGACTGCTCGGGTTCGGTCTCCTTCGCCTTGCACGGCGCGGACCTGCTCGGGGCCCCGATGGCCTCCGGCGGGTTCACCTCCTGGGGCGAGGAAGGCCGCGGCCAATGGGTCACGACCTACGCCAACGGGGGCCACATGTACATGGTGGTCGCCGGCATCCGCTTCGACACGAGCGGCCGCACGAAGGCCGACACGCGCTGGCAGGCCGACGATCGCTCGCCGGCGGGCTACACGCAGCGCCATCCCGCCGGCTTGTAGCGTGCCTCGGCAGCGATGCGTGCTGCTCCCCTCACGGTGCTCTACGACGAGGAGTGCGGCTTCTGCCGCTACCTACTGGCGATCCTGCTGCGCATGGACCGCCACCATCGGCTGCTGCCGATCCCGATCCAGGGGTTCGACGGGCAGCGCCTGCTGTCGGACCTGACCCCGCAGGAGCGCCTGGCCACCGCGCACGTGGTGACCGCCACCGGCCGGGTCTACTCCGGCGGCGACATCGCCGTCCCCATCGCGCGAGAGCTGCCGCTCGGCGTGGGCGCCGCGCGTGTCGCCGCGCGCTTCGGCGCCCCGACGCGCTGGGCCTACGGACAGCTGGCCGCCAACCGCACGCGCCTGGGGCGCTTCGTGACCGGCGGGCGCCGGCAGCGTGCATCGCGGGTGATCGCCGAGCACCGCCAGCGGGTGCTGCGGACGGTGGGACGATGACCGACCACCCGCGCCCGCCGGTTCACCCCAGCACCGCCGACGCGGAGCTGCTGCAGTCGGCGTTGCCGACCGTCGTCTCGGAGATTCGCGAGGAGCAGCGGGTCAAGCGCATGGAGGCCGAGCTGGAGAACGGGTTCCGGAAGCTGGCCGGGATCACCAGAGGCGTCTCGCTGTTCGGCTCGGCCCGGACGCCGCGCGACCATCCGGACTACGCGCTGGCCCGCGAGACGGCTCGCCGCCTGGGCTGCGGCGGCTTCACGGTGATCACCGGCGGCGGCCCCGGGGTCATGGAGGCGGGCAACCGTGGCGCTCGCGACGCCGGCGCGCAGTCGGTCGGCCTGAACATCGAGCTGCCCTTCGAGCAGGCGCCCAACCCCTACCAGGACATCGAGCTCACCTTCCACTACTTCTTCACGCGCAAGGTCATGTTCGTGCGCTACGCCAACGCCTTCGTCGTCTTCCCCGGCGGCTTCGGAACCCTCGACGAGCTCTTCGAGGCCCTCTGCCTCATGCAGACCGACAAGGTCATGGACTTCCCGACGGTTCTGATGCGCTCCGCCTTCTGGGCGCCGCTGGTCGACTGGCTCAATGAGCGGCTGCTCGGCGAGGGCTTCATCGGCGCGACCGACCTCGGCCTGTTCACGCTGGCCGACGACCCAGCCGAAGCCGAGGCGATCGTCACGGCGGCCGCGGACCGCCAGATGGGTCAGCCCGGAGCGGGCGCCTCGACGTCGGGGTAGCGCGCGTAGACGCCGTCGATGAACTCGGTGGCGGCATCGGCGACGCCGGCGTCCTCGATCTCGAGCACGTTCTCCGCGTTCATCTCGCCCGACCGCGACAGGTTGAAGGACCCCGCGAAGACCGTGTCGTCGGCGACCGTCACCTTCGCGTGCATGAAGTCGTGGACGCTGTCGGGGGTGTAGGGCGTCGAGCGCTTGCCGTGGTAGTGCGCCGTCTCCAGCACGCGCGCCAGCACGGGGGCCTTCCAGCGGGAACGCGGGTTCTGCTCCCACTGATCGAAGACATGGCTGAGCTGGGTCCAATCGCAGACGCCCCGCACGTCGACCTTCGACTCCGACCCGATCTCCGCCAGCGTCCCGAGAACGGCGCCGGCGGTGAGCACCGGGGACGCAATGCGGATCCGCGTGCGCGCCTTGCCCAGCGCGGTGGCGATCGCCTGGGACAGCTCCTCGCCGCGACCGGGAGAGAACCAGGGCCGCACGCGCCCTGAGCCGAGCTCCACCCACGGCGCGTCGAAGGCGCCGCTGCCGGCTACGTGGCCGCCGTTCCAGAGGTCCTCGAAGTTCTTGGTGAAGGACGCCGCGAGGCCCGGCGACTCGGCGATCAGCACGATGTTCTCCTGGCGCGTCCAGGAGTCGACCGTCCAGTTCATGGAGCCGGTCCACACCGTGGCGCCGTCGCGCACGACGTACTTGTGGTGCATGAGGTCGGGCTCGCCCGGGATCCCGCGCACGGGCACGCCGAGGGTCTGAAGGACGTGCGGCTGGGTGCGCGGGGGCGGGGGGAACTTGGGCCGGTCGTGGCCTTCGCCGACCTGGTTGAAGACGATGCGCACCCGCACGCCACGCGCGGCCGCGCCCTTGATCGCGGCAGCGACCCGATCGCCGACCTCACCCGGCAGGCGCAGGTCGTAGAGGGCGAGGTCGAGCGACGTACGGGCGCCGTCGAGGTAGGCGATGACCTCGGAGGCGATCGCGTCGGCCTCTTGCCCGCCGTCGGTGAGGGTGAAGGTACGCAGGCCGTCCATGGGCCGGACCGTAGTGCACCGCGCCGTTGACAGCAGGAGGGGGTTGGGGGGATGGAGAACCCCGCCTGATGCGCATCTTGACCGCCACCCTGCTGCTGCTCCTGCTCGTCCTGCCGGCGGGGGCGGCCGACGCGCGCGTTGCGCTCGTAGCGACCCAGGAACCAAGCGTCACGTTGCTCGACGTTGCGTCGAACAAGGTGGTCGCGCGGGTCGCGCTGCCCGGGCCGTCGCGCGCGGTGGCCGTCTCGCCCGACGGCCGCCGCGGGTACGCGGCCGGCGGAAGCACCGTTGCCGTGCTGAGCCTGGAGGACGTGCGCTCAGTGACACCTCGCCCCGCGCGGGCCCTGCCCGCCGAGGTCGCAGGCCTCGCTGTGTCCCCCGCCGGCGGGCGCCTGTACGCAGCCGCGGGGCGCACGCTGCACGTGCTCGACGCGCTGAGCCTTCGCCCCCTGGGAACGATCGCGCTGCGGGGTCGCGCCCGCGGGCTGGCGGTCTCCCCGGGCGGCGGGCTGGCCGCGGCTGTGCTCGACCGCGGCCGCGTCGCGATCGTCGACCTGGGCGCCGGGCGCCTGCTGCGTCGCGTCCGCGTCAAGGGCGCGACCGCGGCGGACTTCGACGCGGGCAGCCGCCTGTGGGTCGCGTCGCGCGGGCGCCTGCGCGTCATCGCGCCGGGCGCGCGCAAGCCCGAGCCGCACCCGGTCAAGCTCGGCAGGGGCGTCGGCGGCGGGATCGCCGCGTCGCCGGACGGGCGGGTGATGGCCGTGGGCGCCGTGGACGGGGGCGCCCGAGCCGCGATCGTCGACGTCGCGACGCACCGCGTGCGCGGCTTGCGGGCGGGCCGCGGACCGGGCACCCCGGCCTGGTTCCCGGACGGCGTGCGCGTGCTCATCGGCGACGGTGGTGACGCCGCTATCTCGCTGGTGAGCCCGGCGAGCGCCCGGCGCCTCGGGGCGCTCCCGCTCCCGGGGACCGCCCCGGCGGGGATCGTCGTGCAGCCCGGCCTCGCGCGGGTGTTCGGAACGGGCGCCGCCGACGTCATCACGGGCACGCGCCTGCGCGACCACATCGAAGGCCTCGAGGGCGATGACGTGCTGGCCGGCGGGCGCGAGAACGACCAGCTTCTCGGTGGCCCCGGCGACGACCGCCTGGACGGCGGCAGCTACGACGACCAGATCGAGGGCGGCCCGGGCGACGACCGCATCGCCGCCGGTTCCGGCAACGACCGCGTGGACGGCGACGACGGCAACGACACCGTCAACGGGGGAACGGGCAACGACGCGATCCACGGAAGCGACGGCGACGACACGATGGACGGCGGCGATGGTGACGACCGCATCTACGGGGAGGCGGGCAACGACCGCATCATCGAGAAGGGGTTCGGCAACGACCGCCGGCTGTACGGGGGCCCCGGCGACGACCTGGTGCGGGGCGGGCGCGGGTCGGACCTCATCAAGGGCGGTGACGGCGACGACGAGCTCTTCGGCGAGAGCGGGACCGAGCACATCACGGGGGGCGACGGCGCGGACTCGATCGACGGCGGCCGCGCCCGTGACCTGCTCGCCGGCAACAACGGGCCCGACGTCGTCAAGGGGGACTCCGGTGACGACCTCGTCGAGGGCGGGGAGGGCAACGACACCGTGGACGGGGGTTCCGGTGCCGACGAGATCGACGGCGGCCCGGGCGACGACATGGTCGTCGGCGGCCCAGGCCCCGACGTGATCGACGCGGGCGACGGGGACGACACGGTCCGCGCCGCGGACGACTCACGCGACGAGATCGACTGCGGCGACGGCAACGACACCGTCTTCGTGGAGCAGGACGCTCCAACCCGCGACGCGCTGATCGACTGCGAGGTGGTCATGCAGATCGCGCCGGAGGCGTCGACCGACGCCGAGCCGCCGTCGATCATCTCCGGCACCCGGGGGGACGACCTGCTTCGCGGCACGAACGGCCCCGACTCGCTGTTCGGCAAGGCGGGGGCCGACCGGATCTTCGGCGGCGGGGGCGATGACTACGTCGACGGGGAGTACGGCCCGGACGAGCTGCACGGCGGCTCCGGCGACGACACGATCGCCGGGCGCTCCAACGACGACGTGATCTTCGGCGACGACGGCAACGACCGCATCACCGGGGACCGCGGCCGGGACCGCATCGCCGGGGGCGCGGGAGACGACACGATCTTCGGCAACCTCGACCCGGACGTCGTCAGCGGCGGGTCAGGCAACGACCGCATCAACGTGGTGCGCGGCGACGTCGACGTGGTGCGCTGCGGGCGCGGGCACGACGTCGTCTTCGCCGACAGCGCGGACCGCGTCGCCCGCGACTGCGAGGACGTCCGCCGCTGAACGCGCGCGCTCGGCTCAGCCGTCGGACCCGGGCCGGCGGCGGTCGCGCTTGCGCTCGGACAGCCGGCGCTTGGCTTCGCCACGGCGGGCACGGGACCCGGCGGTCGGCTTGGTGGCGCGGCGGGGGCGCTGCACGGCAAGGCCGCGCTCCAGGCGTTCGGCGAGGCGCTGCAGCGCGAGCTCGCGGTTGCGCAGCTGGCTGCGGGCGTCCTGCGCCACGGCGCGGACCACCGGGCCCAGCCGTGCGGTCAGGCGTTCCTTCTGAGCGTCGGTCAGCGCCGCCGAGGCCCTGACGTCGAAGATCGCCTCGACGCGGGAGGCCGTCACGTTGGCGTGCTGGCCTCCGGGTCCCGACGAGCGGCTCACGCGCAGCACGACCTCGTCCACCGGGATGCGGACGCCGCGGCCCGCGTCGAGGTGGTCGGCCATGGCGACGATTGTGACGCCTGGGGCGCGGTCAGCGGTCAGCGGTCAGCGGTGAGCGGTGAGCGGGCGCGGCGCGTCTAGGCCGCGGCGGCGGACTCGACGACGCTCGGCGCGTCGGCCGGCTCGATCGATGCCAGGGCCGCCGCCGCGGGTGCGCCGTCGGCGTTGCCCTCGGCGCTGGAGCGCAGCACCTCCAGCGGGGTCATGAGGATGATCTTCAGGTCGAGCCACAGCGACCAGTTCTGGATGTACCAGTTGTCCCACTCCACGCGCTCGGCCAGCGAGGTCTGGCCGCGCAGGCCGTGGACCTGCGCCCAGCCGGTGAGGCCGGACTTCACGCGGTGACGGTCGCCGTAGCGCTGCACGTTGGGGCCGAAGAGCTCGACGAACTCGGGGCGCTCGGGGCGCGGGCCGACGAGGCTCATGTGGCCGCGGGCGATGTTCAGCAGCTGGGGGATCTCGTCGAGCGACGTGCGCCGGATGAACGTGCCGACCTTCGTGCGCCGGTCGAAGCCCTCGACGCCGCCGGGGGCGGCGCCCGCCGCAACGAGGCGGCCGGCGAGCTCGGCGTCGGGCACGTGCGGGGCGACGCGCATGGAGCGGAACTTCAGGATGTCGAAGTCCTGACCGTCGCGGCCGACGCGGCGCTGGCGGAAGAAGATCGGGCCGGGTGAGGACAGGCGCACGGCCAGGGCGACGGCGGCGAACAGGGGGGAGGCGGCGACGAGCGCGATCGCGGCGACGACGCGGTCCATCCCGTGCTTGACGGCGTACTTCCACGAGCGCGGGTTCTCGGTCCGCAGCCCGCACAGCGGCATGCCGCCGATCGTCTCGACCCACTGACGGTCGTTGACGTTCTCGAACAGCCGTGGCACGACCGACACCTCGAGGTTGAGCCGCTCGCAGCGGCGCACCAGCGGCAGCACGGTTGAGTCCGGCGCCGACGAGAAGGCGATGATGATGTGCTGGGCGCCGGTCTCGGCGACGATCGCCTCGAGCTCCTCGGGGGCGCCGAGCACCGGGCCGTGCCCGCCGTCACCGTCGAGGAACGCGGGGGCCGGATCGCCGTCGACGAAGCCGACCGGCCGCAGGCCGAGGCTGGGCTTCTCCAGCAGGCGGCGCTCGAGCTGCGCGCCGATGTAGCCCGCGCCGACGATGAGCGCGCGCTTGCCGCTGAGGCCCTGCACACGTGCGCGTCGGCGCGCGACGCCCAGGCCCAGGCGGGCGGCGGCGACCGCGCCGGCGGCGAAGGCGCCGGTCGCGGCCAGGAGATCGGGGAAGCCGTCGGGCTGGTGGGCCAGGGCTGCGAAGGCCAGCCCGACCAGGGTCGCCTGCCCGGCCGCGACGAAGCACTGCTTGGTCGTGTCCAGGAAGGCCATGCGCCCGGGGCGGCCGCCGTACATCCCCGCCGAGGCGAGCCGCGCGACGATACCCGCGAGGACCAGGAGCAGCAGCACCGTCTGCTCGTCGCCGTGAAGGGTCGTGTGGGTGACCGCGAGCCCGGCGCCGACCGCAAGCCAGAGCATGACCGCGTCAGTGAGGCCGCTGAGCATCAACCAGGGCGCGCCCTCGAAGAGGTCCCGTCGCGTGATCCTGCGCCCGGTCACCACGCGCAGGCGAGGCTCAACCGCCCTGATGGGGGTCAGCTCCTGGTCGGGTGGGGAGCGGTGGGATGCGGGAAGCAGCACGACCAGGCCATCGGGCGCCAGCGGGGCCAGCTTGAGCGTCCACGGACCGTCCGGGCACATCTGGTGGCCAGCGTGGACGAAAGGTTGACGAAGAACGGGTCCGGCTCATGGCTCCTTCGTCCCGACCCTGCCTAGGATGAGCATGGTGCGGCGAGTCCTTCTCATGTTCCTGCTCCTCGGCGTCGCCGGTTCCTACGCCGCGCCGGCGTTCGCGCAGGGACGTGCCGCGCGGGAGCGCGAGCTCGTCGAGCACGCCCGCCGGGCCCATGGCGCGAAGGCGCTGCCGGCGGGGTACGACCTGCCGGGGGGCCGCCTGACGGTGACCCCGGTCGAGCAGCTCGCCGCGCGCCACGGCGCGACCGTCCGCCTGACCGTTCGGCTGGACCGGCCCGCGGCCGGGGCGGCGCTCCTCATCACCCGGCCCGAGGCCTTCACCCGCCGGGCCGCCTCGGGCCTGCGCTTCGCCGGCGCCCCGCGCCTCGGCAGCGACGCAGGGGGCGAGGTGGACCTGAGCACCGACGATGCCACCGTCGTCCTGGACCTCGGGTCCGCCGCGGCCGGTGGCGAGGCGAGCGTCAGCATCGACGTGGGCGCCCTCAGCGCTGGGACCTACGCGCTCCCGCTGCGGTGGCGGGCGGCCGACGGGAGCATCCGTCCGGCGGGCACCGCGCGGATCGCGCTCTACGCGCGGTCTCGGGAGGAGGGCGAGGTGCTGCGCGAGGCCGGGAAGGAAGCGCAGCGCGATCCCTTCACGCTGCGCGCCGAGTCGCCGGCGCAGGCAACCGACAGCTCCAACGACGGGGGCGAGGAATCCGAGACCTTCCTGACCGTCTCGCCGAACGACAACCAGCGCGTGCTCAGCGCCGGCAACCGGATCACTGCGGGCGCACACGATGCGTTCATCTCGGGCACCGGCGGGCGGACCTTCTCGCCGCTGGACCTGCCGCGGGGGGCGCGCGACCTGCTGACCTTGTCCACGAAGACGGGCACGGAGACCTCCCGGGCGTGCTGCGATCCGATGATGGCCGCCGACGACCAGGGCAACCTCTGGTTCGGCGGCCTCACCCAGTGCGACCCCCAAACCCAGGCACCCAGCCGCATCTACGTCAACCGCATCGCCGCGGGCACCAACGGCTTCTCCGGGTCCACCGCAGGGCTGCCGATCAAGACGACGCCGGCAACCTGCGTCGCTCCGACCACCCAGGACCCGGACCCGGCGAACACCATCCAGGACAAGCCGATGATGACGATCGACAACGCGCCGTCGAGCCCGACCTACGGCCGTCTGTACGTCACCTGGGACGACAGCGACGTCGGCGGCGGGGTCAACGTCGTCCTCAGTGCCTGCGACACCCGGCCCGGAGGAACGTCGCAGCCGGCCCGCTGCGACACGGGGGTCAACTGGAGCGACCCGGTCGTCGTCTCGGGCCCGCCGGGGAACTACATCACGTCCGATCCAGCCGTCGGCCCCGACGGAACCGTCTACGTGGTCTGGTGGGACTACAGCGCGACCAACGCGATCCGGATGACGCGGTGCCAGGCGTCGTGCACGACGCAGCCAGCCTGGACTGCGGCCAGGCCCGCCAACGTGGCGGTGCTCGACACCACGGAGGGCCGGCCCGTGCCGTTCGCGTGCCCGATCAACGCCCAACCGGGCGGCCGTGCGGCGCCCGTCCCCAGCGTCGACGTGGACCGTTCCGCAGGGCCGAACAACGGGCGTATCTACGTCGGGTGGGCGGACCTGCGGCCGGGGTCGGGGACGACCAAGTGCGACGACCGCCTGCTGCCCACCCCGCCGTTGCCGACGCACCTCACCTTCGACGCGTTCGTCGCGGCCGGGCGGAGCTTCACCGAGCTGACCGTGCCGAGCACCACCGTCTCAGCGAGTCGCGGCTCCAGGCTCATCGCCGACACCGGCAGCGGGCCCTCGGACACCAACTCCGACGACTTCCTCTCCTGGGTGGCGGTCGACCAGTCCAACGGCGACGTCTGGACCGACGCGTACTCCACGCGCAACGGCCCGGTCACCCGCACGACGACGGAGTTCGAGCTCGCTTCTGTCCGCGCGCCCTTCACAGGAACCCGGCCTACGATCGACAACCTGCGGACCGTTTCGACTGAGCGCTCGGACTACTCCGACACGCCGTGCTGCATGTTCGCCAACGACTACGGCGACTACACCGGCCTGGACGCCGCCGGCGATCAGCCCTACCCGGTCTGGACCGATCGGCAGCTCGGCACCGACGGCGACGTCTTCGTGCTCGGGATGCGTGATTCGCCCCCATCCGCGCCTGCGAGCACCCAGCCGTCCCCCGGGACGACCACGCAAGCGTCGGCTCCCGTACCGCCGCCCCCGCCAGTGGTGCCGCCCCGCGTCCAGGCACGAGACAGGACGCCGCCGGTCATCCGACTCGGTCGCCGTCCGACGCGGCTCACCCGCGCGCGCACCGCAGCGCTGCTCGTCGGCCCGCAGAGCGAGCGGATCCGCGGCACCCTGACCCTGCGCACGATCAGGCGCTTGCGCCGCGGCTCGACCACGCGCACCATCGTCCTGGGCCGCGCGAGCTTCAGCGGTGCAAAGGGCTCGCGCTCGCGGCCCCGGGTTCGCGTCTCGCGAACGAACGCGGCCCTCCTGCGGCGCGTCGGCCGCATCCGCGTCCGCGCGACGGTCGTGCTCGTCGACGCGGCCGGCAACCGCGCGACGCGCAGCGTGGTCTTCACGCTGCGCCCCGCGCGGCGCGCGCGCTAGTCGTCGCGCTGCTCCTCGCTGCCGCCACCGGAACCGCCGCCGCCCTCCTCGTCGCGCTGCTCTTCGCTGCCCCCGCCGGAACCGCCGCCGCCGTCGCCATCGCCGGCGCGCGCCTCCTCGGCCTTCTTGATGTTCTCGGCCTTCCGCTCCTGGTACTCCTGCTTGCGTGCCTCCGGGCCATCGGCGATCGCGTTGCCGTCGGTCGGCCCGCCCGGGATCGGCTCTCCCTTGTAGTCGTCGGGGTTGTCGACCTGCTCGCCGTCGATCGACACCGAGCCATCCTCGTGGTGCCGCAGGCCTGAGGGCCCGAGCTTGGCCTCGACGCCGTCCTCGTAGGAGCCACCGGTGCCATCCCCGCCGCCGAAGGTCTCGTACTTGGCCTTGTCGCTCGGCCAGTCCTTGAGGTCCTTGGGCGGATCTTCCTCGAGCTTCTTCATGGTCTCCTTGACCTGCTCGCGCTCCGCGTCGTCCTGCTCGCGCTTCTCCTGAACCGCCTCGTCGTCCGCCATGGGTCTCTCCTCCCGATCGCTTGTGCTCTCGCCTGCCCGGGACCCTACCCCGGCTGGTGCGCAACGGGGGTAGTCTCCGGGCATGGGTAAGAACCTCGCCACCATCCTCACCGATTCCGCCGCGGAGCACGCCGACCGGCCTGCGGTCAAGCTCGACGACGCTGAGCTCAGCTACGGCCTGCTGGACGAAGGCTCGGCGCGCCTCGCTGCGTTCCTGCGCTCCAAGGGCGTCGAAGCGGGCGACCGCGTGGGCATCATGCTGCCCAACGTCCCGTACTTCGCCGTCTGCTACTACGGCACGCTGCGCATGGGCGGCGTCGTCGTCCCGATGAACGTGCTGCTCAAGGGGCGCGAGGTCGGCTTCTACCTCTCCGATCCCGGCGCGAAGATCCTCCTCGCCTGGCATGAGTTCGAGGAGGCGGCCAAGAAGGGCGCTGACGAGGCCGGGGTCGAGCTCGTGCTCGTCAAGCCGGGCGAGTTCGAGGAGCTGCTCGAGGACCAGGACCCGGGCGACAAGGCGGTCGCCGAGCGCGACGGCGACGACACCGCCGTCATCCTCTACACCTCGGGCACGACCGGGAAGCCCAAGGGCGCCGAGCTCACCCACGACAACCTGGCCAAGAACACCGAGGCCGCCGTCGGACTGTTCTCCCTCGACGACAGCGCGATCACGCTCGGTGCCCTACCCCTGTTCCACTCCTTCGGACAGACCTGCGGGCTCAACGCGACGATCTCCGCGGGCGGCTGCCTGACGCTGATCCCGCGCTTCGATCCCGCCAAGGCGCTCGAGATCATCCAGCGCGACAAGGTCAACGTCTTCGAGGGCGTGCCGACGATGTACTCGGCGATGCTACACCTCGACAACCGCGACGACTACGACACGTCGTCGCTCGAGGTCTGCGCCTCGGGTGGCGCGGCCATGCCGGGCGAGACCATGCGCGCGTTCGAGAAGGCGTTCGACACGAAGATCCTCGAGGGCTACGGCCTCTCGGAGACCTCGCCGGTCGCGTCCTTCAACCACCCCGACAAGGAGCGCAAGGAGGGCTCGATCGGCACGCCGATCGAGGGCGTCGAGATGAAGGTCGTCGACGACGACGGCAAGGACGTCGACCAGGGCGAGGTGGGCGAGATCGTCATCAAGGGCCACAACGTGATGAAGGGCTACCACGGCCGCGACGACGCGACCGCGGAGGCCATCAAGGACGGCTGGTTCTACTCGGGCGACATGGCCAAGATCGACGAGGACGGCTACTTCTTCATCGTCGACCGCAAGAAGGATCTGATCATCCGCGGCGGCTACAACGTCTACCCGCGCGAGGTCGAGGAGGTCCTCTACGAGCACCCGGCCGTCCGCGAGGTCGCGGTCGTCGGCATGCCGCACGACGACCTGGGGGAGGAGGTCGGGGCCGCGATCGCCCTCAAGGAGGGGGAGAGCGTCAGCGAGGACGAGATCCAGGCCTACGTCAAGGAGAACGTCGCCTCCTACAAGTACCCGCGCAAGGTCTGGTTCGTTGACGACCTGCCCAAGGGCCCGACGGGCAAGATCCTCAAGCGGGAGATCGAAGCGCCCGAGTAGGCGCGCCGCGCAATGGCCGCGCGCGACTACGACCTGATCATCGTCGGCATGGGTTCGGGCGGGATGGTCGCCGCCGAGTTCGCGGCGACGCTCGGGGTCAAGGTCCTGGTCGTCGAACGCGACCGCGTCGGCGGGGACTGCCTGTGGACCGGCTGCGTGCCGTCCAAGGCGCTGCTGGCCTCGGCCAAGGCCGCGCACACGCTTCGCCACGCCGACAAGTACGGGCTGGAGGCGGTCGAGCCGGTCATCGACACGGCGAAGGTCTTCGCGCGCATCCGGGCGATCCAGCAGGAGCTCGCCACGTCGGACGACAGCGCGGAGCGCTTCGAGGCGGATGGGGTCGAGTTCCGCTACGGCGAGGCGACGCTGACCGGTCCCAACGCCGTGTCGGTGGATGGGGAGGAGATCAGCGGGCGCTTCATCCTGCTGTGCACCGGCAGCCGGCCCTCGGTGCCTCCGATCGACGGGCTTGCCGACGCGGGCTTCCTCACGAGCGAGACGCTGTGGGACCTGGAGCGGGCGCCGGAGTCGCTGACCTTCATCGGCGCTGGGCCGATCGCCGTTGAGATGGCGCAGGCCTTCACGCGGCTGGGCGTGCGCGTGACGATGCTGGACAAGGCGGACCGGATCCTCGTGCGCGATGAGCCGTCGCTGAGCGGCCGGCTGCTCGAGCTGCTGCGCGCGGAAGGGGTCGACGTGCGACTCGGGGTGTCGATCGAGCGCGTCACCGTCGAGGGGGACGAGAAGGTGGTGCACCTCGCGGGCGGCGAGCGCGTGGCCGCCCGGGAGCTCTTCGTCGGCGCCGGCCGGCAGCCCAACGTCGAGGGCCTCGGCCTCGAGTCGCTGGGGATCGAGGTCACGCGGCGGGGGGTGACCACCGACGACCGCATGCGCACGAGCGTCCGGTCGATCTACGCCGCGGGTGACCTCGCCGGGCGCTTCCTGTTCACCCATTCGGCTGGCTACGAGGCGGCTCGGGCGGTGCGCAACATGTTCTTCCCGGGCTCCTCGAGTGGCGCGTTCATGGTGCCGTGGGCGACGTTCACCGATCCGGAGCTCGCGCACGCGGGGATGACCGAGGCCGAAGCCTGCGAAGAGCACGGCGACGACGACGTGCGGGCCTGGCGCCAGGAGCTCACGCACTCCGACCGCGCCCGCGCCGACAGCGCCTCGGAGGGGGCGATCGTGATCGTCACCGCCAAGGGAAGGATCGCGGGCGCGCACGTGCTGGCCCCGGGGGCGGGGGAGCTCATCCACGAACTGGCCCTCGCGATCCACAAGGGCCTGAAGCTGACCGAGCTCGCCGACCTCGTGCACGTCTACCCGACCCTTTCGATCGGGATCCAGCAGCTCGCGGGCGAGGCGAGCTTCGAGGGCGCGCGGAAGTATCGGTGGCTGGTGCGCTCGTCGGCCGCATAGAGCCCACTTGGGCGACATTCCGGTCGGCCTGCGTCCGAAATGTCGCCCAAGGCAGCGGTGGGCTCGCTTCGCTCGCTCGGGCAGAACCGGTAAGAACCGCCCCATGACACACGATCCGAACCCCAGCTCGTGATCGACTACGCGGTCACCGGGCGCGTCGCGCGCATCACGCTCGACCGGCCCGAGCGTGGCAACGCGATCACGATGGCGATGCCGCGCGCGCTGGCCGCTTGCGTCGAGCGCGCGAACCTCGACCCGGAAGTGCACGTCCTGCTGCTGTCGGGCAACGGCACGGGGTTCTGCGGCGGGTACGACCTGATGGCCACCGCGCAGGAGGGCTTCGACAAGGATGCCGAGCCGGGGGCGGCTGCGCCCCCGGGCTCGCCGCTGGACCCCGCTGTCGTGGCCGCCAACCACGACCCGGCCGCAACGTGGGACCCCGTCGTCGACTTCCAGATGATGAGCCGCAACGTCCGCGGGTTCATGTCCCTGCACCACTCCGACAAGCCGGTCGTCTGCAAGGTGCACGGCTTCTGCGTCGCGGGCGGGACGGACATGGCGCTGTGCTCCGACCTGCTCATCGTGGCCGACGACGCGAAGATCGGCTACCCGCCCGCGCGCGTCTGGGGCTCGCCGACCACGGCGCTGTGGGCGCAGCGCATCGGCGTGCAGCGTGCCGCGCGGCTGCTGTTCACCGGCGACTCGCTGACCGGGCTGCAGGCGGCGGAGTGGGGGCTCGCGGTGGAGAGCGCGCCGGCGGACCGGCTCGACGAGCGGGCCGAGGCCTTGGTGCAGCGCATCGCGCGCGTGCCGGTCAACCAGCTCGTGATGATGAAGCTGCTGCTCAACCAGACCCTGCACGCGCAGGGCCTGCACACCACGCAGGTGCTCGGCACGCTGCTGGACGGGGTCACGCGCCACACCCCGGAGGGCTACGCGTTCCAGGAGACCGCCGCGCGCGACGGCTGGCGCGAGGCCGTGCGGCAGCGCGACGAGCCGTTCGGCGACCACGGGTTGTGAGCCATACCTCGCCCCGTGCGGCGAGGAGCGCGGCTACGCGGCCCAGTCCCCCCGCAGCTTCTGCAGGCCCAGGCGTATGCGCCCCTTGACCGTGCCCAGGGGCAGCGACAGCTCGCTGGCGATCTCGCTCGTGCTCAGCTCACCGAAGTAGGCCAGGGCGATCACCTCGCGCTGGGCGGCGGGCAGGCGCGCCAGGACGCCGCGCAGCTCGGCGGCCTCCTCGCGTTCGCCCAGCCTGTCCTGCGCGCTGCCGACGGACTGCAGCTGCTGGTCGATCTGCTCCTCGTCGGCCCGGCGCGTGTCGTGGCGGCCGTTGCGTCGCAGGGCGTCCAACGCGCGGTTGCGCACGACGCCCAGGATCCAGGCCACGAGAGCACCGCGCTGTGGCTGGTACATGGCACGGCCCCGCCAGATGGAGAGGAAGGCGTCCTGGACGATGTCCTCGGCACGCGTCGGGTCGCGCGCGAGCGCGAACGCAACGCGGTAGGCGCGCGCTCCAAAGCGGTCGTACAGCGCCCCGAAAGCCTCGGGGTCGTCAGCTTGGACCCGCAGCATGAGCTCCGCATCGCTCAGCTCGGTGACCGGCACGACGGTGCTCACGCACTGGCTCGCGCTGCCGCAACGGGGGGCGCCGCGAGGAAGAAGAGCTCGCACGCAACGCCGGGGGTCGTCTGGTTGGCGCTCAGGAACGCCGTGACCTCCCGGCCGGTCAGCCGTTCGATCTCAGCGGTGAACTCGTCCTGCATGCCCTCCTGGAACGCGACACGACCGTCGATGACCTCGCTGCCCTCGCCTCCGGCGACGAGTGAGGTCTCTGCCGTGCTGAGGATGTCCTCGAGCACGCAGAGCACGACGTTGTCGTTGATGTAGGTCGTCCCCGTCGTGCGGTCGTGCCCGTAGCACCGTGCGTACAGAGCAACCATCGCCGCCGAGATCGCGGTGGTCAGAGCTTCGCCCGTGAGCGGGCTGGCGATTACAGACATGTGAGCCGTTCTCGTGTAGGGGGGCGCGCCCAGTGTCAGCGAGAGCAGAGGCGCTGACCGCTCTACAGGTCTAGCGCGAGTGCCGGTTGGTTTGCTGACCTCGGGGCTATGTATGGCGCACAAACGCTCAGTCAGCCGCCGTCGTGGTCGGCTTCCTTCTCCCCTTCCTCGGGATGGGCGCCGAGCCACTTGCTCGCGTTGCCGCCCCGGCGGAGGATCTCCATGACCTTCTCGCCCCGATCGACCTCCAGGGGCGACGCGTTGGGTCCGGGCGATGGGGCGGGACGGCTGCTGCCGTAGACCGTCTGCCAGTTGATGGCGTCGCTGACCGGCTGCGGGACGAGGTCCTGGCGCTCATAGGGCAGTGCATCGGAGAGCCGTGCCAGCGAACGGGCTGACGCCGTGCGCGGCTGACCGTTGCGCGCGTTGAGCGACTGCTGGGGCTGCACGGCGTTGTAGGGGGCCATGTTGGGCGGGGTGTCGCTGTTGACGAAGGCGTCGTAGAGCGGGGTGGCCAGCGCGTCGTTGAGCGACAGCGGCCGCAATCCGGCGATCGACATCGCGGTGCGTAGGAACGAGTACTGGTCGTAGCGCGTCGTCACCAGCCCGCCCTTGGACCACGGCGAGACGACGAGCGCGGGCATCCGGTGCGCGTCCACCGAATCCGCCCCCGCCTGGGTGTCGTCCTCGAGGACGAAGATGGCCGACTCCTTCCAGATCGAGGAATGCGAGATCAGGTCGACGAGCTGACCAACGCCGAGGTCGTTGTCGGCGATCAGCGCGGACGGCGTGTTCGAACCGGTGGAAGCACCGTTGGTGTGGTCGTTGGGGACCGTCAGGTAGTTGAAGCGCGGAACGCTCCCGGCCGCAACCTGCTGGGTGAAGTTCCGCTTGAAGACCTCGAAGCGGCTGGTGGCCGGATCGAAGCCGAGGGGCGGGACGACGTTCGTGGAGCCCTGCATGCCCGAGTCGTAGAAGCACGGGCCGCCGGAAACGCAGCCGTAGGTCGCCTGCGACGGGTAGCTCGTGTCCTGGTTGCCCTGCACCGCGTCGCCCGTGGGGCGGAAGCCGTTCTCGTTGGCCCGTGGCGCATTGCCGGCGAACGTCCCCGCGCTGGCCTCGCCGTAGAAGCGGTAGGGGACGCCCTGACGCTCCGCCTGGTCGAAGACCGAGAAGTTCGGCGGCAGCGTGACGTTGAACAGGCCGAAGTCGAACGCCCGCCCGCGCCCCGAGTAGTTCTGCGGCGTCGCCTTCTGGTTGTAGTCGGTCGCGTACGCGCTGGAGGTGATGATGTGCCCGTCGATCGAGACCTCGGAATCGGCGTAGACGTGGTCCAGCAGGCCGAAGCGGCGCGCGAGCGCGTGGAGGTTCGGCGTCACGCCCTCACCGGCCTCGGGCGTGCCGTCGGGGTCGTTGTCGCCGAAGGCCTCGAGGTCGGCGCGGCCCTGGCCCTGCGGCCCGCTGCCGCCCGCTCCCTTGCCGAGCACCTGGTCGAAGGTCCGGTTCTCCTTGACGACGTAGAAGACGTGCTTGATCTTCGTGCTGGCGCCGCCGGTGGCGTCGTGCACGGGCGTGCCGGCCGGTGGCGACTGGGCGTTGGCGGGGAGGACCTGACGGTCGGCGGCGGCGTTCAACGGCCCGGCGAGGTCGGCGTCGGAGGGCGTGTCGAGCACACCGGCGCGGCCGATGAGCTTGCGCAGCACGTACTCGTCGTCCTGCGGGCCGTCCGCGGCCTGGGTGCCGACGCCGCCGCCGGCGGTGGTCGGCTGCCCGACGTTCGGCCCCGCACCGAGGCCCTTGGCGGCCAGCCAGACGACGCGCTTGCCGTCCGGGGTCACGCGGACGTCCTGGGGGTAGGCCGCGGTCGGGATCCGGCCGATCAGCGAGAAGGCGGCGATCGAGCGCCCCGGCGTACCGGGGCTGGCCGGCGTGCCGGGGGCGCACGCCTTGCGCACGACCAGGCGCCGCTTCGCCGTTGTGGCGCTGCGGACGAACGCGCGGCGGGCGGCGACGCGGCGGCGCTTGGCCCGTCGCGAGGTGCCCTTGGCCCGGCGCAGCGCGGCGTCGCGCCTCTGGGCGGCCCGCAGCACGGCGTAGCGGTAGCGCCGGTCGGCCTTGGCGCTCGGGCCGTCACAGCGCTGCACCCCGCGGCCCAGGTAGAGGTGCTTGCGCAGCGAGGTCAACCTCCGCGCGTAGCGGCGGCGGGCGGCACGCCGCGAGGTCTTGGTGCGGGCCTTGCGCAGGCTGGCCCGGTACGCGCGCTGCGCGCGGACGCGGGCGGCGCGGTAGCGCAGGATCGAGGCCGCCGACCGCGGGACGAAGACGGTCCGCCCCTTTTGAGCGGTCGTCGCCGCACGCGCTTCGGAGCTCGGCAGGGTGCGGTCGGTGAGCGCGATAGCGGCGAGTGCATCCTCGTTCGCGTCGGCGGTGAACAGCGTGCTCCCGTCGGGCGTGACCGCGAGCGCGACGGGCGCGGTGCCCAGCGCGGTGCCCGGCCGCCCCACCGACACGTAACGGACCGTCTTGAGCGTCTTGGTGTCGACGACGGCGACGAGGTCGCGGTTGGCGACGGCGACGTAGAGCAGATCGCGCCGGGGGTCCAGTGCCATCCCCTGCGGGTGGGCGTTGAAGTCTCCGAGCGGGGCGCCGAACTTCGCGTCCCCGGCCGGACCGCCGACCGGGACGGTCGCGGTCACCCTCGCAGCGTCGAGGTCGATGACCGTCACTGTGCCCGGGAGCTCGTTGGTCACGAACGCGCGCTTGGAGTCGCGGTCGATCTGTGCCGAGTAGGGATAGGAGCCGACGCTGACGTACCGGGCCGCGCGTGTCTTCGTGTCGACGATGGCGACGCTGTCGGCCTGGTTGAGGGCAACGACGAGCCGGGTGCCGTCCGGGGAGACGGCAAGTCCCTCGGGGAACGCCTTCTGGGTCGGGATCAGCGTGTCGGTCGTCCGCGCGCGGCCACCCTGCGGCGGCGACAGGGGGATCAGGTCGCCCTCGGTCGCCCGACCGGCGGCGTCGATCGCGAAGCTGTGGATCTCGTCGCCACCGCCGCCCTTGACCGGCCCGTCGGGCTTCGCGTCACCGGTCGCCGCACCGCTCACGTACGCGGTCCGGCCGTCTGGGGTGAAGGCCACGCCGGCGTAGGCGCCCGGCAGCGAGAGCGTCTGCGTCACCGCCCCGGTCGCCACGTCCACCACGCTGATCGAGTTGCGGCCATGACCGGAGTTCGCGGCCCAGTAGAAGCGGCCGTCGGGACTCAGGGCGCCGCCGGTCGGGAAGTTCCCGAGGGTCGTCAGCCGCCCGGCCGGCGTGAGCGCGCGCCCGTTCTGCGTCTGCCCGAAGGGGGGACCTATCTCCCCGGGGCCGGGGGCCGCGAGCGCCGGGCCGGCGAGGAGGGCGGCCGCAAACACGGCGAGGGACACGTGGGCGGCGGCAGCGAGCGGGGGGAGGCGCATGGACGGAGAGTAGACCGGGCGCGACGCGGATCGGTGAACTGCGTGTGATCAGGATGTCGTGGCGGTTCAGGCGACGCGCTCGACCTCGTAGACCTGGCCCGCGGCGCGCAGGCGGTCGACCAGCGCGGTGCCCATGGCGGTCGCCGGGGTCAGCACGCCGGCGTGGTCTGGCAGCCGGCCACGGTCAAGCGCGAGGCACAGCGCGCTCTCGCCGAGCATGACCGCGGTCGCCGCGTAGCCGGGATCGCCCTGCGCGTTGACGTGGCAGACGTAACGCGCGCCCGTCTCCGTGCGCGCGTGGACGTCGATCCTGAAGAACCCGTTGCGGCGAGCGTCCTCGTCGGGCCCGTCGCCGGGGGAGGGCAGGAGGCGGTCGAGGACCATGCGCGCGGGCCCGAAGCCCAGGCCGGCGGTCAGCGCGACGACGCCGCCGGCCACGCCGGTCGCCTTCACCCGGCCGACCGGGCCCGACCCCGTGCTCATGGTCTCGCGGTAGCGCAGCCCGCGGCCGTAGGCCCAGCCCTGCAGCGCGTTGCTGCGCCGCACGACCCGCGTGTTGACGCCCCCCATCACGAACGGCGCGACCCACTCGCCGAGCTCGTCGTCGTGGCTCGGGCCGCGCGGGTCGGACTCGTCGCCGAGGCTCGGCTCCGCGGGACGATCGGGGCTCAGCCCGTACGGGTCCTCGACGACCTCGCGCTGCGCCGGGTCGGAGCCCATCTCGTCCAGCTGGCCCTTCATGGACGCGATCGTTCCGCCGCTGGCGCCGCCCTTCATCGCGCGGACCACGAGCGTCGTGTCCTTCAGCCCACCGGCTCCGTCGGCCTGGGCGGCCTCGTGGAGCAGCAGGACCCCGAGGTCGGACGGGATCGAGTCGAACCCGCACGTGTGGACGATCCGCGCACCGCTCTCGCGCGCGACGCCGTCGAACGCGTCGATGCTCTCGCGCATGAACAGGACCTCACCGGTGAGGTCCACGTAGTCCGTGCCGGCCTTGGCGCACGCCTCGACGACGGGCAGGCCGTAGGCCCGGTACGGACCCACGGTCGTGGCCAGCACGCGGGTCGCGCCGGCGACGGCGTCCAGTGAAGCGGGGTCGGACGAATCAGCGGTCAGCAGGGGCCAGTCCGCAGCACGCGGGCCGAGCTGCGAACGCACCTGCGCGAGCTTGTCGGCCGAGCGGCCCGCGATCCCGATGCGCACCCCGTCGGGGGCGTGCTGGGCGAGGTACTCGGCGGTCAGCTTCCCGACGAAGCCGGTCGCGCCGAAGACGACGATGTCGAGGCTGTGGTCTGCGCTCATGGCGCGGACGCTACCGGCCCGGCCTACGCGCCGACGGGCGCCGGCGCGACCTGCACCAGCGGCAGCTCCTGCTGCAGGCGCAGGTTCTCCATGGGGTCGAGCACCGAGTGCTGGGCGCACGCGGGGACGAGCTCGTCGGTCTCCGGATGGGCCATCGCGTACGAGCACGCCTGCAGGCGCTCCTGGGTCTCGCGGATCCTCGGGTCGTCGGACATGACGCCCTTGCGCAGCAGCGCCCACGCCGGCCGCACGTCCTTGGCGTCCATGAACGCGTGCATCACGTAGGTGACCGCCTGCGGGCGCTCGCGCAGCAGCGCGCGCGGTCCGCCGGCGCGCTTGACGAAGCGGGCCGCGAAGCTCGCCGACGTGACCAGGAACCGATGGTTGCGGGCGTAGCCGCGTAGGAGCCGCGCCGCGAGGACGGGCGCGGGCGCCACGAAGTCCATGCCGCCGAAGGTGTCGACGAAGCCGCTCAGCGCGGCCGCGTCGCGCGGGTCGTCCTCGTCGAGCAGCGGCGCGTAGCGCTCTCCGACGTAGGAGCCGTAGGCGGTGCGGTTGCAGCGCACGTCACCGATCTGGAAGGCGTTGGGGTGCAGCCGCGCGCCCGCTCCCTCCTCGACCTTCTCCCACACGCGGTCGGTGGAGAACTCGCGGTAGTCGTCCTTCCAGCGGTTCGTGTTGCCGACGAAGGCCGCGGGCTGGAAGGAGAACATACGAAAGCCCATGTCGCGGCACGCGCGCAGGACCGCCGGGATCTGATCGATGTTGCGCGGCGTCACCGTCATGTTGTGCGCGAGGTAGTGCGTGACGCCGTGCTCGCGCTCGAGGCGCTGGAACATCGCGCAGAACCGCCGGCGGTGCTCGTGCAGCTGGTCCTCGGTGTCCACCTTCTTGATGCCGCGGCGGCCGTACATCATCGAGTCGAAGTGCCCGGCGAAGGAGAGGTGCTTGACGCGCGGCTTGCCGCTGACGGGGTCCAGCGCAAGCGCCTCGAGGTAGTCGTAGTCGAAGTCGCCATGGCTCATCGACATCGGCTTGCGCCCGTGTCGGAGCATCGCGTCCAGCGCGGCGAAGTGGTCGTCGGGACTCAGCAGGGAGACCTCGCCGCCGATGAGCTGCGCGTTCTGCCCCGGCCCGCGCTGCTCGCGCAGGAAGGCCATCTGGCTGTCGATCTCACGCCGGGTGTGCTCGCCGTCGGTGCGCACGCGGTTGGCGTCCTTGGAGTGGTAGCAGGGGGTGCAGGCCAGGTTGCAGCGGGGGAAGACGCCGTGGGTTCCCTCGCATCCGGCGGTGCGGCGGCCGAGCATCTGGTTCGGCGTCTTGACGTGTGCGGGGAGCTCGTCCCAGCGCGTGGCCAGCGCCGCGGTGAGATCTGGATGCTCCGGGCGCGTGAGCACCTCGAGGTCGCGCAGACGGGCGGCGACGGCGCTCAGCATCCGGGTCACCTTACCCGGCGGTACAGGCGCGCCAGCCGGTCTGGCGCGACCCCCGCCACGAACAGCCAGCGGATGACCCACCACGACACCATCGTGCGCGCGACGCCCTGCCTGCGCCAGCGCCGGTCGGACGTCGTCGCCGGCCCGGGCAGGCAGTCCGTGAGCACGCGGCGTTCCATCCGGCGCACGAAGTCGTAGTCGTCCATGATCGGCAGGTCGCGGAAGCCGCCGAGGCCGTCGAGCAGCGCGCGGCGGCACCATAGGGTCGAGTCGCCGTAGTAGAAGCCGTGCCGGCGCTGCAACGCGTAGAAACGCGTGAGCGTGCGCGCGAAGCGGTCGGGATGGTCGCCCCCGAAGCGCACCGCGAAGTTCCCGCCCGGGGCGGTCGTCGCGCTTAACGCTGCGTGGGCGTTGCGGGGCAGGCGGCTGTCAGCGTGCAGGAACACGAGCGGATCGCCGAGTGACGCTGCGGCACCGGCGTTGAGCTGCTGCGCGCGACCGCCGCCGGGAACGCTCACAACCCGGTCGGCGCGGGGGTGCACCTCGGCGATCGACCGCGTCGCGTCGGACGAGCCACCGTCGACGACGATCACCTCCCACGTTCCCGGGAGGGCTGCCAGCGCGTCGAGGGCGCCTGGCAGCTCGACCTCCTCGTCGAGCACCGGCACGACGATGCCGATGGGACCCCGCACGGTCATCTAGGATCGCCGGGTGCCGTGCTCACGCGCCGACGCTCGCGCCGACGGCGTCGTGCAGCGCCCGTCGGAGCTGCTCCACGCTCGGCCGGTCGTCGGGGCCTTTACCCGCGTAGCGCCACGTCAGCCGCAGCTGCGCGTCGACGACGATGTCGCCGCCGAGCTGCAACGGGTCCTGGCGCGGCGGTTGCGGCCGGCGCCCACGCGCGATGAGCTGCGCGTAGCGGGCGATCACCCGCGGATCCAGCCACACGCGCGCCCACGATGCCCGCCCGAATCCGATCGCCCCGTACAGCGCGCGGTCGGGGTCGCCGAAGGTGGGCAGCCCGAGCTTCACCTCACGCTCGAAGGCAGCCAGCAGGGACGCGGGCGCGAAGGTGACGACGACCACACGGCCCGGCATCGTCTGCAGCTGCTGGGACACCTCGACCAGGTGCTCGCGGCACGGCAGTCAACCGACGTGGCGCAGGAAGATCAGCGCCGTCGCCTCGCCCTTGAGGCCGCGCACCGAGATCTGCTCGCCGGTCGCGGTCACCAGCGGCAGGTCAGGAAGCTCGTCGCCGATGCGCAGGGCCATGGCCGAGCGCGACGATAGCGCCGCTCTGACCGAGGGGGAGCGCTGGGCGCGGGACGAGCTGCACGCGTTGCTGGCCCGCCGCTTCTCGCCGCCGGCGGTGGCGCGCTTCCTGTGGCGTTCGCAGCTGCGCACGAACGAGATCCGCAGGCGGCACCCGGCGCTGGGACGGCAGGCGTGGACGTGGATGGCGGTCGGCGCCGCGGCGTGGGGCGGGCTTGCCGCGGGCGGCGCGCAACCTTTCCGCCGGCGGGCGCGCGCCGGCCTGGGATGGTGGGCGCTGACCACGCTGATGCTCGACTGGCACCTCGGGATGGTCGAGTCCGAGGACGGCGAGGCGGTGCTGCTCGGCCCGGCAGATGCGTTGACGCTCCTGCGCGTGTGGCTGGTTCCGGTTGCGGCGGACACGCCGTCGGTGGGCGTGGTCGTCCTGGCCGGCGTCACCGACGTGCTCGACGGCCGCGTCGCGCGGGCGACGAGGACCACGCGCCTCGGCCGCGACCTCGAGGGCCTCGCCGACACGTGCTTCGCCGCGGCGGCGCTGTCGGGATCGGTGCGGCGCGAGCGGATATCGCGGGTGGCGGTCGGCGCCGAGCTCGGGCGCCTGGGGCTCGGGTTCGCCTACGCACTGCTGACGTACTTCGGTCGTGCCCAAGCGCCCGACGCGCGGCTCACCCGCGCGGCGCGGCTGACCACACCGGTGCGGGTCTCCGGGATCGTCGCGGGCGGCCTTGGCCTGCGACGTACGGCCGACGCGCTCATCGCGGGCGGGTGCGCGTGGAGCGTGGCGATCGTCGCCCGGGCGCTGCGGCGTCCTAGGTCAGGATGACGACCAGGATGATGATGAGGATGATCGTGCCGATGCCGATGTACACAGTGCGCTCCTTGTGGTGGGAAGTGGCACCTTCGCAGTACCCCTAATGGTCGGCAACGTACCCCTTCTCGGGCACGAGTGGACGACCCTCCGAGTGCCAGCGGTCGATCCCCCCGGCCAGCGAGTAGGCCTCGTGACCCGCAGCGCGGAACGCCTGCGCCGCCATCGCGGAGCGCGCGCCCAGGCGGCACTGGAAGATGACCGGCCTGTCCCGGTCTATCGATTCGGCCTTAGAGGCGAGGCGCTCGAGCTCGATGTGCCGGGTGCCGTCGATGAAGCCGGCGTCGCGCTCGTACTGCTCGCGGACGTCGACCACCGTTGCGTCGCCGCTGTCCAGCGCCTGTGCAACGCGGGCGGTGTCCACGTCGATCTCGTCGGAGGCGAAGGCGGAGCTCATGAGGTTCAGATTACGGCCGCGGGCCGCGCGCGCGGGGCCCGGCGTGCAGCTCCTGCAGCGTCAGCTCGTGCGCTCGCGCCGCCCACTCGCACAGGATCGGCCGCGTCTCGCGCGGATCGATGATCTCCTCGGCCGAGAAGCGCTCCGCGGTGCGGAACGGGGAGCGCACCGCGTTCAGGCGCTCCTCGATCGCCGCCCGATGCACGATGGGGTCGTCGGCCGCCTCGAGCTCGCGGCGGTAGGCCGCCTCGATGCCGCCCTCGATGGGCAGCGAGCCCCAGTCGCCGCTCGGCCAGGCAAAGCGCAGGTTCAGGCGCGAGCCGTCGCCGTGCCCCGCGCCCGCGACGCCGAAGACCTTGCGCACGAGGATCGACACCCACGGGGTGCGCGCCTGATGCACGGCGAACAGCGCCCGGGCGCCGCGGCGCATCGTCCCCGCGCGCTCGGCGTCGGTGCCGATGACGAACCCCGGAACGTCGACGAGGTTGACCACGGGCAGGCGGAACTGGTCGCAGGTGTCGACGAAGCGCGCGAGCTTGTCGGCGGCGTCACCGGTCAGGCCGCCGCCGTAGTGCGCCGGGTCGCTCGCAAGGACACCCACGGGTACGCCGCCGAGCCGCGCCAGGGCGGTGATCGTCGAGCCGCCGTAGCGCCGCCCGACCTCGAACACGCTGTCCGCGTCGAACACCAGCTCGAGGATGCGGCGCATCTTGTAGGTCTTGCGCCGGTGACGCGGAACGATGCTCAGCAGCTCCTCCTCGCGGCGGTCGGCCGGGTCGCTCGCGTCGGCCAGTGGCGGCGCCTCCCACACGCTGGACGGTAGGTAGGACAGGTAACGGCGCAGCTGGGCCAGCGCGTCGTCCTCGTCCGCGGCCTCGTTGTCGACGGCGCCGACCTTCGTCTGCGCGCGGGCACCGCCGAGCGCCTCCTTGTCCGGCGACTCGCCCATCGCCGCGGCCACCACGGGCGGGCCAGCGACGAACAGCTGAGCGGTGCCGGTGACGATCACGCTGAAGTGGCTCATCACCACGCGCGCGGCCCCGAGCCCGGCGCACGGGCCGAGCGCGGCGGTGACGACCGGCACCTGCGCGAGGTTGCTCACGCAGAGCTCGAAGCCCGGCAGCGGCGGGACGTAGGTGTAGCCCCAATCCTCCAGCGACTTCACGCTGCCGCCCCCGCCTGTTCCGTCGACCAGGCGCACGAGCGGCAGCCGCAGCTCGCTCGCCGCGCGCTCAGCCCAGATCATCTTCTCCCAGATAGCCGCGTCAGCCGCGCCGCCGCGCACGGTGAAATCGTCGGCCTGGACGACCGCCCGCCGTCCGTCGATGCGGCCGCGCCCGACGACGACGTTGGCGGGCAGGAAGTCGGTGAGCGCGCCGTCGGCGTCGTAGGTGGCCTTGCCGGCCAGGCCGCCCGTCTCGTGGAAGCTGCCGTCGTCGAGCAGCCGGTCGACGCGGTCGCGGACGGTGAGGCGGCCGCTGGCGCGCTGGCGGGCGACACGCTCCTCGCCGCCCATCCGGTGGGCCAGCTCCTCGCGGCGGCGCAGCTCGTCGAGCTCGGGCTGCCAGGTCACGCCGGCAGCCTAAGTGCTCGCGGCGAGGGGGCCGACGCCTGCGGCGGCCGTGGGGTCGGTCGCCGGGCGGACACGCCGGTCACGGCCTCCGCGCGGCTTCGGCTTCGGCCTGCGCCTCCGCCTCGTCGAGCTCCTCGTCTGAGCGATCACCGCGCATCGCCGAGACCAACAGGCCGACGGCGATGAGGATGACGACGAGCAGGACGGCGATCTCCGCAAGCGCGCGCATGCGCCTATCTTCGCGCCTCGCAGGGAACGTCTGTGACCATGGTCCGCGTGCGCCCTTTCGCCATACCCACGATCGTCGCCGGGATCCTCGTCCTCACCGGGTGCGGGGGGCAGGACCAACCGACGCGCGCGCAGGGGTCGGCCGCCTCGCCGCCGGCTACGTCGAGCGGGCCGGGGCGCGCCCCTCGGCCGGCGAGTCCGCTCGAGGCCCCGAAGGCGGTCCCGCGACAGGGCGCCGGGCCCGCCGACCCCGCGTCGGTCGCCGTCATCAAGGGGTGGGCCAAGGCGCTCGTGCGGGGTCGTATCGCGCGGGCAGCGACGTTCTTCGCCGTCCCCAGCAAGGTGCAGAACGGGACCCCTGTCCTGACCGTCTCGAGCCCCCGCGCGGCACGGGCGTTCAACGAGGCGCTCCCGTGCGGGGCGACCGTCACAAAGACGCAGGCGGCCGGGGACTTCACGATCGTCACCTACGCGCTGACCGAGCGACCGGGTGGCGACTGCATGGGCGCCGCGGGTGCGCTGGCCTACGGCGCGATCAAGGTGCGCGACGGGAAGATCGTGGAGTGGTATCGCCTGCCCGGCACCGGCGGGGAGACCACGCCGCCGTCGCTGCCGAGCAACTCGCGCGAGACCTGAGCGCCGCCGCCCGGCGCGGGCGCGTCACAGCGCGGCGAGTGCCTCAGCCGCCGCGCGCTCCCCTGACTGCACCGCACCGTCCATGTAGCCGCTCCACACGGTCCCGGTCTCCGAGCCGGCCCAGTGGATCGGGCCGACGGGCTTGCGTAGCGCGGCGCCGAAGGCCGTCCACGCGCCCGTCGACATCGAGCAGCCATAGCACCCGCGCGTCCACTCCTCCTCGGCCCACGAGCGCTCGATGTAGCCGGTCGGCTCCGCCGCCTCGGGACCGAAGAAGCGCACGAAGCAGTCGAGGACCTGACGGCGCCGTTCGTCGGGATCGAGGAGGCCCGCGCGCCGCGCATGATCCCCTTCCAGGAAGGCCAGCATCACCCCCGGCGAGCCGTCGGGCGGCGAGTTGTCGAAGGTCGTGCGGACCGGGCCGACGTCGCTGGTCGCCTGGCCGCTGAGGCCCTTGTCGCGCCAGAAGGGCCGTTCGTAGACGGCCATGCACTTCGCCACCGAGCCCTGCGGCATGCGCTGGACGAGCTGGTCGCGATGGCCCGGCATGATCGGGTCGTAGGCGATGCGGGAGGTCAGCGTGGGCGGGAGGGCGACGATCGCGCGCCGCGCGCGCACGGTGAGCGCGTCGGACTGCGCTTCCACGCGGCCGGCCCCATGGACGATTCGGCGCACGGGGGCGCCCAAGGCGACGACGTCCTCGCCGAGCTTCGCCGCGAGGCGGATCGCGATCTCCTGCGAGCCGCCGTGGAAGCGCATCTCCTGCGCCCCGCCGTCGGTTCCGATCAGGTCGTCGAAGCCGCCGGCCGAATGGACGTAGAAGAGCACGTGCAGCAGCGAGACGTCAGCGGGCTCCGCGGCCCACACCGCCTCCACGCCCATCTCGAACAGCGTCCGCGCCCCCTGCGTCCGCGCGGTGCGCTTCAGCCACGTGTGAAAGGTCTGGCTGTCGAGCTCGCGCGCGTTCGGCGCCTCCCAGGGAGCGCCGAGCGGAACCTTGCGCGCCAGGCGCTCGAGCCGCTTCTGGGTCTGCAGGACGTCCAGCAGGATGCCCGCGTTGATGCGCGGGATGGCCCCCGTGTAGCGCTTGAGGGCACCGCGCCACTCGATGATGTTCTCGCCCGTGTCGTGGGTCGGGTAGGTCTCGACGCCGACCTCCCGCGCGAGCGCCAGCAGGCGGTGCTGCGTCGGCCCGACCCACTGCCCGCCGACTTCGACGACCTTGCCGGGGTGCGCTGGGCCCAGCGGCTCGTTGAGCAGCCGTCCGCCGACGCGGTCCCGGGCCTCCATGATCACGACAGCGAGCCCAGCGGCCCGCACGTCGCGGGCGGCCACGAGCCCCGCCAGCCCGCCTCCCACGACCACGACGTCGGCCTCACGCTGCTCCATCGCGCAAACCTACCCAAGATGCGTGCGCTGATCATGTTTCTGGGAGACGGCGACCGCCGCGCCTCAGGCGCTCAGGAGACCGGTCCTAGGTAGCGCTCTCGATCGTGGTCAAGAAGTCGTGGAACGCCTGGTGGGTGCGTACGGCATCGCCGGTTGCGTCGAGGTCCATGAGCAGGCCGCGGATGACGGCAAGCACGACGGTGCCCAGCTCGGGCCGGCCGAGGCTGCGCATGCCCTCCTCGAGGGGGGCGAGCCAGTCGGTGGTCGCGGCGCGCCGGAAGCCTGGCCACAGTGGTTCGCCTGCCGTGTCGTGCAGCCGGCTGAACATGCGGAGGTAGGGTTGGCCGTGCGGGCCGGTCATCGCGGACCATGCGTGGCTCAAGGTCGCCGGGTAGGGCTCCCCGGGTCGGACGCTCAGGAGGTCGGTGAAGGCCTCGACTTGGCGCTGCCGGGCCTGACCGAGGATCTCGCGGAGCAATCCGTCACGGGTTGCGAAGTGGTAGATCAACATCCGGCTCGAGGTGCCCGCGGCGATGGCCAGCGGCCCGAGCCGGTCAGGGAGGCCGTGCTCGAGCGCGTGGTCGGTGCACGCGTCGAGGAGTCGCTGCCTGACCTGTGGTTGGGGGCGCCTGCCCATCGCAGCATCTTTTCACGTAACAGTCGGTACGTCTACTGTTGCCCAACCGCTATCGGAGCAGAACGAGGAGGTCGTGATGAGAGTCGTGTTCGTGCATGGGGCATGCGTCAGGGACGGGCCGTGGTGGTGGCACCGGACCGCTGAGCTGCTGGCCGAGCGGGATGTCGCCAGCGCAGCACCCGCCCTGCCGAGCTGCGGCGAGACGGGTGAACCGACGGGTGCGCAGGGACCGGGGCTGGCCGAGGACGTCGCTGCGGTCCGCGGCGTGCTGACGGCGAGCGACGAGCCGACCGTCGTGGTCGCCCACAGCTACGGCGGCATCGTCACCGCCGGGGCAGCTGCCGGCGTCGACGCCGTGCGCCATCTGCTGTTCGTGTCCAGCTACCTGCCCGAGGTCGGGCAAAGCCTCTCCTCGTTCGGCGGCGAGGAGCCCGCCCCGTTTCTCGACATCGATCCCGAGCGCGGCACGTTCACCGTCCGAAAGGACGTCCTGGCCGACACGTTCCTCCAGGACTGCGATGCGGAGATCCAACGACAGGCCAGGGACAAGACTGCCCGGCAGAGCCTGGCGGTCCTCGAGCAGCCGGTGCAGTCGGCGGCCTGGCAGCACGTGGCCTCGACGTACCTCGTCTGCGCGCAGGACCGGGGCACCCCCGCCGGACGGCAACGTGAGTTCGCCGGGCGGGCAGGCAGCGTCGTGGAGCTCGACGCCGGCCATCACCCCTTCCTGTCCCAGCCGGCCGCCGTCCGCGACCTGGTGCTGAGTCTGTGAGGTGAGGTCGGCGGCGTGCGGGCGGGTCCCTATCCCCAGAACAGGTTGAACAGGCCGAACTGCTGACGGACCTCCCACGCGGGCGGGGGGCCCAGGCGCATGCGCTCGCCGTCGTTGGCGCGCGTCAGGCCCCACCGGCGCACCGCCGCGGCGGCCGGCGCGTTGTCCTCGGGGACGATCAGCGTCCCTCCGCGACCCTGCGCGCAGACGCCGGCCATCAGGTCCACTCCGGCGGCGGGGTCCCGCGCGCAGACCGCCACGCTGATCCCCCAGGGGGAAGCGGCGGCGAACCCGGTCAGGGCGCCGTCGTCCGGGTCGACCGCGGCGATCCCGCGAACGGGGCCCAGGGCACCGAGAACGGGGCTGCGGTCCTCCCCGCACATGTCGCGGTCCAGGCGCGCCATGGCGTCGGCGTCCTCGTCGCGCAGGGCGCGCAATCCCGCGCCGTCCGGGCGCGGCGCCCGGCCCTGCCACGCCACGGCCAGCCCCTCGGGCACGAAGCCCAGGCGCTCATAGACCGGGCGCCCCGGATCGGTCGCGTAGAGCATCACGGTCTGTGCCTCGCGCTCGCTGAGCCACGCCACGCAGGCTTCCGTGAGCGCGGTCCCAAGCCCACGACGACGAGCGGAGGGCACGACGCCCAGGGCGCCGATCCACCCCGTCGTGCCGAAGCTCGCGCAGCACACGACGCCTGCGGGTTCCCCACGCACCCGCCGGTGTGTGGCGAGGACCACGCCGTGCGGCGAGTCGCTCGGCCATGACAGCAGACGGCCGACCTGGCCGCCGAAACCCGCGCGGCGCAACGTCGCAACCGCCAGGCTGAGCTCAGCGCGTTCGAGCGGCGCTATCGCCGCTGGCTGCGCCGGTCGACGGCGCAGGGCGCTCAGGGGCGGTCGACGTACTGGCGCTCGCGGACGACGTCGACGGGCTCTGCCGCAACGGTGCCGCGCCGCCGATCCGCCCACATGGTCATGTACAGCAGCGAGATCAGCAGGCCGATGGCTCCGACGATCATCAGGATGACCCCGACGGTCGAGATCTCGATTCCCGAGACGTCGGTCTTGACGGCGAACTTGAGGATGGCGCCGACGGCGATGAGGAAGATGGAGGTTCCGATACCCATGTGGCGCGGTGTACCCGGCAACGGCCATTACCATCCGCGGGATGACCGCGACGCTCACTGACACGTACGAGATCCCCCAGGAGCATCGCGATTTCCGCGACGTCGTCCGGCAGATCGCGACCGAGCGCGTGGCGCCACGCGCGGCGGAGATCGACGCCAAAGCGGAGTACCCCTGGGACCTGCGCAAGCTCTTCGGGGAGCAGGACATTCTCGGCCTGCCGTTCGAGGCGGAGCACGGCGGCACCGGCACCGGCACGCTCATGCTGCAGATGGCCGTCGAGGAGATCGCCAAGGCGTGCGCCTCGAGCGCGCTGATCCTCATGGTGCAGGAGCTCGGCTCGCTGCCCATCACGCTCTTCGGCACCGACGAGCAGAAGCAGCGCTTCCTGCCGCGCTGCGCCACCGGCGAGTGGTCGCCGGCCTTCGCGCTGTCGGAGCCCGAGGCGGGAAGCGACCCGCGATCGATGCGTACCAGCGCGGTGCGCGACGGCGACGAATGGGTCATCAACGGGGACAAGAACTGGATCACCAACTCCGGGATCGCCGACTTCTACATCGTCTTCGCGGTCACCGATCGCGAGAACAAGCGCATCAGCGCGTTCATCGTCGAGAAGGAACGCGAGGGGCTGAGTATCGGCAAGCTCGAGCACAAACTCGGCATCAAGGGCTCGCCCACCGGCTCGCCAGTCTTCCAGGACGTGCGCGTGCCCGCCGAGAACCTGCTCGGCGCGGAGGGCAAGGGCCTCGGCGTCGCGCTGGCCACGCTCGAGCGCACGCGCCTCGGCGCCGCCGCCCAGGCCGTCGGCATCGCGCAGGGCGCGACCGACTACGCCAACGCGTACGCCGCCGAACGCATCGCCTTCGGCAAGCCGATCAACGAGCTGCAGGCCATCCAGCACAAGCTCGCCGACATGGAGACGCGCACCGCCGCCGCGCGCGAGCTGCTCTACAAGGCCTGCTCGATGGTCGACCGCGGTGAGCCCGGGGTGGGGAAGTGGACATCGATGGCCAAGCTGTTCGCCTCCGACACGGCGATGGCGGTGACGATCGAGGCGATCCAGGTGCTCGGCGGCTACGGCTACGTGACCGAGTATCCCGTCGAGCGCATGATGCGCGACGCGAAGATCACCCAGATCTACGAGGGCACCAACGAGATCCAGCGCCTCGTGATCGCCCGCGCGATGAAGCCCTAGTGGCCCGTCTCATGACAGTCGACGAGACGGACCACTAGCCGTGCCGCCCCTGCGCCGGATCGTCGTCGCAGCGGTCATCGCGCTGGCGCTCGGGCTGTCGGCGGTCGTGATCCTGCAGGGCTTCAGCACCGATGGGTTCGTCAAGCTCGTGGAGACGCTTGCCGTCCTGATCGTCGCAGCGGCGGCGCTGGGGGGCGCGATGATCGCCGTGGGGGCGCGTCTGGCCGACTACCGGGAGCCGGAATCCGAGGCGGAGTTCGAGAAGGTCGTCCAGCGCTCGGAGCGCCTAGCCCGTGCGGGCACGGCGGCCGAGCCCGACGAGACGGAGTTCATGGATCTCGATCCCTACGACGACTCAGACTTCGAGGAGCTGGTCGCCGACGCGATGGATGACCTGCCGGACCTGCTTCGCGCGCAGTTGGACCGCAACGTCGCGGTTGTCATCTCCGACGGCGGCCGCCGCCGGGGCGCGTACGGCCTCTACCACGGCGACGGCGCCTTCCGCGACAATGTGCCGGACCGCATCCTCATCTACCGCGACACGCTGCGTCGCGACTTCGGGCACGACCCGGAGCTGCTGCGCGACCAGGTCGTGCGCACCGTGCGCCACGAGCTCGCTCACCACATCGGGTTCGACGAGCTCGGCGTACGCGACCTCGGGCTGTAGCTCGCGGGCGCGTCAGCCGCAAGCACGTGTTCGCCCCTCACCATCTAGATTCTTCGCTGCCGTGATGATCGTGATGACACCGCAGGCGAGTGAGGCCGAGGTGGAGGCCGTGCGCGAGCGCTTGGCCGAGACGGGCGTGCACGTCGTGGTCATCCCCGGTGAGCTGACGACCGCGATCGGCGCGATCGGTGACCCCGAGGGTGTGCGCGAGCTCGGACTGGAAGGGATGGGTGGGGTGGACCGCGTCGTGCCGATCTCCCGCCCGTACAAGCTCGCCTCCTCCGAGCTGACCCACGACGAGCCGAGCGTCTTCGACATCGGCGGCCGCCGGGTGGGGGCGAAGGACACGTTCACCCTGATCGCCGGCCCCTGCACCGTCGAGTCCCGCGAGCAGACCCTCGAGGTCGCGGAGGTCGTCAAGGCGGGCGGCGGGTCGATGCTGCGCGGCGGCGCCTACAAGCCCCGCACCTCGCCGTTCGCCTTCAAGGGCCTGGGCGTCCCGGGCCTGGAGATCCTCGCGGAGGCGCGCGAGGCGACCGGGCTGCCGATCGTCACCGAGCTGCTGGACACCCAGCACGCCGACGCGATCGCCCGTCACGCAGACGTCGTGCAGATCGGCGCGCGCAACATGCAGAACTACGCGCTGCTCGAGGTCGCCGGCAAGCTCGGGCTTCCCGTGCTCCTCAAGCGCGGGCTCTCCTCGTCGCTGGACGAGCTGCTGCAGGCCGCCGACTACATCCTCAAGGAGGGCAACGAGGCGGTGATGCTCTGCGAGCGCGGCATCCGTACGTTCGAGACGGCGACGCGCTTCACGCTCGACCTCGGTGCTGTGCCCTGGCTCAAGCTGCACACGCATCTGCCGGTGATCGTCGACCCCTCGCACGCGGCGGGGGACCGGCGCCTGGTCGAGCCGCTGTCACGCGCCGCGGCAGCCGTGGGTGCCGACGGGATCATCGTCGAGGTTCACCAGGACCCGGAGCACGCGGTGTGCGACGGGCCGCAGGCGATGAACACGTCGGGGTTCGCGCAGTACGTGCAGGACGTCGCGGCGCATGCGGCGCTGCTCGGACGCACGTTGGCCTGAGGGGGACGGAGTGCGTCATGAGGGCAGGGAAGCGGGCCGGGCGGTGAGCTCCAGGCTGCGCTCCAACTCCAAGAACTTGGCAGAGCTTGGAGTTCGTTTGGAGTTCAGCCCTCCACGCGCCGCTTGAGCTCGTCCGGCCGACCGCCGACGAGGACCTCGCGCAGGCGCCCCTCGACCGGCCCGCGGACGAGCATCCCCAGCACCCGGCCGGGGTCGCCCTCGAGGGTGTACGTCGCCCGGGTGCGGCCGGGGCCCAGCTCCTCGAGCTCCCACGCCCCGTCGAGCTTCTTCAGGTCGCCCTTCTCCTGGCGCCAGCTCAGCCGGTGCGGCGGCTCGTGGGTGAAGCGGACGAGGCTCTTGACCTCGCGGACCTTCGCGTCGCTGGTGGATTCGGCGAGGATCACGTGACCGTGGTCGTCGCGCTCGCGCACGTCCATCGCGTTGAGCCCGTCCTGCCACTCGGGCGCGCTGGCCACGTCTTCGACCACCGCCCAGCAGGACTCGATGGACGCGTTGATCTCCGTGCTTGCGGTGCCGCCGATGTTCCCCATGGCCGGGACTCTACGGCGGCCACGGATATCCTGGCAACTGTCTCGTGGAGTGCGACCGCCGAGGTTCCCCCTATGCCAAGGAGATCAGTTCCACATGCCTGAAGCCGTCATCGTCGACGCCATCCGCACCCCCATCGGCCGCGCCTTCAAGGGCACGCTGAAGGACGTTCGTGCCGATGAGCTCGCCGCCACGCCCCTGCGCGCCCTGATGGCCCGCAACCCCGACGTCAACTTCGGCGAGACCGTCGACGTGATGATGGGCGCCGCCTCCGGGATCGGCGAGCAGGGCTACAACGTGAGCCGCAACGCCAGCCTGCTGGCCGGCATCGACTTCCACGTGCCCGGCTGCACCGTCAACCGCTTCTGCGCCTCGTCGCTGCAGACGCTGCGGATGGCCTTCCACGGCGTCAAGGCCGGCGAGGGCGATCAGTACATCGCCTGCGGGGTCGAGGCCGTCTCGCGCGCAGGGCTCGGTGCGGGCATGCCCGACGACGCGAAGAACCCGGCGCTCGATGGCTCGGAGGGCTCCGCCTACGACGTCTACATCCCCATGGGCCTGACCGCCGAGAACGTCGCCGAGAAGTGCGGCGTCAGCCGCGAGGCGCAGGACAACTGGGCGGTCATCTCCCAGAACCGCGCCGTCGAGGCCCGCGAGAGCGGCCACTTCGATCCGGAGATCGTGTCGGTCACGACGCCGGACGGCACCGAGGTCACCCAGGACGACGGCCCGCGGCCCGGCACCACGATGGAGAAGCTCGGCGCCCTGCAGCCGGCGTTCAAGCCCGATGGCACGGTCACGGCCGGCAACGCCTGTCCGCTCAACGACGGCGCGGCCGCCGTGCTGGTCATGAGCCAGGAGAAGGCGGAGTCGCTCGGCCTCGAGCCGCGGGCGCGGATCGTCGCCTCCACGGTGGCGGCCATCCGGCCGGAGGAGATGGGCCTCGGCCCGATCCCGGCGATCCAGCAGCTGCTGAAGATCGCCGGCATGAGCATGTCCGACATCGACATCGTCGAGATCAACGAGGCCTTCGCGGCGCAGATCGTGCCGTGCCTCGAGCAGCTGGACATCCCGGAGGACAAGCTCAACCCGTTCGGCGGCGCGATCGCCCTCGGCCACCCGTTCGGGATGACCGGCGCGCGCATCATGACGACGCTGCTCAACGGCCTGGACACCAAGGACGGCCAGTTCGGCATCGAGTCCATGTGCGTGGCCGGCGGCATGGGCCAGGCCATGCTGGTCGAGCGCCTGAACTAGTCGGAGGGCAGGCTGACTTCGTGGCCGGCGGCCCGCAGCGCAGCGGTCGCCGGCCCGACGTCGGCCTGGCGCACCATCACGTAGTCGGTCTCGTAGGTCGAGAACGCGAAGATCCCGATCCCGGCGTCAGCCAGCGGCGCGAGCACCGCGAGCAGGATGCCGGTCAGCGCGAAGTCGAAGATGCCCTCCAGCGCGAACGCGCGCCAGCCGGGGGTCGAGACCACCCCATCGGGGACGGCGGCCACGGCGGTGACCAGCGTTAGCTCGTTCGCGGTCCTGGTGATGGACAGCAGACCCGGCGCATCGCTGGCCCACGACGGGATCTGCGCATCCGGCGCCAGGCGGCTCACCGCCAGGTCGTCGTCGAGCAGCACGAGCCACACGGCGGGCCTACCGGGGCGCCATGCGCAGCGCCCCGTCGAGGCGGATCGTCTCCCCGTTGAGCATCGTGTTCTCGATGATCTGCCCGACGAGCAGGGCGAACTCCGGGGGCTGCCCGAGCCGTGGCGGAAAGGGGATGCCGGCACCGAGCTTCGTGCGCGCCTCCTCCGGCAGGGCGGCGAGCAGCTGCGTGTCGAAGAGCCCGGGGGCGATGGTGTTGACACGGATCCCGTACTGGGCGAGGTCACGCGCGGCGGGCAGCGTCATGCCGACCACGCCGCCCTTGGACGCCGAGTAGGCGATCTGCCCGACCTGGCCGTCGTAGGCGGCGATCGAAGCGGTGTTGACGCAAACGCCGCGCTCACCGCCCTCGTCGGGCTCGTTGGCGATCATCGCCGCCGAGGCGTAGCGCAGCGCGTTGAACGTCCCGATCAGGTTGATCTGCAGGATGGTCTCGAACGGGAGCAGGGGGTGGGGGCCCTTGGAGCCGGCCACCTTCTGCGCCCAGCCGGTGCCGGCGCAGCAGACCGAGATCCGCAGGCCGCCGTCGGCCTCGGCGGCCGCGGCAACCGCGGCCTCGACCTGCGTCTCCTCGCGCACGTCGCAGGCGACGAAGCGCGCGCTCAGCTCCGAGGCCAGCGCCTCCCCGCGCTCGGCGTTGACGTCGGCGATGGTGACGGTGGCGCCGAGCTCGTGCAAGCGCCTGACGGTCGCCTCGCCGAGCCCGGAGGCCCCGCCGACGACAAGAGCTCCCTGGCCTTCAGTGATCATGCGGCGAACCTAGCGCAGACGGCTGCGCGGCCGCCGCTACCGCGCGATGCGGCCGACGGTGTCCTTGCCTGCGGCCTTCCCGGACCGCAGGGCTTCGTCGGCTTTGCAGATGAAGTCGCCGACCGTCTCGTCGTCCCACTGCGCGGTGCCGATCGAGCAGGTGATGCCGAGCCCGCGCAGCAGCCTCAGCGCGCGCGAGGCGGCGATGTCGGTCCGCGGGCCCAGGGCGTTGGGCAGGATCACCAGGAACTCGTCGCCGCCGTAGCGGGCGACCGAGTCGAAGGTACGGTACTCGCGGCGCAGCGCGTCGCCGACCTGCCGCAGCAGCGCGTCGCCGGCCGGGTGGCCCTGGGTGTCGTTGACCTGCTTGAAGTTGTCGAGGTCCAGCAGCAGGCAGGACAGCGGGGTGCCCTGGCGGTCGGCCCTGGAGATCTCCTCCGCGAGCCGGGCGATCATCGCGCCGTGGTTCAGGCAGCCGGTCAAAGGGTCGATGCGCGCCGCCTGATGGGCGTCGTCGAGCGCGATCGAGGTGCCCGCGAGCTCGATCAGCGTCGACGCGACCTCGAGGTCGGCCTCCGGCCACGGGCGCGGGTGCCGCGAGCCCAGCACCACGACGGCGCGTACGTTGCCCGCCGCGATGAGGGGCAGCAGCGCCGCCGTCACCGTGCCGTGGGGCTCGGCCAGCTGGGGCCGGAGCGTCCCGGCCGCGCGGGTGTCCGGGACCACGAGCGGCCGCGCCGCGGCTGCGACCCAGTCGGCCGCGTAGGGGCCGCCCTGCCGGTCGAGGGCCAGCTCGGACACCGTGCCGTCGGCGAGCATCGCCGTGGCCGTGAACATGCGCCCGGTCCCGCTGACGTGCTTGACGAAGACCTGATCGACCCCGTCGAGACCCAGGAGCTCGTGCCCCAGCGCGCGCTCGACGGCGCCCGCGTCCGCGCGGTCGCGAACCAGCGCCGACAGGCGCCGCACGCTGCGCAGGAGCTCGCCGGCAGTCAGCTCAGGCATGACACACAGGACAACAACGACACCGGACGCTAAAACACGCGCCAGGCGGGCTGGCCCTCACCCGCAACGTGCGAGCGAAAGCGCGAAGAGCCCAGCGCGATCGGTGTGCAGTGCGCCGAGGGTCAACCCTGCGGCCGCCAGGTCGGCGCGCAGGCGCCGCGGGGTGAACTTGGCGCTGATCTCCGTGCGCATCTCCTCGCGGGCGGAGAAGCTCACCTCCAGGTCGAGCGCGCGGATCGTCACCCGCTGGGGCGTGCTGGCCCGCAGCCGCATCTCGATCCACTCGCGCTCGCGATCGAAGAACGCCACGTGCTCGAAGGCCTCGACGTCGAAGTCGGCGTCCAGCTGCGCGTTGACGACGCTCAGCACGTTGCGGTTGAACGCGGCGGTCACGCCCGCTGCGTCGTCGTAGGCGGCTTCGAGAACCGCGGGGTCCTTGACGAGGTCGGTGCCCAGCAGCAGGTGGTCCGCTGGCGCCATGAAGCCCGCCAGCATGCGCAGGAAGCGGCGGCGGCTGCCCGGGATGAAGTTGCCGATCGTCCCTCCGAGGAAGGCGAAGATCCGCGGCCCCACCGGAGTCGGCAGGCGGTGCAGATGGCGTTCGAAATCGCCGACGATGCCGTGCACGCGAAGGCCCGGGTACTCCTGTACGAGGTCGGCCGCCGTGGCCCGGACCATGCTCTCGGTCACGTCCAGCGGGACGTAGCGTGCGAGCGTCCCCGCCGCCTGCATCGCGCCGAGCAGCACGCGCGTCTTGGCCGCCGTCCCCGACCCGAGCTCCACCAGCTCGACGGCACCGGTGCTGCGCACGATCTCGGCGCTGCGTTGCTCGAGGATCGAGCGCTCGGTTCGCGTCGGGTAGTACTCGGGCTGCTCGCAGATCTGGTCGAACAGCTCGGCTCCGTGCGCGTCGTAGAAGTGCTTGGGCGGCAGTTCCTTGAACGGCCGCGTGAGGCCGTCCAGCACGTCCTCGGCCAGCGAGCGCTCGGCCCCGGCCTCCAGCGCGAAGTCGATCACGATGGGTTCGTCGGTCTCCGTGACGCCGACGCTCATGCCGGCGCCCCGGCGAGGCGCACGCCCGCGAAGATCTGGCAGCGCTCGGGGAGGTCCCAGTTGCGGAAGGTGGGCGTTGCCACGCGAGGATGGGTCGCCCACGACCCACCGCGCAGCACGCGGTAGCGGTCGCCGAAGAAGACCTCGGAGTACTCGCGGTAGGGGTGGGGGGCGAAGCCCGGGTAGCCGCCGAACGCGGTGGAGGTCCATTCCCACACGCGGCCGACGTCCTGAAGGTTCCCCTGGGCCGAGGTCGCCGCCCTCTCCCATTCCTGCTCGGTCGGGAGACGGAGGCCGAGGCTGCGGGCGAAGGCGCCGGCCTCGAACCAGGAGACGTGGCAGACGGGGGCCAGGGCCGGCCCATCCGCCACGGTCATGTCATGCGTGATGTCGTACTCCTCCTTCCACGCCCAGCCCTCGTCGGACCACCACTCGCGGCGCACGTAGCCGCCGCCCTCGGCGAAGGACATCCAGGTCGCGTTGGTGACCGGCCGCCGGGCGACGGCGAACGCGGGCAGGTCAACCGCGTGGACCGGGCGCTCGTTGTCGTAGGCGAAGCCGTCGGGGTCGGCGCCCATGAGGAACAGGCCACCCGGCACCGTGACGAGATCCAGGTCGCCGCCGTCGTCGGCCAGCGGGGTGGCGTCGGGCTCGCCGGCGCGCAGCAGGCCCGCCTCGCCCATCGCCTGGCGCATCGTCTCGGTGTGCTGAAGCTCGTGGCGCAGGACGAGCTCGAACAGCGTGCCGTCACCGGTGCCCTGGTGATCGGCGAGCTCGAGCACGCGGGCCCGCACGGCATCCAGGTACTCGATCGACTCGCGGCGGTCGAGGATCTCGATGTCGCCGCGAACGGCGCGCGGGGTCTCGAAGGCGTCGTAGAACGCGGCGAGGTCCGGGCGCAGGAGCTCCAGGCCGCCGAAGCGGTGAGCGAGCCAGAGGTCCTCGTAGGCGGCGATGTGCCCAAGGTCCCAGACCAGCGGGCTCAGCAGCGGGTCGAGCACCCGCTCCATGTCCGAGGTGCTGAGGTGCGCAACCATCGCCAGCGTGCGGTCGCGCGCGGCCGTCAACGCGGTGAGGAGCTCTGTGGGGCCGGGGAGGAGGGTGCTGGGCGGGGCCATCGAGCTCCGCGGTCTGTCCCCGCGGCCCCTGAAGCGTTACACATCCCGGGGCGCGGCTTCACGCCAGCGGCGCCTGCTCCTCGTCACGGATCACGTGCATGACCGCGTTGATGAGGGCGAGGTGCGTGAAAGCCTGCGGGAAGTTGCCGAGGTGGCGCCCCGTCGCGGCGTCGAGCTCCTCCGCGTAGAGGTCCAGCGGTGACGCGAGCGAGAGCAGCCGCTCGCAGAGCTGGCGGCCCGGCTTGCGGTCGCCGATCTCCAGCAGGGCGCTGACCAGCCAGAACGAGCAGATCAGGAACGTGCCCTCTTCCCCGACGAGGCCGTCGTCGGTCTCCTCGGTGCGGTAGCGCAGGACGAGGCCGTTGTCGGTGAGCTCCTGGTGGATCGCGTTGACGGTGTCGCGCACGCGCGGGTCGTCGCCGGGCAGGAAGCGCACCAGCGGCAGCAGCAGCAGCGAGGCGTCGAGGGCGTCGGTCTCGTAGTGCTGGACGAAGACCCCGCGGGCGTCGGTGCCGCGCGCGCAGATCTCGGCGTGGATCTCGTTGGCCACGGTGCGCCACTCGTCGGCCAGCGTGTGCTTGCCGCGGCGGGCCGCGAGCCGGGCGCCGCGATCAAGCGCCACCCAGCACATGAGCTTGGAGGAGACGTAGTGCTTCGGCTCGCCGCGGGCCTCCCAGATCCCCTGGTCGGGCTCGCGCCAGTACTGGGCGGCGCAGCGGGCCTGCGACTCGATGACCGGCCACAGCCGCTGCGAGGTGTGACCGTACTCGCGCGTGTGCAGGTAGATCGAGTCGAGGACCGCGCCGAAGACGTCGTTCTGGCGCTGGTCGAAGGCGCCGTTGCCGACGCGTACGGGGTAGGCGCCCTCGTACCCGGTGAGGTGATCGAGGGTGCGCTCCGGTAGATCGCGCTCCCCGCCGACGCCGTACATGATCTGCAGCGACCCGTCGTCGTTGCGCTCCACGTCAGCGACGAACTGCACGAAGTCGTCGGCCTCCCACTCCAGCCCCAGCGCGTTGAGGCCGGCGAGGGTGAAGGTGGCGTCGCGCATCCACGTGTAGCGGTAGTCCCAGTTGCGCACGCCGCCGGGCGTCTCGGGCAGCGACGTCGTGGCCGCCGCGACCATGGCACCGGTGGGCGCGTAGGTCAGGCCCTTGAGGGTCAGCGCGCTGCGCTGCAGCTGCCCGCGCCAGCGGTGGTCGGGGAACTCGCCGTCGGCCAGCCACTTGCGCCAGTACTCGCTGGTGACGGCCAGGGCGGCGTCGGCCTCCTCGACGGTGCGCGGCCCGTCGAGCAGGCGCGACCAGGACAGCGCGCAGTAGCGCTTCTCACCCTTCTCCAGGCGGTGGCGGGCGCGCAGCGCGGTCCCCTCGATGCCCATGCGCATGTCCGACCACAGCCGCAGCCGGTGCTCACCGTCGGTGGCGTCGGCCGCGTGGGGCTCGTCCTCGACGGCGTTCCACGCGGCCGGGTAACGCCCGTAGTCGAACATCGGCTCGCAGAGCAGCTCGATCTGGGCCTGGCCGTGAATGCACTCGATGGTGCGCACGAGCACGTGGTGGGAGTCGTAGTCCGACGGGGGCCGCGTGTGCGCCGTGGCCGAGCCCTGCTGGCGGGGGCGCCAGCGGCCGATGATCAGCGCATCGCGGACGACGAGCCAGCCCGTCGTGGTCATCCACGTCGTCTCGAGGATGTTGGTCCCGGGCTCGTAGCGGCGCCCGGCCGGGACGCCCATGGAGGCGGGGCCGAGGCGGAAGCCCCCCGCGCTGCGGTCGAGGATGGCGGCGAAGACGCTGGGGGAGTCGAAGCGCGGGGGGCACAGCCACTCCACGGTGCCGTCGGGCGCGACCAGGGCGGAGGTGTGGCAGTCCGACAGGAAGCCGTAGTCGGCGATCGGCGGAAACGGCGACTGCGGCGCGGTGCGATCGACGAACGGCGTCGGGGCGACCTGCGGCGCGCGCTCCAGGACGTCCTCCATCGCGCCGGCGCGCGGGAGGTAGTCGGGCGGGAACTGCGAGCTGTCGGTGGCGCGTCGATCGGGGGCCATGGGAGGGCATCGTCCTCAGGGAGCGAGGGCTTGAACGCTCCTCGGGCTCCCGTGGTTCCGCCCGGGCCAGGCTAGGCCTGCCTCAGCACGGGCCGTGCACACGAAGCTGCACCCGTCAGCCCGCGTCGTTCCAGCGCCAGAGCACGCGCATCTCACGCTCGAACCCGAGCACGCACACCGCCCCGGTGCCCAGCGCCAGCCGCCCGCCGAACGCGATCTCCTGCTCCACCCAGCGTGCGCCGATCGCCCGCAGGACGTGGCCGTGGGCGAAGAGCGCGACGTCGCCGCCGGCACCCAGCGCCTCCTCGATCAGCCGGTCGGCGCGAACGGCGACCTCGGCCGGCGTCTCGCCGCCGGGGGCGCCGTCACGCCACAGGTACCAGTCGGGGCGCTGCTCGCGGATAGCGGCCGTGGTGATCCCCTCATAGGAGCCGTAGTCCCATTCGAGCAGGTCGTCGCGCAGCTCCGCCCTCGAGCCCAGCCCGGCAAGCGACGCGGTCTCCACCGCCCGGCCGAGTGGGCTGCTCAGGACGGTCGTGAAGCTGTGCTGGGCCAGGACCGGCGCCAGCGCACGCGCCCGTTCGCGCCCCTCGTCGAGCAGCGGGATGTCGGTGCGACCCGTGTGCCGCTTGCTCATCGACCACTCCGTCTCGGCGTGGCGGATCAGCCAGACCTGCTGCTGGGCGTCCTCGCTCACGAGCCCGGCAGCGCCTCGGCATCGGCGATGACGGTCAACCGCGACCGGTCCAGCAGCGTGGCCGGGAACGCGCGGTCGGCCACGTCCTCGTCGAGCACCCGTGACAGCGCGTCGGCCTTGTCCGGCCCGGCGACCAGCAGGAGGATCGCGTGCGAGCTGTTGATCTTGTCGACCGTGAGGGTGATGCGCTCGGGGGGCGGCTTCGGGGCATCAGAGATCCCGATCGCGACGCCACCGGCGGTGAGCATCCGATGCTCGGGGAACAGCGACGCGGTGTGGCCGTCGGGGCCCATGCCGAGCATGCACACGTCCAGCAGCTTCTGGTCGAGCTCGGCGCTGTAGCGCGCCGGGCCGAGCTCGGGGCCGAGCTCGCCGACCATGCGGTGCCAGTGCGCACCGGGCGCGATCAGGCGCTCCGAGGCCGCGCGGTGGTTGGAGTCCTCGTCGTCGGGCGCCACGCAGCGCTCGTCGGAGTACCAGAGGTGAATTGCGCTCCAGTCGTCGAGCATCGGGCCGAGCAGCTCGTAGCAGCGCATCGGCGTCGAGCCGCCGGCCAGCGCGAGGTGCGCGAGGTGGGAGATGTGCGACCCGGCGGCGCGAGCCAGGGCGCGGGCCACCCGCTCGGCGGCGACCCGTGCGACGTCCTCGGGCGACGAGCAGCGCACGAGGTCCATCAGCCGGCCGCCTCGCGCCGCCGCGCGTCGAGCGGCTGCTGCTCCTCGAACTGCTCGCGGTCGGCGCGGATGACGTGCATGACGGCGTTGATGAGCGCCAGGTGGGTGAAGGCCTGCGGGAAGTTCCCCAGGTGGCGCCCGGAGCGGGCATCGATCTCCTCCGCGTAGAGCAGCAGCGGCGACGCGTATCCGAGCAGCTTCTCGCACAGCTCTCGCGCCTGGCGGCGCTCGCCGATCTCCGCGAGCGCGCTGACCAGCCAGAACGAGCAGATGGTGAACGTGCCCTCCTCGCCGCTGAGCCCGTCGTCGGTCTCCTCCACGCGGTAGCGCAGCACGAGGCCGTCGTTCGTGAGCTCCTTGGCGATCGCGTTGACCGTCGCGACGATGCGCTCGTCGTCGGGGGGCAGGAAGCGCACGAGCACCATCAGCAGGCACGATGCGTCCAGGGCCTCGGTGTCGTAGTGCTGGCAGAAGACGCCGCGCTCGTCGACCCCGTTGGCGCAGACGTCCGCGTGGATCTCGTCGGCGACCTTCTGCCACGCGTCGGCCTGGTCGTGGTCGTCGCGCAGCCGCGCGAGCCGCGCGCCGCGGTCGACCGCCACCCAGCAGAACATCTTCGAGGACACGAAGTGCTTGGGGTCGCCCCGCACCTCCCAGATGCCGCGGTCGGGCTCCCCCCAGTACTTCACGGCGCACTCGACCTGCTTGGACAGCATCGGCCAGAGCTCTTCCGGCAGCTCGTCGCGCGTCTTGGTGTGCAGGTAGACCGAGTCGAGCACCGCGCCCCAGACGTCGTGCTGATGCTGGTCGTAGGCGCCGTTGCCGATCCGCACGGGCTTGGCGCCCTCGTAGCCGTCGAGGTGCTCGAGCACCTCCTCGTCCAGGGTGCGTTCCCCGCCGACGCCGTACATCACCTGCAGCTCCTCGTCGCCGGAAGCCACGTCGGCGATGAAGTAGAAGAAGTCGTTGGCCTCCCAGTCGAAGCCCAGCGTGTAGAGCCCCCACAGCATGAACGTGGAGTCGCGGATCCACGAGTAGCGGTAGTCCCAGTTGCGCTCGCCGCCGGGCGTTTCCGGCAGCGACGTGGTGGCCGCCGCGAGCATCGCCCCGGTCGGCGAGTACGACAGGCCCTTCAGCGTCAGCGCGCTGCGCTGCAGGTACTGGCGCCACGGATGGTCGGGGAACTGCCCGTGGGACAGCCACTCGTGCCAGAAGTCCGCGGTGCGCACGAGCGACGAGTACGCCTCGTCGAAGCTCTCGGGCCCGCCGTGCTTGCTCCACGACAGCGCGACGAACGCGGTGTCGCCGTCGTGCATGGTCGTGCGCGCCCGCGCACGCGTGCCCTCGAAGCCGAGGCGCAGGTCGGAGTCGAGGCGGATCTTCAGGTCGGTGCCCTCGGCCGTGGCGACCCCCTGGTGGTAGCCGTCGCCCGTGTACTCCCACGACGCCCGCGCGCGCCCGTAGTCGAAGACGGGGTTGCAGTCGAGGTGCATCTCGACCGAGCCGTTGACGCAGCGCAGCGTGCGCAGCAGCACGTGCTCGGCGTCGTAGTCGGTGGGGGAGCGGCGGTGGGTCTGCGAGCGCTCCCGCTCGTTGTGCCACGGGCCGACCAGGAGCACGTCGCGGACGATGACCCAGCCCGTCCGGGTGCCCCATGTCGTTTCGAGGATCATGGTTCCCGGCAGGTAGCGCCGGCCGGCCGGAACGGTCGTGTCGGCCGGGCCGATCCGGAAGCCGCCCGCGTCGCGGTCCAGCAACGAGCCGAACACCGACGGGCCGTCCATGCGCGGCAGGCACAGCCACTCGACGGTGCCCGACGGCGCGACCAACGCGGTGACCTCGCAGTCCGAGAGGAACGCGTACTCGGCGATCGGCGGGAACGGGCTGCCCCCGAGGGGGACGTCGCCGACGACCTGCTTCACGACGCGAGCCCCTGCGCCTTGGCCAGCGCCGGCGCGTAGGTCGGATCGCGCAGCAGCGACTGGCGGATGCCCTCGCCGAGGATCCCGGCCTCGCCGCGCGAGGCGCCGAGTACCGTCCATTCGCGCTTGACGTCCTTGGCGTTTGAGTACTGCGCGGCCAGCCCACCGGGCCCGCGGTCCAGCCGCATCCAGCGCCCGCCGGCCGTCTCGAGCTCGATGCCGGCCAGGCCGCGAACCTCCTGCTCGCGCTGAGGCTCGAGGCGCAGCGCTACGTCCTGCTTGCGGCCGGAAGCCTTCCCCGTCAGCGCGCCGTCGCGCGTCATCAGCGCGCTGCAGTCCCAGCCCAGCCGCGAGGCCAGCCAGCCGAGCAGCAGCAGGCCGACGACGGCCGAGTCGGGGTGGTGGCGCACCGTCATCGAGCTCATCATCGCCAGCTGACGGCGCAGCGGGGCGGGGTCAAAGGTGGCGGCGATGCGTTCGCGCCAGGGCGTCGACCGCAACCAGGCGAGGTCAACGACGTGGGCCTCCTGCGACAGCTGGGCAGCCCGGTTCAGCGCGTCTGCGGGCTCCGGGTCGTCGACGCCGTCGAAGAGGACGGTCTGCGCGAGCCGCAGCAGGCACTGGAGGGCTTCCTCGTGCCCGTGCGGCGACCACACCATCGTCGTGATGTCCGAGACGACCAGCGGGTCGACGATCCGGTCGAGGTGGGGGAGGTGCTGCGGGCCGCAGGCGATGATGATCGACTCGCGCGTGCTGGCGAACGAGCCGGGCTTCGGGTCGGCCGGAGCGGCGATCGTCGCGACCGCGTCGAGCGTCGTGCGGCCCTGCTCGACGGTGCAGACGACCGTGCGCGACGGGTGGTTGCGGCCGACGGTGCGCAGGCGGTTGGCGATCTCGCCGCTGTACTCCTTGTCGACGACGCAGATCATGTTCAGCACGCGCTCGGGTACGTAGCTCGAGTTCGCCGCGTGGGTCTCGTGCAGCAGCGTGCGCATCGCGCCCTCGATCGCTGAGGGCGTGGTGTCCTGGGCGTGCCAGACGCTGTCGACGGAGCTGCCCATCAGATGGCGCGCCAGGCGTCACCCGGGCGCAGCAGCGAGTTCGCCTCCTCGGGCCCGATCGTCCCGGACTCGTACTGCGGCAGCGGCCCCGGCGTCCCCTCCCACGTCGTCACGATCGGGTCGCAGATCGTCCACTGCGCCTCGACCTCGTCGTTGCGGGTGAACAGCGTGGCGTCCCCGCGCATCGCGTCGAGGATCAGGCGCTCGTAGGCCTCGGGCGACTGCGACACGAACGCCGTGCCGTAGAGGAACTCCATGTTCACCGGGCGGATCCGCATCTTCGACCCGGGGATCTTCGCTCCGAGGGTGATCGTCACCCCCTCGTTGGGCTGCACCGTGAGGATGAGCTGGTTGGGCTTGACGCCTTCGGACCCCTCCTGCTTGAAGGCCATGTGCGGCACGGGCTTGAGGATCACCGCGATCTCCGTGACCTTGCGCGCGAGGCGCTTGCCCGTGCGCAGGTAGAACGGCACGCCGGCCCAGCGCCAGTTGTGCACCTCGAGGCGCAGCGCGGCGTAGGTCTCGGTGTTGGAGTCCTCGGGGACGTCCTCCTCCTCGAGGTAGCCCCCGACGTCCTCGCCGCCCACATCGCCCTTGGCGTACTGCGCGCGGACCGACATCTCCGGCACCTCCTCCGGCGTCGGGGCGCCGATGGCGTGCAGCACCTTGACCTTCTCGTTGCGCACCTCGTCGGCCGAGAAGTCGACCGGCGGCTCCATCGCCAGCAGCGTGAGCAACTGGAGCATGTGGTTCTGCACGAGGTCGCGCAGGGCGCCCGCCTGGTCGTAGTAGCCGGCCCGCGACCCGATGCCGATGTCCTCGGCCGCCGTGATCTGGACGGAGTCGATGTAGTTGCGGTTCCACAGCGGCTCGAACAGACCATTGGCGAAGCGGAACGCCAGCATGTTCTGGACCGTCTCCTTGCCGAGGTAGTGGTCGATGCGGAAGACCTGCTCCTCGCCGAAGACGTCCAGCACGATCTCGTTGAGCTCCTTCGCCTCGGCCAGCGTCGTGCCGAACGGCTTCTCGATGATCGCCCGGACCTCGGCCTTCTCGTGCGCCGCCATGTCGTTCTCGCCGAGCTTCTCGATGATGACCGGGAAGAACTCCGGCGCGGTCGAGAGGTAGAACGCGCGGTTCATCGGCGCGCCGGCCTCCTTGTCGAAGCCCTCGATGGCCTCCTTGATGCGCGGGTAGAGGTCATCCTGGTCGAAGGAGCCCGAGATGTAGCGCACGTCGCAGATCAGCTTCTCGAGGACGTCCTCGTCGGCCTCGCGGCGCGAGAACTCCTTGACCGCCTCGCGGGTCTGGTCGGCGAACTCCTCGTCGGGCAGTTCGGATCGCGAGACCCCGATGAGGTTGAAGCGCTCAGGCAGCGCGCCCTCGTGGGCGAGGTTGTAGATCGCCGGCAGCAGCTTGCGCCGGGCGAGGTCACCCGTCCCGCCGAAGATGACCAGCGTGGTGGGGTGGACCGGCAGGCGCTCGAGCCCTTCGGAGAGCGGGTTCTCCTGGTCGTCGGCCTCGGCCTCGGGCTGCGCGGTGGCGCTCATGACGGATCGGCCTCCTTCGCCCGGGTCTTCATCGTGTGCCCGCCGAACTGGTTGCGCAGCGCGCTGAGCACCCGGCCGGTGAAGTCGCCGTTGCCGCGCGAGTAGAAGCGCGCGTACAGCGCCGAGGTGATGACCGGCGTCGGCACGTCCTTCTCCATCGCGTCCTCGATCGTCCAGCGGCCCTCGCCGGAGTCGGCGGTGTGCGCCGTCAGGTTCTCGAGGTCGTTGCCCTCCTTCTCGAAGGCGATGGCCGCGAGCTCACACAGCCACGAGCGCACCACCGAGCCCTGCATCCACACGTGCGCGATCTTCGCGTTGTCGAGGTCGTACTCGCACTTGTCGAAGAGGTCGAAGCCCTCGGCGTAGGCCTGCATGAGGCCGTACTCCACGCCGTTGTGGACCATCTTCACGTAGTGACCGGCGCCGCTGGGGCCCATGTGCTGCCAGCCGGGGCCGTGCTCCTCGTTGGCGGGCGGGGCGAGCACGTCGAGCAGGGGGGTGATGGTCTCGACGGCCTCGTCGGGCCCGCCGACCATCATGCAGTAGCCGACCTCCAGGCCCCACACGCCGCCGCTGACGCCGGCGTCGACGTAGTGCATCCCCTGCTGGCCGATCTGCTCCGCTCGGAGCTTGTCGTCGGTCCACTTGGAGTTGCCGCCGTCGATGATGATGTCGCCGGGCTCCAGCAGGGCCTGCAGCTTGTCGACGGTGTCCTGGGTCGGCTGACCGGCCGGGACCATGATCCACACCGCACGCGGGGCGTCGAGCTTCTTGACGAGATCCTCCACTGAGCTCGCGCCGACCGCGCCGAGCTCCTCGGCGCCCTTGACCGTCGTCTCGTCGAAGTCGAAGGCGACGACGTCGATGTCCGAGTCCCGCTTGATGCGGTGGACCATGTTGCCGCCCATCTTGCCCAGCCCGATGAAACCGATCTGCATGTGGCTACAGCTCCCCTTGGATGGTCGTGATGATCTGGCGCAGCGCGCCCGCCGGGTCGTCCCCGCGCAGCGTCAGGCGTTGCGCCGGCAGTCCGTGGGCGCGCAGGGTCTGCAGGTCGCCGTCGGCCTGCGCGCGCTTGAGCTCCTCGAAGGTGAACTCCGACCCCGGGATGTCGAGGTCGGGCGGCGCCTCGTGGAAGAGCTGCAGGAAGCGCCCGGTGTCGGGGCCCCCCTTGTGGAGCTGGCCCGTCGAGTGCAGGAAGCGCGGGCCGTAGCCGAAGGTCGTCGTCGCCTTGGTCGCGTCGCGGATGACCGCGCGCAGGTCGTGGACCGCGTTGTCGAAGCCGGCCGACGGTGCGACGTACCCCATGATCGCCACGAAGGACGGGGGCGCGGCATCGCCGAGCAGCGCCTTCAGCTCCTGCGGCGTGGCGTCGGGCAGGTCAGGCGTGTCGTCGGCCTCGAGGACCTTGTTCGTCGCGTCCTTGGCCTCCTGGACGTTGGGCTGGTCGAACGGGTTGACGCCGATCACCCAGCCCGCGACGGCCACCGCGAACTCGGCGAAGAAGAAGATCCGGCCGAGATCCTGCGGGCCGTGGACCGACAGCGTGATCACGGGGTGGCCGGCCTTGATCAGCTCCTGCGTGCGGGCCTCGAGCTCTGCGTCGGGGTCGCCCTCGGCGGGGCGCAGGTAGACGAACACGCGGTCCTCGCCGTACACGCCGGCGGGGCCGACCGGCTCATCGGCGACCGGCAGGATCCCCTTGCCCTGCTTGCCCAGCGACTCGGCGACGAGCTGCTCCGCCCAGATCCCGAAGCTCGCGATCGGGTCAGACACGAGGAAGGTCAGCTTGTCACGCCCCTGATTGCCGAGCTCGCCGAGCGTGCAGCCGAGCCATAGCCCGCTGTTGCCGGCGTCGGTGCCGTGGGTGTTGGAGGCCTGCTCGGCGACCTGGGCGCGGTCGAGAATCGCCGCCACGTCGGCGCCCATCAGCGCCGCGGGCACGAGGCCGAAGTAGGAAAGCGCGCTGTAGCGCCCGCCGATGTTCGGGTCGTTGATGAAGACGCGGCGGAAGCCGTGCTGCTCGGCGAGCTCGATCAGCGAGGAGCCGGGATCGGTGATCGCGACGAAGTGCTCCCCGTGCGGGACGAGCTTCCAGAAGTACTCAAAGAGCGACAGCGTCTCGACCGTGCCGCCCGACTTCGTGGAGACCAGGAACAGCGTCCTCTCGGGGTTGATCTGCTCGTGGACGTCGGCGATCGCGCCCGCGTCGGTCGAGTCGAGCACGTGGAGCTTCAGCGCTCCCTCGTGCTCGCCGAAGCTCTGGCGGAAGACCTCGGGGGCCAGCGACGAGCCGCCCATGCCGAGCAGGACGCAGTCGGTCAGGCCGTCGTCGGCGGCCTGCCGGGCGAAGGCCGCGAGGTCGGGCGCGGCGTCGTGCAGCGGCTCGAGGATCGTGAGCCAGCCGAGCCGGTTGGAGACCTCCTCCTGCCCGGCTGGCCCCCACACGGTGTCGTCCTTGCGCCAGATCCGCGCGGCGATGTTCTCCTCGGCCGCCTGCGCGATGCGCTTCGCGATCGCCGGCTCGAGGTCGTCGGGCAGCGATGCCTCGATGCTCGGCGGGCGCTGGGTGACGATCGCCTCGCGCTTGGACTCGATGCCCGCCAGCAGCTTCTGCATCGGCGTGACGAACGCGTCGATGCCCTGCGCAAGCAGCAGGTCGGTGACCTCGTTGAGGTCGATCCCGGCGGCGCCCAGCGCGTCGAGGTCGGGCTGCGGGTCGATCTGCACCGACGGCTCCGAGCCCAGCTCGGAGCACTCCGCGGCCGCCAGCAGCGTCGGCATCGGCATGGTGTTCACCGTGTCCGGACCAACGAGCCCGTCGACGTAGAGCGTCTCGGGGTACTGCGGGTTCTTCACGCCGGTCGAGGCCCACAGCGGGCGCTGGACGGGTGCGCCGGCGGCGGCCAGCGGCGCGAAGCGCTCACCCCTGAACAGCTCGGTGAAGCGCCGGTAGGCGGCGCGTGCGTTGGCCAGCCCGGCCTTGCCCTGGAGCTCCTTGTTGCCCATGGCGTCCAGGCGCTTGTCGACCTCGGTGTCCACGCGTGAGACGAAGAAGCTCGCCACGGAGTGGATGTTCAGCAGCAGCCCCTCCGCGTGGCGGCGCTCGATCCCCGTGATGAACGCCGCAGCCACCCGCGTGTAGGCCTCGACGCCGAACAGCAGCGTCACGTTGATGTTGCGCCCTTCGTAGATCATCTCCTCGATCGCGGGCAGGCACTGCGTCGTCCCCGGGATCTTGATCATCAGGTTCGGGCGGTCGACGCCCTCCCAGAACTCGCGCGCCTGCGTCATCGTCAGCTCGGCGTCGAAGGCGAGGTCCGGGTCGACCTCGAGGGAGACGTAGCCATCGACGCCCTCGGTCTGGTCGTAGACCGGGCGCATGACGTCGCAGGCGTCCTTGACGTCCTGCATGACGATCGCGCGGTACAGGCCGCGGGCGTCGCCGCCGGCGCGGGCCATCTGGTCGATCTGGGCGTCGTAGTCACCCGACCCGAGGATCGCCTTCTCGAAGATCGCCGGGTTGGACGTCACCCCGCGCAGCGAGTCCTCCTCGACCAGGCGCTTGAGCTCGCCGCCCTCGGTCAGGCTGCGGCGGATCTGGTCCAGCCAGACGCTCGTCCCCGCCGCGGTGATCGCGGCCATGCGCTCGTTGGTGCTCACTGTGCTCCGCTCCCCTGCTCGATCTCCATGACCTTCCCCAGCCGCCGGACGTGGCGTTCCTCGCCCGAGAAGACGGCGTGCGCGAACGCTGCCACACACAGCTCGGCCAGCGCGGGCCCGACGACGCGCGCGCCCAGGCAGAGCACGTTGCAGTCGTCGTGGGTGACCATCTGCGCCGCGGTGTAGGGCTCGTGCCCGACCGCCGCGCGGACCCCCGGCAGCTTGCAGGCGGCGACCGCGACTCCAGCGCCGCTGCCGCAGACCAGGACGCCGCGCTCGAAGTCCGACGAGGCGACCGCGCGGCCGACGGTCACCGCGACGTCGGGGTAGTCGTCCTCGGTCCCCAGATCGACGGGTTCGTGGCCGGCGCCGGTGAGCGTGGTCATCACGACGTCGCGAAACGGGACGCCTGCGTGGTCGAAGGCGACGGCGATCTTCATGCGGCGTTGGCCTCCCGGTCGGCTTCCTGACCGCCGAGAAGCGCCGCTCCGCGGACGCCGGCCAACGGGCCGTAACGGGCGATGCGGATCTCGGTCTTCGTCCCCACCCCGGTCAGGACGAAGCGCTCAGCGCTCTCGCGCGCGGGGTCCAGAAGCAGGTCGCCCGCCGCGGAGACCCCGCCGCCGATGACGACGAGATCGGGGTCGAAGGTGTTGATGGCGTTGGCGATGCCGACGCCGAGTCGGCCGCCGAGGATGCGCAGGACCCCAAGCGCGTCGTCGTTGCCGGCCATGGCCGCCTCGACCACGGCGTGTCCGTCGCCGAGGCCGCGTTCCTCCCCGAGCCGGTCCAGCGCCCGGCCCGCCGAGAGGCGCTCGAGCGAGCCTTCCCGGGGGAACCCCTCCGTGGTCTGCGGCGTGCCGTCGGCGAGGTCGGCGCCGATGATGATGTGCCCGAGCTCGGCCGCCGCACCGGTCGCCCCGCGGTAGATGCGGCCGCCAAGGACGATCCCGCCACCAACCCCGGTTCCGACGGTGAACATGACCAGGCAATCCGCGATCGGCTCGCCGTCGTCGCCGGTCGCCTCGGCCAGCGCGGCGACGGTCGCGTCGTTGTCGACGTAGACCGGCGTGCCGAGCCGTTCCCCGAGGACGTCGCGCAGCGCGACCCCCATCAGCGGGATGTTCACCGACGCGCGCGCGGTCCCGGTGGCGAAGTCCACGACCGACGGGATGCCGATGCCCACCGCGGCCGCATCCTCCACGCCGGCCGCGCGGATCTGGGCCTCGAGCTGGTCGACGAGCGCCTCGCAGGACGACGTGTCGGTCCCCACCAGCTCGGGTTCGGAGAGCGCTCCATCCTCGAGCACGGCGACCGACACCTTCGTTCCCCCGACGTCGACGCCGATCAGCCTCCTCGCCACGCGGCGCAGACTACCCGCCGGGGTAGGGTTGGCGACGTGTCGCAAGGCGAGGCCGACGACGTCCGGCTGCTCGAGCGCCTGCGCGCCGGTGACGAGGGGGCCTTCGAGGAGCTCGTGGGCCGCTACGGCCCGGCGCTCCTGCGCGTCGCCCGTCTCTACACGCCGAGCCGCGCAGTGGCCGAGGAGGTCGTGCAGGAGACGTGGCTGGGCGTCGTGCGCGGCCTGGAGCGTTTCGAGGGACGGTCGTCGCTGAAGACGTGGCTGTTTCGCATCGTGGCCAACCGAGCCAAGACCCGGGGGACGCAGGAACGGCGCAGCGTGCCCTTCGCCACCCTCGCCGGTGAGGAGGTCGCCTCCGACGAGGCGGCGGTGGACCCCGATCGCTTCACCGCCGACGGCACGTGGACCTCGCCGCCGCGCCGCTGGGAGGAGAGCCCGGAGCGCAGCCTCGAGTCCGGCGAGACCGTCGCGCTCATCGAGCGCGTCATCGCCGGGTTGCCCGACACCCAGCGCCTCGTCATCACCATGCGCGACGTGGAAGGTTGGCCCGCTGACGAGGTCCGCAACGCTTTGGACATCTCGGAGACCAACCAGAGGGTCCTCCTGCACCGTGCGCGCTCCAAGGTTCGCCTTGCGCTGGAGGACTACCTCGCCGACGACACCGCATCCGCACCATGAACCTGCTCGACACCATCCTGCGCCGCCCGCCCGTCCCCTCCTGCCAGGAGATGGTCGAGCTCATGACGGCCTACCTCGAGGACACGCTCGCCCCCGAGGACCGCAGGCGCTTCGAACGACACATCGCGGCCTGTGACAGCTGCGCCCGCTACCTGGACCAGGTCCGCGCGACGATCGCCGCGACGGGGCAGGTCCTGCCGGACCAGCTGAGCCCGGTCGCGATGGAGGAGCTGCGCGCCGCCTTCCACCACTGGCACCACCACGAGGAGCACCATGACTGACCCATCGCCCGCGCCGAACTCGAACCCGGACGTCATCGTGATCGGCGCGGGACCGGCCGGTGAGGTCCTGGCCGGCCGCCTGGCGGAGGGCGGGCTGTCGGTGACGATCGTCGAGCGCGAGCTCGTCGGCGGCGAATGCGCCTACTGGGCGTGCATGCCGTCCAAGGCGCTGCTGCGCCCCGGGCAGGCCCTCGCCGAAGCGCGGCGGCTGCCGGGCGCGGCGGAGGCGGTGACCGGCACGCTCGACGCCGCGGCGGTCCTGCGGCGTCGCGACGAGATCATCCACGACCTCGACGACAGCGGCCAGATCCCCTGGCTCGACGACAAGGGCATCACTCTCGTCCGCGGGCACGGGCGGTTGACGGGCGAGCGCTCGGTGACGGCGGGTGACGTCGAGCTCACCGCCACACGCGCGGTCGTGGTCGCCACGGGCACCGAGGCCTTCCTGCCGCCGGTCGATGGGCTCGCCGAGGCCAAGCCGTGGACCAACCGCGAGGCCACCGTGTCCAAGGCGGTGCCGGGGTCGCTCATCGTCCTGGGCGGCGGGCCGGTGGGCTGCGAGCTCGCGCAGGCGTGGCGCTCGCTCGGCAGCGAGGTGACGCTCATCGAAGCGGGCGAGGAGGTCCTTGCCCGCGAGGAGAGCTTCGCCGGCGCGCAGGTCCGTGCGGGCCTGGAGGCCGACGGCATCACGGTGCTGTGCGGGCGCAAGGCGTCGCGCGTCGCGCGCGAGAGCGACGGTGGGACGGTCACGGTGACGCTCGACGACGGCACCGAGCTCGTAGCCGACGAGCTGCTGGCCGCCGTCGGGCGCACGCCGCTCACCGGTGACCTCGGGCTCGACACGCTCGGCCTGGAGCCGGGCAAGCCGATCACCGTGCGCGACACGATGCAGGCCGAGGACCACGACTGGCTCTACGCCGTCGGCGACGCCAACGGGCGCATCCAGCTCACGCACATGGGCAAGTACCAGGCGCGCCTGGCGGCCGACCACATCCTGGGCAAGGAGGACGCCTACCTGTGCACCGACGGGGCGCAGTCCCCGCGGGTCACCTTCACCGAGCCGCAGGTCGCGGCCGTGGGACACACGAAGGCCTCGGCCGAGGAGCTCGGGATGACGGTGCGCTGCGTCGACGTCGGCTTCGGCGCCAACGCCGGCGGCAGCTTCGTGGGCAAGGACGCGCCCGGCACCGCGCGGTTCGTCGTCGACGAGGATCGCCGCGTGCTCGTGGGCGCGACGTTCACGGGCGTCGACGTCGCTGAGTCGCTGCACGCCGCGACGATCGCGATCGTGGGCGAGGTGCCGTTGGAGCGGCTGTGGCACGCGGTGCCGTCGTTCCCGACCCGCAGCGAGATCTGGCTGCACTTCATGGAGGCTTACGGCCTGTGAGCGCCTTCGTGGATCTGGCGCTGCCCGACCACGCCGGCCGGTCGCGCACGTTGTCGGAGCTTGCGGCCGGCGACCCGCTCATCCTGCACTTCTACCGCGGGTGGTGGTGTCCGAAGGAGCAGGCGTTCTTCCGGCGGCTGGTGGCCTTCCAGGACGAGGTCGAGGTGGCCTACACGAGCATCGTCTCGGTCAGCGTCGACCCGCCCGAGGTCGAGGCGGCGTTCCGGGCCGGCGTCGGCGCCCGCTGGACCTTTCTGTCGGACGCCGACCGGCGCTACCAGGACGAGCTGGGGCTGCTCGAGACGACCGATACCAAGAACCGGCCCTACCTGCCGGCGGTCTACGTTCTCGGGCCGGACCTCAGCGTCCAGTCCGAGTACCAGGGCTACTGGTACTGGGGGAGACCGGGGCTCGAGGAGCTGCGCGCGGACCTGCGCGCGGTGACGCGCGCGGTCCGGCCCGATTGGACGCCGTGAGCGCGTCGGACTCCGATTGCTGGTTGGCGCTGGTTGCTTCCCGCCCCGCTGGATGCATTGCGGCGGCGGCGGTGAGGGATGTCGCGTCCGGCGGCCCGGACGGCGGCAATGAGGAGGGTGTGGACGTCGGTTTTCTGGCCGTGTGGGAGAGCGAGGAGCCTCCCGTAAAGGGCGCGCTGCGGGCGGATCCAGGGGCGTTCGACGCCTCGGGGTCCGAGGCGTGGGTCTCGCTCGTGCTGCCCGCTGCAGCGATGCGCCCCGCCTTCGACGACCTGGCGGTGCAGCAGGCTCGCCGCGCGCTCCTAGCAGGCCCGCCGCCCGCCGCCATCACCACCCTGTTGGCCGACAACTCTCACTTCGCTGGCTCCCTGACGGTCCGCCGCGGCGAGGACGCAGCCTCGCTGCTGCGCGACGACCCGTTCGCCCGCGTCCTCCCGGCCCGCCTGCTGCACTGTGGTGCGGGCCTGCTTGCCGACCGTGCGCCGCCGCCCGGCCCGACGATCGAGCGCCACGGCAGCGCGGTGCCGTGGCCCAGCGGGAGGTTCTGACTGCGGCGTGCGTCGTTCCCGTGAACCGTTCACCGGAACGATGGGCGACATTTCGGTCGCTCGCCGTCCTGAATGTCGCCCAAACGCGTGCGGTTCCGCGGCGCCCTCGGCGTTTGGGCGACTTTTCGGTCGCTCTGCGTCCTGAATGTCGCCCAAGGCACATACCGGCGCGGGCAGCAGCGCGCGGCACGGAGCTCGCCCCGCCCTCGCCCGCTGGCTACGATCCCCGCGTGATCGACGGCGTTCTCGCCCATGCGGGGCGGCGCGCGGTGACGGCTCCCGACCGATCTCGGCACGACGAGCGCGACGCGGACGCCCGGTCTCTTGAGAGTGGGCCGCAGCGAGATGCAGGGGCTTGTCAGTGCCGCCGACCGTACCGGCGCGCGCCCTACGCGGCCGCGAGCCCGATCGGGCAGCTGACGCCCGTGCCGCCCAGCCCGCAGTAGCCGTTCGGGACCTTGTGCAGGTACTGCTGGTGGTAGTCCTCGGCGTAGAAGAACTCGCCGGCCGGGGCGATCTCCGTGGTGATCTCGCCGTGACCCGCGGAGCCCAGCGACGCCTGGTAGGCCTCGCGTGAAGCGGCGGCGACGGACGCCTGCGCCTCGGTCGTCGTGTAGACCGCGGAGCGGTACTGCGTGCCGACGTCGTTGCCCTGGCGCATCCCGTGGGTCGGGTTGTGGCCCTCCCAGAACGTCTTCAGGAGCACCTCGTAGGGGATGACCTTCGGATCGAAGACCACGAGCACGGCCTCGGTGTGGCCCGTCTTCGCGGAGCAGACCTCTTCGTAGGTCGGGTTCGTCGTCATGCCGCCCGCGTAGCCGACCGCGGTCGAGTAGACCCCGTCGAGCTTCCAGAACACGCGCTCGGCGCCCCAGAAGCAGCCCATGCCGAAGACGGCGGTCTCCATCCCCTCAGGGAAAGGGCCCTGGAGCGGCGTGCCGAGGACGGCGTGGCGGGGGGGGACGGGGATCGGCGTGTCGCGGCCGGGAAGGGCCTGGTCGGCTTCGACCATGGTCGTCTTGCCGCGGGAGAGGAAGTTGAGCATGCTCATAGGGTCCCCGCAGCGGCCCGTTCGTTACCCGCGAGCCTCCGCGAGCGCGTCGATCATCCGTGGCAGGTCCTCCGGCGCGGTGATCGGGGTCAGCACGAACGTCGTGATCCCCGCCGCCGCGAACTCGCCAAGGCGCGCGCGCTGCTCCTCCGGCGAACCGAAGATGAAGATCTCGCGGATGAGGTCGTCGGGGGCGAGCTCGAGCGCGCGCTTGCGGTCGCCGGCCTTCCACGCCGTGACCATCGGGTCGAGCTGCTCGCCCCAGCCGAGCCAGCGGAAGAACGCGGCGTAGACGGGCACCGTGCCGTAGGCGGCGAACATGAACCGCGCGAGCCCGATGCCGTCCTCCTCGGGCTGCGGGATGCAGAAGAAGCGGCAGACCAGCTCCTTGTCGGGCGCGCCGAACGCGTCGACGACCTGGCGCGCCCCGCTCAGCGGGAGGAAGTTCGTGAACGCGCCGTCGCCAAGCTCGGCGGCGAGGCCGAGCATCTTCCCGCGCAGGGCGGCGATGATGATCGGCACGGGCACCGCGGGGGCCTGCTCGAGCTTGAAGCCGCCGATCCCGCGCTCGCCCGCGAGCACAGGGCGCAGCGCCTCGACCGCCTCGCGCACCTTGCTCAGCGGCTTGACGAACGGTACCTCGTTCCAGCGCTCGACGATGACGTTCGACGACGACCCGAGGCCGAGGACGAAGCGGCCGTTGCTGGCGTCCTGCAGCGCCGCGGCGTGCTGGGCCAGCACGGCGGGCCCTCGCGTGAAGGGGTTGACGATCCCGGTGCCCAGGCGCACGCGGTCGGTGACCGCCGCGGCGAGGGCGAGCGGGGTGAAGCCGTCGGGCCCGGTCGTCTCGCCGGTCCACAGGTCGTCGTAGCCGGCGGCTTCGGCGCGCCGGAACAGCTCGGCGTGGTCGGCCAGCGAGACCCCGGGGAAGGGGAGGGTCAGGCCCCAGCGGACGGGCGGGGTGGACATCCCGGGACCCTATCCGGCCCGCGTGCGTCCGGCGCCTCGTCGTGGAACAACTCATCTAGGGTCGTCGCGTGGAGCCGCTCGAGGGGATCGCCGCCGCCGACGCCCACCTGGGGCGGCCCGTCCCGCTCCCCGCCGCACCGCTGCCGCTGGCCCGCTGGACCGAGGTCCGCGCGGTGGGCCCCGGGGCCGTGCAGGTCGAGTGGAACCTCGACGACTCGCGCGCCGGGGCGCCGGGCCGGCTCGTCCTCTACGCGGGCACGCGCGCGCCCGCGTCGGAGTTGCCGCCCGACCAGGGGGCAGCCGCGACGCCGCGCACGCTGCGCGCCAACGGGCTCGAGCTCGTCCTGCGCGAAGCGGCCCTGGCCGAGGCGCAACCCTCCCTGCGCCCGGCCGTCGAGCTGGACTGGGAAGCCCACGGCCTGCATCTGCGGCTGACCGCACAGGGTCCGTGGCCGGTGGACGAGCTGCTCGCCGTAGCGGGGTCGATCGGCGCAGGCGAAGGAGATCGTTGAGTATCTTGAGCCCCGGTGGGGGCTCGATGGCGCGCGACGACGGTGGTGCTGGCGCTCGCCCTCGGCGGCGTGGGTGCTGCGGACGCGCACGCCAACCCGGACCAGCAGTCCATCTTCATGGACGACAACCTGCTGCTCTATCGAGGCGGCGAGGTGTCCGACCGCACGCTGGACGAGCTGAAGGATCTCGGCGTCGACCGCGTCCGCATCTCCGTCCACTGGCGGGCCATCGCCCCCGGGCTGCACGCGGCGGTCAAGCCCGCGTCTCTTGGCAACGGCACCGACTCTTCGCGCTACCCGCGCCGGAACTTCGACATCTACGACCACGTCCTCCGCGCGGCGGCGCGGCGCGGGATCACCGTGCTGGCCAACGTCACCGGCGGCGCGCCGCTGTGGGCCACCGGCTTGCTCAACGGCCGTCACGTCGGACTGCAGTACAAGCCCAGCCAGCGCGAGTTCGGACGCTTCGTCGAGATGCTCGGCAAGCGCTACGACGGGACCCGCCGCGACGAGAACCAGGGTCGGCGAACGCTGCCGCGCGTCGACACGTGGTCGATCTGGAACGAGCCCAACCAGGCGGCCCTGCTGCAACCGCAGTGGGAGCGCAGCCCGCGCACGGGCGGCTTGGTTCCCGCCGCCCCGCGTGTCTACCGCGGGCTCGTGCGGTTCATGACCAGCGCGCTGCTGCGCACGGGCCACGGCGGCGACACGGTGCTGCTCGGCGAGACCGCACCACGCGGGGTCGACCGCCGCGGGATGAAGGGAAGCCTGCGACCGATCGCGTTCCTCGACGCCCTGCTGTGCCTCGACCCGCTGCTGGCCCAGCCCACCGCAGGCACCCCGGAGCAGGGATGCGACTTCGCCTCCCGTGGCCCCCTGCAGGTCACCGGCTACGCCCACCACCCCTACAGCGTGGTGGCCTCGCCCGAGACGCCGGACCCGAACCCGCTGGACGTGACGCTCGCCGACCGCGACCGCCTTCAGGCCGTCCTGGACGTGGCAGCCCGCGGGCGGCGCCTGCCGCGCGACCTGCCCTTCTGGTGGACGGAGTTCGGCTGGCAGACGCTGCCCCCCGACCCGGTGCGCGGCGTCTCGCTGCAGCGTCAGGCCGAATGGATCGCCCGTGCCGAGCACGCGACCTGGGCCGACCCCCGCGTGGTCGCCCACACGCAGTTCCTCCTGCGCGACGACGACCCACGGCGCGAGCCCGGCGCCAGCGTGAAGCGGCGCTGGGGGACCTACCAGACGGGCCTGACCTTCGCCGGGAGCGGGCGGCGCAAGCCCTCCTACGAGGCCTACCGTCTTCCCTTCACGGCGCCTGCGCAGATCGCGACCGGCCAGACCGCGCGCCTGTGGGGGTTCGTGCGGCCGGGGGACAACGCCGTCTCCCAGCACGTGACCATCGAGTTCAGGCCCACCGGCAGCGTTGGGTTCCAGCGCGTGAAGCAGCTGACCGTCCCCAACGACCGCGGCTACTTCGAGACCGACGTGCGGCCCACCGCCACCGGCGAGTGGCGCTTCGCGTGGGAGCCGCCGGCCGCCTCCGGCGCGGAGGCGGACACCGCCCCGCCGACGCTGCGCTCCCGCGTCGTCACCGTCAAGGTAGGCTGACCGGCCCATGGACCTCAAACGCATCAGCCTCGGAGAGATCATCGCCATCGTCGGCGGCTCGCTGCTGGGGGCCGGGCTGTTCCTCAAGTGGTACGAGTCGAGCAGCCGCCTGGCCACCGTCACCGGTCAGCAGAAGGGCAAGGGGACCTTCAGCGGGTGGGAGGTCCACACGCTGATCCGCTACCTGTTCCTCGCCGCGGCGATCGCGCCATTGATCCTCGCCTACATCATCGCCCGCAACCACACGCTGTCGTGGCCGCGCGGCCAGGTGACGTCGGTCATCGCGATCGCGGTCTTCGGGCTCCTGATCTACAACGGCGTCATCGAGCTTCCCGGTGAGCCGGCCAGCCAGATCGGGCTGAAGTCCGGCTGGTTCGTCTCGACGGCCGGCGCGCTGCTGATGCTCTACGGGTCGGTCCGCCGGCAGCAGGAGACCGAGATGAAGCGCAAGCCGCCGGGCACCCTGTAGTTCTCCGTGGCGACCGACGGCAGCGACACGCCGGACCGCAACCTCGCGCTCGAGCTCGTCCGCGTGACCGAGGCCGCTGCCCTCGCGGCGGCGCGATTGATCGGGATGGGCGACAAGGAGGCCGCCGACCAGGCTGCCGTGGACGCGATGCGCATCGTCCTGGACACGGTGCAGATGGACGGGCTCGTCGTCATCGGCGAGGGGGAGAAGGACGAGGCACCGATGCTCTTCAACGGCGAGCAGATCGGCGATGGCTCAACGCCCGAGTGCGACATCGCCGTCGACCCGCTGGAGGGGACGACGCTGACGGCCAAGGGGATGCCGAATGCGCTGTCGGTCATCGCGCTCTCCGGGCGCGGGACCATGTTCGACCCCGGCCCGTGCGTGTACATGGCCAAGATGGCCGGCGCGACCGAGATCGCCGACCTGCTCGACCTCGACCGGCCGATCGCGGAGACCCTCGGCCTCGTCGCGGAGCGCAAGAACATCGACGTCCGCGACGTCAACGTGGTCGTCTTGGACCGCCCGCGCCACGAGGACGGCATCCGCGCCATCCGTGACGCGGGCTCGCGCGTTCGCCTCATCCTCGACGGGGACGTCAGCGCGGCGCTGCTCGCGGTCAGCGAGCGCTCGCCGGTCGACCTCCTCTGGGGCGTCGGCGGCACGCCGGAGGGCGTCATCTCCGCGGCGGCGATCAAGTGCATGGGCGGCGGCCTGATCGGCAAGCTCTGGCCGCGCGACGAGGGCGAGCGCAAGGCCGCGCTCACCGCCGGCTACGACCTCGACCGCCAGCTCACCCAGGACGACCTCGTCCGCGGCGACGACTGCTTCTTCTCCGCCACGGGGGTGACCGACGGCGACGTGCTGCAGGGCGTGCGCTATCAGGGCAAGGGCGCGGCCAGCACCGAGTCGCTCGTGATGCGGTCCCGCACGGGGACGGTGCGGCGCATCTCCGCCCGCCACAACCGCGACAAGCTGCGCCTCTACAACGGGGAGCGGTACGGCTGAGCCTGCTGCTGGTGGCGGGGGCGGGTGCCGCGGGGGTCAGCGCGCGCTACGCGATCGGGCAGGTCAGCCCGTCGCTGTGGGTCACGCTGGCGATCAACGTGGTCGGCTCGCTGCTGCTCGGCGTGCTCGTCGCCCAGGGCCGCAGCCTGACGCCCGAGGTGCGCGACGCCATCGGCGTGGGCTTGCTCGGCGGCTTCACGACGTTCTCGACGTTCTCGGTGCAGACGGTGCTGGAGGCCGACGGCGGCCGGCCGGGGACGGCCCTGCTCTACGTCCTGGCGTCAGTCGGGCTGGGGGTTGCGGCGGCGGCCGCGGGCTTCTACGGCAGCCGGGCTTTGTAGGGCGCGTGCGCGCAGCTGTCACGATCGCTGTGTGGTCCCGCTCGGGGACCGGGAGCGCGACAGCCCCAGCCCCACCACCCCCTGCCCCAGCGCCCCCGCCAGCACCAGCGCCTGCACCACCGCGTTGGTCGTCGTGAAGACGTCGAGGTGACGCAGGTGGAAGACGAGGTGCAGTGCAGCCGACAGCGACCACGCCGCGCACGCCGCCGTCACCAGCAGCCGCTCGAGCGACAGCGTCGCCCACACGAAGAGCACGCCGAAGCCCAGGTAGAAGGCGCCGACGTCGGTGGTGAGGTGCTCGTTGTAGGGCGGCAGCCGGTCCACCCAGCTCGCCACGAACGGGAAGTCGTCGTAGAACGTCCGGGGCGCGAAGGCGGCCAGGGCCCCGACGACGAGGTTGAGCGCAGCGAGCGGCGCAAGCGTCGCCCGCAGGATCAGCGCCTGGCGCGCGGCGGGCACGTCAGGCGGCGACGACGCCGTCGGCGTCCGGCTGCGCCGGGCGCGCGGCCGGCAACGCGCAGGGGCCATCCTTGGTGAAGCCCTGCGCCGGGGCGCCGATGGCGGCGTTGAAGCGCGCGCGGAAGTTCTCCCACGCGATGATCGAGGTCAGCTCCACCAGCTGGCGCTCGTCGAAGTGCTCGCGCAGCCGGCCGAAGAGCGCGTCGTCGACCTGCTGCGGCGTCTGCGACATCGCCACGGCGTAGTCCAGCACGAGCTTCTCGAGCGCCGTGAACGCGTCGGACTCCGGGTGGACGGGAAGGTCGCGCAGCTGCCGCTCGGGGATGCCGGACTCGCTGGCGATGAACGACCCGATGTCCAGGCAGAACTCGCAGCCGACCACCGAGGCGGCCTTCAGCGTGGCCAGCTCCTTGAGGTGGTTGTCCACGCGCTTGGCCTTCTCGAGCGTGAGCTCGAACAGGCTCTGGCCGATGAAGGTCGGCTTGTGGTGGGCGCTGACCGCATAGGGCTCGGGAACCATGCCGACGCGCTTGCGCGCCTCGCGGAACGAGTAGCGCACGAGCGGGTCGCGGGTGGAGGCGGGGACGGGTTCGATCCGGGGCATGCGCGGACTGTACGCTCAGGGTGGTCCTGTGGACAGGACCACTTGCCCATGGCTTCCAAGGACCAGTTCGCTCCGGACCTGCTGCTGCCGATCGATCGCGAGAGCGGCCGCGGGTTGCGCGCCCAGCTCGAGGACCAGCTTCGCGACGGGGTGCGTGCCGGGCGCTTGCGGGAGGGGACCGCGCTGCCGTCGAGCCGTGTCCTGGCCACCGACCTCGGCGTCTCCCGCGGGGTCGTCGTCGAGGCCTACGCACAGCTCGCGGCCGAGGGCTTCCTGCGCGCCCGCCGCGGGGGCGCGACCACGGTCGGACCCGTCGCGGCCACGAGCACGGGCCCGCGGCCCGACGTCGCCGACCCGCCGGCCCCGCGCTGGGACCTGCGTGTGGAGACCGGCGACCTCTCCGCCTTCCCGCGGCGGGCGTGGCTCGCCGCCCAACGGCGGGCGCTGGCCGGCGCCCCGGACGCGGCGCTCGGCTACGGCGACCGCAGTGGCGCTCCTGCGCTGCGCCGGGTCCTGGCCTCTTACCTCGGCCGCGCGCGTGGCGTCGTCGCCGAGCCCGATCAGGTCCTGGTCACCGTCGGGATCATGCAGGCGGTCGGCCTGCTGGGCGCCGTGCTGCACGAGCGCGGCGTGCGGCGCGTCGCGGTGGAGCAGCCGGGCTTCGTCTTCCACCATGCGGCCCTGCGCCGCGCCGGCCTGGAGGTCGTGCCCGTACCCGTCGACGCCGGCGGCCTGGTCGTCGACAAGGTGGCGGCCACGAGGGCCGGAGCCGTGCTCGTGACCCCGGCGCACCAGTTCCCCACCGGCGCCGTCCTGATGCCCGAGCGCCGGGCCGCGCTCCTGGCCTGGGCGGCGGCCGTCGACGCGTTCGTGCTCGAGGACGACTACGACGGGGAGTTCCGCTACGACCGCGAGCTGGGAGCCCTGCAGGGCCTGGGGCCTGACCGGGTGGTGTACCTCGGGTCGGTGAGCAAGACGCTCGCCCCGGCCCTGCGGCTGGGTTGGGCCGTCGCGCCGCCGGCGATCGCCGGGGCGCTGCGCGAGCACAAGGCCTGGGCCGACGGCGGCTCGTCCGCGCTGGACCAGATGACGCTCGCGTCGTTCATCGAGCGCGGGGACCTCGACCGGCATCTGCGCCGGTCACGCACGACCTTTCGTCGACGGCGTACGGCGGTGCTCGCCGCGCTGGCGCAGCAGCTGCCCGGCGCACCGGTGGGTGGGGCCGCGGCGGGACTGCACGTGACCGTTGCGCTGCCTGCGGGGACCGACGCCGAGGCGTTCCTGGCCGCCGCGTGGGCGGCCGGCGTGGGCGTCTTCGCGTTCCCGCACGAGGAGGGCGCCCTCGTGCTGGTCGGGTATGCGAACCTGCCGGAGGCGTCGGTGCAGCCTGCGGTCCGCGCGCTGGCGCAGGCGGCAGCGGCGTGCGGATGAACGGGGGTCGAATCGAACTCCGTTCCTAGAGGGCATCCTCGGCGGCCCGCCGCCGGGGCACTCGCGACGCGGGTGACGATCCAGAAGGCCTCGCGCTGCGACAGTGTCCTCGTGACCGTCAACGAGTGGACCACGAGCGAGCACGCGTTCAGCTACCTCTCGCGCGCCGACGCGATCCCGCATCGCACCGAGGGCGAGAGGGTGGTCCTCGACCACGTCGGCCTCATAGCGCGTCGCATCCTCGACCTCGGGACAGGGGACGGGCGCCTGCTCGCTCTGCTGCGCATAGACCGGCCTCAGAGCGCCGGCGTCGGGATCGACATCTCCGAACCGATGCTCGTGCGCGCCCGGGAACGCTTTGCGGACGACGAGCGAGTTGAGCTGATCCACCACGACCTCGCCGCGCCGCTGCCCAACGTCGGCACGTTCGACGCGATCGTGTCGTGTTTGGCCATCCACCATCTCCAGGACGAACGGAAGCGCTCGCTGTACGCCGAGGCGTTCGACCGGCTCGAGCCCGGCGGGGTGTTCGCCAACCTCGAGCACGTCGCTTCCCCGACCGAGCGCCTTCACCGGCGCTTCTACGACGCGATCGGCATCGAGCTCGAGTGGGAGGACCCCTCCAACCAGCTACTGGACACGGAGACCCAGCTGGCCTGGCTGCGCGAGATCGGCTTCGAGGACGTCGACTGCTACTGGAAATGGCTTGAACTGGCGCTCCTGCTCGGCGTCAAGCCTGCGCAGTAGGGAAGCCGAGAACCCGTCAGAGCCCCGGGGGCGATGAGGTCGAGGTGCCGAGGGCGAGCGCCTGTGCCCGACGACGGGCGCGGCGATCCGGCGGTTGCCTGGCCTGAGCGCATCGACGCCGCCGGTAGTCTCACAGGGGATGTCGAGCCCAGCGATCGTCTCGGTCGAGCAGGACCACCTGGACGATCTGAAGCCCCTCTGGGCAGCGCTCTACGATCACCAGCGCGGCATCGCGCCGCAGCTCCGCGACCGGGAGGTCCCCTTCGACCAAGCCTGGGAAGCGCGGCAGCACCTCGAGAGGCAGTGGCTGCGGACGGAGCCCGGATCCTTCGTCCTGGCGGTCCGGGCGGGCGGGGTCATCGTCGGCTACGCGCTGGTCCGGATCCGCTCCGGTGCCGAGCTCGCGACTTCGTGGCGCTTCTCCGATCCGATCGCCGAGCTCGCGACGCTCGCCGTCCTGCCCGCCTCCCGGCGACAGGGCCTGGGATCGGCGCTCATGGACGCCGTCGAAGACCGGCTGCGAACGCTCGACGTCGCCGACCTCGTGATCGGCGTCATCGCCACGAACGTTGAAGCCACGAGGTTCTACGAGCGGCGCGGGGCGGTCCCCTTCCTCACCGAGCTCATCCAGCGCGTTGGGTGAGCGGCTGCGTCGCCGTCAAGCCGGCTGTTCCACCGGCCTGTGCTGGGGGGCGCCAGCGAAGCCAACGCTCAATCTCGCGCCCGGCATGACCGTCGTCGCCATGGTCATCTCAGACATCAGCGGCGGCGTGCTCACGTACCAGCGCGGAGTAGAATCCTTTAGACAATTTAGAGTCGTTTAGACTAGTCAGGCGTCGCCGGTACGAAGCCGCCAGGACTCGCGTCAGCGATACTCGTTCTCGGTGAACTCCAGGAAGTAGGAAACTGCGTCCGCGGATCAGGGCGTCGCGCATGACCTTGCTGCCCGAGGCCCGCTTCGCCTGCTCACGCACCGAATGGGCCGCCACCAACGCGAGGCTCGCGACAGCCCAGGGCTACGTGGCCCACCACTTGGCGCCCGAGGAGCGCATGGAGTTCGTGGACTTCGAAGCCGACGGGGTGCCGTTCGGGCCCTTCGCGCAGACCACGGACCTCCTGGGCGACGGGAGCGTGCGCCTGATCTTCACCCCGGGCCACACGGCCGGGCACCTCTCGGTGCTGCTCAAGCTCGCCGGCCACCGCTTCGCGCTGCTGGTCGGGGACGCCGCCTACACGCTGCGCAGCATCGACGACGAGCTGCTGCCGATGATCACCGCCGACGACGCCGCGTCCCGCCGATCGCTGCGCGCACTCAAGCGCTTCGCGGACGCCGATCCGGAGGCGATCCTCGTGCCGACCCACGACCCGGAAGCCTGGCAGGCGCTCAGGCGCTGATCGGCTGCCGCGGCGGCGTCGACGGAGCGGCGACCTCCTCGCGCGTGGGCGCGTAACGACCGACCTTGGACTCCGCGAGGTCCAATCGCGCGAGCGACCGCAGGAACCCGTGGGTCACGATCACGTGAATCCGCGACTGCGTGTTGGCGTAGACCCAGCGCCCGATCGACGAGGCGATCGACGGGTAGAAGTTCGCGACCTCGACCTCGACGTGGAGCTTGCCGTAGTCCTCGCGGTCGGAGGGGCAGCGCTGGACGTCGAGCTCGAGATAGCCGTCGCCGCCGCGCCCGGCCTTCGACACGAGGATCCCCTTCTCGATGCGCCAGCGCACGATCCCGCGGTCGACGTCCATCTCGTACTCCGGCGCCTGGAAGGTGAGCAGCACCAGCGGCTTGCCGAAGGCCACGACGTAGCGCTCCGTGTCGGTGTAGAGGACGCGCACGATCCCCAGCGTCGAGCGGCTCAGGAAGCGCCAGTAGGTCCGCGCGAGCCGCTCGAGGTGGGCGGGCGTCCAGATCTCCTCGAGCTTGTCGGCGGGCAGCCACATGTCGGCAGCCTGGATCGACCGCACGGAACCGGTCTTCGGGTCGGTCGTCGTGTTCTCCTCGGGGTCCTTGATGACCGCCTCGCCGACGGGCTTCTCCCGGTTGAGGATCTTGTGTGCGAAGACGAACAGCCCGAGGGCGGTCGCCACGACCGCGGCGACGAGGGTGGCGGCGGAGACCTTGAGGTTCACCGCGGGAAGCCTAGGCGCCCAGCGCCGCGCGGACCGCGTCGTCGAACCCCTTGGGCCGGTCGTTGATGCCGGCGGGCGGAGCCTCGCGCACGACCATCTCCGCACTCAGCCCGTCTACCAGCGGCCGCACGAGACCGGGTTCGACCGGCGTCACGAGGGAGACCCAGTAGGACGATAGGCGGGGCGAGAGGAACGGCACGGTGACGACGACCGGCGCCCGCCGCCCGAGGATCGCGGCGAAGCGCTCCATCATCTCGCGGTAGGTCAGTACGTCGGCGCCGCCGAGCTCGACCTCCGCCGGGACCTCGTCCAGCTCGGCGAGCTGCGCGAGCGTCGCGACCACGTCGGCGATGGCCACCGGCTGCGAACGCGTGTCGATCCACTTCGGCGTGATCATCGCCGGCAGGCGCTGCACGAGGTGGCGCATCATCTGAAACGACGCGCTGCCCTCCCCGATGACCATCGCCGCGCGGACGTAGACGAGCTCCTGCGCCCGTTGGCGCAGGACGCCGGCGACCTCGTGGCGGCTGCGCAGGTGCTCCGACGGGCTGTCGCCACCCTCGAGGCCGCCGAGGTAGACGATCCTGCCTACGCCGGCCGCTCGGGCAGCGTCCCCGAAGGCGGCGGCGGCGCGGCGGTCGGTCGCGGCGAAGCCCTCGTCGCTCTCGCTGCCGCGCCCCATCGAGTGGACCAGGTAGTAGGCGACGTCGACGTCTCGCATGGCGTCCTGCAGACCCTCGCCCTTGACCACGTCGCCCTTGGCCACCTCGGCGCCGGCGGGCAGGTCGGCGCGCTCAGGCGTGCGCACGAGGCAGCGCACGTGGTGGCCACGCCCCAGCAGCTCCGGGAGCAGGCGGCCTCCGACGTAGCCGGTGGCGCCGGTCAGGAGGATGGTCCGGGCGGTGGTGTCGAGGTGGGGCAGGTGAGCGGGCATCGGACAGGTACGGCCGCGGGGCGGGTTGCGATGACCGTGGGGCCACCGATCGCCGTACCTCACGAACCGAGGGGGAACTCGACACACCGTGTTGAACAAAGGTTGCAAGCCATGACGCAGTCCGGGGAAGAGCTGGGGATCAAGGACGTCGCGGACCGCACCGGCATCGCAGCCGGGACGATCCGCCAGTGGGAGCAGCGCTTCGGGTTCCCCGAGCCCCAGCGCACCCCTTCGGGCTATCGCCGCTACACCCACGACGACGTCGAGGATCTGCGCCGGGTCGCGGCCTACCGGCATCGTGGGCTGTCGGTCAACGCGGCGATCGACCGCGTCCGGGATGCGGACACGGGGGTCGACAACCCATCGATCTACGGCGCCGTCCGCGCGACCGATCACGGCGCGCGCCCACAGGTGCTGCGCAAGTCGACGCTGGTGGCGATCAGCCGGGCGATCGAGCACGAGCTGCTGGCGACAGGGTCGGCGCCGGTGCTCTTCGGTGCCTTCCAGCACGAGGCGTTCTACCGGGAGGTCGAACCGCGCTACCGCCGCATGGCGATGCACGCCGACGCCGCGACGGTCTTCGCTGACTTCGACGCGGTCCGCCACCCGAAGGACGGCCCCGTCGAGATCCCGGTCGATCCGCGCCACCAGCTCGGCAACGAGTGGGCCGTGATCGTCGACGCCCCCGGGTACTGCGCGTGCCTGCTCGCGTGGGAGCAGCCGGGTGTCACGCAGCCGGGCGACCCCGACGACACGAGCCGTCGCTTCGAGTCGATCTGGACGATCGACCCGAAGGCCACCCGCCGCGCGGCGCAGGTCGCCACGCGTCTGGCGGCCTTCGAGGATCTCGCGTACGCGAAGCAGCTCGAGGCACTGTTGGCCGACCGCCCGCTCGCGCTCGAGGAGCCCAACCCGGGGCTGACCGCCCTCACCAACCGAGTCGTGGCCTACCTCGAGGACTAGATGGTTGATTCCACGAGTACGCATGCGCGGTCACGGGTTCCTGCGGCGCCTGACGCCACCCGCGCCCTTGCCAGTGGCCCCGCATTGGCTGCGGACCCGTGCGGCGCCCGGCATCCACACGAACTCGCGCCCACACGCACGTCGTCGTGAAATCAACCATCTAGAGCAGCTCGACGTCCACCGCTGCCCCGGCCCTCAGGGTGCCGGTGCCGCGGGGGATCACCGCCAGTCCGTCTGCGCCCAGCATCGACGACAGGACGTGGGAGCCCTGGGGGCCGGTGAGGTGCGCGCGGCGGTCCTCGTCCAGGCGCACGCGCACGCACTCGTCGCGATTGGGGTGACGCTCGCGCGCCTCAGCCAGGACGCCGCGGATGCGGTGGATCCCCGGGTCGGCGCCCTGGAGGGCCGCCAGCGCCGGGCGCGCGAACAGGACGAAGGTGACCATCGCGGAGACGGGGTTGCCGGGGAGCCCGAGGACGAGGCGGTCCTCGCGCGTGCCGAACCAGGTGGGCTTGCCCGGTCGCAGGGCGACGCGCCAGAACGCCTCGATGACGCCGAGCGCGGCCAGCGCCGGCTTGACGTGGTCGTGGGGCCCGACCGAGACACCGCCGGAGGCGATGACCACGTCGGCTTCGCCGAGCGCCTGTTCGAACGCCGCGCGCGTCGCCGCGGGGGTGTCGGTGACCGCCGCGGTGCGGACCACGTCCGCGCCCGAGCGGCGGGCCAGGGCACCGAGGGTGACCGCGTTTGAGTTGTGGATCTGGCCGGGCCGCAGCGGCGCGCCCGGTGCGACGAGCTCATCGCCGGTGGCGATGATCGCGACGCGCGGCCGCGGCGCGCAGGTCACGATGCCGAGCCCGGCGGCCACTGCCACGCCCAGCTCAGCGGGGCCCAGCGTGCTGCCCGCCCGCAGCACGGTCGCTCCGGCGCGCAGGTCCTCGCCGGCCCCGCGTACGTTGCGGCCGGGCTCGACCGGCTCGTGCAGCCGGACCCGCCCGTCGCCTTCGCTGACCAGCTCGAGCGGGATGACGCCGTCGGCTCCGGCGGGGAGCATCGCGCCCGTCGAGATCCGGATCGCCTCCCCGGCCTCGAGGCCCTGCTGCGCCGGCGCGCCCGCGCGTGACTCGCCGACCACCGGCAGCCCCGAGGCGAGGCCCGCGCCGGAGTCCGCGCTGCGCACCGCGAAACCGTCCATGGCGCTGCCGGCGAAGGGGGGGACGTCGCCGGCGGCCACGACGTCCCGGGCGAGGACCCGGCCCAGGGCGGCGTCGACCGGGACGGCCTCCGCGCTGCGTGGTCGCACGGCGTCGAGGACGACCGCGCGCGCTTGGTCGATGGACAGCACGGCGCCATTGTCGCGCGGCGTGGCGACCGGGTTGGCTGGTATTCACCGCGGCGATGTCCGAGGACCACTTCTCCCGGCGCCGGCGGCCTCGCCCGGTCGCCGAGCTTCCGCCCGCGGGGTCGGGCGACGGTCGCGAGCTCGCCAAGGGCTGGCTGCTGGAGCTCTTCACCGGCGTGTCGCTGAGCGAAGCGGGTGCTGTCCCGGCCGAGGCGGTCGCCCAGGAAGGGCCCGCGCTCTGCGCTGCCCTGCTGGACGCGCTCGGCGACGACGCCGCGCTGGACAGGCTCTCCCCGGGGGGAGACCTCGCCTCCCTCGCAGCCGGCGTCGCGCGAACGACCGGGGCCGCTGACGCACCCGGGGCGCTGGCCGCGGCCGAGGCGCTGCGGCGCGCCGCGTGGGAGCTGCTGCAGCCGGCGGTCGCTGCCGGTTCGCCGGCGCTCGTAGGCGATGCGGCTGCCCGGCTCGCGCACGTCTGCGCGGTGGTGAGCGCAGCAGCGGTGCACGCGGTCTCGACCGGGGCGGGGCCCGCGGCGCCGCAGCCCCCGGCACCGGCGGGCGCGGCACCGGCCCCCGCGTACGGCGTGCCGCAGCACCCGGCACCGGCGTCCGACGCGTCGCCCGCACCGAGTCCAGCGCAGCAGCCGGTGTCCGGCGGTTTCGCGGTGCGCGACCTGCGCGGGGTCGCGGGAGGGGACCCGGTCAGCGCCGCGATCCGGCAGCGCGCGTCCGCCAACCGCCCGTTCGCCGTGCTCGCGTTGGAGGTCGACGACCTGCAACGGCTCGTGGCCAGCCAGCGGGGCCGCGAGGTCGCGTTCGCGCTCGAAGCGGTGGACGAGGCGATCCGCGGCCAGCTCGATCCGGCCGACACCTTCGTGCGCGAGCACGCGGGGCGGTCTTGGGTGCTGACCGGCACAGCTGCCCGCGCGCTCGGCGAGCGCATCGGGGATGCGATCGCGCGTACCGCTCCAGTCCAGGGGGCGCCGCTGACGGTCTCGCTCGGGCTTGCGAGCTTCCCCGACGACGGCGAGGGCGCCGAGGATCTGATGGCCCGCGCCGACGAGGGCCTCTTCGCCGCTCGCGCCGCAGGCGTGCGCCTGGCCTGACCGGCCCGGTCAGGGGCGCGGCAGCTTGCGCAGCGCCGACTTCACGGCCGAGCCACCGAGGTTCAGGCCGATCTGCGCGAGCTCGCCCGCGGCCTGGACTGCGGTCGTGACCAGGGCGGCGCCGCTGGGCGGCGGCTGCGAAGCAGTGTCGGGGATCGCGTAGCCCGCAGTCGGCGCCGGATCGGCCGCCGCGATCGGCTCCGGGCGGGGCTCGGGCGCCGCTCCGCGTGCCACGTGCGGTGCCGCGGCCCCGCCGGCCCTGGTCTTCGCTTTGGCCTTGTCCTTGCCGGGTTCTGCGGCCTTCGCCTTGGCCGCCGGAGCCTTGGCCTTCCCGGGAGCGGGCTTGACCTTCTTCACCTTGGGCTTCTTCGCCTTCGCCGGATCGGCCTGGCTCACCACGGCCTCGACCGTCTCGGCGGCCTGCGCGACGGCAGGCGCGCGGCGGCCGCTGCGGCGTTGGGGACGCGTCCTGGGCAGGCTGCCGAGGACCTCCTGCTGGGGTGACTTACGGGGCTGGGGGGACATGGACGACCATCATCGCGCACTGAGCCGCCAATCGTCGAAATCTCCGACCAGCCGACGCGTTTGGAGCAGTGCGCACCCGTCCGGATTTGAACCAGGAGCGCGGAACGGGCGCTAGGATGCGCCCCCGGAGCAGAGAGATCGCGGGGATCGTTCGTCGGTCGCTTCAGTCGTTCGCTGTACGGGAGCCAATCCGGGTCAGGTCACGACCGGAGAATCGAAACGGACACACATGTCAGTAGTCGAACTGCAGGAACTCGAGGAGATCAAGAACCTCCTGGCCAAGGGTCAGCAGGTCGGGGTCCTCACGTTCGCCGAGATCGCCAAGGCGGTCGCCGAGATCGACCTCGACGAGGCCGACGTCGAGGAGCTGCACGGCTTCCTGGAGAAGTCCGAGATCGAGCTGGTCGAGGAGATCGACCCGGCCACCGCCGCCGCCAACGAGGTCGAGCGCGCGCCCGACAAGCGGCGCGGTCGCAAGACCAACAAGGCGATCGACCTCAAGCCGGACATGACGACCGACTCGCTGCAGCTGTTCCTCAAGGACATCGGCAAGGTCCGCCTGCTCACCGCCCAGGAGGAGGTCGATCTCGCCAAGCGCATCGAGCGCGGCGACCTCGACGCGAAGCAGAAGATGGTCGAGTCCAACCTGCGCCTGGTCGTCTCGATCGCCAAGAACTACCGCAACCAGGGCCTGCCCTTCCTCGACCTGATCCAGGAGGGGACGCTAGGCCTCGTGCGTGCCGCTGAGAAGTTCGACTACCGCAAGGGCTTCAAGTTCTCCACCTACGCGACGTGGTGGATCCGCCAGGCGATCGCCCGCGCGCTGGCCGACAAGGCGCGGACGATCCGCATCCCGGTCCACGTCGTGGAGAAGCTCAACAAGATCGGCCGCGCCGAGCGCAAGCTCGTCACCGAACTGGGCCGCGAGCCCACCGCCGAGGAGATCGCCGACGTCACCGGGATCGACCCCGAGGAGGTCGATTCGATCAAGCGCTCCGCCCAGGCGCCGGTCTCGCTGGAGAAGCCGGTCGGCGACGAGGAGGAGTCGGAGTTCGGCCAGTTCATCGCCGACGAGCGCGCCGAGTCGCCCTACGAGCGCGCGGCGGAGATCCTCACGAAGGAGGCGCTGCGCGAGGCCCTCGAGAACCTCTCCTACCGCGAGCGCCGCGTGCTGGAGCTGCGCTACGGGCTCGGCGGGGAGCACCCCCGCACGCTCGATGAGGTCGGCCGCACGTTCAACGTGACGCGCGAGCGCATCCGCCAGATCGAGAACCAGTCGCTGAAGAAGCTGCAGTCCCTCGCGGAAGCCCAGAAGCTCCGCGACGTAGCCTGACACCGCAGCCTTGAAGTACGTCGGCCTTCGCGTAGGGTGCGCTGCATGACGTCGCGTCACATCGCCGTGCTCCTGACGGCGGCCCTGGCGATCGGCGCCTCTGGAGCGACGGCGGTGGGTGCGCCCCCGACTGCGTCCGCGGCCTCCTACACGATCCGCACCTCGGGGTTCTCCGTCTCGCGCATCGGGGCGTTCCGCCCGCGCGGCGACGGCACCATCGCCGCCGCCCGCCGCGTCTTCGGCGCGCCGTCGAGCAAACGGCTGACCAGCGACAACGACTGCCAGGTCGAGTGGCGGCGACTGGGCCTGCGCATCTCCTTCTCGAACTTCGGCGTCAACCCCGGGCAGACGACATGCAGCGAGTCGGTGGGGCTCGGGCAGTGGTTCACCGCGCGCGGTCGGCGTTTCCGGACGAGTCGGGGGCTCCGGCCGCTCGCCCGCTCGTCGGCCGTCCTCCAGCACCACCCGGGCGCCGACTTCCGCCGCGGGAGCTGGTGGCTCGTCACCGCGGTCAGCCCGTACGGCGAAGGCGGCGAGTCCCCGGTCATCCGGGCGATCGTCGGCGGAGGCCGCGTGCGGGCGCTGGCGGGGTACATCGGCGCCGCGGGCGAGTAGGCACGGGCGCGAGCGCGCCAGCGCCCCGCGGATGACCTCAAGCTCCACGCGGCCCATGCCGATGGACGGTCTGTGTTCGACGTCGACGCTGCCCTGCACACGCTCATCGAGGTCCGGGGCTCCGACCTGCATCTGAAGGTCCCCGCCGTGCCCCTCGTGCGGGTCGACGGTGAGCTCGTCCCGATCGAGAACGCCGAGGTCCTCAAGCCCGACGAGACCGAGCAGGTCCTGCGCCACATGCTCAAGGATCCCGCCAAGCTCGAGGAGTTCTTCTCCGAGCACGAGGTCGACTTCTCCTACTCGATCCCGGGCCTCGCCCGCTTCCGCGTCAACGCCTTCCGCCAGCGCGGCGTCATCTCGCTGGTCCTGCGAGCCATCCCGGTGAAGATCCGCTCGATCGACGAGCTGGCGCTGCCGTCGGTCGTCACCGAGCTGGCCGAGGAGGAGCGCGGCATCATCCTGCTCACCGGAACGACCGGTTCGGGCAAGTCGACGACGCTCGCCGCGATGATCGACCACATCAACTCGACGCGGCGGCGGCACATCGTCACGATCGAGGATCCGATCGAGTTCCTGCACCGCGACAAGCTCTCGCTGGTCAACCAGCGCGAGGTCGGGATGGACACGATGTCCTTCAAGCGCGCCCTGCGCCGCGTCCTGCGCCAAGACCCCGACGTGATCCTCATCGGCGAGATGCGCGACGAGGAGACGGTGCAGACCGCGCTGAGCGCGGCGGAGACCGGCCACCTCGTCTTCTCCACCGTCCACACCATCGATGCCGCCGAGACGATCAACCGCCTGATCGAGTTCTTCGAGCCGCACATGCACCAGCAGGTCCGCGCGATGATCGCCGGGACGCTGAAGGGCGCGATCTCCCAGCGCCTGGTCCCCGCCGCCGATGGCAAGGGCCGCGTGGCGACCTGCGAGATCCTGCGCATGACCGGCCGCGTGAAGGACATGATCATGGACCCGCAGCAGACCGGCCGCATCGGCGAGGTCATCGAGGAGGGCGGCTACTACGGGATGCAGACCTTCGACCAGGCGCTGTTCGGCCACCTCAAGGCCGGCCGCGTCAGCATGGAGCAGGCGCTTCAGGCGGCCTCCAGCCCGCATGACTTCAAGCTGCTCGTCGCCGCCGACGGCCGCAAGGGCACCACGATGGACGACCTCAAGCAGGCCGAGAACGAGCGCGAGACCAGCACCGCCCCCGCGCTGCGCTGAGCGCAGCCGGGCTTGACGCCCCCTCCTCGGTGGGGGAGGGTGCGGCGCATGCAGACCTCCCTCGAGCAGTACAACGAGACCGATTCCACCGACGCCTTCGCGCTGCAGAACCCAAAGCTGCTGAAGGTCCGTCTCGACCAGGGCTCGATCCAGTCCAAGCTGGGCTCGATGGTCGCCTACCAGGGCGACGTCTCCTTCGAGCACGCGGGCTCCGGCGGCATGGGTCGCCTGCTCAAGAAGGCCGTCACCGGCGAGGGCCAGAGCCTCATGAAGATGACCGGCAGCGGTGAGGTCTTCCTGGCCGACCAGGCCCAGGACGTCCACCTGCTCTACCTCGAGAACGAGAAGATCACGGTCAACGGCCCAAACCTCCTGTCCTTCGACTCCGACATCGACTGGGACATCGAGCGCGTGCAGGGTGCCAGCGCGATGATGGGCGGTGGGCTCTTCAACACCTCGCTGAAGGGCACCGGCTGGGTCGCGATCCTCTCCGACGGGCTGCCGGTGCTGCTCGACGTCGCCTCCGCGCCCACGTTCGCCGACGCCCAGGCGGCGATCACGTGGTCGGAGGGCGTGAGCACGTCGATGAAGACAGACTTCAAGATGAAGAACCTCATCGGGCGCGGCTCGGGCGAGTCGATCCAGATGGCGTTCTCCGGGCAGGGCTGGGTGCTCGTGCAGCCGTCGGAGGGGCGGATCACGGCGGCCGACCTCCAGCGCGGCGGGTCGGGCGGGCTCGGGAGCCTGCTCAACGGCTGACGGATGCGGCTCGCAGCCGTACTTCACTTGGTAAAGTAATGGCATGTCTGACCCGTCGTGCCCTGTCTGTCGCACCGCCGACGTCATCTGCGGCAAGTGGACCCTGCTGCTCGTGCGCGACCTCGCCGCGGGCCGTTCTCGCTTCTGCGAGCTCGAACGCTCGCTGGCCGGGATCAGCCCGCGCACGCTGTCGCTGCGGCTGCGCGCCCTGGAGGAGGAGGGGGTCGTGGAGCGCCACACCTTCTCCGAGGTGCCTCCCCGCGTGGAGTACGCCCTGACCGACAAGGGCCGGGCGCTGCTGCCGATCATCGACGGGATGCGCACCTACGGGTCGCAGTGGCTGGGCCTGGACGACTGCGACGCGCTGGCGCAAGCCGGCCCGCAGTCCGTCGTCGTCGTCGCCGTCGCCTGACGCCGGTCCGCTGCACCCCGGTTCGGGGGCGAAGCGTGGCCGGCCGCAACCCGGGCCGTCGCGCAGGGTTCGTGAAACATGGCCGAACGACCTCGTGCAGACGTTGCGGATGGCGCGGGCGGCACTACCCTCGGTGGGATGCTCCTGGCGCGCATGACGCGCCGGCGCGCCCTGATGGCGGGGGCCGCGACCGGCCTCGGCTCGCTGCTCTGCCGCCCGCTCGGGTCGATCGCCGCGGCCGCCGAGGTGCGCCCCGCGGCGGCGCGCAGCTTCCGGCTCGACGTCGCGCCCGACGCGTTCGCCGGCGGCCGGGTCAGCCGTGTACTGCGTGCGCCGCGGCGCTTCGACCTGCTGGGGTTGCGCGGGGCGCCCGCGGGCTCCGAGGTCCGGGTTCGGCGCCCCGACCGCACGTGGGGAGCCTGGACCCCGTTCGGCGGCGCGCACACCCACGCGCCCGATCATCCGGGCGGCAACACCGACCGGCCGACCGACCCGGTCTGGGCCGGCGGCTCGCGCGAGTTCCAGCTGCGCGCACCGAGCGCGCCACGGCACGCACTGCGGGTGCATTTCGTCGCGGTGGGCACGGTCGCCCGCCGCCGCGGCGCCATCGCCTCGCGAGCGGCGGCAACGGCGCAGGCCGGCGGCCCGGGCTCGCCGCCGCCGATCATCCTGCGGGAGGGCTGGGGCGGCGACAAGGTCAAGCCGCGCGCCGCGCCCGAGCCCGGCGACGTCCGCCTGGCGTTCGTCCACCACACCGTCACGGCCAACGAGTACGGACCGGAGGATTCGGCCGGGATCGTGCTGTCGATCGCCAAGTACCACCGCGATTCCAACGGCTGGAACGACATCGGCTACAACTTCCTCGTCGACCGCTACGGGCAGATCTTCGAGGGCCGCGCCGGCGGGATCGACCAGGCGATCATCGGCGCCCAGGCCCAGGGCTACAACCGGCTGTCCACGGGTGTCGCGAACCTCGGCACGTTCACCGACGCGGGGCAGACCGACGCCGCGCTCGAGGCGCTCGCGCAGCTCATCGGATGGAAGCTCTCGTTGCACGGCGTGCCCGTCGAGGGTCAGGTCACCGTCGTCTCCGCGGGCGGGGAGACCAACCGCCAGCCGTCCGGGCGCGAGGTGACCTTCAATCGCATCAGCGGTCACCGCGACGGCGATCAGACCGAGTGCCCGGGTACCGCGCTCTACGCACAGCTGCCCGAGCTGCGGCGCCGCGCGGCCAAGCACGCGACGGCCAAGGCGGTGGCCGAGCGGCTGACCCTGGAGGCGGCCGCCCGCGCGGTGCGCTACGGCGACGCCCTCGCCGTCCAGGGAGCGTTCACCGGCAGCGACGGAGCGGCCGTCCGCGGCGCCCGGGTGAGCGTGCAGAAGCGCGGCGGCTCGGGGGGCTGGGTCACCCTCGCCTCGGCGCGCACGGGCGACGGCGGCCGCTTCACCGCGTCGGTGCCCTGGCGCCGCGACGGGAGCCTGCGGGCCCGCGCGCAGGCACCGGGGACCTCGCGCGCGGTCCTGTCGGCGGCCGTGGCCGCGACCGTCATCCCGGTGCTCAGCGCGCGCCCCGTCAGCCGCCGTGCGCGCGCGGGAACGGCGGTCGTGGTCGCCGGGCGGATCCGGCCGGCCGGCCGGGTGCAGGTTCTCGTCGAGCGGCAGGAGCGCGGGGGAGCCTGGAAGCGCGTCGCCGTCGTGCCGGCGCGGGTCTCGGCGGGAGGATTCCGCGCCCCCGTGGTTCTGGTCAAGCCCGCGGTCTACCGCCTGACGCCGAGGGCCGGCGCGGGCGGCCAGGGGGCGTCGGCAGCGCCGCTCTTCGTCCGCGCCACGCGAGCGCCCAAGCGGGCGACCAAGCGTGGTGGCGCTGCGTCGCGGGGCGGGGCGCGGGCCCCGGGGGGGCCGCGCGCGCCCAGCACAGGCGGGTTCAAGGGCTGATCGCGACCGGCGCGGGATGTCGTAGCGCAAGCTGTTTGCGCAAACAGCTTGCGTTTGCGCTAGCCTAGGCGCGTGCCGCGTCAAAGCCCGATCCGCGAGGCGCTCTCCGCGCTGGTCGTCGGAAGCACCCGGCACGACTGGTCGATCGAGGATCTCGTGGCCGAGCTCGGCGCGCGAGAGGTGGCCGCGGACTTCTCCTCGGTCTTCCGCGCCCTTGGGCGGCTGGTCGACGACGGCGTTGTGCGCCGCGTGCAGCTCGGGGACGGCAAGGCCCGCTTCGAGGCGGCGGGCGAGCACCACGAGCACGTGCGCTGCGACCGCTGCGGGGCCGTGGGCGCGGTCCCCGGGTGCGTCGTGCACAACGTGGTGCCGCGCGTCCAGGAGGCCACCGGCTTCCGCGTGACCGGGCACCAGCTCCTGTTCTCGGGCCTGTGCCCGCAGTGCGCCTGAGATCGTGGCCCTGGCCCTGCTCTCGGCGAGCGTCACCTTCTTCTCGACCATGGGCGGCGGCCTGACGGCGCTGCGCTGGCCGGCGCGCCGCGAGATCCTGATGGCCTTCGCGGGCGGTCTCGTGCTCGGCGCGGCGTTGCTGGACCTGGTCCCGGAGGCGGTGCAGTACGCGCAGGACAACGACATTGGTACCGATGTCCCGCTGATCGCGATGCTCGTGGGCTACCTGACGTTCCACGCCGTCGAGCGCTGGGCCCACGGCGCAGACGGCCACGACCACGACCACGACCAGACCGTCGGCGGGGACTCCACCAGCCTCATCGGAACGGCCGGCGCGCTCGGCTTCGTGGTCCACAGCTTCTTCGACGGCCTGGCGATCGGGCTCGCCTTCGGCGTGGGCAACGAAACGGGGCTTCTGGTCGCGCTCGCCGTCATCGGGCACGACTTCTCCGACGGCCTGAACACGGTCACCTGGCTGGTCACCCACCGCCACTCGGTACGGCGGCAACGGGGCTGGTTGCTGGCGGTCTCCCTGATGCCGCTGCTCGGTGCGCTGGTGGGCACACTGCTGCCCGTTCCCGAGGAGGTCTTCCCCTACGTGCTGGGCTTCTTCGCCGGGCTGTTCCTCTACGCCGCGTCGTCGCACCTGCTGCCCGCGGCCGGCCGGCTCCCGGCGGTGCGGTCGCTGCCGGCGACCGTGCTCGGCGCCGCGGTGATCTTCGCGGTCACCCGCGCGGGGATCTAGTGGTGCACCCGGCGAACGTTGGTGGGTGCGCCACTAGCCCTACAGCCCGGCGGGGTGGCGCACGACGAAGCCGCGCGCGCTGCGGGGCGCTGCCTGCCAACGCGTTCCCGCCTTCGTGCGGCCGCTGGTGTCGAAGCGCAGTCCGGCGACGACGAGGTGGACGTGGCCCGGGTTGGCGTACACGCTCACCCACGTGCCGGCCCCGGCCTCTGCCCACCGCGACAGCCCCGTGGAGTCCAGGGGGGCGGTGACGAGGCCCGCGCCGCGCAGGGCGTAGGACACCGAGCCCGAGCAGTCGTAGGCGGTGTCCTTGAAGCTCGCGTGGCCGCCCCCGTAGCGGTAAGGCGTGCGGGCGATGCGGTTGGCCGCCGCGATGATGGCCGCGACGGCCGGCGGGGCGCCGGCGGGCGCAACGGCCAGGCCGTCGGCGCCGACCGTGGCAGGGGAGCCCGGGGCGGGCACGGGGGAGACGGCCGGTACCGGGGGAGGGTCCTTCGTGGTCATCGGCGCAGTTAGCGGCTGCGCCGGTGCGGCTTCGTCGGCGCCCGGCGCGGTGCTCCCGCCCACCGCGCGCAGGGCTTCCACGGTCGGGCGCCCGGCGCGGCCGCTGACGGTCATGCCGGCCTTGCGCTGAAAGCGACGCACGGCGCGCACGGTGGCGCGTCCGTACTGCCCGTCGGGGGCCACGGGGTAGCCGCTGGACGCGAGCAGCGCCTGCAGGGCGCTGACGTCCGCCCCACGGTCACCGCGGCCGAGCACGCGGTCGCCCAGCGCGCCCTGCGCGGCCGCCGGCCACACGGCGGCGGCCAGCAGCAGCGAGGCGAGGGCGCGGCGTGCGTTCATGACACAAGGGTTCGGTGCTCCCACGCGCGCTTACCCGGGACCTGCAGCCTTGTGCAGCTTTGGCCACCGAAACCTGCACGGTGCACGGCGTCGTGCAAGGCGTCCTGCGCCGGGAGGACGATCCGCGACCGGTCGCGAACGCCTCATCCGTGCGCAACCGTCATCTGCATGAGGCCCTGTCGACCTTCGCCGAGGAAGCGGCGTGGCAGCTCGCCGACGAGCGTTCCGCGGGCGCCGAGATCCCGTTCGAGGTCATCGACGCGGGGGCGGGTGGCCGCGGCACGCCCCTGTACTGCTACCGCCCGCTGACCGCTGGCTTCATCGACCAGCGTGCCGGGCTGATCGGGCAGCTCCCGAGCTACCTGCCGGCCGTGCACGCGCTGGGCTCGGCGGGAGACCTCATGCCCTACCTGGAGCGTCGCGGCCTCGACGAGGTCCCTTCGGCCGGACACGCGCGCGCCCAGGGTGCCCTGCGCGCGTTCATCACCCGTGTCTTCGAGGACTCGTCGGACTTCGTGCTCGACCGCGCCCGCCTCGGCCAGGCGCTCATCGAGCTCGAGGAGGCGCTGCAGGAGGTCCCCGGCGGTACCGAGGTGCTTGTCGCCCTGCACGGCCTGGTCATCGAGTCGGCCCAGGTCGCCCTCGGTGACGGGCTGACGCTGCTGCGCGCCGACGCCTGCGACGACGCGCCGGCGGAGGCGCTGCGCATCGTGACCGCGGGGCGCTCACCCGGGGTCCTTGCCGTCCTGCGCTGGGAACAGCCTCCGGGCGACGAGGAACCGTTGCGCCACGCCCGCGTGCGGCTGCGCCGGCTGCTGACGGCGCTGCGCTTGTACGACCCGGCCCAGGTGGCCTTCGGCGCCGCGGCCTGGACGCGCACCAGCGCCGGCCCGTGGCACGCCGTGGTGCTGGGTGTGGGGGCCGGGCGCCCGCTCGGCGAGTGTCAGGTCGCCGCCGGCCAGGAGGACGAGCTGCGCGCGTTCTGCAGCCTGGTGACGCGACGCACCCCGAAAGGCGGCGAGATCGCCTGGGCGCTGCACCGCCTCGACCTCGGCTGCGAGCGCGCGGCGCCGATGGACGTCCTGACCGACCACCTGCTCGCCCTGCGCGCGCTGCTGGAGCCCGAGGGGCCGCAGAGCGCGCGCCTGCCCGGCCGGGTCGCCGCGCTGTGCGCGCACCCCGACGGCCGCATCGAGACCGCCGAACGTGTTTCTCGCGCCGTGCGCCTCGAGCAGGCGCACATCGCCGGACGGGGAAGCGGGGAACCCGATCCGCCGGCGCTCGTCGCCGAGATGTCCGCGCACCTGCGGGCGATCCTCCGCGACGTCCTCTGCGGCCACCTCGACCCCGACGTGCGCCGCATCGCCGACGAGATCCTCGCGGCGCCGATCACCGCGCCGGTGGACGAGGACCAGCCGACGCTGGCCTAGACCGCGGCCTCCGCTAGCAGCTCCTCCCGCTCGGCGCCCTCCGCGAAGAGGTGGCGGCCAATCGCCAGCAGCCCCTCGACGTCGTGGACGTCGCCGTCGAGGTGCGGGATGACGATCGGGTTCTTCTCGCCCAGCTCCTTTGACAGCCGAACGATGCTCGCCGCGTCGCGGACCGCCAGCACGCGGAACTCTTCGAGGGTCCGTGCGACCTTGCCCGCGAGCTTGTCACCGAGCTCGCCGGACAGGTCGGCCGCCAGCGTGTTGGTCTGCGCCGCGTCGTTGGCGGCGACGTGCACGCGGTTGACGACCAGGCCGCCGAACGGCATCCCGGCCTCGCGCAGCTTGCCGCGCAGGAAGATCGCCTCGTCGACCGGCTCGCGTTCCGGGGAGGAGACGATGAGGAAGGTCGTCGCCGGGTCGGTGAGGATCGCCTTGACTCCCTCGGCGCGCTCCTTGAAGCCGTCTATGAGCCCGCCGAGTGCCTTGAAGAACACGCTGAGGTCGGTGAGCAGGTCGACGCCCGTGACCTTCTTGAGCACGGAGAACACGACGCCCGTCCCCTTGCCCATCACCCGCGCGGCCAGGCCGGTCGGCGCGAGGAAGACGCGCAGCGCGCGGCCCTCGAAGAACCCGGTCAGGCGGTCGGGCGCGTCGAGGAAGTCCAGCGCGTTGCGCGACGGCGGGGTGTCGAGCACGATGACGTCGTAGGCGTCGTCCTGGTCGAGCTCGTAGATCTTGGCGATCGCGGTGAACTCCTGCGAGCCCGCGACCGCACCGGAGAGCTCCTGGTAGATCCGGTTGCCCAACACCTCGTCGCGGGTCTTCTCGTCGGGCGAGAGCTTCTCGATGAGCTCGTCGAACGTGCGCTTGGCGTCGAGCATCATCGCCCACAGCTCGCCCTGCATCTCCAGGCCCTGGTCGGCGAAGCGCTGCGGGTCGACGAGCCGCGGCTCGTTGCCGAGCTCCTCGAGGCCGAGCGACGTGGCCAGGCGCTTGGCGGGATCGATGGTGACGACGGCGACGCGCGCGCCCTCGGCGGCGAGGCCCATCGCCAGCGCGGCGGATGTCGTCGTCTTCCCCACCCCGCCGGAGCCGGCGCAGATGACGATCCGCTTGCCCGCAAGGCGATCGGCGATGCTCACGGCAGGCGGCGCTCGAGGTCGGCCGAGAGGCGCTGGACGGCGCTCGCGTCCAGGGCGGGGGTGAAGAGGAACGGGAGGTTGGCCACGGGTTCGTCGGCCAAGCCTCGCCGTAGCCGCGCGAGCTGGCTGCGCTGAGCATGCGCACGGGTGTGGGCGCGCAGCGCGAAGGCTGCGGCGCAACCCCGCGCGGATCCCAGCGCGGTGACGTCGGCGGCGTCGAAGCGGTCGGGCTCCAGGCCGTTGACGACCACCGCGTCGAACCCGAGCCCCATCCGGGAGCGCAATGCGTCGCGTAGCGCCAGCGTTTCGGTCACCGCGAGCTCCTGGGGGCGGGCGACGGCGACGACGCCGGTGCTCGTGTCATCGCTGAGCATCCCGTGGATTATGCGCCCCTGCCGGGCGACCGGCCCGACGGACACCGCCTCGGCGAAGGTCCGGGGGGCTTCGATGACGGCCACCCCGTGCCCGGTGGCGGGCGCGTCGAGGATGACCAGGTCGTAGGGCTCGCCGCCCGGCGTGCGCCGCTCGGGCTGTGCGAGCTCCCACACCTTGCCGATCGACAGCAGCTCCCGCATGCCCGGCGTGGCGGCCGCGAAGAGGCCGAACATCCGCGAGCTCGACAACAGCTCGGCCATCGCGCGGTGGGGGAGCTGATCGCGTAGGTACTCCTCCAGGGCTCCCTGCGGATCGATGGAGATGTGGCTCACGCCGTGGTCCAGGACGCGCTCGGTGAACGCTCCGCCGCCCGCGCGCGTGCCGGCAAGCGTCTGGGAGACGTCGTCGCGCGCGGCGACCTCGGCGACGATCGCTCGCTTCCCCTGCCGGGCGGCGATCAGCGCGAGCGCTGCGGCCACCGTCGACTTCCCGACCCCGCCCTTGCCCGTGACGATCAGCAGGCGTTTGTCGAGCACCGCGGTGACCGGCTACGCCTCCCCGTCCCAGTAGCCCACCGGCTCCACGCGGAAGACCACCCCGCCGATCAGGAACTTCCGCGAGCGCGGGTAGTAGACGACGTCACCCGGGACGCGCGTGCCGAAGGCGAGGTAGGTGAGCGGCCCGGAACCCGCGCGCAGTGCGTGCGCCTCGCCGCCGTCCGGCGGGCGTACGACCACCGACCCCGGGCCGATCGGCTCGGAGTGCTCGCCGAGCAGCACCGTCCCCTCGCCCTCCAGGACGACGAAGCTCTCCTCCTCCAGCGTGTGCCAGTGCGGCGGAGCGCTCTGGGCTCCGGGGTCGAGCGTCGAGCGCCGCAGCCCGCAGCGCGAGGAACGGGCGGCGGTGCCGAGGTCGGCGCGGACGGCGCCGAAGCCCGGCTGGTCGACCCGGCGCTGCGGCACGTCGGCCAGCGCCACGATCGTCGCGGGCCGCTGCGCTTCGGGGGGAGGAACCTCGAGCGGCCCGGCGCGTTCCTCCGCCGCGAAGGGATGCGGCGCGTCGACCGGCACCCAGTGCGCCCCCGCCCACATGACCTGCGCCCGGGGCAGCCAGGTCAGGCCGGTCGGCGATCCGGAGCCGAAGAAGAGCACCTCGAGCCCATCGGGGCCGGCGATCAGGGTGTGCGCGGGCGCGCCGGCCGGATAGACCAGCGTGTCGTCCGTGCCGATCGCGAAGGCGCGCCCGTCCTCGTAGCTCAGGCCGCTGCCCGCCAGGACGACGCAGATCTCCTCCTCGTCGGCGTGGACGTGGACGGGCATCATCCGCGCCCCCGGGGCGACGAGGTAGCGGCTCAGCCCGACGTCACGGGCCCCGGCGGCGGGGCCCAGCCGCCAGCGCCGGCGGTCGATGTCGGCGCCGGCGCGGTCCTCATGCTCGACCGCGTCGAAGTCCGTGATGTTCGGGTGTGCCATCCGCGGGCGATGCTAGAAGCACGGGCGCGGGAGGATTCCCCCGCGCCCCCGCGAATCACCGCCCCGTGGATACCTCTGTGACGCCCAAGGCCAAGGTCATCGCGTTCGCCAACCAGAAGGGCGGCGTCGCCAAGACGACCACGACGCTCAACCTCGCCTGCGCGTTCGCCGAGCGCGGCTTCCGGGTGCTCTGCGTGGACATGGACCCGCAGGGCAACCTGACGATGTCCCAGGGCATCGACCCCGACACCGTCGAGGTGTCGATGTACGACGTGCTCGTGCACCACACGTCGATCCGCGAGGTCATCCGCCGGCGCGAGATCGACGTCGCCTGCTCGTCGATCGACCTCGCCGGCGCGGAGATCGCGATGAGCACCCAGATCGGCCGCGAGCGCTCGCTCGAGAAGGCGTTCCGGCCGATCCTCGAGGACTACGACTTCATCTGCATCGACACCCCGCCGTCGCTCGGACTGCTCACCATCAACGCCCTGACGGCCGCCGACAAGGTGATCGTCCCCGTCCAGTGCGAGTATCTGTCCATGCGCGGGCTGATCCAGCTGCAGAACACGCTGCAGATGATCCGGGAGAACCTCAACCCCGACGTCGAGATCGAGGGGATCCTGCCGACGCTGATGGACACGCGGACGGTCCACGCGAAGGAGGCGATCGAGATCCTCGAGGAGAACTTCGGCGACCGCGTCTTCGCCTCGCGGATTCGCAAGACCGTGCGTTTCGCGGAGGCCCCCGTGAAGGGGATGTCGGTGCTGAAGTACGACCCGGACGGCATGGCCGCCCAGTCCTATCGCGACCTCGCGAAGGAGGTTCTCACCCATGGCCAACGCTAAGCGCGCAAGCATGAGGGAAGGCCCGCTGGCCGCCCTCTTCCGCAAGACCGACGAGGACGAGGACGGCCTGACAACGCCGCCCGAGGGCGTGGCCGCCACCCTTCCCGGGACCGAGCCCGACGCGGTGCCCGGCGCCGACGAGCCGCCGGCCGCCGCCCCGGCCGCCGAGCCTGCGCGCGATCGCGATCGCCCCCACCCGTCGCTGAGCGCCCAGACGCCCGCGGGCGCGTTGGTCGAAGAGGAGCGGCACATCCCGACGCCGCAGGACCGCCTGCGCCACGCGTTCTCGTCCGAGATCCCCGACGACGTGCTCGCTCCGGCCGGCCGGCCGGAGCGCCGCTCGTCGCCCCGCGATGCTCGTGGGCCGTCGCAGTACGACGAGGCCGACGGCTTCAGCGCCGAGCGACCCGTCGGCTCGCCGAGCATCCGCGTCGTGGGCGTCGGCGGCGCGGGCGTCAACGCCGTCAACCGCATGGTCGAGGCCGAGGTTCACGGCATCGAGTTCATCGCGGTCAACACCGATCTGCAGTCGCTGCAGCAGTCGACGGCCGACATCACGCTGCACATCGGCTCCGAGCTGACGCGCGGGCTCGGCGCGGGCTCCGATCCTGACGTCGGGCGCGCCTCCGCGATGGAGGAGTACGACAAGATCAAGGCGCTGCTCAAGGGCTCGGACATGATCTTCATCGCCGCCGGTGCGGGCGGGGGAACGGGCACGGGCGCCGCGCCGATCGTGGCGCGCATCGCTCGGGAGGTCGGCGCGCTGACCGTCGGGATCGTCACCAAGCCGTTCGGCTTCGAGGGCACGCGCCGCAGCACGCAGGCCGAGCGCGGCGTCCAGGCGCTGGCCGACGAGGTCGACACCCTGATCGTCGTCCCCAACAACCGCCTGTTGACCGTGCTCGAGAAGGGCACCTCGATGATCGAGGCCTTCCGGGTGGCCGACGACGTCCTGCGCCAGGGCGTGCAGGGGATCTCTGACCTGGTGACGCTGCCGGGCTTGATCAACCTCGACTTCGCCGACGTGCGCACGATCATGTCCGACGCGGGCAACGCGCTGCTCGGGATCGGAATGGGTGTGGGCGACAAGCGCGCGCTGGACGCCGCCGAGCAGGCGGTGTCCTCACCGCTGCTGGAGACGAGCATGGAGGGCGCGAAGTCGATCCTGCTGTCCATCACGGGCGGCAAGGACCTCTCGCTGTTCGAGGTCTCCGACGCGGCGAAGGCCGTGTCCGCCGCCGCCCACCCCGACGCGAACATCATCTTCGGCGCGATGGTCGACGAGAAGCTCGAGGACCAGGTGTGGGTCACCGTCGTGGCGACGAGCTACGCGGATCGGTCGGCTCCGCGACCCCGGCAGCCGCTGCGCGAGCCGGCGGGCGAGCCGCGGGTGGAGCGCCGCCCGCGGGCGCCGGAGCGCGATCCGATCAGGGCGTCCGTCGCCGCGCCGCGCCGCGCCGCTCCGGCGCTCTCGGGGATCGAGGAGCTCGACGTGCCCGAGTTCATCCCGAGGCGCTGAAAGGGGCGAGAAGCCCGATCCTGTGCGCGTTTGTCCTGGCTGGACCCCCCACCAGGGGTGCTAGGCAGGACGAACCCGGGATCGAGAGCCGGCTCTGAACGGTCACCCGCCGCGCCGGCGCCGCATCTGGTCGAGGAAGCGTCGCTTGAGGAGCATGGCCAGCAGCGCGCCCAAGCCGAGGTTGACGACGAAGATGAACGGGCTGGGCTCGACCGTCCGCGTCGTGCCGGTGGCGGCTTTGCTGTAACGGCAGCGCGTGCCCGGCGGGAACCAGGACCTCTCCCTGCCGACGGTCTCACCGGAGCGGGGAGCCGCCGTGCCCTCGTGGGCCCGACAGGCGCCGCGGCCACCGCTCAGCGTCACGGTGACGCCCGCGATGGCCAGGACGAACGATGCCGCGGCGAGCAAGGCGACCAGGAACCTCCTGAGCGATGGCACGGGCGCCATGATGATGAGGTGCGCGATCATGCGCGCATGAATCGGCCGGCCAGGCGCGCGAGAGTGGGTGTCAGCGCGCGGATCACGGCGCCCCTGTCGGGTTCGGCTGCAGGAGGCATGGTCGCGGCCGGGCATCCGCTGACCGCCGAGGCGGGCGCGCGGGTGTTGCGCGAAGGGGGTAACGCCGTCGACGCGGCCGTCGCCGCCATGCTCGTGTCCTGGGTGGCCGAGCCGCTGCTCAGCGGTCCCGGCGCCGGGGGCTACATGTTGGTGGCGGGGGCGGGGGAGACGCCGACGCTGCTGGACTTCTTCGTCGCGGCCCCCGGTCAGGGCGCTCCCGCGGGAACGCGCGGTGAGCTGTTGCCGGTCGACGTCTCCTTCGGGGAAGTCACGCAGACCTTCAACGTCGGGGCGGCGTCGTGCGGGACCCCCGGGAACCCCGCCGGCGTGGTCGACGCCCTCGCCCGCTGGGGCACGGTCCCGCTCTCCCAGCTCGCCGCTCCCGCGGCGCAGCACGCGCGCCGCGGGGTCCCGGTCAACCCCGAGCAGGCCTACGTGTTCGAGATCCTCGGCGCGATCCTGGTGTCGAGCCCGGAGGCCGCTGCGCTGTTCGCCCCGGACGGGCGCCTGCTGCGCGCCGGGGACCCGTTCCGCTCCGGGGACCTGGCCGACTGCATCGAGCGCCTCGGCTCCGAGGGGGCCGAACCGTTCTACGAGGGCGACGTCGCAGCGGCCGTCGTCGACTGGCTGGCCGCGCGCGGCGGGATGCTGACGCGCGCCGACCTCGCCGGCTACGCGAGCGTGGCGCGGGAGCCCGCCCGGGCCGCCTACCGCGGCCGCGACGTGCTCACCAACCCGCCGCCGAGCGCGGGCGGCGCGCTGCTCGCGCTGGCCCTGAGCCACCTCGACGCGGCGGCCGGCCCCCCGGCGCTGGGCGAGATCGTCGCCGTGATGGAAGGCGCCCAGGCGCGCCGGACCCCGGAGTTCGTCGCCGGCCTGGCCGACGACGGGTTTCTCGAGCACCTTCTCGCCAACCGCCTGGGCTCGACGACGCACATCTCGGTCCTCGACGCGGAGGGCCGTGCCTGCAGCGTCACCTGCACCAACGGCGAGGGTTCGGGCGTCGTCGTGCCCGGCACCGGCATGCACGTCAACAACATCATGGGCGAGGAGGACCTGAACCCGCTGGGCTTCTTCGGGTTCCCGCCAGGCCGCCGGATGCCCTCGATGATGTCCCCTACCGTCGTGCTGGGCGGCGACGGCGTCGAGCTTGTCGTCGGCAGCGCGGGGTCCAACCGGATTCGCTCGGCGATCCTGCAGACGATCGTCGGGGTGGTGGACCATGGGCTCGAAGCCCGGCAGGCGGTCGACGCCCCCCGGGTGCACTTCGAGGCGGGCGTGGTCTACGCCGAGCCGGGGGTTCCGGTGCAGGAGCTCGCCGACAGCGGGCACACGGTCGAGGCCTTCGGCGCGCGCAACCTGTTCTTCGGCGGGGTCCAGGCCGTGCGGCGCGACCCGGTCGACGGGAGGCTGTCGGGGGCGGGCGACCCACGCCGCGGCGGCGCCGCGGTGCCGGCATGAGGGAGCGAGCAGCGGCCGCGGGAACCGTGTCCGTCGGGCTCGCTCTGGCGCTTGCCGGCTGCGGCGGTCGCGCCGCTGATCTCATCGCCGTGCAGCGCTCGGGCGACATCCCGGGCGCCACGCTCACGCTGATCATCACCGACGACGGCCGTGCGCACTGCAACGGCGGGCCCGACCGCATGATCGACAGCCGCCAGCTCATCGACGCACGCGAGATCGTCCGGGCCCTGGAGGGCGAGAAGGACGAGGTCGGCCCCGCCGACCGCCACCTGCGCCTGCCGCCCGGACGCGGCTCGATCCTGCGTTACGCGGTGCGGGTGGAGGCCGGCGCGGTGAGCTTCGCGGACACCTCGCCACGGCAGCCGGCGGCGTTCTTCCGCCTGGCGAGGCTGACCCGCGCGGTGGCCAAGGGACCCTGCGGGCTGCCGCGGTAGGCGCATCAGCAACGCTTATGGCTGTCGGCAGGGTTCGTCGTTTGCCGTGATGGCGGACCCCTGCGACAGTGAGGGCATGACCCGGCGTCAGTGGCTGTACATGGGGATCCTCGCCGCGGTGTGGGGCGCCTCGTACCTCTTCATCGAGATCGCGCTGCGGGACGGGTCGGCTCCGTTCATCGTCTTCGCCCGGACGCTGCTGGGCGCTGCGGTCCTCGTGCCCCTGGCCATGCGGCGCGACGCCCTGCGCCCCCTGCGCGGGCGCCTCGGCGCTGTCGCGGTCATGGCCAGCGTGCAGGTCGCCGGACCCTTCCTGCTCATCTCCTTCGGGCAGGAGCACATCGCCTCCGGCCTGGCCGGCATCCTGGTCTCCAGCGCGCCGATCTACACCGCGCTGCTCGCGGTGTTCGTCGACCAGGACGAGCGCTCCCACGGCTGGTCGCTGTTCGGCGTGCTCATCGGGATCGTGGGGGTCGCGCTGCTCTTCGGCGTCGATCTGTCGGGCGACAGCGCGGCGCTGGTCGGCGGGCTGATGGTCCTGCTGGCCGGGCTGGGCTACGCGGTCGGGGCCCTGTTCCTCAAGCGCCGCCTCCCCGGAGCCCCGCCGGTCGGCGTGGCGGCGGGGACGATGGTCTTCGCCGCGCTGATGACGGCGCCGCTGGCCGCGATCTTCCCGCCCGACGGCCTGAGCCTCGCGACGGTCGGCGCCCTCTTCGGGCTCGGTGCCGGGGGGACGGGCGTCGCCTTCTTCCTGTTCTTCACGCTGATCGCCGAGATCGGCCCGGGGCGCGCGTCGATCGTCGCCTACGTGGCGCCGGTGTTCGCGGTCTTCTACGGGGCGGTCCTGCTTGGTGAGGACATCGGCGTGGCGTCGATCGCGGGGCTCGTCCTGATCCTCGGCGGGTCCTACCTGGGCGTGCGGCGCAAGGCCCAGGCCCCCGCGCCCGCCCCCGACACCCCCGCGCCGGTCAGCCGAAGCGGACCTTCCCGTTCGAACGCGCCCGCGCCTGTGCGCGCTCGATGAAGTCCAGCCGCCGGGTGGCGGCGCGAAACAGGCGGGCCACGAACGCCAAGCGCGCGTTCTCTGAGCGCAGGTCGAGCAGCTCCTGCTTGGCTTCGAGGCCGAAGTCGACGGTCGCGGCCATGTCGTAGGCGGTCATCGCCGTCAGCTCGTCCTCGTCCATCTCCTTGTCGGTCGCCTCCTCCACGAGGTCGGCGTAGGCCTTGCGCGCGGACTCGCCCGCTGCGTCGTCGGGCTCCTCGTCCTCGTCGTCGAGGAACTCGACCGTCCCCGCCGGGTAGGGCAGGTCGTCCTGCTCCTCGACCAGGCGGAAGACCCGGGTTCCGCGCGTCAGGACGTTGACCCGCCCGTCGTCCATGCGCTCGAGGACCTGCGCGATCTCCATCGCGCAGCCCATCGGCTGGAGGCCGTCCTCCTGCGCCCAGACGATGCCGAACTCGCGCTCCTCGTCGATGCAGAGAGCGATCATGGTGCGGTAGCGCGCCTCGAAGATGTGCAGCGGCACGAACTCCGCGGGCAGCGCCACCAACCCGAGCGGGAAGAGCGGGAAGTCACGCTCGAGCGCAGCCATGGCCCGAGTGTAGGAACCATCCGTGGGCCGCGCGAGCCCGTATCCGGCCTGTGGGCACGACCGCCATCGTCTGGTTTCGCCGCGACCTGAGGACGCACGACCATCCGGCGCTGCACGCCGCCGTGAGCGAGTACGACGCCGTTGTTCCCGTCTTCGTGCTCGACCCGCGGTTGCTGCACGGCGCGGGGGCGGCGTCGGGCCCGCGCACGCTGTTCATGCTCGGCTGCCTGCGGGCGCTGGACGCCGAGCTGCGCGCCCGCGGCGGCGCGCTGGTGGTCCGCGAGGGTGCGCCAGAGCACGTCCTCGCCGATCTCGCGGCCGAGGTGGAGGCCGAGGCCGTCCTGTGGACCAGCGACGTCGCGCCGTACGCCCGGGGCCGCGACACGCGGGTCACCGAAGCGTTGCGCGCCGTCGACGTCGCACCGCGGCCCCACCCCGGCAACTACATCGTGGACGTCGGCAAGCCGCGGACGAAGGACGGCTCGCCCTACTCGGTCTTCTCGCCGTTCTTCCGGCTGTGGGCAACGCTCGACCGCCGGCCGGTCCTGCCCGCGCCGGAGCAGGTCGCGCTGCCCGATGGGCTGGAGCCCGGGGCGGTGCCCGACATCGAGGTCCTCGGGGTCGCGGGCCAGGTTCCCGACCCGATCGTGGCGCCGGGAGAGCCGGCCGCGCGCGCGGCGCTCGAGGGCTGGCTCGACGGGCCGATCGCCGCCTACGGGGACAAGCACGACGACCTGACCGGCGGCACCTCCGTCCTCTCGCCCTACCTGCGCTGGGGCTGCCTGTCGCCGCGCGAGACCGAAGAGCACGTCGCCGCGCTGATGGGCGACTCGGCGCACGCGATGCGCTGGCCGAAGACCGGCCCCGGGGCGTTTCGCCGGCAGCTCGCCTGGCGCGACTTCTACGCACACGTGCTGCTCTTGAACCCGGGCAACACGCGCGAGGCCTACCAGGAGCGCTACCGCGGGCTCGAGTACGAGGACAGCCCCGCGCGCTTCGAAGCGTGGGCAGCCGGCCGGACCGGATATCCGCTCGTGGACGCCGCTATGCGCCAGCTCGCCGCGACGGGCTGGATGCACAACCGCGCCCGGCTCGTCGTCGGATCCTTCCTGACCAAGGACCTGCACCTGGATTACCGCCTCGGCGAGGCGCACTTCTCGCGCCTGCTGCTCGACGGCGAGCCGGCGCAGAACAACGGCAACTGGCAGTGGGTCGCGTCGGTCGGCGTGGATCCCGCGCCCTACTTCCGGCGGATGTTCAACCCGACGCTGCAACAGCGCAAGTTCGATCCCCGCGGCGACTACGTGCGCCGCTGGGTCCCTGAGCTCGCGGGGGTGGAGACGGAGAAGCTCTTCGAGCCGTGGACGATGACCCCCGCCGAGCAGGAGGCCGCCGGGTGCGTCATCGGCCGCGACTACCCGGCGCCGATCGTCGAGCACGCCCGCGAGCGCCAGCGGGCGATCGAGCGCTTCCGGGCCGCTGCCGAAGCAGCCTAGGCCGTGGGCCGCGCCGGCCGCGCCGCGCGGGGTGGGGGCCTCCCGGCACCCGGCGCGTGATAGGACACGGCGATGCGCGGCCAGGAACGCCAACGGCTGATCTACCTGCGGGGCGTCAGCGGCAGCAAGCCGCGGGTGCCCACCGACGCCAACCGTCTCGAGGAGCGGGCCAAGGAGCACATGTCCGCAGAGGCGTTCGCCTACATCGCGGGCGGCGCCGGCAACGGGGCGACGATGCGCGCCAACCGCGCGGCCTTCGACCGCCACCGCATCGTCCCGCGGATGCTGTGCGACGTCTCTCAGCGCGACACGACCGTCGAGCTCTTCGGCCGGCGCCTGCCTTCGCCGTTGCTGCTCGCGCCGATCGGCGTGTCGGAGATGGCCCACGACGACGCGGACGTCGCGGTCGCGCGCGCCGCGCGGACCGAGGGCGTGCCGATGATCTTCTCCAACCAGGCGTCCAAGCCGATGGAGGAGGTCGCCAAGGCACTCGGGGACGGCCCGCGCTGGTTTCAGCTCTACTGGAGCACGGAGGACGAGCTCGTCGCGAGCTTCGCCGCGCGCGCGGAGGCCTGTGGGTGCGAGGCGATCGTCGTCACCCTCGACACGACGCTGCTGGGCTGGCGCACCCACGACCTCGACCTCGCCTACCTGCCGTTCCTGCGCGGCAAGGGCATCGCGCAGTACACGAGCGACCCGGTGTTCAACCGGCTCGTGGCCGAGCACGAGAAGGGTGGCGCCGGCGCGGCCGGCCCGGCCGACGCCGAGCGGCCGAAGCCGACCCCGTCGGCGGTAGCGACCCTGCTGGCGCTGCGCCGGGCGAAGGTCTCGCGCGCCCAGGTCCAGCGCTTCATCAACATCTACTCGCGGCCGTCGCTGACGTGGGAGCACCTCGCGTTCCTGCGCGAGCGCACGAAGCTGCCGATCCTGCTGAAGGGGATCTGCGACCCGGGCGACGCGGGGCAAGCCATCGACGCCGGCATGGACGGGATCGTCGTCTCCAACCACGGGGGGCGGCAGGTCGACGGCGCCACGGCGACGCTCGACGCCCTGCCCGGCGTCGTGGCGGCGGTCGACGGGCGGGTCCCGGTGCTCATGGACTCGGGGATCCGCGGGGGCGCCGACGTCTTCAAGGCGCTGGCGCTCGGGGCGACCGCGGTGCTGCTCGGGCGCCCGTGGGTCAACGGGCTGGCGATCGCCGGCGAGGACGGAGTGCGCGAGGTCATCCAGAACGTGCAGGCCGACTTCGACCTGACCCTGGGACTGGCGGGGTGCACGTCGGTTAGCGAGGTGCGGGCGGATCGCCTGGCGCCGGCGACGGGCCCGGCTGCTCTGACCCCTGGGGGCTGACCTCGGCCAGGCGGCGGTGCAGCCGCTCCCGCAGCTCGTCGGGCGCGACCTCGGTCTGCGCCCGGCGGCGGCGGACGACCACGACCCCCGAGGCAGCGACCCCTGCGATGCCCGCGGCTCCGATGATCTTCCAGGGCACGCGCACGGCGCCGTAGGTTAGGGCGCGTGCGCGACCTGGCTGCGGCCCTGCCCCTGGACGACGCGGTGGCCGTGGCGGCGACCGGCGACGTCTGGCTCTTCCGCGGGCGGTCGCTGGCGGACGTCGCGATCCGCGCGGTGACCAACAGCCCGGTCAACCACGTGGGGATGGTCGTGACGCTCGACGACCTGCCGCCGCTGCTGTGGCACGCGGAGCTCGGCCGCTCGCTGCCCGACGTGTGGACGGGGGAGCTGCAGCGGGGCGTCCAGCTGCACCTGCTCACGGACGCCGTGCGGACCTGGGGTGAGCGCTACGGCCAGCGGGCGTGGATGCGGCAGCTCGAGGGAACGATCGAGCGCCATCACGAGGACGAGCTGATGAAGGTCATCGAGCGTTTCGACGGCCGGGCCTTCCCGACGACGCCGGGGCTCGCCCGTCAGTGGCTCACCGGTCGCTTCCGCCGGCGTGAGACCTCGTTGGAGACGGTGTACTGCGCAGAGCTGGTGGCAACGACCTACCAGGCGATGGGACTCCTGCCCCGCCGTCGCCCGGCGAGCTGGTACGACCCGGGCCGCTTCTGGAGCGGCGATCGGATCGCGCTCGTGGAGCCCTTCGCCCTGGGCGCCGAGGTGGCGGTGAAATAGGGGCTCAAGTTCTTCCGTGGCCGTACCGATAACCGGGTCAGCGAAGCCCTCACCTCGGTCAATAGGCCGGGACCTCGAGTGATCACCAGGATCTCGTGAGACCCTGGACAACCTTCTCTCCCCCTCAGGGCTTGACAGCAGCCTTCGAAGCCGGCCCTCGGGCCGGCTTCTTGCGTTCTCAGACCAGGTCGTCGTCGCGCGCGGCGCGCTTGGGCCCGACGACGCCCAGCGCGGAGAACAGCAGGTGGACCAGCGTCACGACGACGACCCCGCCGACCAGCAGGTAGAGCACGCCGACGGGCGACAGCGCCTCGATCCCCAGGACGCCGAGCCCGACCATCAGCGCCACGAAGCTCGGCAGCCACACGACCCAGAAGTCACGCCACGGCCGCGACCGCGCGGGGCGCAGCGTGACAAGGCGCCAGAGCTCTGGGTAGGCGTCGGCCTGCGGCGCGCCCGTGGGGATGATCGGCAGCAACCTCACGTCAGCCCCGCCGCCCCGCCACCATCAGGTTGTAGAAGATCGCTGGGGGCAGGCGCGACTCCAGCAGCCGCCGGTCGACCTCCTGTAGCAGCAGGTAGCCCCGGTAGGCGTAGAGCTTCCACGCGAACGGAACCGTATCGGGATCGGCACTGGCCTCGAGGGTGCGGTTGGTCCAGCCGAACCAGTTGGCCAGCAGCTCCTCGCCGCGCACGCGCACGTCGGTGAAGCCCGCGCGCTGCGCGAAGCCCCACAGCTCCTCCGGGGCGAACGCGTGGACGTCGACCGAGCCCTCGTGCTGGTGGTTCTCCGCACCGCCGTCGGAGTGCCCGACGATCGCGGGCCGGGCACGCAGGGCGCGGCGCCAGGCTGGGGCGGCGCGGACCGCGGCGCGCTTGGGGAAGGTGGCGATGTGGTCGCCGCGACGCGACGGCTCCCCCGCGAAGGCGAACGTCCCGCCGGGGCGCAGCACGCGCAGGAACTCGCGGAAGGCCTGGTCGAGGTCGGGCAGGTGGTGCAGGACGGCGTGGCCGAGGACGAAGTCGAACGACGCGTCGGGGAAGGGCAGTGCTTCCGCGTCGCAGGCGACCGTCTCCACCGACACGCCCAGGCGCTGCGCGTTGGTCTGCAGGGTGTCGAGCATCCCGGGGGAGATGTCGGTGCACACCGCTTCGTGAACGACGCCCGCCTGCACGAGGTTCAGCGAGAAGTAGCCGGTCCCCGCCCCGATCTCCAGCGTGCGGCCGTACGGACCGGGCGCATGGCCGAGCGCCTTGGCCAGCTTGCCGACGACCTGCGCCTGGCCTACGGGGCCGAAGTCGATGCCCCACTTGGCGTCGTAGCCGATCGCCGCGCCGTCGTGGTAGCGCTCGTTGACCTCGCGGATGACGGCGGCTGTCGCAGGGGCGGCCATGGGGCGGCCAGGGTAGTCAACGCACTACGCTGCGCCGCTGCCCATGGCGCCCCCCGAGCAGGTCTACCTCCAGCGCGACCAGCCCCCCGGCGTGCCCCCACTCGCGCTCACCGGCGAGCGCACGCTGCCCGACGTTCCCGAGGAGAACTACTGGTACCAGCGTCACCTCGTGGTCTACGAGTGGATCGCCGCCCGGGTCGGCGCCAAGCGGGTCGTGGACATGGCCTGCGGCGAGGGCTACGGATCGGCCGTCCTCTCCAACGGTGGTGCCGCGTCGGTGGTCGGCGTGGACGCCAATCCCGAGGCGCACGAGCACGCGCGGTTGCGCTACGGCCGTGAGAACCTGCGCTTCGAGCGCGACCTCGTCGAGACCTTCGCCGAGCCCTGCGACATCGTCGTGTTCCTGCAGACTATCGAGCACGTCACCAACCCCGACGAGGTCCTAGAGCACTTCGCGGGGCTCACCGGGCCGGGCGGCACGTTGTACGTCTCCACCCCCAACGTCCTGACCCTGGCGCCAAAGGGCGAAGAACGCTCCGGGAACCCGTGGCACGTCAAGGAGTACCGCGCGCACGAGTTCCGGACCCTGTGCGAGATGCACGCCAAGCACGTCGAGATCCACGGGATCTTCCACGCGCGCAAGCTGCGCGCCCACGAGCTGGCGATCCGCCACGCGGGCTGGGACGCCGTCCATGCGAAGCTCGGCTTCACCAAGGCGTTCTACGACCGCTTCACCCCCGCGATCTCCGTGCGGGACTTCGCGCTGCGGCCCGCGGACGCGTGCGACCTCGACGGCGCGCTGGACTTCCTGGCTGTCCTGACGCTGTGAGCCCCGCGCCCGCGGGCGAGCTGGCCATCGTGCTGCACTCGCACATGCCCTACGTCGAGGGCTACGGCACGTGGCCGTTCGGGGAGGAGTGGCTGTGGGAGGCGGTCGCGACGTCCTACCTCCCGCTGCTGGAGGTGCTCGACGCCGACGGGCCGGTGACGCTGTCGGTCACCCCGGTGCTCGCCGACCAGCTGGAGGCCGACGGTGTGGACGAGCGGATGGCGACGTTCCTCGGGGAGGTGCGGGCGGGCACTCACGCGCAGGACATCGCGACGGCGGACCAACCCGGCGTGGCGGCCGAGCTCGAGCGCTCGGCGAGCGACTACGCGCGGGCGGTGGAGCGTCTGGACGCCCTTGGGCCGGGCGGCCTGCTCGGCGCCCTGGCGCCGCAGGCGGCGTGGACCTCGTCGGCCACCCATGCGGTCCTGCCGCTGCTGGCCACCGACGCGGGGGTGCGCCTGCAGCTCGACGCCGGGATCGCGGCGCACCGGGCACGCTTCGGGCAAGCGCGGCCGTGGCGCGGCGGGCTCTGGCTGCCGGAATGCGCGTACGCGCCCTGGCTGGACCGGCCGCTGGCCGAGGCGGGGGTCCGCGCGTGCTGCGTCGACCTCACCGATGTCCTGGGCCGCGGCGCGCCCGAGCAGCTGGCGCCCATCGCGACGCGGGAAGGGCCGGTGCTCGTCCCGATCGACCGCGAGCTGATCGAGCTCGTCTGGAGCCCCGGCGGCTATCCCAGCGCGGCGGCCTACCGCAACTACCACGGGCTGACCGCCAATCACCACCGGGCGTGGGCCATCGACGGGCAGGTCTACGACCGCGAGCGCGCACGCGTGCAGGCTCGTGCCGACGCCGCGGACTTCGTGGGCCGCGCGGCCGAGCGGGTCGCTGGCGGCGGCCTGGCGGTCTGCGCGCTGGACACCGAGCTCCTGGGCCACTGGTGGTTCGAGGGGCCCCAGTGGCTGGCCGCCGTCATCGAGGAGGCGCGGCGCGCCGGCCTGCGGCTCAGCCACCTCGACGATGCACTGCAACGCCACGAGCCGGTCGCGGCCGTCGAGCTGCCGGGCCTCGGCGTCACCACATGGGGCACCCCGCGTGACCTGAGCACGTGGAGCGGCCCGCGCGTGGCTGACCTCGCCTTCGCGGCACGTCGCGCGGAGCTCGACGTGCTGGGAGCCACGCCGAGCGCCGCTGCGGTGCGTGAGCTGCTCGCGCTGCAGTCCTCCGACTGGGCCTTCCTGGCCTCTGGGCCGCTTGCCGCCTCCTACGGCCGCGAGCGGGCCCAGCAGCACCGCGAAGCGGTGGAACGGGGGCTGGGCGGGATAAGCTCCGACGGGCCGCGCAACCTCGCCGTCCACGCCTCACCCGCCCCCCTGCTCGCCCCGTGAACCAGCGCGTCCTGATCCTCTCCTGGGAGTTCCCCCCGATCGTCGAGGGTGGCCTCGCTCGCCACGTGCACAAGCTCACCGAGGCGCTGCTTGCCCACGACGTCGAGGTCCACGTTCTCACGCGCGGCGACCGCGCGACCGCTGGGTCGCAGGAGGAGCGCGACGACGGCGTCGTCGTGCACCGCGTCGCCGAGCCGCCGTTTCCCAAGGGCGACCTCGACGGCTTCGTCGCCTGGGTGCAGGGGATGAACCGCGACATGCTCGCGGCGGGGGCCAAGCTTGCCGAGCGCCACAGCTTCGACCTCGTCCACAGCCACGACTGGCTCGTAGCCGAGGCGGCGCACGGCCTGGCCGAGACGATCGGCGTGCCGTGGATCACGACGATCCACGCGACCGAGTCGGGGCGCCACCAGGGCTGGGTCGACAAGCACCCGCAGTCCTACATCCACGGCGTCGAGCGCTGGATGGCGCAGACCGCGGACCGCGTGATCACCTGCTCCGCCTACATGCGCGGGCACGTCGCCGACGTCTTCGGGCTCCCGCCGGAGCGCGTGACGGTCATCGCCAACGGCATCGACCCGACCGACCTGCAGGCCGTGGACGACCTCGACGCGCTGCGCGCGCAGTTCGCCGAGCCCGACGAGAAGCTGATCCTGCTCATCGGCCGCCTCGTCTACGAGAAGGGCTTTCAGCTCGCGCTCGACGCGCTGCCCGCGGTCATCGCACGCCACGGCCGCGTGCGCTTCGTCGTCGCGGGCACCGGGACCCACGAGGAGGAGCTCAAGGCCCAGGCCGAGCGCCTCGGGCTCGGCCCGTACGGGACGTTCGTCGGCTGGCTCGGTGACGAGGCGCTGCACTCGCTCTACCGGATCGCCGACGTGTGCGTGGTGCCGTCGATCTACGAGCCGTTCGGCCTGGTGGCGCTGGAGGCGATGGCCAGCGGCTGTCCGTGCATCGTCGCCGACACCGGGGGGCTGCGCGAGGTCGTCCCGAACTCAGACGTGGGGCTGCGCTTCCGGGCGCGCGATCCGGCGTCGCTGGCGCGGATGGTCAACCGGGTGCTGGGGGACGAGGCGCTGGCCGAACGGCTGGCCCTCGAGGCGCAGGAGCACGTGCTGAAGTTCGACTGGGCCGACGTCGCGCGGCAGACAGTGGGCGTGTACTCGGCGGTGCTTGCGCGCGCGGCGAATGCCGATGCAGACGCCGCGCTCCTCGAGCAACAGCACTGACGGGCCGCGTTCACGAGCGGTCCTTCGTTCTGTGTGACGTTGAACGCGCCTGCGCCCAACAACGTCACACGATGGCCGAGGCCGAAGCCCGCCGTTCGTTCTCAAGCGAGGCCGTGGTTGTCGTCCCTGGGCAAACGCAGCCGTATCGGCCCGCGCGCGTTGCGCCCGTCGACCACGGCGCCCTTCTGCGTGACCTCGAGCAGGCCCGCGTCGACCATCGCGAACGCCTCCTCGCGTACGGGATCCATCAGCGGGCGGAACGCGTCGTTCCCGCCGAGCGCTCGCGCCGCCTCCGACGGGCAGATCGTCCGGCCCGTGGCCCGGGCGGCGAGCAGCTCCAGGATCGACGCGCGGATCGCGGCCGAGTCGGGCGGCGTCACGCCTGCCGCCGCAGCGGGGTCGGCGCCGCCAGTTCGGGCTCCTCGCTCCACCGCAGCGTGGATGGCGCGTCGCGCATGCGGATGACGCGCGCGGGGACGCCGGCCGCGACCGCGTTGGCCGGGATGTTCCGGCCGACCACGGCGCTCGTCCCCAGCACCGCGTTGTCGCCGACGTGCACGCCGCGCAGCACGCACACCCCGTAGCCGACCCACACGTTGTGGCCGACCACGACGTCGCGCTTGTAGATCCCCTGCTCGCGAACCGGGCGCTCCACGTCCACCACCCCGTGGTCGAAGTCGATGAGCATCACACGGTCGGCGAGGATGCACTCGCGCCCCACCGACACGCGCTGGAACGAGGAGATCGTGCACTCCTGGCCCAGGACGGTCTTCGCCCCGATGTGCACCTCGCCCTCGTGCGCGCGGATCTTCGTGCCGTGCCCGATCCACGACCAGCGCCCGAGGTGGACGACCGCCCCGCGACCGATCTCGAAGGTCACGCCCGGGCAGACGAAGCACAGGCCGTCGGTCTGCAGGCGCCCGCGCCAGCGCAGCTTCAGCCACGCCCAGCGCGCGACGAGGTACGCGTAGCGGGGGGTGAACATGCGGTGGCGGCGCAGGAAGCGCCACAGCGCCAACGGCCCGCCCTGCAGCGGCGGCGGCTCGCCCCGGAACCCGGGCGCGGAAGGGGAGGGGACGGGCTCCACGGCGACGGATCCTAGAACCGACGCGCCGCCTTGCCATGATGCCCCGCCCATGGCCCGCGACGACAACCTCGCCCAGCGCCTGCTCGACGGCGACAAGCGTGCGCTGGCGCGCGGCATCACCCTCGTCGAGTCCGACGATCCCGCCGGGTGGGCGCTCGTCCGTGAGGTGTTCCCGAAGACCGGTAACGCCGCCATCGTCGGCCTCACGGGTGCCCCCGGGGCCGGGAAGTCGACCCTCATCGCCGCGCTCACCACGCTGCGCCGCGCCGCCGACCGGCAGGTCGCCGTGCTCAGCATCGACCCGAGCTCCCCGTTCACCCATGGCGCGCTGCTCGGCGACCGCATCCGCCTCACCGAGCACTTCCTCGACCCGGGCGTCTTCATCCGCTCGATGGCCAACCGCGGCGCGCTCGGCGGCCTGAGCGAGGCGGCGCTGCAGGCTGCGCTGCTCATGGACGCCAGCGGCAAGGACGACGTCTACCTGGAGACCGTCGGCGTCGGCCAGGCGGAGATCGACGTGATCGACCACGCCGACACGGTCGTGCTCGTCCTCATGCCGGGCTCGGGTGACTCGATCCAGGCGCTGAAGGCGGGGATCATGGAGATCCCCGACGTGATCGTCGTCAACAAGGCCGACCACCCACTGACCGACACGATGGTGCGCGAGATCCGCGGCGTGTTGAGCCTCGCCCCGCAGCGCGGCTGGCGCGTGCCGATCGTCAAGACCGAGGCCGGGCGCGGGGAGGGGGTGCCGGAGCTCGTCGAGAAGCTCGAGGAGCACCGCGCGTTCATCGTCGCCGAGGGGTCGCTGTCGGAACGCCGTCGGCGCAACCTGCGCGCCGAGGTCCTGGGCATCTGCACCTTCCGCCTGCGCGCGGCGCTCGAGCGCGCGCTGCACGAGGACCCGGAGTTCACGCGGCTGCTCGACGAGGTGGTGGAGCGTCGGATGGACCCCGCGAGCGCGGCGGCGGCGATCCTGGAGCGGCTGCCCAAGGTCGCGTTCGCGCCGGGTTCGTAGTCGGCGGGTCGGCGGCCGGCGGCTCGACTGTGCAACGACGGACCGCTTCGACGCTTGCAGGCGAAAGCGGCAGTCGCATTCGGGAGCTAAGTGCGCCACAATCCCCTAATCCCTGGACCGCCAAGACAGCCTGGGAGCCGAGCGCGTCGGGTTTTGCGTTGATACAGACGCAGTTGTTCATGTGGCTCGCCATCGGGGCGGTCACCTACCTCTTTGCCGCACAAAACGTCGCGGTGGCGATCGGATACGTCGTAGTGATGGTCGGCATGACGGCATGGCTGCTCGTGAGGGTTCGTCGCCGCGGTGGCTGAGGGCCTTGCCATCCTCACGATGTACTTCGCGGGCGCTGCCGTGGTTTATGGCGTGTGGCGTGGCCGAGCCACCGGCATGATCAGCGTCAACGGGCGGTATCACCTGCGCGCTTGGCATATCGCGATGTGGCTCGCAGCCTCGGTATGGGGGACGGCAGTCTTCATAGTGTTGTTGGAGCACTTGTCGGCGACGGTCGTCGCGACGGTCGCGCTTTTGCCGGGCGCTGCGCTTCTTCTGATCGGGCGGCGTCTCCACCACCCGTTAGGTCACGATCCTGCTCCGTGAGCTGGGCTGGGTCTCGCGGAGACCGGATTAGTTGGTTCCCTCTTTTCATTGGAGGGAGAGATCGAACCTACTGACCTGACGCATGGTCTCGAACTCCGCTGGCGGGATGTCGCCGAGGGAG